>Ga0207422_1000050_pt1 | contig 498588 bp, 419 predicted proteins | sample MarCyaLeptolynsp_FD_187757 | JGI IMG/M metagenome (GOLD analysis project Ga0207422, IMG submission 187757) | Marine cyanobacterial communities from Panama - species 1 Leptolyngbya sp. (SPAdes) | ecosystem: Environmental > Aquatic > Marine > Unclassified | place: Panama: Panama City | collected...
AGCCCTGGAAAGGCGGGATCAGCCCACCATTGGGCAAGGTACCGGTCACCCCGTTCCAGGTAAGATATTCGCCCTGGCCACCGTTGGCGGATGGATCCCAGATGTAAATGGTGGATTCCACGTTGGTTTTTGTCCAGTTTGCGTTATCGTCCCAGTCGATGGTAGCCAGGAAGGGATTACCCACCAGGTTCCATCCGGAATCGGCTGCAGGGGTATAGGTGATGCCAAAATCGACTTTGGTGCCGTCTCCATCGAATTCCCTGCCGGTTACATCCAGGGTGTCCGGTAGGGGATCGTTGTACCTGGAATCAGCGGCTACATCCCCAAACAGGAAGACAAACATGCCCTGGCCTTGTGTTACTTTTTGAGTAGAGCTGGTTGGGGCACGATATCGTTGATTATCGGTTCCCGGAAAACTCTCTAAATAGGTTAAAATATTTGGCTGTAAGCTATCCAATGGAGCATTCCCAAGTGTAGATCCGGTATATCCCTGGGTTAGGATACCATCCAGAAATTCGCCAAAAGTGGTATCAATTGGAGATGAAAGAAGCCGCCACCCCATTGAGCCTGACATTCTTCTTTGCATTCTTATTTCTCCGGTTCCATATTGTTTTTCATTAGCAATTAAGGATGTACCAGAAGGAAGGAATAGCGTACCATTAGTAAGCTTCAGAGTATCACTTACACTGAGATTTGTGGTGAAATCGGCTCCATTAGCGTTATCCAGTTCCAGGTTCACATAGTCGTTTGGGGTGGTTACATCCTGATTTGTAGTACCATCAAGCTTAACAAAGCCTACAGTTACATCCGAAACACCTAAATTACCCCCCACAGTTAAGGAATCGGTATTAGTTCCAAGTATTTCCCCACCTCCGGAAAGTTCACCGGTAACAATTAATTCAATTCCACCGGAAACCGTTACCGATGCGCTCGATTCAACAGAAAGCTGAGCCACCATGGTATTTGTGGTACTAACAACAGGTTGCTCATTACCGACAGCCGGTGTAGCCGGTATAAGTACTTTATCACCGGGAACAGGTACAGATCCAGAACTCCAGTTTGCAGCAAGGTCCCAATTCCTTGCATTTGGGACTGATCCAACGGATGATTGCCACAAATTATTAAATAGTGCGAATTCTACCTGAGCGTCATCAGTAATAGCAGCCGCATTTAGCGTACCCGTAATAGTGGCAGTTCCTGCGACTACCGAAGAGGTCAGCGTTGCGGTATAAGTTCCGTCCGAATTATCAGTAACAGATGAAAGGGATCCGTCGGTGGTACTTAGAACTATGGTCTCACCACCGGTGGTTACATTATTGCCTTCTGAATCTTTTGTTTGAACGGTGATGGTGGAAGTAGAGAACCCATCGTTTAGTATTACCGTGGGGTTTGCTGTAATAGTAGTGGCAGCCTCAGAAGGCGCTCCAGGCGTAACAACAAAGGTATTACTTGCTCCGGTTTCAGAACCTGAGGTATTGGTAGCGGTTATAGAACAGGTACCCAGGCTGGAAATTGAAACCGTTGCAGAAGAAAGAACCCCGGCCACAAAGTTTGCAGTTGTCCCCTGACCGGTTCCCATAGTACAATTGGAAGAAAGGCTAACAGTCCCGGTGAACGTATCAACAGTGTCTTGAATACCATCAACAGCTACAATCGTGATATTGAAGTTTTGCCCGGCTAGTTTATCAGAAATGTTTCCGGATGGCACCCTTTCTACAACAAATTGAGTTAACTGACCCAAAACCACCACATCAAAATTACTACTAGTTGTATCGGCAAGTCCGGTACTTGATGCCGTGAGGTTATATGTGCCTACAGCATTTACATTGATATCATCGAATTCCGCAATACCAAAGATATTGGTCTGTTCAGAAGTTGTTCCTCCTAAGACTCCTGAACCCGATACCTGGTTCAGTGAAACATCAATATTGACCCGGCTTTCTTCAACAGGATTTCCAAATTGGTCGATGAGTTGAACTCTTACAGCAGGAGAAATTGCGGAGCTCACGTTTGAAGCAGAAGGCTGCTGTGCCCATTCCATCTCAATTTGAGTCCCTGCAACCATGGTAAGGGTCCCATAGCTTGTGGAACCTCCCAGACCAGTGCTACCGGTATTTGTAATCGTCCCCGTATTTGGAAGTGTCCCCGTAGTTGGTTGCACCTGAAGATTTCCGAAAGTCAGCTCTCCGGGGTTTGTAGTAGAAACCGCATCGATGGTAAAGGTAATTTGTGATGTTGTAATACTCGTAAATGAGGCTAATAAACTAGTCGATCCACCAAAAGCAGGAGCTACAGTAACTGTTGGCGTAGCTCCGGTATTCCACTGGAAACCAGCAGGTGCATTGAATACAAAAGTACCACTATTTGTGAATTCGCCAGCAAAGCTTTCCTGGACACGTGGTCCAGTCAGGGTTGTAAAAGCAGGGGATGGTGCGATACTTGCATCATCAGCTGATATTGCGCTACCACCTGTAGCCGCTGTTAGTGATCGAATAGGGATACCATACTTGAAGGAAAGATAATCTTCAACTGATTCCTGATCCGAGATAGAGACTTCATTGTTGTATAAAATTACCTCGGCAATTAATCCATCCCAACTATCAGTTTGATCCTGAGTTCCCTGACCAACAATTGCGGTTGTCACATTCGTGAGAACCCCGGTAGGAATATTCTGAAAGAAGGACGGATTACTCAAAACACCATCTACATACAACTCATAATTCTGTTCGGAAGTCCATTTAAGCATTACAATTTGACCGGATGTGGTCTGTGCGTCTTCAAAACTCTCCTGAACAAAGGCCACATTCAAATCCCTCATCCCGGTAGTGATAACATCATTAGCTGCACCATTATCTCCGGTAGCATCATATCGGATACTAAAAACCTCATCATCGGCAGTACCGTCAGGTTCGTATGTAGTCCAAAAACCTCTATCAGTGTTAACCCCATCAGATTCAATAACAAAGAAAATAGTAAGCTCATTTAGTCCATTTAGGTAATTTTCTGCATCAATATCTTCTAACCTCACAGCAGAACCTCCTGGAAATTCTACGGCATTTTGAGAATTAATAGAGCTAACCCCAACTTGAAGATCTGGTGCTGTACCGGCAGTTATAAAGTCATTTCCATTTCCACTTTGATCCTGCCAACAAGCAACATCATCGAGAGAGGAAGTTGCCGCTGTTGTACATCCGGAATTTGTGAAGGTACCCTCATTTCCGTTTAGCCAAACTAGTAGTCCGCTCACAGATTTTGGAATACTGAAGGAAATCGATCTTGTTGGGACATTACTGTCAACATCTCCATCATTAGCTGTAATAGTAACAGTACGGGGTAAGTCGGTAGGAGTGGTGGTGGTACTTTTATATCTGACTGTTCTTATGGCGGATTCAAAATCTGCTTTATCTGCAGGCCCGGTCAAAGTTAACGTACCAGAGACATCAGTCCAGGACGGTATAATTCCGAATAGTGACTGAAATACCAAGGTGTCTTCAGCACTATTATAGTTTGTAGTAATCTGAAATGTGACCGTTTCAATCTGAGTATCATCCGGGTCGGTAAGTGTAATGGTTTCTGAAATAACCGTAGAATCACCTACCGGATAAAAAATACTCGAAGTCTCTACGTTAGCTAAAGTGGGAGCTGTATTCAGGCTGGCTACGGAAATGTTCCGGGTAGTACCTGTGGCACTACTGTCAATCCCATCAAACACGCGAACCTCAATGGTACGATTTAAACCCGTTACGGGATCGGAACTAATATTCTCGTAGGTAACATTTCTAAGAGCCGTTTGGTAGTTTGCCAGTGTTGTCGATCCTGAAAGTGTAAGAACACCTGTAATTGAATTAAAGGTACCCGTTATTCCCAGGGCATCCACATAATCCAGTACATCCTCACCCAGGAAATAATTATTGGTGAATGCTACGGTTGCTCCCTGCAGATCGGTATCATCATTATCAGCTGTCGTAATTGTACTACTAATTGATGTTGGACTGTCTCCTTCGGTAAAAGCAAGGGTGGTTCCTTCCAGGCTCGCGAGAGTCGGTGCATCATTTGACTCGGCTATTTCGATTTCCCGGGTTACGACCCCACTTGAATCATCCCAATCATAAACAATAAAGCTGATCTCACGGGTAGTAGTGGAAGGAGATATGGCATCCGTATTTTCGTAACTGACATTTCTTAAAGCTGTCTGATAATTGGCAACAGTTGTAGTCCCGGTTAACGATAATACTCCTGTGGAGCTATTGTAACTTCCGGTAATTCCCAGCGCGGTTGTATAGGCTAAAACGTCTTCAGAGCTTTCGAAACCGGAAGAGATGTATACTCTTGCACTGTCCAGATCAGTATTATCTGTATCGGTAATGGTGATTGCATCGGTAATATCAACAGCCGGATCGCCCTCATTATAATTCAAACTTGATACTTCGATGTTATCTAAAACAGGAGGTACATTAAACCATTTATCATTTAAGAAGGCATAAATATTAGTAAAGTCAGTCGCTACCAGGCTATCATTCCAGGAAATGAATTCTCCTACAAATCCATCAAAATTGTTAGTGTTCCCAGGACTTGAGAAGGTGGTTGGATCTCTGGTCCCATCTTCTTCACCGATGTTAGGATCCCCTCCATGGTTACTCATATCGTTTGCACCGCTCAGTTCTTGTATCGCCCCTCCATTCAATGAAGCTCTCCAGTAGCTTGTAGCATCTGTTCCGGTTGATCCGTGACTTGCAATGAGTATATAGGAGGTATTTGGACTTACTGTGCCAAGATTTATAGACTGGTTTTGAGTTGACCACTGATTGCTGTAGGCATACGCATAGACGTTTCCATCTTTAAAAGATAGCTGATATCCCCGGCTTCCTCCGCCTTGCTCGTACATTACCTGCAGACCATCTACATTGTTTGTCGTTCGGAAAACCATTGCGAATGATTTCTCAGTAAAAGTTCCAAGGTTGATGGTATTTGGAGGACCTGCCGCAGGTTCACTAAGTGGATAATGATCTCCGTTATTTCCGGAATTATAGTCGAATAGAATTCCACTTCTCCCACCAAAATGGTCATCATCAATAGTGGGCTCGTCCCCCCCCGGCGATGTGGTTGTAATATTTGCTGTTATGTCAACCCAGCTAGCTAAGGTTCCATCAGCAGGTTGACCGGTTCCGCTATCTCCGTTTCCATCTGCATCCTGAGCATCAAAGTGAAAAACCACATCCGATTTATAGTTGGTCAGGCTCACAATAGAGGTAGGATATTCAACATCCCTGGTTTCGATGTTACTATCGTTTTCGCCATCATTGACCGTAAAACTTATGGTACGGTTACTCATGGTAGGAGAACCGGATTCATTTTCATAGGTCACAGAACGCAAGGCGGTCTGATAGACAGCTGGAGTTGCACTACCAGTTAATTTTAATCGTCCCGTGCCTTCAGTCCAGCTTCCCGTAATTCCATTCTGATCTACAAATCGAAGGGTGTCCTCACTGGAAATATAACCCGAAGTGATTTGAACAAAGGCGCTATCCAAGGTAACATTATCCGGGTCAGAAACCTGGATACTTGAAGTAATAGTTCTCTCTCCACCACCAGCAAAATAAATAATGTTAGAATTCTCAATATCACTTAGGATAGGATCGATATTCACCTTTATGACAGTAATATCTCTGGTTTCTGTATTACTATCAGCACTTCCATCATTTACGGTGAAGCTAACTGTTCGGGTAGCTGTGGTTGGTGAGGCGTCCGTATTTTCATAAGTCACACTTCTCAGAGCCGTTTGATAATTAGCAACCGATGACGTACCGGAAAGGGTCAAAATACCAGTTAATGTGGAGTAACTCCCGGTAATCCCATTTTGGTCTACAAAACCAAGTACGTCCTGCGAAGTATTAAAATTACCAGTGATTTGTACTGTTGCACCTTCCAGGTTTGTTTCCTCATCTGAAAGGATAATTGCGGAAGTGATTGCAGTTGGAGAGTCTCCGGAGTTGTAGGCAAGGTTTGTACCCTCAATATCTGAAGCTATGGGTTCGGCATTAATGGCTGATATAAAGGTTCCGGGAGCACTTTGATTATTATATTCAGTAGCAATCCAGGCACTATCCCTGGTATTATTCGAAATGCGGACTTCATCCATAATCCCAACAAAATCCCAATCGAAGCTGGATAGAAATACGTCCTGATCATCCACATTAAAAGAGGCTGTAGAATTATCAGCAGCTATCTGAGCGCCATTCAAATAAATAACACGATCGCCATTAGAAGCCCGGGTAACTGAAACGTAGTACCAGGTATTATTTACAACTACAAATTCGGAAGATAGAAGGTTGTCTCCATTTACCGAAAAGGCAATGGCTTCGTTACTGTTTACCCAAACAGCATACCCATTGGTGTAGTCTCCTTTTACGATAAAATCAGGAGAATCTGTTTGTATTTCCACTCCATTGAACCAGAAAGAAAGTGTAATATTACCGGTAATATCCAATGGTGAAACCCCATTATCAGGGATAGTAATAACATCATTTGGGTTAGCCTCAGAGAAAGATCTCGCTCCTCCAATTTGACCGGCTACTGCAGTTGTTGCATTATCCGTCCCATCCGTTCCTTCCCCTGCTGCATCTGCAATAGTAGTTGGGCCCGCAGCTGTTTCGTTCATATGAAGCACCATTTTATAATTGCTATCCCATACATTAGTATTGGATTGATCGGCTGAGATACCAGAATTCCCAAAATAGATATAGAATTCAGTATCTATTGCTGCGGCAAGGGTAGGGAACCTGACCCAAAAAACAATTTCCCCGGTTGTGGCTGTATATTCTTCTAATTGATGACTTAAGATAGTGGTCCCATTAGAAGAGGTGAAAATGATATCATATCCGTTAGCGTTTTCAACCTGTCCACCATTTCCAGTGGTCCTTAAACTGTCGTTGGTAAGGCTTACCAATACAGGGAAATTTGCAATATCTGAAGTGTCTACAACCTGTGTAGCATTGACCTGATACTTTAACCTATGCGAATATCCCGCAACCTGTGCTAAAGCTACATCGAGCGACATCCAAAAAATTATCAACAGGATACCGCTCTTAATCCAGTTATATTTATTCCGGTATGGCGCCATAGATTTTTGTGTGCTCCAAATATAGATAAACCGTAAGCTTAAGTAGCGTAAATTAGCGGATTCTAATTAGCTGTAGGGTTATCGAACGGAATAGTTATTTGATAAGTGTCATCCGACGGATAATGGTTTGGCTGGTCGTACTTAAACGATAGAAATAAATGCCCGAGGCAAGAGAAGAGGCATTAAACTGTATGGTATATGTGCCAGCATTTTGCGTCTGATCAACCAGGGTTTGTATACGCCTGCCGAGTACATCATATACTTCCAGGAGCACATCTTCATTTACATCGATACCATAATTAATGGTGGTTGATGGATTGAAAGGATTTGGAAAGTTCTGTTCGAGAAAAATTTCTTCCGGAATCGTGGCTTCGATTTCCTCGGTTGTGATTTTTAGCGTAAACCTGGCTTCTTCATTGTTTTCCAGTACCGGTGACCTCATGGAAAGAGGGTTAATAGCTTTGAAGCGTGCGGAAGTGGTATGGAAAAAAATATACTCTTCGCCCGTCACCAGATCGATTTCTTCACCTGTTTCGTTGTCAGTTAATAGTATTAGCCATTCGTCAGGAAGGTCATCCATATTAATGGCTCTGATATTGAAATCTCCTGAAATTGGAACTCCACTTCTGAATCCGTTTATCCGGATTGGAATTAAATACCTGTTGGTGAGTTGATTCGGAAGATTATTGATGGCCAGCGGAGTTCCTCCGGGCAGAGTGGTAAAGATCTCAAGTCTGGTTTCCGAGAACGGGGTTAATTCGTAGGCGTCCTGGTTATCCTTTCCTACCCGGGCGTCTTCGGAAAACATAAATACCGTACTTTTTTGTAACTCTCCGGAGCTGAGTTGAAGAGTGAACGTGGGAGGGTCAGAAACGAGCCGGGCATCTTTTCTAAGGAATGATCCTCCAGTAGTTTTTGCACCGGTTGTAACCCGTAAATCGGGGCTTGATGCATTTGCTTTTATCCAAAATCCCTGAAAGGGTGCAATAAGTCCACTTCCTAATGTTCCGGTCGATCCATTCCAGGTTAGATATTCTCCATTTCCTCCATTCGCAGCAGGGTCCCAGATATATATAGTCGATTCAACATTCGTTTTTGTCCAGCTCGCGCCGTCGTCCCAATCAATGGTGGCTCCGAAAGGATTGCCTACAAAATTCCATCCTGAATCCGCTGCTGTTGTATAGGTGATACCGAAATCCACTTCATTTCCTGATTCGGGAAACTCCTGTCCGCTTACATCGATGGTATCTGGTAGTGCATCGTTATAACGACTATCCGCAGCAACAGTATCAAAAAAGAATACGAAAATTCCTTGTCCGGCAGTTAAAGACTGGGCAGTAGACGTGGGAGCACGATACCGCTGGTTTTCAGTTCCGGGGAAACTTTCCAAATAGGTGAGAACATTGGGCTGTAGACTATCCAGAGGTGCATTACCTAGCGTTGAACCTGTATACCCTTGCGTAAGTACTCCGTCAAGAAAATCCCCGTATGTGGATGAAACTGGAGAAGAGAGCATGCGCCATCCCCTTGATCCTGTTATGGTACGTTGAAACCGAAATGAACCTGATCCATAAGCAATTCCATCTGCTACCACATTTACTCCACTGGGAATCAGTAATTCACCATCTGTGAGCCTGAGGGTGTCACTTATGGTAAGATTTTGCTCGATAGATACTCCATTGGAGTTGTTAATTTCGAGATTCGTATACGAGTGCGGGTTTGTTATAGACTGTGTAGTGGAGCCATTTAAAATCACCGTTCCAACATTTATGGTTGATACGTTCAAAACATCGCCTCCAAGCGTTAAGCTATCGGCATTGGTGCCGAGTACACTTCCTCCCGAAATATCACCAGTGATGGTAAAATTTATACCACCTGAAATGGTGACTGTGGCACCGGTTTCCATTGAAAGAGAGGCAATGGAGGCTCCTGCTTCATCAATAACGGGGAATTCATTTCCGACAGCGGGACTCGCTGGAATCAAAACGACCGAAGCAGGCCCTGGAACGGTACCTGTATTCCAGTTTCCGGTATCCTCCCAATCAGAGGCGAGACTAGCCGACCCTAACTGACTATCCCAGATATGAGAGAAAGCTGCAAATTCCACTTGCGCATCATCCACAATGGCAACTGCATCCACGGTTCCGGTAATAGTAGATGTAACAATGCTGGTTGATGAGGTCAAGGTATCGGTATACGTTCCGTCTCCATTATCGCTAGAACCTGATCCTCCTAAGGTAAGCGTTCCAGCTGTTGCTGATAAAACGACTGTAGACCCGCCGGATGTTAGGTTGTTTCCGTAGGTGTCCACTAATTGGACAGTGAGTACAGAAGTTGATGTACCATCATTCAAAATTACGGTAGGGGATGCAGTAATAGTAGATGTGTTTTCATCTGCCGTCCCGGGCGAAACTGTAAATGTGTTACTGGTTCCGGCTTCAGGTCCGATCGAATTGGTTACGGTAATGTCGCATATTCCAACACTTGTTACGCTGACTGTTAACCCCGATAAAACACCGGACGTGAAGTTAGAGGTTGTTCCCTGACCAGTGCCTAGTGTACAGCTTGATGAAACCACCACGGTTCCATTGAAAGTAGTAACGGTTGTTGAGGTACCATCAAGAGCGGTGAGTTTGATATTGAATGTTTGGCCTGCAGTTTTTGAACTAATACTTCCGGAAGGGTCACGTTCCACTGAGAAGGAAGTAAGTGTTCCAGCATTCACAATTTCGAAGGTAGAACTGGTATCGGGACTTAATCCTGAACTGGTTGCCTCAAGTTCTTTAGTCCCGACCTCATCTAAAATCAAAGAGTCAAATTCAGCAACACCGAGGCTGTTAGTTATCTCTGAACTACTGCCACTTAATGTCCCGCTACCTGAAGAAAGTGCCATACTAATGGTAATTCCGGACTGTTCAACCTCGTTTCCGAATTGATCAACCAGTTGAATTCTTACCGCGGGCGAAACCGTACTATCTACATTCGTTGAAGAAGGTTGTACTATGAATGATAAACTATCTTGTGTGCCCGGAACCATAGTGATGGTTCCATAATTAGTATCACCACCCTGACCTGTGGTTCCTGAATTCTCAATATTGCCGGTATTGGGTAATACTCCTGTCGTTGGTCTTATTTCCAATCCGGTAAATTCAAGTTGACCGGGGCTACTTGCCGAGGTTGATGTATCATCGATGGTGAATGTTAACTGGCTGGAAGTTACGCTTGTAAAGGAAGCATCTAAAGCAGTGGTACCGCCATATGCGGGAGTGACAGTTACCCCGTAAGTACCCGAAGTATTCCATTCAAAACCTGTAGGTGCATCAAGAATAATGGTTCCTCCAAACGTTAATTCCTTAATAAACCCTTCCTGTATAAATGGTCCGGTGAGGGAAGTGTAGGTTGAGTTAGCATCATCCGCAGAAACACTCTCTCCACCGGTCGCTGGTGTAATTTTTCGAATAGGCTGGTCATATTTTTCCGACAGATAATCTTCTATACTTTCTCGCTCTTCATCTGTAAGACTTCTGCTGTAGTAAATAAATTCTGCAATCTCTCCATCCCAACTTATATTTGCATTCTCAGGGTCATCTTTTGCACCTTTTCCTAAAATTGCGGTTGTTGCTGTTGTGATTGTACCTGAAGGTGGAGGATCAGCTGCTGAACTCGGGTTATTGAGGATTCCATCCACATAAAGATCATACAGAGTACCTGAATCCCATTGGAGACTGATAATCTGAAGTCCTGTGGTCTGGATATCGGAAAAGCTTTCCAACTGGTTATCAGCACTATTAGCCAAAATCCCGGTTTTTACTACATTTGTAAAGGCACCATCACCATTTGCTCCTGCTGCATCGTATCTGATTGTGAGCGTTTTATCATCGTTATCGGGGGCTTGTGCATTAAATAATCCCCGATCGGTAGACGTCAAATCGGAACCAATCACCAGGAAGAGAGAAAATTCGGTGGAACTATTGATATAGTTCGCATCTCCATCTGAATCCGCGAAATGATCGCCATCTCCCGTAAAAATAACGGAAGGATTTCCATTCATTTTAGTCGAACTGGTTTCATAAACGGGGGCTGTTCCTGCGTCCGCAACCCCAATGTAGTCGTTTCCATTTCCACTTTGATCTTCCCAGGTAGTTATTGCAACACCGTCTCCTTCGGATATTCCAACATCGCCGCGTAACCAGACTTCCAGGTTTGGAATGGTCTCTACCGGGCTAACATCTATGGTTCTTTTGGTGGAGTCGCTCTTAAGATCTCCGTCACTGGCTATAAAGCTAACTACTCGTTCGGGGCCGGAAGCAATTGTGGCAGTATTGCTGTATTGAACGGACCTAAGGGCTGCCTGATAATCGCTTAGAGAATTAGTACCCTCCAATTTGAGAACCCCGGTCGTTGAATTCCATGTGCCCGTAATTCCAAATAGCGTGGAGTAAATCAGGGAGTCTTCGGCTGATTTATAGTTCTCGGATATTACTACCAGAGCACTATCCAGTGTAGTATCGTCGGGGTCAGAAACTACAATCGTATTCGTGATCTGAACATCCACATCTTCGTACTGAAGGTTCGAGGTTTCGATGGAAGTTAGTTCGGGTTTAGAATTAGCAGCGACTACGTCGATATCTCGCGTTTCCGTATTACTGGTATTGGTTCCGTCTGTAACACTAAACGAAATTGTTTTGGTAAGTTCGATTGGGTCGCTACTCAGGTTTTCATAGGTAACAGAACGAAGTGCGGTCTGATAATTTGCTTTTGTATCGGAACCAGAAAGCGTAAGTACCCCCGAAGTACTATTCCAGGATCCCGAGATGTTGCTGAAATCCGTGAATGCAAGCTCATCTTCTCCCAGGGTGAAATTATTTGAAATCGAAATAGTTGCTCCGGATAGATTTACGTCATCGGCATCAGCAACTACAATGGTACTGGTTATCGAAAGGGGCGAATCTCCTTCAGTAAAAGTAAGGGTTGCAGGTTCAATGGAAGTTAATGTTGGGGAAAATTCTAAGTCAACGACGTTGATATTGCGTGATACCACATTGCTGCTGTCGTCCCAGTCGTAAACAATGAAATCGATCGTTCGGGTGTTTGCTGTCGGGTTTGATTGAGCATTTTGATATCGAACCGATCGTAAAGCGGTTTGGTAGTTGGCTTTCGTATCACTTCCGGTCAGGGATAATACCCCCGTAGTACTGTTAAAACTCCCAACAATGTTTCCAAAATCTGTAAAGGTGAGTACATCCTCACCGGAGGAGAAATTGCTTGAAATACTTACCCTTGCGCTATCGAGGTTGAGATGTGAGTCGCCATCAGTGATAACTATGCTGGCAGTGATCAGCGTATCCGGGTCATTTTCCGAAAAGTCGATATTTGTTCCTTCGATAGCAGATAAAACAGGTGGGGTATTACCCCAGGTATCTTCAAAATAATTGTTGATGCTTTGAATCTGACCACCACTAAAAACAGTATTCCAACTCGCAATTTCAGCAATTAACCCATTAAGATTACCAGCTGATGTTGAAGCAAGAGTCACAGGTTGACGCGTGTTTCCATTCATGCCTCCAATAGCAGAAGTTTGACTAACAGCAGGCATTTCGGCAGCATTTGTAAACCCGGAAAAGGGTCCGTCATTTATTTGTGCCGTCCAAATTGTATTGTCATGATAAGCTACTACATAGTAAGTGGAATTGATTTCCACGGTACCGAGGTCAATTGGCCGATGTCGTACAGCATTGGAAGCTCCCCAATTAGCATCACCCCGGCTATAAGCCTGGGCATACAAAGAGCCATCAACGATGCTAAAATTGTACCCTCGTGCTCCGGAAGATTGCTCATAGATCATTTGAAATCCCGAGACATCGTTACCGGTACGAATGATCAAAGCGAATGTCTTTTCGGTAAATGTTGAATTACTAATAGCAGTTTCAACGGTTTTTTGTAGCTCGTCGTTAGGGACGAATAAAACAGCTCCTCTTTCGCCAAACGCCAATGAATCGAAGACCGCAGCTGTTCCACTTACAAAATCGAATCCATTTGTAGAGATATCACCCCATGTTGATACTGCAGAGTTGTCTAAAGGGGGAGAAGCTTCTGCTGAGTTCAGGGTACCATCTCCATCCAAATCGAGAGCGTTTAAATAAAATACCGGGCTTCCGAGATCGTCAAGTCCGGTTAAAACGGTCACCACATCTATATCCCGGGTCAAAATATTTGAAGCATCAGTTCCGCTGTATCCGGTAATGGAAATTGTTCTAGTAAGCGAATTTGGGCTTCCTAAATTACTGCTGAAGGTTACAGACCGAATAGCAGCCTGATAGGCAGATAATGAAGCCGAATTTTCAAGGAGCAGCTTGCCAGTCGTAGAGTTATAGGTACCAACGATCGTACCATCTGTATAGTTAAGATCATCGCCGCCTGACTCTAAGTTCCCTGTAATCTGAATGACAGCGCTATCCAATGTGGTGATAGTAGGGTGCGAATCAACAGTAAGGGTGTTGGTAAGAAAAACAGCCGACCCACCTGCTGTATATTCCTGGGTACTGGATTCTAAATTGCTTAAACCGGGAACATCAGGTAATTCTGCAATGAATGTTGATGGTGTAAGTTGGTTATTATATTCGGTAATGATCCAATCCTGGCTACGAGATATATCAGAGATTCTAACCTCATCCATTATTCCGTCAACAGCATCCCCAGACCGTGAGATATATAGTGGATCATTATTAGCGGTAAAAGCAGTGGTATTAGTATTGCTGGATACTTCAACTCCATTCTGATAAATCGACATCCCTGAGCTTGTCTGAACATATACAATATATACCCAATCAGGAGTGGTAATTGCACTCGCAGTGGGTGTAGTTAAAGTGTTTGATCCATTTTTGTTAAATCGGGTTCTCATGGTCCCGCGAGAGGTAGCTTCATAGGATAGATTTATCCCTTTAGAAATAAAATCCGGTTGTTGACCTTCTCTGCTAAACCAAAAAGACATGGTTATCTCACCAGTGATATCTAATGTTGCATCATCGGCAACCTGAAGAAATTCGCCATCGTCACGTTCGAAATCCCGGCCATACCCAATTTGAGCCAATACGGTATCAATGCCAACAGCAGTTGGCGAAGCGTCTTCATTGATGGTTCCGTCATTTCCGTATTGTGTGGCATCACTCTCGGTTCCTGTTTCCGGGCCATTCATATGCATTACTAATACGTAGTTGTCGTCCCAGGTGCTGGTACTGTCCTGGCTCGTCGTGATGCCAGAATCCCCGTAGTAGATGAAAAACTGAGTATCCGAATTTGGGCTAACGGTCGGAAAATTTACCCATGCAAGTAGTTCTCCGGTTGAAGAATTGTAGGATTCGACCTGGTGATCTAACTGGGTAGTACCATCTGCATCAGAGAAAGCGATGTCATAGCCATTGGGGCTGGTGACATCCACTATAGGGAGTGTAACAGAGATCAATACTGGAAAATTGGTTAGATCAGAACTTCCACTAACACTATCACTTTCGATGATGAATTTCTTTCGTTCAGTATAGCTCCCAAGCTGTGCATAAGCGTTGTAAGAGAAAGCAATTAAAATAGACAATAAACAAAATCGCTTTGCAAGGAAGAATATGTAGGGAAATAATCTATTCAAGGTGAACCGCTAACCCGTTTAGACCCTAAAATATACTTGAATTGAGATCCATACACAGTTTTGATTAGTGCTTTCTAACACGCATATAATTTTGATTATTTAGTCGATAAAAAAATCACTTTTATCGATTCATATATGAATTAGCCGAGTATCTAAAAAAATTAATCAAAGGATGTTTACCTTTCTGAAAAAATGAAACTATGAAAGGAATTATTCTGGCTGGCGGAACAGGTTCAAGACTGTTTCCTCTAACAAAAGTTACAAATAAGCACTTGTTACCCATTGGTAACAAACCAATGATCTATCACCCTATTGAAAAGCTTTTGGAAGTAGGGGTTGTTGAAATACTTATTGTTACCGGTACCGAGCATATGGGAGATGTAGTAACGTTGTTAGGCTCTGGTAAAGACTTCGGTTGCCGCTTCACCTACAAGGTACAAGATGAAGCCGGTGGAATTGCTCAGGCTCTAGGCCTTGCCGAAAATTTTGCTGGTGATGATCCTGTAATCGTAATTCTGGGTGACAATATATTTGAAAAATCACTGGAAAAAGCAGTAAGCAATTACGAGGGATCAGGTGCGCAAATCCTGATCCAAAAAGTGCACGATCCACAAAGATATGGTGTGGCTGAACTGGATGGAAATCGGGTTAGATCTATTGAAGAGAAACCCGAACATCCGAAATCAGATTTTGCCGTTACCGGAATCTATTTTTATGATTCCAGGGTATTCGAAGTAATTAAGACTTTGAAACCTTCCGGCAGGGGAGAGCTGGAAATCACGGATGTAAATAACCATTACATCGAACTTGGAAAGATGAAAAGTTCGGTTTTAGAGGGATGGTGGACGGATGCTGGAACGCCTGCTTCCTATCGATTAGCTAATGATTTAGCGTTGAAAGGATGAGATTCTTAATTACGGGAGCTTCCGGACAGCTTGGTAATGAATGGGTTCGATTCCTTTTATCGACCAAAGAGGATTTTACCTATTTTTCTTCACCCGAGCTTGATATTACTAATCCGGAGTCAATAGAACGCAGACTTATTGACGAGAAACCCGAGGTGGTTATCAATTGTGCGGCATACACAGCCGTTGATGAAGCAGAAAGTGAAAACGAAAAAGCTGATTTAGTGAACAGCATAGGAGTGAAATACCTCTCTGAAATCTGTTTGAAAAGAGGAATAAAGCTGGTTCATTATTCTACTGATTATGTGTTTTCAGGAGATAAAGACGACATGCAAGAGTTTCCGGAAGGATACAGAGAGGATGCACCTTGTAAACCAATTAATGCATATGGAAGATCCAAGCATCGGGGAGAACAGGAGGTATTACAATCAGGAGTGGATTTCCTGTTACTACGCGTTTCCTGGTTATGTGGGATAGATGGAAGTAATTTTGTGAAAACTATGCTAAAGTTATCCACAGAGAAAGAAGCTTTAAATGTAGTTAATGACCAATTTGGAGTGCCAACTTTTTGCAAATATGTGGTCAAAGATACCTACGACTTACTCGAGAAAGGAGAATCGGGCATATTTCATCTTGGGTCTCGAGGTATGATCTCCTGGTACGATTTTGCACAAAAGATTTTTCAGCTCCGGGGGATTTCAACACCTGTAAATCCAGTTTCCAGTAATTTTTTTAATGCGAAGGCTAAGCGCCCGTCTTTTTCGAAATTGGATATCTTAAAAGCTCAGAAAGTATTGGGTAAGCCCTCAATATCCTGGGATGAAGGACTTAGTGAACTATTGGAGAATATCAAATGAAAGTATTAGAGACCAGAATACCAGGCATTAAGATTATTGAGCCCACTGTTTTCGAAGATAATCGCGGATATTTCCTGGAGTCATACAGAACGGAAGTATTAGATGCTTCAGGAATAAAAGATAATTTTGTTCAGGATAACATTTCTAAATCTTCAAGAGGAACCATTCGCGGATTACATTACCAGATAAACAAGACTCAGTCAAAACTGATACAATGCATTTCAGGTGAAATTCTGGATGTAGCAGTAGATATGAGAAAGGGATCAAAGACTTTCGGGCAATATGTAGCGACTCGTTTGTCTGAATCAAATCACAAGCAAATGTATGTTCCTGAAGGATTCGCACACGGATTTTCAGTTTTATCGAATGAGGCGGTTGTTTACTACAAATGTTCGAGCTATTATGATAAAGAATCAGAGAGGGGAGTACGTTGGGACGATCCGCAAATTCGAATTAATTGGGGAGTAGAGAAACCCATCCTCTCTGAAAAAGATAAGAAACAACCCCTTCTTGCATCACTCACGGATAAAGACTTGTTTTTATGAAGATAATTGTAACGGGTGGAGCCGGATTTATTGGCTCAAACCTGATTCTGCATCTATTCGAAAAGTACCCGGACTGGAGTATTTATAACCTTGATAAGTTAACCTACGCATCAGATCGTAGCTATCTCACACCAATAAAAGATTCTGAACGCTATCACTTTAAGAAAGTAGACCTGGTTGATCGGGATGCAGTCAAAGATATTGTAAAGACTTTCCAGCCGGATGGTGTAATTCATCTTGCTGCTGAATCTCATGTTGATAATTCAATAACCGGCCCTGAGCCGTTTATCCAATCAAATGTGGTAGGTACTTTCAATATTCTGGAAGAGTGTCGCCAGCTATGGAAGGATGATGAAAACAATTGGCAAAAAAACCGGTTCCTTCATGTTTCAACTGATGAAGTTTACGGAGAATTAGAAGATGATGGTTTCTTCACGGAAACTACTCCTTATGCCCCAAATTCGCCATATTCTGCATCAAAGGCGGGGAGTGATATGATTGTGAGATCATATTTCCAAACGTACGGGATGAACGTGGTTACTACCAATTGTTCTAACAATTATGGACCTCATCAGCATGATGAAAAACTAATACCCACAGTTATCAGAAATGCAGTATCAGGAAATCCAATTCCTGTATATGGCAAGGGACAAAATGTACGTGACTGGTTATTTGTTAAAGACCACTGTTCAGCCCTGGAGACCGCTTTTTTAACGGGCAAGGCAGGCGAAACCTACAATGTTGGGGGTAACAATGAATGGAAGAACCTGGATTTAGTTCATAAGCTTTGTGAAGTATTGAATAACAAAATAGGAAAGGGGCCCGACGGGGATTATAAAAACCTGATTTCTTTCGTTACGGATCGACTGGGTCACGATTTCCGTTATGCAATCGATGCATCTAAGATCAAACAAGAGCTGGATTGGGAGCCCAATCCGGATTTTGATTCCATGTTAGAAGAAACAGTGATGTGGTATGCGAATAAATACAACGATTTAATTGATTAATAACATGAAAAAGTACTGGCTTTGTAAGTCTGAACCGGACAACTACTCAATTGATGAGCTTGAAGAAGATGGAATTACCCCTTGGGACGGAGTCCGGAATTATGCGGCTCGTAATTTTATGCGGGATGAAATGCAGGTAGGTGACGTGGTCTTTTTCTACCATTCCAATCAAAAACCACCTGCTATAGTGGGTGTTATGGAAGTTGCTTCAGAACCATATCCCGATGCTTTACAGTTCGACCCGGATTCCAAATACTTTGATCCAAAAAGTGATGAGAATGACCCCAGATGGGTAAATGTGGATATGAAATTTATATCCAAACTTAAGAACCCGATAGGAAGGGATGCTTTAAAAGCAGAGGAAGCACTTCAAGGAATGGAACTATTCAGACTTGGCCGTTTATCAATCACACATGTTACCGAAGAGGAGTGGAATACAATCCAGGAAATGATCGGCTAATAATTTCTTAGGCTTAATCAAATAATCCCAATTGTTGATCTTTCGGAGGTTGTTCAAAACCTTTAATGGTTCGTCCACCATATTTCCAGGAGTCCTTTCGCTCTTTTTCAATCAATTTTTCAACGGATTGATTGGGCTTAGGTATGAAGTCTTTTTCAGCTCTTTGGGAGTATGTTGTTAGCGCCTTAATTGCTTTCGCTTTTTCTGTCCGGTCAAGTTTAGCAGCTTCAATGGATTTCTCAAGCATCTCTATTGTCTCATCATAAACTTTGGTAGGAACAGGAAAAGGGTTTCCTCCTTTGCTTCCATGTGCAAACGCAAAGCGAGCCGGATCCTTAAAACGACTTTGAGTTCCATGAATCACTTCACTCACCAATGTTAGTGATTGTAAAGTGCGGGGACCTAAACCCTTGAGCAACAATAACTCTTCAAAATTTTGATTTTCCATTTCCTGAGCCAGCCAAAGAATACTTCCCAGGCGCTTTAAGTCTACATCTCCCGGATAGATTCCCTTGACACCATGTAATGCCATCCGCTGGATCTCCTTAACCATTTTCTCCGGATTTTCAGTACTGATAGCAGTAATTCCGTCTCGGGTTTCAGAAGCTTCCTTAGCCGTAAGATTTAGAATCTCTCCATGATTTTCACCAATAACCCCGCAGTGAGGCTCATCCACAAAAGAGGAAATAGATTCGGAATGCCAGTGATATCTGCGTGCTTTGCCGTCTTCCGGCTTCATTCCTTGTTGAATTACGCTCCAATCACCGTCGTAACTAAGTAAAAATGAATGGATGTATAGCTGGTATCCATCCTGAATCGCAGTGTTATCTACTTTTGCTACCAGTTTGCTGGCTCTTGACAATGTAGCACCGTCCAGTCCGGCTTGTTCACCAATTTGTAGTAGTTGATCGGGTGTTTTAAGAGAATGCTTTCCTTTGCCACCTGCAACATATAATCCAATATCCTTCGAAATTGGATTAATTGAGTCCTGAAGTGCTTTTAAGACGGTAGTAGTGACACCCGAGGAATTCCAGTCCATCCCAATGACAGCACCAAAGCTCTGAAACCAGAAAGGATCAGATATCCTGGAAATAAGTCCCTTATGGCCGTATTCCATGAGGATGGATTCTACCATAGCCAGGCTCAGCTTTTTCATTCGTTGGTATAACCACGATGGTATCTTCCCTCCAAATAATGCTAAATCTGCGGATCCTGATTGCTTCATTTCAATTGAGTTCGCAAATGATGGTTAGGGTTGGCCAATATCTTCATTCCATAAAGCAGGGTTTTCATGTATGAAATTATGCATGAGCTCAACACATTCAAGGTTGTTTACGACAATAACTTCAACTCCATGTTGCTGTAGCAATTTCTCAGATCCCTGGAAGGTTTGATTTTCTCCTATCACCACTTTCGGAATTCCATACAGCAAAATTGCGCCCGAGCACATTGGACATGGTGATAATGTAGTATAAAGTACCGAATTCCTGTATACCTGGGCTGGTTGCCGACCTGCATTTTCCAAAGCATCCATTTCTCCATGTAACACAACACTTTTTTTCTGAATTCGTCGATTATGACCTTTTCCGATAATTTCCCCATTATGAACCAAAACGGATCCAATAGGAATTCCTCCTTCTTCAAGTCCTTTCCGGGCTTCATTTATTGCTTCAACGAGAAATTGATCCATGCAGGTAATAGTTAGATTCTTAGTTGTTCATACAATTACAAGAAGTGATTCAGGTTTTGCTACTTACAATTAACATTATTCTGATCATTTATAGTCGAATTTCATTTTACGTTCTACCTGGTCGAGTATTTGAATAAAAGATAGGGTTTCTAAGTAGTTACTTGCATCCTTATTCATCTTCTTTAGATCAGTTAAGGTAAGATAATCAGGATGATACACTTCCGAGATAACTGCATATTCAAAGCTTTTAGTATCCTTTTTTACGCTAAATCGGTATGTGTAGATTGCCAGCTTGGTAGGTTCAATATTTCCCATTAGCATATATATCCCGGAATAATCAGCAGAAGGTAAAATCTCACTAAAAAAAAGATTTCTCTTTTCAATTTCCCATCCTCCCTGTTTAAAAACCTTCCCGATAGACTGTCCTCCCAAAACTTGCAGGTGTTCTTCTAAAAAAACACTATCCACCATTTCCGGATAGTGAACAACGGCAAAGGTTCTTGTTATTTCTTCATCATCATGTAAACTGAAAAGATTAGAAATCCTCAGTGCAGAATCACTATGGAGAACTTCTATGCCATAACTCCCAAATTTCATCTCAATTCTTTCACTATTAAGCAACTCATTGGATAGAAGGGCGTCTCTTTGGCCAGGTTTTGGTTGACGAGTTTCCTCAGCACAACCATTAAAAACGCAGAAAAGAACTGTTAACGAAAGCAGTAGGGAGATAAGCCGTTTCTCTTTCATTTTGTCCGACATTATTGTACCGGTTCACGGAATTTAGTTTCAAATTTAAGGCGAGAGTTCTGTTTAAACTACAATATAAATCTGAATAAAATTTCCTGGTACACCATCTACACAACATCGAATGTTATGTGCTCATTCATCGCGATTTCTGATAAATGGGTCGCTGTATTTTTCATCTGTGATTACTTTTTCATCAGTAAGCGTATGCAAAAAAGCGACCAATGCTTCTTTTTCCTCTTCGCTCAATTTTAATCGCAATACCTCTGCTTCACCTTCTTCGCCATCATCAAGGGTTTTTAGTCTGAAGTTTAAGTTAGGGTGATTTTGTACACTATCACTATAATGATCAACTACTTCTCTCAACGTTTCGAACCTCCCGTCATGCATATATGGAGCTGTTTTGGCAATATTCCGTAGAGAAGGTACTTTAAACAAGGCATTATCGGAGGTTTGGCCAGTTATTTCGCCCTTACCATTATCGGAATAACTAAGATCCAATCCATTATTTTTGGCGATATCATTTACGTGTTGGGGAGTTCCATGGCAATACAAACAGGTGCCTCCATTTCTTCCACGATAAAAGATGTCCATTCCGAGATTCTCCATTCTGGTAAAATTTTGAAAATCAGGCATTTGCTCCTCATCCTCTGGAAATCCAGCTGCTATAAATCCTTCGTCAAACTTTGAATTGTATGATACGATTGATCGGGTGAACTGAGAAAGAGCCAGGCTAATCCTTTCGGAAGTGACTTTTTCAGATCCAAACGCTTTTCTAAATAACACCTTATAGTAATCCAGTTCCTGCAATTTTCTTTCCAGTGAATCTAAAGCCATGCCCATTTCTATATGGTCTTCAATAGGCATTAACACCTGTTCTTCCAGTGTAGAAGCTCTCTCGTCCCAAAAGAATGCCCGATTCTCATAATATCTGCTATTGATGAGTGTCATCGAGTTTCTGCGGGTTTGTTCACCATGTAACCCGATACTAAACTTGCGAGGATCAGAAAATGCCGCATTTTGGTTATGACAAGAGGCACAGGAAATAGTGTTATTAGCTGAAAGCCTTTCATCATAAAAGAGTACCCGTCCCAGGGTGGCCCCAATATCAGTTATCTGATTATAGTCAGGAGTATTGTCAGCTTCATTCGCTTCAGCAGATTTGTAGTGCTCAGGTAAGTCGATATTAACATAGTTAAATAGAGCAGGGGGCAGGTTTAGCTCTTTAGATAGAATTTGCATGTCTTGCTGAGAGAACTCGGGATTTTCTGTCGGTTCGTCATTAGTAATATCATCGGTACATGATGGCGCAAGCCATACAGAAGCAAGAAGGAGGAGTAGGGAATATTTTTTCATGAGAAATTTAATCGGTTCAATAATAGAACAGATCATTCATATTTAACCCTACCCCATATATTTGGATTTCCCTTTAATTTTCTGGTTTATATCTTCTGACGAAAACCACCAATTTCATGTCCGATTCTTCAAGAACGGTGCAACTTCGCACAAAAGGGGTTCTCCCCGTTCAAAAGCTAAAAGTTCTTCGTGACCTGGGAATTTTAGATTCTCATCCCGATTACCCTATCCAGGACAATCAGTTTCAGCCAAATTCCCTGGACCTTCGATTGGGGGAAGTCGCGTATCGTGTTCGATGTAGTTTTCTGCCGGAGACTGAAACGGTAGAACAGAAAATCGAGAAGCTTGAACAGTACAGATTTTCGCTAAAAGATGGGGCTGTACTCGAAGAAAATTGCGTGTATATCATTCCTCTGCTTGAGAAGCTAAATCTCCCAAAATCGCACTATTCCATCCAGCATCAGGGGATGGCAAACGGTTCCTCGAACGGAGAAGAAGTTCAGCTGCATTCAATGGAAAACCTGACGGCCAAAGCGAACCCTAAGAGTTCTACCGGAAGATTAGATGTTTTCACTCGTGTTATTACAGACTATTCGCATCGCTTTGAAGAAATCAATGCCGGTTACCAGGGTAATTTGTACCTGGAAGTAGTTCCCAAATCGTTTTCGATAAAAGTGCAAACGGGACAACGACTTAACCAACTACGAATTCGCCATGGATTTGAGGTGGTTTCTGACCAGGATTTGCTAAGAATACACGATACCGATCCGTTGCTCTTTGATGAGAATGTAAACCCGGTTTCGATGGAGCAAATTAAGGTGAACCAGGGGCTTTTTATGAGTGTACAGTTGAAGGGAGCCTATGGTGAGATTATTGGATACAAGGCAAAAAAGCATTCGAATTATATTGACCTTGCTAATATTGGTCACTATCCGGTAGACGAATTTTGGGAGCCAATCTATGCCTCCAAAGAATCAAAGTTTATTCTCGAACCGGAAGCATTCTATATTTTTGCTTCTAAAGAACGGATTAGAGTTCCTGCGAGACTGGCCTGTGAGATGATGGCATATGATACAGGTTCGGGTGAACTCAGGACACACTATGCGGGTTTTTTTGATTCAGGGTTCGGAGGAAGTGTGGAGGATAAAGGAGCACGGGCGGTACTGGAAGTTCGTTCACATGATGTGCCTTTCATGATTGAGGACGGACAGACATTATTCAGTATGCAATTTGAACCGAATACAGAAATTCCTGAATTTATTTACGGTTCTGAGATAGAAAGCAATTATCAAGGGCAGGGCCTTAAACTGGGCAAACATTTTAAACAGTCATGAATCCATTTCTCGTAAACAAGTGTGTGTGCCATAACATGAGCTTTGTGGATGTGAAGAAGTACATTGAAGTACATCAAATACAAACTGTACGAGAACTTCAGGCGGCAGATATTTGCAGCACAAAATGCAAAATGTGTGAACCTTATGTTGAGCTGGTTATCAAAACCGATGAAGTGGAGTTTGTGCCCGGCGCGTACATCGGCAGAAAGAAGTCATCCTGATTTTGGATAATCATTTTTTCATTGACGAACCCAATCTGCATACCCTGGAATATGTAGAGCTTTCCGGACAGGAAGCCAGGCACGCTTCCAAAGTTTTAAGAAAGAATGTTGGTGATTTACTCATTCTGGTTAATGGAGAGGGATGCAAAGCCACCGCTGAAATTCAATCGATCCAAAAGAACTCGCTTTCGTTAAGAATCCAGTCCAGGGAGTTGAGAGAGCAACCTGAAGGGAAAAAAGTACTTGGGCTAGGAATAATCAAGGTCAGAGATCGTTTTGAGTTTGCTATCGAAAAGGCGGTAGAACTAGGTGCAACGACAATTTGTTTGTTTGAATCCGACCATTCTGAACGAACACGTATCAAGGAAGATCGATTAGAATCAATCATCCAAAGTGCGTTTAAGCAAAGTGGGCGATGGTGGAAGCCAGGGCTTATCATCAAGAACGATTTAAAAAGCGTTTTGTTCGAGTTTGCTGATCATGAGGTACTAATGGCTCACGAAAAAAAACAGGTTGAACCATTCACTCCATCTCTAAAAAAGGAAAAACTATTGCTCGTGGGACCTGAGGGTGGATTTTCTGAAAAAGAGGTTGAGCTGATCAGGCAAGCAGGAGGTGAACTGATTTCTTTGGGAGCTAATCGCTTAAGAACTGAAACAGCTGTAATAGCACTTTTAGCACAGTTTTTGTTTGACTAAATAAACAAGCTGGCTTTATCGGCAGCTATTGCAAGAGCATTCTTTGCAATCACAGCTTTTACAGGTGCAATCGGTACAGGTACATACTTTTTTCGAGTTCATAGCAGATAGAAAAATTTGTTTCCCTTATGTAGCAAATTGAACTAAAAATCTCAAGAATTATCCTTCTTTTTCTTTTTACTCGATTTCGCAAGTGGGTTGAACTCTAAACATTGGTCAATCCAGAAGTTGAGATCATCTTCATTTTCATATCCAGCTACATCAACATACAAATACCCTTTCATTGGCCGATTTGTAAAATCCATAGGGCGGGCTCCGGTTTTTAGAAGTAGTTCAGATTCAATTTCAGGATTAACGCGAGCCATCATATCATCTTTGATAATCCCAATGCACATTTTGTCATCAACCAGATAACAGAGTCCGCCAAACATTTTCTTCTCTTCAAAAGAAACATTTCGGGATTTAAGGTTGTCCGTTATTCGGTCAGCAAGATGAAGATTGTAGGCCATAACATGAGTTTTTTTGGGATAACAAATGAAGATGGGTAATTGGGACAGTCTATGTTGGATTATTCTTGCATAATTTCGTCGAACATTCGCTTAACCTGCAAGTCCCCGTATCCGTAAATGTCACCCTGGGAGTGAAATTCCTGAAACACTTTCCCAAATGTGGGGTCGTCGTTCTTGTTAATTATTTCCCTGACTAGTTCTTTAGACTTATCTGACTCGATTTCTCCAATTACAGCCTCAATTGCTGGTTTTACAAAATCCAGAGCATCTGTAGAATCTAAAATCTCATCCAGTGTTTTTGAATCTCTTTTCGAGAAAGCGAGCCATAGTCCCGATAAGAATGCTTGATGGTGTATACCGATGGGCTTAGCATCCTCAAAAGCCAGTTGTAAAGCTCTTTCATCCATACCCGCAAAACCCCATTGAAGAGAGGAAGTAGGAAGAACCCAGAAAAGATCGGGATGTTTTTGTTGTGATAATTGATGACACACAAACCACGCATTTACCTGGCAAAAAACATCTCGTTCGAACCACAAATAAACCTTTGAGGATTCCGGAATATCGTGGAGCTTCGAGAGTTGAGGGACTACATAATCCTCATAGGTATCCGGAGCATAATCCGGGTAAGTAGTATCCAGGTAGTTACTCCTCTGTTGGAGAAATTCGTCATATGAGGCCGCATCAACAGGTCCGTCAACCAGGCATTCTCTCATTATAACCTTCTCACCATTTATAGAGGACGGAAAGCGCTCGGCTAGTGCGTCTCCATTTAGCACATGATAGTATTCATTCATTCAGGAATGGTTAGTTCTTCCTGCATCATTATAGCAAAATGATTGATGGACTGAGAGTCAATTCTTGTAATTGATTCTTTGTGCCCAAGGTTCTTTCGCACTATAAATCTCTCAATAAAATTAAGCTTATCGAAATCAAACTCTCCTCCAAAGTAACCTTCGGCGTGTGCATGTTGAATTAATGCTGCAGGGAAAGAATTTATATACTCTTCCATTTCCTGGTCTTTATTCATGTAGCAAATAAAGAGCCCCAGTTTTTTGGTTAGCAACTCGTCCAGGTGATCTTCACAGTATCGTCTGATTTTTCGCTGAACTTTTCCGAAATGTATTGAACCTCCAATTATTACGGTACTAAAATCCTCCAATGAAGGAGCCGCCATTTGGTTTATGTTTACAGTCTGACAGCGGTTGTATCCTATTAATCGACTAATTCTTTCAGCTATTTTTTCCGTTGTACCGTGATTAGTTGCATAAAGAATAAGCGTATTCATGTTACCTCCATCAGTAGTTGAGCTTACGCTGTAGAATAATGGGCAACTATGAAGTTCTTATAAAGATACTCATCGTTTTTGAAGGTTATTAGCAATCGCTTTAAAGAAGGGCAGGTAAGGGACACTATTCATGATTTTCAAATCATCGTAGATCGAACCATCTTCATTTAGAAATTCAAAAAGCTTATCGATAGAGTTATTCCTGAAAAGGTTCATGAAAATTTTTCTGGAATCAGGTACAGAATGTGTAAGAATATGCAATAAGAGGATGTCGTAATATCGATATCTGGCTTTCGACGGGGCCTCTAGTTCCAACGGTTTTTCGTTGATGATTGAATCGGCAAGTTTGGACGTAAAGCGTTGTACCCTTGAAAATGTGTAACCGGTACTCGGTTTACTGAAGCCTCCAACAGAGCCGATATTGTATACGTTTTTGGCCAGAGCCTGAGAATAGGGGCGGTCATCCATAGGTATTTTCCCAAATTCTTTTCTGGTGATTTCATAGTCACCTTTTTCAAAGCCGTACTTCTCGAAAATGTATTCTCTAATTTTCTTACGATACTCTTTCTTTTTTAACACATTTTCTGAAAAAATGGTGTATTCCACCAGGGCAGTATCGTGAGTGTATGGAAGTACATATGTGAACGCATATCCATCTTCAAAATACTCGTCCACATCCATAATGGTAAACGTCTCTGGATCAAAAGTACCCGGCCTGGTTTTGATTTCTACTCCATAAAAATGCTGTATAAGTGGATATTTCAGATTCCTTTTTTTGGAGGCTTCAGGCTTGATAATACTCTGGAAGATATGGCTAGCCACGTAGGAGTCGGTATTCTTTGTCATCAATACCCCTTTCTTTTTACCACCGGAAATGTCCAGTACACCTTCTTCAAGCAACTGGAAATTAGAATGCCTTTTCAACTCTCTAAGTATATGCTCCTTAAAATCACTCTCCCTAATACAGTAGTAGGTATAATCCTTCATGTATAAAAATGCATCGAACGTATATGCAGAGAAGAAGGACTTGCGCCATTTTTTATGGACGATTTCAGGAAAAAAGGGGCCGTCTTTGGTCCAAAAGCACCAGGTTTTTTTATTATATGGAGCAAAGGTTTTATCTATCACTAACACATTACCTTTGTAGCCACCCGTAGCAAGGTACCAGGCCAGACTTAACCCCGAAAGTCCAGCTCCGGCTATTATTATGTCATAGGTGTTAGTCTTCAAAATGGACGTTCTGTTTAGGTCGCGAATCCACCATTAACGTAAACACATCAGGTCGTGAATAATGACCACTTGTATCCAGAAAAAGGTTGCCTTCACTTAAAACGGATAAATCTAAATCCGCGAATATTAGTTCATCCTTTTCCTGAACAGGATCTCGCAGGTAGTCAGTATCAGGATTTATTACAGCACTTCCACCTTTTAAAACAAAAGTATTGCCATCCACCGGAATCTCATTAATCAGATTCAACGCAAGTTTATCTTCAGGTGTTTGGCATACTGACTCAATGCCCGAGATCATTTGATTTTTGGTAAGTGTGCATCCCGAAGCAAGTACATAGCATTGACCTTCGAAGGCATAGTTTCGGGACGCAATTTGATGCAAATCCTTAACCATTGGCCACTGTGCGATATGAATATCTTCATTTTGTTGGTGCATGGCGGCACGGCCTAATGGCATCCAATGCTCCCAGCAAATCAAACCTCCGATCCTTGTGCCGTTGTGCTCAAATACAGGAAGTGTACTACCATCCCCATACCCCCAAATGAGTCGTTCCGTGTATGTTGGCATTAGTTTACGATGCAGCTCATAATCCCCATCGGCTTTGAAGTAGAAAATGGTATTGTATAATGTCCGGCCAACTTTTTCATGGCATCCCATTACAATTACACAGTTATTTTTTTTAGCAGAATCCTGCAATGTGGAAAAATGAGTATCTCCGATTACTAAAGAGCTCTCGAAAAGCAAACGGAATAATACCTTTGCCGGTGGATGATCCCATACACCTGCTTTAGGAGAGTAATCGAGCCAGACCGGGTAGCCAGGTAGCCACGTTTCGGGGAAAACGATGAGTTCGGCTCCGTTAGAAACGGCTCTTTCCACATGTTCTATAGCCTTTAATACACTTTCTCCCAAATTCATGAAAACAGGAGGGTGCTGAATCAGAGCGACAGATATTTTTTTAGACAAAATCGGTTTTTTGTTTTCGGAGAAATCTCAATGAGTATATTCCTTCCCTTAGAAAAACTAAAGTTAAACATGATAGATTTACGAAGTGATACAATCACCAGACCAACGGTAGAAATGCTGGAGGTTATGATATCAGCAGAAGTTGGAGATGATGTTTTTTCGGAGGATGAAACCGTAAACAGGTTTCAGCATAAGATTGCTACGATGTTTGGAATGGAGGCAGGTTTATTCGTTCCAAGCGGGACGATGAGTAACCAACTTGCTTTGAAAGTGTTGACTCAACCTGGAGATGAGATTTTGATCGAGGAGAAATCTCATGTGTATAACTACGAAACCGGAGGAGCAGCGTTTCTATCCGGTCTGCAAATACAACCAGTAAAGGGAGTTCATGGCAAACTGGATCCTGATATACTGGAGCATAGAAAACGAGGAGAATTCGATTGGGAGCCAAACACGACGGTACTTTGTCTCGAAAATACAACAAACAAAGGCGGAGGGACCTGCTACTCTAAGGAAGAGTTAAACAACCTAAAACAGTTTGCGAGCCAGGAAGAGCTGATGATTCACTTAGATGGTGCACGAATCTGGAACGCAATCACAGCTACGGGAATTGATGCGTCCTATTTCGGGAAAATTGCAGATACCGTTTCTGTTTGTTTCAGCAAGGGGTTGGGAGCTCCGATCGGATCAATGTTACTTTCTTCGGGGAAGAGAATCAAAAAAGCACGACGGTTTAGAAAGATGTGGGGTGGAGGGATGCGTCAGGTTGGTTTATTAGCAGCTGCAGCTAATTATGCGGTAGAACATCACTGGCCGTTACTGGTAGAAGATCACCGTCGGGCTAAGGCATTTGGAGAAGTGGTGCATAACTCAAGAAAGCTGGAGATTGATACTAACTCCGTAGAAACCAATATTGTGATATTTGATGTATTGGAAGGAACCGCGATAGAAGTGGTCTCTTTGTTAGAAGAAGAAGGAATACGAATGGTTCCTTTTGGACCAAAAACTATACGCGCAACTTTTCACCATCAAATTTCTAATTCCCAATTTGCCCGACTCCTTGAAACATTTAGTACTCTTTTTTCATAGAAGATGGGTTCTTGTATGTTGTCTATCATAGATTTACTCTATTAATGGTAGGCTCAATCTGATTAAAAAACCTATACCGATATGAAAACCAAAGCTACCATCCTGACCATATTTACTGCTGTTATCATTTTTGGGACAGCCTCATTTAAAATCCATTTCGAAGAAGAAGCAATTAAAGAAACAATTCTGACTGGATATGTGCATGGGGCTTTTAATGAATTGGATCCCGATGCAATGGGCAAAACCTTCCATGAGGAGTTTGCGATTTTTTCTACAGATGGACAGAATCTTCGCAGATACCCCATCGCTGTATGGAGGGAAAATGTGACTAATCAAAAAAACGATCCCAACTTTGATCCGGCCAATAACGTGTGGGAACACAAATTTTCCGAAGTAGATGTATCCGGGAACTCAGCAATGGTAAAACTGGAACTTTATAATGAGGGTGAGCACGTTTACACCGATTATCTTTCACTTCTGAAATTTGACGATGGTTGGAAAATTGTAGCCAAAGTCTACTATAGGCATGAACTGCCTAAACCGGTTAGAGTAGATAACTAAATGAAACGATTTGAGCGGATCATCGCTCTTTTTGTAAAGCTCCAAACATCACAGTTCGTAACTGCCAAAACGTTAGCTGACGAATTTGGGGTTTCCGAACGAACTATTTACAGAGACATTCGAGCTATGGAGGAAGCAGGAGTTCCTGTTCTTTCTGAACCAGCCAAGGGGTTTAGATTTATGGATGGATTCCGGATACCACCGGTAGGATTTTCTGAGAATGAAATGAATGCCCTGATAACAGCAGAGTTAATTCTACAAGGAAACCCAGACGCTTTAATTGCTAAATCCTATTCCGATGCATTAGATAAAATACGGGCAATTATTCGCTACCAGGAACAAGAAAGGGTAGAAATACTCGATCAACGACTCACCTTCTCCACCCAAAAAGAAAGTGCCCATAATACGAGCTGGCTATCTACCATTCAGACAGCAATTACAAAAAATCATCTCCTTAAGATTACCTATGTATCTATTTCGAAGGATGAATCAACTGTGAGAGAGGTTGAGCCCTATGGGATTTATTTAACTGTAAATGCGTGGGTAATGATTGGACATTGTCGTCTTCGTACGGATTTTCGCGAATTTCGATTGGATCAGATTAAAGAGTTGGTTGTCTTACCTGAGGTATTTCTAAACAGATCATTCGATTTAGAAAAATATTTCGGCCGAAATCTATCCTGACATACTGCTGTCAAACTTCGGGTTCATATTTGATCAACCTAAAAACTAAATGATCAAATAATGACGACAACAATTGGGACTATTGAACTGGTACTTTTTAAAGTAAACGAAGGACTTTCTGATGATGAAGTTTTAAAAGCGGCAACAGCTTTAAACGAATGCGTTAAAATTGAACAAGGATTTATTCGAAGGAGATTCGCTAAATCGGAAGAACAAAATCTGTGGATGGATCTTGTGTTGTGGACTGATATGGAATCAGCCCAAAAAGCTGCCAAAAACGTAATGAAGAATGAAACTGCCCAGCATTTCTTTTCGATGATCAATGAGTCATCGATGCAGTTTATTCACTTTGAACCACGATTCGAGTTTGAATAGCATATAGCATAAAGCACCCTTTCTCAGGAAAGGGTGCCTTACTAAACAAATATCACTCTTAAGATCAGTTCTAAATAGCTTTCATAATTTCTTCATTTTTTGAAAGTAGATTCTTCAATAAAGATTGATCAGTCTTCATAAACACTAACCTCAAAAGGTAATAGAGGTAAGCTATGAAGATTATTGCGGCTATACTATTGTTTCTGGGTGTACACATTTCGGGATTTTCGCAAGTCACCTATATTCTTAATCCCGATTCAAGCAGCTTGAAGATCCATGGTACATCCTCTGTACATGACTGGACAAGCAATGTGGAGCAATTTGATGTTGAAATTACTCTTAGCGAAGCGGAATCAGCTAATATCAACATTGAAACTCTCACTTTCGAAGCCACTGTGAAATCCATAAAAAGCGGAAAGCGGATTATGGACCGTAAAACCAGGGGTGCCCTTAAAGAAGGCGATTACCCGACCATTCAATTTGTTTTCCAGGAATTTCTAACCGGGACAGAAGACTCAGTTGAAGTGACTGGCACATTAAGTATGGCTGGAGCTACCCAGGAAGTTTCAATCTACGGTCAGCTTATGAAGTCTCAGGAGGGGATAATCATCAGTGGAACCAAAGCCCTGTTGATGTCTGATTTTGACATCTCCCCTCCAAGGGCTATGGCAGGTACCCTTAAAACGGGTAATCAAGTGGAAGTAGAATTTGCGTTTTTCTTAACTAAAAAATAAAACCATAGAGGAGAAATCATGAAAAATTTAATCAGCAGCCTATTTACTATGGTGCTTACCCTATTCTTGGTTGTAGGGGTAATGGCACAAACAACTACTATAGATCATTACCGACCAGCAGGATTGGAAGGAGTGAACGTATTTGAGGCTCCAAAAACTACTGATACACCATTCGACGGAATACGAATATTGGTAGGTGGAGATTTCGCCATTCAGCTACAAGGCCTTAGCCAAACTAACAGTGGAGACAGTCTTGCTGAATTATCTAATAACTTCAACCTGCCCACAGCAAACCTTAATATTGATGTTCAGTTAGACAAGGGGGTTCGATTACACATGAGAACCTATATGTCTTCGAGACATCACGTAGAAGGTTGGGTAAAAGGTGGATACATTCAGTTTGATAATCTTGACTTCATTCAGGAAGGTTTTGCAGAAGAATTCATGAAAAACTTCAGAATTAAAGTAGGGATGGACGATATCAATTATGGAGACACTCATTTCAGAAGAACAGATAATGCCCGGGCAATTTATAATCCTTTTGTAGGGAATTACCTGATGGATTCATTTACAACAGAACCATTTATGGAATTCACTTATCTAAAGAATGGATTCATAGGAGTACTTGGTGCAACTAACGGACGTTTAAATCAAAGTCCTACTCCTGGTGATGATGGATTTGTGCTATATGGCAAACTGGGATACGACACACAGGTAAATGATGATTTACGGGTAAGATTAACAGGATCGTTCTACAACAGTAGCGACAAAGGTACTCGTGATTATCTTTACAATGGAGATCGTGCAGGAGGCAGATACTATGACGTCTTAACAGGTAGTGACTTTGCTGGTAGATTTGTTCCCGGGTTTGCAGGTAGCAGAACACCTGTCGAAGACTTGGGGTATTTCACCGCTTTCCAGTTTAACCCATTTGTAAAGTTCCAGGGATTAGAGTTCTTTGGAGTATTGGAATTCGTAGGGAATAGCGATGTAGAAGGAAGTTATACACACCTGGGTACTGAAGCTTTGTATCGGTTTGGTACTAATGAAAACTTCTATGTTGGCGGTCGTTTTAATAGCGTAAGTGGTGAAGCTGCAGATGGAGCTCCCACTCAGGAAATTAGCCGAATCAATATTGGCGGTGGATGGTTCTTAACCAATAACGTAGTCGCGAAATTCGAATATGTTAGCCAAACTTATGACGATGGATTCGACGGTTCACCTCTTGAAGGTGCAGAATTCGACGGATTTATGATTGAAGCTGTAATTGGGTTCTAAATTCTAGAACTAGCCGAAAAGTGACTAACTATGTTAGTCACTTTTTTTTTGTTCGATATTCAAATCAAAGGACACGATAAATTCATCCCGTACTTTTACCAATCCGAATAAAGCACGGGGAGGTTTAAGATTAAAGTCGGTTAGAAGAATCTCCTGATCACCGGTTATCATATACGAATTATCCTCTTTCAAGACTTCCAAAGGTATATTGTAGGTTTTTACGGTACCTGTAATTGATACCGAAACCGTTGCCAAATGATCAGTTTCATTTTCCAGGGAGATACTTTCTACCCAGATTTTAATTAACGGGTAATCTCCAGCTTTCAGTGTTTTCCTGAAATCCCGATTAATTCCTCGCTTTCCACAATCAAACCCCTTCACCTCTAATCGTAGTGAATCCCCATTGACATCAAATATATCTTCTACAAGGTCTGCGTTATGCCTAAGCGTGACACTTGGAAATGGAGATGTGTATCGGCACTTTATCGAACTGACATTCGACTCTCCATTTATTGAGATAATACTTTGCGGATTAACAACGGAGATCAGTTCATGATTTTGAGCTGAAACTGAACTAGTGTATAGACTCAAAAAGATGAAAGCGAATAAATTCGGAAGTAGAAAAGACTTTCTAAAGCTCATAAACTAAGTTCTTTTAAGAAACTAGATGCAGTCGGATAAAATATCAATGGAAATATCCATTTCTTCCTGGGAGATGACAAGTGGTGGAACAATTCTTAATACATTTCCACCCGCTGCATTGCTTAGGATACCATTTTCAAATAGTCGATCAACTACCGGGCGCCCCGGGACAGTAAGCTCAACTCCAATCATCAAGCCCATTCCGCGAACATCCACCACCTTCGAATTATCCTTAGTTTTCGATTGGAGTCTTTCCATAAGGTAATTCCCTTTTGTAGCGGCTTGCTCAGCATAATTCTCTTTTTCTATGGTTTTTAAACAAGCATTTCCTACTGCACAGGCAAACGGATTTCCTCCAAAGGTGGTACCATGCTGTCCAAATTCTAATACACTGGCTACTTCTTCTTTAGCCATTATCGCTCCGATTGGAATTCCCCCTGCCAGTGCTTTGGCAGAGGCAACAATATCCGGTTTGATTCCATAATGCTCGTAGCACCAGAACTTTCCTGTTCTGGCCACCCCGGTTTGAACTTCATCAATGATCAAAAGGATGTTTTTATCATTACAAAGTTCGCGGACGTTCCAAACAAAATCCCGATCAGCAACATGTACGCCGCTGTTTCCTTGAATGAGTTCGAAAGCGATAGCGATGGTTTGATCATCAACCACTTCTAACAAAGCTTCAAAATCATTAAAAGGAGATTGTGCAAATCCCTGAGGAAGGGGAGAGAAGCCGTTTTGATAGAATGGTTTACTTAATGTAATTCCAGCCAGGGACCGACCATGAAAGCCATTTTGCAGCGAAATAATATTACCGGATTTGCCGTGTTTATGTCCCCAGGCTCGGGCTAATTTTACCGAAGCTTCCATAGCCTCAAGCCCGGAATTACACATAAAGACTCTTTCAAGTCCGCTCAAATAGGCAAGCCTGGAAATAAATTCACTTTGAGCTTCGGTATAATAAAAATTTGAAGTGTGGAGTAACTTCTGCGATTGTTTATGGATTGCTTCAACAATAGCAGGATGAGCATGCCCTAAATTGTTAACGGCTATGCCAGCCAGTAAGTCAATGTATTCACGGCCTTCGGTATCCCAGACTCTTGCCCCTGAGCCTCGATCCAGGGTGACTGGAAATCGGTTGTAAACCTGAAAGTGATGTTTTTTTTCTGATTCTTGTGCTAGGCTCATTTCAAAATAGATCTGCCAATCTGTAATTCCTCAGAAAATAGGAATAATTAAAGTAGCTCTTCACACTTTCTTCATTAATTAAACCTACCCTGCTATAGAGCATTAGATAGTTTTAAAATGGTATTAGAAGCTGTGATCGCTTTCTAAAAATACCTCTATTAACCAAAGGGTTCGCTTTGAACGGCGTGCCCTTTTTTATGGGAAATCATGATTATTTCTTAAAAAAATCTGTCACTTTGAGGAATAATATTCAGTATTTTTTGCGCTTCTCAAAACATTCTCACTCTTAGTTAACTTTACTCATGGCAGATATCAAAGAGCTACTTGAAGCGGCGAAAGAAATTGCCCATATCGGGGGGCAACATACCCTTAAATATTTTAAAAAAGACTTTGAAGTAATCAGCAAAGCCGATGACTCCCCGGTGACAATAGCTGATCGTGAAACAGAACAGATTATTCGGGAAGAAATTTTGAAGCGTTATCCCGATCACGGAATTATTGGGGAAGAATTTGGGAAGACTAACGAGGATAGCCCAATTCAGTGGGTTTTAGATCCAATTGATGGGACAAAATCATTCATTCATGGGGTACCGTTTTATACCACCTTAATTGGAATAATGATTGATAACGAACCCGTTGTGGGAGTAATTAATGCACCAGCTCTTGACGAATTATGCGCGGCAGGAATTGGCCTTGGAGCCACGTTGAATAATGAACCTTGTTCTGTTCGTAGTACAGAAAATATGCAGGATGCTACTTTTCTGGTTACAGAGATTCGTCGTTTCCAGGAATGCGGACTTGAACCAGCTTTTCAGGAGCTAATGGCTCAGACAAAGATACACAGGACCTGGGGAGATGCATATGGGCACATGATGGTAGCTATTGGTAGAGCCGATATTATGTTTGATCCGATTTTAAACATTTGGGACGCTGCAGCATTGCTTCCTGTGCTTCGAGAAGCGGGAGGGATCTTTAGTGACACTAATGGAGTAGAAACCATACATTCTGGAAACGGCTTTTCAACCAATAAAGCACTTTATCCCAAATTAAAAGCAATTTTTGAAGCATCTTAAGAATTAATGATCAGCACACCTTATTCGTTAATACTCACTATTCTAATTTCCTTCATTTCGACTTTCCAGGTTTGCGATGATCTGGAGTTCGATTACCAATCCCATCCATATCATCCATTTGATATTGAGCACGCCGATATTCGTTTGGAACTTGAACCTGATCAGCACCTGGTAAATGGATCAGTTGTTTATAGGATAAGCTCCAAAATTGACGGGTTAACTGAAATCCAGCTTCACGCTGGTGAACTATCGTTGGATGACGTTTTAGTGAATGGAGTTGAAACAGAGTATCAGGTACTAAGTGATTCGTTGATGATTCAACTTCAGGACACTTTGTCAAGAGGCGGAGAGTTCGAGCTTTCGCTAAGCTGGCAATCCACCTCAGATTTTGGACTACACAGAAGTTATGATGGGGCCTTCTGGTCGTCAATGAACCCAAAGGCACATCGCCATTGGTTACCTGGGTTTGATCATCCCAGGGAAGAATTTACGGTTGATGCAGAAATTACGATTCCTAACGAGATGGAAGTCCTGTTTAACGGAGATTTGGGAGACGTTTCAACAGCTTCTGAGAACGAGAAAAGGGTAAAGTGGAAATCTGAAACACCCGTTCCTGCTACCGGACTGGGTTTTGTAACAGGAAACTTCAAAATTTCTGAAATGACCGCTGGTTTTACCAAGCTCCGTCTTTTTCATTCGTCTGTTATGCAAGATCAGGCAGCAGAATTAGTGGTTGAAGCTGCTCGGTTGAAAAAGACAATTGAGGATGAACTTTCCTTCGAATTTCCGTGGGATGCACTGAATATTGTTATTCTTTCGGATAATTTCTGGATGGAACGCACCCATGGATCCGGTACTATTTATTTGTTCGAACGATTGGGGGACCTAGAGGCTCAGCTTGCAAGAAATATGTATCTCCAGTGGTTTGGAGAGTATCAAAGAACGGAACAATATTTTGGTTTTGGCGAGTTGATACAGACAGCATTGCATTATCAGAATTCTGATTCGATGGCCATCATTGAAAATCCGGATTCGTTATTTCTTATCGATCAGTGGAATGATTGGCAGAAGAGCTATTTAGTAGAATCCTCAATTTTCACCTCTACAATTGGGGAAAGTCTTAACGGATTTATGAGAGAGTTTTCCGGGGTCGTACACTTCAATGACTATGAGGAGCTTTGGTATGAAAGTACCGGAGTTCCATTTTTTGGGGTTACCCCAACCAATACTGAGGATGATGAAATTGAATCTCCTCAAAATTCAACGTATCAGGTTGATATAGAACTCGACGAAGTAAATTCTGAACTGGAATTTGTTTTTGAACTTCTGGAAGGATCAGGAGATCAGCTGTTTGATGTCACATTGGTTGAACATCAATTTGATTCGATCACAAATCAGGAGATTTCATTTACAGGTGAGTTGGATACATTGACAATTTCCATTCCTGTAGCTACTGAATTTGTTACTTTCGAAACGTTTGATTTATCGGGTAACCAGCTATCTGTTAGAAAAGCACCTCTGTTCTATTTATTAAATCAGCTACGAAGTCAGGAGCCTGAAAACCGGATATCCGCCGCAAAACTCCTGGTGAATCATTCCGAAAATCCTGACTTGCAGCTAGCGCTCTCTGATATTCTGGCTTTCGAGGAAAACCCGGAAGTAATTGCGGCTATTTATGAAGCATTGGCTGTGCTAACAGATGGAGCATCAGGAACAGAGGAACAATTTCTCTCCGGATTGTCAAACGATTCTGAAGCCATCCAGTTGGCCTCTATCAGAGCTTTGAAGAATTACCCGGAGAACGAATATGTGCGTTCATCTTTGAGGTCAAAGCTTATCAGATCGGAGGGAGCAGTCTTTGAAACGGCTTTGAATTCCTATAATGAAGTGGCTTCCGGGGAAGAAATGTTAGGTTTGGTGAGGGCTATTCAGAGAAGAGACACGATTGGGTTGCACACGCTCAAGGTTCTTGAACTCGCAGACAGTTTACAACAAAATGAAGAAGCCCACCTGATTGTCTCTGAATTTTTAAGTGATAGTTTTCCGTATTCAATTCGTACAAAAGCACTTAATCACCTTGATGAGTTCGATCTTGATTTTGAACGATGGAGTGAACGATTACGCAATCTGGTTAATGACAGGGATCCACGTATTAGATTTTGGGCGGTTGAACACACTATGCAGTTCAAATCTGCTTCGGAAGCCCTGGTTTTTTTGAATACGGTCGAAATCGATGAGATGGATCCAAGAGTTTTATCAATGATCGAGCTAGTTAAAGAAGAATTAGCTAATTAGTAGAAGGGGTTTAAAGTAACAGAGTAACAAAGAATTATTGGCAATACTTTGTTACTCTGAAGCGATGCTATACTGTTACTAACCCTGCCTTACCCACTTGGCAAGCTCTTTGTAGGAGGGCTTTTTGCCATACATCAGGATCCCAACCCGATAGATTTTAGCAGCAAGCCACATCAAGCCAGCAAAAGTAAGTGACATCAGTATAAGTGATCCCAGTATCTGTATAAACGGAACCTGAGTTGCTGCGATTCTTGAAATCATATTAATAGGTGCCGTTAATGGGAAAAGGCTGGCTACCACTGAAATCGTAGAATCGGGGTTTTCCATCACCCGAAGATTTAGAAAGTATCCAACCATAATTGGAACCATCACCGGAAGCATAAATTGTTGGGTATCCTGCTCAGAGTCGACGGCAGCCCCAATTGCAGCAAAGATTCCCGCATAAATCAAAAATCCGATGATAAAGAATACAAAGAAGTAGAGGAAGATTATCGGATCTACAACGAAAGCTTCTAATCTGGAAGGATCGAAAGAGGCTGAAGCTTCAATCGCCTCAGCAGGAAGATTCTGTGTTTGTGCATCTATAATGATGGCGGCAACCGGGGCAGCGGCTATGGAGAGCCCGATATAGGAAACAATCCAAACGCCAAACTGGGTAATCGCGAGGGCACAAATTCCCAGTAGCTTTCCGGTCATCAGCTCTATAGGCTTAACCGAAGATGCAATCACCTCTACAATGCGGTTTGTTTTTTCTTCAATAACACTACGCATCAGAACGGCTCCGTATCCAAACACTCCAATAAATATCAATAAGCCAAGTATGAATCCGAATGCAGCGCCAAAGATTGCATTGTCTTCTTCTTCGCCTTCTTCTGTGAGTTTCACGGAGTCTATGTTGTACCTGGTTTCAAAAATTGCTCTGATTTCTTCCGGAACGTTACTTCGTGCGAGTCTTTCTTCCCGAAGGGCTCTTCGAACATCCGATTCCACCGATTCAATAAAGCTAATACCACCGCTTCCTCCGTATACTAGCGTCGGTTCCGAGATATCGTTTACATTGTCATCATTTAAAATGATGTAGCCATCCAGTTCTCCTCCCAATACATCAGAGCGGACACTATCAATTGGTTGATCCGATATATCAAAGTAGCGGGCTGGATCTTCTTCCTGGAGGCGTTCATACAAGCTGCCAGTTTCATCAATCACGCCAACCGTTCGGGTAACCTCACCATCAGAGATACTCACATAAACGATAATGGCCATAAACGCTAAGAAGATAAGCGGTGTGAGTAGTGTAGAAAGAATGAATGAACGAGTCCGTACCCGGGTTAAATACTCCCTTTTCAATACCAGTGATACTTTACCAAAATCCATGATTAAGCCTCCTCATTATTAAGGTTATCCTCTCCAACGGTAGAGATGAAAATCTCATTTAGGGAAGGCTGAACGCGTTCAAATTTATGAATCTCGGCATGGTCAATTGCCAGGTGAAGAATCTCCTGCATGTTTTGTCCGTTTAGCACTCGTATTTCTGCAAAATTGGTTGATCGATTATTGATTCTTACTCCCTCAAGTTTATCCAGGAATGATCCATCGCCATCAAATTCTAAGTTGATGGTATTTTTACCAAAAGAAGATTTAACCTCTCTTAAATCGCCTTGAAGTACTGTTTTTCCTCTATTGAAAAGGCAGATGTCGTCACACATTTGTTCCACCTGTTCCATTCGGTGAGTGGAAAACAAAATCGTTTTCCCCTGGGATCGTAAATCGATGATTACTTCTTTTAAAGTTTCGCTGTTAATAGGATCCAATCCGCTAAAGGGTTCATCAAAAATGTAGATATCGGGGTCATGCGCAATGGTGGCAATAAATTGAATCTTCTGAGACATCCCTTTCGATAGTTCGCCTACTTCTTTCTTTTTCCAGTCGGCAGCTCCAAACCGCTCAAGCCAGTGATCGATGGCTTTTTTTGCAGCGCTGGTCTGCATGCCTTTTAGTTGAGTGAGGTATAGTAATTGCTCACCAACTTTCATCTTCTTATAAAGCCCTCGCTCTTCGGGCATATAGCCAATCATTTTTTGTGTAACCGGACTGGCAATCTGTCCATTAATAGTGATCTTCCCACTATCGGGGGCCAGAATATTGTTGATCATTCGGATGGTTGTTGTTTTCCCAGCACCGTTTGGACCTAGTAATCCAAAAATTCGCCCTTGCTCAACTGAAAAACTAACCTCACTTACTGCTTTATTCTTCCCAAATGCCTTTGATACCTCTTCTAAATGAATAATTCCCATGCATCTCCGCGTTTAGTTTAACTTATGATAAAACTTTGCAGAAGCTACACATATACATTGCAACATCAACAAAGTTTTCTTATTTCTATTAGTGGCGGAATTACGCAGACTATTACAATGGGTTACACATTTTTATGCATATAATTCATCTAAGCGCAGAATGCTATCCGGCGGCAAAGGCCGGGGGATTGGGAGACGTTGTAGGATCATTGCCGAAATATTTAAACCAACAAGGAGAATTTTCTGAAGTAATTATTCCTAAATATCGGACTCCATGGCTGGATGCCCAGGAATACGATTTTGTTTGGGAAGCTACGGCTCCTTTAGGGCATGATTACTTTAGCTTCAAAATCTTTAAGGAAAGCACAAACAAACTCGGTTTTCCTTTGTATGTGATCGACATCCCGGGAAGATTCGACCGGCCGGGAATCTACATTGATCCCTGGTCCGGACACGCGTATTGGGATGAGTTCGAGCGAGCCTTAACCTTTCAAATCGCTGCTCTTGAATGGATAAGAACCTTTCATAAGGTACCAGATGTTATCCACTGCCATGATCATCATACCGCATTGGTTCCATTCATGATAAAAGAATGTGTTCGGTTCAGTCTTCTGGAAGATATTCCAACCGTTATTACGGTCCACAATGCGGAATACCAGGGTGTAAACAGTATGATGATTGCTGACTTGATTCCTCCATTTATTCCTCAGGATTATGGCTTATTAGAGTGGAATGGACAGCTTAATTCATTGGCATCAGCATTGAAATGTGCATGGCAGATCAGCACTGTTTCAAATAGCTATATGAAAGAATTGGAAGTCTCTTCGAGTGGGTTAGAGGCACTTTTCCGGCAAGAAAACAGTAAATCACGAGGTATCGTAAACGGGATTGATAACGAAGTTTGGGATCCGTCAACCGATCCGCTCATCGAGGTTAACTATACAGCCAGAAGTATCAAATCGGGTAAAAAAAAGAACAAGGAAATTCTCTGTAAACGTTTTGGACTAAACCCGGAACTCCCAACAGTGGCATTTATTGGAAGGTTGGTGCGAGAAAAAGGAGCAGACTTATTGCCTGACCTGATCAGGCATTTTATGATAGGCGATCATGTAACCAATTTTGTATTGCTAGGTACCGGTGATCCGGTGCTTCACGATATTTTTGCCCAAATGGAGAATGAACATTTCGGATATTTTGATGCTACTTTGGAATACAATGAGAAGCTGGCTCACCAAATTTACGCCGGATCAGATTTCATCTTAATGCCTTCAAGGGTTGAACCATGTGGGTTGAACCAAATGTTTGCAATGAGATATGGTACAATACCTATTGTCCGTTCCGTAGGTGGATTAATTGATACTGTAAAAGATATTAGTGAAGGGGATGGATATGGAATTCGATTTGATGAATTCGCACTTCACGAAGCTGAGTATGCTATTATGCGGGCCATTAATTTGTTTAACGACAAAAAAGAGCTCCAAAAAGTGGTTTCGAGGATTGCCAAATTAGATTATTCATGGCATAATTCAGCGAAAGAATATATAGCAATGTACAACGAACTTTTAAACATGAAATAAGGGATACCATGAAAGATTCCGTGATTTCTATCATTTTGGGAGGTGGACGAGGCAGTCGTCTGTATCCGTTAACGGGACATCGATCTAAACCAGCTGTACCTGTTGGAGGCAAATATCGATTGGTAGACATACCGATATCGAATTGCCTTAATTCGGATATTCGACGAATTTATGTTCTCACGCAATTTAATTCAGCTTCGTTAAACCGGCACATAAAGAACTCTTTCAATTTCGATATGTTCAGCCGGGGTTTTGTGGATATTCTTGCAGCTGAACAGACAGCAGATAACCCGGATTGGTTCCAGGGAACGGCGGATGCAGTTCGCCAGTGTATTCGTCACCTCGAAAATCACAATTACAAATATGTATTGATTTTGTCAGGTGACCAGCTGTATCAGATGGACTATCGTGAGATGCTGAAACGCCATCGTGATAATAAATCTCACCTGACTGTGGCCACTATTCCTGTCGTAGCAAATGATGCAACCGGATTTGGAATTATGAAAACCAATGAAGGTGGACTTATCGATAGTTTCGTGGAAAAACCATCCTTAGATGAGTTAAGCAACTGGGGATCGAATGTACCAGAGGAGTATGCCAGCAAAGGCCGTCATTATCTGGCTTCGATGGGTATCTATATTTTCAATCGCAAGACGTTGCTTGACCTGTTGGAAAGAAACCCGGATGCCACTGACTTTGGAAAAGAAATCATTCCGAAAACTCTGGATGAAGGTTTTAAAGTAAGTAGTTATGAATTTGGTGGTTATTGGACAGATATTGGAACCATAAAGTCCTTTTTTGAAGCCAATCTTGCGATGGCAGATACGGTTCCGGATTTCAATATGTATGACAACGACAATATGGTGTTTACCCGGGCCCGTTTGCTACCGCCATCGAAGATTATGGGAACTACTCTCGAGAATACCTTAGTTGCTGAAGGTTCGATTATAGAAGCCAGCCGTATAGTCCGGTCTGTGGTCGGAATCAGGGCCAGAATCGGAAAGGGAACAACGGTTGAACACTCCATTATAATGGGGAATGACAATTATCAGTCAAAAGAATACATAGACAACGCATCTGCTGAGAAACCTGCTATGGGGATTGGACAACGTTGTTACATCAGTCACTGTATAATTGACAAAAACGTTTGTATAGGGAATGATGTACGTATTGTCGGTGGAGATCATCTACCTGATGGAGATCATAAGTATCATTATGTTCGCGATGGAATCGTAATCGTTCCAAAAGGTAAAGTGATTCCAAACGGAACAGCGATTCAGTAAACTGGATTCTACTAAACAGAATAAAAAAAAGCCTTCTTCTTATCGAGGAAGGCTTTTTTGGTTGGAATGAAGTTAGTTGGTTAAACCAAGATCCCTTTTAGTGTTTCACCAATATCAGCGGGGCTTTCAACCACGGTAATACCGGCCTCAGCCAGCGCTCGTTTCTTTTCCTGAGCAGTACCCTTTCCACCGGCAATAATAGCTCCGGCATGTCCCATTCTTCGGCCCGGAGGAGCTGTGGATCCTGCAATGAACGCCACTACCGGCTTGTTCACATATTCTTTGATGTAGGCAGCTGCTTCTTCTTCTGCTGAACCACCAATTTCACCAATCAAAACAATGGATTCGGTATCAGGATCTTCCTGGAAAAGTTTTACAGCGTCAAGATGGGTAGTTCCAATTACAGGATCTCCACCAATTCCAATTGCTGTGGATTGCCCCAAACCAACTTTAGAAAGCTGGTCAACGGCTTCATAAGTCAGGGTTCCTGAGCGGGAAATCAAACCAACCGGACCAGGAGTAAAAATATGGCCAGGCATGATACCGATTTTGGCCTCGCCAGGAGTAATCACACCCGGGCAGTTGGGGCCAACTAATGTAGCTCCATGACTTTTCACAATTTGCTTGGCTGTGATCATATCCTTAACAGGAATTCCTTCTGTGATCGCGATAATTACTTTGATGCCCGCAAAAGCTGCTTCAGAAATTGCATCTGCAGCGAAAGCCGGGGGAACAAAAATTACAGAGGTATTAGCACCTTCTTTTTCAACGGCTTCAGCAACCGTGTTGAATACGGGCTTTTCAAGATGTTTTTGACCACCTTTACCTGGAGTAACTCCACCAATTACATTTGTACCATATTCAATCATTTGCCCGGCATGGAAGCTACCTTCGCTACCGGTAAAGCCTTGAACAACAAGGCGTGTATCCTTTCCAACTAATACGCTCATTCTATAAGTTTTTGAAGTGTGATTTTTGCGGGGAGGAATATAACATCATCCAAACTTTAATGTTAGTTTATTCAGCTCGTAAAAGTAACCGGACTGCTGCATCAATTCTTGTGTCATTTAGAAAAATATCATCCATCGGAGTTTGGAAGACCAGGGTATCAGGAATTAATCCAATACCTTCATAGAGGGTATCATCTTCAGGCTGTAAGATTTGCCACCTTGAAACAGAATAAATCCATCCATTAGGTAAATCGAATACGGTAGGATTTCCAGATGCACCTCCGGTTAACGTTCCAAGCACTGTAATTGTAGGCAGTTGTCTCATCCCCAGAATGAAATCCTCCGCAGCGCTATAAATACTTCGATCAGTAATCAGAACTACAGGTTTATCGTAATAAAATCCTTCACTTGTGATATAATCAGGGATGGGTTCAGAAAAATCAGAATAACTGGGTCCGTTTCGATATATAATTTTCCGTATAAGTGTTTTTTTATTTGCGAAACGTGACATTACTATGTGAGAATTTATGTCACTGCCCCCACCGTTATTTCTTAAATCCAGAACCAGTCCTTTTTGTGGGTATAACATCTTTAAAATTGTGTCAATTTCCTTGAAACTATCTTTTTCCCCTCTGAAAGTATCAATCCTTAAGTATGCAATATCATCTCCGATTGAGCCATAAGCAAAAGGCGAATTTTCAGAAGATTTTGATAGATCATTTACATATTTGAGTTCCAGTATTGCTGCATTTAAAGAAGTTGGATGTGATTCGACTATGAAATAATCAAAATTACTTCTTAGTGTTGCATGAATATCATTTAGCTGAAACAACAGGTCAGAAAGCACAATAAATAACTCCGGATCAGATGAAACCGTGTCTATTATTTCTCCATAAACAACGAATAAAGAATCCCAATTAACATTTTTCTGGTCAAAGTAAGGGTAGTAATCTCTGTACCCTTGCCATAATGAGATGAAATTTTGTTCGTAGTTGTCTGGTATAGGTTCTCCTACTAAGTGATCCTTACAGGAGATACTCCCTAAAAAAAGCAAAACAAAAAGTGCGGGATATCTTAAAGCTTCCATTTAATCCCCATTTGAAGAGTTTGATTGATAGAGGAGTACTTTCTTGGAAAGTCGATTGTAAGAAAATGATAGTCGTATACTATCGCCAATTGAATTTTTTCAGAAACAATGTGATATAAAGTAACTCCTGTTTGGAAAGAAGGTTGATTCAATAAAGTTCGAAACTCACCTGATTTTGCAATATCCAAAGCAGTTGCTTCATCACCTATAATTCGATCCGGATCTAAGGTAGAATAACCTGGGCGCACGGTATAGTAAAAAATTGGGAGTCCTACAGTTGGTTCCAGAACATTTTTTTGTGAGAGAGTGATTTTTGAACGGTACTCAAAGGAAATAAAAGAATTTAAGTAGCCACTTTTACGCCCATTTCTTAATACACCTCCAGCACTAAATTTGGAAGTCGTCCACATTCCGTCTAGTGAGAGAGAAAATCCAAACTCTTGAACGGTGCGTTTAGTCTTTAATTCGAATAAGAAAGAATCAAAAGAAAGTTTTGGAGAAAGAACCTGCCATTTTTGACCTGTTACAGAGTATAAATCTCCATATAGGTAGATGAAGGAAATTTTTTTTTGAGGAGAAAAGGAGTAGTCAACAGAAAGCTTAGTGGTTTTGCCCTCAAAAATAGAACTGGAAATAATTTCATCTTTAGAATAAAAGTAAGCGGCTCCTGCATAAAACTGGCTATTCTTTTGAGCGAGAACAGAGCTGCACCACAATGACAGAGAAGTAAAGATGAATAGTAATTTCAAACGTGCTTTTTGAAAAAATAAATAATCACGGATCAAGATAAGTTGTATTTTAACTTTACGCTTTTGTAAATATTGTATTCTGAAATGATCACCGAATCAAAGAAGGAAGAAGTAAAAGACGCTGCTGATATTGTTGAAGTCGTTTCAGACTATGTGAAATTGAAACGTTCAGGTAGCGGATTTATGGGCTTATGCCCCTATCACAATGAGAAAACGCCTTCTTTCCATGTGAGTCCGGAACGCAGGATTTATAAATGCTTCGGATGTGGTGAATCGGGGGATGTTTTTAAGTTTGTAATGGATCAGGAAGGGATTGGATTTCCCGAGGCTGTTCGAAGACTTGCGGATCGATATGGAGTTTTTATCCCTGAAGAGGAAAACACGTTTGAACAAACGGAGAGTTATCAGCTTAAAGAAGGTATCTATCATGCGTTAAGATACGCGGGTGTATTTTTCTATCACAACCTGAAAGAAAACCCGGAAGCCGAAAAAGCAAGAGAATATCTCAGCAAAAGAGGGTACAATTGGGATGTTATTAAGGAATTTGGATTAGGATATTCGCCTGCCTCCGGCAGTGAGTTATACCAGTCGGCGCTTGGAGCAGGAATTGATGAGAAGTACCTTGTTGAAGCAGACCTCATCAAGCCAAGTAACAGAGGGGAAGGGTTTTACGATACTTTTCGGGGCCGGCTCATGTTTCCCATTTTTTCTCCAACCAAGCAGGTAATTGCATTTGCCGGAAGAGTACTTGGTAGTGAAAAAACGGCTAAGTACATCAATTCTGCTCAAACGAAAGTGTATAACAAAAGCGAAGTAGTGTTTGGGGTGAATTTCGCAAAGAATGAAATCCGCAAACATAAAGAGGTGATTTTGGTGGAAGGCTACACCGATGTTATCACCCTTAACAAACACGGTATTAAGAATGTAGTAGCAAGCTCGGGAACGGCACTCACCCCGGGGCAAATGAAAATCCTTCATCGGTTTGGGGAGAAAATTACCATGATTTACGACTCAGATTCTGCAGGTCAAAATGCGATGAAGCGAGGAATCGATATAGCGCTTGCCGAAGGAATGGAAGTCGGTTTACTTGAATTGCCTGATGGTGAGGATCCAGATTCTTTTGTGAAGCAATTTGGAAAAGAATCCTTTCTGGAATTGAAACAAAAAGAGGGGCTGGATTTTGTAGATTTTCTGATGCTTAAGGCAGATGAGGAAGGGCGTTTAGATCAACCTGTCCAACTGGCGAAAGTGATTTCAGAGATACTGGAAGCAATCTCAAATATCTCTGAAGCGATTCAGCGACAGGTTTACGTCCAGCATCTGCACCAGCGGACTCAAAAATTTCGCAGGGGGACGGATCGGGATTTATTTGAGGAACTGGATCGAATTTTAGCTCAAAAGAAGCGTGAGGAACAAAGAAACAGACAAAGGGAAGAACGACAAGACCGACCACCTTTGAATGATGAACGAATGATCCCGGAACAATTAAGAGAAGATCCATCTTCTGTAGTCGAAGGCCGTTCATCATCTTCAAAAAAGCCGCACTACGAGAAAGAACTTATCCGGCTTATGATCACGTATGAAAACGATATGGTTGAATACGTATGTTCACTTACGAACGATCGATTATTTGAAGATGAAGAACTTGCAAATTTCTATCGCGACATTGTTCAACGTTTTAAAGATAAAGAAACTATTTCTATCGATTATTACTCCTCGAGAAGTGATCCGTTTCCAAGATTGATAGGTGATATTTTACTGGAGCAATACTCGGCGAGCGAGCGCCATGTTGAAAAGGTTGGATTAAAATATGAAAAGGATAAAAACCCATATCGATCAGCAAAAAGTGCCATCAAAGCCCTGGAATTAAGTTTTTTCAAGAGAAAAAGAGAGGAACTGGCAGAAAAACTACGTTCTGCCTCTGATGAGGAAAAAAAAGCGATTATCAAGATACAGTCCGATATCCAGTCAAAGATCACTCAAAGAGAACAAATGGATTCAGATGATTTTTATCCGGACCCAAAAGGATATCATGAAGAAGGAAAGAGTGACAAGGTGTTTTCTTACAAAATGAAAGGGGAGAAGTAGATTAACCCGGCTTCTGGTAATTCAGCATCCATCGGATACCAAACTTATCTTCTAGTTGACCGAAAATGGCTCCCCAAAAAGTATCCTGCAAATCCATATGAACATTTCCGCCTTCTGAAAGTTTTCTCCATGTTAAGCGGAGACTGGTCTCATCAGAAAAGGAAAGATTGAGATGTACATTGTCACCTTTGGTAATTTCTTTGTGAGGTGCCCCATCAGAAAACATCAGACTTTGAGAACCGATTTTCAGTTCGGCATGCATGATTTTTTGTTTATAATCGTCATCTACCGGCATACTCGCATCTCCAAAGCGCTGGAGGCCAACGATTTCTCCGTTTAGTACTTTCTTATAGAAATTAAGCGCTTCTTCGCAGTTTCCCTTAAAAAACAGATAGGGTGAGATTGAATCCATTACATCTTGATTTAATTGGCACCAGTATAGTTTAATTCTAAATGCGTGTCAAAGCGTATACCAGAATGTTAACACCCATTTTAAGTGCTAATTCTCTTTTCTCTGTCGGATTGTTATGGATTTCTGGATCTGCCCACCCATCTCCCAGATTTGATTCGAATGTGTAAAACATGACCAGTTTTCCCTGATAGAACAGTCCATACCCCCTTGGAGCCTGATTATCATGTTCGTGAATTTTGGGTAATCCATTTTCAAAATCAAAAACCTGGTTATACATGGGATGATTGAAAGGAAGTTCGATGAGTTCCTCATCCGGGAAAACCCTTGACATCAGATCCCTGATATGTTCATCCAACCCGTAGTCGTCATCAACATATAAGAAACCGCCATTTTCCAGGTAATTTCGAAGATTCTGGACCTCAGAATTATTTGCAGTAATGGTGCCGTGTCCGGTTAAATAAAGAAAGGGATAATTGTGGATTTCAATACTTCCTAAAGACACATCCTGGTACTCAGGTTTAATACTTATTGGAACCTGGTTATTGGTATATCGGATAAGATTGGTTAGCGAGGAAGGATCGTTGTACCAATCACCACCGCCCCGGTATTTGACACGGGCAATTTCAAAGGCACCGGAATCCTGAGCATGTATAAATACAGGGGTACTTAAAAAAATGATTAATAAAAATACTCTGGCTTTCATTACTAAAAATCTGGTCGAGCAATATAAGTTTCAATGGTATCAGCTGCCAAAGCTCCAAATATTCCAATACCACCTTCTACATGGTAGATAACATTTTGTATTTCACCTGGTGACAATGTAGATCCTCCTAACTGTACGGATTCCGAGCGAACCAGGTCAAATACGTTATCATCAACAGTGGTCGCCACGAGTTTATTCGGTCCATAAAAAGCCACGGCTATCCATGGATATCTTATCGTGATCGATTCATCCGTGTTAATATCAAAGTTTGCTTCATTCAGTAACCCGGAGCTAGTGTTTGTAAACTCCTCAAGGTCATCTTCATCATCGAAAAAATCTGCATAAAGAGGGGTGAGATTATCCACAGATGGGCGTTGAGAGATGGTATTGAAAATAAATACGTTTTGTCGACCAGGATAGCTGCTTTCCGAAACTGTAATTTCTAATTGTTCGGTAGACTGATATACAAGAGTGTCTAAGACTTCGCTTACCACCCTGAATGTATCAGGGACTATTGCCGTTGCCGATATTTCATGATTTGATTCAGGAATATCTATCTGAAGTTGGTAAGTCCTGGTTGGAAGTACCCGATGGGGATCAATAGGTAAGTAAATGCCAGCCGAATCTGATTGGTAGGTAAATACATCTTCCACGCCAGATCCGTTTTCGCTGAGCAGGAAAACCCGAACGGATGCTCCTGCAACTGCAACACTTTCGAAAGAATAAACCTGGTTAATTGGAGTAGTAGTGGATAAACGTACCTGAGGTAGCTCACGGTTCGCCACTAAATAAGATTCAACCACATAATACTCCTGGTAATCATCATTAAAGTAGTCTTCACAGGCTGAAAGGACCAATATTGAAAGAAGGAAAATTAATAGCGTATTTCTCATGATCTTAAAATTTCACAGTGTAGGAGATGGCAGGAAGAATAGGTAATAAAGTGACTTCGGATCGTCCTACCGGATTCTCATCAAAGTCATATTGGATAAACCATACGTTTCTTCGGTTATACAGGTTGATAACCTGAAGCTGTAGCTCTGAGCGACCCAACCCAAAAAAGTTGCCCATCCTTGAAAAAGAAACGTCCAATCTGTGGTAGGCAGGAAGTCTTGATGCATTCACTTTTTCAACAACCAACGCATTGTTGGTGCTGTTGCTGGTACCAAGGTAGGGTTCATCAAAAAGAGTATATCTGCCTGTCGGTTCAGTGTATGCCTGACCAGTCGCATATACCCATGCCCCGGTAAGTTTCCATTTCCTGGAAAGGTTATAGTTCATGATCAGTTTCACATCGTTACGGCGATCGTACTTTGGCGGGTAGAATCGTCCCTGTGCTTCGTTGTCACCGACAGGATTATTGAATCCAGGCCATTTTCTCCAGGTATAACCATATGTGTAGCCGATGTACCCATTTAATCTTCCAACCCTTTTTTCAAACATGATTTCGGTGCCATATGCATATCCTTCACCAATTCTGAAAAGTTGATCATAATCCAATCCTGCTGCATCGGGTAGAAACGGGTCGAGTTCAAACAAATCGTTCATCGTTCGGTAATAGATTTCGATATCTAGTCCATAATCAGTGAATGGAATTGTTTTAGCGCCAATTACAAATTGATCTCCGAATGATGGATTTACCCCTTCATCAGAAGTAAGCCAAAGGTCAAAGCCCGAAAAGGCTTCGTTAGTAATCAAGGTGAAGAATTGATTATATCGGCCATAAGCCGCTTGCAATGTGATTCTGTCGTTCGCGAAATATTCAAGGGATGCGCGTGGTTCCAGCCGTAGATATTGGCCGTCGGAAAAATAACTTCCCCGTACACCCGCAATAACCTTCCATTTTTCCGTTGGTCTCCAGGTATCCTGAATGTAGGCACTTGCATAACGGGCATGAATTCTACTGCTAAAACTGTCCTGGTTATCAAATCGATCCTGAAGTCTGAGCGTAAATACACCCGCCCATATTCCGGTAGAAAACTGATGCTTTTCATTCGGTATGTATTCCACATCCGATTTGAGACTGAAGTCATAGATGTTATTATCCCGCTCAAACGGAGTGCCACCAAATTCGAATTCCGGAAAGTTGAAGTATCGTGAACCGGTTATGATGAAATTCGAGAATACTTTTTCACTGAAGATATGTGTCCAGTTCCCGCTTACGGTTTGATTTCCGTAGTTCAGTGTAAACTCGGCGTCATCAGCAAAAGGAAAACGGACTTTATCGGCACCGGAATAAAAAGCGAGGCTGAATTTATCATTCAAAGATGCATCGTAGTTGATTTTCCCATTAAAGTCATAGAAATAAAAAAGGGAAGGGATGTTGTCGCTGTTTTGACGAAGTGCTGCGAGTAAAGGTTCCAGGGTAGAGCGTCGACCAGCTAACATGAAAGATCCGTTTTTAATAGGTCCTTCAATGGAAGCTCGTGATGCGAGCATTCCCAAGGTAACGGATCCCTGATACTTATTTCTGTTACCATCTTTATTATACACGGATAACACCGATCCCAATCTACCCCCATATTCTGCTGGATAACCGCCCTTGAAAAGTCGAACATCTTTAATGGCATCCGGGTTAAACGTGGAGAAAAAACCAAAAAAGTGACTTGGATTATATACAGTAGTCTGATCAAGCATAATCAGAGTTTGATCCGGGCTACCCCCGCGGATGTATAATCCACTGGAAAAATCACTGGCCGATTTAACACCTGGTAAATACTGAATAGAGCGGAAGACATCGGCTTCGAAAATTGCAGGTAATGCTTTTATGAGTTCAGTTTTGACCTGTGCAGTACCTATAGCTTTCAGTTCCTGTAGTTCAGCTTCTGATTCAACAATGATTTCTTCGCCTTCAACTACACTTGGTTGTAACTGGATGTCAAACCGGAGATTCTCACCAGGAGAGAGGGTGATTTCCTGCGTGAACAAGTCATACCCGATATAAGAACAGGCTATGGTATAAGTGCCAGGCTCGATATTAGGAATAGAAAAATATCCCTGAAGATTGGTTGCGGAACCGCGATTCAGTTCAAGGATGGCCACGTTGGCACTTATTAATGTCTCGCCCGAACCTGCATCCCGAACATATCCTGTTATGGTTACTGATTGTTGCGCCTGAAGATGAACAGTGAGCCCCCAAATTAGCCCCAAAGTCAGTATGGTTTTTTTCAGCATAAATGATTTATAAAAAATTCAAATCCTTTAACGCTTAAAGGGGTAGAAAGTTCTTCGCTTTTTAGAAAAAATGAAGAAAAAAATGTTACTAAAAATTGAGTGTCTGTTGATTCGAATTGGAATTTGGAATGATCAGTTTTGTACCTAAAGAATCATTCAATTTTTGTATGAAATGAGCTGAGAGGAGAGGGGATTCCTTCTCAATGTTTTGGTGAACAAAAAAGTAAATTTTTTCAAGTCCCTGGTCTTTCCACTCCTTTAGTCGCACGACCCAGTCATCCAGCCTGGGATAGTCTGATTCGTGGTTTGCGCCAACATATCTGACAAAAGCAACTGGTGAAGTGAGTCTCATATGAAGTAAGTCCCGGCGCCCGGCTGTATCAGTGATTATATTCGCTACTTCATGTTTCTCAAACAGTTGATAAAGCTGGCTTGAAACCGATTCATCGGCAAACCAATCCTTGTGGCGTAATTCAATAGCCAGTGGAAGATCGGAAGGCCAGATTTCTAAAAAACGATGGATTCGATCAAAATCGATGGGCTTGAAATCGTCTCTTAGTTGCAAAAAGATCATTCCAAGCTTTTCCTCAAAAGCACGGATTGGAGCAGTATACTCATCAACCAGTGCCTCAACTCCTTTTAACCGTTTATAATGGCTGATTGAATTAACCACTTTAGGAAAAAACTTGAAATCTGCCGGAGTTTTACTTTTCCAGTTCTTAACCTGATTCTCATCGAAGATTCTGTAATGAGTGGCATTTAATTCGATAGAGTTAAACTGATTGGAATAGTAAGCGAGTTCATCCTTTGTGCCTCTTGGGTAGAAGCCTTTTAAATCCTGTCGGTTCCATTTGGCACAGCCAACGAATACTTCAAAATTATCTTTACTACCCTTCTCCATAATTCCTCTTGAATCTGGGTGATCGGTGGGTAGCTTGAAATCAATGCTCTCTGGATTACTAACGCTTCCGAATTTCATAAGTAAATGAATGATTTAGTTGCTAATGGTACAAATTAGAGGAGTTATTCGCTATCTGGTTTACCGAATTATCAACTTTTAAATTTCGTATATTTAGAGGTTCTTTGAAATACTGGGGATGTTCTGGATTTGACGGGATGAGTAACACCGCAGGTTGCATGCCGAGGATGCCCAATGGTTCTCGCTAAACATCCATTATGGACCTAATGTAATTGACAACAATTACTCTTACCGCTTAGCAGCATAAAAAGCTGAGCCGTTTCCCTTCCTGTTTTCCTGTTAGTGGGTAGGTGAAGCGTCATATATGACAGGATAGTGTATTAAGGCCTTCTGTCTTTGGTGCATGAATCTTTTACAGAATAGTTTGGTGTTGCTTGGTTACTAGGCTAGGCATCAGGCGAAAGTAAATTAGTGACTAAGCATGTAGATATTTGCAGGTTTGCCGTTTCGGACCGGGGTTCGACTCCCCGCATCTCCACTTTTATAAGATTTTTTGAATTTTTAGATAGATATATAATAGAACTTTAATCTTCTATAAGGGAATCTAACGCCTATTGACGGTTCCGTTTGTTACTATTATTTCGGGTTTTGAATACGTTAATACTAGGAAATTTTGAAGGCACACTATTTCTTTCTTGTTCTATTATTTTTTACAGGGACTTCAATATCAGCTCAGGAAATGTCCATCCGTTTCGAGCAAATCACTACTCAGGATGGATTGTCCCAATCAACCGTAAACGACATTCTGCAGGATAGCCGGGGATTTCTTTGGTTCGCTACCGAAGATGGTTTGAACAGGTATGATGGTTACGAGTTTAAAGTATATAGGAATGATCCTTATGATCTCTTTTCAATATCCAGTAATCAGATTTCAAGTATTCTTGAAGATAGGGAAGGTGATATCTGGGTCGGTACCAAAGGCGGTGGACTGAATAAATTTGATCGTGAACAAGATCGTTTCCTTCGTTTTACTCACGATAATGCTGATCAATCATCTTTGAGCCATAATTATGTAACCACGCTTTTCCAAGACCCAATAGGCATAATACTGGTTGGTACTCAAAAGGGATTAAATCTACTCAATCCGCGCACGAATGAGTTTAGCATCTATCAGGAAGTAGACGATCATGTAAATCTCAGTACGGCAAATATTACTACGGTTTTCCTGGATTCCAACTCTTTTATATGGATTGGAACTGCTGATGACGGACTCTATAGTTTTGACCGAAAGACCTTTGAAATACAGCATTTTACGAACGATCCATCCAATACTAATTCCATATCCGATGATTGGATTGTTTCAATTTATGAGGATAAGCGAAGAAACATCTGGATTGGAACACAGTCCGGAGGGCTAAACCTTTTTGATCCTATAGAGCAAACTTATACCAGTTTTAGGGCAATTCCCGGAGATCGCAATAGTATTTCAAATAACTGGGTACTTTCGATGTATGAGGATTCCAGAGGAACTTTCTGGGTTGGTACTTTAAATGGATTGAATATCCTGGATCGTGATAGTCAAGAGTTCACCAACTTCATGGAGCTTAATTACCCGGTAAATCTATCTAATAACTCGATCACATCCCTCTTTGAGGATCGCTCAGGTGTGTTTTGGGTGGGTACACAAAACGGAGCGCTCAATAAGTTTATTCGATCTTCTTCGGAAAGTTTTACGGTGTACCAGAACGATCCATCAAATGCGAATAGCCTAAGCAACAATAATATTTGGGCTATTTTTGAAGATTCAGAGGGAAATGTTTGGGTTGGAACCCAGGGCGGGGGAGTGAATAAATTGTATTCTGATACCCAGCAATTTGAGAATTTTGTCCACGACCCAAACAATCCGACCTCCATTAGTAACGATTTTATTAATGCAATTTTTGAAGACAGCTTTGGCGGAATCTGGGTGGGTACTATTGACGGTTTAAACTTTTATGATGAAGAGAGTCGACAATTTGTTCACTTCAAGCATAATCCGGAGGATGTTAATACCATTAGTGGTAATATCATCACAACTATCTTTGAAGATAGTAAGGGCATTATCTGGGTAGGTACCCTCAATAACGGCTTAAATGCTTATGATCCGGGAACAGGAAATTTTACCAGGTTCACCCACTCTAATACGAATCCAAATACCATTAGCCATAATAAAATATGGTCGATGTTTGAGGATGACAGAGGAATTTTTTGGGTAGGAACACATGGATTTGGATTAAATCGATATGACCGAGTTCGTGGTACATTTACCCGGTTTACGTATGATCCAAATGATGAAACGAGTATAAGCGACAATTTCATCAATGTAATTCGTCAGGATGCGGATGGAAATCTCTGGATTGGGACAATCAACGGGCTCAATAAATTTAATCCCGAAATGGAAACGTTTACCCGGTACACTACCAGTGATGGGCTCCCCAATAATGTGATTTATGGAATTATTGTTGATTACCGGGGACACCTTTGGCTGAGTACAAATAATGGGATCGCTGATTTTAATCCTGAATCCGGAAATGTGCGGATCTATGATCGCGGCGATGGGCTTCCCAGTAATGAATATCGGTTTGGAGCGTTTCACAAAGGAGATGACGGGACCATGTATTTCGGCGGGATTAACGGCATCGTTGTTTTCAAACCGGATAGCATTCGTGATAACCCATATATCCCGCCTGTTGTAATTACGGATTTCCAGATTTTTAATGAGTATGTCCCTATTTCAGCCGCAGGATCTCCTTTAAAAAAATCTATTTCCGAAACGGATGAGATTGTACTTACCTGGAGGGAAAAAGTCTTCTCCTTCGAGTTTTCTGCCCTTCATTACGCTGCACCTGAGCAGAACAAATATATGTACAAAATGGACGGTTTCGACCTGGACTGGCAGGAAGTAGGCAATCGACGCTATGTTTCATACACAAACCTGCCTCCCGGGCAAACATATACATTCAGGGTTCGCGCTTCCAATAAAGATGGACTTTGGAATGAAGATGGAACGGCTATCAGCCTGAAAGTCCTTCCTCCGCCATGGAAAACCTGGTGGGCCTATGGCATCTATTCTTTCCTTGGAGCAACGCTATTGGTTGGATTTATCAATTTCCAGATCGGGAAAGAGCGTAAGAAAAAAGAGCAGGTTCAGAAGTACAATGAAGAGCTGGAAGCATTGGTAAAAGAGCGTACGCTTTTGCTTGAGAATGAAAAAGAGAAAAGCGATAACCTGTTATACAATATGCTCCCAAAAGGGATTGCTGATGAGATAAAAGAAAAAGGTCATGCTTCTCCCCGGCGCTATGAAGAAGTGAGTGTATTGTTCACTGATTTTGAGAATTTCACCTCAACAGCAGCAACGATGTCAGCAAAGAAGCTGGTTTCTGAAGTAAATGAAATTTTTGCAGCTTTTGATTCTATTTGTGAAAAATATGGGCTGGAAAAAATCAAGACCATTGGAGATGCGTACATGGCTGTTTCCGGATTGCCCAATGAGATGGAAGATCATGCACTTTTGTGTGTGCAGGCGGCAAGGGCCATGCAGGATTATATTCACGAAAGAAACGAGTTATCTGCTGTAAAATGGAAAATGCGTATTGGGATTCACAGCGGTAGCCTGATCGCTGGAGTAGTTGGAAAGAAGAAATTTACTTACGATATCTGGGGATCAACGGTGATTTTAGCCAGCAGGATGGAAGAGGTAGGAGAGAGTGGTAAAATTAATATTTCGGCCACAACGTGTGATTTTGTGCACTCACATTTCCATTGTGAGTACCGTGGGAAAGTACATGTAGAAGGTCAGGGGGATATTGATATGTATTTTGTTGGTGAGGAGGTAAAAGAGCCTGTCTAAAAGTTAAATTTTAGGCTGAAGGAGGGCTGGATTCCAAGATCGTAAACGTGCGTTAGGGCAGAGCCCTGGAACTGATTGTTTCTGGTGGTAACCGTGATTTGTTTCCGCTCAGAATACCATGGATTTTTTCTATCAAAAGCGTTGTATATAGAGAAAGAAGCATCAAGTGATCCAAACTGAAGAATACTCTTATATGAAAAGCTAACATCAAATCGAGAATAAGATGGAAGTCGTTCTGTCTGTAAATCGGAATTAGTGAAATCAGCCCTACTTGGGTTTCCACTTCCGTAGGTCCAGGATGTAAGCAAAGAAAACCCGCCTTTTAAGTCTATTTCAGCTACTGAAGAGATTTGATGTCTCCGATCCCAACTTGCGTAAAAATACGCCCCGTTATTGATCCTATCGTTTCGTAACTCCGTTTTTGAAAGTGTATAGGCAGTTGACAGAGTTACATTTCTGAAACGATTTTTTAACAACACTTCAAGTCCGCTCGATCGTCCGTCATTCTCATAAAACCAGGGTACTTGTCGATTCTGAAAAGAAACCGATATGAAGCGGGTATCCAGTTCATGAATACGTAGATTTTCATAGTCTTTCAGGTATCCCTCCAATTGTAAATAAAGACCATCCAGGATATTATAGTAGATTCCAGCGCTTAGATAGTTAACAGCACTTGGAGGTTGGTCTTCATTTGCAAGAATCCAGAAATCATTACTATTAATATTGTAGAATTCCAGGCGGTTCATAAACTGGTAGTTTCTGCTGAACCCTGTCCCAATTGATAAATTATCCTCTACCTTGTAAGAAAGTTTTATTCTCGGAGACCATCGTAAATATTCACCATTACTGAAATAGTGCAGGCGGTTTCCTAAACTCAGATCGGTTTTCTTGCTTGCCTTGATATCTAACTGTTGATATAGATCAACCAGTTGGCTGGTTCTTCTGCTAAAAAAAGAAGCATCAGATAAGCCAATCTCGCGATAACGTACATCAAAATTGGAGTAACTAATTCCAAATTCCAGATGGCCCTGAGTAAATGACTTAGAAAAGGATTGTGCAAAATCGAATTGGTATATATCGTTTTCAAGATCAAGAGGCTGAACCAGCACGGAGTCGAACCGGACTTCTCCATCTTGATTTCTTACTACAGGAAACTCAAAATCGTCTTTATAATATTCACTTGAATAGGCTGTATATCCAGCGCGGGCATTGAAGATGAACCCATTTTCAAACAGGGTGTTAAATTGTCCCGTAATGGAAGCATTATTCCAATAATTTGTGGTGATATTCGTGCTTATAAAATTGGTTTCGTCCCTCAGGTATAGTTGTGAGGCTTCATCCCTGCCTAGATATCCACTTAATATGAATTGAGAGCCTGATTCAGTTTCGAAATAAAGTTTCCCATGTACGTCGTGAAATGAGGCCTCTGTATTTTGAACTTCAATCTCATCCAAACTGATATCCTGGATGACTCTTCCCTGCAAACGAGGATCAACGAATAAATCGACCGGTCGGTTTACATCTAATCCATATTCAATCATTTCAGAATTACTAAACCAATTTATTTCATCGAGGTAAGAGATTCGTCCGGAAAGCAGCCAACTTGATTTTCCTTTCACAAGCGGACCTTCCAGGGTAGACTTGAGGGCGGTGTTACTTACTCCAACAGAGCCACGTAAATCATTTAGAGACCCCGTCCTGGTAATCAGGGAAAGTGTTCCTCCTAGCGGGGCCTGGTATTGGGCCGGGGTAACATCATAATAAAAGCCACTGGATTTCAGGACATCTGAATTCATAGCGTCCAACAACCCAAAAAGATGACTTTGATTGTAAACGGTTTGACCGTCCAGGAGTACCTGGAATCCATCGGAAGAACTACCTCTGATGTTAATACCGTCTGTAACTGCTGCACTCATAGATACAGCCGGAAGCATTTGAAGTGACCGAACGGCATTGCTTTCTCCGAGTGGGCTAAACGAGCCAACCTTCATCAGTCCGTGTAACACCGTATCATTTGGAGTGTAGAAGTTGATCCCCTGTACAATTATTTCTTTGCCACCGAAAGGTTTCGGTTGCAAGCGAACGGTTACTCCCTTCCATTCAGACGTTTGGTCAAGATTAAATTCTACCTGTTCAGAAGTATATCCTACATAAGAAACCAACAGAGTTAAATCCGATTGGTCAGCAGTGAGTTGAATATCGAATTGCCCATTTGTACTCGTAGTGATACCATCAATAAATCCAAATTCACGCCACGATATGGTAGCGAATGGAAGTCGCTCTCCGGTATTTCCGTCAACGACGAATCCTGAAATTTGTACTACTTTTTTGTTTGACGGATCACCTGATTTGTAAATCAATGCCTGATGGCGATCCTGATCAACTTTAATTGCAAGCTGAGAGGACTTAATGGCAGAAGAGAACTCATCAAAAAGCGTTGACTCGTCCGAATCAAAGCTTAATGTCAGCCCCGTCAACATAGCTTCACGATATAAAAAACGATAGGGTGTCCGTTCTTCGATATCTTTAATAACACTTATAATGGAAGTGTTATCGTACGAAAATTGTTGACCAACCAACTCACTAACCAACACCAAGACCAACCCGATACTTCGTAAAATCCGACCGACTGCAATCATGTACTATTCCATTGAAATAAACTCGAATGTGGTTTCTGTTATTTGTCTGAATGTTCCGCCTAATACCAATCCTAAATCATCCAGGGTTTGCGAGATCGAATCCAGTTGAAGGGTTCCATCAATACCGGCTCTGTTTTGAAGTTGATCTATGTTTATGGTAACTCCGAAATGTTGATTGATTTCATAGACTACTTCATCAGGAGAGCTGGAATTAAACACTATGGTATTCGATATCCAGTCCGTAAACTGTTCGGGTTCGGCCTGGCTTAATAACTGAATTGAACCATTACTTATTTCGGAAGATTGACCCGGTTCTAAGATGATGGCTTCATTATTTAAGTTCGAACTGAACGAAATGCGTCCCTCTTCAAGGTATACCATCGTTTTTTCTCCCCAGGTACTCAGGTTAAATCTTGTTCCAAGCACAGTTACAGTACCATACTCTCCATCCACAGAAAACGGAACATCAGAATTCGTTACTACATCAAAAAATGCTTCGCCTTCAAGCGAATAAGCGCGTTCATTATTGCGGGTACTCTTACGGTATAATCTTGAATTTGGACGCATCGTGATTTCACTGCCATCTTCAAGGGTAATTACCTCAATGTCAGGACCAGTCTCTGCTACTAAGTCGAGTTGCGGTTGAAGAGTAATCCAGTAAAATCCTATAAAAGCAGCAATTAATAACACGGCAGCAGAAGCCCAGGCAAAGGTTGATGGTCGGGAAAAGAGGGGGGTAATGTTTGCTGGTTCACGTTTGGTTTCCATTTCAATTCCTTCCCAAATTGAATTAGAAACTGATTGAGAAATTGAATAGCCAGCTAGTTCAGCTTCTTTATATCCTATCAACTGATCAATAAGTGCATCATCGATTTCCGAAAATGATGAACCCGTATCGAGTCTTTTTCCAATTGCTTGGGCAAGAATCAAATCGGGATCGTTGTTAGGAAGGATGTTTTCGGCAGCCATGATTTTGAATATAAAGAAGCAGGTTACTGTAGTAACCTGCTGATTCGAGATTATGAGTAGTAGTTAGTCTCTACGATCGTCTCTTCGATCTTTGCGTTCTCCGTCACCCAGTGCAAATCGGATGGTTTGAGGAATTTTGTTGAATCTCATTAAGGCAGTGCCATCTTCTGAGAGGTCGATAGTTCCTTCAACTACAGTCTCTTCAGGAACGCCATCCACAGTCTTATTCATGTTGATGCTGTAGGTAAGTGTACCTGTTACTGCAAATTCAAGGGAACCATGTGCTTCAACAGTGTCTTTATTCACAGCCACATTCTCGAAGCTGATGTCAACAGAATAAGAGCGACTCGCTTCCAGAGAATCACGTGTAATCCCCTCAGCAGCTCCTGAACCTGTATGTGTTCCGGATAATGTCAGAATAGAGTTTGTCTCATGAAGACCTGCGAGTTCAAAGTCATCAGCTTTACTGAAACTTCCGCTTCGGAAAGGTCCGTTATGAGAGCCTACTTTGGTACCTGAATAAGAAATTGCCTCTATAGAATCTCGATCAGCTCTTGGGAACTCAATAAATCCACCTTCAAGATCAGTATAAATGATCGCCTGATTGATTTCTATAGATTTGTTGAATTCTCCATTTTCTACACTTCTGGAATAGCTTAAGCTGTGAATTCCAGTTACAGGATCATAAGAATAGGTATAATTTCTTTCCCGGCCTCTTCCGTCATTCCCATTTCTATCTGTTTTTAATAGTGCCCCTGAAGTACCATAGCTTATTCCGTTAGATCCTACATCGGAAAAGGCATCGTATAAGCTGCTCATCATACCTGATTCATCATCTGCAAGAGATGTAGTCACAATATGAGCTGCTAAATCAACATCTTCATTTGATAAGGATTCAACATCATTATTTACGGATGAACAAGCACCAAAAGTTACCAATAAGGCTAGTGCCAGAATAGATAGGTTGTTTATGTTGCTTTGTTTTGTCATTGGAGTTACCTCGTATTTGTTTTAAGGATTTGTTTTGCGTTTCATCCTTAATACACAACAGATCAAATATACCCCCAACGAAAGTTTGAACAAATTTGGATTAGCTCAAATCACCTGAATCCTTCTAGCTTTCCTCTCAGTTCTTTCAAGGCCAACCCCATATGATTTTCTATGGTTTTAACAGACACATCCAAAACCTCAGCTGCATCTTTATAGGTGAATTCCTGGATGAAGCATAACCTGAAAACAGCTTGTCGTTTTTCTGGCATAGATAGAATAGCCATTTCAATTGCATTGGCCAGCTCCTGATTCTGAATGGAAGAGTCAGCTTTCTCCCCGGATTCCTTTTCAAAAGCCTCAGCGTTGTCATCAAATTTGGAATGGTCACGAATGGTATTCAACATCCGGGTGTAGGCAATTCGAAAGAGATAAGCACGAAGAGATTTCTGAGGATCAATCTCCGTTCTTTTCTCCCAAATCAATACAAAAGCCTGCTGAACTAAATCCTCAGATTGTTGTTCAGACATTCCCTTTTTTAACAAAAAATGATATAAAAAGGAGTGATGCTTATGGAAGAATTTTTTGAAAGCCGCATGATCGCCAGACTTAATAGCCAGTAAGAGTTCGGGATCATCTTGTTCTGCTTCTTTACGAAGGGCGAGCAGAATCAATAAATAGAGCATCAAAAAATTCATGCCCGAATATACAAGGTCAAATGAAACATCCGCACACTTTTTGAGTGTATTTAGTAAGTTAAATTATGATGATTATTTCGATAATATGGATGACCCTTCTGGGAGTGCAGGAAGCTCCTCAAGTCGAAGTATATCAGGCAGAAAAAAACGGATATGTGGAGATCTGGGCTAAAAATCCGCATATATACCCGGTTACCATCGAACTTTCCGCACAACTGGAAAATCTGAGCAGCGATAAATCTATTCCATTGACCAGTGTACTGGAAGCTGAAAGCGACCAAATACTGGTCCGGCTAAATCAAATCAACCGTAGAGACGGCTGGAACTTTGAAACAAAGTTTGCAACGTATATGGGAGATATTTTTGCTCAACATCAGAATGACTTCGCATATCAATTTCCATATCGGATTGGAAGTAGTCATACGGTTTCACAAGGGTATCATGGAATTTTCTCACATACTGGCCCTGCAACGTATTCGGTGGATTTCACCATGCCAGAAGGAACCCAAATTTACGCAGCCAGAGATGGGATAGTTATTGAAGTAGTCCAACATTTTAAAGAGGGGAAAAACGATAAATCCTATGTCGATAAGGCAAATTTTATAACCATCTTACATTCTGATGGCACTATGGCTGACTATTCTCACCTGCAATACAACGGTGCCCGGGTACAGGTGGGAGATAAGGTTGGGTTAGGGCAGTTTATAGGATTCTCAGGAGCAACCGGATACGTAACAGGGCCGCACCTTCATTTCGGGGTTAAGAAAACAATCCCAGGCGGAGGTTTCAAAACTATCCCCGTAAAATTTGGTGCTATTAACGGACCAGTAATACCAAAGGAGGGTAGAAGTTATACCGCTTTTTAAGAATTTATTCTATGTATATATCTACCAATACATTTTCATTGGTTGAATCGGTATAAACTTTGATAAACCCTCCGTGCACGAATTCCTTAGGAAAAGCGAAGTATTCATAGCTGACCTTAAAATTTTTACCTATATAAGGAGGAGATATTAAGTGATGGCTATATGAGTCTAGTTCTCGTTTTTGGAATAGATATCCCTGTAATAGTTCATTAAAATCATTTGGATCCACTTCCAAATAACAGGCAGTAAGTACATCTGTTGTGAAGTGAGACCTACATGAAATTACTTTAGTTGAATTAGGCAGTTCTTCTAAATTTAGGGTCGATTTAACTATGGAGTATCTTTCAACCCAGTCATAGATTCTAGGAAGGAATAAAAGCGTAATTATAAAAAAAGAAAGTACCCCAAGAGTAATGAGCACTTTCTTTTTCATGTCATTCTTTTTCAGATTTCATTTCCAGCTCCTTCAATGCAAGCCCCTCCATCACCGTATCGTAATTGGAAATATCCTTTGGAAGGATAATATCATTTTCTTCGCGAGCCAATCCTTTCAACTTACCGAGGTACTTTTCAGCAAGACGAAGTCGCATCGCTTCGGTGCCCATAGGTTGAGTAAGTGCGTCAGCTACTTTTTCAATTGATACAGCAGTGGCTTCAGCGAGAGCTTCAATTTCTTTCGCTAAACCTTCCGCTTCGTTGATCCGACTCTGCATCTCGGCTTCAGATATATTGATAATCTCGGTACGGACCCCTTCAGCATCATTGATTTTGGAACCCTTTACCCCTTCAGATCGGGCAATAACTGCGCGTCGGTCCCTCTCTGCGGTCATCTGGCGTTCCATGGCGTTTTGTACCGTTCTGGGAGGAATGATATTCTTAATCTCATATCTGTGAACTTTAATTCCCCAGGGTAATTCCATTTCAGCAAGTACCTTTACAACTTCTTTACTCATGAAGGCACGCTCCTCGAAGGTTTCATCCAGGTCCATCAAACCAATAACAGAACGTGTAGTTGTTTGGGCGAGCTGGATGGCTGCAAAACGGTAATTCGTAATTCCATAACTGGCATTCACAGGGTCGGTAACGCTGAGATAGATTACGCCATCTACTTCCACCTTCACATTATCCTTAGTGAAGCATTCCTGTGGTTCAACTTCGATGGTTTCTTCGCGCAGATCCTGCTTATATACTACCTTATCAACGAAGGGGATAAGTGAATGAAAACCAGGTCCAAGAGTCTTTTTATAGTTTCCAAGCCGCTCAACAATATATGCAAACTGGTTAGGTACCAACCGGAAGGAGACGATCACTTTATACAAGAGGTAAAGTGAAAATGCCATTACCAGTCCGAAGCTAATCGTATCAAGTATTTCTAAAAATTCCATTTATTTACCTCCCTTATCTTTTGTATGATCACTGACTTTGCTAACCCCTTCGAAGAAGGTTTTCAGGTTTGCGGTTTCGGTAGGAAGAACAGAAATGTTTGAGTTTTGAATGATCTTCCCGAATTCATCAATGTACTGTTCAACTAACTTGGTTTTAACAGCAAGTTCACCACCCGGTCGCTGCATAGCTTCGGCAATTCTTTTGATTCCATTGGCAGTAGCACTTGCGACTAATTCTATTTCCTTGGCTTTACCCTTCGCTTCGTTGATTCTCTTCTGCCTATTGGCTTCGGAGATCAGTACCTGGCTGCTTTGTTCTCCTTCGGATTCATTAATTCTTGATTGCCGAAATCCTTCTGAGTGTGTGATTTCAGCTCTTTTCTCTCGTTCTGCTTCCATCTGCTTTTCCATGGTGTCAACAATCTCGTTGGAAGGACGGATATTTTTTATTTCGTATCGAAGTACTTTGATTCCCCAGGGTTCAGCGGCTTTATCGATTTCCCGTACAATATTTTCGTTCATTTTTTCACGCTCACTGAACGTATCATCAAGCGTAATTTTACCTACTTCGCTACGCATCGTTGTCTGCGCAAGATTTACTGCTGCAGCCTGATAATTTGATATTCCATAGCTGGCTTTGTAAGCATCCATTACTTTGATATATACAAGTCCGTCAACCGAAACTTCAATATTATCATTGGTAATGCATGTCTGGCTGGGAACGTCCAGTACTTGCTCCCGCATTTCACGTCGGTAAGCCGGACGGTCTACAAAGGGTATCAGGAAATGAAATCCCGGGTTTAGGTTTTTTTTGAATTTACCAAGTCTCTCCTGTATAACCTGCTCCCGAAACTCAACAATGATGAAGAGTTTTGTGAAGATGAAATACATCAGCACAATGGTAATTAAAGTGAAAGTCCAAAACATAGATGATTCCCTAACTTATTCTTTTAGTCGTTGTCGTTCCTGGGGTAGTTCCATAGGATCAACCGGCTCAACAATCCAGGTTGTATTATCCCGGTATTTGATGCGAACCTGGGATCCTGCTGGAGCATCTCCCTCGAGTGTACGTGCCTGCCAGGAAATGCCCTGATAACGAATTCTCCCTTCGTTATTCAAATCGTTTATATCTTCAACTACGTCCACGATCTGATCCATGGCCTCGTAGTCTTCATCGGCATATTTGAAAGTAGCTTCTCCTCCAAAATATTTTTTGATGAATGGCAGTGCGCCCACTGTTAAAACTACCGACGTGATAAACCATGCCAAAGTTGCAGTGGTTGGATCGTTTAACATCCCAAGAAATCGAAGTATACCTACTAATAATCCGCTAAAGCCTAAAATTAAGGCCATGCCACTTGGAATAACGGTTTCGAGCACCATTAAAATGATACCACCAATCAAAAAAATCCAGGTAAGCATTTCGCCGTCCATAAGCTTACAGTCTGTTTTTATTGTGATATGGTAGATACAAAATGGACGACTAAAAAACCTAATTTCTTGGCATTATATTTGCCAACTTGTGTTCATGGTAGAAGAGAAGGAAAAACAGAATAGAGGCCTGGCTACACTTTGGGAGACGCTTGTAAAGATTTTTGCACTGAGCAAACCGTACAGAGCCAGGTTTTATATAGCAACAGCTTTGGTTTTAATGGCATCAGCGATTTGGTTGTCGGTACCATTGGGGCTCCGCGAATTACTGGATGCCGTATTTGAACAGGGAAATGATTCATTACTGAACCTTTTGGCAGCGGGGTTAATGATTCTCTTTGTCGTTCAGGCCGGGTTCTCTTTTGCGGGAAACTATCACCTTGAATGGGTAGGGGAGCGGGTAGTTACTGATCTTCGAAAAAAAGTATACGAACATCTGCATCGGCTGGGGTTCCGGTTTTTTGCAGAACGTCGACTGGGTGAAATCACTTCCAGATTAACCAATGACGTTGGCTCTATTCGAACTGCACTAACGGATTCATTACCTCAGTTACTTACAATTTCATTTTCTTTGGTCGGGTCTGTCTCTTTGATGGTGGTCTTAAACTGGAGATTAAGTGCTGTGATTTTCGCTACGGTTCCGGTTGTTACCATTGCAACCCGATATTTTGGACAAAAAATCAGAAAACTTTCAAGGAACATTCAGGATGAGCTGGCTGATTCAACAGCAGTTGCCGAAGATGCTCTTGGAGCCGTTCGGTTGGTAAAAGCGTTTGTCCGCGAGGATTATGAAGTAGGTCGTTATACCACTGCTATTGAAAAACTCTTTAAGACAGCCCGAAGAAAAGTAGTTCTTACGCAGTTATTCTGGTCAGGAGTGGGGATTATGTTCTTAAGTACACTTGTGATCATTTTCTGGTATGGAGGAAAAGAAGTTCTTGCAGATCGTCTTACTGCGGGTGACCTGGTTGCTTTCATTATTTACGCTTTGAATATATCACGATCGATTAGCCAGACTTCTAGATTATACACGGCAGTAAATACTGCAGCTGGGGCTTCAGAACGTATTTTCGAATTACTTGAGGAAAATCCGGAGATAAAAGATGTCGAAGAGGCTAAAGAATTAAATGCGGTTGAGGGAAACATCAGTATTCAGAACCTTAGTTTTTCCTATGAAGCCGATCGGGTTATTCTCAGCGACCTAAATGTTGAAGTAAAAGCCGGGCAAACAATTGCACTTGTAGGTCCGAGTGGAGCGGGTAAAACAACACTTCTTAACCTGATTCCTCGATTTTATGATCCAAAAGAAGGAGCGATTTTAGTGGATGGAAAGGATATAAGAGATGTGAAGTTTAAATCGCTAAGAAATTACATTTCGATTGTACCCCAGGAAGTGCATTTGTTTGGAACTAGCATCAAAGAGAACATCAAATATGGTCGTTTAGATGCCACTGATGAAGAGATTATCGAAGCAGCAAAAGACGCCAACGCCCACGATTTTATAAGTGAACAACCTGAAGGTTATGATGCAATGATTGGCGAGAAAGGAGTGAAGCTTTCTGGTGGGCAACGTCAGCGTTTGGCCATAGCAAGGGCGATCCTAAAAAACCCAAGGATTTTACTTTTAGATGAAGCCACCTCTTCACTCGATTCTGAATCAGAAGCATTGGTACAGGAGGCCTTGTATCGACTAATGAAAGGAAGGACAACCTTTGTAATCGCCCACCGACTCTCAACGGTTCAGCATGCTGATCGTATTCTTGTTCTTGATAAGGGAAGAATTGTAGAAGATGGAACACACCAGGAATTATTATCGATGGGTGGCTTGTACAGTCGACTTTATGAACTTCAGTTCCGGGATTTAGAGAATTCCGCGGTATAAGAGTGCTCAATTATCCGCTCGATAAGCACCTATTACATCCGAATAGCTCATATCTGAAAGTAGTCCTCGGTTTTGTAATTCCTGTAGGAATGAAACAGGAACATTGCTGTTGTAGAGGCCTATTATTCCGGAGTATGAATATGTATCCAATAGCGCCGCATCCCGGAGTTGTTCCAGATAACTTACAGAAACATTCGAGCTATAAAGTCCAATAATCGCTGAGTAACTAAATTCATCTAAGAAACCAGCGTTATCCATTTGTTGAAGATAACCAGTACTTACGTTACTACTGTAAAGTCCAATGATGGCTGAATAACTGAAGTCGTCCAGAAAACCAGCCTGCTGCATACTTTGTAGATATCCGGTTGTCACGTTACTGTTGTATAACCCAATGATAGCCGAATAACTAAAATCGTCAAGGAATCCAGCTTGCTGCATCTCTTGTAAGTAACCGATACTTACATTACTGCTGTAGAGTCCGATGATTGCTGAATAACTGAAATCATCCAGAAAACCGGCATTTTGCATTTGTGTTAAATACTCGGTTGGCACTCCACTTGTGTATAATCCAATTATTGCCGAATAGGAGAAGTCATTGATTAGTCCCGCTCCTTCCAGGTCTTTCAAATATTGGATAGGAACTCCTGAGTTATAAAATGCCTGGATCGCTGAACCTGAAAACATATTCAGATTTTGCTCATTAAATTGTTGGAGATAATCCAGGTATCCGCTTTGAACTTCCGGATAATTTGTAGCCTGTGGTAAAGGAGGAGCCGGTGGTAGCGGCGCCTGGGGCACCTGAACCTGGGGTACTGGAGGATTAATTGTAGTAACCGTAGTCGTATTGTCCTGTCCGAATGGGAAGAAAAATGACGGGCCACCAATCATAGTCCACATTGCTAACGCGCCAACAATCAGTCCAATAGCAATGGCATTTCTTTTGAAGGTTGGTTTCCTTTCCTCCTCTGGCTCATAGTATTCAGAATGGGATCCTTCACCAGCTTTTTCTTCCAAATAGGCGTCAAGATCAAACTCTCCGTTGGTATTCACATCTTTAAATCGGGTAGTACTCATGGCTCAATTTTCCTCAAATAGATCAATGATTTCATCAGCGTCAAGTCGATCAAGTAGTCCGACCTGGTTCAATCTGGATAGGAAACTTACAGGTATGCCAGCTTCATGAAGACTTCGGATTGATTCTCCATCAAATTGATTGATGTTCAGCGCGGATAGTTCTCTTGAATATCGATCGAAATCTGAGATGTTTGTTTGGCCCGTTTCTATTTGGATTTCGGAAAAGTCAATGTTGTTTAAAGCCTCAATCGCAGCTACTTCAGCCAATTGTCCTAATTCTTCCAAACCCTCGAGTGCTTCGAGACTTTCCAGGCCTTCAATACCCTCTACGCCTTGAATCCCTTCCAGTGCGGCAAATGCAGCATCTAGCGCCAAAGCAATGGATTCTTCCGTAAGTCGCTCGATTTCTTCCGAAGTTGCAAATTCAACAGCAGCCTGTTCCAAAGCTGCGATGCTTTCCGAATTTATAATTATGGGGGTTTCTTCAACAGAAGGAGGGAGAACAAGTATGTTTTCACCATTATCACCATCAACAATTACAATTTCGCTGGATGCATCTGCAGGGGGTAAAACCAGGATGTTTTCTCCTCCTGCTGATTCAAGAGCTACTGCGTTTGTTTCCGGTCCACCAAAAATAGCGGCATATACATTAGACGGACTCCAATCGTAATACCAAAGCACACTGGCTAATACAGCAGCCACCACAAGAGAGGTATTTCTAAAAAATCCGGAAGATTTCCTTTCTTCCTGATGATCAGCCGTTTCGGAGTCGAACTCTTCGTTTGATTTCTCTATCAGATAATTGTCCAGATCAAAATTTGGATCTTTGCGTGGTCTGTTTCGGATAGACATTTCTATTCTCCGTCAATTCTATAAGCGTTAATAACTGATGAAGAACTCATATTATCGAGTAACCCACGGTCATTAAGTCCTTCTATAAAACTGATTGGAACTCCATTCTCATACAGATTTGAGATTGAAGTGCTTCCAAAGTTATCGAGTAATCCTTTGCTATTGAGTTCAGCAATGTATTGAATAGGTACCTGATTTTGATACAATCGGGTAATACTGCTTCCTCCAAAGTCATCAGCCAATCCATTTTGTCCGAATTGAGCGATATACTCTACAGGAACACGGTTTTGGTATAAACTGGAGATTGAACTTCCGCCAAAATTATCTAGCATACCGGCATCTCGAATAGCTTCGATGTACTCAAAACTTACCTGATTTTCATACAGTGTGGAGATAGAAGAACCTCCAAAATTATCCATTAGTCCGGCATTTTGAAGATCATTGATATATTCAACGGGTACATTGTTGTTAAACATCGAAGTAATAGAACTTCCTCCAAAATTATCGAGCGCTCCTGTTGCACCAAGTGAGGTAATGTACTCGATGGGTACATTATTGCGATACATTGTCTCTAATGAAGAGCTTCCAAAATTATCCAGGTAACCAGCATCATTTAAGGCAGCCAGGTAGTCGGTAAATGACATGTTTAACGGAGTTGCAGGCGGTGTGGGAGAAGTTGGTGCATCACTGGTTGGGAAGTCAAAATCGAAATCAAAATCACCAAATTCGAAAGTCGTAGCCGCTTCTGTTTCTGCGACTACCGCTTGTTCTTCAGGAACATTAATTCCCAATACCTGGGCATCTTCTTCTAAAAAGAATACGATTGCATTTCTGGGGCTCCAATCGAAATACCAAAAGAAAGCTGTAATAGCAATTGCACCTACTACAATTGAATTTCTTACGAAAGAACCTTCAGATTTCGTTTCTTCTGGATTGGCAGACTCTTCCACAGGATTTTCATCCGCTTTCTCCTCCAAATAGGAATCAAAATCGAAATCTTTATTTGGTTGTTTTGTTTTTTGGCGAGCCATGGTTTAATTCTCGTTTTTAAAAATTTCTACTACATCGATAAAACTAAGGCTATTGTACAAGCCAGATTCCTTCAGTTCATCAAGGAACTCAACGGTAACTCCATTGTTGTAATACTCTGTGATATGAACGAAGGACAATTCATTTAGATAACCCGCTTCATCCAAAGTATTTAAGTATTCGAATGATACATCATTTTGATAGTATTCTGTAATCTCAACAAAAGAGAAGCGGTCGAGATACCCAACCTGGTCAAGTTGATACAAATAGCTATTTGGAATCTGATTTTGGTAAAATTCAGTGATTTGAACAAATGAAAAGCGCTGCAGGTATCCAAATGATGATAATTCTTCTATGTAAGAAATCGGAACTCCGCCTTCGTATAACTGTCTCGCAGAAAAGGCTGAAAGCATATCATCGTTCAAAAGGCCCTTTTCCCGAAGTTCCAGTAGGTAATCAGTTATGCTTCCCAAATCCTCACTTTGAGTATTAAATCTGAATTCCGGAATGTTATCAATATTTATGTCAGGGATTTCAACATTGATGGGGGGAATGTTAACAACAACCGGTGAGGTACTTACAACTTCCGTTCCTGAATCTCCAAAAATAGCATTGTATGCAGCTCTTGGACTCCAATCAAAATACCATAAGAAGCCAGAAAGAATTACGGCTGCAACAAGAACACCATTTCTAAAGAAAGATCTTTCTGATTCATGCTCGTTTTCGAGTGGAGGTTGGGTATTGTCAGAATAGGCTCCCTTTTCCTCTAAATATTCGTCAAGGTCAAAATTGGAGTCCTTTGGGTCGTTAAATCGATGGTGCTGTTTATTTCTTGAAGCCATAAGCAGAATTTAAACGCTAAGACGATCATCTGTTAAGTTTTGTTTCAGGAAATTGATTATGATGCTGACAAGAATAATCAAAAACTGGAAACAGCCTGGTTGAAGCCAGGTGGATTTTTGGGAGTTCATCCAGCAATCAAAATTTTAGGGAAACTTATGGCAAGGAAAAAAAGCGGATCATTTTATATGGTGATGCAAATTGCACTGTTCATTTCGATTTCAGGTTCGGTTTTTGGACAAACTCAGCTTATATATCCAGGCATAGAACAAAAAGTTGACAGCGTATTAGCTTTGATGACGCTAGAAGAGAAGGTCGGTCAACTGAATCAGCATAGTGGAAGTTGGGATGTGACCGGACCAATTCCACAGGATAATGAATATGTAGCTGAACGGGCAGAGCTTCTAAAAAACGGAGGAGTTGGCTCGATGCTGAACGTAGTAGGTGCAGAGGCCACCTATGAAGCGCAAAAATTAGCTGTTGAAAACAGCCGTTTGGGTATACCTATTATTTTTGGATTTGATGTGATTCATGGTTTTAAAACCATCTTCCCGATTCCGCTAGGTGAAGCAGCCAGTTGGGACTTAGAGGCGATTGAGTCGTCGGCAAGGGTTGCGGCTATTGAAGCTTCAGCATCGGGGGTTACCTGGACTTTTGCACCCATGGTTGATGTAGGAAGAGACCCCCGATGGGGGCGTGTAATGGAGGGAGCGGGTGAAGACCCATACCTTGGCACCCAGGTTGCCTTAGCTCGTATGAATGGATTTCAAACGGATGATTTATCTGGTGAGAGTTCAATCATGGCAACCGCCAAGCATTTTGCAGGATATGCATTTTCAGAAGCGGGTCGGGATTACAACACTGTAGATTTTGGCAGACACACCCTGCATAATATTGTGCTCCCACCATTTGAGGCGTTGGCAAAGTCGGGGATTGCTACAGTAATGAATTCATTCAATGATTTGAATGGAATTCCCGCTAATGGAGACTATTATCTTCAACGAACCATATTAAAGGAAGCGTGGGATTTTGATGGTTTTATTATTTCAGATTGGGGTTCTATCCGGCAAATGATTAATCACGGGTACTCCAGAGATCTGAAACAATCAGCTTATCACGCTATTACAAGCGGGAATGACATGGATATGGAATCAGAAGCATATCAGCGTCATTTAACGGAACTGGTAGAGGAAGGAGAAGTCGATATAGAGACTGTAAATGAAGCCGTTCGCAGAATCCTGAGAATGAAATTCTTGCTAGGGCTCTTCGATGATCCATACAAATATTCCGATGTAGAAAGAGAAGCTGCAGTTTTATACACCGATGAACATCGTGCCATTGCCAGGGATGTAGCTAAACGATCCATTGTACTAATGAACAACGAACAAAATCTGCTTCCACTTTCGAAAGAGGTATCAAGAATAGCAGTGATTGGGAACTTGGCGGCTGATAAAGATACGCCCTTAGGTAACTGGAGGGCGAGAGGAGAAACGGAATCCGCGGTTTCCTTACTGGAAGGAATTGAAGCAGCTGTAGGGGAGAATACGGAGGTGACTTACACCGAAGGATACACGCTTGCAGAAGGAACTGGGTCCTTTGCATTTCCACTCAACTTCCCGGAAGATGATGGATCAGGTTTTGAAGCAGCTATTGAAAATGCGCGAAACGCAGATGTGGTTGTGATGGCAGTTGGTGAAGAAGCCCTGCAATCAGGAGAAGGAAGAAGCCTGGTCGACATCACTCTAACAGGTCGACAGTTAGAACTGTTCAAAGAGATTAAGAAGGTAAACGAAAATGTGGTTGCGGTTTTGATGGCGGGTCGACCCATCGTTGAACCAGAACTTTATGAAGAAGCTCATACACTATTAAATACCTGGCATCTAGGTTCGGAAGCTGGTCATGCTATTGCCGATGTGTTGTTTGGAGACTACAATCCATCCGGCAAATTACCGATGTCCGTTCCCCGGGCAATTGGCCAGATTCCGGTTTACTATAATTTCAAAAGCCCTGGAAGACCCGGTACAGGCCCCGGTGACGACGGAGCTGTTTTCTGGAGCCATTTTAACGATGAATTAAATACTCCAGAGTATTCTTTTGGGCATGGATTAAGCTACACTACTTTTGAATACTCCAATTTTTCCCTGAGCTCATCTGCCATGAGCATGGACGAAACTATTGAAGTTTCTGTAGACGTTACAAATTCAGGCGATATGGATGGTGAAGAAGTGGTGCAGTTATATATCAGGGATCATTTTGCAAGTGCGATGCGACCGGTAAAAGAACTCAGAGGTTTTGAAAAAGTGTTGATTGAAGCAGGCGAAACCAAAACCATCACCTTTAGCGTGAACTGGGAAACCCTGGCTTTTTATGCAGCTGATGAGACCTTTAAAGCAGAACCGGGAATGTTCTCGATAATGGTGGGTTCAAATTCAGTGGATGTCCAGGTTTTAGAACTCGAATTAGCCAGGTAAGAATCTTTCTTAAAAGCCTCCTCTCTGGAAGGAGGCTTTTTAAATTAATCGCGTTTTGAGTTGCCCTGGTAGATTAACTCTGTCAATTCAGCAATTCGTAAGAACTCTGCGCGGTATCCGTTTTCATCGTTTCCTATTCCTTTTTTTGCCAATTCCTTCACCATTTGGAAAGTAGCAGACCCCTTATGTTCAGAATCACGCAGCAACATTCCAAATGCTGCTACTGAAGTTGAGAAATAAAGGTTTGAACTCATTTCAAGATCGGAATCAGTTTTAGAAATCACCTTGCTTATTAAAGTGCTTTGGTCTTCATCAGGGAGTTTATACCTGAATTTTACTGTCATTAATTCGTTAGAGGTGGCCTGCTCACTTGACTGGATGTCCTGATATTTCAAAGGATCGACATCATTGCCATTTGGACTAAACTCCACACCAACCGGAACAACTTCATAAAGTGCTGTAACCGTATGACCTGATCCGAGTTCTCCGGCATCTTTTTTATCATCATTGAATTCATGATGCTCTAGCACTCTGTTTTCATATCCAATTAGCCTGTAAGCCTGAACATGACTAGGATTGAATTCAACCTGAATCTTCACATCTTTAGCAATAGTATGAAGAGTGCCACCCATTTCAGTAATAAGGACTTTTTTTGCTTCAAGGAGGTTATCTATATAGTAGTAATTTCCATTTCCATGATTGGCAATTTTCTCCATTTTGGAGTCTTTGAGGTTACCTGTTCCAAAACCAAGCACCGATAAAAAGATTCCATCATCTCTCTTTTCTTCAATTAGTTCTACCAACTCTTTGTCATTAGAAACGCCTACATTGAAGTCACCATCAGTCGCCAGAATAACCCTATTGTTAGCGTTAGTCCTGAAGTTCTGCTTCGCTGTTTCATATGCAAGTTTTATTCCTGCAGCGCCAGCAGTCGAGCCACTTGCATAAAGATTATCAATTGAAGTCAAGATTTTTTCCTTGTTAAAACCGCTGGTTGGGGGAAGAACTAATCCTGAGGACCCAGCATATACAACTATCGATACATAATCTTCTTCACCCAGCTCATTTACCAATAAGCGTAATCCTTTTTTTAATAAGGGTAATTTGTCTGGCATATCCATCGAACCGGAAACATCAAGCAGAAGAACAAGATTATTAGGAAGCATTTCAGATTTGTCGATTTCCTCACCTTTTATTCCAATTTGAACAATTTGATGTTCATGGTTCCATGGTGCTTGAGCTGATTCCGAATGGACTGCAAACGGATGGCCATCGGTTGGTTCTGCATAATTGTAATTGAAATAGTTAATCAATTCTTCAATTCTAACTGCATCTGTTGGTGGTAGGAAGCCGTCCATAATCATTCGCCTTACATTGGAATAGGAAGCTCCATCTACATCAATCGAAAATGTTGAAAGAGGGTTGGATTGAACAATTTGAAATTCGTTTTCAATAATTTCATCATACTCTTCTGTTCCTTGTAAAACACTAGTTGCTACTTCACGAGGAACTGGTGCTTCTAAAGCCATAAAAAAATCACTCTCTTGGGATACTTGAGGAGATGCACGTTTCCCTATCTGAATCTTATCTTCTGCTACAATTACTAGCTCTTCCAATAGGTTTATTTCAGGTTTCATATTGATTTGCTGATTAGTTAAACCTGATGAGGGTATTTCTACCTCGAGAATTAATTTCTCATACCCCACATAGGCGAAACTAATATCATAAGTACCCGGCTCAACCTGAATAGAGAATCTCCCGGACAGATTCGTAGCGGTACCAATACCGAGTTCTTCGATCCAGATAGAAACTCCAACAAGTGTCTCTCCCGTATGGGCATCAGCAACATTCCCCGAAAATTCAGCAATTGGAGTAAAAGGGGTTTGATTTAATGGAACAATAAAGGCCGAGATTAAAACAATTAACAGAGCAAACGACTTCATATGTACCTCTCTTTTTATTAAGGTGGATGCCTCATTGTAATTGAATGAGAATCAACAGTGTATCACATTTGGATGTGAGTAAGACGAGCCGTTTTATCAATTGGTTTTATTCTACCAGGGCAAATTCCCTAAATCTACATTTCCTCCGGTGATGATTATCCCTACTTTTTTGTTGGTTACTCTTACTTTTCCGTCAAAAACAGCGGCCACTGGAACCGCACAGGAAGGCTCGATGATAATATTCATGCGTTCCCAGATGTAGCGCATTGCTGAAATAATGGATTCCTCACTTACAGTAACAATATTATCCACGTTTTTTTGAATGATTTTGAACGGGAGCTCTCCCACTGATGTGCGGAGTCCATCGGCGATGGTTGCTGTACTTAAGACAGGCTGAATGGAGCCTTCTTTGAATGATCGATAAGCATCATCAGCAAGTTGGGGTTCGGTGCCAATCACCTCAATATTCGGTTTCATGGATTTTGCTGAAATAGAAGTCCCGCTTAAAAGTCCTCCGCCACCAATTGGGGTCAGAATCATGTCCAAATCAGGATAGTCTGTAAGTAACTCTAAAGCCGAAGTACCCTGACCCGAAATCACTCTTGCATCGTTATATGGGTGGATAAATGTTGCTCCGGTTTGATCAACCACTTTAGATAAAGTGGTCTCCCGTGCTTCCAGCGTAGATTCACAAAATGTGATTTCCGCTCCATACCCTTTCACTGCTTCTACTTTCACTTTTGGGGCATTTTCCGGCATTACGATGTGTGCATCAATTCCCCTCAATTTAGCTGCTAATGCAATGGCCTGGGCGTGATTTCCGGATGAATGAGTTGCAACTCCTCGTTTGGCATCCCCCTCGCTTAGAGTCATTACGGTATTGCAGGCACCTCTAAACTTAAATGCGCCGACCTTCTGAAAGTTTTCGCACTTAAAATAAAGCTCTGATCCTGCCCGAAGATTTACCTGGGTGGAAGAAAGAACAGGTGTGCGACGAGCGAATGGCTCGATTACTTCAAAAGCCTTTTTGATATCCGAAAAGGTTGGGATCTTGTTTGGATCAGTCATACAAGGGTATTAAAAAATGAGATTAACGGTCGATCTATTCGGTGTAAAAGTTAGAAAACGAAAAATTAACCCCCATAAAAAAGTCATATTTTTGGGAAAAGTTTGGAGTATAGATTGAAATTAAAGCTGTTTGCCTTCTTCATTTGCATCTTAGGTTACGTCTGTCCTGTTTTTGGACAAGTTTCTCTTACAAAAATTGATAAGCCGATTATTCTTGATGGAATAATTGACGAAGCTGTGTGGGATAATGTTGAATCCTTAACTCCCGTTCAATATGAGCCTGTTTTCATGGGCGAGATGAACGAAGAAACGGTTTTTAAAGTCGCCTACGACGAAAACTTCATCTATGTGGCAGGTGAGTTGTATACAAAAGATGCAAATACAATTGCCGAGAATACACTTACCCGGGATCAGTACAGCAGTGACGACGTGTTTGCCATTGTTCTGGACCCTTTTAACGACAACGAAAACGGACTTTGGTTTTTTACTACCCCAGCCGGAGTTCGGATCGATATTGCGGTTTCAAACGATGCCAATTTTGGAGGTGGGTCGAATGCGATGAACTCCAGTTGGAATACCTTTTGGGATGTAGCCACCACTCAAAATGAAGATGGCTGGTTTGCTGAAATGAGAATTCCTTTTTCCAGTATTGGATTCCAGGACAACAATGGCGTGGCAGAGATGGGTATGATTGTTTACCGCTGGATCGCAGCATCCAATGAACGACATATTTACCCGGCCATCCCACCTAACTGGAATATGGGAAATGCAAAGCCATCTCAGGCTCAGGATGTGATTTTAGAAGGGGTTGAGAGTCGTAAACCGTTGTATTTCACGCCATATGCACTTGGAGGTCACAACCTTTCAAACGATCTAAATGACGAGGAAACGGAGTACATCGAAAATTCAGAGTTCGAAAGAGAGATTGGCTTCGACCTGAAATACAACCTGACGGGTAATTTGACACTGGATGTAACGGTAAACACCGATTTTGCCCAGGTTGAGGCTGATGATCAGCAGTTAAATCTCTCCAGGTTCTCTCTTTTCTTCCCGGAAAAAAGGCAATTCTTCCAGGAAAGAGCAGGTTTGTATAGTGTCAATTTTGGAAGAAACCAATTGTTTTACAGCCGAAGGATCGGTCTTGACGAAGACGGAAACCCGGTTAGGATCTTAGGCGGAGCGAGGATGACAGGTCGGGTCGGAAACTGGGACGTGGGATTAATCAACATGCAGACCGACGAATCTGAAACCCTATCCTCAGAAAATTTTGGAGTACTTCGACTTCAGCGCCGGACATTCAACGATTTGTCCAATGTAGGTACGATGTTTACCAGCAGAATTGGTTCCGATGGCTCCTACAATTATGTATATGGCTTTGATTCAGAAACGAATCTAACGGGTGATCTTTTTCTTGAGCTATTAGGTAGCCAAACCCTGGATAGTGAGTTACCATCAGCTCAACGTACCGATTTGTGGACTACCACCTCTATGAGGGCAGTATTCACTTTGAGAAGAAGTGTCGGGCTTAATTACCGGTTCACATTTAATAGAACCGGGGATGATTTTGATCCGGGGATTGGATTCGTGCGAAGGACAGGAACCACCGATACTTTTGGACGTTTAGCCTATGGATGGTTTGCCCCTTCAGAGTCAGCCATAAATCGACAAAGCCTGGATATGGCTATTTTTACACAGTCTGAAAATGACACATATGAGTTATTGAATCGTTCGATCTGGGGAGGCTGGGATATTCGATTTAAACAACTTGGTTCCCTTGAAATTGGTTTTAATTACGAAAAAGAAATTCTGGTTGATGATGACGATTTTGATCTCTTAAGCAGGATTTATATTCCAATAGGAGAGTTTGATACGTATAACTTCAATGTTGAGTATCAAACTAATGAAGGCAGAAAACTGCAAGCTGGCGTTGCTGCTGAATACGGCGGATTGTTTGATGGAACCAGTTTTGGTTTCGAATTTGCCCCCCGTTGGATTGTGAATTCAAACCTGGAAGTAGGAGGGACATATACGCTTACCCACCTTGAATTTCCAACACTCAATCAGAGAACAAAAACGGACTATACGGCTCACTTAGGGCAATTCAGAGCTCAATACGCGCTTAATAAACAGTTTTCAGCAAGCACATTTGTTCAGTATAGCAATGTAGACGAATTAGTTGGTGCGAATTTTCGGTTCCGGTATAATTTCAGTGAGGGACGTGATTTCTGGCTCGTATTTAACGAACAGGTAAACACGGTTCGGGATGAGATGGAAGTTCCAAGAGTTCCCCGATTACAGAACCGAACTATTCTGCTAAAATACACTCACACCTTTATCTTCTAACCACGTTTTTTACTCCATTTTACTCACTTTTTGTGTACTGTTCGGTGCTAATCCAAAACTGAACAGCTACATGAAAAAATTATTGTTACTAGTCGTTTTAAGCATGTTTGGGATGCATGCTTCAGCGCAATTTGAAGAGGTTATCGAGCGCTTCCAATTCGAAACCACAATTAACTACGATTCTTCCATTCCTTCCCCATCCGAATATCTGGGATACGATTTAGGAACCGAATATACTTTCCACCATAAAGTGATGGGCTATTTTGAAGAACTTGCGAGACTTTCTGATAAAATCACTTTTCACGAAATGGGCAGAACCTACGAAGGCAGAAGTGTGAACTATGCAATTATCACTTCGACCGGGAATCATGGAAATTTAGATTCCATTCGTGAAGCGAACTTTGAATTGGCTAATAACCCGGAAAATGCTTCGGTAGGAGAGGAGCCTGTGGTAGTTTGGATGAGCTACAATGTACACGGTAATGAGCCGTCTGGTAGTGAGGCTGCGATGCAAACCGCATACCGATTAGTTGCAGCTACTGATAGTGAAACCCAAAACTGGTTAGAAAACTCGGTAGTTATTATTGATCCAATGCTCAATCCAGATGGGCGTGATCGCTACGTATACTGGTACAAATCTTCCCGTGCAAACATTTTGAATACCAATCCGGAAGATTTAGAGCATGACGAAATCTGGCCGGGTGGACGTTCTAATCATTATTGGTTTGATCTTAATCGCGATTGGGTGTGGCTGATTCACCCTGAATCGGAAGGGAGAATTGCAGTGTACCAGGAATGGATGCCACAGGTACATATTGATTTTCATGAGCAGGGTTTCAACAACAATTATTTTACGATGCCGGGAACCACTCCTAGAAACCATGAACTTCCTGAAGCTTATGAATATTGGGCAGATGTGTTTGGCAGAGGAGCCATCGAAGAGTTTGACAAAGCCCAGGTAAACTTCGAAACCCGCGAGCGATTTGATTTCTTCTATCCCGGATATGGTTCGTCCTATCCGAGTATTATGGGCGGAATAGGTATGCTGGCTGAACAGGGTGGTCATAGCAGAGGTGGACGCGCTGTTGAAACCAACGATGGTTATGTTTTAACCCTTCGGCAAAGAGTATTTGACCACTACAAAAATGGGGTTTCAATAGTCAAAACCTCGGTTGAAAACCGCGATGCGTTATTGAACTATTTTAAAGATGCCCGCTCTCAATCCACTCAAAAAGGAAATACCACTGCGTATATACTCCCTAATAACACCAAGGATTATACCTACGATGTCATCAATCTGATGCTGAAGCATAACATACAAGTTGAGCAGGCCACAGAAAGCTTCACCGTTCGAAATGTATATGATTATTGGGACGGGAATGCGTCTAATAGAACATTTTCTGCTGGTGATTTCATCATAAAAACTGATCAGCCTGCTCATCTGTTTATAAATACAATGTTCCGCCGTGAGTTGGAACTCCGTGATTCGGTAACTTATGATATGACTTCATGGTCGATTCCTTTGGCTTATAATTTGGATGCGGCATGGAGTACATCAGATCTTCGTGTCAGTACCAACCCGGTAACGGAGATGATGACTCATCCGGAAGGAGTGGAGAACGGAAATGCGACCTATGCTTACGCAATTGATTGGAGCCAACGAAATGCTCCTACGGCTTTGGCAAGATTATGGGATCACGGGTACAATGTTCGTGCTGCTGAGAAAGGTTTCACAAGAGAGGAAAATGAATTTTCTAAAGGAAGCTTAGTAATTCTAGTCGGCCGGAATCTTCACAAATCAGAAACAATACATGCTGATATGGCCGCAATTGCGGAAGAAGCAAATGTAGTTATCACAGGTTTTAATACAGGACGAATGGATGAAGGAAGTGACCTTGGTTCCCCAAGTATGAGACCTGTACACGAACCTAAAGTGGCATTGATGATGGATTCCCCTTTCAGTTCACTTACTGCCGGTCAGCTTTGGTTCTTATTTGATCAATGGACAGAATTCGGTATTTCCAGAATTCGATCAGGTGATTTCAATAATATCGATTTAAACAGCTACGACGTGATTCTGATGCCGGGAATGTGGGGCAACGGTGGGTTTAGCGAATCAGCCATCGAACGACTTAAAACCTGGGTTCGTAATGGCGGTACGTTGATTGGTACCGAAGGAACCGGTACATGGTTAACGGAAGGCCGATCCGGAATCTCCGGCGCTAAACTGTTTGATGCTGAAGATGATGAGTCTGATGAAGTGCCTGCAGTTGCTTATACCAGGTATGAAGATCGTTCGGATACCTCTGGTTTGAGAAGAATTCCAGGTTCAGTATTTAAAGGGATCATTGATAACTCTCATCCGTTAGCCTTTGGAATGCCGGACCGATTGTATTCTGTAAAATTTTCAAACACATCTATTGTACCTGACGAGAGCTACCATACGGTAGGCTACTATCATAAAGATGCGGATCAAGTGTTGGTTTCAGGTTATTCATCAGGTGAAAACAAGCGAAATGCTGCCGGTAATGCTTTTGCGGTAGTGGATGATATGGGAAGGGGACAGGTAGTTATGCTACTCGATAATACCCAATACCGAATGTTCTGGGTTGGACCGGCGAGATTTGTCCAAAATGCCGTGATGTTGTTGCCAGGATTTTAACACAAACAATACAGCTAGTATCAAAATGAAAAAAACACTACTCATTATTTCGGGAATGGTCCTGCTTTTGAGCAGTACTCTTATTGCACAGGATCAACTATTAGTTCGACACAGTTCGATCAGTCCGGATGGGAATAATATCAGTTTCTCATATCAGGGAGATATTTGGACAGTACCTTTTAATGGTGGAGAAGCAAGGCGACTAACGATTCATGAGGGATATGAATATGCTCCTATTTGGAGTCCGGATGGGGAGCATATTGCCTTCTCGGGAAGCAGATTCGGGAACTCAGATATTTTTACAATACCGTCTATGGGAGGTACATCAAACCGGGTAACCTATTATTCAGGAACGGATGCCCTTTCAGACTGGTCCAATTCCGGAAATTTGCTTTTCAGAAGTAACAGGACTTTTGCTCAGGTGGAGTGGGATTCAGAACTTCAAACGGTTCCATCTTCAGGTGGAACCCCGGTTCGTTTGATTAATGCTCTCGGTGATATGCCTGTTATGTCTCCAAATGGACGTTACATTGCTTTTGTGAGAGGATCCTGCAGAATTTCTCGCGAGGAATATGATGGCCCGGCAGATTTGGACGTTTGGCTATACGATACCCGGGAAGAATCATACACCCTCTTAACCGATAACTCCCGCAATGATTACCTGCCAAAATGGAAAGATGATAATACTCTTTATTTCATCAGTGCAAGAACCGGAAGGTATAACATCTATTCGATGGATGTTGCTTCTAAGGAAGTAGAAGCCGTTACAAATTTTAGAGATGATGGGGTTCGCCATTTTGATGTTGCATCAAACGGAAACATCGTTTTTCTACGGCAATTGGGGCTTCATACCATGCAGAAAGGTCAAACCAGAGCTACTAATATTCCGGTAATTTTAACTACTGATTACCGGTTTGCTCCCGAGCGGTTTGAGAATTTCACATCTAATATTAGCGAATATAGCGTTTCACCCAACGGTAAATTAACAGCGATGACGATCCGCGGCGAAATTGTGGTGAAAAAGAACGATAAAGATGTTCGAAAAACCTCAAATGTTTCAAATCATTCATTTAGAGATCGAACTCCGGTTTGGTTAAATGATTCCACCGTGGTTTTTGCATCAGACAGGGACGGGCAATATGATTTGTATTTAGCCAGATCTGCGGATGAGAACAAAACCGATATTTTTGAAAGCCTGAAGTTGGAAATCGAACGACTGACAAATACAGAAGAACATGAGTCAAATCCCCAGATTTCGCCGGACGGAACAATGATTGCTTATCAGCAAGGTAGAGGAACACTCATTACAGCCAAAATCGATGAGAATGGACGTATGAGTGATCGGGAAACTCTGCGCGATGGTTGGGCAACGCCTGCCGGGGTTACCTGGAGTCCGGATAGTAAATGGTTGGCATACTCATATCCTGATCTATACTTCAATTATGAAGTATACATTCATGCAGCTGATAATAGCGAGGAAGCAAAAAACATTTCCATGCATCCAAAAGGGGATTTTTTACCAGTTTGGAGTATGGATGGATCAAAATTAGGTTTTGTTTCTTCTCGCAATAACGGAGACAATGATATCTGGTTTGTTTGGTTAACCGAAGAAGATTGGCTGAAAACTGAGGAAGACCGGGAAGAAGGATATTATTTCGATTCTGACTCAGAAGAAGAATCAGAAGAAGATCAACCAGTCCAAATTGATTTTGATAATATTCACGAGCGCTTAGTGCAACTTACTTCCATGCCTGGAGATGAAGGAGGATTGGCAATCTCCAAAGATGGAGAGACGTTCTACTTCACAGCTGGAAATCCTGCTGCAGATGGACGTGATTTATTCAGTATAAAATTCAACGGTGACGATTTGGAGCAGTTATCCGAGGGAGGTCAAAACCCTTATGCAATGTCGATTAGTCCAGATGGAGATAAGTTTTTTGCACTTAGAAGAGGTGGACTTTTTGAAGTGAGTAGTTCTGGGAAATTCACTTCTCTTCCATTTAGATTCAGAATGAAAATCAACAGTGCGGAAGAGCACAAACAAGTATTTGATGAGGCATGGGGAGCGTTGAAGGATGGTTTCTATGATCCAAATTTTCATGGTGATGATTGGGAAGATTTAAGAGAAAAATACCGGCCATGGACGTTAGCTGCTTCCACTTCTCAGGACTTTCGATATATGTTTAACTGGATGCTTGGCCAGTTGAATGCCAGCCATATGGGATTGTTTGGATCAAACCCGGAAGAAACAGAAACCCAACGAACGGGACTACTGGGAATTGCAGTAAACCCGGCGAATGATGGAGTGGAAATCACACATGTAGTAAAAAATTCTCCTGCAGATCGTGCATCAAGTAAGTTGAATGTTGGAGAAGTCATCACCCATGTCGATGGAATAGAAATTGAAGCAGGAACTAATTTTTATTCCTACTTCGTGAATGAAAGTTCTGAGCAAGTACTACTTCAGGTTCAGTCTAGTAATGGCAGAAACTCCCGGGAAGTAGTGATTCGTCCAACCAATAGTTTGAATGATGAGCTTTACGAAGAATGGATTGATTCTCGTGAAGAGCTTACTGATGAATATTCAAATGGTCGGCTTGGTTATATTCATATAGAAGGAATGAACTGGCCAAGTTTTGAGCGATTTGAGCGAGAATTGATGGCACAAGGGTATGGAAAAGAAGGTGTTGTGATTGATGTTCGATGGAATGGAGGTGGCTGGACCACTGATTATTTAATGACGGTCCTTAACGTTCGTCAGCATGCGTACACAATTCCGCGTGGAGCGACAGATGACCTGGAAGGAGATCATTCAGAATTTGCTGAATACTACCCATACAGTGAACGATTACCACTATCCTGGTGGACTAAACCATCAGTAGCTATTTCCAATGAGAGCAGTTATTCGAATGCAGAGATTTTTTCACATGCTTTCAAGACTTTGGGGATTGGAACACTTGTTGGCATGCCAACATTTGGTGCTGTTATTTCAACGGGTGGTACTGGTTTAATGGATGGTTCTTTTGTAAGAATGCCATTCCGTGGTTGGTATGTTAAATCAACCGGGGAAAACATGGAAAATGGTCCTGCAGTCCCGGATGTAATTATCAATAACGAACCGGATAGCAAAGCAAAGGGAGAAGATCCTCAGCTTCGCAGAGCCGTAGAAGTTTTACTTGGCCAGATTGATGATTAATTAATCAATCCAATCAAATTACAAAGCCCTTCATTTGGAGGGCTTTGTAATACATACATTAATACTATCTGGTTCAATTTCCAGTAACATTATCAATACCCTGATTGATAATTTTTTGAATTTCGGGACTATTAAAGTTATGGCTAATTATTTTGAAGGTTGGATTATCTCTGTTCTTAACCAATGCTACTGTTTCAATCACTTCGCCAACTACATTAGTGGTTCTAAAGGTGTAGGTTGCAGTTGTTCCGGAAATCTTATTTGTACTGCTATTTGATTTAACATTCCATGATATCTTTTCGAAGGATCGAACACTTCCATTGGCATTAGTTACCAGATTTTTGATTCTATTCCAGTCTTCAGTTGAAGCACTCTCATGGAATTCCTGAGAATAAAATTTATCAGTATCGGTCCAACCCGAGTCTATTCGATGTTTATAAAAATCATCAAAAAAAATATTAGCCTCTGAAACGCTTTCCGGTAGTCCACATCCCGTAACAATAAAAACTGATAATAAAAGTAAGATTCGCATGATGTACAGTAAGATTATATGCCTGTAAAGTTAACATCTTACTGGAAATGTGCTAAGAAAATCTGTAGCTCAATAAATTATTTATTCCTGATTTGGAAGTTTCACAGCCTTTTGAAAAAACAATGCGGACAATCCCCAGAACACAATAAAAATCAGGTTGGCATTTATTACCCCTGAAATAGATACGCCCGGATTTTCAGATACATATAAAAAACCTCCAATCAAGCTGACCAATAAATGTGTTGCTGCTGTTGAAAGCATTACTCTGGACATTGCTTTGGCTTCTAATTGAGCGATAAAAGAGCCAAAAATAACCATAGTCAAAACGAATCCATATAAAAGGTTCAGTGGGTTGTTTTCATTTCCGATAATTCCGACGGCTCCATTTATCCACAAAATGGCAAGAGAAGCAAATACAGCCAGGCCTGTAGCAATTTTGTAAGAAGTGGCTTCGGTTTTCATGCTAATTAGCTGAAAGGTAAATCCTGCTCCGAAAATCAGAATCCATGCGATAAGAAAGTCAAACATATCCCAGTTGACTTCCTCACTGAATTGCATGGCAATTAAAGGGATGAGTATGACTCCGAATGCACAAATAGCAGGCCCTGTTACTGATTCGATGGAGTTTCTTGGTGAAACAAGAATGGAAATAAATCTATTAAGAATGTTCATGATCGTTGGGATTAGTTGATGGTATTAAAAGTACTTTTAAATACAAAGTGAAAGAATAAAAAAATAGTCCATGCTGGTAGTTATTTTTGTGAGTTTATTATTTGCTCTAAAGCATTTAAATGTTGTGTGAAAGCAGTTTTACCTGATTTGGTTATGTAATACTTAGTATTTGGCTTCCTATCGATAAAGGACTTCTCAATTCCTATAAAATCTTCCTTTTCGAGTTTTTTTAGATGGGTAGCAAGATTTCCATCGGTAACGTCAAGAAGTTCTTTTAAAGCATTGAAGTCGAGGGAGTTATTGACCGCCAGAGCCGACATTATTCCCAGCCTTACCCGGTTCTCGAATGCCTTATGTAAATGATTAAGAGAAGATTTCACGATTACCCACGCTCATATTTCAAGTATACATAGATGCCATATACTATATGTAGAACTCCAAAGCCAAATCCCCAAATAATCATACTGTATTCTATTAACCAAAGGCTCAGAATTCCAAGAATGATTTGAATGACGCCCATAATTTTGAGTTCATCAAATGAGAATTTGCCAGCCGTGAACAGAGCCATGCCATAAAAAATTAATGTAAAAGGAGCCATTAAACCGAATAGCATTTGCTCAAAAAAAATGAGTACAATTATTCCACCTGAAAATAATGGTACAGAAACATGGGCCAATAACCGTCGCGTTGAAGCCGTCCATATCTTGTCTCCGGCTTTAGAGGCCTTTCTTGTTGAGAGGGTAAGGGCCGTACCAATCGAAAGGAGCAGGACGATCACTGCCAATAAAACCACCTGAAGCGGGTCGCCTGTAGAGTAGTCATAAAAAACCTGATCGGGATTAAACCCAAGCTTATAGATTGCATAAGCGGCACCTGCGATAGCATACAAACCAGCAAAAAGTCCAGCCAATCCGCTTAAAAAAAGAAATTTAGATGAGCGCTCCATCATGGAGCGTATTTCGGCCAGGTCCTGGATATGATCTTTTGTTGAAGTCATGAAAAGTACTTTTAATTACAAAGTAAACTTTTAGAATAACCTGTTCAACAAAAAAATGTTCCTGATGGATTAATCCCTAGAAAACAAAAGCTCCAACTGCAGCTTCGCACCCATCCCAGTTAATCCGAATATTATCGGGATCACTTAAGAAGTCTTCCGGGGTTAGTTTTCCTGGAAAGCCAACCCATTGTTCAGGGCCATAAAAATCCCCGGTTTGTGCTTCCGGATCTGCACAACAACGGATAATTCCGGTAGCGCCATCTTCAGCTGATTGGGCGTTTTGCATGAACCCGGAGTCACCATCCATTCCGCCGGTTTTTGCCGTGGTTACCTGTAGTTGAGTCGCGGCCAGTCCGGGGTGGGCAAGAAGCACTTTTATATTTTTGATTCCGTGTTCTTCTAGCTTTTCAATCAGTCCATAGGTGAAAGCACAATTAGCTAATTTTGTTTGGTGATATCTCATCCATCTCGGGCCGGTAAAACTCTGATTTTGTTCCTCGGTACCGTCCCCGCCCAAATTCCCGCCATTCTTAGCGAAGTATTTCTCTTCGAGAGGAGGGCCTAAGCGAGCCATTGAGGAGTGATTGACCACTCTTCCATCAGAACTCTTTTTCAGCAGTGGAAATAATCCTCTGGTGAGAAGGAAATGAGAGATACAATTGGTCTGCATCTGAACATCGTAGCCATCTTTTGTAGCTACATCGGGTAAGGCCATCACACCTGCATTATTACAGAGTACATCCAAAACTTCATTGTTGGATTTTATCTCGTTGATAGCTGTCCGAACGCTATCAAGATTTTGTAGGTCGCATTCTATTGTCTCAAATGAACCCTCAGGAACTTCTTCTTGTAATTTTTCAAGGGATGAGGTGGATCTTTCACTTTTTCGATTTAGTAAAAGAACCTTTGCTCCAAGTTTAGCCATTTCTCTGGCGCAAACATACCCGGTACCGCTGGTTGTACCTGTGATGGCTACTGTTTTTCCCGACATATCCTGAGTATGATTCCGGATTACGGTATCTAAATGTTGAGTTTCGTTCATGGTTTTAACTAATTTTTGATGATAAAAAGAGTTCCATCTCTTGGGTCCCGACTGAAGGCAATCAGGTATTCATCCTTGGCTTCTTCTACAATCCATCCATTTGGTGATAAACGCAGACCTGCCGGACTTTCTATTGCCTGAGATTGACCCAGTTGTGTATTAAACCGATTGGTTAAGGTAGTCCTGGCTGAAAAAACATCCAGATCACGTTTGAATGCAAGCTGAACCACAGTCTTCTCATTTCGATTATTAATCATAGAAGGAAAATTGGGAATCCAGTACTCGGAATTCTTGACATTCAAAGCACCAATTTCATCCCAGTAACTGACGTTTTCAGAATTAACAAATACTTCCAGAGAAGGGACTCCAATATCACCGATCAGTATTTGAGCCGAAACGATGGAAGGGGTTAGAAGCAAAGCAAAAAATAGAACCGCTCTTTTCATACTGTTTTGATTTCCTTTTCGATTTCTGAAAATATATTGAATTCGAACTGAAAAGCTTGAATCAATAAAGTTTCTGCAGTTTATAATGCACTCTCTTCTTTAACGGATTCCTGCTTGATTTTCGCCATCCTTTTTTGATTTCGCCGCTTGTTCAGAGCGGGTATGAAATACATATAGATACCTGTAATCCATAAAACAAGTACAATGAAACCGGTAGGGAGGAAGATCCAGTACTTAGCGGCATCGGCAAACCAGGAACCATCGTGCATTGCTTCTATGATGTCCGATCGGCGATACTCCACCTGGAGGATTTCAGCAGTTTCTGTATCAATCTGGATTTCCCAATGATTGACTGCCCGTACTTTAACCATTCCTTTGTCGGGACGAACATCCAGCCGGTCAATATCTTCCCAGGTTTGGATTTCAGCTTCTGGTACTGATTGCACAACTTCAAGAATCTGTTGAAAAGAAATCGAAGGAATAGTCGAAACCCCTTCCTGGGAAGCAGGTTGAACCCACGAAACATCCTTTTTTACCTGTAAAAGGAGGCCGGTTATCAACACCACTAAAAAAGGAAGGGCGATAATAATCGCCCCAATTCGGTGTATCTTTCTAGAGTCTCTGCGGGTGTGCCATTTCATCGGGCAAAAATACCTTAAAACTTATATCGAACGCCAAAAGAACTTGTTAAAGTTAGTGCAGTTGGGGAGTCGATTCTCACGGATGGACCTGCATCAGCAAATAGTTCTACAGGGAATTTTTCTAAATCCAATTCAAAGCCCCACACAAATTCTAACGCTGAGAAGTTTTCTCCATCACTAATAAAAAAAATGCTCCCGGGCCGTGGTAGGGCATCAGAACTCCGGCTTCTTTGAGTTCATAGGAGTTGTTAGCTTTATGGAAAAGAAGTTGGGGATTTAATGAAACTGACGAGTTTTCGGATAGAAAAAAACCTATATCCATACGGACCATAGCTCGTTCGGATAGCTGGTATTCAGAGGAAATGGCCGGGCTAATTAGGTCTGCCCCCACAGAAAGACCTTTGGGTTGAGCATACAAAGGAATTGCCATAAAGGTAACCAGTACCCCTAAAAGAAGTTTTCTCATGATGAATAGTGTGTTTTATTGATTGATTTAAATTTCTTTGGTTCAGGTATTAGTAATCCAAACCAGGTTGTATAATTTCAAAATTCTCGTTTTGTTTCGCTTCTTCAACTATAGCCTCAACATCTTTTAGTAATTGTTTGGCATCAAATACGATTCCGTCTTTAATCGTGTAGACCACACCACCGTGCCGTTTTACTTCGTTGTTTTCGCCGACCAAAATGGCACCGGTACCGTAAAGGACTTTAAGGTTTGCCATGGGATTTGCATCTACGATCACCATATCGGCCAATTTACCGACTTCGATTGTTCCAAGTTGATCATCCATCTCCAAAACTTCTGCAGCTTTAAGTGAAGCAGATTGAAAGATTTCCAGAGGGTGGAAACCAGCTTCCCTGAATAACTCCATTTCCTGGATGTACCCGAAGCCATACAGTTTGTAGATATAACCGGCATCTGAACCTAAAGTAACACGTCCACCTTTATTCTTATATTCATTTATGAACTGCATCCACAACCGGTAGTTCTCTTTCCAGGCAATTTCCTGTTCGGTACCCCAATCCAGCCAGTAAGAGCCATGGGAAATTCTGCTGGGTGCATAAAATCTCCAAAGGGAGGGAAGAGTATATTTTTCATGCCATTCAGCCCGACGCTGAGTCATCAAATCCCTGCTAGCTTCATATATGGTAAAGGTAGGGTTGATACTAAAATCCAGTTCCAGTAATTCATTCATTACTTTATTCCAGGTCTCGCTACCTGGTTTTGCCGCTTGTGCCCAAAGCCGGCCCGCCTCTTCAAAACGATGCTGTTCGTTATTATAGTTGTAATCGAGTGGATAATCCTGAATCACTTTATCATCAAATAGCGCTTCAGGAAGGCCATACCAATGCGTCATACTGGTTAATCCTAACCGAGCTGAATGAAGAGCATTGTTATAAACCACCCGGGTTTGAGCATGGTGAGTCATTGTGCCGAGACCGCGTTTGTTAGCTTCATCAATAGCCGCAGCGTAGACTTCTGGAGAAGCTCCAAAGAACTTAATACCATCCGCTCCGCGATCATCGATCATTTTTACCCAATCCCTGGCTTGATCAGCAGAGATAATGGCCCCCTCAGCTCCCTGGCCAAAACCAATCCATGCAGAAATCCTTGGTGCGGTAATTTCATTTTTCTCGCTTAATTCACGATGCCGTATCGTCCAATCCATACCGTTAAATGAGCCAGGTTCTCTGATGCTGGTGATTCCATGAGCTAGCCAAAGTTTGTACACATATTCAGGTGTTGTTCCCTGGGCTCGACCACCCGTATGGGCGTGCATGTCGATGAAACCGGGAAGCAGGTACATACCGGAGGCATCAATTACATGGGTATTTTCATCAGCCTGGGGCCGACGGTCCTCATTAATTGGAAGTCCCGGATAGCCAACCGTACGAATTTGAGCTATTCGATTTCCTTCTACCACGATGTCGACAGGGCCAGTTGCCGGAGAGCCCGTGCCGTCAATCATATGAACACCCCGGATGATCAGGCGATCAAATGGACCTTCCCCTTCAGAACGCGGTGGGGCATCGCTCATTTGAGCCGTGGAGTTCATGGATAAGAAAATCAGCAGAAGAAGAGAAATCAGTCGTTTCATTGCATGAAGTTTTATGAAGCTTCGAAAGTATCAAAAATCATTGGCTTGACTACGTAAAATTTAGTTACAGCAAAATCGCACCTTCGTGTTTAAGCAACCATTCTTTGCGATGTAATCCACCAGCGTAACCCGTCAGATTATTATTGGCTCCAACTACACGATGACACGGAATTACAACAGCGATTGGGTTTTTTCCGTTAGCTGCCCCGACCGCCTGCGCCATTTTTTTATCTCCCAGATCACCAGCAATTTTGCCATAGTTGGTGGTAACTCCATTCGGAATTTTTAGAAGCTCCTTCCAGACTTTGTGTTCAAAGTCGGTTCCATCCGGTTCCAAATTAAGCTGGAAAGAGTCACGGCGACCTTCGAAATATTCCAGGAGTTGAGTCCTGGCAGACTCGGTATGAACATCGGGATCTTCAGGTCCATCTGTATCCATAAATCTAATTTCTGTAATCGCGCTTCCATTGGAAAGTATTCGCAAAAAGCCAATTGGGGTAGAGAGATAGCTTTGGTAAATCAATTTTTTTAATCGAGGATATTAAGGGTGCCGGATTTATCAAAATTAAAAGTGGACGCCTCAAAAAAAGGGAGGTCCATCGAAACCAGAGTGGAACTTGTAAACTCGTAATCCAAAGGTTCGCGGTTGGATATCACCTGGTAAGCACCCATTCCGATTTGAAGAAGGTTGAATTCAAAGGGAATAACAAGGAGGGAGTTTGATTTTGGAGCTACTTCTGCAGCTTCATCAATTAAGCCGGATATAGAATTAAAACCGTTGATATCCAGAGCATAATCGAGATTGGCTACATTCAACTGAAAGGTATTAGGGTTATTAATGTCCAGGCCAAATTCGAAGGCTACTTTAGAAAGCGAAAGTTCTGTTAATTTTAAAGACTGAACAGAAATACTTGGTGGTTTTATTACAGGTATTGTACCGGATTTTGAAATTGGAATTTCCATTGCACCCAAAATGGGAACATCAACTCCTGCGATACCATCAATCAGGAATTCCGTTTCGTCTTGCCCATTTAAGGAACGGAACAGACTATATAACTCCTGAAACTCAAAAGTGACAGGAATCTGGAAAATGCTCGTCGAAGAAGCTTCCAGTTCGGTCTCAAGATTTTGTGTGCCTGTTACAAAACTGTTTCCATTAATCTGGAAGTCGTAGGCATAATTGTTGAGCGAGATTTGAAAAGCATTCGGGTTATTTACTTCCACATCAAAAAGAAGGTCAACTTCTTCCAATGATGCATGATCGATTTTGAAATCAACTATAGAAAGTGTTGGTTTTTCTGCGGATGCCATTTCAAGTAATGTGCTGCAGCTACTGCAAAAAGCCAGTACCAGGATGAGAGAAAAAAGAGTGAAAGAGCGGTTTATCACGAGCTTAATTTGAATTGAATTTGCCGGAAAAATCTAGCTCAAATTTTTTTTCAAAAAAACTGTAACAAGTTGAGAGCGCGTAACTCTTGGATTCGTCAAGAGGGCTTCTGTATTAACCTACAGTTAGTCAACTAGTCACTCCTTAAGCTGAAACCTAAAGCTAGAGCCTCGGCCTGAAGAACCGGGGCTTTTTTTTGCCTAAAAATACAGGCGATATAGCAGACTGATATTTCTCCCTGGTTCGGGTTGAATGTCTTTTATCAAAGACAGATGATTGTAATGAGTTTCATCTAGTAGGTTTGACACATTTAGAGAAATCGAATGCAACAATTTCCCGCTTGTAAACCGGTATTGTGCGAATAAATCAACAAGTGTGAAAGAATCTGTAGGCGTTTCAAATTCACCAGTCCGATCTTGCTCTGCCGAATATCTAACTCTACTACCAAACTCATAGCTTGTGGTTGCGTACTTAATAGCGACATTTGCTTTGAAAGGAGGAATTTGTGCCAATGGACGTTGAACCGTCTCAGAATTCCCACCGGTAGTAATGGTGCTGTCTCGTTCACCTATTGTATAACTTAAAGAAGCATCTAAAAGCACATTCTTTACCACCTTTTGTTCGGCTGATAACTCAAAGCCGTATAGAACTACTTCATTACCTACAAATTGAAAATCATTTAAATCAGGAAATCTGAAGTTTCTTCGACCCGTATTTTGCAGATACAAGTAATTGCTGAATCCGTTGTGGAAACCGGTCAATTCAAAGAAGGTTGTATTTCCATTAAAACGAAGAAATAGTTCTTTTGCCAGACCTCTTTCAGGATCCAGATCCGGATTTCCGATTTCATAATTGAAACTAGCAAGGTGAGGACCTTCTGAATACAGCTCTTCAAGGGAGGGAGCTCTGAAACTATGAAGTACCGATAGACCAACACTTAGCTGTGGATTAAAATTATAAACTCCTGAGAATGAGGAGGAAAGTGCCGCAAAATTTCGTGCGCGTATATTTCCAATCCGTGAATCCGGATCATCTTCATCAGGAGCATTTCTTACCCAATCAAAACGAAGCCCAGCTTCTAGTTGAACAGCACCAAAACCGGCCTCTTCAATTACAAATGCAGCTACTGAGTAACTATTCGAAGGGCTTGTAGAAGCTCCAAATACGGAATAATCCTGGGTTTGAAAATCAATCCCAATCCGGCCTCCATCGATAAAGCCAATTTCATTGTGGCCTAAGACGATATTTGAAGAAGCAGTGACTAAACTGAATTCAGTACCAACCGATCCACTAGATTCAAATTCAACATGGAAATAGTCATTAAGGGAAAAATCAGCTTCAAGAGTTCTTAGAAATTCATTTTCAAAGATATACTCAGATTTTAGCACATACTGAAAATTCTCTAGTTCTATATCAACCCCACTTGGGTGTCCGTTTGGATCAGGGGGAATACCATAATTGCTGATGAATGTGCTAAACGATCCACCAACATAACCCTTTTCGTGAATCCAGCTCAAGCCTATAGAGGAATTGGTACTACTAAGTTCTGTATTTTTAAGCTCTCCAAGCGGAGTATTTGTATTTGAAGCTGTGCGTCCATTTAAATCCAGGTTCAAAACCAGATTGTTTCTGGGAATTGTGAGATTCAATGCTCCTGAAGCTGCAGTGTTTACAGATTCTCCATTTGCAGTGAATATTCCTGTTATTCTTGATGGGATTGAAGTTGCAATTTGATTTTTTACAACATTAATAACTCCTCCAATAGCATTCGAGCCAAATTCTAAAGCTGCAGGACCACGTGCAATTTCGACTTCCAAAGCAGATATTGGATCTATAACTACAGCATGATCGCCAGATTGCGCGGAAACATCTCCTGATGCTATTCCATCTTGTAAAATTACAACACGCTCATCACCTAGTCCACGTATTACAGGCCTGCCCGGAGTACCACCCATTGTCCTTTGATCAAAACCCGGGAGGTTGGAAAGGGTTTGCGCAAGGGTTCCACTTAAGTCACGACGTAAATCAGAACCAAAAAACTTTTGTGAAGCATGTTCAATATTTGATCCTGTTGTTCCATTCTGATCTCCGGACACTTCAATAGCCTGAGAACTGAAAATACTAGGTTGCAGGGTTATATCAATTCTTTGAACATCTTCATTCGAAGTTACAGTGATTGTCTGATTCTTCGTTTTATAGCCAATGTGGTGAATAGTTAAGGTATATTCTCCCTCAGGTACATTATTAATAGTGTAATTTCCGAAAGCATCAGCAACGGCTGAGCGTCTTATCTCTTCCAGATGTAGATATACAAATGGGATACCTTCATTTGTCTCTGAATCTGCTATGGTACCAGATATAGAATAAGTATCCTCGGGCTCTATGTGCCCGAGGAATAGCAGAAAAAACCCAATAAAAAGATGCATACTATGTTATGCAATCAAGCTTATGGAGCTTGAGTAACTGTTACAGTAATTGCCTGAGAATCGAAATCTGAATGATCATCATGCATTAAGCGCAAGGTGAGATTAGTTGTACCTGCCGCTTCACCATGAATATGGAAGGACCATTTCCCATCTTCTGCATGTTGTTCAAATTCAGCAACGCCTTCAGAACTGAATGTATAGCCTAAGCTGTCGTCATCATCCTCAGGTTGGAATTCTTCGCCATCGTGATCAATAAAAAAGATAGAAATCAGAGCAGTTTCCTGTCCCGCTTGAACAGTTATACTCCCGGTAACATCCTGGTCTGGTAATTGTTCAACAATGGTTTGACCGCTAAGCTTCAAACGGAAGCCTTCTGCATCTTCATGTTCGTCTTCACTGGATGAAGTGGAGTCCGAACAAGCAGACACAATGATAAACATGCTAAGTAGCGCGTAAATAAATCTATTACTATTTGAAAATAGGTTTTTCATAACTTAATGAATTTGTTAATTGAATGAGATTAAAAGAAAAAAATAGCTAGGCTATTAGAGGAGTACTAAACTAAATCCAAGCAGGTGGGGCTCTCTCGGATTGATTAGCATTGGGTTTTTTTTGCTGTAAAAAATGTTCTGTAAAAAAATAAGTATCCTCCTGAACGAGAAATACTTGAAAACTAGTTGAAAAAAGCGATATCTGAGAAGTGTGAACTAAACAAGCAGAGCATAAAAGCTCATTTTCTGAATACTGGGATTCTTCGGTGTGTTCAAAACTGTGAGTAACTTCGCTATGGTGATGGAAAGTTGAGCCGATAAATCCAAAAACCGCAAGTATCCAGAGTAAATATGATATTTTTGTGAAGCCTTTAATCAGGGAGTTCGTTTATTTATCAAACTTGAATTTAATTGTATTCAATGAGAGTTGTTGAAAAATATTGTTGAAAATCTAAAAATGAATTTATTATGGCAGAGTTCATCGAAGTAGCAAAAGAATGGTTTTTAGGGTTAGGGGAGAATTATGGAGTAAACCCAATTATCTTTGGAAGTATTTATGTTGGGGCTATTCCTTTTTTTACGATCTCGTTAGGTTGGCTGGTTCGCAATTATCGTAAAAAGAGATCTATTATTCTTCCTGCCTTATCAACCACATTTTTCTTTATTTCCGCTTACTTATATTTGATTATTGCCGGAAGGAATGTTCCAATTTGGGTTTATGCAGTTGTAATAGGTATGGTCGCAGTTGGAGCATACTCAACCATTAAAAAAATAAAGAGTCGGATACAGGAGGCTGAAGTAGTACCAGATGAGTGAACTTATCGAAAGTTCATGGATATACATTAAAGAATTGGGCGAAGCCCATAATGTAAATCCTATTCTGTTTGGTGTGCTCTATATTGGTTCAATTCCTCCTTACGTCGCTTCTATGGGCTGGATTGTTCGCAACTACAGGAAGAACAGACCTGTGGCGCTTCCCATTCTATCCACGCTTTTTTTCTTTATTCTACCCTCGATGTACATTGCAGTTTTTGGGGTTGATGTAGCATGGTGGGTTTACGCTATCATTGCCTTTCTATTGATTTATGGTGGTTTTACAGCCGTTTCAAAAGTAAGAAAACGCATATCTGAACCTGAGTAAGTACACTTAAAACCCCTCTACATAATATCTTCACACGCTTTTCTGATACTTAGTTTGAGTTTTTTGAGCAGACGCCAGAAGCGCCGGCTCCTCACTCGAGGAAATTACAATCAAACTATTTGAGGCAGATCATGGCTGTAAATAATTATGTATACCGATTTGGTAAAGTGACCGACGGTAACCGAACAATGCGAGAGTTAATCGGAGGTAAAGGAGCAAACCTTGCTGAAATGTGCAATATTGGAATACCGGTTCCTCCTGGGTTTACCATTTCCACAGAAGCGTGCAAATACACCATTGATAATTCAATGGTATGGCCAGAAGAATTATACGACCAGGTAGTAGAAGGTATTCACCATATCGAAACAGAAACAGGTACCAAATTCGGCGATCCTGTTAATCCTTTATTAATCAGTGTTCGGTCGGGAGCTGCAGTTTCGATGCCAGGTATGATGGATACTATTTTGAATCTAGGGATTAACGACACTGTGGTAGACGCACTTATCAAAAAAACAGGCAATGAGCGCTTTGTATACGACAGCTATCGCCGCTTTATTGATATGTTTGGAGATGTAGTAATGGGGGTTGCGCATGAGCATTTTGAAGAAGCCATTGATCATCTTAAAAAAGAGGTAATGGTAACTAACGATATAGACCTTTCTGCCGAGGAGTTAAAAATTCTTACTGATCGGTATAAAGCCATTTACCGCAAACATACCGGGCATATGTTTCCAGAAGATCCTATTGAGCAACTAAAATTTGCAATCAATGCGGTATTTTCGTCCTGGAACAGCAGTCGTGCTATTAAGTATCGCGAAATAAGTCACATTACTGGTCTTGTGGGAACAGGTGTGAATGTTCAGGCCATGGTGTATGGAAATATGGGAGGAGACAGCGCAACGGGTGTATGTTTTACACGGAACCCATCCACCGGAGAACATGAACTGTATGGTGAGTATTTGGTCAATGCTCAAGGGGAAGATGTAGTGGCAGGTATTCGTACTCCTCAACCTATCAGCAAAATGAAGAAGCAGATGCCTGAAGTGTACGATGAGCTTTTCCGCTACACCAGTAAGCTTGAAGGACACTACAAAAACATGCAGGACATTGAGTTTACCGTACAGGAAGGAAAACTGTTTATCCTGCAAACCAGAAATGGCAAGCGAACCGGAACAGCAGCTGTCAAAATTGCTGTGGATTTAGTAAATCAGGATGTAATTACCAGAGAAGAAGCTATCAACAGTTTGGTAGATCCAGAACACATTGAGCAGCTTCTGCATCCCCAGTTTAGTACAGATGCTATCCACGAGAAAGATATCCTTGGTAAGGGCTTGCCAGCATCTCCCGGAGCAGCAGTTGGACGTGTAGTTTTCTCGAGCAAAAAAGCGGAAAAAGCTGCTGAAAATGGTGAGATGGTGATTTTAGTTCGCATCGAAACCAGCCCTGAAGACGTCGGAGGTATGTCGTCTGCGGAAGGAATACTGACCTCAAGAGGAGGGATGACTTCTCATGCTGCTGTAGTTGCGAGAGGTTGGGGTAAGCCATGTGTGGCAGGTTGCAGCGATATCGTGATCAACTACAAAAATAAGTCGTTCACAAATGGAGAAGTAACTGTAAACGAAGGGGACTGGATTTCTATAGATGGAACCCGCGGTATTATTATGCTTGGCCAGCGGGAAATGCATCCTCCTGTGCTGAGTGAAGAATACGAAACCTTCATGCGATGGGTGGCTGGTTTTGAAAGCATGGAAGTGCGCGCTAACGCGGAGACTCCTGAAGACGCCTCCCTGGCCAGGAATCTTGGTGCAAAAGGGATCGGTTTGGCTAGAACGGAACATATGTTCTTCAAAGATGATCGCGTGGTTGCTATGCGTAGAATGATTGTAGCCGAGACTACCGAAGAGCGTAAACGAGCTCTTAACAAGTTACTTCCTTACCAAAAAGAAGACTTTAAGGGAATCTTTAAAGAAATGGACGGACTTCCAGTGACGGTTCGATTGCTCGATCCACCACTTCATGAATTCCTTCCGCAATCGAAAAATGAAATCAAACAGGTAGCGGACGACCTTGGAGTAAGTGTGGAGGTCTTGAAACGCAAAGTAACTGCTCTTCGGGAATTCAATCCAATGCTCGGTCACAGAGGATGTCGATTGGGTATTACTCACCCCGAAATTACAGAAATGCAGACCCGCGCGATCATCGAAGCAGCTATCGAACTGAAGTGGGAAAATATAACTGCTGTTCCTGAGATTATGATTCCTCTGGTTGGAAACGTTCGTGAGTATGTGAATCAGCGAGCTATCGTTGAGCAAACTGCAGAACAGGTATTCGGAGAATACAAAGATCGAATCGAGTTCAAAATCGGTACTATGATTGAAGTTCCGAGAGCAGCGTTAGTCGCTAACCAAATTGCCAAGGAAGCTGAGTTCTTCTCATTTGGTACCAATGATTTAACCCAGATGACCTTAGGATACAGTCGAGATGATGCAGCGAAGTTTATACCGCTTTATCTTGAGGAGGGTATCCTCAAAGACGATCCTTTCCAGACACTTGACAAAGATGGAGTTGGGCAGTTGATTCATATGGGAACAGAACTTGGTCATGCCGCCAATGAAAACCTCAAAGTAGGTATTTGTGGTGAGCATGGTGGAGATCCTGCCACTATCGAGTTTTGCCACAAACTTGGAATGAACTACGTTTCTTGCTCTCCATACAGAGTACCGATTGCACATCTTGCAATTGCACAGTCTGTGATAAGAAACGGAAGTATGGAAGCAGCGATTTCATAACAATTCTGTAAACATTTAGACTCCGGTTTTGGTTGTCGATAAGTGAGGGATATATTTGCCCTCACTTAAACTAACACCGGAGTTTTTTTATGTCGAAGTATGAGTTTGATTCCATCGTAATAGGAGGCGGAGCCGCAGGACTTACCGCGTCCGGGATAGCTGCTAATGTTGGCGCAAAAACTATGATGATTGAAGCTCATTTACTTGGAGGTGACTGTACATGGACCGGTTGCGTACCCTCTAAGGTGATTCTTAAAGCCGGGAAGTTAGCTCACCAGATTCGAAACGCAGGAAAGTTTGGTCTACTTGATTCAGAACCTGAAATAAATTTTAAAAAAGTGATCGAGCATGTACATCATATTCGTGATGAAGTATATGAAGATGCTGACCGTCCGGAAATTTATGAAGAGATGGGAATTGAGGTTGTTTTTGGAAATGCTTCTTTCAAAGATGCCCATACTCTCGAGATTAATCTAACGGAAGGGGGGACCCGAACGGTTACTGCTGCCTATATTTTTATTGCAACAGGTGCCCGTGCATTTGTGCCTCCGATACCCGGTCTTGAGGATGTAGATTACCTGACGAATGAATCCCTTTTTGAAATAGAGGATTTACCGGACCATTTGCTGGTAGTTGGTGGCGGACCGATTGGGGTGGAGATGAGCCAGGCGTTTGCAAACCTCGGATCGAAGGTTACAGTGATTGATATGGCTGATCGTATCATGCAAAACGACGACCCTGAGTTGGTTGAAATTTTACAGGGAGTTTTGGAAAAGCAGGGGGTTCGCTTTGAATTGAATGCCTCCATAAAAAAGGTGGAAAAATCTGAAGCTGGGGTGAACGTAATCATCGAAAGAGATGGAAAGAAATCAATCATTTCGGGAAGTCATTTACTGGTAGCAACAGGGCGAAAGGCAAACATCAGTTCATTGAATCTGGAAGCTGCCGCGGTAAAAACCTATAATAAAGGAATCCAGGTGGATAACTCTTGTAAAACCAACGTCGGGCACATTTACGCAATGGGAGATGTTACCGGTCGATACCAGTTTACCCATATGAGTGAGCACATGAGCAAGGTGGCAGTCACGAAAGCTTTGTTGAAACTTCCAATGAGTATCGATCAAAAGCATGTACCCTGGGCGACTTATACCGAACCCGAACTTGCGCACATTGGAGCTACAGAAAAACAACTAAAGGCGTCCGATACAAAATTCGAAGTCTATCGTTTCCCATATTCCAAGATTGACAGAGCAATCACTGAGGGAGAAACTGAAGGGTTGATCAAGATTTTTGCAAGTAAACTGACTGGAAAAATTTATGGAGCCAGTGTGGTGGGGGCCCATGCCGGTGAGATGATTTCAGAATATGCAGTAGCCATGAAAAATGGGGTTACCCTCAGAAATATTGCTGATACGATCCATCCATATCCCAGCTGGGGATTGGGGGCTCGCCGGGCTGCTGATCAGTGGTACATTAAAAACCAAAGCGAAGCTAGTGTGAGATGGATGAAGCGAATTTTTGGTTTTAAGGGCGAAGTCCCGGATTACAGTGACCCCGATAGAATCGTCTAGTTAAGACTTAGTTCACTATACTGGAACTCAAAAACTGATTGAGCCCCGGCAACAGTTTTCGAAGGTGTGGGATCCGGAATTTCGATATCAAGCACATTGCTTTCGTTTCCAAACTCATCAATGATGGTTCTGGTAATCCGTAATGTTGTTTGATCACCATAAGAAAAGCAGCCTTTCATCGATATGATACCCGATGAATTTGCAGCTACTGGTTCTTCAATAGCTGTTGTCCAATGTCCTGCATTCCCGTTAGGAAGAAATTCCCAGTCAATTCTACTGGTTGAACCATTGCCCAGCCCAGCAGGGGTGTGAAAGCCTGTTTCTACATCAACTACAAGCTCGTAAGGATCGCATTGGAGATCTGGTAGGCTAAATGAAATGGATTCAAGAAGGAGAGAACACTCCTCAGACTGGTTGTTAGTCAGGCAGGTGGTAGATTGGTTGGTGGTTTTTGCCTGACTAACTTCCTCTTCTTCATTGATGTTCTGCCCAACCGGTGAAGTTTGACAGTTCATCAAAAAAAATGCAAATGTGATAATAATTAGAACTCTTGACATTGTTACTCCCGATATTCTCTCTCGTCTTTGAAGAGGTTATCGGAAGTAATTCAATAATCATTAGAAAAAATTAATATTAGTTTTCTTTAATATATTTATCCAACAAAAAAGCCCCATAAGAGGCTTTTTTTAGTAGAATTGTTGGTACAAGCTCTACTTTTTTGCTTTTATAGAAGCAACAACGTGAGTGTCGTCGACTACAAGATGTTGCTCACCATGATATCCAATGTCCATGCCTTCAAGTTCTAGATCCTCAGCAATCCTTCCACCAGAGGTTACAAGCGAAGCGACTTTGTAAACAATTGCAGTTGCAATCGCTGAGTATGCAATCGTAATGATGACCGCTTTCGTCTGTACCCAAACCTGAGCTGCATTACCGTAAAGAAGTCCAGCGCCGCCATTAATCTCTGGGTTAGCGAATACTCCGGTGAGGATTGCACCCGCAATACCTACCAGGCCGTGGATTCCAAATGCATCCAGGGTATCATCATGCTTTACCATGGATTTCAGGTGGACAACGCCCCAATAACCCACGATACCAGAAATAATACCGATGGCCAAAGCTCCGGTAACGTCAACAAATCCTGATGCGGGAGTGATACCTACCAATCCAGAAATCGCTCCGGAAGCCATCCCAATTAAGGTAGGTTTTTTAACGATGAACCATTCGATGGTTAACCAGATAAGTGCACCGGCACAAGCAGCAACATTCGTTACCAGCAGGGCATTAGCCGCTACTCCATCTGCAGCCAATTGGCTACCACCATTGAATCCAAACCAGCCAAACCAAAGCAAGGCAGATCCAAGGACCATGAATTTGATAGAAGACGGTTTTCTAACTTCTTCAAGGCTGTGCTCCATGCGTTTACCTACGAGGTAAGAAAGTACAAGTCCGGCTACACCGGCATTGATATGAATTACGGTTCCTCCTGCAAAATCCATTTCTCCGCTTTCGCTAAGAAATCCGCCACCCCATACCCAGTGGGCGATAGGAGCATAAACGGCTATAACCCAGAGAACGGTAAAGAGTCCCCACGTAGAGAAGCGCACCCGCTCGATAATAGAGCCGCTAACAATGGCCACGGCTATAGCAGCAAAAGTACCCTGGAATACGACAAACAGAAGGGTGGGAATAGTGCCGCTGACATCATTTACTCCAATTCCTGAGAGCATAAGGTTATCCAGTCCTCCGATAAAGGCGTTACCTTCGCTAAATGCCAAAGAATAAGCGATAACTACCCAAACAATGGTGCCGGTACAAAAAGCCATATAACTCATTCCTATGGTATTGAGTACGTGTTTGTTTTGGGTTAACCCACCGTAGAAAAGAGCAAGTCCGGCAGGGGTCATTAGCATGACCAATGCGGTTGCTATAAGGAGCCAGGCGGTATCTCCGGTGTTAATGGATGCTTCGGCTTCCTGGGCGTAAGCAGTTAAAGTGAAGAACACTGAAAAGAGCAGTGTTGCGAGTATTTTTTTCATTGATAACTCCGACAAGTGATGATTTAAAGATCGTCAAGTGTAAAAGATTATTAACAAAAAAACTTAAGGTAAAAATCTAATATACCTAAATAAATTTAATAATTGAGTGTGGAAGGGCTTTTTTATTGATTTGGCTAGTTATTCAGTAATCGAAAATTCTTAGGGAACAAGCCATCATCGATAAATTGCATTACAATGCGATCGGCTAATGATCTTCCAGATTGAGAAGAGTTTCCAAATTGACCACTATGAACCTTTATTTCAGCTCGCCAAACTTGACTTGTATCTGATACCGAAAATAAAGTGGCTTTTAATCCATGTGTTGTATTACTAGTGCTTCCTCCGCCCATATACATTCCTCCTGACCAATATCCGGGATTCTGAGTTATTGTATAATCGTAATCATCCTCAGCTATTAAAAGAGCAAAATTGAAATCCTTTTCCTTTGCATAATTAATCACATTATCTAGGTTGAATTCGCCATCGTTTTCTAAAAAAGTATATGTTTTTTGTTCAAATCGAATTGCATTTTTTGCATAAATCAGGTTTGAACGCTCCTCCAGGGAAGGGGTCGCCTTTTCAAATGTTTTAGTAGCGTATACTGCATAGAATACATCGTTGATTGATTCTGGAGTCTCTTCTAATAATAAGTTAGATGTCATTTTAGTAGAAGTACAACCTAGGAAAAGTAAACTTGAGAGCAAGGTAAAGATTGGTAGTTTAGTTTTCATTATGTCAGTTTTGTATGTCTTTTAGTTTTGTTAAAGCTCGATCTTTGAGGTTATTAAATTGGCCTTCGGAAACGTGCCCAGTTGTAAATTGCATGTATAGCCAGACAATATATGTGGCCATCACATCTTCGTAGCAGTAATGTTCAATTAAACCAAGTTCTCCTCGCTTGAACATTTCATACACCTGGTTTCCTTCTCCGGTTTGTTTAAAGGGAATTCCAATCAGTTGTCCCAAGTGCTTAAGCTTTGGCCAGGAGCTTGCTCCATAGTTGCTGAATTCATCTACTAAATCAATGTTGTGTCGACTGTATCGGTATCGGATGTCATAATCACTCATTCGAACGGGCATTTGAAGTCCATGCTTCATAGCGCGATAAGTTAACACGGGTATGTCGAAACCCTTTCCGTTGTGATGGATCAATCCAAAATCCTTATAGGTTCCAATGGCATCAAAAATCCTTTGTAGACCTTCTTTTTCATCGTCTCCATGCCAGGCGATTTTTTGTTTTGGGCCTCCCGTATTTTCAATCCAAAGCCCGACCCAGGAGACCATTCGGTGATACATAGGGGGAAGAAACCCGGATTTATTCCTGGCTAGTTCTTCACTGGCTTTCTCAAGAAGAAGTTCCTCATCTGATTCCTGATCATTCAGTACCGTACGAATGAATTCGATATCCGGAATAGTTTCTAAATCAAAAATAAAATACATGACTCCTTGTTTTTTGGGAGTATAGGGAAAGAATCAAGAATTATTCAATGATGAAATAGGATTTCTTGAATCGGTTATTCATCTCAGCTAAATTGCCCGAAAAGTTCATCCAAAATGAAAGACCTTAAATACCTGGCAGCCTACATAAACCCGGTTTTAGCCGCGATTGGACTATGGTTCGGGGGCTATTTTGCCTGGGGAGCTGTCATTTTTTCCTTTGTGTTGGTTCCATTATTCGATCAGATCGGTCCCATCGATACTTCAAATGTTGATGATGAAGAAAGAAAGGAACTTCTCGGTAAGCGAATTTTTGACTGGCTGCTTTATCTGAATATTCCGGTGGTGTATGCGATCATTGTGTTTTTCATCTTTCAACTTGACCAAACAGAGATGTCTATTGGAGTTCTGGTTGGAAATATCTTATCAGTTGGGATTGTAATTGGTTCATGCGGGATTAACGTTGCCCACGAGTTGGGACATCGAAAAGCTAAATACGAACAAGTTTTTGGGCAGATTTTATTAATCCCGGCGCTCTACACCCACTTTTTTATTGAGCATAACAGAGGGCATCATAGATTTGTAGCTACAGACAAAGATCCTGCAAGTGCAAAGAAGGGAGATTGGTTATTTTGGTTCTGGATCAAGTCGCTGGTTGGTAGCTACATTAGTGCATGGGAATTGGAAGCTGAGCGACTTAAAAAAGGAAAGCAATCATTCTGGAGTCTTAGTAATCAGATGTTCCAGTTTTCAATAGCTCAGTTAATCTATTTAGCTATTGTTCTCTATTTCTCTTCCTGGATTGAATTGACAATTATAGCTACCAGCGGATTAATAGGGGTTTTGTTGCTTGAAACCATTAACTACCTGGAGCACTATGGCCTTCGAAGAAAAAAGTTAGAGAATGGTCGTTATGAACGGGTGAGACCCATCCATTCATGGAATGCCAACTACCAGTTTGGCCGGATTGTTTTGTACGAACTGACCCGCCATTCTGATCATCATTACATAGCCAGTAAAAAGTACCAGGTGTTAGATCATCATGAAGAAGCACCTGAGTTGCCATTTGGTTATCCGGCAATGATTTTAATCGCATTAGTACCTCCACTTTGGTTTTTCCTGATGGATAAGAGGATTCCCCAAAGTAGTCTGGAAGCAGCTTAAATGACTCATTAAGGCGGAGAAAAAGATGCTCGATCTGGTCTGTCTGTCGTAGATTGGTTCAATATCAGAAATAAGTCCGTCATCCTGATCCGCCATTGGCGGAGAAGGATCAGAATGAAAAGTGGAGTAATTAAAATCTAGGCTGTTAACTCCCCGGCCAAATTCCTGGTAAAAGCTGTTTCAATAGTAGCTTTATCATCATGTTGATGAAGAAGCCACATCATTTTGGTTAGGGAAGCTTCCAGCGTCATATCCTTACATGAAATGGCTCCGGTTTTTAAAATGGCCCGACCGGCGGGGTAGGTATTCAGTTTTACTTCATCATGATCAGCCTGGGAGACCACTGCCAGAATTACTCCATGATCTCTGCAGCGCTCTAAAAAAGGAAGCAATCCATACTCACCTTTAGTTGGGATGTTCCCGCTACCAAAAGACCGAACTATGATTGCCCGGAGTTTCGAGATATCAAGATTCATCAGGAAATCAGTATTCAGGGATGGGAATACAGTAAGTACCACTAGCTCATTGGAGAATCCGGTCCGGATATCAAAAGAGCCAGCAATCGGAGATTTCATATAATTGGATTTAATGTCCAACCCAATTACGGCTAATGGAGGATAATTCGGACTTCCGAACGCATCGAAATCGTTAATGCTTAATTTTGTACATCGGTTTCCCCGATACACATGGTCGTTAAAGCAAATGGCAACTTCCTGTAAATCCTTAGTTGCCATTTCTACCGAGTTTATGAGATTTCTTCGGGCATCGCTTCTAATCGACGAAAGTGGAACCTGGCTCCCTGTGAAGACGACTGGTTTTCTGAGATTTTGTAAAGAAAAGGAAAGGGCAGAAGCAGTGAACGCCATCGTATCTGTACCATGAAGGATTACAAATCCATCAAATGCGTGATAATGTTGGTGAATACATTCCGCTAACTTGATCCAATGTGTATGGTTTAAATCTGAAGAATCCTCAAAAAACAATGGAATAGTAGTGATTTTGGCCAGTTCTCCAAGTTGTGGAACGCGCTGTGTTAGCGTGCCTGCCCATGCATCCGGATCGAGTTCAACCCCAGCACCTTTTGCGCTCATTGCTATGGTCCCACCGGTCTGTATAAGTAGGATGTTTTTCATGTTGATTCTTTGTTCCAGATGTTTAGTTTACGTCTTCACATTCGCTTCACGAATGTTCTGCATGTTCCTTGAAAAATCAAAGTGCGAAATAGAAAAGCGCTTACAAATATTAGAGCTCTGTTTGTCCTTTCAGCTAAAGAGCTTTTTAACTTAATCGGAGGTTACCATGAAAGTATATAATCCTACCCGCATCCGAAATGTTGTGCTGTTGGGCCATTCCGGCTCCGGTAAAACAACATTAGCCGAGACTATGTTGTTTGAGTCCGGAGCCATTAACAGACGCGGAACCATTGAAGACAAAAACACCACCTCAGACTATCATGAATTTGAGAAAGAAAAAGGGAAATCGGTGTTTTCTTCGTTTATGAACCTTGACTGGCGGGGCCATAAAATAAATTTAATCGACACACCGGGTACCTCCGATTACATCGGCGAAGTGGCAGGGGCGCTTAAAGTAGCCGATACCGCTATCATGACTTTAAATGCAGAAAATGGGGTGGAAGTGGCCACCGATGCTTTGTGGAAATATCTCCGCAAGTATGATATCCCCAGTATGTTCGTAGTAAACAAGCTAGATAACGAACGTTCGGATTTTTGGAAGGCGGTAGAAGAATCTAAGAGTCATTTTGGGCGAGAAGTCACCGTGGTTCAGTATCCATATAGTGAAGGAGCTGATTTCCATGCGATTATCGATGTGCTTCGAATGACTATGTACGAATTCCCGGAGGGGGGTGGAAAGCCTGATAAACTTCCTATTCCTGATTCTGAAAAGGAAAGGGCATCACAACTTCACCAGGAGTTGGTAGAGGTAATCGCAGAGAACGATGAAACCTTAATGGATATTTATTTTGAGCATGGCGAGCTGGACGAAGAACAAATGCAAAACGGGCTTCATCTCTCGTTAGTGAATGGAAATATTCATCCACTATTTTGCGCTTGCGCATCCCGCAATATGGGTACGGGTAGAATTATGGGCTTTATTGATGATGTAGCTCCAAACCCATTACAGGTAAGTCCACCAAAAAACACTGACGGAGATGACGTTGTTCTTGATCCTGAAGGTCGACCATTAATGTTCTTATTTAAAACGCATTCAGAATCGCATGTAGGGGATTTGATCTATTTTAAAGTGTATGGTGGATCCGTGTTAGCCGGAATGGACCTGCAGAATTCAAGGACATCCAACACCGTTCGACTGGGGAATTTATATCTCACAGAGGGACATAAACGCATTGAGATTCCTGAAGTAAAAACAGGGGATATTGGGGCCGTAGTTAAACTCAAGGATAGCGAAGTGAGTGATACCCTTCATGAAAAGGGACATGATGTTACCCTGGATGGAATTCATTTCCCATCAACAGTAATTCGCGCTGCTGTGAAGCTGAAGAAAGAAGGGGAAGAAGATAAATTAGGTAACGCTTTGCATCAGATTCATCGGGAAGATCCTTCTGCAATTATCGAGCATAGCCAGGAACTGAAGCAGATTATCATTCACGGTCAGGGCGAGGAGCATTTGAACACGATTGAACATGCACTTCGTAATCGGTTTAAACTGGATGTGGAATTTGGCACTCCGAGGATTCCATATCGAGAGACCATTACGACCAGTGTTCGGGTGAAGTACAAACACAAAAAGCAATCTGGTGGAGCAGGTCAATATGGAGAAGTGCATTTTCTTATTGAGCCGTTCACTGAAGGCATGAGGATGCCCGACGATATCAAAGTTCGAAAAGTGGAGGAACATGAACTGGATTGGGGAGGAAAACTCGTATTCCAGAATTGCATTGTAGGTGGTGTAATCGACAACCGTTTCATGCCCGCCATTCTGAAAGGGATTATGGAAAAGATGGAAAGTGGTCCAATGAGTGGTTGCCGTGCCCGGGATATCCGCGTTTCGGTATATGATGGTTCGATGCATTCTGTAGATTCCAATGAAGCAGCCTTTAAAACGGCGGCTCGAATGGCCTTCCGTAATGGATTCCTTGATGCCAATCCTCAGTTACTCGAACCTGTATATGAAGTGGTGATTACTGTACCGTCAGAATATATGGGTGATGTAATGAGTGATTTGGGTACCCGCCGCGGGCAAATCCAGGGAATGGATGCCGAAGGCGCCTTACAGCAAATTAAAGCGCATGTACCTCTTGAAGAATTGGATCACTATTCAACCCGATTGAAGTCCATGACTCAGGGAAGTGCAACCTATACCCGGGAATTTGACCATTATGCACCGGTTCCGTTTGACATCCAGGAGCGTGTAATCCAGGAGAATCTGGAGCTGGAAGAAGCTTAATTCGTTTCAATCTAAACCTATTCATTAAAGGCAGAACAGATGTTCTGCCTTTTTTCTTAGCAAAAAAATTACCACCGGGTACTCAACCAGGTGGTAATGAAGGACAATGAAATCTATGTCTCTTTTCTTTCTGTCTCTACTCAGAAAGCTCGGTTACACAGAACGTGTATTCTAATCCAGGTTAAGAAGTACCTGATATTTCGATGGCAGTTTGTACTCCACTATTGGCAAAACCTAAACTGTTGAAGGTGAGATCTGCAGGTACATCCATACCTGGAATAACATCAGGAAGGCTGAACAAACCGAGTTTAGTTCCTGATACTGCATTACTAATGGTCCCTCTGAAGAGTCCGACAACCGCATCCAGCAACCCTTCTATAGCACTTTCAACAGGTTTTAGCACTGAAGGCCAGTCTCCGAGATCTACATGGATGCTTTGTACCCCTGTAATTTCGATGTAGGCATTTGTACCATCGTCGGTAAGACTTATATCTATCACAACATTAGTATCGGGAACAGGTAGTGGTACCCACACCCAATTCCAGAAGGCTTTTACTCCTCCCTCCATGCTTATAGAAATCGGAGCTGAGGCAGAAGCAGAACTTCCATTTATTGAGATTCCGGGTTGGCCCATATAAATGGTCCCTTTAATACCAGCACCCCCAAACGAACCACCGCTTTCTTTGCTAAATGGAGAGCTCATAGGCTTCATCACTTTACTTGCTATCAGCTGAACGGCTTCACCTGATACATAGGCATTGATAATAGAATCAGCATCTTCTGCCGTGATTTCAGAATCCAGACTTTGGGATGCAAAAGTAGTTGGAGCGATATTGGCATATACATCAAATTGCTGATTTGAAACAGCTACGCTTGCTATACTTGCATTGAGGTCGCTTCCAAATAAATTCTGGAACTGGGGTAGGGTGATTCCGGAGTATCGCTTGGTTACTGCAGGTAACACATAGCCATTTACCACTTTCTGCATAAGAGGGCTGTCCCCACCAGTACCGCCGCTTACGACAGAACTCAATGAGTTAAGAATCAGTTTGCTTCCATCAACGGCAAAAATCCCGTAGGTAATAATCTTAAAAGTGTCCTCACCTAGTAGCTTTCCCCGGGTGCCGCTTTCATAATCATAAATGGAAATCTTCATTTTTTCCATAGTCAGGCTGATGTTTGGCGGATCAGCCAGTGTTTTTTCAACATTAGCAAAGGCTGCATTTGTTGAACCCAAAGCATAGGCTTTATTGAACATTTCAATTACTTCAGCAGCAGTTTGCGGGTTCAGTTGAACGGTTGGAGCTTCTTCGCAAACACCCACAAACTCTGCATTAAGTTCGCTCACAACCTGGGACTGATTCAAAAAGGTCGGGTCTTTTTGATAATACAGGGCGAATGTTTCATTAAGTACCGGGCTACCTCCCCATGCGTATACCGGGTAATTGGCTTGGATATTTTCTTGATTTTTCATTGGATTGTAGGTTAGAACGGGATCAGAATTCCGATCCCTTCATTCTGATTTATAGTTTTTTAAGTGCTCCGTTAATTACTCCTGACAAGAAGTCTTTTACTGAATCCTGGTTTAGCCCATCGTTGATATGGTCTTTTAGCATATCCTGGAAGAACCCGGCGTTTGCAATCCAATTGGTAACTTTATCAAATAGACCAGGCCACCAGCCGGATCCTTCTGATAGTTGTATGTTAAGGTCACCAATGGAACCCGTTAAGCTGGTAATGTCTACTGTGACATCCTCGTCTGGTTTTTTAGTGATGCTCATCTCGACATCAATCTCGACGTTTAACCCTGTATCTGAGAATGTTCCGTTCGCTGTATTACCTCCGTCTTCTACGCTCCACGAACCGAATTTGAGATTATAAGCTGCCTGCATTTCGTCGAAGTCTAAAGGCTGAGGCATCATTTGTTCTAAAATCTCACCTGATTCAGGATGTACCAGGGGATAAGGTCCATTTTCCATTACATAATCATGGGACTCCTGCATATCGATTACACCGATACGGTTTAAAATCCCATCATTTCCACCTACTGGTTGGGTACCCGGGTATTCTTTCTGGTATTTATCGATACCTCCGGTAAAATGAATGATGTAATTTTTTAGCTTGGCATATTTGCCGTCAGGATCCTGACCATTCTGAATTTTTTGATTGCACATGATTACACAGTAGGCACTTACTGTTCCACCGTTTCCGTACTGAGTAGTGGTGCCAATTTCTGGTGCAGCTTCTTCAGCATTTTCGAGTCCGTTTTGCTGGTTATAATAGTAGGTAGTAGCTGAATTTACCTGGTCGGTAGTTTCCTGGATATTTTCCTGGCGCATACTTTGAGCTAGTATACTCCCGGGCTCCTGCACGAGATCATTAATGGAGGGATTATTCAGATAATACGCACCCAGCATTTTTTGTCCGGCATCACTACCGGAAAGAGGTTCCCGGTACCATAAAGCTTCGTTTATATTTCCATCAATAGTAGATGCGACGAGTTCTGTTAAATCGCCACCTCCGCCTAAAATGTGAGCGGCTCCCGCAATTGCACAACCGGCAATTCCACCTCCCGCTGATACACTGTATTTCCCGGAATAATTCAACTTATCGAAAGACAGTGTAAATGCAATATTGGTAGTATCATCAGTACCTGATTTGCAGGAATAACTTCCTTCTTTTACAGTCGGTAACCCGGTAAGAACAGTGTCAGTTAGTTCCATTTCCATATATCCCAGAACAGGTTCTTTGAACATGGTGATTTTAGGCAGATCACCGATGTTAACTTGCTTTAGTGGTGGGATATCGACCCCTATGAGAGGGATATCTAATCCGTTTTCAAAAACGGTTGGTAAATAGAATACTGTACCGGAGGTCCAAAGTAATTGCCAGATTGAGTCCATTACAGAGCAACTCACAGGATTGGTATTAATCTGCTCCAGTATGTTGTTGAGGGTACTTAAGCCTGGTAAGTAAGCAGTAACCATAGGTTGATATGTTTCTATGTCCTGCTTTAGACCTTCACTTCCATTTTCTTTAAGAACCTCGGCCATATTTGTGAGCATCTCTTCAAGAGTAACACCATTGATTTCTTTTGGAATTTCCTTGTCGGGGTGAGTACCTAAATCATTATACGCCTGCAGAAATGAAGGACCTTCATTTCGCTGCCAGCAAACCATTGTAGGTCTGTTTGTGTTAACCAGGTGCAAAACTTCATCCTGATGGCGCTTTATAACTTCGACAACCGCTCGTCCATTAGCTGACTTGTTCAAAATTGCGATATATTTGTCTAGAAGAGATTCATCTTCTTCAAAAAATATACCAGGTTCATTTACAGGAACGTCATCGGAATAAACATTAATTGTTATTCCCATTGCATTAAGAACATCATCAATATTATTCCCCACAGTACGATAAGGTTTTGAAGGAGTCCCATCACCACCACCACCCCAAAGAAGGGCAACTACTTCATCATCACTGTTAAAGATAGCTGAACCAGAATCTCCACCGTCGGAGAATTTTGTATCTGCTGATGTAGGGTGGATGAGTACCTGATGAGTAAACTGGGTTCCTGTGGTAGAAGAGGTTATATAGTTGATATCAATTACAGTACCAGTGGTTTTACCGGTAGTTCGTCCTACTTTTGTAACTTGTTCACCAACTATAGCCTGGTTTGACCCTTTTACTTTCGTCCCCCCTAATATAGTATTGCAAGAGCTTACTGATGTACTTGCAATTGCACAATCAACTAGCCCTCCTAAGCTTCCGTTGAGTATCGAACCAACTACATCACATGAGCAGCAGCAACAATGTTTGTATCGTGGTTGTCCAATTTTAGCACCCACACCAGCACCATCAGCGTACATTACATGATGATTGCTGAGCATCACAGTTTCTCCAGTCGATGTTAATGTAGCCATACAGCCAAGGGTTCCTATGTGCTTTTGTTTATCATTTCCAATCTGAATTCCCCCTTCAATAGGTCTATATTTACTGGTGTCGGCATGCGGGGTATTTTCTTCAAATTCAGTTACATCTGTATTTATTCCTCGAACGGAATCGGGAATTATTTCAGATTGTTCTAACTCTTCTTTTGGTTTTTTTTCAGATACATATACCCGATAAACAATTTCGTCAGTGAATTTGCCATTTTTTTCCTTAAGCCCTATGCCCACTCCGAGTAGTCCTGGAGTCTTTTCCCTCAATTCAGCTTCTACCTCTGGTAGTAGCTCCAATAATTCTTCCTGTCTTTTTTTGTTGTCTTCTCGATCCATGGTTCAACTGTTTAAAGGTTCTTTAATCCGCCGTTTATTATTTCCGCCAACCTGTCGCGCATATCTTTGCCGTTCAACTGGTCATTAAGCTTATCTTTGATCGTATTTGTCATAAATGAATTGGCTATCCAGTTGGTGACTTTATCATAGAGACCTGGCCACCAACCCTTCGACTGACTTAGTGAAATGTGAAGGTCGCCGATAGAGGAGCTGATTTTGGTTATCGCACATTGTACTCCACCTCCAGCTGCAGCAGTCAGGTTTCCTGATACAGTCAGAGCCACAGAAATACCGGTATCAGTAAAAGTGCCATCCACATCGCTTGAACTCTCTGCATTATTCCAGGAAGCGGCTTTTAATGAATAAGCGGTTAGGAGCTCCTCCATATCTAAAGGTAACGGTTCATAGTATTCTATCACTTCTTCTGTTCTCGGATCAATAATAGGATATGGGCCATTATTCATCACATAATCGTGTACATCATGGGGATCAATTGCCGCAATACCAGCTAATACTCCATCACTTCCACCGATTGGTTGAGTGTTGGAATGCTTTGTATTGTAGTACTTGGTAGCATTTGTGAAATGAACTACATGATTCTTCAGCTTGGCATATTTGCCATCCGGATCCTGCCCGCTGTTTATTTTTTCATTACACATGATTACGGTATACGCAGAGGGAAGGGCTCCACTTGAATATTGATCAATGGTACCAATTTCAGGAGCCGATGCTTCTGCATTCGCTAATCCATTTTGTTCGTTATAGTAGTAAGTAGTAGCAGCATTTACTTCATTAGTTGTTTTGTTAACGTTTGCAGCCGTCATAGACTGGGCTAAAATACTTCCCGGTTCCTGTACCAGATCATAGATTTGCGGGTTGCTTGTGTAATAAGCTCCAAGCATCACTTGCCCGTTTGATTGCTCGGCAAGGGGTTGTCGATACCAGAGAGACTGCTCAATATTTTGATTGACAGGGTCATCAGTTTCCAAACCAGCCAGGTATCCAACGATAGATTCACTGGCTTTTCCGCCTAAAATAGCAGCACCTGCAGCGATGGCACATCCACCGATTCCTCCTCCTGCATTTACTGTATACCCTCCTGAGTAATCCAGCTTACCAAATGGCAAAGTGAGGGTAAAATCGGTTTGGTTAGGATTTGAATCATCACATGTAAGGGTTCCTTGTGCAACAGTATCTAAACCGGAAAGTTTTGAATCTGAGAGAATGAGCTTCATATACCCCAAAACAGGTTCTTTGAACATAGTTATTTCGGGTAATGTACCTATATCAACCGTACTGAAAGGAGAGACATTAATTCCGAAAACAGGATCATTTAGGCCATTCTTAATTACAGTCGGCAAGTAATATTTTGATGTTGGATTCCATAGGAGTTTTGTCCACAAGAGATTTAATACTGTACAATCCCCGCTTCCCTTTAAGTTTTCTTTACTCATGGTTTCAATAGTTAATGTTGTTAATTCTAATTATATCCTCTGTCTACGATGTAATTCACAAGGGCTATCATAGCCTTTTTGTATCTGTTGTTGCTGTGATGGTATAATTCAGTTTTAGCTTCTTCTACGGATACTCGGGCATCACTGTATGCTTTAAGGTGGCAATTCTCGCTTTTTATAAAACTACACGCGTTCTCAAATTCCGTATCCGTATACTCTTTTCCATTTACCACCTTTTGAATAGGGTGATTTTCAGGGGCAATATCCATTGCATAGATAATTGGGAGGGAGAGTCGGCCTTCTCTCAAATCTGTGAAAATTTCTTTTCCTGCAGCATCGGTAGGACTAACTACATCAAGAACATCGTCCATAATCTGGAATGCTCTTCCCATATACATCCCAAAGCTGCGCATGGCCTTTACCTGGCTGGGAGTACCTTCTGCAAGCCTGGCTCCGGCTTCGCAGGCGAAAGCAATTAAACGCCCGGTTTTTCGATCAATAATTCGATAGTAGCGTTGTGCTACTGATTTAGGGTCCCATTCTATTGATTCATTGACGAGATCTTCAATCTGTCCTTTACAAACTAAATACCCGGTATCCAGGTATTCTTTCATCAGTTTAATATCATCAACATTATTTACGAAAGAGGCGAAGACTCTGGCTGATTCCATGATTTGCAGATCTCCAATGAGCAGGGCAAATTCATACCCCCGGGAAGCGTTGAATGTTGGTAGGCCTCTTCTCAGCGGGGCTTTATCAACAATATCATCATGAATCAGACTTCCAATATGTGCTATCTCCAATGAAACTGCTGCAGCTATGACTTTCTCTTCCAGCCGGGCTTCAGGATCTTTTGCATTCATCCGTGCACTTAGCATTAACAGTAACGGGCGAATTTTTTTCCCCCGCTTATAAAGGCCGAGTTCGTTCTCCGTCAACAGATCTTTCTGCTGTTCCAGAACCTGAGAGAATTTTTCATTGAATCGCTCAAGGTCATCAGAAAGTAGCTCCACAATCTGATCATAAGGGTTTAGAGCTACGGCTTCCATTACATCTGTTCTTTTTGGATATCACCAAAGGCACTATCGATAGCCCGGTTAATGATCTTAGTTAGATTATCCCTTAAATCCTGGCTTTTTAGCAATCCATTGATTGCATCCTGAACTTCGTTATGGGCAATACCGGTTTGCACAGCAGCTTTAGCAAAAGCCTCCATAGCTTGTTTACCCAAATCTCCACCACTTTGATCCACGGTAAAATCGATAGTCAGATCAGTAGGCGGGATAGTGAGCTCAAGAGTATTTATGCTCTGAACATGGAGGGTTGTAGTATCTACGGTAATATTAGCTATTCCTGAAGCAGTAGTAGCCGTAGCTACAAAGTAACCCGTTCCGGTATTGTCATACGTTTTTTGACAGTCCTTGCTGCCTTCTGATTTAGGAACACAACAGCTTTGCTGGAATTCGTAGTTATTGACTTTAGGCTGTTGTGATTCAATAATCAACGGAAGTGCAACACCCTGCAGGTTACCAAACGTTACTTTCCCTTGAACCTGGTCACCATCCAGAAATTCCAGATCTCCATCGCGGGCTACTGCATGAAGATTAACCAGCTTGAGATCTTCTACGGTTAGTGTTGGGTCTCCGACGCCCCTGGGAATTACCGGGTATTGTCCACTAGCACAAGCCATATCCCTGGTCGATTGTGGTACGCTTATACTTAAAGGCGACTGTTTTCCATTTATCATGGCCGGGTCATAAGACTCAATACCATGTGATGGATCTCCATCCTTAATGAGGTCAGGAAGATAAGCAGCACTGCCTGGGACAAATAAAATATCAGTCCATGCTTTATTCATTATAGCCTGCAACAGGGGCCCAAGTTTGTCGTTTGAAGATGCAGCTTTCATATCGTTTACTTTTTATCAGCTTTTTTAGGAATAAAGCACAGGTTTTTAGAATGCTAACAACTAGAATTTGTAATCGAAGTTGCTGGATAGTATGTTTCCTTTGCCGGGTAGAAAGTTGTCTTCAAATCACACAAAAACATCACTAAAAAGTGTATTTATGGGTAGCACTTTTGTGGTATATGGACATCGCCTTCCTGGATAAATAAACCTTAAAACAAATTTGCCGTCATGAGTTCAAGACCAGATCAAACGATAAATCTGCTAAAACCATATATCCGTTTAACAAAAAGCTCAGAGGGGAAGTATTCTATTTGGATTGCGGTATTTGCACCCAAGAGTTATGAAATATCTGATCAGCCAAGTGTAACTGTAAAGAATCCTAATTCGGTTCAGGTGGATGTAAATATAGATGGACCAAAAAAGAAACCAGCCGGGGATTGGGGGGTTTTTCCACTAAAAGTTTCATTACCTACTCCCAATGGGAACGTTTCTTCAGGTGCAGAAATAAAAGTAACTATTTGGTTGGATGACCCCGAAGATGAGGGTAGTTCAGTAATACAATATGATGAAGCGGAAGACGAATAGTCCATTTTCTACAAAAGAGGTATTCGTTTTTGCTGTCAAAAAGGGGTTATTGGGAGTAATACTATTATTGTCCCTCCCGATGATACTTCTTGCGCAGGATTCTGCTCAAATCCAGTATCATGTTCAAAAAGCTGATGAGTTTTATCCTTCAAAGTTAGACTCTTCAGCCTTCTATGCTGAACAGGCATTGTCGTCTATCGAAATGTTGGGGTTAGATACTCATCTACATGAGGAAATGGCAGATTTATTAGGCTTGATCTACCGGAGACAAGGAAAAACGGGAGAATCAGAAGCGCACTTTTTAAAAGCAATTTCCCTCAGCAAGGAAAAGGGAAACCAGGAGCAGTTGGCAGATTCTTATAATCGAATAGGCTTACTTTATCGCGGTACGGGTAGATATGAGGAAGCCATTAACTACTACCGACAGAGTATTCTTTTGAAAACTAACCTGGATGACATGAGGGGAGTGGCCGGATCTCTGAACAATCTTGGTAATGTATTTCGTGCCCAGGGTCAATCCGATTCTGCTTATGCCAGTTATCAAAAAAGTATTGTGATCAGGGAGGGACTTGGAGATGAACAGTATCTTTCAAGGGCTTTGCTGAATATGGGAAACTGGTTGGCCAGGGAAGCGGATTACCAAAATGCATTAGACTATTACCAGCGTTACCGAGAGATAAAAACTGCTTCGAATGACACGGTTGGTTTATCGATGGTGACGAATAACATAGGAAACCTATATTTCGACTGGGGACAGTATGATGAAGCACTATCCAATTATTTAAGAAGCCTGGATCTTGCATTAGCCTCTAGCTCTGAGGATGGGAAACTACTTGCTTCAAAATATTTAAACATAGGAGTAGTATATGAAACCCAGGATTATCCAGTTCAGGCCATCGAATATTATAACAAAGCCCTTAATATTTATGAGCAACACGATGACCCTGAAAGAAAGGGTGAAGTATTCCAAAACCTTGGGAAAGTATATGCTGAAATCGACGAGCCGGACTCCGCACTAAAATACTATGATCTGGCTCTGGACAAAGTAAGCCTAACCAAAAACAACAGTCGACAGGCAAACATACTCAGTAACCTGGGGGTGCTGCATAATCAAAAAGAAGAGTACCAAAAAGGAAGGGATTATTTATTGGAAGCCGGGAGACTATTAGAAGCTTCAAAGGACATCCGAAAACTTTCAGAAGTACACAATAACCTGGGAGCTTCTTACTTCTATCTGAAGGATTATTCACAGGCAATGAAGTACTATAAAAGTAGCCTGGATTATGCCACTGAATCCGAGTATCTAGAAATTCAAAGAAGTGCTTCATTTGGACTGGCAGAAGCTTATGGGGTAACAAGAAACTATGAGCGAGCCTATGAATACCAACAGTTGTATGATAGCTATAAAGATAGCTTGATGGCGTTAGCCAGGATTAAAGCCATTGAAGAACTTATTACTAAATACGAAACTGAAAAGATAGAAGCACAGAATCAGGTTCTGGTTGCAGAGCGCGCGCAGAATGAAGCCATTATTGAACGTCGAAACGCTGAAAACAGGGTCCTTCTAATAGGAGTGCTTTCATTACTGGGGGCCGTCGTGGGAATCGTGGCCTGGTTCCAATATAGAAGCAGAAAAAAGCGCATTATTGTAGCGCAAAAAGAAGCACTTTATCAGAGTGAAATTGATTCTTTGTTGAATAAGCAGCAGTTGGAATCTATTTCTGCGATGCTAGAAGGGCAGGAAAAAGAACGGAGACGTCTTGCGGCTGAACTACACGATCGCCTGGGTAGTATCCTATCACTGGTAAAAATGTACTTCACTTCCCTGGACGAAGATATCAAAGTTAAGCAGCCTGAACTTCATGCTTCATTCACTGAAGGTAATCAGTTTTTGGATGATGCTTTTATGGAAGTACGAGCATTAATAAAAGAAATGAAAGAAGGCACAACCTCAGGAGAAGGGCTCGAAAAAGATCTTCGCGAGCTTCTGGTAAAAATTAACAAGATCGGAATTGAGATTAAGAGCCGGATAGAACTGGATAAGAAATTGGATGCTCTGGTGGAGATGAATGTATACCGTGTTATACAGGAAGCGCTCAGCAATTCTCTCAAGTATTCAAAGGCAGATCTCATAGAGTTAGAGCTTAGTGACAAAGATCAATTGAATGTTGTAATCAGAGACAATGGTGTTGGGTTTGATGTTGAGAAAATTCCGCAGAAAAAAGACGGAGATTTGAGTTATGGTGTTGGAAATATGGAAAACAGGGTTAAATTGTTAGGCGGAGTATTTGAATTAAAATCAAAAGAAGGACAGGGGGTAACCATCGATATACACATTCCCTTAGCTGATAAGGAAGGAGTATGGGGTACCTTCGAATTAAACTGAAATGACAAAACTCGTTCTTGTAGACGACCACAAAGTTTTTTTGCAGGGAATCGAAGCTTTACTTTTGCGTTCTGAAGAGTTTGACGTACTTGCAACTTTCACCAACGGATTGGAATTGATGCGTTTTCTTGCCGAAGGGCATTTACCTGATGTAGTACTCCTGGACATAGAAATGGGTATTCCTAATGGTATAAGTGTAGCTGAACATGTTTTACAGCAATACCCATCAGTAAAAGTAATTATGCTAAGTGTTTCCTTTGATGAGGATTTCATTGATCAGTTGATGGAAAGTGGCATATCCGGTTACTTACTAAAGAGCGTAAGTTTTCCGGAGTTGAGAAAAGCAATTAAGGACGTTGCTACGGGTAGTTTTGCTTTTAGCCCGGAAGTAATGGAGGTAATAGTAAAGGGTTATAAAGCTTCTTCAGGATTAAACGTTTTTGCAGATGAAGAGAAATCTGGTCGGCTTTCTGATCGGGAAGTAGAGTTAATACAACTGATAGGGGAGGAATTAACGATGAAAGAAATTGCCGGGAAGCTATTTTTAAGTGAGCATACGGTTAAAACTCATCGAAAGAATATTATGACCAAATTGGGTGTTAGGAACACAGCTGGTCTTATCAAAAAGGCATTTCTTCTGGGATTTATTGAATAACTGATTGTTCGCAAGATGCAGGCTACATAGATACTTTTTTAGATTTAGTAGCAGTTTTCTTGTAGAGGTAGGCGAGTACTTGTTTTATGAAATCAACATCAAATTGTTGATCTAAATCACTCAAAAAGGATAACACTCAACCTGAAATAATCGCGTGTCCTCGTTGATTTTCCATCCCCTGAAAACTCTTAAGTATCCACTCGGCCACATCGCTTCTTCGGATGATTGAGAAAAGTGTGTATTTACCAACTTGCATCGCTTTACTTGTTGGATTCCCTGGAATCAAAGTCACTGGTCGAACGGTTACTACATTCAAACCGGAGTCATGTATCAGTTTCTCAGCTTTTTCAAGGTCCTGGTAAGAAACACCAATATTTCCGAGGGTGATCATTTTTTTAATGATGGGCGTACAGTTTTGCCGGCTTTCCCCAACTCCCGCAGCACTGATCCAAATCAACCGGACATTTTTCTTAGTCTTTGAAGCTTCAACAATATTTGAATTAACCGTTTCGACAAGGTTGGGTGGAGATTGAATCTTTGCCCAGGGACTTTTCCCGGCTCTCCGGATTCCCACACAGGAAATAATTGTGATTTCATCATCGACAATTGAATGTACAAACCCGGGGTCGGTAACTTCTCCCCGAATGATGTTCACTCCTTCGGGTGGTTGATAGGAGGAACTGGACCGTATTACAGCAGTAACTTTAAATCCTTTTTGATGGGCGAGTTTTACTACCCATTTTCCTATTCCCCCGGATGCTCCTAATACTAAAATCTTCATGTTACTTTCTGCTTGCTGGATGATCCATTTTCATATAAATCCCACCTTTATCCAACTCTTCTAGCATCTGGTTAAGACGCTTTTGTTTTGTTTCTTCTCTTTTGGCTCGATTGATCCAGCCGATATAATCATTTTGCTGGTAGTCGGGACGATTCAAAAAATCTTGAATCAACTTATGATCATTTAAAGCCTTCTCGACAAAATCAGGTATCTCATGAATTGGACGTTTCAGATTTTCGAAACTCATAATTCTCTGATTCTAATATTACGGAAAGCAACCATATCGCCATGATCCTGGAGGCTGATATGTCCTTTTTGGGATTTACCCCAATCCGGAAAATTTACCCATTGGCTGGCCCGATAGGTGGAATCATAAGCAGCTGAGTTCCGATCAAATTCTAAAACGAGCTCCTCGTTCAGCCAGTGTTCTGTTTTGCTATTATCTACTTTGATGCGAACCTTGTTCCATTCTTCGGCTGAATTCAATGTTTTAGGCCCGGGTGGGTAAAGTGCAAACACTGACCCTGTGTATTGAAATTCACGTAGCTGGTTTTCAAAATGGTAGTCATCCAAAACCTGGAATTCATGACCAGTGAAGTAGTCCATGGCATTATTAGTGTCTTCCACCACGTGATACATAATTCCGCTATTTCCCGCCTGGGAAACATTGAACTCCAGTTCTAATTCGAAATTTTCGAATTGCTCGACGGTCATAAGTGATACATCAAACCCTGTATTTAAGCCTGGACCATTTCCGTCGCGAGACACGATTATCATCCCATCTTTGATTTCCCATTTTGAAGAGATGGTATCAGAATCCGAACCATACATTTTCCACCCTGTAAAAGATTCTCCATCAAATAAAGAGATCCAGGCATCCGTTTTCCGGGATTGCTGATTAGAACAACTAAGAAGCCAGATGCTTATGAATAAAATGACTGTGAGATGAGAGAAAAGATTCTTCATGAGCTTAGGGTATAGAATTCAACATCACGAATCAAATCAGGTTGTCTTTTTTCCAATCACTATAGCATGTTCCGGGATGATCATTTCCCCAAGGATTTCCATTTCCGGTTCAGTTTTGTGAATGGACGGAAAGAGTTCAAATCCATGTTCTTTCATCAGTTTTTCGACGCTATGGATATCAAAATATTCAAAATTAAACTGAGTGGAAGGATATTTCCTGATACAACCTTCCGGTCGGAATGCGATGATAAATAAACCACCCGGTTTTAAAGTTCTCCGGACTTCTTCAATGGCGATTTTAGAGCTCTCCCAAAAATAGATCGTGTTCACGGTAAATATCTTATCAATCGAGTTGGGAGAAACGGGGAGCTGAGAGATTTCTCCCAACAAAAACTCGACATAACCATTTTCAATATGCGCTTTATTTTGAATGGCAGCCAGTTCGACCATATCGGCGGAGTAATCCACCCCAACATAGTTAACTCTATCCCCTCGAGACAAAATCTCAGGCACAAATGCCCCGTTTGCCATTCCAATTTCCAGAATGGTTTCATCATGCTGAATAGAAAGAGCTTCAATTGCACCCATATTCATAGCCCGATTACTCAGATTCATATTCTCTGCGACTTCATTTCCAAATTCGCCGCTGGGTTTTCGAAGCTGAGCAGCTACTTCTCTTAAAAAATCTTCATTCAAAATTCAGTGATACCTTTGCTTTCGTCCAATTATTATGAACTTCTATTCAAGATTAATGGCCCTTAATATGGTGGAAAAAAGTTGGTTTGTAAATTTGATCAAAGAAAAAAAACAACCAACCGCCATGAAGTTTTCATCCATATTGATCCTGCTTTTTGTGATTGTGTCACTTCCTTCATCTCTATTAGGTCAGGAGATAGACGGCACCTGGAAAGCGTATCAGTACACCATAGAAGGGAAAGTAGAGATCACCTTTACATTCGAAACCGATGGAGGGACGCTAAAAGGCGAAGCAACAACACCCGCCGGTATCTTGGAAGTTACCGACGGGGTTGTTCAGGGAAGTACACTTTCGTTCAAGTTAAGTGTGGGTGACACCGATGTTTATTACACTGGCTATTATCTCAGAGAGCAGTTATTGATTAGTGCAAATTACAATGAGACCAATGGGCAGATCACTCTGAATAGGGTGGGTGGTTAGCCTGTTAGATTTCGTAGCTTTGGTAGCTCATTTCCTGGAAAGAAATGAGCTTTTTTTTGCTATATGATCAGCACCAGGATGAAGTTCGGAACAAAGGAATCAGAAACCGAACCTAACTGGCTAAAAAATGGGAGTTGAAATATGATATTCATCATCTTCAACTCCCTGTATATTTCGAAGTATTTCTTCGAGGTTAATATGGATTAAAGGAACATTCCTCCAGAAGCTTCAACACGTTGCCCGTTGATCCAGCTTGCTTCATCGGTACAAAGGAAAGCTACTACCCCTCCGATATCATCGGCTTCACCGATTCTGCCGAGTGCAGTTACAGATCCAATGAAGTCACGCATGCCCGGATTATTCTCTAAAGCGGCCTTATTAAAATCTGTATCAATGGCACCAGGGGCAACTACATTCACATTAATCTGTCGTTGACCTAGCTCTTTAGCCATGTAAATAGTGAGCATTTCGATAGCGGCTTTCATAGATCCATATGCGGCATAACCTGGCAGAGCAAACCGGGCTAACCCACTGGAAAGATTTACTATGCTTCCGCCATCTTTGAGTAGTGGAAGTAATTCCTGAGTAAGGAAGTAAACACCTTTGAAATGAACATTGCTAAGAGCGTCAAACTGCTCTTCAGTTGTGGTGCCGATCATAGAATGAATCCCGATTCCGGCATTGTTTACGAGGGCATCAAGGTGGGTTGTATCCCAGGTCGATTGAAGAGTACTCTCAAGATTGGATTTAAACTCTTTGAAGTTGCTAACCTGACTGGCATCCAGTTGCAGGGCAGCCGCTTTTTGGCCATTTGCCTCAATTTCTTTAATAGTTTGATTGGCTGCATCCAGGTTTGAATGGTAAGTGATGATTACATCAAAACCTTTTTTCGATAATGCTAATGCGGCATTTTTGCCAAGTCCACGGCTACCGCCTGTAATTAGTGCAATTCTTGTCGTTGTCATGATTTCTTAGTTTGATTAATGATTGTGAATCAAAGCTAAGTATCAGGAATCGATTAGCTGTTACACATTTCTAAGCAGGAATGACAAATTTCTAAGAATTGGATTTTCTGGACTTTCTAAATGCATTAGGGGTGAGCCCAGTATGCTTTTTATAATAGCTATTGAAGTGAGTAGGTTCGGAGAATCCCAATCGAAAAGCTATTTCCTTAACCAACAGACTTGTGTTAGCCAATAAAGCCTGCGCTTCACTGATGGTTTTCTCGGCTATCCAGTTATTAACGGATTTCCCGGTTTTATTTTTGATGACGGTACTTAAGTAATTTGGGTGGAGGTGTTGCTCATTTGCATAGTCCTGAACCTGATAAAAGAATTCACGATTTCCATTTGCAAGCTCACGGTAATGACCTTCCAGGGATAATTTGAATTTCTTCACAATTTCTGAGCTTCGTTCACCATCATCGATGGGGTTGTAATCGCTCCAGAATTGCTCTTTTATTTTTAGCAGGATGACAACAAACAGATTACCAATGATCCGGTATTTGAACGATGAATCTGATTTAGATTCCTTTAGAATTTGCAGATAAATGGTTTCGAACTCTCTGAAATCATCTTCTGCTAACGTTTTTGGTTTCACCATTTCAGCCAGCAGAAAAGGAAATTCATTGAAGATGTCAGGATGTACGTTTTCTTTCAAAAAGCCTTCATTTAGTGTAATTAAATACACCTCTTCCAGCTTTTCCATATGAAATGCCTTCAGATGCCCGGGATTTGTGAAGTAAATGGTACCAGGCTGAGTCGGGAAGGTATGACCATCGGTCGTGTAGCTACCGCTGCCATTCTTAACGAAAACGAAGGAGTAGTAGTCCGTTCTGAATACAGGAGATGTATAGGGAAGCTCGTTGTGCAGGTCTTTTAAGTTGTGGATGGTAAACGAGCTTTCCTGTTCTATCGGTGTACCGATATCAGCATATAATTGGTCAAGCGTATTGTATTGATTGATTTCAGAATCCACATGACAAACTTATTCAATTCAGATGTGAATTTCTGATCTTGATTCACTTTCTTCATGTCCATGAATCGATCTTTGATCAAACTTCTTTCGGGCCCATTTTTATTTAGCCTGATTTTATTGTTGGGTGATTATGAATCCACCCAGATTAGAATGATTGCCATTGCAGCATGGATGTTACTTTGGTGGATTACCGCAGCTATTCCGATCGGAGTTACGGCGCTTCTTCCTATTGTTCTTTTTCCGATTCTGGAGATTCTCAATCTCCGGGAAACAACAGCAAACTATGCGAACCCGGTTATCTACCTGTTTTTCGGTGGATTTGTATTGGGGCTTGCAATCGAGAAATGGGAGCTTCATCGTAGAATTGCACTCAACATTATGAAATGGGCCGGAGAGAAGCCCTCAAGGATTATTCTGGGAGGAATGCTGGCGACATCGCTTCTTTCAATGTGGATCAGCAACACTGCTACTACGGTGATGATGCTACCCATCGGAATGTCAGTAGTAATGCTTTTAAAGGATAAGTTTGAGGATGATTCATCCTCAAAAAACTTTGCCTTAACACTGATGTTGGGAATTGCTTATGCTGCCAACATAGGAGGTGTTACCACTATCATTGGAACGCCACCAAACCTTGTATTAGCTGGAATTGTTGAAGAAAGTGGGTTAGAATCCATAGGTTTTGCCAACTGGTTGTTTTTTGCTTTTCCGTTAGTAGTAATCCTTTTTGCAGGCGTTTATACTGTAAATACCCGGATTATTTACCCGGTTAAAATTCAGGAACTGCCAGGTATAAAAGGATTGATTTCAAATGAGTTAACAAAGCTGGGAAACCTACAAAGAGGGGAGAAACGTGTACTCATTGTTATGCTTGTTACTGCATTACTTTGGATTTTCAGATCCCAAATAACTAAGATTGATGCGCTATCTGCTGTTTCGGATACCGGAATTGCAATAGCCGCTTCCATTGCTCTTTTCATGATTCCCTCCGGCACTGCTCAAAAACCACTCCTTGAATGGAAAGATACCCAACGACTTCCCTGGGATATTCTGCTTTTGTTTGGCGGGGGAATCTCTTTGGCAAAAGGCCTGGAAGTAACAGATATTGTTGGATTACTGGGAGCCTGGATTAGTGCGAATACAATTGCTGCTCCGCTTATCATAATTCTGGTTGTTTGCGGATTCTCGGTCTTTCTGACGGAGATAATGAGTAATGTGGCCCTGGTAGCCGTTTTTATCCCGGTTTCTTTTGTAATTGCCCAGTTTTTTGGATTGGATGAGTTACAGCTTGCTATCCCTCTTACCATTGGAGCTAGTTGTGCATTTATGTTTCCAATTTCCACACCACCAAATGCTATTGTTTTCTCGAGCGGATACATAAAGATGTCAGAGATGGCAAGATCGGGAGTTTTATTGAACCTAATCTCTATTCTTGTAATCTCAGTGTACTGTTATTTTATGCAAGGATATTTTTTCTAATCCTGAACTATTTCCTGATCCAAAAACAGAACATATCGGCGAGGTAGGCTAAAAGGACGCTCTTTGGGGATCGGTTCAAATCTTGGATTTGGAATACTATCTGGTTTTTGAGGTCTCAACTCAGGATTCCAGCTGAATCCGTCCAGTGTTCTTGTTGCCAGATCGGTATACTCCGGAAGGAACAGCCCTTCGTTTTGCCCCATTCGAGCCTGAACAAGTTCGCCATTCTCAAATATCAGGGTAGTAGTGGGACTGGTGTATTCCATCGCTCCATCGGGTTCATTTTCTTCGGTTTTAGTATGATATAGAACCTGAGTGTTTGGAAATAAATCGATCACGGAAATTTCTCCATCCTCAAAATAAGCAATGAGGGTATCTCCTTTAAGTTGATGTAGCCGGAAAGTAACGGTGTCTTGTTGCACCGCGAAAGCACCGGGATAGGAACTGAGTTGCTTAACATCCGAGCTATCCAGTTGTACGTTTATGAATGGCCCTGAAAGTTGAGTTTGCTTATTCCAGGCTTTTGGAAGTCCACGAAGGTTGAACTCCTCTTCTTCAGAATCATAGTGAAGGGAGTCTGATAGTGAGGCAAATTTCGAAGACCAAACTTTTACGCTATCCAGAGCATCAATGGTTGAGGTTGAATCTGCTTCCAGGAGTAAGATTTCCCCAGCGAAGATGTGGGTTGTATCGCTTGAGGAGGTATCGGATTCCACATTCATTAAATAAGCATTCTCTCTTAGAAATCTTCTTCCGGTTGAGTCTGCTTCCAAATATTCACCGGTTAACAAGGCGTTACTTGCACTATCTGAGACGAACACATTGCTATACATTTGCAGGTAATTTCTCTCTCTGTTAATAAAGAGGCTGTCACCCTCGGCGTACTGAGAAGAATCCTCTAATTGAACTTCGAACCGGAATACAGCACTGTCCTGATTCTGGAAATAGGTTCCTGACTTTGCAATCAGTGTTCCATCGGGATCTTCCAAACGAATCCCCGTGGTAAAAACAGCTACTTTTGTTGCAAAGTTGTAATCCACTTTTGTACCAAATAAAGTGGTACTATCCTGTTTGATGATTACCCTTCCTCTAAGCAGGCTTATCTCATTGTTAGTGAAATAATAGAGGGTATCGGCCCAGATATTCTCTGTTTCCGTATCAATCTGAATGTTTCCGAAAGCCTGCATTTCATCTTTGTCCAGATATCGAACAGCGCTATCGCTAATCATTTCGACATTCTGCAGGCTCATCCGAACATTTATTAGTACCTGCACTCTTTCACCGTTAATTTCCTGCAATCGCGCTGAATCAAAACGGATTAACTCTACGATATCCTGCGCCTGGGCGGCTGTTGAGAAAAAGAAACTACATGAAATAAGTAGTAGCAGTTTCTTCATATTAGTCGATCACTACTTTTCCACCACCTTCATTTAAGGTATAATTGGTGAGATTTGAATTCCCGAAAAACCCGTTCGCAGCAATGCTATCAGGAGGGGAGATGAAGATTACGAATTCAGGGGTGCTAACCCTGTCTAATTTACGTTCCCAAAGCAGGTATTCTGATCGAAGATTCTTGCCATCAACGGTGACAACTTCAACGTTTCTGAACATCTCAAAACGGCCTCGCTCCGGTTCATAAAAAGCACTATCACTCGTTACCGTGCTTTCCAGTTTTCCTGTATCATCAAAAATTTTAATTAAAACCGGCCCACGTATTTTGGTTTGGTTTTCTCCGCTTTGCTGAATGTTGTAGGAGTAGGAACCTTCCATATTCATCCTGACTTTTCCATTTTCAATAATATTCATCGAAAAACCCCAACTCTCTGTAGAATTAAGAAGCGAATCTCCGAGGGCCAGTTCAACCTGTTGATTGTCATACTCACTGAGTTGAGTACAGGCAGTACATAAAATTGAGATAAAAGTCAGTTTATATAGAATATTAAGTTGTGCCAAAATACCGGTCTCCTGCGTCACCTAAACCTGGTACAATATAAGCTTTTTCGTTCAGGCGCTCGTCTATAGCAGCGGTAATAATAGGAACATCCGGATGGTCTTTTTGGAGTCGAGTTATTCCTTCGGGTGCAGCAATCAAACTGACAAATCTGATTTCTTTTGCACCATTTTCCTTCAAAAAGGTTAACGCATGCGATCCGCTTCCTCCGGTCGCAAGCATTGGATCAACCACCAGGTTCAGCGCTTTATCAATGCCCGAAGGGAGATTGTCGTAATAGTTTACAGGCTGATGAGTATTTTCATCCCGATAAACACCAACGTGACCGACTTTAGCTTCTGGCATAAAATTTACGATTCCATCCACCAGGCTTAATCCGGCTCTAAGGATTGGTATAACCACTACTTCCTGGCCGGGTTGATATCCTATCGTTTTTTGGATAGGCGTTTCAATTTCAGTTTCATCCAGTTTTAAATCGGTTAGAGCGTGATAGGCTAAAACGATACCAATATTTGACATAGCACGGCGAAAGGTAGCCGTGCTTGTGTCTTTATTTCTTACATGAGTCAGATATCGATCGACAACCGGGTGAGATATTACCGAAACGTTTTCCATAGGTTATTTGATGCCTTGTTCTTCCATTTTTGAGAAGTATACTTTGCTCGCGGTAGCCACAACTCCGGATAGCGCAAATAGTGCAATAATATTTGGGAAGGTCATCAATCCTAGTGCAATATCTCCGATTGCCCAGACGGTCTCAAGGGCGAGTACAGCACCTATGAAATGCATTATCAGGTACACGACCTTATAGTAAATAATGGATTTATCTCCTGCTAAATACTGGATAGAACGATCTCCGTAATAACTCCAGCTTATGGCAGTGGAAACCCCAAATAAAATTACGCAGATGGTCACTATGTATTTCCCGCCAGGGAAGATTGGAGCTAATCCTTTTTCAAAAGCAACGGCTGTAAGCGGAGCTCCATTTTCAACGATACTGGTATAGATTTGATCGACTTCGATATCAGCATCATTTCGGATTATAACCCCTCCATCAACTACTTCAATTGTTCCATTAAATACCTGGGTTCTTTCTTCATTGGTGTAGAAAACTCCCATTCCGTGATCGTTTCTCTCGATTGTACCGTTTTCGGCTTCACCATTTCGGATAATTAATGTGTTTGAACCACCATCAACAACAATCTCAGTTTCAACTGCGCTTGATGTGAAAAGGGTATCGTGTTTCATATCCCAAACGCCTGTACTTACAATTACAAGCCCGGTCATTGTACAAACTACTAAAGTATCAATGAATGGTTCCAGAAGGGCAACAACACCTTCCCGAACGGGTTCTTTAGTTTTTGCAGCTCCATGCGCAATAGGTGCACTACCTTGTCCCGCCTCATTAGAGAAAAGTCCACGCTTTATTCCCCAGACAAGGGTGGTTAGGAATAATCCGGAGCCTACCCCGAATGCTCCTGCTTTAGGGGTAAATGCATACTCAAGAATAGTTCCGAATGCCGGGATTACCTTATCGTAGTTAAGTAGTAAAATCGTCAATGCTCCCAGTACATAAATAATGGCCATAAGCGGCATCAGGCTCGCAGTAACTTTACCTATTCTTTTAATCCCGCCGATAATCACTACCCCAACCACAGATGCTGTAGCAAGTCCTGTAATCCATCCGGGAACATGAAAGGTACTGGTTAAAGTATCAGCTACTGTATTCGCCTGCACAGCGTTACCTGTTAAAAAAGAACAGATTACCGCCATAGCTGCAAAAAACACAGCTAACCATTTCCAGTTTTCTCCAAGTCCTTTTTCGATGTAATACATCGGTCCACCGGAAACAGATCCATCTGCATTTTGAATTCTATACTTAACAGCCAGAGTACATTCTGTATATTTAATCGCCATTCCAAAGAAAGCAGTTACCCACATCCAGAAAAGGGCTCCTGGCCCTCCGTAGTGGATAGCAATGGCAACACCTGCAATATTACCAATTCCAACCGTGGCTGATAGGGCAGTGGTTAGTGCCTGGAAGTGATTTACATCCCCAACAGCATCTGGTGAATCGTATTTACCCATTACTGAGTAGACTCCGTGTCTAAACCTGCGAACCTGAACGAAGCCTAACTTTAGGGTGATAAAAATCCCAAAACTCAATAGTACTGCTACCATGAACGGGAAGAAAGAAGGGGTACTCCAAACTAAATCATTGAGGGTACCTACTACATTTTCAAAAGTTTCCATGCACTAACTTTGGTTAAGTATTTTGATTAAAACGGAACAAAGTATAAAACATTTAACAAAAATGAGGCGCTGAATCGTGAAAGGGTGTAATCAGATTGATATTTGAAAAGTGAACGATTTGGATTTCAATTTTGGTTGAAAGATCAATTCATCAAAAATTCGGTTAAATCCTATATAAATGACAAAAGCAGATATTGTTGATATTATTTCTTCTTCCGTTGGTCTAACTAAAGTAGAAACAGAGGCAGTTGTTAACGGCTTCATGGAAACAGTGATTGACTCAATGAAAAGGGGAGAAAATATAGAGCTTCGAGGTTTTGGAAGTTTTAAGGTGGTAAAAAGGGCTCAGCGTGTTGCAAGAAATCCAAAAACTAATGTCGAGGTAATTGTACCCGAGCAATTTGTCCCGGTTCTTAAAATTTCAAAAGATTTCAAAGAAGCTGTAAATGATTCCATGGCAGTTAAAATTTGATTTCCAAAACCGTTGAAAAGTCTTATTTTTGTTGTCTGACTAATAAAACCAGAAACGATCAGGTGATATATGCCCAGCGGTAAAAAAAGAAAACGCGCAAAAATTGCTAAGCACAAGCGCAAGAAGCGTCTGAGAAAAAACAGACACAAGAAAAAGTAATTTTTAGGCTCCGCATATCGGAGCCTTTTTTATTCACGGGTTCTCCACTTTTTTCTACATTCTCTGCAGGTATGCTTTTGAGGCTTAATTGGATGAAGTAATTGTATCGCTACAAAGAAAGCCAGAAGAATTTGAAGGAGTGAAATTGATTTTGAGGAATAAACTCTTTCGGAGCCACAAGCCGGACAAGTTAGTTTTTCTGGCTCATTATTAAGTAAATTTGCTTCACCCTCTTTTAGCAATTCAAATTCAGAATCCAGTAATTGTACAGATTCTACAGCAAATTCCTCGGGAATCATGAGTTTTACTCCTCCTAATGCATTTGAATACCCATATGCCATAATGGATGTATTCTCATCGTGAATAAAACAGGGAATGTTAGCGTCCTCTAAAATAGATTTGGCGAAATGGGCGTCATTAGGGTTGAGAAAGGATCGAAGTAAAATCAGTTTGGACATCAGGCGGCAACAGATTCTGCCAGGATACCATCACACATCGAAATTACCCGATTCCCCTTAAGAAGTAAATCCTGCAAACGACGAGCCACATACGTTTGAAGATCGTTAAGGTGTGCTGCTGAAGATAACTCGTATTGAAAATATGAAATCAGGTTAATGGCACTTAGATATTTCCCCTGTTCATCGCCTTCGATTTCAATATGCCAACGGGTGATGATTTTATCGTTCTTTAGGAGGGAGTTTATCTCTTTGCTAATGGATTCCATCCAGGCGCTGGCTGATTCAATCCGATAATTTCCCTCTCTACCGATTTCCTGAGGCTGACAGGCATCGATATCAAAAAGCCAACTCATTTCGACGTCAATGGTAGGGGTAACATCAATTTCTGAAAGCTTTTCGATTTTTAGAAAAGGATGGCCTTCCATTCCATTCATTCTGCGGGCTACAGCCGTTTCCCTAAAGCTGTCCCAGTCAAAATTGATGGATAGTGCCTTTACGAAATTGGAACTTTTTGATAATCCAACCTCCATTTCAAGTCCGATGGCATGGATTTTATTATCTTCCCAGGTTTTAAAGGTATTGCTTTGAATTCCTCGTTTCCCCAACTGTGTTTGTACTGTATTTACAATAGAATTAAAAATAGGATAGTGCATTCTATATCAATTAGTTTTGCTCTCTTATTGCTTTATAAGTCTTATGAACTACTATGAATTAATATATTTATTGAATGAGTTCAAAACCAAATTAACGAATTGTTGGATTGAACAGGCAGTTACTCCGTTTAGGAACCAATTGGAGCTTTTTATTACAAATGGGAAAGAAAGTTTCCGGTTGATTTTTAATACAAGTCCGGGGAATGCTGCCCTTTTTCTGGATTCGTACCGGCCTCTCAAAAAAACTAATACCCAGCTTTTCTTTGATCAGATTTATGGAAAGCAAATAGAAGGTTTTGTTCTTATAGAGAATGAACGATTGCTTTCATTTAATTTCGAGGATGGGTACAAACTATGGTTTAAGTTGTTTGGAAGTAAGGCCAATGTATTTCTTTCTAAGGATGATCTAATTGTAGCCACTTTTAAAGATCGGGATGAAGTTGGGAGTGCAGTACCAGTGACTGATTCTCCAGGGTTATTTGAAGCAGATTTTGCAGACGATCTGCCAATCACAAAAAAAGTGCAAAATCTACTTCCACTACTACCCAGGCCATGGATTCAATCAATAATGAGTTTCCATGATTTGGAAGATCTTGATAAATCCGGGCTTGTCGGGTTTTTAAAGCAATTGGATCTGCAATTAAGGGAAAAAGCTGAATTCAGGATCCTGGAAGAAGATGAGGTTACTCTTATCCCGGAAAAGTTACTTCCAAAACGAACGGTCCGGATCGCAGATTCCGTAAATGAGCTGATTTCATATAGGTTCAAAAACTATGCAAGAAAACAAAGATTGCAGCAACAGAAAGGGGGGATTCAGAAATCCCTGAGAAGACAAATAAAGCGACTGGATTCATCCCTCAAAAATCTCTATCAGGCTGATAAAAACATCATAAAAGCGGATCAATATGAAAAATTCGGCCACCTTTTAATGGCAAATGCTCATCAAAACAGGGGTGATAGTGATTCTATTGAAGTAGATGATTTATATAATAACGGTGAACGTTTGAGGATTCCTCTTCTTACAGATTTAAACATTCCAGAGAACGCACAAAGGTATTATTCAAGGTCTTCCAGCACACTCAAATCGTATGAAGAAGCACTAAAAAGAATTCCGGAATTGGAATCAAAAAGAGAAGCTTTTATCGACTTAGCAAATCAGATTGACTCTATTAACGATATAAGCACCCTCAGAGATTGGATGAAAGAGAATCAGAATATTCTCAAAAACCTGGAAGCAGGTGGATCTCAGAAAGAGGAACATTCTAAGCCTTTTTACACTACAGAATGCATGGGGTATACCATTTGGATTGGAAAAAATGCCCGAAGTAATGACGCTTTGGTTCAGCAAGCTCATAAAGAAGACATCTGGTTACATGCCAGAGGTGTCTCGGGTTCGCATGTGTCTATTAGGATGAATAACTCTCGCGAAATGCCGGATACTACAGTGATTGAAGAAGTCGCTTCTTATGCAGCTTATCAATCCAAAGCCAAAGGTTCTTCGCTAGTTCCGGTGATTTATACCAAACGAAAGTACGTTCGTAAACCAAAAGGCGCGGCACCTGGCACAGTGTTGGTACAGAAGGAGAATGTTGTTATTGTAGAACCTAAAAATCCATTCTCATGAATTTATATCGTCTCAAAAAATTCAAAGAAAGTATTTTTTTGGTTGGTTTTATGGCCACTGGAAAAAGCTCCATTGGCAAACTATTGGCTCATGAACTGGAGCGCCCATTTCTGGATTTGGATAGTTTAATTGAAGAAAGAGAAGGGATTTCCATAAAAGAGATATTTGAGCATAATGGAGAGGCTTCTTTTCGGAAAAAGGAGTGGGATTATATGCTTGAAGTGACACAGAATTTTCGAGGCGTTGTTTCTTTAGGAGGTGGGGCACTACATAATCAACAGGTAGTGGATCACCTGAAGCTGTTTGGCTTACTGGTATTTGTAAAAACTCCTTTAGAAGTACTGATAAAGCGAGTAATGAGAAATAAAAAACGCCCAATAGTGTTAAACGAATATGGTGAAATAAAATCCTATGAGACTCTATTAAATGAACTGGAAGCCTTATATTTAAAGCGAATAGATTTATACAATCAGGCTCAGGTTATTTTAGAATCTACTGGTTTAGAGACTAAGGACGAACAGACAGCTAAACTCATCGAAAAACTCCAACGATATGTTTGAAACCATATCCGTTTCTACAACCTCGACAAGCAAGTATGAATACCATGTCGGTATCGGGCTTCTGGAAAAAGTACGTGATTTTATTGCTTCGAATTTTGGAACACAGAAGTTGTTGATTGTTATAGATCGCAATGTCCATCAGCATCATGTTTCCAGAGTACATGAAGTTTTTGAACCCACATTTGGTAAGATTTTGACCTACGTGGTTCCTCCAGGTGAAAGGAGTAAAGGGCTTGAACAGTTTTCCAGCATTTTGGATTATGTTTTGAAAGAAGGTGTAGAGAGAAAAACTCCGCTTTTAGCTATTGGAGGAGGAGTAGTTGGAGATTTAAGTGGTTTTGTCGCAGCGAGTGCACTTCGAGGTATTCCATTAATCCATATTCCCACAAGTTTGCTTGCAATGGTGGATAGCTCTATTGGTGGAAAAACCGGAATAAATCATTTCACCGGGAAGAATTTGATAGGGGCGTTTTATCAGCCCAAAGCTGTTTTTGCAGACATAGATTTTTTGGAAACCCTACCGTCTGGAGAATGGGTAAATGGTTTAAGTGAGATCATAAAATATGGAATGATCGAAGCTCCGGAGCTTTTAGATGAATTAAGAAGGTTAACAAAACCATATGGGTTTGCTGCTCCTGGTGATTGGGTTAACGTAATTAGAAAGAGCGCCCAGATAAAAGTAGATATTGTTGAACGAGACGTCCTGGAAGCGGGTATACGGGCATTTCTGAATTTTGGACATACATATGGACATGTAATTGAACGGATTGGTGAATACTCGAAGTATAGTCATGGTGAGGCTGTATTCGCAGGAATGTATGGAGCATTATCTGCTTCCAATCAGTTAGGTCACTCGATTGATCGTATACAGCTTGATGACTTTAAACGTCTATATTCCATTAATCTGGAGGGAATTCAGGATGTTAATGAACTTATTGGCTGGATGTACAAAGACAAGAAAGTGTCTGATGAAGTAGTCCGGCTGGTATTGCTCGAGAAACCAGGAAAGCCGTTTGTTTATAAAGTAGAAGACGAACGCATTCTAAAAGAAAGTTGGAAGTTTTTACTTAACGAATTCCAATGATATGGCTCTCAGATGGTTACATAGAAGTTGGGTCTACTTCTGGAATGGCTTAGGGCTTTCCCTGGCTTTCCTGATCATTGTTAGCGGTATTCTGTACGGCGTCCTACAGCTTCCATCGACAAAAAATTATATAGCCAATAGAGTTGAACAATCCTTTAATGAGGATAGAAAAGCAGTTTTAGAAATTGGCGAGCTTACGGGGCATATCCCATTTTCCTTTTCCATTTCAAATGTCAGGCTCTATACCGATTCATCACGAACAAAAACCATATTTGAAGCAGATTCTGCAAACTCGAGCATTGATTTGAGAGGCTGGTTGAGCAACCAGTTAATTCTCCCTTCGCTGATCATCGAAGAGCCTAGTATAATTATCGATTTTGAAGAGAATTATGGTATGCTGCTAAGCAAAGAGGGCTCGAAAAGCACAGTGGTTCAAGACTCAGTTTCCAATCTTGAAAGAGATGTTAGCTTTTTATTGCCGAGTATTCGTCTGATGAATGGGAGCATCAAGTTGCAAAACGTGCCAGAGACGGATACACCACTTTTGAATTCTAGGAACTTCACATTAGATGATTTAACGGTAGAAGCTTTTCTGGAATACAGTAGTACACAGCGATTTATTGATATCGAAAGTCTTTCTTTTCAGGTACCTGAAGCGAGTATTAACCGGGTGAATATCTTCGGTCAGATTTTTAACGACGACCAATTTTTGGAGTTTAATGCATTTAACGTAAGCACAGCAAATAATGCGGTTCGCTTAAGTGCTGAAATCGATGGCTTAAATCTGTTAAAGTCGGATATAATGGGACAGTTAGAAGACGCGAGATTTTCTGTTTCGGTCGATGAGTTAGTCACCTATCCAAAAAACCTCAGGCAGTTGGTATCTGATTTTCCGGACATTGAACAGCAAATTTATTCTACAATCTCTGCTAACGGAACCCTCGACTCCGTAACAGTTGATAACGCTTACTTCTTAGTCGGAAATTCACAAATGGAAGGCTATGGGGGCTTCAGTCCAAAGACTCAATCCAAAGAGTTACTATTCAGTGTTGGGATAGAGAGCCTTGCATTAGATACTACGGAATTGTATTCCTGGTTACCGGATGTCAACAGAGTTCAGCTTAAAACTATAGCAGAAAGCGATGTAAGGGGAGTAATAGACGGTACAATGGATCAGGTCAAAGGGGATGTTCAGCTAACCAGCAAACGGGGATTCTTAGCTATTTCCTCAAATGTACATTTAGGTGATTCCATGTCTATTGAGTTGGGAGGTACTGTCGCTGATCTTGATATTGGAGGTCTTATCCAGGAGAATCTGACCAATACAAGACTAAGCGGAGAATTCGAGTTGTTGACAAATTCATTAACTCCCAAAAAAGCAATTGGAGAAATTTCGGTTTCCTTTGTTGACGGAGCCATAAATGCCTTTGATTTTGATTCGCTTAAGCTGGAGTCTACATGGGATCGGGGTGAAATCTATCCGGAATATAGCCTCGTTTCTAAATCGGCATATTTAAATGGTTCTGGAAAGATTGGGATAAGCGATTCGTTGAGCATGGTTCAGCTTAATGGAACAGCCCGACGGTTGGATGTAAAGAGTCTCACAAACGTTTCCCAATTCAGTAATGCGCTGGTTGACCTGAATTATAATCTTAGTGCTTCAGGTTCAGATATTGAAAATGCATTTGGACAACTTACTGTTGATTTCCCGAATACAGTTATTGAAGATGACACGCTAAAAATTCATCAGGTTTATGCTGACTATAATTCAACGATAGGAGACGAAAAGAGTATCCGGTTAACATCAACAGCTTTGGATGTTTCTGTTGATGGAGTTTTTGATCCCGAAAATACTCTCAAATTGATTTCTGAGTGGAGCAAGGTTGTTTCTGACAGAATTGAGGATGAAATCTTATTGTCAAACGAAACCGGGGTCGATACGGTATTGATCAGTACAGGAAACGAATCAATCCAGGTTGATTTCAATCTTAAAGATTTAGATCTGCTCCGAGAATACTTTCCATCAATACCCGATTTTGAAAGTAATATTTCGGCTACTTCAAACATCAACCTATCCGGTGAGCGTATTCTGTTCAATGCGAATTTAGTTGATAGTTCTATTACTTATCAAAACTATCGGGCCGATTCCTTAGCCGTTCAGTTTACGGGTAGTTTTAGGAAAGATGAGCCATTAAAATCGTTTTCAAGCCTACAGGTTTTGGCCAATGCCAAGCGTTTTTCATCCGATTTTGTTGAATCTGGAGAGTTTGATCTTTCTTTTTTGATGAACGATGATAGTATAAACGTCCAAAACAGGGTGAATTCAATCGCGGGTGAGAATGATTTTTATTTAAACGGATTTGCCCAGCTAACGGATACCACCATTAAAATGGTAATTGATAGTCTTTCCATGGGTAGTGATCAATATGAATGGCAGAGTATTGCTGAGCCGACGCTGACTTATTCAAAAGGGGGTAGTCTTGAATTTGAAGAGTTTGAGTTTAGAAATGGTTTTGAGTCATTAAATTTTGAAGGCGTTTTTAGTGATCAACCCGAAGATTCAGTGAGCTATACGATAAGGAATGTTGATTTGGAGAGGATTTCTGATCTCATTAGTGGCAGAATCAATTTTTCCGGGATTCTGGACGCTGATCTTACAACAAAATCTCTCACAAGAATTCCAACTATCCAGGGTGGAATTGACATTGATGCTTTTTCTATCGATGATCGTGTGGTTGGGGATGTTCAGGCTACCAGTCTTTTCAATTCTGAATTCGATCGTTTTGATACCAGAATTTCGGTTTCTACTGATTCGGCTAAATATCCCGATTATTTTACACGCTCGGAGAGAATGGGCCAGAATATCACATTTGATGGATATATCCTGGCTCCCGTAGATGGTGAAATCCCGGAAGTTGATTCCCTTTTCTTTTTCGATTTGGATTTTGAATCCATTGATTTATGGGTACTCCCTTTTATTGCACCACGCGTTTTTACGGAAATGTCGGGAGTGGCCAGCGGAGGTGGATCAGTGTGGGGAAACCTTGAGGATTTCGATTTCTCTGTGAATTATGATATAGGGATGGACGATGCAGTCTTTTTCAGACCAAGATTCCTGGATACATATTATTTCGGACTTGGGAGTATCACCTTAAATAGAGAGAATGGATTGATTTTCCACGATATGTTTATCATCGATCCCTCTGGGGGTAGTGCCAATCTGAATGGGACATACGATCTTGGAAGTTTAGGAAGGGTGCATGACATGAATTTGACCCTGGAAATGGATGAGTTTCATTTTCTAAACAATGCATTCGATCCAGAAGCGGCATTTTTTGGAGATGCATATGGAAGTACAACACTTCGGATGACGGGAACGAATCTGAATCCAATCTTAACCACGCAAACACCGGTAGTAATATCTGATTTCTCTAGGATTGGAATCCCCCTTTTGGAGGAAACGGAATTTGATGAGGATAACAGATTTATAAGATTTGTGGATTCGTTCGAATTTCAGTCATCAAATCTGGTAGAAGGGAACACTCAAACCATAACGGCGGCAAATGAAGAAGAAGAGGATGCCTTTGATCGAACATTTGTAGAACGCTTTACCCTGGATCTGCAGTTTGTCGCTCAAAATCCAATGGAAGTCCAACTTATATTCGACCCTGTTACAGGGGATCAGATTGAAGCCGAAGGTATTGGTCGATTAGCCATTCGACTAGAGGATGAGCAACTAAGCATGTTTGGCCAGTTCGATATTTCAGGTGGAACATATCAATTTGTGAGTGGCGAGATTTTTACACGTCGATTTAATCTGGAGCCTGGAGGAACTATCGTTTGGGAAGGTGCCCCTGCAAATGCAAATCTCGATCTTAATGCCATTTACCAGGCCCGACCAGATATAAATACGCTTACACAGGCCCGGTCCAATCTTGACAGTGAAACTTCTCAGAGAGTACCGGTGGAACTCGTATTGAATGTAGGAGGAAGCTTAACCGCTATTGAAAATGATTTCTTTTTCCGGTTGCCGAATAATTTCGAAACCCTTCAGAATTCAGCGTTAAATACTCAGATAGCTGCTTTGAATCGTAATGAGGATGAGAAATTAATCCAGGCTGCAAGTTTTCTTTTAATGGGGGATTTTATTCCATCATCTACGGCTAGTTCTGATGCTACGAACTCACTCACAAGTAATTTCTCTGGTAGTGGTGCGGTGTTAAATCCGCTTCTTTCAAGTCAGGTAATTAGTCCTTTGCTCTCAAATCAGATTAATTCTCTTCTTCGAAGCGATGTCGGAAGCCTCGATATTGATTTCAACTTGAATACATACAACAACGTGGATTTGGCTGTGGCCCTAAGATTATACAACGATCGGATCATACTCAGCAGGGAAGGCCAGATAACCGGTTCACAATCCAATATTGGAGATATCGGAGCGACTTATCGTATCAACCAGACGCTATCCGTTACCGCGTTTCACCGTCAGGATCCAACATTCAGCAACATTGCGGGAGGAGAAGAATCCCAGCAAGCACAAGATATAAATGGAGTAGGATTTGAGGCAGAAGTTAGTTTTAATTCATGGCAGGAATTTTTTCGAAGATTGACCAGTCCATTCAGAAAATTGTTTGGCAAAAAAGAAGAAAGCAACGAAATCGCAACCACTGATTAATAGTTAAAATCTAAAGGGAAGGATGAGCAGAAATCAACGGCTCAGTACACTAGAGGAACTTATTCTCGATTTAATAAAAAACCATCCAAAGCAAACATTTCATAAAGAGGAACTTGAAGACCTTCTCCAGCTTGGAAGTAAGCGAGAGTTCAAAAGATTTGATAAAGCGTTAAATAGTCTGGCTAGCAAGAAGCTCATTCATAAGAATGGCAATAGCCTCGGACTAAATAATGGCGGAGAGAAAGAAAAAAGATCCATGAAGAACTATCGGGGATTGTTGGAGGGTAGAATTCAAATTACCCCCAGAGGTACGGGCTTTGTTATTGTTGATGAACTGGACGAAGATGTCCGGGTGTCAAAAAGAGACATAGCTACGGCACTAAATGGTGATTTGGTTGAGGTAATGATCCAGGGAGTAAATAAGCGAACCGGGCAACCCCAGGGTAAAGTGATGGACATACTTGAACGCGGGAAAGATTTTTATGTAGGTACCCTAAAACGCACGGGAGTTAAAACCTATCTCATCGAACCGGATCTTAAATCGGCACACGTTGATTTCTTTGTGATGCCTGAAAATGTTAATGGAGCTGAATCGGACGATAAAGTAATCTTTGAACTGAGAAAATGGGTTCATCCAAAAGCGTTACCGGAAGCTGTAATTACTTCAGTTTTAGGGAAAACAGGGAGTAATGATGCCAATATATTATCTATTCTAGCCGAAAATGAGCTAAAGGCAGATTTTCCTCCCGAAGTTGAATCATTTGCAGAAGAGATTTCCCTGGAAATTCCAAAATCAGAAATCGAACGGAGACTGGATTTACGTGAGGAAACCATTTTTACGATTGACCCTCACGATGCCAAAGACTTTGATGATGCATTAAGTATCCGGTACCTGGAAAATGGAAACTATTATCTGGGTGTTCATATTGCGGATGTCACGGCCTATATGCCGATAGATTCTGTATTGGATATTGAAGCTTATAGTCGCGCTACCAGTATCTATCTCGTGGATCGTGTAATTCCAATGTTACCAGAGCGATTGAGTAATGGGGTTTGTTCGCTTCGACCGGAAGAGGATAAATTGTGTTTCAGTTGTTTTATGGAAATCGATGCGCAGGGCTTTCTGGTAGATTATTCGATTAAAGAGACCATTATTCATTCGAAGCAAAGATTTACTTACGAAGAAGCTCAGGAGATTTTAGAGGGGAAAGATCATTCTTTAAAAAGTGAAGTTCACCTGGCTGGGAAACTGGCCAAGACTTTAATGGAAAAAAGGTTTAGAGAAGGAGCCATTGACTTCGACACACCGGAACCTCGTTTTGTCCTGGATGATAAGGGAAAGCCAATCGAAGTAATCCTCAAAAAAAGGAAATTTGCACACCGATTAATTGAAGAGTGTATGCTCATGGCCAATCGAACCGTAGCCAAACATATTGACAACCTGAGAGAGCAATCATCCAGCAGAAAATCAAAGAATCTATTCCCTTTTTTCTATCGGATTCATGACCGGCCGGATGATAAAAAACTGTCGGATGTGGCTGATAATGTAAAGCCTATCGGAATTGATTTTTCGCTTGGTGAAAGCATAAGTCCAAAAAGTATAAACAAGCTCCTAACCCAGGTAAAAGGTACCCCGGTAGAACTGATTGTAACGGAGTTGACATTACGCGCGATGGCAAAAGCGGAGTATAGCCCGGATAATCTTGGACATTTTGGACTTGGATTTCAACATTATGCACACTTTACGAGTCCTATTCGCCGTTACCCTGACGTGATCGTCCACCGTTTACTCAAAGGATATGCAGAGGGCACTCAAGCGTATAACTATGAAAGTTTGCGCAAACATGGTGACCATTGCAGCGCCAGAGAACGCGTTGCGGTGGATGCAGAACGTGATTCAATTAAGCTTAAGCAAGTTGAATTTCTTAGCGAACGGATCGGCGAAGAGTTTGATGGCGTGATAAGTGGCGTTACCGAACGCGGATTATTTGTCGATTTAAAAGAAATTCACTGCGAAGGCATGATACGCATTGGAGATTTGAAGGGCGATTTCTTTAATTACGATGCAAGAAGCCACAGTTTAATTGGGCGTTCGAGTAGCAGAAAATTTCGTCTTGGAGATGAAATTAAGGTTAAGGTAGAAAGCGTTAACCACCAGAAAAGACAGATAGATTTTATTCCCGCGTAACTAGATAGTATTATGAAAATCCGTTTTATCGCCGTTTTTACTCTTGTTGCACTTTTTTTAACAGTTGATTCTTACGCGCAGTACACATCGTTTGGAAAAAATCGTGTACAATATGAGAACTTTGATTGGAGGTTCATCCAGTCCAAGCATTTTGATATTTATTATTACGGTGAGAAGAATTACGAACTGGCTGAATTTGCTGCACAAAGTCTTGAATCAGCATATATGCAACTGAGAGAAGATTTTGACCACGAGATTGTAGATCGTATTCCGTTAATCGTTTATGATTCTCATAACGATTTTTCTCAGACTAATGTGGTTGCTTTGCCAACCAGTGCAGAAGGAATCGGAGGGGTTACCGACAAATTTAAAAACCGGATGACGGTGCCCTTTGACGGGGATTACAATGACTTCAGGAGAACACTACACCATGAGTTAGTCCATGCTGTTTTTAATGATATGTTCTATGGTGGGTCGGTTCAGTCCATAATCCGAAACAACATCCAACTCGTTTTTCCTCTTTGGTTTGAAGAAGGTTTAGCAGAGTACACTGCACTTGGGTGGGACACTAACACGGATATGTTCATCAGAGATGCAGTGATTAATGGCTACCTGCCTCCGATCCAGAGATTGAGCGGTTATTATGCGTACCGGGGTGGACAATCTGTATGGAATTACATTGTGGAGGAATACGGAAGAGAAAAGATCGCTGAGATTTTGAATAGAATTAAAACCAGCCGATCTATTGAATATGGCTTCGTTCAATCCCTGGGATTAACCACGCAGGAGCTTTCTGAAAGATGGGAAGAGTCTTTAAAAAGACGATACTTCCCGGAAGTAGCTGAGCGAGAATCTGCAAAATCTATTGCAACACTAATGACCCGCAGGGGAGACTACGGTACGTACAACACAAGCCCAAGTATTTCTCCTCAGGGAGATAAAATTGCATTTATTACTAATTCGAGAGGCTACTTCGATGTAATCGTAATCAATGCACTAAATGGGCAAAAATTAAAAACGGTAATCAGGGGGGAGGACAACCCGGAGTTTGAAGAACTCAACATCCTGAATCCAAATTTGACATGGTCGCCTGATGGACAGAAACTCGCATTATCTACAAAAACGAAAGGAGTAGATGAGCTGGCTATCATCGATTATCGAACTAAAAAAACAGAGAAAATCAGGCTTGAAGAACTTGATGCCATTGGATCGGTAGCCTGGTCACCAGATGGTGAAAAAATTGCTTTTGATGGCAATATCGGCCCATACCAGGATATTTTTGTATACGATTTGACCACCGATGAATTAACCAATTTAACCGGTGATTTCTTTACCGACGCTGAGCCCTACTGGGATAATGATTCAGAGCATTTGTTTTTCGTATCGGAAAGAGCAGAACGAACCGAACTTCATAGCTATACGCTCGATCACAGGTTACTCGGCGATGATAGTATTTATCAAAAAGACATTTACAGAGTAGCTCTGGGAAGCAAAGAATCTGAACGAATTACGAATACCCCAAACTGGACAGAAAGGCAACCTCAAATCACAAGAGCAGGACAGTTGGTATACCAATCTGATAGAAATGGAATTCAGAATGCATATGAACATGATTTTGAATCAGGGGAGGGATTTCCTTTAACAGATTTGCAAGCTGGTGTTTCTCAGCTATCTATTTCAGCGGATGGTAGCAGGATCGCTTTCAGTGCCATAAACGAGGGTTTTCTGGATATTTTCTTATTAAAATCACCGTTTACCAGAAAGAAAGAAGAGCAACTCTCAGATAATTACTGGGCGACACGTCGCCTTAGCGAGCCACAATCGCAAAGAGTTCCGGCAACATTTTTTGCACAGGAACTTTATGAGGAAGGTGTTATATCCGGAGCTGACAGAGCTCAGAAGGAAAAAGAAGAATTAGAACAGTCTGGTAATAAGCCACAGGAATTTGATCAGGAAGGGGAAATCGATTTTAGAAATTATGTGTTTTCCGATCAGATTTTTGAGGATACCACCCTTGTTATTGAGGATCGGTTTTTATTTGAACCTGACGACAACGTTACTCTAGATGGAAAATACGTACCTCGACCATACAGGTTAAAATTCAGTACAGATATTGCATACAGCCCTTCCGTAGTAGCATCAACTTATGGAACGTATGCTTTCACTCAGTTCATTATCAGTGATTTATTGGGTGATCACCAGCTTTCTTTGGGAACTAATTTCCAAACAGACCTGAGAAACAGTGACTATACCGTTCAGTATGGATACTTCAAGAACCGTACGAATTATTTCGCTTCTTACTTCCATACTTCTCGTCAATACCAGACTTTTTTCGGGGAGTTATTGAGGTTCAGAACGATGGGATTGGGAGCTGGCTTGTCCTACCCATTCGATAAGTTCAGAAGATTTGACGCCAGCATAACCTGGATTAGTCTAATCCGGGATTATGACGGAGTATCCACATTTTTCTCAAACGCCGGATCTGTTGAAGCTACCCGGTCCAGAGGATCTTTCCTGTATCCAAATATTTCGTACACCAAAGATGCAACTCTGCCAGGATTTATTACCCCGAGAGGAGGTTCCAGGTTCACAATCAGTGCGTCAGGATCTCCGGGAGTGGGAATTGATTCGCCAATGTTCGCTTCATTATTTGGTGATTTTAGGCAGTACCTGAATCTAGGTGCAAATACTACCATCGCTATACGAGGTTCGGGGGCTGTATCGGTTGGTCCGGAATCTCAAACCTATTTCCTGGGTGGTATGCTAGGCTGGATCAATTACAGGTGGTCGGACAATGGAATACCATTTGAAAGACTGACCGATACCTTCTTTACGTTACCGGCAATGCCATTACGTGGTTATGAGTACAGCAGCATTTATGGAAACAGGTATGCATTAATAAACACCGAATTCAGGTTCCCGTTATTTGCAGCTGTGATTCCCGGTGCGCTACCGATTTTCCCACTTTACAATATTACTGGAGCATTTTTCCTTGATGCCGGAACCTCATGGGGTTTTGATATCAACCAGACATTTGTGAACCAGAACAACGAATTAGTTGAGCTGAATTCGAATTCGAAGGATTTAGATTTCAGAGTTGGGGAGGAAGTCGTCAGATATTACGATTTTGTTCAGGATGCTTTTGTAGATGAGCCAAATGCAAATACCACTGAATTCTCGTACTTCGATGGAGATATCTTGATAGGCGGTGGATTTGGCCTGCGAACTATTGTGTTCGGCCTACCTCTTAGATGGGATCTTGCCTGGCCTTATGGAAGAGATGGATTTATTAACGATCCAATTCATTATTTCTCTATAGGGATCGACTTCTAACCTATTCAGAGTAGAAAACTCTTACAGATAATAAACGATCATACTGGAGTTGCGGGTCTTTGTAGTAAACAAAGCCTGCATACTCCTGGGATTTTTGAGTCAATGTCTCCAGGTTCCTTAAAAAGTTAATCCGTCCATCTTCAACAACTGCGTAAGAGTAATTATACAGTCCTTGTTTTATTAACGCATTCACCTCAAACAAACCTTCCTGGTTGTTATAGGTTAGTTTAAATCGATTGTTAATCGTCCACTGGTTAAAATCACCCAAAAGATAGATTTGTGAGTCTCTTCTCAGGGCACCCTGGGTCTCATACCTGAATAGTACATGTAGCATTCGTGCACCCAGGTCGTTTACCGGGCGTCCGAAACCTGTCTCGGTGATAGTTCTGAGATCACTTGAAAAGTTGAAGTAATCATTTCTGAGGATCACTCTTTCAGGTATTTCTGCCCGATCATACCCAAATATTTGAGGATTTTGTAAGCTTAATAATCGCAGATCCAGGGTGTTGAATTCGATATAGGCCGGAAAAAACTGATCACGGGTCAATCTAGCAGTGGTTCTTCCTTCCTGAATAAAGTTGGTTTGCTTTGGGGCAATAGAGTTTTCCCAAAATCGATTCTGAGCAAATCTATAAGACAAATTGAATTGAGGAAATTCCACAAAATCAGGGTAGAAGTAGCTGATGTTTAGTTGATCCATAGCTGAACCAAGTGGACCTGTATTAAAGAACGTCTCGATAGACGGTTCAAGCTCACCGGCATTCTCGGTTACAAAAAAAGGAAGACTGAATAACTCAGTGCCCGACTGGAAATCAGTTATAGTGACCAGATAATTTCCACTCACAAGGAATTGTATGTCCCGATTTGGAAACTCGTAGCTATATGAAAAGTAGTTTGGAAGGGATTGTTCATTAAAGCTTCCACCCTGAATTGTAAGATCATTTACACCCTCATACACCCAAATATCCGCTAATCCAGAGGCACTCCAATCCTGATTTCGATGACTGAATTTAATTCCGAATTGTCCACTCAATGCGGCCAATTCATCGAATCGAAGAAGAAGTTGATCCTGTGAACCGAGTCTTATTACGGGGGGACTTCCAGCGTAATTCTTGCGATACAACTGTAGCCCTTTTATACTCTGGGGAAGAGGTGTTTGGCCGGGAACAAGTAACAGAGAATTTTCAGTGCTACCAGGAGTTGACGAAGACTCAATGAATGGAGTAGATGATTTACACCCCACAAAAATAAAGGCGACTAACAGAGTTTTAAATATGGATTGTGCCTTCATAAACGAACTCAGCAGGTCCTTTAAGAGTAACTTGTTGATAGGCCTTTAATTTTGCGTCAAACGAGAAGCTCACATTCAGGGTACCACCTTTTACCTTAACATCGATTTCAAAGTGTCCGCTATCTTTACCAGAGAGGTAGTGAGAGGAAATTGCTGAAGCTATGGCCCCGGTTCCACATGCTAAAGTCAGACCTTCGACACCTCTTTCATAGGTTTGTAGAGAAATAGAGGTATCAGGATTTAAGCTAATGAAATTAACATTGGTCCCCGGTGGATTTAGCAATTCGCTATACCGGATTTTGCTTCCGGTTTCAATAAGCTCTTCTTCAAGTTCGAGCTTTTTTGAATCTACCAAGCAAACTACATGTTCAGTACCGGGATAGAGCTGTAACAGTTTGAAATCATTTACCTCAATCCAATTTGGACTTTCAACGTCAGGAAAATGTACGGACACCTGATTTTCAATTTTGTCCACTCGAGCAGTGTACTCCGATTTATGAACATTGAAATTCAGGGAGCTTTGAAATCCGTGATGAGCAGCGAACATGGCCAGGCAGCGAGCTCCATTTCCACACATCCCGGCGTCACTTCCATCTGCATTTCGATAGATCATAGTAAAATCTATATCCTGGTTTACCGGACGTTCTAGTGCGAGAACGCCATCTGCTCCAATTCCAAACTTTCGATCACAAAGTCGCGGTGTTAGCTTTATGATTTCATCCATTGAAAGGCCGTGAACACGGTTGTCAAAAACGACGAAATCGTTACCAGTGCCTTGCATTTTATGAAAGCTCAGCGTGTTCATAGAGAAAGAGCCGGTAAATGGTTCCAGGGTTCCTGGTCAGGAATATGAGGATCGATCCCTCTCATCAGGCTTGAAAACCGGAGGCCGAGTACCGTAAAGACCAGCTTTGGAGAAACATTTTGACGGAGCATAGGCCTGGTTGCATCTAGCTGGTTAATCATAGCTTCAAGTCTTGCTTCTTTTAAAGCTCCAACAAACTTAGAAATCGACTCTATTTGGTCGATGTTGGTAATAAGGTTCCGGTTGTTTGTTTGTTGGTAAATCATCAAGTCTCTCAGGTACATCTCCATCAGGTTAGTCAACGAAATGAGTGACTCAATATTAAGCGAACTTTGCCATTCTTGAACAATTCTTGATAATTCCTGGGCATCCTGGCTAAAAGAAAATCTAAGGAAATTTACTACGCTTTCTCTATCCGTTCTGAGCCGATCCACATCATAAAAACGAGTGGATGCATAATTACCATTCGAAATCCGTGCTAAATAGCCTGCGTCTTCTTCATTAAGTCCGTCAATAGAAATCAAACCCTCCTCAACATCTTTAGTTGTTAACATACCCAATGGGATATGCTGGCATCTTGATGTGATAGTGAGAAGAAGACTTTCGTAGCTCGATGTTGTCAGAATAAACATCAGGTTTTCGCTTGGCTCTTCCAGAAGCTTTAAAAAAGCATTTGCTGTTTCTTTCCGCATAGTTTCAACCTGAGTCATAATAATTATAACCCGGTTTCCTTCATTAGGTCGCAATCTGGCGATTGGGCGTATATCCTCCCGAAAATAGTCTATTGGATAAAATGCCTGAAGGTTTTTTGAACCAGAGTCACGATCAAGGGAAGGGCGCTGGGAGAAACTGACGATTTCGTATGGATCAGTTGCCAATAATTCCAACCGTTCTCTTAACTCTGAAACATCTGTTGAAGTTGGTTTAGGAATGAAAACGTGAATATCAGGATGGCTGAACCAGCTCGAGTATTTCGAGTTTTTCAGTTCTCCAAGCTCCGTAAGGTGATCAACGCCATTTATTACTTCTGCAAGGGCAAGAGCAAAAGCTGTTTTTCCTGAACCTTTGGGCCCGGATAGCAAATAGGCATGACCAATCCTGCCTGATTCCAGAACCTTGCTTATTTGATCTTTCGCCCGGGCTTGTCCAACCAATCTTCTATTTCCGAATTGCAAACTCATTATTCCTCCCAGATGAAGTCAAAAAGTAATACTCCAGCGGTTATGGTAACTCCGCAAAATCCAATCAAAGCGAATACATCCCCCGTAAAAGCATCCAAACTTCCATCAATAAAAGCAGCCCGAGTCACCCGGGTTAATAACAGAATTAAAGGTATAAACAGAGGGATTGAAAGCACCGAAAAAACAGCTCCTTTTCGATCGGCCTGAGAAACAATGGCAGCAGTCATTGTGGATACCGAGCTCAACCCCAGAGTACCAAGAACCAGCATGATCAAAAAAGCTGGGATGGATGCAATACTCATATCCATCAGGAATAAATAAATTAAGAAAGTGGTAGAGTTGATGAATAGGGAAAAGATGCTGTTGTAAAACAGTTTTCCTAAATAGACAACGGTTCCTGGAGCATAGATTCTGAGTAGATCGTAGGTGTTTTTATCGGTTTCACTGATAAAACTCCGTCCAAGGGCAGAAAGGGCTGTAAATAGTATTATGATCCAGACCAATCCGCTTTTGGGGGTAGGATCCAAACTTTGAGCTCTCAGCGTAAACAAAATCAGGAGAAGAGAGGCAACCACAAATGCAAGTACCATATTTATGGCAAAACGAGTCCGGAACTCGATTCTCAAATCTTTTTTAAATACCGCGATAGAAGTTTGTATCCAATCCATACTAAAGAATAAGGAGAACCTAACTAAGATGGGTAAGATTTAAATGAAGGTTGAGAACCTGGAACAAGACTTACTTAAATTGCATAAAAGGACGATAATTGGATGAGTAAGAATCATGTGCACCTTACATTTTGAGTTAAAGCCGCTAATTAGCGAATTAACTGGTTTCAAATTTTTTACGCTGATTCTAAGAGAGCTTAAATGATTTAAGAAAAGTTTGTGTTCTAAACCAACAAACTTAGGTGACTAGTATGAAAATTGAAAAAGAGCGATTAATTTTCGCCGGAGAGCATTTAGCCTTGGTTGATTCCGTGGCGGCTGACTATATTAGAATTTCTGAAATTGAGCCAGAGAACATTAATTCGTTATCAGCTAAATCTATGAATTTATTTACCCTTCTTGATGAACAAACCGTATTGCCTAACCTCAAAGCTGAGAACAAGGAACAGGTGATAAGTGATCTCATCGATACATTAAAGGGTAAACTTGATGCGGAGACGGTTGAATCAATTCGTGAATCGGTTTTTGAACGTGAACGTATCATGTCGACCGGGGTAGGAAAAGGGTTGGCTATTCCACATTGCAAGACAAAAGCGGTAGATCAGAATTATGCAGCTTTTGCCCGGCTTGAGTCGCCCTTGGATTTTAATTCCATCGACAATGAACCTGTTCAGATCATTTTTCTTCTGATCGGACCTGATAACAATCATTCTCAGCATATCAAATTACTCAGCCGGATTTCGAGGTTGATGAATAGTGCATCCTTCCATGATAAAATTTTGAACTCTCAAACATCGGAAGTTATTATTGAGGCGTTCCAGGAAGAAGAGGAAAAGTACTTTGTTCATTAAGACTCTATGATCAGATACTTTCGCAGCCTATTAACTCTCATTATTTCACTGGCTGCGCTGGCACTACCTGCCCAGGAAGTATCTTCAATTATTGAGAAGGGAAAGCAATCAGGGGCATTCTGGTCAGTCTCTGTTCGGGACGTAGAAGGCAATGTGCTGGAAGAGTTTAACTCCGATCATTTCATTATTCCGGCATCCAATCAAAAGTTGTTTACAACCGCAGCTATTTTGGATGGATTAGGTTCGGATTACCAGTTTCAGACGAATCTATATTCGGCGGGTTCCATTTCAGATTCCATTTTGTATGGGGATCTTATCATCCGGGGTGTGGGTGATCCAAGTATTTCCGGTTTTATGTATGACAATGATCGTGAATTTGTATTCAGATCATTGATTCAGCAGTTGAAAGATAAAGGAATACTCAAAATAAATGGAGCCTTGGTTGCAAATATCGGCTATTTTGATGATCAGGTTTTTCCTAAAGGATGGGATTGGGAAGATTTAAGTTTTTACTACGGGGTGGAAATCAACCCACTGTCTTTTAATAATAATGCGGTCGATTTAGTTGTAGATGCTGCCGGAAAGGTAGGAGAGAAACCAACTATTTCATGGTTTCCTGATAACACGGAATATGTTACGTTCTATAATCGACAGACAATTACTTCACCTGATACTAAGTATGATGAGGACTATCTTAAATACCTGGGCAGGAATGAAATACACCTTGGGAGTTTTCTTCCTCAAGGGTATGTAGAAGAAGAATCTCTTGCAATTTCAGAAGCACATCTTTTTTTCCTGGATAGCTTTGAAGCATATCTTCAAAAAAGTGGAATTTCCACGAATGGATTTATCGATGTACAGGTTGAAAACCAGGAAATACAATGGGAATATGAAATCGTGGCTTCTCATACTTCCGAACCTCTATCAAGGCTTATTGAATGGACGAACAAAGAGAGCGATAATTTTTATACGGAGATGTTGCTCAAAACATTGGCTGCAGAAAAACGAGGAATTCCCGGAACCTTTGAACATGGAATCGATGAAGTGAGAGATTTTCTCGGAAGATTGGAGATTGATACCACTTACGTGTTCATGAAAGACGGATCGGGGATGGCTTCCGGGAATTTTACTAAAACAAGCATCCTGTCTGAATTTTTGGTTGAGATGCAGCAACATCCTGAGTTTGAGGCTTTTTTTAATAGTATGTCCATCGCAGGAATTGATGGAACCATTGCGCATCGTATGAAAGGAACACCTTTGTATAAAAACTTCAAGGGAAAATCCGGATATGTAGGAGGGGTGCGAACCTTAAGCGGCTATTTCGAAACCTCTTCTGGAGAAACACTCATCGTGAGTCTGGCGGCTAATAACTTTATTGGTAAAGTTCGTCCCATCGATGCTGTCCACGAAGAGATTTTGATGTATCTGTATGGGAAATATTGATTAGCTTCTCGCATGGCTAAATCAGCTCACATACTAGTTACTGATGACGAGCGTGCAATTCGAAACACCTTAAAAGAAATCCTGGAATTCGAAGGTTATTCAGTTTCCACTGCAGAAAGCGGAGCGGAAGCTCTTGATTTAATTCAAAAGAATTCAGTTGATTTGATATTCCTCGATATTAAAATGAAGGGGATGGATGGACTCGAGACGCTAAAGGAAATCCGAAAACAGGGATTTCAAATGCCGGTAATTATGATTTCGGGCCATGGTACTATCGAAATTGCTGTTGAAGCTACTAAACACGGAGCCTTTGATTTCCTGGAAAAACCCCCTGATTTAAACCGTTTGCTACTAGCTACCCGAAATGCTCTTTCCCAGGGAAATCTGAATCGGGAGATTTCGAAAATAAAAAAGAAGCTACCCAGGCTTGCACCAATTCTGGGGAATAGTTCGGCTATGAACCAAATCAAACAAATGATCGATCGGGTGGCTCCATCAAAATCCCGGGTTTTGATTACCGGCGCTAATGGAACAGGGAAGGAACTGGTTGCACGATGGATTCATGAGAAGAGTCCACGCACCAACGAATCTTTTGTGGATGTAAACTGTGCAGCAATTCCATCAGAGTTAATTGAAAGCGAGCTTTTTGGTCATGAAAAGGGAGCATTTACAGGTGCTCATCAGCAACGAAAAGGAAAGTTTGAGCAAGCCGATGGAGGGACTTTGTTTTTAGATGAGATCGGCGATATGCCCCTGGAAGCTCAATCGAAATTACTTCGCGCTTTACAAGAACAGCAAATTACCAGGGTTGGTGGAAGTGATGTACTATCGGTAGATGTGCGTGTGATCGCAGCTACCAACAAGAATCTGGAAGAAGAGATTACCACAGGAAATTTTCGTGAAGATTTGTATCATAGAATAGGGGTTATTCCAATTGAAATTCCTTCGTTAGATAAGCGGAAAGAAGATATTCCGGAGATTGCAAAAGCATGGCTGGCAAAACTTCAGTCAGAAGATATCAGCCTGAGTAAGGTGGAAATTACCGAAGAAGGGTGTGAAGCATTAAAAGAGCGCTCCTGGAGTGGGAACGTACGAGAGTTACAAAATGCCGTTGAGCGGTTGGCGATTCTTTCTCTGGATGGAAAGATCGACCAGAATCTGGTTCGTTCAGTACTAAGAAACTCAGCTAAAACTTCAAATAAGCTGGACGAACTTGCACATCAGGAAGATGATTTTCAGCTTTTTAAGGAAGCTTCAGAACGCGTATTTTTGCAACGTCAATTGGAAAAACACGATTGGAATATTTCGAGAACGGCAGAAGCAATTGGACTCCAGCGCAGCCACGTCTACAACAAAATGAAAAAATATAACATCGAGCGATAGTATGGGTGCAGAAATTATTGATGGCAAAAAAGTAGCAGAAATCATGCGCGCAAGTGTTCGCGAGGACGTGGAGCAGTGGGTGGCTAAAGGAAATCGCAGGCCATTTCTTCAAGTAGTCCTGGTTGGCGATGACCCTGCTTCGGTTGTTTATACAGGCACGAAAACCAAAGCTTGTAAAGATGTTGGAATCGATACAAATACGCTGGTTTTACAGGATACCATCTCCGCAAAAGAGTTGAAAGAAACCATTCAGGGATTTAATGAAGATGATGAGGTTGATGGGATTTTGGTTCAGATGCCGTTGCCATCTCATTTATCAAAATACGACGTAATTGAAAGCATTGATCACCGAAAGGATGTAGATGGCTTCCACCCAATGAACGTGGGAAGATTGTCTGTGGACCAACCCTGTTTTAAAAGCTGTACACCAGCCGGTGTGATGGAGCTTTTCAAATATTATAGTATTCCGGTAAAGTCGAAGCATGCCGTGGTAGTAGGGGCAAGTAATATCGTTGGATCACCCATGGCCGTGATGTTATCGCGTGAGAATGCTTCCGGTAAAGCGACGACAACAATCTGTCATAAATATACCCGTGATCTTACAGTACATACCATAAACGCGGATATTTTGATCGTAGCTGCCGGACAACCTAATCTCATTAAACCGGAAATGATAAAAGAAGGAGTGGTAGTCATTGATGTGGGGATCAATCGTATAGCAGACGAAACCACGGAAAAGGGCTATAAACTTGTTGGGGATGTTGATTTTGAAGCCGTAAAAAAGAAAGCCAGCTGGATTACACCGGTCCCGGGTGGGGTAGGCCCCATGACCGTAGCGATGCTTATGAAGAATACCCTGCTGGCTGCCAAAAAATCGATTTACCCGGATTAATCAGGTTCTGCAATCGAAATCCTTTTCGGAATTCTTTTTTTAATCACTGTTTGCTGTTCTTCTGAAAGGCGATTAAAGGTTGATCCAAAGGCGCTAAGGCTCTCCGAATTTCTGATACCATTGTAGGTACCCATCACTTCATCAAGCATATCGATGTAAACTCTATATGGAGTTTCTGCCTGTGTGAGAATTGAAATAACAGCTTTTTCGGGAGAATCGGAAAGCTCGGGATTTACGCCATAATTCATTAAGAATTCAGTAAGAACGGCATTCATATCCTGAACTGAAACCAGTGCATCATCCATTAAAATATCGCCTTCGGCATTTACTAAAATATTCATCAGATTTCTCTTCGGGATTGGTGCGAGGTTATCCTCAATGGGAGGAGGGAGGATCATTCCAATTCCGGTATCAATGTTAATAGTAGTAGTAACCAGAAAGAAGATCAGCAAAAGAAATGCAATATCTGCCATTGAAGAACCATTAATACCAGGTTCCGCCCGAAGAGTTTTTTCTGTAAACATAGAGGTGCCCTTTTTATTTGGATTGACACCTACACATAGCAAAAAAATGGAGATACTTAATGTAGCATCTCCATGTTAAATAGAACTAAAAACTAATCCAGTGAATCAATCCTGTTTTTGATAGCAGTTTTAGTCCGCTCATTGGTAGCTAAATCATGGGCTTTCTGGTAAGCAGATTTAGCTGCAGCCATATCTTCAGCCATTTCGAATATTTCGCCAGCCGTTAAATGAGCTCGCCAATTATCCGACCAGGATTCTGTTAGTTTTCCAGCTGAAGAAATGCCCATTTCGGAGTCACCTGTTTTAACCATCAGTTTTCCAAGTACTCCGAGTGTTTGAACATTCTCTTGCCTTCGAACGGCTTCTTTGGCCCACTCAACTCCCTGTTCAAGTTCGTAGTCGTTTGCAAGTGTATAATTTGCTCCCTGGTACCATCCCTGCCAGCTGAATGCAGGTCGGGAGGTGAACTGACGTTTTATATGTGCAAAGGTGGTTGCCTTGGGTATTTCTACAGAAAAGGGAACACTTCGATGTGCCCATTTTAGTGAGATATCTACTGAAGTAGCTGTGTAGTTACTGAAAGAGAATTTCATCCACTCATATTTACTGTCCATTTCTGAAACAGGAACAGTAATGCGTAAGGCATCATCTGCTTCATTGTAGAAGTAGCTTCCCCAGGCTTCACTGTTCTTTGAAAAAATGATAACCCATTCTTTTTCGCCTGGGATAGTGTGAAAGCCATAGGAACCTGCTTTAAGCTCCTTTCCATTGATTAAAACATCATCAGAAACTGAAAAAACGGTATTCTTATTTGCACCGGTTCTCCATACTTCTCCGTATGGAATCAGTCCTCCCCAAATTTCCCGGTCTCTGATTCCAACTGAGCTGTATTCCAGTTTTATTTCAGTAAAACCAATAGTGATACTACGCTCCTCAAATGGACTCACCTGAGGTAATGCGAGTGATACCGGAAGTTGTGCATTTGTGGTTGATGCAAAAAATAGTGTCGTCAGAATGAAAAAAGTTGCCTTAAAGAATTTCATGAGTTTGGTTTTTTTATAAGTCGGGTCAAATATCCGAAAACCGAAAATTCCCGGTTGTAAATAAAGTTATAATTGGGGTGACACTATGTTGTCACTATTGATGTGTAGATTCTTGTAAATCAAAAAAACAAAACATTGAAATCATGACACCACAAGTAATCAATACACACCCTTCAAAAAACAAAAAAACCAATCTTTTTGTAACACCGCTCCTTTCCAGAATCAAAAAAGAAAGTGCCGAGGAATATTCAGAAATGCAGGAAGCTTTCGAATTAATGGGATGGTCGAAATTGCCTGATGATTTGAAGATCGAAATTTATGATGATGTTCGGTTTATGGTCCAGGAATTAAAGGGGCTTTTCTCTTCTTGTGATCCTTACGTGCAGCGAAGAAGAAACAGTGTTCATTTCTGGGTGCAAAGTTTCCTGGATAACATCTGTACAAAACAAGCAGCTATTAAAGCGTTAAAGATAAAAGCTCTTTAAGAATCTGTGGAAAGCTTTGTGCGATCAGAAATGATTTTTTCTGATTCATAAACATCAGATTCTTCTATGGAGATGGCAGGAGAGCTGGACTTCATAATCTCTTTTTGAATGCCCTCCATTACTCTGTGCATGGTTTTTTTCTTGCGTTCAAATTGTGGCTTGAGGTATAAACGGTTTAAATAGGAACCTAAGCCTCCGGCACCAAGGGAGATTAGTGCCACAAGTCGATCAGCAATTCCATAGTCTTCGAGACTTAGAAATACTAGTGCGAAAACTGCCATAAAACTGAAAAAACCCGAAATGAATTTTAGTCCGGTCCATTTGAAAACGTATTGAACTTTAGTTTTTCCATGTTCTGTAGTCAGTGAGATATGTCTTGTTCCAATATCCTTAAATCTTTGCATCCACTCGAATGTATTACCCTGGATGTTAGTTTCTCCTATGCCACCTGTAGTTCTTCTTATTTCTCTTATAATCCGATCCCAGTTTTCCTTATTAACTTTTCCATCTACTAGCCTGACGTCCTGAACTGTTACGGTGCCTTTCAACCAGTCAAATTTATTCTCAAACTCTGGAACATCGTTTTGTTGAATAGCTTCCAGGAGAGAGTCTTTTTCGATACCAACCTCATTTGCAAGTGCAATAAGTTCGTTTTCAGTCAATCCTTCTTTGTCGCCATATAAATCCTTCTGGGTCTGGATTTCGGAGGCTTTTTTTAAGATTTCGCTGATTTCCTTTTTACTGAATAAATGCCCTGACATTATGCCCTTAATTTTTGTTGATTATTATTGACCTGCCCTTCATCAATTGAATCCTCTTTAATTTGGATCATTTCTTTTTCCTGGTCACTCCCCAAAAAGATACCCCTGATCTGTTCTAATGTAGTATTTAGTCGTTCCTTTTGTTTTTCGAATCTCTGTTTTAAGTACATACAGCTGGCACCAAGACCCATTAAGCCTCCAATGGGTGCAAATAGAAGAGAGGTGAACTTATCAAAGCCCATGCCTTTAGTTACCACAAGAGTAATCATAAACATCAGAATGAAAGGAAAAACACCTGCCACAAATTTAATGATTGTCCAGTCGCTGGAATAGGTGAATGAGGTTTTTCCATTTTCTTCAAATAAGGAAACTTTTACTGATTCGACCTCGCGTTGTGATGACCAATCTAGTTTTTTGGGATGAAGCTCCGTTTCACCTAACTCATTCTCCATAGATTGTAATAGTCTAAGCACCTTGGCGGTGTGCTCAGATTCTAGTGGTACATCAAACTCTTCTAAATGCTGAATGCGGGAAGTACCTTTTAACCAATTAAAGCTTTTATCGAATTCCGGTGCATCAAACGAGTGAAGTGCTGTTTTTATACTTTCAGGATTAATTCCTGTTTCCCGAGCCAAATCAAGTAATTCTTTTTCAGTAAGCTGATCGGCGTGATCATCCAGATTCCGGGCTACTTCCAGCTCGGCAGCTTTAGATAGAATCTTTTGTATGTCCTTTTTATTGAATGATCGCATTACTGTAAAACTTAAACTCCGAATTGCTACGCAGTTTTAAAAAAATAGTTCAATTCATAAAACTTGCAATCAAATATCCTTATCTTTGAAAAACCGCAAGCAAAATCTCCTGTTTCATGTACAAAATGAGCGAATCACCTTTTGATCGGATTTCCCGACAAGGGCTCACCTACGATGACGTTCTACTTGTCCCCAACTACTCCAATGTGCTGCCCCGTGATGTTGATATCAGCGTACAGCTCACACCCAGTTTAAAACTTAATATCCCCGTACTTAGTGCGGCTATGGATACCGTTTCAGAATATCGTTTGGCTATTGCTCTTGCCCGGGAGGGTGGAATAGCGATGCTGCACAAAAATATGACTATCGATGAACAAGCTGAACAAGTTCGATTGGTTAAGAGAAGCGAAAGCGGGATGATCGTAGACCCGGTAACACTAGGTTCTGATGCTACGGTACAGGATGCCAGGGGATTGATGAGAAAGCACAAAATTGGTGGGATTCCAATTGTTGATAAAAAGGGTTTGCTGATCGGAATAGTGACCAATCGCGACTTACGCTTTGAATCTGAGATGAGCAGGAAACTCGGGGATATCATGACCAGTGAAAATCTCGTGACGGGTAAAGAGGGAACTAATCTTAAACAGGCGGAAGAAATTCTTCAGACTTATAAAGTAGAAAAGCTTCCCATTGTTGATGGAAAAAATAAACTGGTTGGGTTGATCACATTCAAGGACATCGAAAAGAAAATGAATTTCCCGAACGCATGTAAAGATGATTTGGGAAGACTAAGAGTTGGTGCTGCAGTTGGAGTAACTTTCGATACTATGGAAAGAGTGGAGGCTTTAGTAAATGCTGGTGTGGATATCATTACTGTTGATACCGCTCACGGGCATTCCCAGGGAGTTCTAAATACGGTTTCAGCAATTAAGAAAAAATATCCTGAATTAAGTGTGATAGGTGGAAACATTGCCACACGGGCTGCTGCTGAAGCCCTTGCCGATGCAGGTGCGGATGTTGTAAAAGTTGGCGTTGGCCCCGGATCAATCTGTACAACCCGGGTTGTAACCGGAGTGGGAGTTCCTCAGCTAAGTGCAATCATGGAGGTTTCTGAATTTTGTAAAGAGCGTGGGATTGGCCTAGTAGCTGATGGAGGAATCAAGCAAACCGGAGATATCCCAAAAGCTATTGCAGGTGGAGCAGATGTAGTGATGATGGGGTCAATGTTTGCAGGTGTTGATGAAAGCCCGGGTGAAACCATCATTTATGAATCCCGGAAATATAAGTCTTATCGCGGAATGGGAAGTATTGGAGCGATGAAGCAAGGATCCAAAGACCGTTATTTCCAGGATGTGGAGGATGATCTGAAAAAACTGGTTCCGGAAGGTATTGAAGGCCGGGTTCCGTTTAAAGGATTCTTGAACGAAGTGGTCCATCAAATGAACGGAGGATTACGTGCTGCAATGGGTTATTGCGGAGCGGGAAGTATTGAAGAACTCAAAAGAGCAGAGTTTGTTCAGATCTCAGCTGCATCTTACAAAGAGAGTCATCCACATACCGTACAAATCACCAAAGAAGCACCTAATTATTCGGTGTAATCGGTACGTTTTCCAATGAAGAACGTACTCTTTATCGTGTATTATTTCCCACCTATGGGTGGGAGTGGGGTACAACGCCCACTTAAATTTGCCAAGTATCTCCCTCAATTTGGGTGGAATCCAATCATCTTATGCCCAGAGCCTGGAGTATATCATACTTTTGATAAGTCGCTGGAGGAAGAGTTAGCTGCACTTTCACTAGAAATTCATCGAGTGCAGGGAGGTGGAGTTTTTCAGAAAGCTTCAAGGGGTAAATCTCAAAGGGAAGTAAAAATTGAAGATCAGGTAGCTAGAAAATTGCGCCGTTTATCCCGGCTATTCTTTTACCCTGATAATAAAAGAGGATGGATTCAACCTGGCTTTGAAAAGGCAATGGAGATCATTTCCAGCAAAAAAATTGATTTGGTTTTCAGCACTGCTCCACCGTTTAGTAATCATTTGCTTGCCTGGAGATTGAAAGAAGAGACTGGGATTCCGCTGGTTGTAGACTACAGAGATTCCTGGACGAACAATCATTTCCAAACGGAACTCTGGGCCTGGCAAAAACAAATATTAAGAAACCAGGAACGCAAAGTGGTCGCTTCATCTGATAAGATTATTTGTCTTGATGAATTCATAGGAAGCGACTTCAATAATGACTATCCGGAGATTTCCGAGAGGATTGAAATAATCCCTCATGGTTTTGATCCTGATGATTTTGAAACGAACATCGATGCTACATTAGACTACAAGGAAGGGGCGCTCAATATTCTTTACAGCGGTCTTTTCTATGAACAGAACCAACCGGATACATTCTTGAAGGCAATTCATGAATTAATAGAGGAGAATGTAGTTTCTAAAGAAAAAATACATCTTCACTTTCAGGGTGGGTTGGATAGTCGCATCCTGCAATTGCTCACCGAGTTAAAATTGGATGAAATATCTACCAATTATGGCTATTTATCGCATAAAAAAGCCGTCTCGAATATTCTAAAATCAGATTTGCTATGGATGATTTCTAATTTTGATTCCAGGTTGAAGCAAATCAAATCAGGGAAATTGTTTGAGTATGTTGGAACTGGCAAGCCAATTCTGGGACTGGTGCATGAATCTGAGGCTTCTAAGCTTTTGCGAAATTATGGGGCAGGTTTTGTTGCTAGCCCGAATTCGGTTGAAGAAATTAAAGGCCGGTTGACCTTGATTTATAGAAAATGGGAGGAGAATGGATTACCCGAAGTTGATAACGATTTTGTTGCCGGTTTCGACCGAAAATCGCTAACAAAAAAACTGGCACAAATTTTTAATGTAATTTCTTAAGAAGAATTACATCTTTGTTGTTCAGCAGTCACTATGATCAAATTTCTAAAAAAGCTTTACGAACAACGGTTAAAAACTATCACTATAATTTTATTGGATGATAGTAAGCCAGGCGAGGATAATTCATTTCGAGTTCGTCCTAACGCTCTATTTTCTTTATTTATTTTTGCCTGCACAATTCTATCGTTATTCCTGGTGAGTTTGTTTATGATTACCCCACTCGGAGCACTACTATATACCAAAGAGGACGCTCAGATGAGGCAAGACATCGAATTAATCTCGGATAGGATTATTGGCCTGCAAGATTCTTTGTTGGTACGTGACCAACAGCTTTCTGAAATGAAAAACATCATTCGATTAAGTCTTGATACAACACTTACAACTGATGAACGATTCGCTTCGGTTTTTGAAGCAGGAAATGCATACGACGATGGTTTTCGTTTTGGAAACACTCCGGTTAATACGGCAAGCCGTGTGAATCCCTCCGGGATTGTTTTTTCAAATATGCTGAATAGTGCAGACGACTTTCCAGCTCCTTATCCGGTAAATGGAACTCATACCCGTGGCTATGAACCCGATAAGTTTCACTTTGGAATTGATATCGCAACTAAAGCCAACGAGGTAATTACGAGCATTGCAGATGGTACAGTAGTTGGAGCAAGTTGGACGATTAATGATGGATATGTAATCTCAATTCAACATGCAGGTGGTATTTTGAGTGTATATAAGCACTGCTCATCAGTGACAAAAAAAAGTGGTGATATTGTCTTAAAAGGTGATATTGTAGGAACCACAGGAGATGTTGGTCTAATTAGCTCGGGACCGCACCTTCACTTTGAGATTTGGAAGGATGGGATTCCCCAGGATCCTGCACTTTATTTAATTCAATAGATATATGTTAAACCGAAACAAACCACAAAGAACCGTGAGTACAGTTAGTAATTCTCCAGCAGTTAATATTGTAAGTGAAGGCACAAAAGTAACAGGCAATGTACACGCAAAAGCCGATATCCGGGTAAGTGGCGCCATTGATGGTGAAGCCCTTAGCAAGGGTAAATTGATTATCACAGAAGTTGGAAAAGTGAATGGCAATATTACTTCCGCAGACGCCGATATAGCGGGTAAGGTTGAAGGCGAAGTTCGTATTACGAATAAACTCATTCTTCGAAAGAGTGCTGTGATTGATGGTAATATTTACACCAAGACCCTTATTGTTGAAGAAGGCGCTGCCATAAATGGAGCCTGCAGAATGGGGGAGCGATCCAATAAATTATCTCAGTTAAATGACGCTGAGTATGAAAAAGGAACACATCTGAAAGCTTCCGGGAGTTGAAAAAAGAAATTCTTCCAAGGAAATACCGTGAATACTTAGGTCTTGGAGTTGAAATAGCAGCTTCTTTATTATTACCCATGATAGGTGGGTTTTACGTTGATCAGTTTTTTAATAGTTCACCAGTTGGAATATTAGTTGGTGTGGTAGTCGGTTTAATTCTTTTCTTTCTAATCACGATCAGAATCTCTCGCCGCTTAAATTCAGAGGGCGGGAATGATTAATCGACTTCTAAAAAGTCAGTTTATTTTGCTGATTGTTATCTTTTCACTCTCTTTTGTTCTCAATTGGGACCAGTTTCTGGCTGTTTCTTCAGCTTATTTGTTGAGTTTCGGTTTCGTGGTAAGTAGTACGTTAATCGTAACTAAATTCTGGAATAGTGATAGTTCCACATTTCTAAAAGCATTTATTCTTTCAATACCAGTCCGTTTTTTTGTAGTACTGGTGAGTTTCATCCTGCTACTTGTAATAACAAAAATTGACGAAATCTACTTTACAGTTAGTTTCATTATTTCCTATCTTTATCATTCTATAACAGAAACGATTTTCATCAATAAAATCCTCAAAAAGGGAAGTTCCACTACATAATGTTTCAGACTATCCGTCGCCTGTTTCTAACACTTCTTTTTTTATCAATCAGTACCTCACATTTATTCGCAGCAGACGCCGATACTGAAGGCGAAGAGCCGGTATTAGACGTACTTGGAACTGTATCAGATCACGACTATATAAAGCACCCATTTGGTAAGTTATATCTACCCAGAATAATTGTTTGGGAAAATGCGGAAGGTTCTACTCAGTTCAACATGTTTGCCAATACAAAAAAAGCAGTGGCTTCCGGGGTGTTTGCAGATTCAGAAGGGGTCATTGTTCCGGCAGATGGTGGTAGTATCACCTTGGATCTTTCAATTACCTCTCATTTGATTTATTTCTGGGCAGGAATGCTACTCGCCGTTTTCTGGACGGTTATGATGGCCAGAAGGTATTCTGCGGGTGTCGGAAAAGATGTTGAACCCAAGGGGGCTCTTCAAAATATTTTTGAGATTTTGTTTGTATTTATTCGGGATGATGTAGCCCGATCAAATATCGATGCCCACAAGGCAGATAAGTATGTTCCCTATTTCTTTACCGTATTTATGGGGATCGCATTTATGAATTTATTTGGATTGTTACCATGGGCTGCTACTGCAACTGCCGACCTAACAGTAACAGCCACGCTTGCAATCATCACGTTCTTCATTACACAGTTTAGTGGTACCAAGGATTATTGGGGGCACATTTTTTGGTTCCCTGGAGTACCAACCTGGGTTCGGGCAATTCTGACTCCAGTAGAGATTTTAGGGATTTTCACGAAGCCTTTTGCATTGGCTATTCGTTTGTTTGCTAATATGCTTTCAGGAAAGATTATGATCATTGCCATTCTTGGATTGATCTTCATTTTTGCAGAGGCTTTTGGCGCCGTAGCCGGACTTGGAGTGAGTGTATTCAGTGTTAGCCTTACGGTAGCATTGTATGCTCTAAAAGTATTTGTAGCATTACTCCAGGCTTACATTTTCACACTTCTTTCTGCAGTATTTATCGGAATTGCTGCAGAATCGCATGATCATCATGAAGAAGCTCATGCCTGATTTTTTTATCAATCATAACAACAAACTTAAATAGAACTAGGAAATATTATGGGACTTTTAGCAGCTGGTATCGGAGCCGGAATCGTAGCTTTAGGAGCTGGAATCGGAATCGGGATGATCGGTAAAGGTGCAACTGAAAGTATTGCTCGTCAGCCAGAAGCTTCTGGTGAAATCAGAGGAGCGATGATCCTAACTGCTGCCTTTATTGAAGGTGTAGCCCTTCTTGGAGCGGTTATCTGTATTCTTCTTGCATTAGGTATCGAACTTTAATCCGGTCGTAAGATGACTTTTCTTTTAGCTGGGGGCAGCTTCTTATCATTTAACCCGGGATTTGCATTATGGATTCTTATTTCCATGATATTGTTCATTCTGGTGATGATGAAGTATGCCGTTCCACCAATAATGAAGTCACTCAACGAGCGTGAAGCCAAGATCAAAGATTCTCTGGAATCTGCTGAAAAGGCCTTAGCGCGAGCGGAAGCTATTTCAAAGGATAATGAAAAAGCACTCCGCGAAGCAGAAGCTAAGGCTCAACAAATCAGAAAGCAGGCGATAGAAGAAGCTGAGTTGCTTCGTAACGAGCGAATTACGAAAGCAAAAGACGAAGCCACTCAAATTATTGAGCAAGCCAAGAACACGATTGAGCAAGAAAAGAAGCAAGCTCTTACTGAGTTAAGAGAAGAAGTTGCTCGTCTTGCCATCCAATCGGCTTCTATGATTTTGGAAGAAGAACTCGACGAGAAGAAGAACAGTAAATTGGTCGATAAATTTATTGACGACCTATCAAAAAACTAACCTAACAACGGATGTTAGTATCCAAAGCAGCACGAAGATATGCCATTGCATTGCTTGAGCTAAGCAAAGAGCAAAAAGTGGTAGAAAAAACGCTAAGTGACATCTTATTCATCAACAAAACGATCGCTGATTCTCGTGACCTGGAATTATTTCTCAAGAGTCCGATTATCAAACCGGTTGTTAAGAAGGATACATTAAGTGCTATTTTCAAAGGTCACATAACCGACCTTAGTATGCAATTCGTAACTTTGATTGCTACCAAAGAACGTTCTGCGATTCTTCATCAAATCACTTCATCTTTTATTAGTGAGTACAATAAATTCGCTGGAATTATAGAAGTTGAAGTGCGTGCAGCAAAGACACTAACCGCTAAACAGGTTAAAGAACTTCAGAAAGTGCTTGAGAAAACAACAGAGAAGAAAGTAAATCTTTCTGCCACCGAGCAAACTGAGCTCAAGGGTGGTTTGTTGGTTAAGATTGAAGACACCGTAATTGACGGTACCATCAAGCACAAATTAGAGCAGTTAGAAGAAAAGCTGCTCGATACCAATATTGAATTGAACTAGAACGACTTAGTAAACACTAAATACAATGAGCCAAGTCAGACCCGACGAAGTTTCAGCCATACTACGCAAGCAATTATCTGGTTTCGATAGCGAAGCGGATGTGTATGATGTAGGTACCGTACTTGAAGTAGGTGACGGTATTGCACGCGTGTATGGTCTTTCACAAGTACAGGCCGGTGAGCTTGTAACCCTTCCTGATTCAAAAGATGAAGATGGAAATCCTGTAACAGGTATGGTACTTAACCTCGAAGAGGATAATGTAGGTATCGTATTGTTTGGAGCTTCTAATGCAGTAGAAGAAGGGCAAACCGTAAAAAGATCCAAAGATATTGCTTCTGTAAGTGTTGGTGATGGGTTGCTAGGTCGTGTAATCGATCCACTTGGAAATCCGGTTGATGGAAAAGGCCCAATTCTTGGAAGTACTGTACGTCTTCCGCTTGAAAGAAAAGCGCCGGGTGTAATTTATCGTGAGCCGGTATCTCAGCCACTCCAAACAGGGATTAAAGCGATTGATTCTTTGATTCCAATTGGACGTGGACAACGTGAGTTGATTATTGGTGACCGTCAAACTGGTAAGACTTCTGTTGCGATTGATACTATCATCAACCAAAAAGCAACTCAAGATTCTGATAAACCAGTATTTTGTATCTATGTAGCCGTTGGACAGAAAGCTTCTACAGTTGCGGGTATTATGCAAGTGCTTGAGCAAACTGGTGCATTAGAATACACAGTTATTGTAACTGCTCCTGCAAGTTCTGCTGCACCGATGCAGTATATCGCACCATTTACAGGTGCTACGGTTGGGGAGTATTTCCGTGATACAGGTCGTCATGCATTGGTAATTTATGATGATTTATCGAAGCAGGCAGTTGCTTACCGTGAGCTTTCACTTCTACTTAAGCGCCCTCCGGGTCGGGAAGCTTATCCTGGCGATGTATTTTATCTTCATTCAAGATTATTAGAGCGTGCTGCAAAGATCATTGATGATGATGGTGTAGCTCAATCTATGAACAACATTCCTGATGAACTTAAACCTCTGGTAAAAGGAGGCGGGTCCTTAACAGCTCTTCCGGTAATTGAAACTCAGGCAGGGGACGTTTCTGCGTATATCCCGACAAACGTTATTTCTATTACAGACGGACAGATTTTCCTCGATACCGATTTGTTTAACTCAGGTATTCGTCCGGCGATTGATGTAGGTATTTCTGTATCTCGTGTAGGTGGTTCTGCACAGGTAAAATCGATGAAGAAATTGTCTGGTACTTTGAAACTTGATCTTGCTCAGTATCGGGAGCTTGAAGCATTTGCAAAGTTTGGCTCCGATCTGGATCCGGCGACTCAGGCACAGCTACGACGTGGTGAGCGTACGGCTGAATTGTTGAAACAGGATGTATACCAACCACTTCCGGTAGAACAAGAAATTGTTCTTTTGAAAGTAAACGATGCGGGATTGTTGGATAAACTACCAGTTACGAGCATTAGTGAGTTCCAGACTCAATTCCTTGAAACAGTAGGAGCGAAGTACTCTGCTGAAATGACGGAATTGGCAACAACTGGTATTCTTACTGAAGATTTTGGAGCTCAGGTAATTGAGTCTGCAAATCATGTAATTGATCAACTTCTTGCAGCTGAGGAAGTTTAATTCATGGCTAATTTACGGGACATACGAAACCGGATTAGTACTGTAAATAATACACAGCAGATCACAAAAGCCATGAAAATGGTAGCTGCTGCAAAGCTTCGGAAAGCTCAGGATCGAATGGTCCAGACTCGACCATACGCAGCAAAAATCCAGGACGTTGTTGGGCGTTTGGTTCAGGGAACTAATGAATCAAATCAATTAATGCGATCTGTTGAGAACGTAGACAATGTATTGATGATCATTGTTGGTTCTGATCGTGGACTTTGCGGTGGTTTCAATAACAATCTCTTTAAAGAGATTGAAAAGTTTATTGAGACTAAACTTGGTGAATACCGTGAGAATGATCGGTTAAGTTTGGTTACCATTGGTAAGAAGGCTACGGCTCATTTTTCGAAAAGAAAGTATAATTTAGCTACTTCGTACCCTGGTTTTTTTGATTCCCTGGAGTATGATAACACTTCGAAAATTATGACATTGGCTACAGAGCAATTTGTAGATGGTGATTTTGATGAAGTATATATCGCATTCAACGAATTTAAATCAGTAATTGCCCAAAACCGGAAGATTGACAAAATCTTACCAATTGATCCCCAGGCAATTGCAGGTGATGATTCTAACGAGTCAATTGATTATATTTTCGAGCCCGATTCTTCGGTGATTCTTGATCAGCTTTTGCCATTGCATTTGAATATGCAACTTTGGAAAGCGGTATTAGAATCTAATGCCGCTGAGCAGGGTGCAAGGATGTCGGCAATGGATAGTGCTACCGAAAACGCAAAAGAACTGGAGCGTAATCTTCGGTTGAAGTATAACCAGGCCCGGCAAAGTGCCATTACGACCGAGATTTCCGAGATTGTATCCGGAGCTCAGGCACTTTCAGATTCTTAACATATTGGAGAGTTGGCAGAGTGGTCGAATGCGGCGGTCTTGAAAACCGTTGAGGTGCAAGCCTCCGGGGGTTCGAATCCCTCACTCTCCGCTGAAAATAGCCCCTTTGGGGCTATTTCTGTTTAAATAAATGTACTTTGGGTACGTTGTAACTGCTGCAGTAACTAATAGGTACTACATGAGATCAATGACCATTTTTTTCCTTCTGATTGGACTGAGTTCAAACTCGTTTAGTCAGGATACATTAGCAATTGGTATTGATGAATTCATCGAAATTGCACTTTCTAATGCAGGTCAGGTTAAGATGGCTCAAAATGATATCCAGTTAGCTGAGAATCGAAAACAACAAGCTGCGGACCAGCGATTTCTTCCCAGGTTGGACTTTCGATCTGAGCATGCATTAGTACCTGGAGTTGATTCCAGTTTCCCGGAGGAACAGATTTACCTGGATCCTAATGCTAATAACGACTGGGAGAAAGTAGGTCTTTATACTCGCCTTCGAATTACTGGAGTTCAACCTCTATTTACCTGGGGAGCAGTAGGAAAAGCAGTACAAGCTGCTGAGTTGGGCATTAAAGCTGTACAGCAACAATCTGATGCAACCGGAAATGAAGTAGAAATACTTCTGAATGAATTGTACTATGGATATGTACTCGCCCTTGAGATTGAGAGATTGTTAGATGATGCAGAGGATAAAATGGACCAGATTGAGAGAGCGATGGAAAAGCAGGAAGAAGAAGATCCTGCATCACTCGACGAGTCTGATGTATTCAAATTTCAGGTTTTTAAGGCCCAGTTCGGGATTCAAAGAGAGGAGGTAAAGCGAAACCTTGAATATGTGAATGAGTCCTGGAGATATGCCCTAAGAAACGAGGATGGAATTATTTATGAACCCGAAGTTCGTTTTCTGGATCCGATGTATTCTGACTTGGCAGAAATCGGTTATTACCAGAATTCTGCCATGATTAACCGCCCGGAACTACGAGCGATTGATTTTGGACGAGATGCTCTGAAAACGTACATCAGCTCGTTAAGAGCTCAAAATTTACCAGGCCTCTATTTTGGATTCACAACCACTTTTGCGAGTACTCCGATCAGGCCGAGACAGCCAAACCCGTTTATCTCAACTCCTGAGAATACCTTCAATACCTCATTTGGTCTTACTATTCGGCAAAACCTGAATTTCTTCCAGGCAAAAACTTCGCTTCAACGCGGGAGACTGGAAGTTAAAAGATTAGATTTTATTGAGGATGCCGCTCGTGATGGAATTATGCTGGAACTAAATGAAGCGTTTCGGGTAGCAGCAATTTCAAAAGTAAAAGTCGAGCGTACTCAGGATGCTTTACAAATAGCCAAAGAGTGGTTGCGTTCTGAGCAGTTAGACTATGATTTGGGATTTGGTGAATCGAAAGATTTAATCGATGCGGTACGACAGGAACTGGAACTACGCCTGGAGGAAAAGCAAAGTATTTTTGAGTACAATAGCGCAATGACTAAACTTAATAAATCAGCCGGGCTTCCGTTATCACATCATTCAAATGAGAATTAAAGAGGATTTATGAGATTATTTAAATACACAGCGGTGCTATTTTTGATGGCCGCAAGTTCAATAGGGGTAGTTGCTCAACAAGATGCTGAGAGCATAAGAACTATGCTGGAAGAGCGTGATGTTGAGATAAAAGAAATTTTAGGCCCCGACGGTAGTGAGTATACCGATGATCAACGGGAGACATTGAAAACGATTATTAATGGAGTAATAGACTTCGAAGCAATGTCTAAAACTGCCCTGGAAGAAACGTTTGAATCCATTTCAGAGGAAAGCAGAACAGAATTCGTTGATTTATTTTCAACGATAATCAGAGACAATTCTCTAACTAAGCTGGAAATTTACCGTGCTACGGTTACCTATAATGACATTGCAATTAATGGTGATGAAGCACTTGTACAAACCATGGCTGAATTAGACGAAGTAAGAACTCCGGTTGATTACAAGATGAAATGGACAGGTGGGGAGTGGGTAATCACTGATATGAGTATCGATGATGTTTACACCGCTGAATCGTACAATCGCCAGTTTCAACGGATCATTGCCCGGCGTGGATTCGACGCTTTAATGGAAAGCCTTCGCCGCCGCGCCGCCCGATCGTAATGACTCTTTTATTGTGATGTGAATCACCGTATCTTTAAAAAAAATTTTTTGGACGGTGCTCACATCTATAAATAAAGAAAAGAAGGGTAAACAAGGCTATGTGTATGTAAGTTATGGCCACCCAAAGTATCTAAAGCATACCATTGCTTCGGCTGTCACATTAAGGAGGTATGATAAAACCCGTCCTATTGCCATCATTTGTAGTGACAAACAGCGGAGCATCATTGATGAATATGAGCTTAACTCGCTGTTTGATGTGATCAAAACCCTTCCGGAAGAGCACGCGTCAATTGTTGGATTCAAACACAACATACATCGTTACAGAGTGTTTGAGGAAAATCTTTTTCTGGATAGTGATATTGTTTGGTGCAGAAATCCGGACCCGCTCTGGAGTTCCTTTGCTCATTATGAATTTACAATCACAGGAAATCTCATTTCTGATAGTTTTTTTGGAGCTCCAAAGGGAGTTAAAGTGTTATATGATGTACTTCTGGGCCGACGGAAAAGAACTCTTAAGCGTTTCGGACTTACCTATCTGAGTAGAGTTCAGTCCGGGATGATGTATTCTTCTGATCACGAATTGACCCGAAAGGTTTGTGAATTAGCGGGAGAGATGCTTGATCGAAAAGATGAGACTCATTTCAAAAGTCGCAAGATGGAGCAGGGTAGGACCATGGAATCCTGTGAGTGGAGCCTGGCAATGGCTATGAGTAAACTGAATATTCCTGTTTATCCCTGGTTACAAGGTCATGAGAGCCCACAATTGGATTATATTGATTTTTTGACGGAGCATGATGACGATTTCCAGTATGTACAATCTAAATTCTATACTCACGATTTTGTGTACATGCTTCGAGGGTTAAAAGTCGATTGGTTCAGGAAACTCTTGTTTTCATTCTTCACCAGGTTTCCTGGTATGGGAGATTACTTCTTTACAACTCCATACTGCCTGCATTTTGGATGGTATCACCATAAAGTGCCTTTCTTTACGTTTTCTGAGGTAGTATGGAAAAAACTAACTTCTTCAGAATCTTCTATCGATCAGGTAGTAAATACTTCCACAGCGGCCAATATCTAATTTTTTTGAACTATGAAGCATAGTTCCAGACTGCTGATACTCAGTATCCTATTTTCAATGTTATGTTTGAGTGATGCTTCAGCACAGTTATCGAATGGAGAACTTGTTTTAAAAAGCAAAGCTATTGCACCGGTTTCATCTAATGATGTACCGTTTTGGCTCTGGGCCAATCAATATGGAAAAGTAAATGATGAAGGAGTAAATGCGATTCAGGATGTGAGTTATACATCCAGTCATCTTACGAATAGCGGATTGTCATTTAAGTCGAGGTTTGATGTTACTCTTACAAATGGGATCAATCATTCGCTTAACATATCTCAGATGTACATTAATGCCAGCTATAAGAAACTGGAGGGTACTTTTGGAAGGTTTAATGATATCCAGGGATTGAACGATGGAGAATTAGGTATCGGATCCATGATGAAGAGCAGAAATGCGAGTGCAATGTTTGGCGGTAGAATTGGAACAAATCAGTTTATCGAGTTTCCTTTTACTCAAGGCTACTTCGAATTCGACTTTGATGTAGGGCACTACTGGTTTGATGAGGATCGATACGTAGAAGACGTGTACCTGCATTCAAAATCTTTGTATTTACAAATTGATTTGAGTCCGCTAGAACTCAGAGGTGGAATCATACATAATGCGATGTGGGGTGGAGTCAGCCCTGATTTTGGGCAGTTTCCTTCAACATTTAATGATTACTTGAGAGTTGTATTTGCTCAGGGAGCAAGAAAGAATTCTACGGTAACCGGGGAGCAGGAAAACTCTCTGGGCAATACAATAGCGGCTTTTGATTATGGAATATTGTGGGAAGACGATCGAATTGACCTGGCGATTACCCGGCTATTTTATATTGAAGACAGAACAGGTTTATTAAGCCGAAGTGGGTGGGATGGGCAATGGAGTATTGATCTTTATTTTAAGAAGCCGACTTTTCTGAGAAACATCCGGTATGATTATATCTATACTATTCGTCAGGATTCCAAGAACTACCAACCTGATGGACGAGCAGATTATAACCATCATTATCTATACCGAACTGGCTGGACATATCATGGAAATGTGATTGGAATTCCTCTATTCACGTTTGATGAGAGCATAAATCAATTCACTAATAATATTCTCGTTGGGCACTCTCTGGGCTTTATTCTGAACCCGAGTGCTCAAAGTGAAATTAAAATAATAGGGACCTATACCCGAAATTATGGCACCTGTGATGATCTCTTAATAGATCCAGATGATATATGTTCCTCAGAGCCACCGACACTATTAGAGGAAGCAATTCCCAGAAAGGAAGCCAGAAGAGATACTTTCTTTGGATTTTTTGGGTTAAGCAGAACGTTTAATGATAAGATTACAGCGGGAGTTTCTTTATCGATGGATATTTTGGAAGGAGAAGAAAACAGGAGTGGTTTTGCTTTTGATATCAGTTATGACCTGTTCAAAAACTGATGCGTTCATAAACGGATAAATATTGATCCGCTGTAGATTCCCAGCTATAGTTTTCTTGGACCCTTAGTTGAGCATTTATTCCAATCTCTTTCCGGGTTTCCGGTGATTGAATCAAATCAAGTATGGTAGTTTCTAAAGATTTATCGTCACCGGGTGGGATTAATTTTCCTTCATTTGGAGAAGTGATTAATTCGGGAATAGAGCCAACATTTGTACTAATTACAGGGATCCCACAAGCCATTGCTTCCAAAATAGCATTCCCAAAGCTTTCTTCTAATGAAGGCAAAACGGCTATTGTGGATTGACGGATTTCTCTTATCAGTTCCGGGACTTCCAGCCAGGATTTTAAGTTTAGTTTATTTTTTAGAGGGCCTTGTGAGTTTAAAGCCTTGATTTCATGTTCAAAATCACCCCTTCCAACAATTACAATTTCGTCGATTTGGCCTGAAATCCTTTTTGCAGCATTAAGTAGAACATCGATTCCTTTTTCCCTGGATAGCCGACCAAAGAAAATAAGTCGTATTTTTTCGTCGTATGAATTTGGTTCTCCCAGTGATAAAAAGTCTTTAGGAATTCCATTTGGGATTACCTGAAATGCCTTGCCATCCAATGGATAGTGATTTTTATATGTATCAAGGGCAAATTTTGAGGTAGGGCAGTAGATGTCACATCCCTGGAAACTTTGTCCAAGTAGGGCATACTTCGAAGGGAAAAAGTTAAACGAGAAACGACTTTTTTTTCGAGGATAAACCCCTTTAATACTCGGATACCTTGGAGTAAGAATAAACCGGATTTGGTTGGAACTTTTGAGTTCATTAACTAATGCAGATTCCTCTCCGTTTGCATGGTAAACCATCCCCGGTTGATACAATCGGGTGATATGCTTTTTAACTCCTTGAGTAGTAAAAGATCTGAATAGGTTTTTCCTGGAGGATTTAATTCCGGGATATTCTGCCCAATGTATTTCATAGTTTAAATCCTTTGGAGCATGAACTTTTTCTCCATTTACTTTTGAATAGATAACATGGACGTCATAACCTCGCTCTCCAAACACCTGCGCTAGTTGGTGAGTAGACCGTTGACCACCTCCGGAATATGTCGACCAGGGTGAATAATTTGATGATAAAATAATCCTATAACTCAATTAAAAATCGTACTATTGGTTGAACCTAAAATCAGGGTATAATAATTTAATGATAGAGAAGAAAAGAGCCGTAAGTATACTCGGCATCATCATGATAATATACGCAAGCCTGGTTGCAACTCATGAGGGAGAATTTTGGCCTTTCAGTATTTACCCCATGTTTTCTCAGGCTGGAAATCCGTGGACCCGTTCTTTTGTGCGTGATGTTACTTCCGAAGATCGTCCAATACAGGGTGACATTCAGTCCAATGAAGAATTATATGGTGTTCCTTTTGCACTGAATACGGTAGGAGTACACCAAAATGACCTTTCGAATTTCATGTCGAAAAACAAAGATTGGACCCCGGAAAAGAAAGAAGCTGTTCGAAAGTATTTTGAGTCGGTAATCGATGAAAAGGAACTGCTTGTTTACAAAGTGAGCGGAGCATTAGGTGATCAACAGGTTGATTTTACCTATAAACCATACGTGTACATTACAACCGATACTACCACAGTTTTTGAATGATGAGCGCACTTTTTGATAGGATTTTTGAGTTTGACAGAGAAGAAACGGTTGGGCAGATTCTCTTTTTTCGATTGATAGAACTTGTGGTGGCTTACCAAATCATAGTAAATGTTTGGAAATGGTCGTTTTACATTGTGGAACTTACAGATGTGATTTTGCCACTTGGTATCGCGAATTATTTTGACGTCAGTATACTATTTGGTACTAGTTTCCCTTTCATAAATGCCACTATCATTACCTTATTATTGATTCTTGGTTTTAGCAGGAAATGGAATTATGCTTATTTCATAACGATCTTTTTCTTCCATCTGCAATATGTAGCGAGGTTTTCGCAAGGGGAAATTTCCCACGGTAGCAATCTTGCGGGTATGATCCTCCTTTGTATCGGAGTCTCTTTTGCCTTTGTTAATCAATCGGATAAGGTTAGAAAAACTGCACTAGGCTTAATTTTCTTCTTCGCTGGCCTGGGATATGTATCAGCAGCTATTTGTAAACTTATAGGTACAGGTATTACCTGGCCCATTGGCGAGCATCTACAACTTTGGATTGCAGAGCGATATACGGATAAATTATCTCAGCGTGGAGCTTTCGAATTGAGCGCCTTCCAGAATTTATTGCTTGATAACTGGTATCTGGCTACAGCAACATTAACATTCGGGTTATTATCAGAATTGTCCGGTTTTCTTCTTTGGTTCAGAAAGACGCGCTGGATCCAGGCTATTATTCTGATGGGAATGCATATTGGTATAGTATTTACCTTGAATATTTATTTTGGGGATTATGTATACCTGTTACTTTTGATAGGTTTCCCATGGGATAAACTGTTCGATTATCTTACTACCAGATTCCAGGTTTCAATGTCGAGTCGGGGGGTAGCCTGGTTAGTTAGATAACTTTAGAAACCTGTTCATTGGTGATTTCATCCAGGCCTTTTGGCCTGATGAAATTGAACATAGCAAAGAAAATAAAGTTCAGGATTTTCCCCAATACGCTTCTTGTCAGCATTAACCCGGCAATTTCAGATTCTGATACCGAGAGATTCCCCGCCATGGTAATGCTCAAACTAACAAAGATGAAGTCTTTATTAGGAAGAAAAGGTATTCTTGAAAGTATAATCTCCAGAGATAGATAAGTGAACCACACATAAAGCTCTGTTTGCGGCATTACCACATAAAACATCATAAGGTTTAAAGCCTGTACGAAAATCAAGCGAAGCATCTGAATACCAAAAATGGATGCAGCTGTACTCCATTTCATATGAATTACGTAATTCCTAAACCGGTAAATCACCAGCCCTAAAACAACTGCAAGTACGATTCCAATAATCCAATACACCAGTTGATCAGCAGAAAACCAGGTGTCTATAGGAACCTGCCCGGTAAAAAAGAATACAGAGAGAAGGCCTACTGAAACGAAGGTAGAAGCGACCGAGGAAATGATGTTATTATCCTTAATGGTAAGAGCGATCTCCTTGTCGGTAAGGGAAAGGTTTTTCTTAGCCCATGAGAAGAAGTAGATTTCACCTGAATAACCCAGGACATCTTTATTGTAAACCCGCTTAGTAATGAAGGTAGGAATGCTTTTCAGTGCATTAAACTTCCAGGTTAGTCGATAAATCCACACCTCAAAAAAAGGCAGCTGGAAATAAGCAAACAGAAAGAGTAAGTAGAAAAGAGGTTGTACAGGGAGTGATTCCCAAACCCTGCTCCATCCAACCTTTGTAAGTTCATATCCCATCCAAATAATGATGATTACAAAAAGAACTCGCTGGAACCACTTAGAAACGGTTTTACCTTTTTCTGAATCAAAAAAGGACGATAACTGACTGCCTAAATCCTTAAATTGCATGGATGGTTTTGTTTACAACTCGAAAATATACGACGTAATTGAATCAAGTTTTCTAAATCCTATGCGGGTATTTTTTGTAACCCAGGACTTTCCGCCAGAGACCGGTGGAATTCAAACGTATTCATTCGAGCATACTAAGAGATTATCCAAAGAAATGGATTACCTGGGTGTGATAGCACCACTAAGAAAGGGGGCAGTAAAACATGATGAGACAAGTGGGGTTGAAACTATACGAATTAGAATATCCAACGCACTTCTATTCCTGCCGCTAATTTTTCGGCTTCCATTTTTGGTGAAGAAGAAAAAAGTTGATACTGTTTTCCATGCCCAATGGCAGACCCTGGTTCCAAGCATTATTTCAAAAAAATTAGGCCTGATTAGAAATATCGCGTTAGCAAGTCATGCCAGAGAGCTTTTGCTCAATCCATTTAAAGTCTCATTCCTTCACTCTCTGTACTTCAGGTATATGAGATGGGCATTGTCGAAGGTAGATATTCATTTCCCGGTAAGTGCTTACACAAAATCACTATTACTTGATAAGAAAGTAGCAGAAGAAAAAATCCAAGTGGTTATAAATGGAACGGATCCACAAGTGTTTTTTCCAAAAGATGTATCGGATTTCAAAAAAGAACTCAATCTTTCTCGCTCATTTATTCTTTTAACAGTTACACGTCTGGTTGAAAGAAAAGGTATCGATACGGTGATTAAAGCTATATCAATATTGAAGAATGAAATTGATAGTCTTACGTATTTCGTAATAGGAGATGGTGAGATGAAAGAAGAGTTAAAGATCTTAGCCAGGGAAGAAGGAGTAGATAATAATATTGAATTCGTGGAAAGAACAGGCCGTGAGGCTCTCACTGATTACTACAATGCATGTGATGTATTTGTAATGCCATCAAGAACAACCCCACCTGATGTAGAAGGGTTCGGAATTGTATATCTGGAAGCAAACGCATGCGGTAAGCCTGTAATTGGTAGTTATTCCGGAGGAATTCCAAGTGCAATAATCCACAAAAAAACAGGTTTATTGGTAGAAGAGGATAATCCGGTGAAACTGGCTGATGCAATTAAGAGTTTATATGACAATAAAGAGTTTGCAGAAGAACTTGGAGCATCCGGTTTACAGCGAGTGAGAGACGAAGCAAATTGGGATGCGGTATCGAAAACTGTAATCCATCATCTTCAAAAATTAAAATGACATCTAAATGAACATGGGATTGAGCGTACTTTTACTATTAATTCAGATCATTTTCCAGGTTTCACAGGAAATCAATGAACAAGAGTATATTGTAGAAACTTTCGAATCTGGTTCGATAGGAGCACTTCCGGAAGGCTGGTATAATCATAAAGGAAATACTGCAATTGAGGAATTTAGTGAGGAGCTCAGGCAAACCTATAAATATCAGATTATGGATGAAGCCGGAAACAAATTTCTTCGGTTCGATGGAGTGAACGGGAAGCATATGAGTTATCCTCTCATAAATAAGGATAATATCAATATCTATGACACTCCTGTTCTTTCATGGAGATGGCGCATTCATGATGCTCCGGAAAATGGGAACGAAGACTCTGACGATAGAAACGATGTTGCTGCCAGTATTTACGTCGTTTTCGATATGGGGCGTGTTGCTTTATTTAAAAAAGTGCCTAAATCTATCCGGTATACCTGGAGTAGTTCGCTAGAGGAAGGGACCGAGCTTTCTAAGTTTTTTGGTAACCAAAAAATAGTGGTAATGGGAAAAGGTGAGGATACTGGAGGGGAGTGGAAATCGTTCGAAAGAAACATTGTAGAGGACTACAAGCGACTATTCGGTGACGATCCCCCAAAGAAACCAATAGCTATTTTAATTCTGAGTGATGCCGATGATACAGGTGTGGCAACAGTAGCTGATTATGATGACATCATCTTACAATCTGCATCGGCGAATTAGAAATAAAAACCGTACTTTTTCGGTCTTTAATTTCCCTGGAAAGAATATTTCATGAAGCAAGTTTTGAGGCTTTTTCAGCCTCTTTTAGCACTTAATATTTCTCACCCATTTCTTGTAATCGGCGTCAGCCTGCTTATTGCAGTAATCAGCGGGTATTATGCATTTCAGTTAAAAGTCGATACTGATATTGCAAACTTGCTCCCGAAGGATCACCCTAATGTACTGGCACTGGATAGATTACAGGAAAAAGTTGGAGGTGAAACTGAGATGCAGGTTGCGATTAAGTCACCTAGTTTTGAGGCAAATAAAGCGTTTGCTGAAGCCATCATCCCGAAAAGTCTTGAGCTTTGGTACCCTCGATATGATGACTATTATTTTAAGCGTGCGGAATTTCGTAAGAATACCGAAATAATTAGAAACAACGCCCTTTACCTGGCAAGTGGTGAGGAACTAGAGGACATCACTTTCTGGCTGGAAGATGAAATCTATTACGCAAAAGAAGAGGCCAATCCCTTTTTCGTAGATTTTGAAGATGATTTTGAGGACGAAAATGACATTGAGGAAGAAGATCCGTCAGAAAGTTTTAAAGAGAGCTATGAGACACTTGTCCCCTCTGAATACCCCGTAAATGAAGATAGTACCATTATGGTACTAAAGTTTTTTCCAACCGGCTCAAAGAGTGACGTACAGTACCTGGAGGATATGTTTGCTGCTTATGACTCCCTTATTGCTGAGCTTGACCCGGCTTCTTTTCACCCGGATATGGAGGTACAGTTTGGGGGGCGACTAAAACGTCACCTGGAGGAAATTACCTCCATTATGAAGGATGTAATGGGTAGTTTTGCTTCAGGAATCAGTAGCGTTGTCCTGTTAGTGATGCTCTATTTCTTCATCAAGAAATACATTCACTACCGCAACGGTGATCCGGAAGAGAGGAAATACAGTATTTGGAGCCACATATTACGTATGCCAATTCCAGTGCTGATTATTGGTATTCCTCTGGCATTTAGCCTGATCTGGACATTCGGACTCACCTATTTTTATTTAGGAATGTTGAATACAATGACCTCCGTACTGGCGGTTATTCTTTTTGGCTTGGGCATTGATTACGGAATTCATTACTACGCAAGATATATTGAGCTTCGTTCAAGTGGGTTAACTGTTGAAGAAGCTGTTTATGCAACTAATTCAAAAACTGGTGAAGCGATCCTGGTTAGTGCATTCACGACCGCATGTGCTTTATACGTTCTGATGTTCGCTGATTTCCGTGGCTTTTCTGAGTTTGGATTTATATCAGGGACCGGGATTATGCTCGCCTTGTTTGCAATGTTATATGTACTTCCTGCATTATTAGTGATTTTTGAAAAGTACAACCTGATCTTGTTCAGTAAAAATGATCAGGCTCATGATGTTGCTCCTCACCGTTACCCGTTAGCACGGCCTGTGGTAGTATTGGGGCTAATTGCATCAGCGTTTGTAGTTGGGTATTCAGATAACCTTAGCTTCGAGTACAACTTTGGGAATCTTGAGCCAAGATACCCGGAATATGAAAAGTTTCGCGAGGTATCCGGTCAGGTTGATGAACCTCGTCGTCGGAATCCGGCCTATATCATTGCTGATTCGGACGAAGAAGTAGCCATGTTGATCGATGAGCTTTGGGAGATTGTAGATGCCGATACGGCTTCACCTACGGTCTTGAATATCGAATCACTCCAGGAACGTTTTCCATCCACGGATGAAGAAGCCGAAGATAAACTGGAGCAGATCGCATATGTTAGGGAGTTACTCCAGGATCCTTTTCTCGTAAACAGGGAGGATGAGGATTTGGATAAACTCCGAACAGCAGCTCAAAGTACCGAGCCTTTGACCATTGAGGAAATTCCGGATTATCTTAAATCCCGCTTTATTACAAAAGATGGAGAAGTAGGTCGATTCGTTATTATCTATCCGTCAGAAGGCTTATCAGATGGTCGAAAATCCATCGCTTTTAAAGACGATATTGGCAGTGTAGAGCTTGAAAATGGAAAAACCTACTATGCAGCCAGTACAAGTATTGTTGCGGCTTCTATGCTTGATTTGATGCGAACAGAAAGCCCGTATATGGTAGGCGCAACATTTCTGATCATCTATATTTTTATGATTTTCACCTTCCGATCCTTTCGCTGGTCGGTTATTTCCATGTTACCCCTCCTTGTTGGGTTGCTTTGGTTATTTGGGATTATGATGCTTTCAGGACTTCAATTCAATTTCTATAACTTAGTGGTGCTTCCCGCGATACTTGGAATTGGATGTGATAGTGGAGTTCATCTTGCGCATCGGTACAGGGAAGAGGGAAAAAATAGTATGTGGGCCGTGCTCTCCAGTACAGGACAGCATATCACCATGGGAAGTTTTACTACTATGCTTGGTTTCGCAGGATTAGTATTCACCGCCCACCCCGGGCTCCAATCACTAGGTGTCATGGCTGTGATTGGAATCGGGATGACACTCCTTACCTCAATTACATTCCTGCCCGCCTTGATTCAATGGTTAGAAGATCGGAATTGGATCCGGTATTAACAGATTTCAGATGTATAGCTTTTTTGAATGTTATTGCCATTCTTTACGATCAGATTGCGTTAGACATCTTTACTCCGATTCTGGCAGCGTAATCTACTTTATTTAAGAAAATGGTCTCATTTTGCTTTTCAAAGTATTCCAAAGTTGCTTTTTTGGATCCTGTCCAATGGCCGTAATCATCAATAATCAGTATTCCATATTTCGAAATTTTAGGAAATAGGTGTACCAATTCATGCATTGTAGATTCATACCAATCGGTATCAAGCCTTAATATTGCGATGGTAGAGTTGGGGGCAGTGTTGGGAATCGTATCTTCTACTTTTCCCTTGACGTAGATAACATTTTCCTCCGAAAACCCGGTTAATCCAATGTTATGCTTTACTTCTTCTAAAGGAGCGTAGGCCCAATCGGATGAATCTTCTCCCGTAGAAGTTTTTGAAAACTTGTCAGCCGCTTTTTCTCCCCAAAGGTTGATATCGGAATCGCCAGGTTTTACCATTCCCTCGAAAGTATCATATAGATATATTTTTCTGTTCTCTATCTTCTTGATTTTTAGAAACTTTGCAATCATCATTGCACTTCCGCCCTTCCAAACACCGCACTCAACAAAATCGCCCGGAATATTGTTATCAATGATGTAGTTCAAAGAATTGTAAAGAGAATACATTCTTTCTTTTGGCGTCATTGTGTAGGGTGCACACAAATTATAGATTTCCTGAAATCCTTCCTCGTCGAGATCTATATCTACTTCTCTTGAAACGCGATATATTTGTAAATCAAATAAGCTTAATAATTTATTGATTATGCTGTTTTTCATTTTCAGACCTTGTTATGTACCCGAGCAAGGTCCGTCTTAACCATAGGTGAAAAATAATCAACAAATAAAAAACATACACTTTTAAAATGGTGTCCGCGTGGAAGGCTACAAGTATAATTTCACTTCTTTAGCCAGTACTCTTTAAACCTCCCGAAAGTGCATTTACCGTCAGAAGTAAGTGATTAACCAAGTCAGCAGAGTCAACTTTAGAATTGTTCGACCTTTTCATGGTTAAGTATCGCATTTGAAGCTCATGTAGTACATTCAATGCCAATTTTCTGAGCTGAGAATCTTCCAGTTTGGCAGAGCGTCTATGCATTTTATCACTCCCCATAATTTCATCCGTTTGGTTGAGTGCAGCCTGGTAGTCACCCAATACCAAATCCATAATCTCGGTTCTCAAACCCTCATCTTGTACATATTCTGAAAATCGCTTCATGATGGATGGATCTGCATTCAGTAAATTAGTCTCAATCTGAATAATGAGGTACTTAAAGAATGGCCAATCAACAGCTAGTTTCCTGAAAGATTCAAGTGCCTCGGGATTTTTTTCCTGCATCGATTTAAACGCATTTCCGAAACCAAACCAGCCAGTGAGGTTAAATCTCGACTGGTTCCAACTAAAAACCCAGGGTATGGAGCGCAAATCATTCAAAGTACGTTGGCCAGTTCGCCGGGCCGGGCGTGAACCGATTTTACTCTCCTCAAGTACATCGATAGGTGTAGCCTGGCTATAAAACTCTATAAAACTTGGGTGATCAAGTAATGAACGATATGTTCGATTAGATTCAGCTACTAATTCGTCCATTACCGGGAAAGCATATTCAAACGTATCCGCCAGATTTTTTTGAATGGCTTGCTTTGCAGTTCCGGAAAGAAACATCTCCAGGTTATAGGTAGCGTTCAGTAAGTTGGCGAATTGATTCGCAATAGTTTCGCCCTGTATGGTCATTTTAATAGAGCCACTTACTGATCCGGGAGGCATACTTTCTAAGAAGCGATGGATTTTTCCGCCACCCCTGCTGATGGTTCCTCCCCGACCATGGAAGAAAGTCAAACCAACATCATGCTTTTTGGCAGCGGCAGTAAGTACAGCCTCGGTTTTATAAATGGTCCACCTGCTGGATAAGATTCCCCCGTCTTTGTTGCTGTCACTGTACCCTAGCATGATCTCTTGTTTTCGTCCGGGATCTTTTTCTAACCGTGCTTTAGTTTTTGGATGGGAGAGGAATGCGTCAAGGATTTCTTCACCAGATTCAAGGTCCTCGATAGTTTCCAATAATGGTACTACCTGGAAATCAGTGGAATCCAAACCGACTTCACGCAAAAACAGGTAGACAACTAATAAGTCGCTGAGGCTCCGGGTCATACTCACAATAATGGATCCGATCCCGGCTTTTCCATAAGTATCGGTAAATGATTTGATAACACGAAAATATCCAAGCACATTATCAGCTTCCAATCCGCAAGAAAAACCCGATGGAAGAAACGGACGGTTGGTCATCAATTCAGTATTTATGAATTCCAGGCGATCATTTTCACTCCAATTCGCGAAATCATGATCCGGGTATCCGGCTGCTTCCAGAATCTGACTTATCACCTTATCGTGGTAGGTACTATTTTGACGGATATCTAATTTTGCCAGATGAAATCCAAAACACAGGATTTGGCGCTCGATAGGAAAAATTAAATCCTCCACAATGCGATGAGAGCCTGCAGATTCAAGTGCCTTTTCAAGAAGCTTGATATCACTAAGTAGGTCTTCCGGGGTTTCATAAAAATGAGTTGATCCAGAATCGGGGGATGCATCAATGGTGTTTGTTAGTTTCAAAATGACCAGATTTGCAAACTGTCGCCAGGGTTCATTCGGGTTTCGTTGAACGGCTGTCAGGCCTGCTTCGCCAAATACATTTGCACGTTCTTCAATTTCATCCAGAAACCATTCCGGGGCACTCGTCAGGTAAGAAGAGAGGCTGATTTTACGGGCCAGATCTTTGAGATTTCGGAGGTGTAGATCAAGGGCTACTTCTCTATGCTTATGTAGTGTCTCATTAGTAAAATCAGGGGTCACAAACGGATGTCCATCCCGGTCTCCGCCAACCCAACTTCCCAATTGTAATAAAGGGAATTGCTCAGCCAATGATAGATTGTCGGGATTAAACCCGGCTTGTTTCCAGGCGAATTTCAATCGTTGATCTGAAATGTTCAGTGCTTTTGGGAAAACGTTAGCAAAATAGTATAACAAGTTGTTCCGCTCATCTGACAAATCTGGTTTTTCAAGATAAATATCTCCGGTTAACCACCAACGCTCTAATAATCCGAGAATCTCGTTGTGCAGGACATCCTGTTCCTGGGGCGACCAATTCGGGTTTTCACGTTTTACTAACATTCGGTACAGCTCCCGGTGGATTTCAAGTACGGTAACTCTCTTCGCTTCCGTCGGGTGGGCTGTAAGAACCGGCATCACACTTAGCTTTTTAAGGACATCTGCTACTTCACTCTCTGAATAGTTTTGTTCCTTCAGCGATGTGAGTGTTTCTGCCCAGGAGCCACGGATTGAATCGGGTCCCAGAAAAAACTCCGATTTTCTTCGGTAATGAGTGGCATTATTTTCTTCTACAAGATTTAATAACTGGAATCCGATACTTAGTGCCTGAATCACTTTCTGATCCGGGATATTTTTGGAGTCAGAAAGATCCTGGTGCTCGTTAATCCAGGGTAAAAGGGATGCTATTTCTTCTTCGCCTACAGATACCAGCATTTCAGAGAATGCCTCGATCAGGTAAACAAAGTCATCGTTAATTTTTTTTAGGCTTTGGCTGTCGAGTACTACTTTTTCCATGAATACAGGATATCCCTCTTTGATGAATTAAATAAGTATTTTTAATGACCAATTGAAGATAATGGAACGCAGATATCTTCGGAATCAAAATCGAACAGCCCGGGTAAAATTTATCAATAATTAATAACCCAGTTGGTTATACAGATCGGGTGATTGCTTCAAATAACGATCTTTATTAGTCTCCAAAAACCATGCTTTTGAAATGAATTCATTGTTGGTAAGTCGTGCATCTTTCCAATCGGTAACCCCTTCAAATTCGTAATTTTCCCAATTGGTATTAATAAAGCTGATAGCTTTAATATTCTTTTTGTAGGTAACTGTAAAGAAATTCACAAACCACTGATCCCAGGTTGAGAGATCATTTGGTTTGATTCCTGCCGTCGGACTTGCTTCTGCTACCATTACAGGTTTTTTATGGATTTTGGCAAATTCCATTAAGGCATCCCCATACTGCAATAAATCAGCGTCCTGGTACAGAAGACCAAATAGGGAAATGCCTACCCAATCTACATATTCATCTCCGGGGTAATAAGATTCCAGGGAGTACCCATTATAAGGTTGAAATAAATAAGAATGCCAGACAAACGCTACATTATCAACACCTTCTGCCCGCATGATATCCACCACTCTTCGATAAGCAGCTACATAGTCGTTGGGTTCTAATTCGTTATGGGGGCCGTCAAATTCATATCCAATTCTAAGATAGATGGGACGGTTTATGGATTTGGCCCAGGAACTATATTGTCGGATCACTTCATCAAATTCTCCGCTTGCGGTTCGTTTTGCTATTCTCCAGGTCCCAACCATCCACATCCCGCTTTGAATAACCGTATTTGGAAAGCGATCCACAAGAGATTGGTGGTTATGCGAGCTTCCATTGGGATTTGTATGAGTATCGGTGATCCCTTCAAATTTAGGAATTCCCCAATAGGCAGACCATCCACCCGGAATAGGTTCCTCTGAAAAGTTCTCCATATAATCATCTACATCTTCCAAAGTCTGCCCCATAATGAGCAGTGTTTTTCCTTGGGACGGAACAAATTTTGTCTGTTCATATTCGTATACAAAATAAGGGTCAACTTCGGTCTGTATTTTTGATACCATTTCTTCCGGGGTGGTATTAAACAATTCTCGTTCAACTATACATGAAGAAAAGACTGGAAAGGCAAGTAGAATCAATACTACGGAACGATAAAAACTAATTCGACGAGGATTGAACAAGCTAATCATTATGAAAAAAGATGATGATTCTACTTAGGTTATGAAATCGAAATAAATCCCAGGTGATTTTTACTCTTGAAAGATGCACGGTAACTTCGGCAAATTCCTGGAGTAATCCGGGTGACAAATAGGGGACGAGCTCATTTCTAATAAAACCGATATCTAGTCCTGATGGTTTCTGAATTCGTCAATTACACTTAAACTCACCCAGTAAATACTCGAAAAACCGGCGTTTTGCCATGTATCTCTTCTCGAAAAGAACAAGAACTTTTCATCAGGTGAAATGTAGGGTGCAAACTCCAGATGATTTGTGTTTATTTCAGATCCTAAGTTTTGTGCTTCTGACCAATTACCGCTACCATCTATGAAGCTTATGTACAAATCACTTTGGCCATAACCCAAACTGTCGGAGGAAGTGAAAATCATATAACTTTCATCGGGAGAAATGCATACATCTCTAATATCTTCCTGATTGAACGGCGCCTCTACCTTTGTTTTCGGAAGATAGTTTCCATTGTCCCGGGTCGACTTATAAAGAGTGCCATTCGTGAAGTATAACGTGTTGTCTTTTGATAAAGTAGGATACCAATCATCTTTTTCGGTACTCAATGAATCCAGTTTAACCGGTTTTGACCAACTTCCGTTATCTGTTCTTTTTGTATTCCATAAATCCGGCGGGTAATCCGCAATGAAATAAAGATCCCGATTATCGGAGGCTATCATCGCTTCCCCAATAAACCATTCATTTTCAAATTCGAATCCAGTTACAAATCGAGGAGTATCGATACGTACCTCATCATGTTGAGTTCTTACCCTCATAATTGTTTCGTATCGCCATAGTTCAGAATCAGTCACCGTAAAGAGCTGTTCCTTACCGTCGGGACTCATAGTAAGATTTTGCTGAAACCTTCCATCAATATTTATTATTCCAACCGCATACTTCTTGGGTACTATGTCGGGATAATCGTCATCTAAATAGGTTACGCTTTCAGTACAGCAAGCGCAGATTATTGATAAGAATAGAAGCCAGATGTTTCTCATAAGTTTGCATTAAAACAAATCACCCAAACGCTTTTTCATTTCTTCAGCAATTAGCAAGCTGTCGCCATCTTGCTGTTCTAGCTCTGAAATGATGGTTCGATAACTCTCTTCATCTCTGTTTTGACTTAGCTTGAATACATTATCCAGTCTTTCGACTTTGATTTCTATTCCCACAATAGCACGCATCATTTTATCCAGGTAGCTTTCAGAGAGATTATCATAATAGGTAGGGGAGTGCTCATTTTCGCCTTCAAACCTGAGGGTCAGCTTTTTCATAAACTCAACCAATTCCTCTTCGCTCATAAACCTGATGTTTCCCTCAGCATGCACACTCATATAATTCCATGTTGATCCGATATTCTTGGTAGTATACCAGGTTGCACTCACATAGGTATGAGGCCCGCTAAAAACTATCAGGGCATTTGGGTTCTCAATAAATGCCCGATGGTGATCGGTATTCTTCATGACATGGGCCTGAAGAAATAACTCACCGTTTCTTTCTTCGAGTAAAAAAGGAATCTGAGTGGCAACTTGTTTCCCTTCGGAAGTACTGCCTGTTAGGAATGCAAACGGGTATTTTCGGATGAAATCAAGTATCTGATTCCTTTCATTTTCTTTGAAGTAGGAAATGTTATACATGCTTTGACTCTTATTTAAATCGCGTCAGCGAAAATAGAATTACTGCTTCCAAAAAGCAGGAGAGAAGATGATGAGGACGGTAAAAATTTCAAGTCGGCCGATCATCATTAAAGAAATAAGTACCCACTTTGCCAGGTAGGGCATAGAGGCAAAGCTATCGGTGGGACCAAAATCTCCCCAACCAGGTCCAATATTTCCTAAGGCAGCAATACTTGCTCCAATCGAGCTCATCATGTCATAGCCGAAGAGCGTGATGATGAATGCTCCTAATCCAAAAATGAACATATAGAGGATAAAAAAGCTCAGTACCGTTCGTTGTATGTTGGCATCTATAGCGCGTTCCCCAATACGGACCGGGAGAATGGCTTTAGGATGAATGATCTGTTTGATCTCCCGCCCTGTATTACGGATCAGAATCATCCATCGAATCATTTTAATTCCACCACCCGTGGATCCGGAACTTCCGCCGGTAAAGAAGAGAAGAAAAAGAAAAAAAGCACCGAAGGGATACCAAAGTTCATAATCATCGGTTCCAAATCCTGTCGTAGTTACAATGGCTACAACCTGGAATGCTCCGTATCGGATGGCTTCAAGCATAGATCTACCATCAAAAAACCAGAGAGAGAAGGAAACACCCAGGATTCCGATTAGGGTAATCAAAGTATAAAAGCGAGTCTCACGGTTGTTGAAGAAAGATTCCTGATCTCCTTTGATCAGCCGGAAATGCATAGCAAAGTTAATACCGGCTAAAAACATGAACAAGGTGATTACTCCGTCGATATAAGCGGAATCAAAGCCCTGAATGCTGGCATTTTTAGTGGAAAAGCCACCTGTAGCCAAAGTTGCAAAGGCGTGGTTAATAGCATCAAACCAATCCATGGAAGGATGTACCCAGAGCAGTAGAAACTCAGCAATTGTAAACGCAAAATAAACCACCCAGAGTAATTTAGCGGTCTCCTGTACACGAGGGGTAAGTTTATCAGTGGTCGGACCAGGCGATTCGGCCTGAAAGAGCTGCATTCCCCCGATGCCCAACAAAGGTAAAATCGCCAGGGAAAGTACAATGATACCCATACCACCTAACCAATGAGAAAGAGATCGCCAAAAAAGAAAACTCTTAGGTAAATCCTCGATCATTGGATTTTCAAATCCGCTGGAAGTAGTGCCTCCCATAATTGTAGAACCAGTGGTAGTCAATCCACTCATCGTTTCGAATACGGCATCGGTGTAGCTTGGGAGAACGTTAGCGATTACAAAAGGGAGGGCTCCAACGAGAGAAAGGATCAGCCAGGTAAGGCTCACAACCAGAAAGCCTTCGCGAATCCGAAGCTCTTCTTTCGGGCGGAAATTATACCAAAGCACCCCGCCTACAGAAAAAGCGATACCCGCTGAAATTAACCAGGAATCCCAATGGTGTTCATTGTAAATAAGATCTATAATCAATGGGAATAAAAAGGCAAAACCGAGGAAGAAGATGAATGATCCAAGAATTCCCAAAACGACCAGGAAATCGATTTTGGGACGATTCAATGAGTTAATCGGGCTTTTCAGCATCAGGTGAATAACTGGGTTACTTTATCAATCGCCTTTGGAAGACAGAACACCATGACCCGGTCATTTGGTTTGATTACCGTTTTTCCAGTGGCAATTTCCACCGAGCCGTTGCATAAAACCCCGCCAATCACACAGGCTTCAGGTAGTTTAATTTTCTGAATCTCTTTCCCAACTATCTTCGATTTTTCAGAAGCCTGCAATTCGATTACTTCAGCCTGAATACCGCGAAGTTCCGTAACAGAAATCACATTTCCCTGGCGTACGTACCTATGAATTTCATTGGAAGCGGCTACTTTTTTGTTAACCACAGCATCCAGTCCGATAGTCTGGCTTAACGGGATGAAATCCGGTTTTGAAACCAGGGCCACTGTTTTCTTAACATCCAGGTGTTTTGCCATTAAACAGGAAATAATGTTCGACTCCTCATCGTCAGTTACAGCAATGAAAGCATCCATATCAGTGATTCCTTCGGTTGCAAGTAAATCAGGATCGGTTGGATCTCCGTGCAGAATCATGGCATTCTTTAATTCAATGGCCAGTTCTTCTGCTTTCTCGTAATCCGGTTCGATAAGTTTTATCGACCATTTCTTGGCTGGATCACCGCATAAAATCCGGGCGATCATCGAGCCAATAGCTGATCCACCAGCGATCATAATTCGGTTAAGCTCTGTCTCTTTCTTTCCGGTGGTTTCAACTATCCTGGGGATGTCCTCGGTTTTGGCTAGTACAAAAACCTGATCATACGCCTGTAACCGCACCGGACCTTTCGGGATGAGCGTCAATCCGCGTCTTCCAATAGCCACTACACGGAAAGTGACATCATCGTACTGTTTGGCATAATCGATCAGTGTCTTTCCGCTCAAAGGAGAATTTCTTTCAAGCCGGATTCCGATAAGCTGCATACGGTTTTCAGCAAGATTGATGACATCAGAAGCGGCAGATCGTTTTAAAAGATGAGCAATCTCTTTAGCGGCAGATAATTCGGGATGGATCATCACATCAATACCCAAATCTTTGGGAGTAAGAGGGGCATTTTTTTGGGAAAACTCGTCACTGCGTACCCGGGCAATTACCATTTTAGCTCCCAGGCGTTTACTCATCATGGCGGTGATGATGTTGACTTCATCAACACTGGTCACAGAAATCAGAATGTCCGCATTTCCAACCCCGGCTTTAACTAGATCTTTACCTGATGTGGCGTTTCCTTCGAGCGTGAGAACGTCAATGGTGTCCGCAGCTTTCGCCAGGCATTCTTTCTGATGATCTACTACAGTTACGTCGTGCTTCTCTTTAGACAGGACGCTTGCCAGGTCGTACCCAATTTCCCCGGCGCCAATAATTACGATCTTCAAATGAGTTTAAGTGAGTTACAAAACGTGTAAAATTACCGACTTTTCGGAACTTATGAAAGATAAAACAGGCGTGATAAGTCTAAGTAATTATTGAGTTGTAACAATCAAATCTACCTGGATAGGTCGGGATTGAGCTACTTTCAGATCAGTGATCTGAACTGTGAAACGATTTTGCCCTCGTATCAGGGAAGGACTTATTTGCAGACCACGACCAATTTCTTCTCCATTCTGACTCCAAACGATACTTACACCAGATGTAGAACGGTTAGTGGATGGAGCGGTTAATACCGTTGTAGGGTTAGTCGGATTCCATTCAATAATTAATGGCACAGGCTGTTCTGTAAATTGAAGAGGCTCCACTACGGTTACAGGAAATGAACGTTGACTAAGTGATTGTCCCTGTGGAGTCCAGGCAAGGGTGAAGGTCGTCTCACCAGGACTTGTGGCTCTCCATGTAGACTCGAAGAAATTCTGGTTTGCGAACGCCCAATTTTGGCCAATTCCCAATTCCGCCACAGAAATAACTCCTCCGACAGCGATCCGCTCCGGATAGTAAGGATTAATCTCTGGTACAGTAACAGGGTTAATTTCCATTAGAGTAGAGTCGACCGAATTTGGCAGTCCACGGCCATCATCCTGTATCAAAAGCACTGAATAAGTCCTGGCTTCTTCTACTCTGAACGACGGAGTTGGGAGCCATTCACCATCCAATTTCCATCGGGTAGTTAAAATATCACCATCAGCGTCCTGTGCTAATCCTGATCGGAGGTTGATATCCTGATTTTGGAATACAATAGCTGGAGCATCAATCGTTGGTTTGGGGCCGCTATTCGCAAAGAAATATTTGTCGATGGTTTGGAAGTTGTTAGAAGCAGAGGAGTTGTCAGTTACTTCTAGTGTAACTTTATGGCGACCGGGGGTAACTGCTTTTACCAACTCGCTTGCGTTGTAGCTAACAAAGCCATCATCCAGGTACCACTTGAATTGTTTGATAAAACCATCCGAGTCCGAGCTTGTAAATGCATCGAGCAATAAATCGCCACCTGCGGAGATATTCTCCTCAAGTGTCCAGTTTATAACCGGAGGGGCGTTTACTTTAATGGATTTCGTCAGGCTCACGGTATTGCAATCCGTATCCGTATTGGTCTCCAAATTCAATGTGACAAAGTACTCACCGGGCTCATTGAAAATATGTGTGGAAGTCAGGCCATTCAATTCCTGCGATCCACTTTCAGAATCAATAATCCAGGTTGCTGTTCTGAAGCCTCCATCAGCTACACTTGCAGATCCGTCTAAAATTATAGGTTCACCCGGTGCAATCCATTCAGGGAGTTCGAAAAATGCCTCAGGGCCTTCAATAACCGTTATCTCCTGCGAGATTTGTGAAGTATTGCTACACTGACCTGAACCTGATCCTTCTACCGTTAAAGTGATGGTATAGGTACCGGGTTCTGTGAATATATGCTGGTAACGTGATCCAGTCGCACTGTTTCCATCACCTAAATCCCAACTGAAAGAGGGGAGGGAACCGGATGGATCGGTGCTTTGAGTTCCATCCAGCATGATGGTTGAATTCACACAAACGGTTGTCTCGGAAAGACTGAATTTAGCTACAGGTGAGCCCTCGATAATAACCGGGATTTTTGCAACCGATGGTAATCCTGAAAAACCATCATCAAGCGTAAGCCTAGCCTCATATATCCCGGGAGTTTCATACACATACGAAGGATTGGCATCATCCGAAGTTACACCGTTTCCAAAATCCCAGGATACCCGGAAAGCGTCTCCATCGGGATCGTAGCTTTGACTGCTATTGAATAAGACGGTTTGACCAGTGCAGGATGAGATTACAGAATCGACTACCGCCTCAACGGGACGGTTTACCATTACTGTAATAGATTCTGAGTTAGAGCTGTTCGTTAATCCGAGACCATCTATTACTGTAAGCCCTATAAAATGTACCCCTGGTTCGGGAGCTCTCCATGTGAAAGACGATTCTCTTCGTTTACTACCGTCAGGTAAAGTCCATTCAAAAGAGATGGCATCGTTATCAATATCGTAGCTTTCTGAGGCATCCAGGCGAACATCAAGCGAATTGGAACGAACCATATTTTCTGTAATTATGTAAGGCTGATGGTTCACATTCACAACCCCCTCAACAGTAGTTGAAGAGTTGCCGACACCATCATTGTCGATTACGGTAAGTGTAAATCGTTTCTGGCCTCCCTCGTTAAAGAATCGTTGGATAGTTTCTCCCCGGATCTCTGTTCCATCGTCAAAGCTCCAAATATATCGCTCGATGGAACCATCAGAATCGAAAGACTGGTCGGCGATGAATTTTATTTCTGTATTTGGAACCAGTTCAAGCGGTTCTGTTCGCCATCGCGCTACTGGTGACTGATTTACTCTGATTTGCTGAGCCGTAAAACCAGTCGCTTCTTCGAATCCTGAATCGTCGGTAACAGTCAATCCTATAGTATGAAATCCAGGTTCGGTTAATGTGATCGAAGTTTGTGGTCCTGTTCCTGAAGGGACTCCGTTTGTTAGCCATTCATATTTGGTTATCGAGCCTTCAGCATCCGTACTTGCTGTTCCATCAACGGTAAAAGGTTCGTTTGGTCCAACTATTGCAGGTGCGAAGAAGGAGGCCTGAGGGAAGCTATTCACAATTAACACATGTTCGGAGGACTGAACACTATTAGCAAGGCTTGCTCCATCATCAACTGTTAACCGAACGGTATAGGTCCCGGTATTTTGGTACGTATGGCTTACTCTGGGGCCTGATCCCCGGTTTCCATCTCCAAAATCCCAAATAAAGGATTGAATATCGCTTTCAATGTCCGAGCTTTGTTCAGCTGCAAAATCAACACTTGCATTCGAAGTGATAGGCACCGCAGTGATTATAGGCTGAGGCGGTGCGTTTACGTGGATTACCTGGGTTACTGATTGAACTGAATTCGATGCACCACGCTGGTCATCTACCGTAAGAGTGATGTTATAATCTCCCGGGTTATCGAGGCTTAGGGTCGAAATATCAGAACTGGCAATAATCTGATCATCCAATCGCCAGGTAAAAGCGAGTTCATCAACATTCGGATCGGATGATTCAATGGCATTCAATGTAACTACGTCACCAGGGGCGATGTATTCAGGAATTGTGAATCTGGGTTCAGGAGCTGCATTAATTTCATACACCCTGTTAATCGTGTAGGTAGCATTTGTTGCTCCGGAATTATCATTAACCGTCAATCTTACCGGGTATACTCCAGGCTGAGGATGTTGTACAGTAACACTCGGTCCTGTAGAATTTGGTTCTACTCCCAATCCCTCCCAGAGAAAGGTGAGGTTATCATTGTCAGAATCTGATTGATTCTGAACGGAGAGCGTAATGGGCTCGTCTGTACCGGAGATAGTCGGAACAACAATCTCTGCATAAGGCTGGGTATTCACGCGAATAGAAACAGATTGCTCCGAGATACCGCAATTTACGGAAGCACCACCATCGGAAACCTGAAGGGAAATAGTATAAAGCCCGGATACGGTACTTGAAAATGTGTATGTAGGTTCATTTCCACGTCGGGTTCCATTTACAAACCAGGTAAACTCTACTTCTTGCCCTTCAAGATCATAACTGTCAGCTCCACTAAGCACAAGTTCTTCAGAGGGAGAAATGACCTCTTTGGGAGCATTAAGGGTGGCAATTGGAGGAGTATTTACGAATACAATTTGTTGATAAACCCAATATTCAGGGTAATATGAGCGATCGTTGGGAATTAAAATTTCAACCGGAATCTGTCCGCGATCTTCAAAACTGATTGTCGGCCGTCCTCCGCTTGCAATTTCAGTGTCATTCAAAATCCATTGTGCTCGATTCAAATCTGAATTGGAAAAGAAACTGCCCGATAATTCAAAGGTCTTGTCTGTACATGCCGTTCGGGATTCAACTTCACTGATCGAAAGTGAGGGATTAGAAGCATCAGAGAGCGCGATTGGACGAAATTCCCACAAAACAGGAGCGTCAGTACCGTAAATGGTTAATGTATTCAACCATTGATCAGAGCCGGTGACCTGAAGTCCCCATTTATTTTCGATTCCGAATTTTGAGAAGGGGAGTACCGTTTCCGATATAGAATAAGTATCTCCGAAAGAATCCATCTTATTGACTTCCGAATCTTCCTGGCCGCTAACGGTTAGTGCAGGTGAGGAGTAGTCATTTCCTTCAAAGTATGGTTGTAACTGGAATATGGTATTCTCATTCGATCCGTATACACCCACGGAAAGGTCTATCGCAATAATTTTCCAGGAATCGGGCCCCAAAATTTGTCCAGTGGGCGATACCACCCTGAAATTAAAACTGTTTACATCGTCTCCTTCGTCGGCGGATACCCTGATTATATACCCATTTCCAGTAGCGCTAACATTTGAAAGGGGCACCCAACGATTTCGAAACCGTTCTTCATTTCTGGTTACAAGGTTTGATAATGCTGAAGCATCTGCATTTCTATTTGATACACTATTTCCATTTTGGACATACAGATCATCAAAACTGAAAACCTCAAAATTGGTGGAAGTATTAGCTGATTCCCGGGCGATTAAATCAACAGCTCCTCCAAGGCCGGCATCAAATATCTGAATGCTTCCGTTTTGCGCTCCGCTTACCGGTTTTATCCAGATGTCATATTGGTTGCGGGTGTCACCACTGGCTACGGCTACATTCGTACCTGAAATGGAGAGATACATCTCCTGTGCATACCCTGAAAATGAAGATGCTGTTAATACCGCAACTAGTACGATTTTTTTGAGCATGGAATAGTTAGTTTGCTTCTACTGTAAATGATTTTGTCAGATATGTTTCACCAGTTTGGGTGTCCTTAAATGTAATAGAAAGTTCGCCTTCTTGCATACTCATTGTTAACCCCCAGCGACCTTGTGAATCGGTCTGTACTCTGCGTGATGTACCTGTATTATTAATAATAACTTCCAGTCCCGGATAAGCACGAGAAGAAATAGTCACAGTTGGTCGGTTTACCCGTATTGGATTGCGACCACTTGCACCGCTGAGTGCAAAGTTGAATAAAATTTCTTCGGTAAGGTAAACCACCCGTACCCCCCGAACCGTATTGTTACCGGAATTATCAGTAGCTACGACGGAAACCATTTGATCAGCGACCAGATTTTCGACCAATTTAGTAAAGCGACCGGATTGATCAATCTCAACAGCATGGTTATTGATGAGTACTCGTGCATCTGGTTGAGTAGCACCTGTAATTGTTGCCGAATTTGTTTCTGTGAATAAGATATTGCCGTTCAAATTATCGATGAAGGCAGGAGGCGGTTGATTATCAATGTTTCTGATAATCCGGGTTGCTTCAGAATAAGGGCCTCTCAGCCCAAGGCGATCCACAGATTGAACTCTTACATAAATGTTTCCGATCGGAAGGTATGAAAGCAAAGCAGTATTGTTGCTTACTTTAATTTCCTCCAGATCAGTATCAAACGTAGGACTTGTGCTTCTCTGAACAATGTAAGAATCGGCATCATCCACCAACTGGAATGGAAAAATGATTTGTTCCGTATAGACAATCGTATCATTTGATGCCCAAACCAAATCCGGAGAAGGCAAGAGCTGAACAGGAGGTGTAGGTGCTTGTCCTTCTCGAACAATAGTACCCTCATTTTCACGAATAGTAATGGTTACATCACTGGCACTCACACTGGCAACTCCATCATAATTGGTAAGTTTTACCGTTTCATCGCCATCCGATTCAGCATAAAAATTAGTGGTTTGGAGCTCTGACTGAGACGATCCGGCATTCAATATATATTTACTCCGTTCTGCGGCTACTGAAGATAATTTTGCTAATAACCCACCTTCCTGCAAAGTGATTTCTGTGTCCGATGTTTCACTTAGGCGGTCTACACGAGATTTTCGAATGATTGCTGTGGTATTTGGATCTACGATGATCTTAGTTCCGTCCGTAAATCCAAGGTTGGCATAGCTTTCTTCACCGGTTTTTAAACCGTCAGCTTCTTTGAAAAGGTCTCCAATATTGGCTAATTCCCAACTTCCAAGCAGGCCGAGCCGTTTATCAACAAGTCCTTTTTTTTGCTCTAGCTGAGCCTGAACTTCCACCATTCGGTTTTCTATCAGCGCTAACTCTACCTCGTCTACTTTTTCCTCAATTGAATTTCCGGAAGTAATGGCTTCGTTTACATCTCCATTTTTGACTGCTTCATTATAATTATCAATTGCCAGGGCTGCATCTATGAGTTGATCTTTTGCAAAAATGGTCGCTCCATCAGAGATAAGCTTTTTCATACGTTCTTTTTGTTCTACCGCAGTAGCAGTAGTTTCAGAAAGAACCCTCAATTGCTGGAGATCAGATGGAGATAATGTAAACGTGTTAGCCTGTATGTCTCTTTCAGCAAGGGAAACAACGATAGGCCAATTAAGCATATCACCAGTGTAGCGTAAGGCAACGTTTTGCAGTTCTGCTGATGCAAAAACTACATTGCTGCTCTGAGCCGAACTCATTTCGGAAATAGTGAGGAATAATAAAATCGTACAGATGTGTTTCATTCAGCTTTAGTCGAATCTGTTCGGGGCAAGACAATAGTAAATTTACTACCAATTTGATCGTTAGATTCCAGGAGCACATCGCCTTTATGCCGGTTTACGATCTCTTTCACGTAAGCCAGGCCAAGCCCGGTTCCTTTTTCTCTGGCCGATTTTATGTTTGTTCTAACCCTGTAAAATTTATCAAATACTTTTTTCTGATCTTCGAGACTGATTCCATATCCAAAATCAATAACACTAACCTCTAAAGTGTCTGCAGCCTCTTTTAACTCAATTTCAATCGTTCGATCTGTATCTCCATACTTAATGGCATTACTTACCAGGTTCTGAATGGCATCAAAGAGCAGATCTTTACTTCCACTGGTTACAAAATTAGTGCCTTTAGCGGTTATGTCGATTTTCAGATTTTTTTCCTGTAGAAAGGTATTGGAAACGGATTTCACATCATTCACAATCTGGAAAAGGTCTACATCCAGAAACTCGACCGGAATACGACCATACTCGAGGCGTTGAACATCCAGGAAGCGATTTACAAGGTCGTTCATTCGCTCGCCGGATAGATAGACTTCTTTGAGAAGCTCCCGCTGCTCATCGGCAGACATACTAGAATTGTCGATCATCAGCTTTGAAAGCCCTACAACGCCGGTAATCGGGTTCTTCAACTCATGAACAATGATGTTTATCATGTCCGTACGTTTCAGGTCCACTAACCGATCCTTGGTTTTATCATGCAGAACTACAAGCGCTCCCTGCGGATTCTGATCTTCATCTTCAAATGAAACGTGCTGATAATCATAGAAGTAGGTGGTTTCCTCATCTATAAAATGAGCGAGTTCAGCACGATTGATCTTAATGGAATAGGGATTTGGGAAATGAACCGTTTGGTTCGACTTGGTGAGCTCGATTTTTGTACTGTCAATTAACTCGCTGAATTCAACTTCATGCGGATTCTTTCCAAAACCCTCGATAAACTCTACAAAATGATTGTTTGCGAACCGGAACTTACCTGAGTTGTCCAAAATACCTATCAGGTCTTCGGAATAAGTCATCATATATCGGTTCTTCCATTCCTCGAGGATGATCTTCTCTACATTAATTTTTTGATACCGATGAAGAGTAATCCGAATATTTTCGAGTGTTTCCCTCATATTCTGGAACTCTGGTAATTCTACCTCCCGGACAGCGTGATCAAAATCGAGATTACTGATATGTTCTACATCAGCAAGCATGTGCTCGATAGGTTTGTTAACCCGAAAGCTAACATAAAAACTGAACATCACCATCAGTGCCAGAATCCCGGATGCAGCGAGAACTGAAAATAAAATCAAATTGTTGACCGGCTGAAGGATAAAGTCGTCTTCGACAGCAATTAAATGCCAAAAGGGGATGGTTTCAAACCGCGAAGACATCACAAACCACTCATTGCCTTCGAGAGGCACGGTGGTTTCTTCAGAAAAACTGGCATCACCTACCAGCTCCTGGGGAAAATCGATCTGTTGATTCGGAAATAAATTTACCCCGGATTCAGTAACTATATTTGCAGCATAGTTTCCGCCCAGCGGAATATCCCTAAGTTCTGTCGCAATATTGCTGGCGTTGAAGTACATGCTCAAAGTGAGCAGGATGGGATCGGAATTTCCATCGCTATCGAAAGACTCAACCTGCAGGGCTCGTCGTGCAACCAGAAAATTGAAATCCTGGGTACGGTCGACTATCCATGCTACATTCGTTCTTGGATCAAGCCTGGATTCATACCAGTTTGAGATGTCACTGGGAAAGGTCAGGTTTTCAAAAATAGTGCGGGTAAACTCTACCGATTGCGTCGATCCCATTTCGTTGATGCTTACTCTTACCAGTCCGGGAGTGTAGTTAATGGCTCTTCTTGCAATGCCTTCTATAGAACCCGGATCCTGGATGATATCTTCAGACAAAAAAGTGGTAGCATTTAACCAGTCCCGAATGGTTTCATCCGAACGTTGTAGCGAATACTCCTGGAGTTGGGAAACAATAGTGGTTCGCTCGTTAATGATTGCTTTTTTGTACTCTGGACGTATAAAAACCCACATAAGCACAAATGCAATAACTACTAGCGCCGTAGAGATAAGAAAGATTCGATTTCTAAGAGTAAGGTTTTTATACATAGTTAGGATATTAGCCAAATTTGAGGCTATCCACTGTTAATTACGATTAGAATCGTCTTAATTTTTTGTTTCTTAAGCGCTTTATTAAACTTTTTCAGTTTACGATAGCTTAATGTTGAGGTAACCTTTTAGTTAGCTAAAAGCCAGAATCTCAGTTCATAAATAATTCTGGATATGCTGATTGGCGGAGACTTTAATAAAAAAGGTAAGGAGTTACTTAAACGGCTTAAAGAAGTAACGGAAGGGAATACAAATTCCCAGGTTTCTGTAGAGGACTTGAATGAAAATCTCCGCTTTGATAGAAACGAGATCAAAAATCTTCTCGAGTATTTAGAAAACAAGGAATGTGTAAAGATAGCGACGATCGGAGGTCCGTACTTATATGGTCATATCCAGATCACTCCCAAAGGAATAGCAAAAGCAGTAAAGAAGTAGGGAGGCCGTAAGCCTCCCAAAATTTAATCTACATCCAGGATTTCATTAATTCGGGCAGAAATGTCATCGAGGTGAGCCCGGGTCATGGTATTTCGGATATTTGACCGTCCAATATCGTTCTTCAACGTAGTTAACTCATATCGAAGCGCGGCCCTGATATCAGAATCTTTGATATCCACATTTCCTGATCGATATCTGGCTAAATCCTCTTCAAACATGCTATGCATGTAGCTGATGTATTCTCTTTGGAGAGTTCGGCGATAAGCATCAATGGAAGAATTACTATATACTTCGCTCCATACTCCACGGCGGATATCTTCTAGCATTTCCAGCAGGGAATAAGCGTCGGAATCAAAGGCCTCCTGCTCAACCAGGCGAGACATTGAACCAGGATTCATAGTTGCTGTAAGAATTCTCGCCTGAAGGTTCTTCACTGTTTCAATAGCTCCGCCATGTTCGATACGGCGCAGGATTTCTTCATCCAACAACCAGTCAGGAGTAGAAAAGGCATGCTCATTTAAGAACTCGACCGATGCTCTTTGGTAATCCGGATCAACGGGAATATAGACATGACCTTCCTGATCAGACGCTAACCGGTTTTGATAGACTCCCCCGACATTCGTGGAAACATGCCGCGCGTATCTTGACCATTGGAAAATCAATTCACCATAAATCTCTTCCAGGTCATCGTATCCTTTACCATCGGTGGATGTCCATTCAATCAGGTTGGGTACCACTCGTTTCAGGTTCATCAATCCATAAGTACTGGCTTTGATCGGATCATCCGAGAGATCTTCAGTTTGGGAAGAAGGATCGTAGCCGGTGGAGGATGCAAATCGATATACAGGATCACCCGCTTTTTCCTCAATCCATGAATCCAGGACTGCATTTTCATCCTCCGGAGACTCCGCGCCTTCAACCAGGCGATACCCCCAGTTCACCGAATACAAATCGTATGGACCTATTTTCCGGATAAAGCTTATCCCTTCATCTCCTGGTTGTGCGATATAATTCTGGCGGGCATATTCCATGATTGTAGTTGCAATTCCCCATTTTTGGGTGAAAGAACCACTACGCAGGGAATCGACCGGGTAAGCAGAACTGGACTGCATATTATGCGGAAGACCGATCGCATGACCAATCTCATGGGAAATTACCCGGCGCATAGTTTCACCGATTAAATCATCATCCAGTTGAAGGGCCCTTGCTGCCGGATTTGCAGCTCCGGTTTCAATCATTAACCGGTTTCGGTATGAACGCATGTGGTTATGGTACCACACAATATCACTTTCGATGATTTCACCGGAACGAGGATCTGAAACACTTGGCCCCACAGCATTTCTGATTGTGTTTGCCACCCATCGCACGGTAGAATACCGGATATCCTCAGGACTCCAATCGGGATCTTCCTCTGGCGAAGGAGGGAGCTTAGCCTGAACAGCATTTTTAAACCCGGCCTGTTCGAAAGCCTCGTTCCAATCCAGGATTCCCTGGATAATGTATGACCGGTATTTTTCAGGAGTGGCGGGATCAAGGTAATACACGATGGGTTTTACCGGTTCTACCAATTCGCCCCGGAAATAGGCCTCAGGATCTTTAGGTTCCAGTCTCCATCTTCGTATAAAGCGTTTCGAAGCTGCTTTCTGCTCCTCTAAACCAAAGTCAATTTGCTCGATGGTGAACCAGCCAACCCTGTAATCATATTCTCTTTTCTGCATGGGTTCTTTTGGTAAAAGCACCATGGATTGGCTCATTCCGAGCGAAAGGGTAGCTGTTCCGGCATCCGAAGGAGGATTCTGAGCCTGGTAAGTCATTACATGGCGAACTTCAATATTCTGAGGGAAGCTCTTTGCCGATTCGATGTAAGATCGCTCTGAATCCAGGCGGCGAACCTGGTATTCTCTTCGGAGAAAAGATATCACCCCGCTGATTGCCTCGATGTCTTTTTCGAAGAAATCCGTCATTTCGATAACAACACCGGTGGTATCCTCATTGTATGCCTCGATATCAAAGGCAGCCAGAATAGGCGCAAAATTGTTGGCTTGTACAGATTTATACACGGGTAATTCTTCATCGGCGATATTTTCGAAGGAATGTTTCCTGATTAAAATCTGATCAGCCTGTCGTTCAAACCGGATCACCTGTTCCGCTGTTTTTGCGCCAGCAGAGAAGAACCCGAAATAGTCGGTTGGGACATTCGCCACCCGGCTGACTAGCAACATATCCCGACCAATCAGGCTGTCAGGAATCGAATAATAGAGTTTCCCTTCCTGTTGGTAGATATTGAACAAACCTTCATTAACTTCGGTCGAGGATTTGATGACATCCGAAAAAGCTTTGATTCCCTTTTGTTGGGATTGAGAACGATTTGGTGTACTGGAAGACGATTGAGTAACCGGTTGTGAAGATCCACAGGCAGATATCAATAACCCGGTAACAAGTAATAAAGGTAATTTTCGCATCGCTAAGAATGATTTTTGGAGTAGATACTCACATATCTTTAGAGAGTAAAATTGGTTTAACATCTAATAACAAGAATGCAGGAAATTAGAGCTGATAAGCGGGTTAGATATGCGTTCTTTAAGACAGATTTTTTCTACCTTTGTGCCCGAGTGAATTTTAAAAAATAAATGAGTGAAAAATGATTATTGGAGTCCCAAAAGAAATTAAGCCACAAGAGAATAGAGTGGCGATCCAACCCGGTGGTGTGATGCAACTTAAGCGTCATGGACACACCGTTTACGTTGAGAAAAACGCGGGTGTTGGAAGTGGATTTTCGGATGAACTGTACATTCAGGCGGGTGCAGAAATCCTGGAAGATGTGGATGATTTGTGGCAGCGTGCGGAAATGATCATGAAGGTAAAAGAACCCATCGCTGTGGAATACCCTAGAATGCGGGAAGGACAGGTTATTTTTACCTATTTCCACTTTGCCGCGGATGAAACGTTAACGAAGGCCGTAGTTGATTCTAAATGTATTGCTATCGCGTATGAGACGGTAGAAAAGGCAGACCGATCGCTTCCTTTATTAATCCCCATGAGTGAAGTAGCCGGACGGATGGCCACCCAGGAAGGGGCGGTTTACCTCGAAAAACCTAAAGGTGGCAGAGGAATGTTACTCGGTGGAATTCCTGGTGTTCGTCCGGCAAAGGTACTCATTCTAGGAGGCGGTATTGTAGGAGTAAATGCCGCTAAAATTGCAGCAGGCATGGGAGCGGATACGACTATTATGGATATCAATATGCCACGACTTCGTTACCTGGATGATGTGATGCCGAAGAATGTCCGCACCTTCTTCTCTTCTGAAGCAAATATTCGCAGTATGCTTCCTCACGTCGATTTGATTGTAGGTGCGGTCCTTAAACCTGGGGCAAAAGCGCCCCATTTGGTTACCCGAGATATGTTGAAAGAGATGCGACCAGGTACAGTACTGGTGGATGTGGCCATCGATCAGGGAGGATGTTTTGAAACCTCAAAACCCACCACTCACCAGGATCCGATCTACTTCATAGACGACGTACTGCATTATTGTGTGGCGAATATGCCGGGGGCCGTTCCTTACACGTCCACACTCGGACTTACCAACGTAACCCTTCCTTATGCGGTAGCTTTGGCGGATAAAGGCTGGAAGCAGGCTATCATGGACGACCCGGAACTAAAAATGGGTCTCAATGTAGCCAACGGAACCATTGTCTATGAAGATGTAGCCAATGCTTTCGGTTTGGATTGGAAACCCGTAGAGACTGTCTTGAATTAAACAAATTTGTCATCCCAGACCTGTCTGCCGACAGCCTGCCTGCGGTAGGCAGGCTTGATTCAGAATCTTTTCTAGCTAGATTTAAACTATCAAAGCCACCCAATCGGGTGGCTTTTTTTATTACCGCATGGGTATGTGGTGGATAGTCCCAACATTCAAATTATACTACAGAAGAGGATTAGTAATTCCTCTTACAATTGTTAAGTAAATATTAAACGATAAAAAGTAGTTGGCATTTACTTACAAAAAATTTGATTCATAAGGCTAAAAGACATAAGTGGGGATTGGTGACGTCTGCCGGGGCTTTTCTTAATTTTAACTTGCTATTAGGGTGGAGTATGATGGAAGAAAAACGCCAGTATCTCTTTGTTGATTATGGGTTAGGTGAGGTAAAAAGAAATCTACTTACTGGTTTTGTTGAAGAAGCATTAGATATAAATGAAATATGTATATCTGTCGATACCTTAAATCTTGAACAATTAGAAGAGAAAAAAAATAGCAAAAGAAACTTATGGTACTCGCCTTATTTGGAAGTTCCACATGAACCGGAAGAAGAAGATGAAACCAGTGGAATCAAAAGGGGTTTTATTCCATTTGATTACGGCTGTGACGTTGTAAATGATCAAGTTTCGTGGGGAATTGAAGCGGTTCGAGCAGATAGAGCAAATTTTTCAGGAGAAGGGATAAAAGTATCTGTTCTAGATGATCATATTGATGAAAGACCATTAGGACTGGAATTTTTATGGAACGAAGATAGATTCAAGTACAGAGATTTTGTTAATAACGGTGAGAGTTTAAATCCAGATTTAAATTATCATGGCGAAGCATGCACATCAATTATCTGTGCAAGAGATATACCAATCAGTAGTTCAAATCAATCCCAAAACATAAGAATAGGGCTGCTTAGAAACATCGAAAGACTAATCTTTGCTAGGGTGCGACCTATTCAAACTAAGTTTAAAATGGTGGATTTTTTTAAAGGTCTTAACTGGTGTGTTCAGGAGGGATCAGATGTGGTGGTAATGCCTATAGGTAAGAATTTTAGCTCTATGCTTTTAGAAGTAATCTCTTGTGAAGGTGATCTAAAGCTACAGAAGGATAGAATAAGCCTATTTTATTGGGAGTACTTCTCTATGGTTAAAACGCTTGAATTTCTGGTCGACCTTTATCAGAAAAGTAGGGGGACAATTTTCGTTGCAGCAGTAGGAAACGGCAGTATAAGAAGTATTGAACGATCACCTAGACCTGATGCAACCATGCTCTATTCAATATTCCCTTCAGTAGCAAGAAACATAATTTCGGTAGGAGCTATCCAAAAATATGAAGGTGATTTAATTGTTGATTTAAACCAAAGACGGGGAGTAGATATTTTAGCCCCTGGAGATGGTGTATGTGCCATTCAGAATGAGATGATTAGTTTTGCAAATACTAGTGCCGCTACTGCATATGCTGCTGGAGTTATCGCTCAATGGAAAGAAGCTATGCTATTGAATGAGATCTTTTTTTCTCCATCGAATCTCATGAACATTCTGAAAGTAACATCTTTAGATCTCTCAAAACCATATAACCCATATGATAGGGGATTAGGAATGATTCAATCTCCAACAAAAGAGAATCTTAAAAAAATCAAAGAATTTCTAAACCAATAATAACTAAAATAAGGAGAAACAATATGTCAATTGATTTTTCAAATAGAACTAAAAATCTGCTATTCAGGACTATAGATATACAAGTCAAAAGAAATGATGATGAGGAATGGATTCCAATTACACTTCTTCAAGGTAATAGTTCTCCCTTCGATGACTTAGAAAAACCTTTAATTGTTATGAAGTTTAAAGTAGAACAAGAGTTACTAAAGGAAATTCCCTTGTCTGTTGATTTAAAGTATAAAACGGGTTGTGTGGATTATACGCTTCATTCATTGACTAATAATGCAGAAATCAAGAACCCTACAACTACTGGAGATCCGATAACTATTGACAGAGAATATGAAGTAATTTTGGTAAAACGAAATCATTGTCCAGATGAAGGACAAACCCACATCGATGTAAACATCAAACACCCACCTGGATCAGGAGGGTAAATCTTGAACTCGTTTCGGAACGCGCTGAATCAAAATTTTCAGTATTAAGCCACCTAATCGGGTGGCTTTTTTTATTATCGCATGGGTATGTGGTGAGTGAATCAACAACAAATTCTATGTTTCTATTGGATTGAAACAAAATCGTTTAGTTGGAAATTTTGAGTTTCAATCAAATTAGAACTTGCACAAAACTATTCATTTTTGTTAAATCCAAATACTGGTATTTCATTTGCTTTGCCACAAAATGAACGGGTTATTCTTCAAGTTTTAGTATAACGGGGAAACTGGGGTTGTTAGCAATCGAAAAGCTTAGTATACAAAAATCAAGCTATTCAATATGGGTTCTATAGTTTTTTCGGAGGGAGTACTCACCGAGTATAAGCAATGGAGCGTAAACAGTAGGAAGCTTTTGATGTAAAATAAAGTCCGTACCCAAAAGAGATCAATTATGAAAAAAATCACTCTATTATTTCTAGCTAGTTTTTTCGTCAGTATACAGTTTGTTTATTCCCAAACATGTTTGGGTATATCAATAATCTGCAATGACCTTCCGTATGATGTCATTGTTAAAGTAAAAGTTGATTCAAGTGACGATGAGGGTATAGGTCCTCAAGTATCTGGACAGCGTAGGGATAGCATTATTACAAAAAGAAGTAAGTCACCATATAGTCTGTTGAATCGAGTACCAAAAAAATCGTTGATGCTAACATTTTATTTGAAAGACTTAGATATGGCAAATTCAGGTAGATATGGTGCAAAATTAGCGCTTGGTGGGTTAGGGACAATCGTTAGATCAAAGGACCCTATTAAAAACATTCCCCATCATTTTGAATTTAAAATGTCAGAAAAAATGATAGGGTACTCAGAACTGATAATTCATTTTACTGATCTAGATACTATTCGAAGTCAAATAGCTGAGTTAGTATATGCACCTATAGTAATTGAAGAACAATGTGAAATCGATGAGTATGAAATGAAGTGTTTGTCGAAAATTGATAACGATAAAAGCGAAAAATTTAGATTCAACAAAAACACGGATGGAGCGATTATCTATTCTAACAAGTTTATTCAATTTGTAGAAGCTGAAAAAGAACAAGAACTTGATAAAGATATAATTACAATATTTACCGATGTGAATCCAAATATTAAACACCCTCCTGGAGGTGGTAGCTAATTCATAATTGGAATATTGAAAGCTTTTGCTGTACTAACATTATTAATATTTTTGACCGGTGACCATACCCTTGGGCAAGGGTTTCCTTTGATTAAGAACTATGATATCACAGAATTTGAAGCTTTTCAACAAAGCTGGGATGTAGTTCAGGATACTAATGGAATAATCTATATTGCGCATGGTTCGGGTATTCTTCAATTCGACGGAGTGAATTGGTGGACAACTCACGGTGAAAACTCGAACCATATTCTAGACTTAGAACTTGCTGATAATGGCACTATATACTATGGAGGGGAAGATGAGTTTGGGTATCTAGCACGTGATAGTTTAAACCGATTTCAATTAATCGATCTTAAATCAGAATTTTTTGGGTCAGAAGAATTAGTTGGTGATATATGGAATGTACATAGCAATAATCAGGAGATATACTTTCAATCCTTAGATGGTGTATTTAAATGGGAAAAGGGAGAACTGAATAAAATTGTTAAAGATATTCAGATACAAAACTCGTTTCTAATTGATAATCAACTCTATATAAAGTCACCAAATTCATCTTTGAAGTCCCTTAATAACGATTTGGAGAACATAGAGGAGTTATCTTTGTTTGCTGAAGAATCATTTTTCTTTGCAGACACAATCGGCGAAAACCTACTCATTGGCATGAATGAATCAGGCTTTTTGATAGTAGGACCTCATCAAGTTGTAAATGTTTCTGAAAATATTAACTCAGAAATAGTTCAGGGAAGTCCATTTAGGTCAAAATTTATATCTAACAAAAGATTAGGTGTTACAAACTACGAGTTGGGTTACTTTGAAGTTGATTTGGAGAAAAACACAATCAAAAATTTCAAGAAAGTCACAAATAATAAAAACATAAATCAATTGTCTGATAATGTAGCATTGGGGATTTATGTTGATAACAACAAAGATATCTGGGTATCTACAATTAATGGCTTAAGTCAAATTGTGGATCATATACCAATTACCATTTATGAAGCAGATAGTTTTTTTGAAGGCGTTTCTACATCAATTCAATTTTTTAAGGGAGAGCTTTTTTTGGGAGGCCAGCAAGGTTTATTTGTCAAAAAAAACTGTACTACTGATAGTGTATGTTTTGAACAAATAATGGATTCATATGTCAATCATCTTACAATTCATAAAAATGTTCTCATTATTGCTACTAGGAATGGGTTATTTGCTTATGACAATAATGATTTAGATCAAATACTTGAAGGACGTATTGATGCTATTTCTTCAGATAATGAGAATCTATGGATTGTCCAGAACTCAGAGTTAAAGAAAATTACGAATTCGTCTGGTTCACTTGATATTTTCGAAACTGGTTTGACAGGAAGTATATCAAATGCTGTTTATAGCGAAGGAATTCTTTGGATACATGATGAAGCTCTAGGTGTAAGAGGTTTTAATACCATAGAAAATGCTGAATTGATCTTAGATGGTGGGAACATCAAATCAAATGATCTGAGCTATATTGGGATTCTTTTTAATAAAGTAAAATTCGGGACAGAAAAGGGGCTCTATGCCTATAATAAAATGAGCAATATTATTGAACCTGATACAAGTTTTAGGATAAAGGAATTCAATGATAATCAAGTTTTTAGGTTCAATTCTATTTCAGAGGATAGCATTTGGTTTCATGCGAATAAGAAATCGCAACTGATCGTAAAATCAGGTGAAGAGTGGGAGCAAATAGATCAACCATTTATGTTTCTGGATCAAAGATATTCACCTACTAGTCTGGAGAGTAATGGCTCTAAGACTTGGTTATTAAGTAATTATCGATTGATTGAGTTTTCAAGTACTAATTGGGATTATCACACCGATTTCAAGACTAATATCACCGGTATTTATGTCAATAATGATTCCCTGATCTATGGAGGATTTGGAGAACCAGTAAACCCCATTGTACTACCGTATGAGGACAATGAACTTCGTTTTACCTATGCGGCAGCCAGCTATATCGATGAAACCCGAAATACCTATTCTGTAAAGCTGGAAGGATTTGATGAAAGCTGGAGTGACTGGTCCCTGGAAACTCAGAAAGATTACACCAATATTCCTGAGGGGGACTATGTATTTAAAGTGAGGAGTAAGAATGTATTCGAGGTGGATGGGAGAGAAGACCAGATTTTGTTTTCGGTGCTACCTCCCTGGTATCGAACATGGTGGGCCTATTTTTTGTATCTGATTGGCTTTAGTGGGCTGGTATATTCTGCTCATAAAATTCGGTTGAATCAGCTATTGAAAGTGGAGCGGATGCGGACCAAAATTGCCAGTGACTTGCATGATGAAGTGAGTGCGACCCTGACTGGGATAAGCTATTTCGCGGAAGCGGTAAAAACGGATGAGAACGAGGAAAAGAAGAATCATTTTATCAACCTGATAACCGAAAGTGCGGGGGATGCCAAAGAGAAAATCACGGATATTGTGTGGTCCATTACCCCTGAAAACGATGATTGGTCATTGTTTTTGACTAAATGCCGGCGTTATGCCTCTGATCTGTTGGAGAGCAGTGGGATGGAATACACCTTGAATATCACGGATTTCATTCCAGGGAAGTTGAGAATGAATACCCGACAGCATCTCTGGATGATTTTCAAGGAGATTCTTACGAATGCAGTACGCCATTCCGGGGGGAAACGTATTGACCTGATCCTGGATGTTGAAGACGGGGTTTTGAAACTGATTGTGCAGGATGATGGGAATGGGTTTGATATCAGTTCTAAGAGCTTTGGAAATGGCGTTAAAAACATTCGAAAAAGGGCGAACGTGATTAGGGCCAGTCTGGAGCTTGATTCTGAAACAGAGATGGGTACACGCTGGCGGTTGGAACTCAAACTTTGATACCACATACTTCGGTCGTTACTATTCGACTGGCATAAGGTACCATTGAGCATGTCCTTGTAAAAGCAAGTAAAATGAAATTTGAACTCAAACATGGTCTGGGTTTGAGTTCATCGCCAAAAGATTGAATATTATGCTTCTTGATGTTCCATATAATACAAATACTGAAGAGGGGATTACATTGATCAAAGTTATTATTGTTGAGGATAACAAATACATGAGAGAGGGGTGGAAGACCTTCATTGATTACGATAAAGACCTGTGTGTACTCGATGTGTTCGAATCGTGTGAAGACCTTCTTAAATCACAGGAAACTAAGAAATCCGATGTCATAATTATGGACATCGGGTTGCCCGGGATGAGCGGTATCGAAGGGGTTAAAGCAGTCAAGGCCATTCACCCGGACGTTATGGTAATCATGGCAACGGTTCATGATGATAACGAACATATTTTTGAGGCTATCAAAGCTGGGGCTGTGGGCTATTTGATGAAAAAAGTAACCCCGGATGAACTGGTAGCAGCTATTAAAGATGCGGATAGTGGAGGTTCTCCCATCACACCCAATATTGCGAGAAAAATCATCACAAAGCTTCATGCGCCTGTAGTGCCTGAGTCGGAACAACTAACGGACAGGGAGTTGGAAATTCTTCAGCATCTGGCTTCTGGGAAATCATACGCTACCATCGGGAAAACCATTTTTCTCTCAGTGGATGGGGTTCGACATCATATCCGGAAAATTTACCAGAAGTTACAGGTGAATTCCCGTTCCGAGGCGGTAAGTAAAGGGATTTTGAAGCGGCTGATTGATCCGGAATAATCAACGTCCGTACGCAATCACTTTCAGTGGGTCCGTTTTTGCAGCTATCCTGGCGGGCAACCAACTGGCTAACGCACATAATGCAATAGTTACAACAGAAGTGAGGATGAAGTCAAAGAACCGAAGCTCTACCGGGGCATAACTCATGTAATAGTTTTCCTCAGAAAGCGGGATGATTTGATATTCAAGTTGGAGGTAAGCAAAAAGGAGGGAGATTCCAATCCCGATAACCAGTCCTATTCCAGCCACAATGATTCCCTCTAGCAGAAATACTTTTCTGATCAGGCTGTTTTTCCCGCCAATTGTTTTCAGGATACCAATGTCTTTGGTTCTTTCCAGAACCATCATCAGCACGGCACCGATAAGGTTAAAAGCAGCTACAATAATCATCACGCTAATCACCAGCGGAATCATATTTTCCTGTAGTTCTACCCACGCAAAAATGTTACCGTACCGTGCATTGATGGTCTCCTCGTAATAAGGAAAGGGAAGACGCTCATCAAGTAAAACCTCAAAAGCTTCAATTTGGGAGTTATCTGTGACTTTTAATTCCACCGCATGGGCTTCTGTTACTCCCAACCCGAATAGTTTTTGGGTGTGAACCCGATCAGAAATTGCATACAACTCGTCGAAAATATCTACCCCGGTTTCATACACACCGGTCAGCCGATACTGTTGGATTTCCGGGGAATTTACCAGGCTTGGAACGCCCTGAATGGTGTAAACGGTAATGATGCTACCCAAATCAGCCTGAAGTAGATTGACCAGGTCATCGCCCAAAACGATGCCCGGGAATCCGGTAGAATCGGTGCTTAAGTCGAATTCGCCCTCAGCAATGTAATCCCGGAATGCGGACGCGGACGGATCAGAAATTCCCTTCAGGATGGTACCGGAAATTCCGGATCGGGTCTGGATCATAACCTGGCCTTCCGTTACGATCTGTTTTGATTCAATTTCATCAAATCGATCAAGAAAAGTGACCAGCGTGTCTACCCGCAAAATGGGTTGATCGGTAAATGTGGTTACGGTGATGTGGGGAGCAAACCCAAGAATCTTATCATTAATGGTGGACTTAAAGCCATGAACGATGGAAAGGGCAATTAACAAGCCCGCAGATCCAATGGCCACACCAGCAATCGCCATGATTTTTATGAACGATAGAAACCTGGCACCCTTTCGGGTTCCTTTGAAATAACGATACGCTAAATAGGTTTCAAACTTCATTTACGTTTATTTCAAGCAAGATCCTTCTCCGCCAGTTGGCGGAGAAGGATGACTTTTACATTATTCCGGTTTCATCTGTGGAAAGAATAAAACGTCGCGAATAGACTCTGAGTTTGTCATGATCATAGAAAGTCGGTCAATTCCAATACCGATTCCAGCAGTGGGGGGCATCCCGTATTCAAGAGCGCGAATAAAATCTTCATCGATGGTCATGGCTTCCAGGTCACCGCCTTCTCTCAGCGCAGCTTGCTCTTCCAGTCGCTGTCGCTGGTCGATGGGGTCGTTTAACTCAGAGTAAGCATTGGCGATTTCCTTTCCGTTGCAAATACACTCAAAGCGCTCAACCAGCCCTTCTTTAGAACGATGTTTCTTCGTTAAAGGGCTCATTTCCACTGGATAATCAATGATAAATGTGGGCTGGATTAATTTTGGCTCTACATATTCACCGAAAATCTCATCGATGATTTTAGCGACTCCAAAAGAATCATCAATCTCAATTCGAAGTTCTTTTGCAATGGGTTTTAGTTCTTCAAGTGATTTGCCGTACAAATCGTGACCAGTCTCATTCTTAATGGCATCAAACATAGGAACGCGTGGCCACGGAGCTTTAAAATCAATTTCGTGCTCACCAACGGTTACTTTGGTTGAACCATGAAGATCGATAGCTACTTTTTCGATCATTTTCTCAGTGAAGTCCATCATCCAGTTGTAGTCTTTGTACGCCACATACAACTCAACCTGGGTAAACTCAGGATTGTGGAATCTGCTTAAGCCTTCATTCCGGAAATCCTTCGAGAACTCGTACACTCCATCAAAACCACCAACAATCAATCGCTTTAAGTACAGTTCGTTGGCGATCCGCAGGTATAAATCCATGTCCAGGGTATTGTGATGAGTCACAAATGGCCGTGCCGAGGCACCACCGTACACAGGCTGGAGAATAGGGGTTTCCACTTCAAGATAGCCTTGCTCGTTCATGAATTCCCGCATGGTCTGAACCAACCGGGTTCGTTTTTTGAAGGTCTCACGAACCTCCGGGTTTACAATCAAATCAACATAGCGTTGACGATAGCGTAGCTCTTTATCAGCAAATGCGTCAAAGATTACTTTTTCTCCATCTTCGTTTTCGATTTCCTTTGGCGTGGGAATAGGGCGGATGGTTTTAGTGAGGAACTCGAATTCTTCGGCATGAACCGTTAATTCCCCGGTTCTGGTTTTAAAAACAAATCCTTTAATCCCAACAATATCCCCGATGTCTGCAAGTTTTTTAAATACCGTGTTGTAGTTATCAACACCAACATCATCCCGACGAATGTACACCTGGATCGTTCCTTCAGCATCCTGAAGGTTGAAGAAGGCAGCTTTTCCCATGATTCTTCGCGTCATAATCCTGCCAGCGATAGAAACTATTTCCGAACCAGGATTCGATTCTTCATCCCGTACCAGATCTGAATCCAGCTTGATCCCCTGACTGGTGTGAGTTACATCAAAAGAATAAGGATAGGGGTTAACCCCCATTTCATTAAGCTGGGCTAATTTCTCTCGGCGTATTTCTTCCTGTTCAGAAAGTGAAATATCTTCGTGGGACATAGAATTTTTTAGTTACAAAGTTGGGTTCGAAAACAAGGTTGCAAAAATACCGAATTGTGTGCAAAATTGTGCCATCTCAAATTACCTGAAAAGTTACTTCGTGAATCCAATTTCTACGGCTGAAAACCTCCCTATTCCTGACGACATAACCCTTGCCTGGGCACCTATAGAACAGAACGAAGAATCAGGAATACCTTTCGTAGATCCGGAAGTCCTGAAAGCAAAACCCAGCCAAAAACGGTTGAATGAGTATTTAAGCTCCAGAAAGCTTCTCGGAAAAATGCTCATTAACCAGGGGATTGAAGCTGCAAAGTTCACACTCCGGAAAAAGGAACTTGGCAAGCCTTTTGGTTCGATGAATGGTCAGGAAGTTCATCTAAGTTTTAGTCATTCGCCCAGTTGGGTGTTTTGCGGGTTAAGTGAAACCCGGGAAATTGGTGTCGATTGTGAGCCGATCGATCGAGAAGCGAAAATGGATATTTTACGCCGCATACTGGATGATTCAGAGCGTGAAGTATTAAAAGAGGAGTCACTATTATCGATTTGGACCATGAAAGAGGCTGTGGTAAAATGTTTAGGCACAGGAATTCGCACTTCTTTAAAAAAATATCAGCTTCAAAAATCCGGGGATTTGTTTGAAGTGAATACCGAGAATGGGTCCATTTTCGTAACTCCTTTTATCTGGAAGGACCACCAAATGGCGGTGGCATGGAGAGTGTAGAATGAATCCTTCGGTTACACTTATCGGGTACGGTCGGTTGGGTAGACTTTTCGAAAAAGCGTTAAAAAAAGCCGGCTTTGATTCGGTTTCTATCATAAAAAAAGGAACTCCAATTTCATCAATTTCGGATGTTAATCTAATTTGTGTGCCTGATTCAGAAATTCGAAATGTGGTTCATCAAATTGTTGATTCAGGAATTGAATCTGAGAGCAAAATTATCGCTCATTGCTCGGGAACTATTGGATTGACTGTTTTTGATGAGCTGAAGAATTCAACCTTGGTTTCCGGATGTATACATCCTCTGATGGCTATTACGGAGCATTCAGATACTTTTTCCGGAATTACGTTTGATGTATGTGGGGATGAGCAATTTATAACCAGAATGGAGCCAGTCATAGAATCTCTCCATGCTGAGATGCTCATTGTGAGCGAAGAACAAAAAACCCGGTTACATATTGCAGCGGTACTCATTTCGAATTACCTGGTTACCCTGATGGGATCTGCCAATGAAGTGATGCATTCATCTGGAATTCCTATTCAAAAGCTGCAAAAGGCGTTACTTCCCTTAATGCGCTCGGTGTTGACTAATCTTGAATCTCAAACTCCGGCCAATGCATTAACGGGACCCTTAGCCCGATCTGACGAACAAACAATCCGGGAACATTTGAACATACTTGAAGATAATCCTGAATTGAAGACAGTTTATTCAACACTCGGAATAGAAACACTTAGAATGCTGGAAACAGACGGAAAACAGATATCAAACGACCTAAAAAAAATACTTGATGAAGCCTGAAACCGCTGATTTTTATTCAAGGGTATACGAGGTAGTTGCAAAAATCCCTGAGGGAAAGGTTACAAACTACGGTGCGATAGCCGGGTACCTGGGTGTTGAATCAGGAGCCAGGATGGTCGGTTATGCTTTAAATAACTATTTGAGCACAAAACTTGGTTTTGAAATTCCTGCTCATCGGGTAGTAAACCGGATTGGACAGTTAACCGGTCGCGGACATTTTCCAGGTGATACCATGCGTGAGCGACTGGATCAGGAAGGTGTTGAATTCATCGAGGAGTACACCGTCAATATGGAGGTACATTTTTGGGATCCCACAGAAAATATGCACATAAGAGAGTAAGTTTATTACCTTAAGGAATGCACAAGTATAACTTTCAGTCATATCTCATATTGATTCTTGCAATAGCTTATTGGACTGGTTCACAAAGTGAATCGGTACAGGCGCAGGATCAATTATCGTTAGGCAGCATACTACCCATGCCAGATCATTCAATGGAGGATGTAACCGGTAGGAGTTTCTCACTTAACAATGTTGCCCGCGACAACGGGTTATTAGTGATTTTCTACGCTAATACCTGTCCGTGGATCTCACGGCTCGAAAATAGGTTCCGGGAGATATCACAGATTGCTGATGCAAATAATGTGGGGATTATCGCTATCAATTCGAATGAAGGGTATCGTGATCGGGGAGATAGTATGGAAGACATGATCAGGCATGTGGGAAAAGCGGATTATGATTTTCCTTATGTGTTGGATGAAAACCACCAGGTGGCGGATGCTTTCGGTGCAACACGTACGCCTGATATCTATCTGTTTAACGGTGATTTGGAATTGGTTTATGTAGGACCGATTGATGACAATGCACAAAATGAAAATCGGGTTGGAGAAAATTTCCTTAGAAATGCGATTGAAGCGATGGTGTCAGGAAACGAAATAGTTATTCCAACCATCAGGCCCGTGGGCTGTAGAATTAAGCGAGCAGGCTAAAAGTTATTTTAAAAAACCTTATTTTTGTCTCCCCATTCAGTTTCTGTGTGGGGATTTTTTTTACCCGAAGTTTATTCATTCATGCCGACCTGGATTTTACATACTGAGTTTAAATTTGATGCAGCCCATTACATTGATGGGTACAATGGAAAGTGTGGAAGAATGCATGGGCATTCTTACCGGGTAAAGATGTCGGCTAAATCCCATAAACTGAACCCTTCAGCTTACCTTGACACAGATGATATGGTATGCGATTTCAAGGAGCTAAAGTGGGCGGCAAAGGATTCTGAAAAAGGTGGATTGGATCATGGTGTGCTTAATGAATTAATGGAAGTAAACACCACTGCAGAGAGAATAGCCGAGTTTATTCATAAGGAAACAAAACGACGGATTCCTGGGGACATCGAGCTTACCGTAACAGTTTGGGAAACAGAAACCAGTTGGGTAGAATACACCGATAAAGATGTTTAATCCCGAAGACTTTGTACCTGTTGATGTTTCTGATGAGGCTCTACTGGATCAGGAATATCCCATCATGGAGCATTTTTATACGATCCAGGGAGAAGGATTGCATACCGGAAAAGCAGCCTATTTCATTCGAACGGCAGGATGCGATGTTGGTTGCTGGTGGTGTGATGTAAAAGAAAGCTGGGAGGAAGAAGCACACCCCAGGATGAAGGTCCGCGAACTGGTTAATCATGTGAAAGAAAGTGATGCACGGATTGTAGTTATCACTGGTGGAGAGCCTTTGCTACATAACCTGGATGCTCTCACTATCTGCCTGAAGAATATCGGAGTGAAGACTCATATTGAAACGAGTGGTTCTTCGCCAATGAGTGGGGTTTTTGACTGGGTAACACTCTCACCAAAGCGATTCAAAGTGCCTCTTGATGAAATCTTTCCTTTCGTAGATGAGTTAAAAGTGGTTGTGTTGACGAATAAGGATCTAAAGTGGGCAGAAGATAATGCTGCAAATTGCCCTTCAGATGCTAAACTTTTGCTCCAACCGGAATGGGATACTCCAAAATCAATTCCTTTAATTGTGGAGTACGTGAAGAAAAACCCGGATTGGGAAATCAGCCTTCAGACACACAAATTCTTAAATGTTCCATAATGTCATTCCAGGATGCATCGGTTATCATTACGGGTGGAAGCAAAGGTATCGGGCTTTCCATTGCAAAAGTATTTGCCCGAGAGACGAATCGCCGACTGGTATTGATCTCCCGTAACTTTGATGATCTTCAAAAAGCAAGAAAGGAGTGTTTAGAAGTGGGCGCCCGTGGTGTTGAGATTCTGGCTGCGGATCTGACCCAGTCACAGGCTTTAGAAGCTCTTGATTTTGAGTCTTTAAATCCGGGAATTCTGATAAATAATGCAGGATCATACCTGTATAAACCACTTGAACAGACAACTACTGAAGAGTTTACCCGACAGTACCAAATCAATACATTCGGGGCATTTCAAACTACTCAGACAGTTTTACCGGTCTTCAAAAAACAGGAACGTGCCTTAATTGTGAATATATGCTCTCAGGCTTCTTTAAAAGGCTATGGAGATGCAGGAGCCTACACAATGAGCAAACATGCACTTCTGGGCTACACCCGATCACTTCGTAAAGAATTGATGGGAACAAATATTGCAGTATCAGCAATTAACCTTGGCCAGACTTTTAGTACTTCCTGGGACGGAGTGGACGTAAACCCAAATCATCTGATCGATCCCGAGGATGTCGGGAAAATGATACTTGCTCTTACAGATTTAAGTCCCAGGAGCGTGGCTGAGGAAATCATTTTGATGCCCCAGGGCGGTGAAACGAAACCGATGTAGCTCAAGGAAAAATTTCCTCCTGCGGAAGATTTAACCTGCTTTCTTCCATTCTAAACCTCAGAAAGAGCATATACGGGATATTTGAATCTGCGGTATCGTTTTTGTGATCACTTGGGATAAAACTAACTATCCCTAACCCGAATTGAGGTATTCCATTGGAAGCTGTTGAGATCAAAACCAAAGATGGTGTAACAATTTGTACACCAAAAGACATGAAACTGCTCACCCCTTATGTGCTTTTCGAGCAGTCGAACTGGTTTGACCCGGAAATAAACTTCTTAAGGGATTACCTGGAGCAGGGCATGAATGTTTTGGATGTTGGAGCCGGATTTGGGGTTTATTCGTTATTGGCTGCGAAAAAAGTGGAGCAATCAGGCAGGGTTATATGCTTTGAGCCGGAGTTTCAATCCCGATATTTCCTGGAGTTGGGGAAAAAGACGAATGGATTTGATCATGTTGAAATCAATAGAGATGCAATCTCAGGCAGTTTAGGAACGGTAGGTTGGAAAACAGGACAAAGCCCTGAACTAAGTTCGATTGATATTGATAGCCAGGATTTAACTTCTGCAAATACGATTGATAGCTGGTGGGAATCAGCCAATAACCCAAAAATCGATGTTTTAAAAATCGATACCAATGGATTTGAAACTTCAGCTATTAAAGGAGCTTCTGGATTTCTTTCAGTTCAGAGCCCGGTTTTGATTGTATCCGTTGAAAATTCAACCGCTGAGTCTTTGCTAAAGGTTCTGAATGGTCATGGATATGAACTTTTTGAGTATATCCCGGGTACAGGTGTCTTGACCAGCTACGAGGTGGGGGCAAATTCAAGTCTTCACAACATTATCGCTATGAAAAGTGATAGAAAAGAAGAGATGGAAACTAAAGGCTGGTTTCTGAACGAAAAAAACGAAGTAGAAAAGCCGGATAGCGATTTATGGAAAGAGTACTTAACCACATTGCCCTCGACAAGTTCAATGATGTTCGGATGGGAATTTGCCGCTGATGAAGAAGAACATGAAAATTACTTCACAGCTTTAAACTATATAATAGCAGCTGAGCAGATTGGAGATGAAACTGGTCTGAAAAACAAAAAGACAGGATTGTTGATCGAAGCCGCACATCGGTTAATCGATATATACAGTTCCGGCATTACCAATACATCTGTGACCTTCACTCTGGCACGGGTATTTAATGCCCTAGGAAAACTCGACCAAACCAGGCAAATACTTCAGAAGTTAATTGATGACACCACTTTTGGCCAACGGAATGTAGATGCAAGCCTGCCTTTCTTGCTTCCAATTCCTTCCCATGATCAAACTCCGGTTCGTACTGACTTTGCAAAATGGTTGATGGTGCGAACCATTGAGTCATGGATTCTTCAGAAATATGATTCTACTTTTTGGTTACAGGGGCAGGAGTTACAACTATTGGATGTACTGAACGGAAATCCTGAGTTATCCCAACAAATGGAAAACGTGATTAAAGTCCGATCGATTTCCGAAGATTGGGATGGGATTAGTGAAAAACCAAAAAGCCTGCTCTTTATAACTTCCGATTTCCCACCTTATGATGAAGGAAGAGTGGGGCATAGTATCCGGGCGTATACATTGGCTAATTTCTTTGCTGAGAACGGGTACAAGGTTTATTTACTTATCCTGGCGAAAATGGTGGCAGATCGGGAAGCTCCCTTTATGCATGAAAACATTCAGATCATTAACCCGGTTTTTCATGAGCAGAAATCCGCAAAAGGCGATTTAACTGTTGAGGAGTTTTGCGTTGATTTTATGAAGTATCATAAGGTCCCAACACTCTTAACAAGTTCGCCGCCACTTACTTCCCACTTGATGGCGTTGACAATTAAAAAAGAGCTTAAAGATTCCATCTACTGGATTAGTGACTTTAGAGATTTTATCCACATCCATCCGCTAACGAGAAGTAAAACGCAGGAAGGATTTCAGGAGCAGAAGGAATATGAAACGGAAGTAATGCAATTAGCAGATGCTGTGATCACTGTTTCTACTGGTATGGTGAAGATTGCCAGAGATTTGCATTTGGAACTGGGAAAGGATTTTCGGGAATCAAAAGTAGAAATCGTTGAAAACGGCTATATCGAGCAGGAACCCGTAGCTCCTCAAAAAGAAGTGGTTGAGTTCATTAATCAATCCAAAAAGGAGGGTAGGATTGTACTTTATTATGCAGGTACAGGTAGCGTAATAGGACTCCATAAATTTGATGGAGTCTATAAGGATCTCACTTTTATTTTTGATGTATTCCAGAATAATCCCGAAATCGCAAAAAAATATGCACTTGTTATTCAGGGGAAAGTGCAGGTAAACCTGGACTACCTGAAAAAGTTGAAAACCAGTCTGAGTTTCAGGTTTTTTGACCCGGTACCTAATGCCTTAATGCAGGCAAATCTTGGGTATGCGGATGTAGGATTAAGTGTAAACTCTGACGAAATAGCCACGCCGTACATCATGGGCGGGAAATTGTATGATTATGCTAACGCTGGATTAGCTCTGCTACTTATCTATCCTGACAATCCGTATTCATTAAAAGAATTTTCTTCCAAGCATGGTGATAAAGCTTATTTCGGAAACGTTTTTGACCCTGAATCGGTGAAAGATGTGCTAAGTCAGATCATTATGGAGGGAGATTTATTAAACAAACGTAAGTTCACAAGAGAAGAGATAAAACCTTACAGAAGGAAAGAATTGTACCGGAAGTTTCTTGAGCTTATAGAAAGTAAAAGGGAGAAGCCAGGCGGGAAGTTTATCCATTTTTGCTACAACTCTGTTTATGCCCAGACCCTTGCGGACCTTCTTAAATACTCAAACGAACATTCCGGCCAGGAACACATATTATTTGTTGAGTCTGAGCAAACGATAAAGGATTTTTCTGTTGATCTGGGTGGAAATGATCATGCACATTTGTTTAATAAAAATTCAGACGGACAGTATATCCTTAAACAAATAAGTAGCGACTCAGTGGATGGGATTTTTATGCATGGTCTATTCAGGTCCTGGCAATTTTCTATTGTAGAGGCGATTGGAGATCAAAAACACATAGGGTGGATTATTTGGGGTGGCGATCTTTATAACACCATCAAACAGGGTCGAACACACCTGTTTCCGTCAGACAAGTTAAGCAGTATCCATACGATCATTGAAGGGGATATTCAGTTGTTTAAAGAGCATTTTGGAGAAAAAGAAAACTTTAACTTCACGTATCCTTATCCGGGACTTTATGGAGATATTCATGTAGCCGAGTCACAAGAAAGAACGAATAGAATTATTGTGGGCAATTCGGGAGATCCATCCAATAATCATCTGGAGATTTTGGAGAAGCTGGCTGAGATGTCAGACATAGAACAGCACAAAATTGTACTTCCGGTAGCCTACAATTTCGGAGAAGAATACCGGCAACGTTTAACCAGTAAAATCAAAGAGCTGGGATTATTAGACCGGGTAGAATTTCATACCGAGTTTATAGCACCCGATGAATACCTGAAATTTGTTGACAACAATGACCTGATGATCATGGCCCATAATCGACAGCAGGCGATGGGGAATATGCTAATGGGTATGTATATGAATAAACCCGTTTTTCTGAAGAAGGAAATCACTTTGAACGAAGAGGTAATAAAAAATCCAGGTTGGGATTTTCTTGAAGAAAATGATCTGAAGGCGTTAGCTTTTGAGGATTTAAGCGGGTTTGATTCTATAGTGGATATTATTCTGTTCTACAAAGAACAACAAAACGAGAACCAGCAGATTATTAGAAAAAAGTTTGGATTAAGGGCCAGGGCTGAACTCCTTCAAAAAAATTGTGAGCAAATCGCTACTAAAGTGAGGTCACAAGATGAAGAGCACTCCAGATCTAAGGTGAAAGCAGATCTAATCTGATAAAATCTTCTTAGTTATATCTGGAAAAGATTCTCTCTAACTCAGAATTTATATTTTTCTGAAGAGATGGTTCGAATGCAGACCCTGTAAGCATTTTAAACAATTCAGCATATCGCTGGAAAACTTCCATTCTGAATTCATCAGGTAAATCAGGGAGGATTTGATTATCCAGGCCCTGGAAATTATGCTTCATCAGCCATTCTCTGAGGAATTCCTTGGATAATTGTTTCTGTCCGGCCCCTGCGGCCTGACGTTCTTCGTATCCATCCAGGTAGAAATAGCGAGATGAATCCGTGGTATGGACTTCGTCAATCAAAGTTAGCTCACCCTTATATAAACCCATTTCGTATTTAGTATCTACAAGGATCAGCCCTTCTGACTTAGCAACTTCAGTTCCTCGCTTGAATAGTTGAAATGCTTTTTCTTTGATCTGATTCCAGAGTGATTCGTCGACAATGCCACGTTCCAGAATCTCAGCTTCAGAAATGTCCTCATCATGGCCTTCCGTTGCCTTAGTTGCCGGCGTAAGAATCGGTTCAGGAAAACGATCATGTTCATTCATTCCTTCAGGAAGCGGTACTCCACATAAGGTTCTCAAACCCGATTTGTAAGTTCGCCAGGCGTGTCCCGTTAAATATCTACGCATTACAACTTCAATAGGGATGGGATCACACTTCTTCCCGATGGTCACATTTGGATGGGGAACATCTATAACATGAGTCGGCATGATATCATTGACCTTATCAAAAGAGAACTTAGCCAACTGATTCAGAATTTGCCCCTTAAAAGGAATAGCCTGCTTCATGATGTAGTCGAAGGCAGAAATTCTATCGGTAACTACAATTCCTAATGTTTCGGAATTCAGTTCGTACACTTCCCTTACTTTTCCACGATAGGGGGGCGGAACATTTTGGGCCGAGGTTTCGGTAATGCAATAATCGAGAGCTTCCCTTGAGTTAAAAGAGAGATTCAAATGAGTTATTTCTTAACGGTTGATCCTCTTTCTACCAAAATAGGGCTGTGCATTTCCTGCACCGGCTCAGAATCAGAATCTTTGATTATCTCAGCTAACCGGGCCGTAGCCAGAGTTCCAATTTTGTGCATGTGCTGGTCAATGGTTGTCAGATCGAGGTATTTGCTCAATTTGATATTATCATATCCCATAAGTGCTATGTCATCAGGGACCTTCATTCCCAATTTTGAAAGTGCATGGAGTGCACCAAGGGCCTGAGTATCATTGGCGCAGAACAAGGCATCTGGAAACTTATCTATCTGATCGAATTTATAAATGGCTTCAAACCCACTTTCTTCTGTGAAACCGGCATGCTTGGTTGTATCTCCTGAAACAAAAAACTCCTTGTCGATAGGCATCTTAAAGTTAAGCAAAGCGTCCTTAAAGCCTCGCTCACGTTCTATTGAAGATCGGGTTTCAACAGGAGTGGTGATCATACCGATACGTTCAAATCCTTGCTTTACGAGGTGCTCACCAGCCATGTATCCACCTTTGTAGTCATTCACCATGTAATAATTATAAGATGGGTGAGAGGAGTTCACCAAAACAATGGGAACATGAGTTGACTGTAAGTGCTGGTGTACCGATTCACTTACATCAATAGAAAGTAAAATTAATGCATCTGCTGTACCACGATCAAAAAAATTGATAACGGCTTCTTCGGGGTCTTTTGAGCCGGTGTTGTATAAGATGATATCCAGATCCATCTTTCGAATTTCATCTTTTACACCCTTTAGTACCTCATTGAAGAAAGGTGTTGTAAACGAAGGGACAGCAACAGCGAGAATTTGGGGCTCTTTACTGGCTAACTTTCTGGCACTAACCTGAGGCCTGAAGTTCAACTCATTAATTGATTTCTGCACCTTCTCTTTTGTTTCTTCAGAGACATTGGGAGAATCATTCAGTACTCTGGAAACCGTAGAAATGGCAACCCCGGCGCTTTTCGCCACTTCGTAGATAGTTACTTTTTTGCTCATAGGATTAAAATAGCATTAACTGTGAATCAAGCAAATAGACTGATCAAATGGAATTTTTGGCAAAATAACCAAGAATCAATGAATATGTTATCAGGTACTTAAATTTATTTATTTGGTAAAATGGAACGCTGGTACTCAAAATGATGCTATTGTCGACATGAGCGAAATACTTCGATTTCCATATACAATGATTAGACCACTTTACGAGCGGACTTCGTTCCACCGTTCTGTGATTGAGGAAATTTCTGACGTTCATTTGAAATCGGCTTATGCACATTGCCGTGCTATTACCCGTTATTATGCCAAGACTTTTTATATGGCTACCCGATTTCTCCCTAATGAAAAGCAGCGGAGCATTTTTGCGATCTATGGGCTGTGTCGTTATCTGGATAATTTGGTGGATGAGACCGTAGATCTGATGCATCACACCGAAATTGATATTTCTGAGGTGGATGATAAGTTGAATGAGTTCAGTGATAAGCTAATTGGGGTGTATAATGGAAAATTATCTGACGATCCAATTCTTCTCGCTTTTTCTGATACGTTACGTAGATATCATATTCCGATAGAACTTCCTTTTGAATTGATGGAAGGGGTAAGAATGGATTTGGTTAAGAATCGTTTCGAGTCATTCAAAGAACTCTACGATTATTCGTACAAAGTTGCATCGGTAGTAGGATTGATGACCAGCCGCGTGTTTGGATATTCTGATGAAAAAGCTCTTGATTATGCCATCGATTTAGGAATAGCTATGCAGCTCACTAATATTTTGCGTGATATTGGTGAAGACCTGGAACGGAATCGAATTTATATTCCTCAGAATGAGCTGAAGATGTTTGAAATTAATGAATCAGAATTGTTTAACGGGATCAAATCTGAGAAATTTGTTGAATTGATGAAGTTCCAAATTAAGAGAGCAAGAGAGTATTATTCTTTAGCTGATATTGGAATTAAGATGCTGGATCGGGATAGCCGCCTTCCTGTGTATTTAGCCCGATATAACTACAGTCGTATTCTGGATAAAATCGAAGAAAACGAATACGGTGTCTTTAATGAGAGAGCCTATTTGAGCAAAATGGAGAAGTTTTCCATACTGCCAAAAATTCTTATCGAAATGCGTGCTGCAAGTTAATATGTTGTGGTAGTTATCGGAGGGTTTTCCTACTATTCAGGAAAAGCTTTTTCGTTATGTCAGAGATCAAAAAAATTCTTGTAGCCAACCGTGGAGAGATTGCCGTTCGGGTTATTCATACCTGTAAAGAATTGGGCATTAAGTCAGTGGCTGTATACTCCAGACCAGACTCCTTTGCACCCCATGTTCAATTAGCGGATGAGTCCGTATTTATTGGAGAAGCGGCATCATCTGAGAGCTATCTGGTAATGGAGAAAATCATCGATGCCTGTAAACAGACAGGGGCCGATGCAGTACACCCGGGATATGGCTTTCTGAGTGAGAATGCTGCTTTCGCGGAGTTGTGCAAAAAAGAAGGAATTATTTTCATAGGTCCTGGTTCCAAAGCAATTCAGCTGATGGGAGATAAAACTTCGGCGCGTGAACTGATGGCGGAGCATAATATTCCGACCCCTCCGGGATTAAAAAGTACCCTCGAAAGTATTGAAGAAGCACGCGAAGTTGCAGATGATATTGGGTTTCCAATTTTGATTAAAGCTTCCGCTGGGGGTGGAGGAAAGGGGATGCGTATTGTGCATTCACCGGAAGAATTTGAAGCAAGCATCAAAGCTGCAAAAAATGAAGCACGAAATGCCTTTGGAGATGACCGGGTATATATAGAAAAATATCTGGAAGAGCCTCGTCATATTGAGTTTCAGATAATGGCTGATACCCATGGTAATACGGTACACGTTTTTGACAGGGAATGTTCGGTTCAACGGAGGCATCAAAAAGTAATTGAAGAAGCACCGAGTTCTTTGTTAACAGAAGAACTGAGAGCTAAGATGGCGGAAACGGCTATAAAAGCTGCCGAAGCATGTGATTATGTTGGAGCTGGAACCATTGAGTTTTTGGTGGATAAGCACCTTAACTATTACTTCCTGGAAATGAATACCCGGTTGCAGGTAGAGCACCCAGTTACTGAAATGATCTCAGGATTAGACCTTGTTGCTGCGCAAATAGCAGTTGCCGAAGGAAAAGAATTACCATTCACGCAGCAGGATGTTAAAAGGAATGGATGGGCTATAGAGTGTAGGATTTATGCTGAAGATCCGGAGAATAACTTTTTACCTAGCACCGGCACATTGGTTAAACATCGCATACCAACCGGGACTGGTGTACGGGTTGATGCAGGCATCGAAGAAGGACAGGCAGTGAGCATTAATTACGATCCAATGATTTCGAAACTTACCGTTCATGGTACAGACCGGGAAGATGCCCGGAAGAAAATGTTACGTGCGCTTGATGAATATGAAATTGTAGGATGCCGAACCACTATTCCATTTTGTATCTACACACTCAGGCATGACGCATTTATAACCGGAAAATATGATACCCATTTCGTTAAAGATCATTATTCCGTAAGCGCACTTTTTGAAAAGCATGATCATGATGTGGTAGCCCTTGCAGCTTCACTTTTAAGTAGCGAGGCTGAAGAAGTCCAACTTGATCCTGTTTTGAGTGGAAATGGAGAATCTTCAGACTGGTGGAGGAACCGCCGAACATAAATATGGCTGATAAACAATTATTCGAAAAACTAAGGGGGTTGGATACTGAACAAAGAAACCCCGACTCAGTAGAGATTGATCTTGCTGATTCTTCAGAAATAGCCCGGCTGATTAATGCCGAGGACCAGAAAGTAGCCGAAGAGGTTCAGAAAAAACTTCCTCAAATTTCACAGGCAATTGATTTGGTAAGCCAGGCTTTTGCAGTGGGAGGACGCTTATTGTATTTCGGAGCAGGTACAAGTGGCCGACTCGGAGTGCTGGATGCAGCTGAGTGCCCGCCAACTTTTGGTGTAAACCCTGAACAGGTACAGGGATTTATAGCAGGAGGGAAGGAGGCAATGTACGTAGCACAGGAAGGGGCTGAGGATTCTGAGGAAATTGGGCGCCAGGAAATCCACAACCAAAAAATTACATCCCTGGATGTAGTATGTGGAATAGCTGCAAGTGGGCGTACCCCATACGTACATGGTGTGCTAAAAGAGGCCAGGGAAAACCAAATCGCTACTATCTTTGTAACAACAGTTCCTGAGGAGCAACTAACAGTTGATGCTGATGTGATTATTGATGTTCCTGTTGGGCCAGAAGTAATTATGGGCAGTACCCGAATGAAAAGCGGGACGGCTCAGAAAATGATCCTGAATATGATTTCTACTGGTGCAATGATTCGTCAGGGCAAGATCTATGAAAATGTGATGGTTGACTTAATGCTGACGAATAAAAAGTTGGTAGAACGTGCAAAAAGAATCATTCTTACTTTCACTGGTAAATCATACGACGAATCCACCAGGCTTCTCGAAAGCGCAGATGGTCATGTTAAAACTGCTTTGTTAATGGGGTTAAAGGAGCTTTCGAAAAGCGAGGCAACCAAACTTTTGAGGATTCATAATGGTTTTATACGCAAGGCACTTGATTAACCCATTCATCAATGATTCGAGTTCTGTTTAGCATTTATGTATGGATCTATTATTCCATACTGTTTCTGGTATTTTTTGTACTTATCACACTGGTTTTCTTACTAACATTTCCTTTTGACCGATATCTAAAGATTTCGAATAAAGTACTGGCCATAATGGCCTGGTTCATGATGCGCCCCTCTCCAACATGGAAAATGAGTATCTCGGGAGAAGAGAAATTCGATTCCACCAAGCCAACCATTTTTATTTCCAATCATCAGAGTTTTTTAGATATTCCTTTTGCCTTTCAACTTCCGTGGAAAATGAAGTGGGTAGTGAAGCACAGTATGACGTATATCCCGGTAATGGGGTGGATGGTGAAGCTCACAGGACAACTTACGATCAATCGTAGCAGTAAATCTGCACTCAAAAAGTTGTCGAAATTGATAAAACCGCTTAAAGACCTTGTACCGGTTATGATTTTCCCCGAGGGTACAAGATCTCTCGACGGAGAACTTAAAACGTTTAAAAACGGAGCTTTTCTACTGGCAAAAGAACATGGGTTTACTATTCAGCCCATTGTAATAGATGGGGCTTATTCTGCGTTGGCATCAGGGTCGAAGTTGTTTAATCCTACTGCAAGTTTTAAGATGCATGTACTGGATTCTATCGATCCCAATGAATTTGATTCCATGACGGCTTTACGCGATTATGCTCGTGATGTAATCAAAAATGCCCACGATGAACTAAAGCATTCTTGAAAAAAACGTTTATAGATCGGTTCTTATCCAGCAACCATTATCAACATCGGATAATGGGATCGATCATAGCGTCTCAGCTCATTTTAATATCTGTTTTTCGATTCTGGCCCGGTCAGCAAGTTGAATACAGCCCACCACTGGTTTTCGAAAGAGAGGCAATTATTGTTGAAGAGATGATTATAACCAGGCAGGCAAATGCTCCCGCAGCTCCACCGAAACCCCAGGTACCTGTTCCTGTTCCAAATGATGAAGTAATTGATGATATAATTGATTTTCCTGAACTCGAATTATTGATATCTGTCGACTCACTAAGTGTTTCTACAACTACAGGACAAAGAGGGGACGAAGAAAGAATTTCAGGAAATCCGGATCGTGTACCCAGAATTATTCGAATTGTAGAGCCAACTCTCACAGAAGAGGCTGTTCAATCGGGGATAAAAACCATGGTCCTGGTTAATTTCCTGGTTAACAGACAGGGTACTGTAAATGAAGCGTACATTGCTGAAATAAGGCTATATGAAGGTAAATCTGATGATTATAGAGTCGTAAGGGATTTGGACTACGGAATACTACAAGACGTGTTAGAGGCTGCTTTTAAATGGAGATTCAGACCTGCACAAGAAGATGGCGAGGATGTAGGAGCATACATACAGGAAGCTTTTTTAATTGGCTTTTAGATTGAATTGTTCTTCCAATTAGTTCTATCTTTGGAGTCTGTCTTATAGGAGAGGTGCCGGAGCGGTCGAACGGGCTCGCCTGGAAAGCGAGTGTGCCCCTACAGGGGTACCGAGGGTTCGAATCCCTCCCTCTCCGCCATTTATTTTAAAATAACCTCTTCAGAAAAAATGAGGTTGCCCGATAAATACCAAGTCTGTATTGGGAACAAATATGTTACCATTGACCTTAAACAGGTATTTAATTTTAATTCAGTAGATAAGTGAGTTTTTATTTCTACTTTATCAAAGTCATTTGTAAGTTGGCATTTATAGAAAGGTGGGTCACAATATTACTTACTTCTAACAATACATTCGGGAAACCTTTCTTAGGTTCGGCTATCAGAATTAAAAGATTATCAATATCAACAAACATTTAACAGATGCGTAATTATAAGCTGTTACTGGTTTGGATTATAATTGGGGGAACAATGATTGGGTGTAATCTTCCCAGCACACCAAAGGATCCAAATTTTAGAACATCTCACAAAATTGAAGCACCACTTTTATTCGAGAAAACTTTCCAGTTTCTTGGAGGTGAAGGAGATACTGAAGTCCTAATCGATACTACAGGAACTGAATTTGATTCACTTTTTGTGGTAACAGAGGGGGGCGTTGACAATGGGTTAATAACCCTGAGTAGAGAAGAAGAATTTGAATTCGGTGATCTGAATGATGCTATTCCGGAAATCTCGACCGATCCTACGAACTTTGAGGCAGAAGTCGGCGAACTGGAAATTGGAAGTTTTCAATCAGGAAATGGCGCACTTGGAACGGTTGACATCCGAACAGTTACAGGTAATGATCCTAATATAATCCCTGTCGGTTTTCCAATCCCTGCAGGGGACAATTCAGCAAGCCCAGTTAGGCTAAATATTGGTGCGAATACCGATTTCTTTGCCAGTGCAACCGTAAAATCGGGTGCAATAATCATGGAAATAACCAATGAACTGGGGTTTGATTTCCGGGTTACTCAAATTCAGTTGATTGATACTGTTACTACGCTTCCAATTGGTGGGGTGGCAGAATTTAGTGCAGCAAATGGAAATCAATTAACAAACGGTAGTACCCAAACGGCTTCCATTGATTTTACCGCAGGAGATGTTCTTCAAAATCTTGGGGTACAAATTACCATGTTTTGGGATGGATTTAACTTCCCGGCGGATCCACAAGAGGTGACTGTTGAAAGTGTGAATGGTGATAATCTGGTTGCTTCTTCTGTAGTAGCCGCTTTGACACCACAAAATTTCTCAACCCAGAACTCTTCAACAATTGATGCCACTGAATTTCAGTTTACATCGGCGAATCATTTTGTTGAGTTAGAGTCCGGAACTATTACTATTGCACCCATCAATAACCAGCTGGATTTAACCGTAGAATCACTGGTTATCTCATTTCCAACTATTCTGGCTCCACCTTATAACGCATCAGATTCTCTTGTAATTTCATACACTGGAGCAAATAGAATCTTTAGAAATAGCCTTTCAAATGAACAGGTTATCGATCTTGCGAATCACAGGATTTTCGCTCTTAATAACACCATAGAGTACAATATTAGTGCTTTAACTGAGGATACCCAAGCTCCAAGCGTTCCGGAAGCAGACCAGAAAAGAACAATCTCTGAGACGGATAGAATAAGCTCAAGTGTAGAGATAACAAATCTAACGATTGCTGAAGCTTTTGGTGAAATAGCCACGCAGACGGTACTACTGGGAGATGATGACGCTGCTAACGGCGCCGATATCATCGACTTGTATAACGAAACGGAGGTTTCCTTAACAGAGATTGATGGTCTTGAAGATCTCTCCAGCGAAATTGATGGAATTGAATTTGCGGGTGCAAGCCTGTCAATCAATTATACTTCAAATATTGGCGTACCTACTACTATTTACGGAGCTATTCTTGGAGTAGACGGGGAAGGCCAGGAAATTTATCTGACGGGTTTACCCGGAACAGACAAAGAGGTCCAGGCTGGTGATCCAATTGCCGGAATTCAGGCAAACGGACAGCAACTGGCGGCATCACAAATGATTAAATTCTCATTAGATGTAAGTCCCGATGGAAGTCTCATTAACGGAGTTACAACATTTTCCGATCAAAACACAAATGTGCTAGACTTCCTGAATAACCTTCCTAGTGAAATCAGATTCGTAGGAAAAGCGGTAATTAACGAATCCGGAACGGAGGCTTCGATAGCCACGCCTTTGGAGTTTGATCCTGGTTTCCTTGTTGACTTGCCTATCTTCTTTAGTGCGGATGCTGCCTCTTTAGACTTCAAAGAGGATGGAAGTGACCTGGAAGACTTACCGGGTGAGGGAGATGACAGCCAGATAACGGAAGGTCGACTAATTGTGAGTTATGATAATGCACTACCCTTGGGATTTGACATAGAGATTTCTTTCCTGGATGTACTTGGGGACACCATCACTAGTGTACCTTTACCTGGAGACATGGCCATAGAGTTACAGGCGGCGTCTGTAAATGGTACTACCCGGTTTGTAGATAATAGTATTGGGGATAGCTTCCAGATAACTCTGACTGAGTCGCAATTGCTAAGTATCAGTAATACAGATTCAATTGCGGTGAATGCTGCTCTTAATACTTTCGCAACTGAGGCAGTAAAAATCAGAGATACAGATTCAATCACGTTGAGTGTAAGTGCAAGCTTCACCATCGAGACAGACGTTAACAACGATTAAGGAAGCAACTATGAAAACGCTTAGAATATTTTTGACTATTTGTTTTACGCTTACAGCTGCTTCCTTAGTGGCTCAAAGCAGGCATTACAACTCACAGACATTAGGAATGGGGAATGGTGGAACAGCCTTTATCGATGGCTACCACGCTAATTTTTTAAATCCGGCAAACCTGATGATTAACAACACCGGGAGAAAGCCAAGACGTCAGCTTGGACTGTTCGGTGGTTTGGGTGTATCAGCAGGTGGTACTCTTTTAAATACTGCAGTGTATGATGATTACCTTACAACCGGGCTAACCATCTCAGGAACTATTAGGGAAAACATGCTCGATGACTGGTTTGGCGGCGATGTAAATTCTACCAGAGATGTAAGTGTGGCGTTAGATGTTGTTCCATTTGGATTTTCCAACAGAGGGAAGAAAACAGCATTCAGTCTGGCCACAAGAGTGCGAACAATTCAGGATCTAACGTTGAATCGGGGCTTTGCTGAGCTTGCATTTTACGGACTGGACTCAGATCAGTTTTCAAATGGTGTGCCTGTTAATTTTTCAAGCAATGTACTTTCCTATTCAGAAATTTCTGTAGGTTTTGCAATGGAATTACCTATTCCATTAACCGGACTTATAGAAAGTCTTCCATTCATCAATGGAATAAACATTTATGCGGGGGCGGCACCCAAATACCTCGTAGGTATACAGGCCTTTGATGCAGAATTTAATTCTACGCTTACTGTAGACGCACCAGGGTTAAATCAAGCTATTACGCATGATTTCAACTATACGCTAAGAACCTTTGGTGACTTAAGTGATCAATTAACTGCTTATTCAAACGCCAGAGAGTCCGATCCGGATGCAAAACTGGATGATTACCTTGATTACAGTGGTTCTGATTTAGGGACGCTTGGCTCCGGTTTTGGCCTTGATCTTGGTGTTACCGCTGAGCTAGATGTTTCTATCCCGGCTTTAGGCTTATTAGGAAAGAGACAGGTGCTTCGTTTAAGTATGGCAATGACGGACCTGGGAAGCATCACGTATGATTCGAGTCCAAGTGAAATTACCGCCAGCGATGTCTATGTGTTTGACGCAAATGTTGGTGACAGCACCATCGGCGACTATTTTGATGCGGTTAGTGATAGCCTTGAAAATGACGTTTACGGTGGTTTTTCTGCATTGGCAATTGGAGACAATAAATACGATCTCCCAGGCATGTATCACTTTGGAGCGGCCCTTACTCTCGGAAAGCTTACTACGACGCTTGATTATGGGGTAGGCTTCAATGATGTTGGACGAAACATTGAAGGAAGTTCACTAACTTTGGGATTAGAGTATCGACTCCTGAATTTCATTCCTCTCAGATTTGGTACTCGCTATGGAGGTGATGATACCGCTTATTCTTTTGGAGCCGGGCTTGATTTCAGGTTCTTCGACTTCACCTTTGGTGCCATGACCATTGACGGGGAATCTAGTTCCGGAACCGAAATAGCATTTGCCTGGAGTGGGCTGGTGATCAGGTTCTAAATTGAATTGATATTCTAAGCCCCGGCAGTTTACTGTTCGGGGCTTTTTTTATTTGGTAAACCGGTTGATGTCCAGTTCTCGTGGAAGGGAAGCCCCTTTAAGGATGTGCTTACTAAGGCATTTTGCTCCATAAGCGGAATACAAAAGACCTTTGGAGCCCAAACCGGCAAACAGGAAACAAGTATCGTACGTAGAATGGCTGCCCATTAATGGTCTTCGATCCCGCGTAGATGCCCTGATACCTGACCATTTGGAAATGGGTTTCGAGGAATTGGCCAAATCAGGTAAAACCCTCTGCAAACGGTTGAACATATAATCCATTCCCTTCTGATCCGGCTCATCGTGTTCAAATTGATGCTCATAGGTACTCCCCAAAATAAATGTGTAGTCATCAATTTTTGAGAAGTATCCCATAGCACTAACTGCATGTTCAAATTGAATCGGTTCTGAACTCTGCATAATGGCAGTTTGGCCTTTCACCGGGAAAAGCTTTAAAGGTGTCCATAAATCGAATTCCTTAGACCAAATACCAGTAGTAAAAACGATCTTTTCTGAAGTAACGGAATCTCCGCTTTCAAAAGAGAATGCCCAGGAGTTTTTCTGTTCAATGTTAAAACGCTGATCCAGGATGAATGTGCAATCAATCTCTTTTAAATGGTTCGAGAGGGCGGTTAGATAGTCGGGAATATGAATAGTTAATCCTCCGCGTACCCATACTCCACCACCGATACAGGTGAGTCCCGGGTGAAAGCCTTTTACTTTTGCTTCATGCCACCATTCTACCGTTCCATCCTCCCAGGGTTGAGACCGAATATTTTCCGCCATCTTTAGGGCTACTTTTTCCTCGAGAGCAGGGCGTAGAACTCCAGTTTGCTTGTAGAATTTTCTCTCGGTTTTTGTCTGGATTTGATCTAACCGGTTTATCAGGGCAGCTAAAGAGCGTTCTGCTTCCCACGAACGTGATGCAAATCTACCGGTAGCAGGATTTGCCAGGCCTACAGGGGTTCCTGATGCCCCACCAGCAATTCCAATCGGGTCAATTACACATACCTTAGACCCAGCTTCCGCTAACTCTAAAGCGGAATGCAGCCCCGCTAACCCGGCGCCAACAACGCAAATATCAAAGTGATTTTTCAAGTAATCCTGAAGCTGGTTATCCTCTGAAACGTCGTTTTTCTATGATCTTTTTGATCTTCTTATTTCCGATCCAAACTTTTCGGCTGGTTTCAACATCTACCATTTCAAGATTTACGGTGTAGAAAATGGATGCTTCTCTTCCATCCGAAGTCTCATCCATAATGGAGCTGATATTTCCTATGATCACATAATCGGCTCCTAATTCTTTCCCAAGAGCTGCAGCCGTTTCCAAAGAAGCATAACTCTGTTGGTCGCTTCGGATCTCACGGATTTGATCAGCTTCGTCGATTCCTGCGACAACGTCAACCATCCCTGAGTTTACAAAAGCCCGTTCCAGTTCTTTAGTAAATACCTCCGTGTCGATATGTTCCATGGTTTCATTCCGAACGCGGCCAACCATGGTAACCGGTGTTTGATTATTCTCTGCTCTAAAGTTTTCCAACCATCGTTGGGTTAATGCATCATCGATCATCTCTTCGGCCACCAAACGTGCATCAGTATCATTCCACCTGCCGGATAAATCGGTTTGAGAGTCAGCGGCCACGCGGGTTACTTGTTTGGACCCGGAACAAGCCGTAATTGAAATAAAAAGGATCAAAAAAAGGATTCTGTGTGTATTCATATTAGTTACCTGATAAAACTTCGGAGTTTAAAAATTGCTTGAAAATGGTTTCAATCTCTTTTGCGGCATTGAGTTCTGCTCTTTTCATGGCGTCATTCAAACTTAACGCCCCGTCTCTTCCTTCGGTGCTAAATGTGTTGTAGGAAACATCATTTTCCACGTCGATTATGGAAATGGAGAGATTCCAAATCACAAATTCAGCATCGTCTCGATTAAGTTCTGTTTTTTGAGAAGAGTAAGTAACCTCTGCCATCAAAACAGGGTTCTCATTAGTGATTAAAAATCCTTCGGACTGGAAAACACCAGATACTGCATCCCTGATCAAATCCGTAGAGTTGGCTATGCGAATTCTCACTAGTGCTTCGGCCTGGATCTTATCGAATTCGCGCCTGGTCTGATCTAAAACACTTAGCGCGGTTGAATTATCTTCGGTTCCCGGACGAATGATTGCAAGCTGTTGATTTAAATTTTCGTTAACACGTGCCAGGAGTACATTTTCTTTAGCTAATACTAACTTTCGGATGGTTCTTTGCACCTGGGAAGCAGAGGCCCTGTTTTGATCTATTTTTTGATAATTCTTTGCTATTTCCTGTTGATAGACCCTGGATGAAGCAGATCGATCCATACCAGCTAATACATAATACTGACCATCTTTGGAAACTTCTGAGTTCAGGACTTCCGTGTTTAATAATTCCTCATTGGTTCCTACTCGAATGTTATTCATTAACCGAATCGTTTCACGGGAGGTGAAGTCCGTTTTGTTTTTCGTTGTTTCGGCAAACTCGGTATACAGATTCTGCGTGCCGTCAATTCGTGTGCGAAAAATCTGAGCTAAATTGAGCATAGCATCGGCACGGGCATCAGCAAGATTATCTCCTGAACCAACCGCCATCAAATATCTTAGGTCACTGAATTCACTGGAAGGGTTATTCACCCAGGAAGGGAGTCCTGAATGTTCACTTGCCCTTTTTGAAGATGAACAAGAAACACTCACACTCGCGATGACTATAAGGATACATATCTTAGCTGAATGGGTTAAAAAATCGTGGATACATTTCATGTCAATTCCAATAGATGGATTCTACGAGTTTGAGATTCTCCTCTGAGTCCACTTCAATTTCCTGGACATCAGAATAAATAATTTTTCCACTCTTAGAGAGGTATTGAATCTCGACAGAGTGACTTCCAGGAGTAAGTTGGATCACCCCCAAATGTGCTTTCCCGGGCATTGTTTGCCATCCCCGTAAATCAGCTTTTTCAGTAGTTTCCTGAGCAATTTTACCAAAGAAATTTATCATTCGCCCCAAAGCTTCGTTCTTCTCTTTAACTTCATTGCTTGCAGAATTGGTAGCAATAGCTTTCAACGAAGCTCTAACGATTGTTCTGGCATAGATAATAGGTTCTTTCACCGTATACACTTCTCTCGCGACCAAATCCATGTGTTCAATAACAGGTATTTGGATGGATTCTTCACCATTTACAGAAACCTGGACTGAAGTGACCCTCGATCGGAATAGTTCCAGTTCCGGAAGTGAAAACTTTAGATAGGTATCAATCTCATCAAAATAATAACGGGTGTCATTTTGGTATTTCTGAGGAGATCTCCCAGAGAAAACATTAATGAGCACATTATAGGTATCGGGTTGGGTCAGTTGTGAAAGTTCTTTACGATTGGGGGGATTATCCCATCGTGGGACTGGCTGATCATCTAAAGAGCGGATCAAATTGTTATAGGAAATCCTGGCGTCATCCTGCTTACCTGTTTTGGCATAAAGGAGCGTGGATAAATAGTGTCCAAGTGAGCTATTCTGAATATTGGTTTCTCCGGTTGTCCATTTGTCCGGATCTGTAGAAGAAGTATCTGCTTCAGAAAGTGCTTCAACGAGCCCGTTATACCTGATGTTTAACTGGCCCAGTTTATAAGACATTCTTCTTGATTCAACCAGCGCGCCTTCCAAATCTCCCAGATGGATGTAATTCAATGTTTTAAACGCATTCAGGTATATATCCTCGTAATCCTCACCATCGTATGCAAGTTGGTTATCATTGATCAGGAAAGACTTGATGGCCCGGGAAATACTTTTTGTGTATAAATCTTCGATTTGATATTCAGCTTGTTCGAAATAGAGGTTACTCTCGGAATAATTCCCGGCAAAGTGATTAGCACTCCCCATTTCCAGATTAAGTAAAACAGCATCTTTACCTTCATAGATGCCTTTATGTTCAAAGCCACTAACCATATTCAAGGTGGCTTCAAAGTCGCCGGAAGCAAAGCTATTACGCAGGTCTGTTTGGGCTGAATCGAGCATGTAAGCTCCACAACCTGCAAATGCAATGAAAAAGGCGAACACTACAAAATAAATCCCCGATATTTTAGTCATTACAGAAGGCTTAAAGTTTCGAGGTCTATTTCATTTTGATATGTATATTTGCACCCGGCATCTCTCGTTTATGTGCTATTGCTATCCCATAATTTTAATACTAACGGCTAATATCTTCTAAAACGCATTGAATTATAAAATACTATTTTTACTTATAGCCTTTTACAGCATTTTTGTTCTTACATGCGCTACGCCTGTCGGACCAACCGGAGGACCAAGAGATGATCGGGGTCCAATAGTACTATTTACAGAACCGGAAGCGGGGAGTACTAATTTTGATGGAGAAGAGGTGCTTTTCTTTTTTGATGAGTTTGTTAACAGGTCTAGTCTTGGCAATAATATCACTATTGAGCCAGATCTGGGGATTACTTATGAGGCTAAATGGAAGAGAAAAAGATTAGCCATTCGTTTTGATCAGGCTCTTCCAGACTCAACCACGATCATTGTAACACTTGGGGGAAACATTGCAGACACCAAAGGAAACAGAAGCGGAGCTCCGACGGTAGTGGCTTTTTCCACGGGTGATGAAATCGATGAATCAACAATTACCGGAAGAGTACGAAATGCTGAAACCGGGATAGGGGAACAGGCAAGAAAGGTGGTACTTTATAGGGAGCCTGTAGACTTTAGTCAACCCTACAATTATACAGCCGAAACGGATACAGGTGGATATTTTCGGTTTTCTTATCTGAGAGAAGGGGCTTATAAGGCTTTTTACTTCGAAGACCGAAATCGAAATAGAATTTGGGAGGAACAAAATGAGAAGGCGCAACCTTTTTCATTAGATACACTTCAATTATCAAAATCGGATACCCTGGAAATTGGTGAACTATATCTTCAAACTGTTGATACACTGGCACCAAGGCTACAGGCTGTTGGTCTATTTTCCGATCGAAGGTTACGTTTAAGATTTAATGAAGATGTTCAGATTTCAGACTCAGCTGTGATTTCTGTTCAGGATACTTCGGGTAATTTTCTGAGTGGAGCAAACCCGCTTTATACTGTTCCTGAAGAATCCTTTATAGTTTTTGCTCAATCCGATTCCTCTCTTTCGGAAGAAGAATCTTACTCTATTAACATTGAAGGGATCAGTGATAAAGCCGGGAATACGGTGCAGTTTCAGGGTGTTCAGTTTTCAGGATCAGCTCAGCAGGACACGACCCTTCAAAGGATTATTGAAACTGAAACAGGGGCTGGACTATTTCCAACCCAACCGTTTGTAATAAAATATGCGACTGATATTGTTAATCGTATGCTAGTTGATTCCATTGTGGTGGTAGAAGGAGACGTAACCTTTGACGATTGGCCGGCCATTGGAGTGGATCGAAACCGCTTATTTATTGGACCACAGGACTCCTGGATTGAAGGAATCGACTACCAGTTCTTAATTTGGAATCCATTAACTCAGCGAAGAACATTATATACCCCCGAAATTTGGGATAATACCGAAATGGGAGAGCTGGAAATAGCTATTAATTCTGACGATAGTGTAGGAGTTTACTACTATACACTCGAGAATCAGGAGAATGATTTGTTTTATTCAGGTTCGATGGAAAAAGTACAAATCATTGAGAATCTGCCCCCATTGAGTTATCAATTAACCATTTTTAAAGATCAGAACGGAGATGGATTTTGGAATAGTGGTCAGGTGCAGCCGTTTCAACGACCGGAATTGTTTTATATAAGAGAACGAGCTCGGGTACAAACCGGGTTTACAGCACAGGTAATTATCGATTTTTAGCGAAATCGTAAACACTCTTTACAGTTGCAGCATGCAATGGCTGTAGAAATGCTGTATCTTTGGAACCGCTTCCATAACGAATAAAATCATCTTAGATGTCTACAAAGACTAAATCTTCAAGTTCTGTTTCCAATTCTGAACATCAGGAGTTGTTTTCCAATGTGCCTTACAAAACCAAGCATAAAGTCAGATTTGTAACCGCAGCCAGTTTATTTGATGGTCATGACGCTTCAATTAATATAATGCGTCGGATTTTGCAAAGTAGCGGGGCTGAAGTGATTCACCTGGGCCACAATCGTTCTGTACATGAAATTGTGAACTGCGCGATTCAGGAAGATGTGCAGGGAATCGCGATCAGTTCTTACCAGGGAGGACACGTTGAGTACTTCAAATATATGATTGAACTGCTTAGGGAGCATGGTTCCGATCATATCAAAGTCTTTGGAGGCGGGGGAGGAGTAATTGTCTCTGAAGAAATTGAAGATCTCCATCAGGCTGGAGTTACAAGGATTTTCTCGGTAGAGGATGGAAGTAAAATGGGGCTGCAGGGGATGATCAATTACATGCTCAAAGAATGTGATTTTGATCCCATTAAAATAGCTGATTTTGAACCCTCGGAAGTGATAAAAGGAGAAGCTCCGCTACTGGCCCGTTCTATTACCATCCTTGAAAATCATCAGTCAGATATCCTGGATTATAAATCAGGCAATTTATTGACTGGCAGTGGGAAAGAAATATTATCTGATAGAACTAATGATATTCCATTAATAGGAATAACAGGAACAGGAGGCGCTGGAAAAAGCTCTTTAACCGATGAAATTGTAAGACGTTTTTTAAATGAATTTGACAATATCAGGATTGGGATTATTTCTGTTGATCCATCCCGGTTAAAAACCGGAGGAGCGCTACTTGGAGACAGGATCAGGATGAATAGCATCGATACTCCCAGGGTATTTATGAGAAGTCTTGCTACCAGGGCTTCTAACCGGTCAACCAGTGAAGCATTGGAAGCTGTTATTGCATTATATAAAACCGCTGGATTTGATTTAATCATTGTTGAAACAAGCGGTATTGGTCAAAGTGGTACAGAGATCGTTGATTTGACTGATATTCCGATGTACGTAATGACAAGCGAATATGGAGCTGCTACACAGCTTGAAAAAATAAATATGCTGGATCTTGCAGACTTCGTGGTGCTTAACAAATTTGAGAAAAAAGGGTCTTTGGATGCTTTGCGAGATATTCGAAAGCAGATGCAACGAAATGCTGGTTTATGGCACGAAGATCCAGCGAATATGCCTGTTTATCCAACTATAGCTGCGCAATTTAATGACGAAGGTGTAAATTGCTTGTTCAGCGCTTTGGTGGATAAAATAAATGGTAAGTATGACCTGGCCTGGGAAAAACGATTATACCTCAATTCTGAGCCCTCTGTAGATATTCAGAGTCAGGCGATCATTCCTGGAAAACGGGTCAGGTATTTGTCTGAGATTTCTGAGACAGTCCGGGACTATCACAAATGGGCGGATAATCAGATAGAAATTGCAGCAAAATGGAATGAGGTTAGAGGTACTATTAATCAGTTGAGTGATTGGGATGGGAATAGCAAAAAACCCGTTTTAGATCAACTTTCGAAGCTTAAATCGAAATGGGAAGATCAACTGGATCTACTACCTAAGAGAGTGCTGGAAGGCTGGAATGAACTGTATAAGCAGTACAACGAAGAGTTCTTTGAAGTCCGGATTCGTGATAAGAGTATAAAAAACAAACTTCATTTTGAATCATTAAGTGGTTTGAAGATTCCAAGGGTGGCGTTGCCAAAAACAAGGCATGCCGGTGAACAGCTTCAGTTTGCTTTGAAAGAAAATCTTCCAGGGTTTTTCCCATTTACCGCCGGAGTTTTCCCTTTCAAAAGGGAAGGAGAGGATCCAACACGAATGTTTGCAGGCGAGGGAACCCCCGAGAGGACCAATAAACGATTCCATTTTGTGAGTAAGGGGCTTCCAGCTGCGCGACTTTCCACGGCTTTTGATTCCGTAACGCTTTATGGTGAAGATCCTGGATATCGTCCGGATATTTACGGTAAAATTGGAAATTCAGGTGTAAGTATTTGCACACTGGATGATATGAAAAAACTTTATTCAGGTTTTGAACTAACGTCCCCAACTACTTCTGTATCAATGACTATCAATGGTCCTGCACCTATGATCCTCGCCATGTTCATGAATACAGTCATTGATCAGGAAGTCGAGAGATATTTGAAATCAGAGGGGAACTGGGATGAGGCGTTAAATAGACTTAAGAAACATTTTGACGCGCTTGGTTTGAATGGTCCCGAATATTCACATGGACTTCCGGAAGGTAATGATGGTTTTGGCCTTGGATTGCTCGGTGTTTCAGGTGATCTGCTTTTAGATAAAGAAACCTACCTGAAGATTAAGGGTTCAGCATTGAGTTCCGTTCGTGGTACCGTTCAGGCGGATATTTTGAAAGAAGATCAGGCTCAAAATACATGCATTTTCTCTACGGAGTTTGCACTGAAGATGATGGGGGATGTTCAGTCCTACTTCACAAAAAACAATGTTCGGAATTACTATTCGGTATCTATCTCAGGGTACCATATTGCAGAAGCAGGAGCTAACCCAATTACGCAAGCTGCGTTTACCCTGGCGAATGGATTCACATTTGTAGAATATTATCTCGCTCGTGGCTTAAACGTAGATGATTTCGCTCACAATCTTTCATTCTTTTTCAGTAACGGCCTGGATCCTGAGTATGCGGTAATAGGTCGGGTTGCTCGCCGAATCTGGGCGATAGCCATGAAGAATAAGTATCGGGCTAATGAACGATCACAAAAATTGAAATACCATATTCAAACCAGTGGCCGATCATTGCATGCGCAGGAAATACAGTTCAATGACATCCGAACAACACTACAGGCACTGTTAGCCATTTATGATAATTGTAACTCCTTGCACACCAATGCATATGACGAAGCAATTACGACGCCAACTGAAGAGTCTGTTCGTCGTGCTTTAGCTATCCAAATGATCATAAACAGGGAGCTTGGGACCGCTAAGAATGAGAACATTAACCAGGGGTCATATTTCCTGACCGAACTCACAGATCTTGTTGAGGAGGCTATTCTTACAGAATTTGACCGCATTACAGAACGTGGTGGGGTGTTGGGAGCCATGGAAAGTATGTACCAACGTGGGAAGATTCAGGATGAGAGTCTTTATTACGAAAGCAAAAAACACAGCGGGGAGCTTCCGATTATCGGTGTGAATACATTCTTGAACACTGTTCAGGAAGAAGAAAGTGGCCCCATAGAGTTGATCCGCTCCACCGAAGAGGAGAAGAAACAACAGATTGCCAACCTGGAAGCGTTTTGGAAACGCAATGAGTCCACTTCGAAAGAGGCGATCGATCGACTAAAATCAGTAGCTCGTAACAATGGCAATATCTTCGAAGAATTGATGGAAACTGTCAAATATGTTTCCTTAGGACAAATTTCTCATGCGCTCTATGAAGTTGGGGGGCAGTACCGAAGAAATATGTAATTAGTTCATATGTACTTCCAGCCAACGTAGGGCACTTTCCTTGTCCCAGAAATTTCTGATCTCAAACCCTCGATTGGACGCTATGGCTTCCATGATTCCATAAATGCTGGTAGAGGGCTCAGATTTCTCATTCGAATGAATGATCGCCATCTGGATGTTTTTTGTCCAACCAAATAATGTATCCGGATTGCTAGCGAGTGTTATTGCTGTATTTGCTGAAATATTACCTGATAAATTCAGGTAAGTGATTACGTTGTAAATTTGTTTTGAATTGCAGGTTTGCACAATTCTCGACCAGGCTTCGTGAAAATCATTTGCAGTAAGTCGGGAAGAATCTGTACCGTTGATAACTACCTCTATGACCTGATCACTCTCTTTTATCTGTACTTCTTTAATCATTTTTGAAAGTGCTGACTATCTGAACAAAAGTTACGCACATTTTAATTTCGGAAACAGAATAAGAAGCGCTTCCAAAATTAGAAAAAACTTACACTTCCGTTAAAATTATTTCTCTATTCGAGAGAAAATTTCTTAGGAGTAATTAAGGGCTTCTTCTAAATAGTCAATTCTATTTTATTTCCTTCCGGATCCAGAACAATGCTTTCATAATATCCATCACCCGTCGTCCGGGGTTCACGTACCACTTCATAACCATCTTCCCGGAGTCTTTCGGTTAGCGAGTTCACTAATTCACTGGATCCCAATGAAACTGCGAAATGAACAAGCCCGGTAAACTCAATATGCAATTCATCGTGATTGTCCACTATCTCAGGTTTATGCATCAATTCCAGTCTGCACCCCTCCTGGAAGGAAAGAAAATAGGAGGTGAAGTGAGTTCTCTCATTATGATATTTTTCACCAGCGGAGGCTCCAAAATAACTCTCATAGAAAGCACACATAGATTCAAGGTCTTTGACCCACATTGCAATATGTTCGATTCGAATCATTTTTGTTTAGGTTTCGTGTAGATTGTTTTAACCAAAATATTGGTTCTTGATTAAAAAATGATGTAATTCGTGCACTAACACCCTAAAAAATGTTATGTTTGGTTGTAGAAAAAGTCTGATTCCTAAACAACATACGGTACAATGAGCTCTCAACGTGATAAATATTCGGGAGGTATTCGGAATAACCTAAGCGAAAACGATCCTGGGGACCCCTCCGATTTTGATTGGAAGGACATTGAGGATAAGTATGATGCGGATGGCCGGCAGAGGGATTTTAGGGACGAAGAAGCTCCAGTTAAAGACACTTCGAAACGAGACCGAACCTTGATAGCACTGATAGTTTTCATCCTTCTCTTCTGGTTGATCGATTGGAACCCCAGTTCTATGATTAACAACGCACAACAATTTGTTAATGGTTTTACAGATGGAGTCGGTCAGGGTCAAAATGAACTCGTGGAGTCAAATACACAGTCATCGAATACAGCTCCCTCAGAATTTGGTTCCATCCAGTATATGGATGCTATTCGGGCTCTGGAGGACGGTGATAACTTCTCCCAAAGCGATATTCAGGCTTTATATCAAAATGATGTACCCATTGAATTTATACAAGCACTAGCTAACTATGACTACCTGGATGAAGTAAATTATTCCGGAATAATTGCCTTGCACGCCAACGGGGTGGACGCAGATTATATAAAAACTCTTTCTGACCTGGGCTACCTGGATGAAGTAAACTATTCAGGAATCATTGGTTTGTATGCCAACGGGGTAGATACAGATTATTTGAATTTGCTAAATCAGATTGATTACCTCGACGAAGTAAATTATTCAGGTATTATTGGCTTGTATGCCAATGGGGTGGATGCAGATTACTTATTGGCATTGAATCGTCTGGACTACCTGGATGAAGTTAACTATTCGGGGATTATTGGATTATATGCCAATGGGGTTACAGCGGAGTACATGGAAGTTCTGGAACAGGTTGATTATCTCGATGAACTAAACTACTCGGGAATAATCGGATTGTATGTAAATGGAGTTCCTACTGATTTTATAAAAGAACTGGCAGATCGGGATTTACTGGATGATATGAACTACTCTGAGGTGATTACCCTCTATATGAATAACTAGTCGTTCGGTATTGAATACTTCTTCAAAGCTGCTCATAATAGGCAAAGTCTGGCCGGAACCTGGCTCTTCGGCGGCGGGCAGGCGAATGCTCGATCTGATTTCTTTTTTCCAGGACTCCGGCTTTGAGACTGTTTTTTGCACCGCAGCTGCTGAAAGTGAGTTTGCCGAAAATCTAAGCTCCTCAGGTATTGAGACCAGAGGAATCCAACTGAATGATTCATCATTTAATGAGTTTATCACCGAACTCAAACCTGATATTGTCCTTTTTGATCGGTTTATGACGGAAGAGCAGTTCGGCTGGAGAGTGGATGAATGTGTTCCTTCTGCACTAAAAATTTTAGACACTGAAGATCTTCATTTTTTGAGGGAGGCCAGGAAAAAAGCGATACTCAATCATGAGTTGGTAGAAAAAGCAGACTTATATACGGACTTGGCAAAGCGAGAAGTGGCAAGTATTTATCGATCTGATTTGAGTCTGATTATTTCAAAAGCCGAAATGAGGGTGCTAACGGAAAATTTTGAAGTCTCTCCCGAGAGCCTGTTGTATCTGCCTCTCAAATCAAAGGAAATGGCTCTCGATACTCTTAAATCGAAGCCAACATTCAGCGAAAGAGCGAATTTCATCAGCATCGGTAATTTCCTTCATGAGCCTAACTGGGATTCAGTTGTGCATCTTAAAAAGCTTATCTGGCCTAAAATAAGAGAGTATCTGCCGAAGACGAACTTATTGGTGTACGGTGCTTACCCAAGCCAAAAAGTATACGAGCTAAACAATAAAGAAGAAGGCTTTTTAGTAAAAGGAAGGACAAGAAGCGTTTCTGAAATCCTGGAGTATGGTAGGGTTTTACTTGCTCCGTTACGTTTTGGAGCCGGGCAGAAGGGTAAATTGTTGGATGCAATGGAAGCCGGAATGCCTTCGGTTACAACCTGGATTGGCGCAGAAGGAATGGTGCAGGAAGGTCAAAACTGGCCAGGTACAGTTTCAGAAACAGATGCTGATTTTATTGAAGCTGCAATCAGGCTGTACACTGATGAAAAGAGTTGGTTCGAATCACAAAGAAATATCCCGGAGGTTTTGAATACGAGTTTTGCAGATTCTCTACCTTGGCGTGATTTTGCTACAAGGATAGAAACTCTGATGAAAGACCTGAATCAGTATAGAAATAAAAATTTTGTCGGCCAGATGTTGAGGCACCACCAACATGCATCAACTAAATATCTTAGCAAGTGGATTGAAGAAAAGAATAAATCATAGGGTGAAGCTAATGAGTAAAACCAGTATTAAAACATCGTATTCTTTGCTTATGGTTGGACTTCTCTTTGCTGGTCTGATCGAGGCACAAATACATTCCTTTTCAGTATATGAAGAGGTGTTATTTGCCTCGCCAAAGGGCTTTGACTTAACTATGGATATCTATGTGCCGGATACAGGTAAAGAGGAATACCCGGTTTTGGTGATCTGGCATGGTGGCGGTTGGTTAATCAACACCAATCAGATTATGGATGAGATGTCTGGGTATGTGGCTTCAAATGCTGAGTATATCGTCTGCAATGTAAATTACCGATTGCTGGGAGATTTGAATAACACAACCACCCTAAACGAAATTGTTGAAGATGTATTCGGCAGCCTGCTGTGGATAAAATATAATATCTCAGAATACGGTGGAGATTCAACCCGAGTAGCTATTACCGGGGATAGTGCAGGAGGCCACCTGGCAAGTATGGTACTTACTAGTGGACGAGTGTTGGATTCCGACGGTTTTGAAGGTAAACCAGGGTTTACACCCAGTTGGCTACCTGAAGGAAAAACCGCCGAGGAAATTGCCCGGGAAGATGGACTCTCTGTTCAGGCAGCAATAATTAGTTATGGGGTCTTAGATGTACTTGATAGAAGCCGAAATGGGTATGAGACCGATAAAAATGGTTTCTGGGAATGGGGTGGAGTAACAGCAAGAGGCTTTTTTGGGAATGAGTTCAACTATCGGGATCATCCTGAATTATATAAAGCACTGTCACCGATTTATAATATTCCTGAAAATGAGGAGTACCTGTTACCACCACAATTTCATCATGTAGGCTCTATGGACGAGGTCACAACTCCTGAATTGATTGGGGAATATGTTGAAGCCTTAAAAGAAAAAGGGCACCCGGTTGAATTTGAAATTTACGACGGAAAAAACCATGCTTACCTGGATAATGGCTGCAACGAGTTCCTTGGAAATTGTTTCGATGAAGACGCAGTACCCGTTTTGCAGAAAATCATTTCCTTTTTAGATGAGCATCTCGCCGACGATTAGCTCTCTATTTTTGTACAGCTAATATTCCACGTTGGGTAAATAATACTTTCATCGGGATTTACCCATTGCCCGCGCCATTCGAAAGATTCTTCAGTTATGTCGATGAAATTTATCTTATAAAATCCTTCCATACCATTTGGAGCTACTTGCGGTCGGTATAGAATGATAGAATTGTCACCCTTTTTCCCGCCTTTCCATGAAGGAAGTGTGGAAGGAGAAGAATTGCTGCTGTAAAAATGAACGTACCAGGCTGAGCTATCGGCATTAAATTGACGAATACTTCCGGCATGTATTCCATTTTCGCTGAGTGTTTCATCCTGTACGGCATTTCCATTCATCACGTATTTCCATTTCCAGTGCATGGTAATAGGGGGATTCCAGCTACCATCCGGATTTCGGATTTCAGAAGAGCATTCAGATAGACCGATCAAAGGATCGAAGTCCGCTAACTCAGATGGAGCTTCAGGACTAAGTCGGCCAAAAGGGTATTTATCGGACGGTTCATAGTCGTATTGAGCCTGAACGATTGAGCTCGTTAAGAAGGTGATGAATAAAGTGAAGAAAATCAGAGTGGAGTGAGTCATACTTTTTTTCAGAGATAGTACAACTCAGAACAGCATGAAGTAGAAAAAAGCAGCTAAATCCTCAAATCTTGCAGCGAATTAAATCGATTTTGAAGCAAGCATGGATCGCAATTGCTTCGCGCCGGTCTTCGAAAATGAAATTTCCTGCTTGCCAAGTAATTTGATCAGGTTGGAATCGAAGTCAATGTGATCGATATAATCCAGATTTATGAGTGCGCTCCGATGTACCCGGACAAAATTATGAGCCCTAAGACTCTCCTCCAGCGACTTCATGCTGCATCTCATCGTATAAGCTTTTTGTGAAGTGTGCACTTTCACACAGTAATCAAAAGCCTCAATCCATTGTACTTCAGCCAGTTGGATGACTTTGACTTTTTTCCCGGTTCTAATGGTAAATGTGGGCATTTCCTGGTTCGATGTTGCCTTCAACTCATCAATTTCCACTAGCTGAGCATCGATAATTAATTTTCCTGAGTAGTTATAAAGAAGCAGGAGTACGAGTCCTGAGGCAAAACTGAAACTCATCCCCTTTTGAAAGAGAATAAAAAGAATATTCTCGCTGAAGAGCTCAACGCTGAATGTATCCGCATACCAAAGAACATTAAGCCCGCTGATTGAAATAATAGCGACAAGATTTACAATCAAAACGAAAGCACCAAGCATCAACCAGGATTCAAATTGAATATCCTGGCGTTGTTTCTTAAAAAGCTTCCACGCAGAATAGCCATAAATAAAGCTGAATATTCCCCAAACAGACCATCTTAACAGGTGATTCAAAAACAATTCCCAAAACGAAATCGGATCGTCCGGGTAAAGGTTAAAAGTATCGAGATAGAATTTCTGTTGGAGAGCATCAAAAAGGATAACAGAAACGATCCCTAATACGATGGCGGTAGTTGGATGCTTAGTCATATGCATCCTTTAATATGGAAAACCATTTCAAAAAAGAAAATGCGGGAAACAAAAAAGGCTCCCGAGGGAGCCTGAATAGAAAATTGTACAGAGAAAATTAAAGAGAAGCAGCAATTCTACCTTCCAGTCGTTCTCCATCAGCAGATTCGGCACTATTTGGGTATTCGGATAAAATCTGATCAACCAAAGCCTGAGCACGGTCTAAGTTTCCTGCTTCGTAGTAAGCTTCTGCAGCTTTGAGCAAGTTATATGGAGTGGTGAACTCATTTTCATCCCAGTTTGCAGCTTCAAAATAAGTCTCAGCCGCTTTTTCAATGCTTCCGTTTTCTTTTAGAATTCCGGCATAGAAACTGATCGGACCTACACCTAGTATTCCTTCCGGAGCATCATAACGCTCAAAATAAACCAGTGCATCTTCGATGTTACCGAGCTTAAAGCTAGATACAGATGAGTAATACATTGCTAAATTTCCTGCTTCAGTTCCGGAAAAATCATTCGCGATCGCAAGAAAACCATAGGTTAACTCAAAGCTGTCCCCATTTAATGCACGATCAAAATCACCGATAGAATAGTATCCTTCTGCAATAGCGAGAAGTTCCTGAGCTTGTTCTTCCTGAGACTCAGAGTAAAATCGATATCCAATTAACGATCCAACGACTACTATTGCACCAATTAATACCGACAGGATGATGGTTCGGTTTTCATTAAAAAAGGAGGTTGCCCTGGCAACATTCTCAAGTAATGGATCGGTTTGTAATTCTTCCTTTGAAAGGTGTTTCGACATGACGTAATAGCGATTTCGATAATATTTTACAGACTCCAAAAATACGGCGGTTTTGCCGTTATACAAAACCTAAAGTGTAGCGAGTTTACCGTTTTTTATCTCCAGGATAGAGTCTGAACGTTTGGCAATTTCTTCTTCATGGGTGATCAGAAGTACAGAGACATTATACTCCTCCTTTAACTCGAAGAGGAGATCCAGAATTACTTCGGTATTGCGATCATCGAGATTTCCGGTTGGTTCGTCAGCCAGGATTAGTGAGGGTTGGTTCATAACTGCCCTTGCCATAGATACCCGTTGCTGTTCACCGCCAGAAAGCTGGGTAGGACGATGGAATTTTCGTTCCTCCACACCAAATCTTTGAAGTAATCGAAGAGCTTTTTCATTTGCTTCGCTCATGCTCATTCCTGCAATCAGGCCCGGCATACTTACATTTTCCAGAGCAGTAAATTCAGGAAGTAAATGATGAAACTGGAATACAAAGCCAATATTCTTGTTACGAAATTCAGCCAGACTATCAGTGCCTAATTCTGCCAAATTACGATCATCCCAAAAAACAGTACCCGAATCAGGTTTATCCAGTCCACCAAGAATATGTAATAGCGTACTTTTTCCACTGCCACTACTACCTACGATACTTATGATTCTGCCTTCGGGAATTGAAAGAGAAACTCCGTCCAGGACAACAAGTGGTTCTTCAGATTGCTCTGATTTATAGCTTTTTCGAATGTCATTTGCTGTCAGTATGGAACCGGACTCACTCATGTATTCAATTTTGAATTCTCGAATTCCGGGTAAGTGACCGATTCAATATGCAGGCATTTTCCTGAATCGGAATCAACCGTTACAAAAGCGCCACAAATGTGATTATCTCCTGAAGCTGCTTTGTATTTTTGATGAACCCCGGTCAAAAATCGCTTAATGGCTACTTTCTTATCCATTCCGAGTGAGGAATTAAAAGAACCGGTCATACCTGCATCAGTTAAGTATCCCAGTCCGTTTGGGAAAATACGGGCATCACCGGTAGGAATGTGGGTATGAGTTCCGACCAGGGCAGAGGCTCTTCCATCAACATGCCAGGCCAGCGAAACCTTTTCAGCAGTAGCTTCCGCATGAAAATCGATAAATATGATATTTGTTTGCTCTTTAATCTTCTCTATGGCCCAGTCGGTGGATGTAAACGGGTCATCAATCGATTTCATGAACGTGCGCCCCTGAACATTAATCACCCCAATTTTAAGTTTCTTTCCAGGAACTTCATAGATGCCAAATCCTACACCGGCATTTCCACGGGGATAATTAAGTGGTCGGAGAATGGTGTTGTTCTCGCGCATGTACTGGAATACCTTCCATTTGTCGAAGGAGTGATCACCTCCAGTGATTACATGCACACCGAGATTATGCAGGTCTTTGATAATCTCTTCATTAATTCCATGCCCTTCGTGCGAGTTTTCGCCATTGGCAATCACAAAATCGGCCTTGTATTTCTTTATGAGACCGGGGAGAGCCATCTGGGTGATCGAAAGTCCGGCATCACCAACAATATCTCCGATGAATAAAATGTTTAATTTATCTGCCAAAACGGTGAATAGGGGTTTTCCCTTTAGCTCCTGATGTCTTCGATTAATCGTTCAAGACTAGCATTTACCCGTTCCATCATCGCTTCCTCGTTGCGTTGTGCATCGGAGGTGTTCTGGCGGGCCTCGAATAACTCTTCAGCAATACTAAGGGCAGCAAGCACCATCACGGTAGATTCCGGTTGTTTTACCAGTTGATTTCGATAGGTTTGAAACCGTTCGTCCACAAAATTACAAATCCGGACCATATTTTCTTCTTCATGATCTTCAACCTTAAGCGGGTACTGCTTGCCCAGAATGGTAACTTTAATCGATTTCATGCCTGCTCGTTAAGATGGTTATCGATTTTTGAGATTAATCCCTGGACCTGTTGTCTCATGCTAAGTCGTTCGGACTCAGTAATGGCAGAGAAGATATCTGTTTGTTTACCTCGTAAATCCTCGAGTTTTCCAACCAGCTTTGTATTCTCTTTCTTTAACTCTTTGACCTGCTGTTTCAAATTATTTACTTCCTCGTCAATTTCAGCAAGAAGCGCTTTAAACTTTGTGGATTGTTGAGACAGCTGATTCATGGTATTAACCTCGTAATTGGGCGCCGAACTGCTTTTCCAGCGCTTTTATGGTCCGGTTAATAATAGGTTCTACTTCTTTGATATTCAAGGTCTTGTTGGGATCAATGAAATTTAGCCTGAAGGCGATGCTTTTCTTGTCTTTCCCTATGGAGTCGCCTTCAAAGACATCAAAAATATCAAGGTTTTGAAGAGTTTTTCCGGCTTTTGATCGAATGGCTTGCATCAACTCACCGGCTGAAGTTGTATGATCTACAATTACGGCAAAATCAAATTCGAACGGGGGATATTTTGGAACAGGAGTAAAACTCTTTGTATTGGACTTGGCTAAAACTTCACTTAGCGCATTGATTGAGAATTCTGCAACAAAAGCAGGGTGCTCGATTCCATATACTTTTAAGAGTTTTGGACCAACGGATTTGATAGTACCAAGAACCTTTTTCCCTGAGGATATCACCAGCGAATCATCGTTTTCTTCTGAAGTAATTGTGTTGATCAAACCAAGCTTCGTTAAGAATCCGGACACCTCAGTTTTTAGATCGAAAATGGAATAGTGAACAGCTTTTCCGGTCCAGTGTTCTTTGGTTTTAAAGCCTGAAATCCCAAAGAGTACGTGAGTTTTTTCTTTGATTCCTTCATGATAGGTGGAATCTTCGGAAGCATTAAACACATTGCCGCACTCAAAAAATCGAATGTTAGTTACCTGCCGGTTAAAATTATAGGCCGCAGCCTTCAAAAATCCATGAAGTAAGGAGGGACGTAGGGTAGTCATATCCGCAGTAAGTGGATTTAAGGTAACTACCATAGAATCCAGGGCTCCAAAATGCGACGCTTCCTGCTCAGAAATAAGAGAATTGGTATAAATCTCCCGGAAGCCTAACTCAACCCCGGACTTTCGAATGTCCTGCATCAAAATTTCCCAAAGTGAAAAAGTTTCTGTGGAAATAAAAATCCCATGACTTGGGGAATCAATATTATTGTAATCAAACAATCGGCCAACTTCTTCAATTAAGTCTACCTCGCGCTCTAAATCAGGACGGAACGTAGGAACCTTAAATGTAACGGAGTCTTCATTTTTAGAGACTACATCTAATTCCAGGCCATTTACTATCGAAACCGCTTCATCAATTGACAAATTGGTGCCCAAAAGTCGGTTTAAGTAACTTTTCCGAAGAGTTAATTCACGAGGTTTAGTCTTTGTCGGGTGGATGTCTATAAGTTCATCACTTAGCGTTCCCCCGGCAACTTCCTGGATTAAGTGTGCAGCGCGTTCCACGGCTAATGCCTGTAAATTTGGATCGACTCCCCGTTCAAATCGGTAAGAAGCATCGGTTTGAAGAGTTTCGGCTTTAGCTGTCTTGCGAACCGTGCCGGGATCGAAATAAGCTCCTTCCAGGAAAATATTGGTGGTAGAATCACTTACTTCGCTGTAGAGTCCACCCATAACCCCGGCAATACCAACAGGCCCTTCTCCATCACAAATGAATAATGTTCCGGGAGCACATTTTCGTTTTGTGTGATCCAGTGTCTCAAATTCGATTGTTGCTTCGAAATCTTTCACAATAATCTTCTTTCCCCGAATTTCATCATAGTCGTAGGCATGAAGTGGCTGGCCCAGTTCGAACATCACGTAGTTGGTGACGTCAACGACATTATTGACAGGGCGGGAGCCAATCGCTTTTAATTTATCCTGCAACCATTTTGGGGATTCTTTGATCTGAACTCCTTTGATCATTTTCCCGACAAATCGATGACATTTTTCAGCATTCTCGATGGAAACAGAGATATCATCACTTTCCGTAACCACCTTAGAAATTGAAACCTCGGGCTTTTTTAATGGAAGATTCAATGCAGCTGACAGATCCCGCGCTACTCCAAGATGGCACGTTGCATCGGGGCGATTTGGGGTAATTGCAATATCGATAATAGTGTCTGTATATAAATCGAACACTTCAGAAATAGGGGTCCCTACTTTCAGGGAGCTATCAAGTACCATGATTCCATCATGATCGGTGCCTAAACCAAGCTCATCTTCGGCACAAATCATCCCGTTCGACTCCTCACCTCGAAGTTTGGCTTTTCGAAGAGTGAGGAAATTGCCGTCATCCAGTTTGATGGGAAGGGTGGTACCCACCGTTGCAACAGGTACTTTCTGACCGGTTGCTACATTTGGAGCTCCGCACACAATTTGCACGGTTTCGGTACCAAGATTCACCTGGCAAAGTCTAAGTCGGTCGGCATTTGGATGTTGTGTGCAATCAACCACCTCACCGACGATAACACCATCCAGTTTGCTGCCAAATTCAAACGTTTCTTCTTCCTCAAGGCCAATAAGGGTTAGTTTTTCCGCGGTCTCAAGTGGGTTAAGAGGCAGATCAATAAATTCGTTTAACCAGTTGTAGGATAATTTCATAAAAAACCGAAAAGCCGTTAGTTAAATTGTTCGAGGAATCGAATATCGTTTTCATAAAAAGTCCGGATGTCGTCAATACCATATTTCAGGATACAAATTCGTTCCACACCCATACCCCAGGCAAAACCGGTGTATTTTTCGGGATCAACACCTGAAGCTGTAAATACATTTGGATCGACCATTCCTGAGCCCAGGATTTCCAACCATTTTCCATCTTTTTCGCCTCCCCACCAGATATCCATTTCTAAACTGGGTTCTGTGAAAGGGAAGAAGCCGGGACGAAGACGGTATTTTACATCACTTCCATACATCAACTTTACAAACGTGATGAGTGTCTCCTTCAAATCTGCTACACTCACATTTTCATCCACATATAAAGCTTCTACCTGGTGAAACAGGAAATACGATTTAGGAGAAACCGCCTCATTTCGATACACACGACCAGGCATGATTGAACGAATAGGAGGTTTGGTATTTTCCATCACCCGGATTTGGACAGGGGAGGTGTGTGTTCGCAGAACCAGGTCGGGAATATTTGGATCGTCACTTTTTCTCACAAAAAAAGTGTCCTGTTCATCCCGGGCGGGATGGTTAGGAGGGAAGTTCAACGCCGTGAAATTATGGAAATCGTCTTCTACTTCGGGACCGTCAGCTATAGTAAATCCAAGACGATAAAAAATACTCTTCATCTCATTTAATGTCTGAGTAAGAGGATGAAGTGACCCAATAACCGGTTCCGGAGCTGTTAAAGTGATATCGTCAATGGCGCTTTTTTTGACGGTATTCCCGGATTCAAATTCGGCTTTAAGAGTATCGAATCGTAATTGTGCCTTTTGCTTGGCTTCGTTCATTAATTTGCCAACAGCGCCTCGTTCTTCCTTTGGAACTGTGCCAAGGTTTTTGAACATCGATTGAACTTTTCCATTTCTGGAGAGGAATTCTAACCGGAATGATTCCAATTCCTCTTTATTGGCAACAGAGTACGTTTCGATGGAGTTTGTAAGATCTTTAATCTGATCAATCATATGTGAGTTTAAGTAAGTCTGATCGAGAGTCCCGAAAATAAAAAAACCGGTAAACCTATTGCGATAAGATTTACCGGTTTGTACATATAAATAGCAAGTTTCTGCTTATGCGTGAGCTTCCTTTACAATGGCAGCAAACGTTTCCGGATCGTGAATTGCGATATCAGCCAATACCTTTCGGTTAATTTCCATGCTTTTCTTACTCATGGCGCTGATTAACTTGGAATAAGTAGTTCCGTTTAATCGAGCGGCTGCATTTATTCTAACAATCCATAATCTTCGGAATACACGCTTACGATTTTTACGATCTCTATACTGGTATTGAAGACCTTTTTCGACCGCATTTTTCGCAATAGTGTAAACATTCTTACGCTTGCCCCAGTAACCTTTCGCTTGATTCAGAATCTTTTTGCGACGGCGACGGGAAGCCACTAAGTTTAGTGAACGTGGCATTTTGTCAAGATTTAGGGTTAAAAATTGGTTAGATCATTTCTTTTACGCGTGCTTCATCGGCTTTAGCCACAAGCGTAGTTTGACCTAAATTTCTTTTAGTTTTGCTGCTTTTCTTTGTTAAGATGTGACGCTTAAAAGCTTTTTTGCGCTTAATTTTACCACTTCCGGTAACTTTAAAGCGTTTTTTAGCGCCACTATTTGTTTTCATTTTTGGCATTAGTATTCCACTTGCTTTGTGAAAATTTACAGACCCGTAAAATAGGGATAAATACGTATCTTAATCAACGCGAAAAATTACTTTAGCGGAGCCAGGATCATAATCATCCGGCGTCCCTCAAGGTTCGGTTTCGACTCCATTTTCGAAACGTCTTCAAGGGCTTTGGCAAGCTTTAGAAGAACCAACTCACCTTTTTCTGTATACAGCATATCACGACCTCTGAATTGTACAGATGCTTTTACTTTATCCCCTCCTGAAAGAAATTCCCGGGCATGTCGGGTTTTAAACTCCAAATCGTGATCGTCGGTATTGGGACGAAAGCGTAATTCCTTTACCGTTACGGTATGCTGCTTCTTTTTTGCTTCTTTCTCTTTCTTCTTCTTCTCGTATTGATACTTGCCAAAATCAATAATCTTGCAAACTGGTGGACGGGCGTCGGGAGCAATCTCAACTAAATCCAGATTGAATTGCTCAGCGATCTGAAGGGCTCGTTCAGAAGTAGTTATTTCATGAGAGTTGTCGGGCTTGATTACCCGAACCTGTGGTGCGTTAATTTCTTCGTTTAATCGTGGCCGATCTTCTTTAACCGGAGCACGAAAGTTTCTTTTTGCGATAGTTGTCCTCGTAGTTTAATTAGTCTTCAGGTAGTGATTTCTCACGTATCTCAGTGTTTATTTTGGAAAGAAAATCAGAAAATTCGAAAGTTCCAATATCTCCCTTACGATGTTTTCTAACAGAAACTGTGCCATTCTTCATTTCTTTGGCACCAATTATCACCATGTATGGAATTTTGGCAGTCTCTGCATCCCGAATTTTGGCTCCAATTTGTTCACTGCGGCCATCAACGGTCAGGCGAATGCCCGATTCCCGAAGAACGGATGCATATTGATGAGCAATTTCGTTTTGATCATCGCTGATAGGGAGGATGCGGATTTGTTCCGGAGAAAGCCAAAGAGGGAAATTCCCAGCAAAATGTTCGATGAGGATACTGGTAAATCGCTCCATACTTCCAAATGGCGCTCTATGGATGATAACCGGGCGATGTTTATCGTTGTCCGATCCTATATAAGTAAGATCAAAACGCTCGGGCATTACATAATCGACCTGTACAGTACCCAGTTGCCATTTTCTACCAATCGCATCACGAACAATGAAGTCGAACTTAGGGCCGTAAAAGGCAGCTTCCCCAATACCAATAAAGTAGTCGAGGTCAATTTCCTGGGCCACTTCCAGAATATTCTTTTCTGCTAATTCCCACATTTCATCCGAGCCAGCATATTTTTCCTTATTCTCAGGATCCCGAAAAGAGAGACGGGTTTTTACAGGCATTCCAAATGTTTTGAATACTAACTGAGTGAGTTCAATAGCATTTTTAAGCTCATCTTTCAGCTGATCTTCTGTACAATAAATATGGGCGTCGTCCTGGGTAAATCCGCGAACACGGGATAAACCACTTAATTCTCCGGACTGTTCATACCTGTACACCGACCCAAACTCTGCCAGCCGGAGTGGTAAATCGCGGTACGATCTTCGTTCCGAAGAGTAAATCCTGTGGTGATGAGGGCAGTTCATAGGCTTCAGCATATACTTCTCATCTTCCACATCAATTGGTGAGAACTGGGAATCCGAATAGTATGGGTAGTGGCCAGAAGTTTTATAAAGCTCAATATTGCCGATATGAGGAGTGATCACTTCTTGATACCCACGTCTTAATAACTCATCGGTAAGGAATCTTTCCAGTGTTCGGCGTAATGTTGTCCCGTTGGGCTTCCATACCGGCAGTCCCTGTCCGACCATTTTATCAAACATGAAAAGTCCCAATTCCTTGCCAAGCTTACGATGATCTCTCTTCTTTGCTTCTTCAACACGATGCAGATGTTCCTCCAGCATCTTCTGTTTTGGAAAAGAAACGCCATAAATACGGGTCAGCTGTTTGGAGTTCACGTCGCCCCGCCAGTATGCGCCCGCTAAATTGGTTAGCTTGATAGCTTTCACGATTCCAGTATTCGGGATGTGAGGTCCACGGCATAAATCTGTAAAACTGCCCTGGGTGTAGAAGGTGATGTCACCGTCTTCCAATCCCTCGATTAAATCAACTTTGTACTCGTTTCCTTTCTCCTTATAAAACTCAAGTGCATCCTGTTTCGAGATGTCTTTTCGTTCAAAGGTGGATTTAGTTCGGGCTACTTCCAGGAATTTCTTTTCAATGGCAGCTAAATCATCCTGAGTTATTTGAACATCCCCGAAATCAATGTCATAATAAAAACCGGTTTCGATAGGAGGACCAATACCAAATTTTGCTTCGGGATAGAGTTCCTGAACAGCTTCGGCCAGTAAGTGTGCAGAGGAATGCCAGAACGTGTATTGTCCATCCTCGGAATCCCATGTGTTAATTGCAATTTCAGCGTTCTCAGAAATTGGTCGGTTCAAATCCAAAATCTCACCGTTTACTGTGATGCTTAAAGCAACCCGAGCAAGACCCGATGAAATTGATTCCGCGATTTCCATTCCCGTTGTCCCGCCAGGATAAGAGCGTTTGGAACCGTCAGGAAGTGTAATATCGATGGAACTAGAAGCCATTTATTTTATGTGATAATGAGTTAAAATTCAGGGCATGAAGATAGAAAAAAAGCGCCATAGGAACATTGTGAAGAGAAGGGATTATTTTTTCATTTTTTGTTGGTTAAAAAACGAAAGAGGTTGCATATTCGACCCGCAGTTTCAGCTTATTCATAATTCCATATGACAACAATTAGTGGAGGCTTTTTTGACACACAATGTATCTTCGTGTGTGATCAATTATCATTACTTATACTGGACGTAAATCCGGCCGCCGTTAATTTTTTTGGAGTTCCAAAAAGTGAAATTCTTTCAAAAACGCTCCACGAACTAGTTGAAGAAGTCACTCCTTCGGTAACGGCCACCATTAAAGAGAAAAGCCATTCATCTACTTTTGATAAAGTTTGGAGTATCACTTCGGGGAAGGGAGAAAAGCGTATTATTCAGTTTTCGTCTCATGTAATTACTTATCTGGGAAAGCCATCGAAATTGCTGATAGCGCATGATTTGACTCCATTGTTGGATACAAATCCCGATTATTTGATAAGTGCGCCCGTTGGGTTTCAAGGTTTCCCGTTAGCTGAAATAGAGTGGAAAAGATCAGGAGAAATAATTCGATGGTCGGATAAGGCAACGGAGTTATTTGGTTGGGAAGAGGATGAACTGGTTGATGATCATAAACTCCTGGAAGAATTTGTATATCACGAAGATTACGAGCTTGTGTTTGGAAGTTTAGAGCAAATGTTCAAACAGCAGCAGGAAACGATCTCTATTGTAAATCGAAATGTCACTAAATCTGGTAGTGTAGTTTACTGCGAGTGGTACAACTCGATTTTGTATGATTCAAATGGAGAAGTAGTTTCGATTTATTCCCTGGTTGCGAATGTAACCGACCGTGTGGTTGCATTTAAAGAGTCGGAAAAAAGTATGAGAAGCTACCAGGACTTGTTCGACTCCGTGACAGATGCAATTTATCTCCTTGACCGTGATAATAAGATCGTAATTGCCAATCAGGGAATAACCACAACGTATGGATATCGACCGGGCGAAGTGGTAGGGAAAGATCAAAACATGTTGCGTGCGCCTGGTAAGTTTGATTCTGAAAGCATGAACAAAATCCGGGAGCAGGCGGAAACTGAGAGAGCTCAAAAAGTTGAAGTTTGGTCTAAAAAAGCCAATGGAGAGGTTTTTCTTACAGAGATGTTGGTCAATAAAGGCAGTTATTTTGGACAAAATGTGCTGATCATTATTGAACGGGATATTTCTGACCGGAAATTTGCGGAGGAGGAACTCATACGACGGGAAAAATTCTTTAGCGAATTGTTCAATACCACTCCGATGGCTATCGCACTCCTAAACACACATAACGAGGTAGAACTTGTTAATAAAGGTTTTGAAAACCTATTTGGATACAATCTTGAGGAAATCCGGGGGCTTGAAATAGATCGGATAATCGTCCCGGAGGCGGAAATACAGGAAGCTGTTCGTTTAACCAACTCTCCTGATGTAGAAGAGAGGCAACTTGTGAGAATGAATAAAAATGGAAAGTTGCTAGATGTTATCGTCTACTCAGTACCAGTCATAATTGATGGCGTTATCCAGGCTCAATTCGGGCTATATGTAGATATTACGGATAGAAAAAGATCTGAGGAGACGATAAAGAAATCGCTAAGAGAGAAAGAAGTGTTACTTGCAGAAGTGCACCACAGGGTAAAGAATAACCTGGCTGTAATTACAGGCCTCCTGGAGTTACAATCCTACACTACTGAAAATACGAATGCCCAAAGAGTGCTTAAAGATAGTCAACTCCGCATCCATTCAATTGCCCTCGTTCATGAAAAGCTCTATCAAAACGAAAATCTTTCTGATATAAAGGTTCAGTCATACATCAGAGAGTTGGTGGATAGCCTGAGGAAGTCCTTTAAAACGAACACGGTCAACGTGAATATTCATTTTGAGTTGGATGATGTGAATCTGGTGATAACCCAGGCAATACCGTGTGGTTTGTTGATTAACGAAATAGTGACGAATGCCTACAAGCATGCTTTTTTAGATCGGGAGCAGGGTAATGTTTGGATTCGCTTTAAAAAGGACAAAAGAAGCCTTTCTCTTTCCATTAAAGACGACGGGGTAGGAATCAACGACATGAATTATTCCAAACCAGGGCCTTCTTTGGGGATGAAGTTAATAAGAACTATTTCCAAGCAATTGAAGGCAGAAACGGAAATTAAGAGTGGAGAGGGGACGGAGTTTATCTTCCGTTTTGCAAAAGAAAAAGTGTAGTGCGTTCTGGCAGATTCGAACTGCCGACCTCCACGATGTCAACGTGGCGCTCTAACCAACTGAGCTAAGAACGCATGGTTTCAAAGATACGCAATATCCAATTTTCAACAAGCAGTAATCAGTCCTCTTTCACAGTTTATTAATGGATATTGTTTACTCGAGAATGGTTATATTTGCGCGCAATTTTTAAATCCAGACATGATTAATCGCCGACTCGTACGCGAAACCGTTCTTCAAAGTATTTATGCCTATCTCCAAAGTGGTGACACCGTTCAACATGTAGCGGATACCATTCTTAAAGAGTCCGTTGGAACGGAAAAAGAGGCCAGAAGGTTTGCTGAACGACTGTTTTTTCGAACGCTCGAAAATCAGTCGCAGTTTGATGAAATCATTTCTAAACACATTCAGAACTGGGAAATCGATCGCCTTGCGATGATTGACCGCATTGTGTTAAGAATGGCACTTTGTGAATTCCTTTACTTCGAGGATATCCCAACCAAAGTGTCGATTAATGAAGCCATTGAACTGGTAAAGAAATTTTCTACAGCAAAATCCGGTCGCTTCGTGAACGGAATTCTTGATGCTTCGCTTGATGAATTGAAGAAGCAGGACAAAATCAAAAAAACAGGACGAGGATTAATAGACAAGTCAGGAAAGTAAATGATTAAAGAAAGAGACGGCTACATCGCAATTGGCGATATACATGGTTGTGTAGAGACGCTGAAAGTATTGCTGGATCGCCTGGATGAAGAGTATGGTGATACCCGTGAATACGTGTTTTTAGGTGATTATGTGGATCGCGGACCATCTTCAAAAGAGGTGATTGATACGCTTATCGAGTTTGGGAAAACCCACGTGTGTCACTTTATCCGTGGAAATCACGATCAAATGTTTCTGACCTACTACCAGGACAATCGTTACTATGAGTATTTGAATCATGGGGGAGCGCATACGATTGAATCCTACTATGCATCCTGTCCGGATAAGAAAGTCCCGTATGCTCATCTCAAGTTTCTGGTAAAAACAAAGCTCTTCCACGAAGGAGAGGAGTGGGTGTTTGTACATGGTGGACTTCCACCAACTATGTCGATCGAAGAGGCGCTCTCCGATGAATCTGTGTACAATAGTTTTTTGTGGACTAGGGATCACCTCGAAAATGAAGATAATAAATGGGAAAAAACCGTAGTTTTTGGACATACTCCGGTTAGGCAGCCTATCGAAAGAAACAATATGATTGGGATTGATACCGGATGTGTATATGAGCAATTCGGAAAACTAACGGCGGTAGTCCTGCCAGAACAAGAATTTGTTCAGCAAAAACGAATCGATTTTTAAAAACTATTTTTCAGTAATTAATGAGTCTTAGATGTGGTATTGTAGGTTTACCAAACGTAGGTAAATCCACACTTTTTAATGCGTTGAGCAACGCAGGTGCAGAATCAGCAAACTTTCCTTTTTGTACGATTGATCCAAATGTCGGGCAGGTTGCTGTACCTGATAAGCGACTTCTAAATCTGGCAGGCCTGGCTCAATCTGCAAATGTAATTCCAACCAGTATTGAGTTTGTGGATATTGCTGGACTCGTGAAGGGCGCGGCCGAAGGAAAAGGCAAGGGAAATGCTTTTCTGTCTCATATTCGGGAGGTGGATTTGATTATTCATGTGGTCCGGTGTTTTGAGGACGATGATATAATCCATGTAGAGGGAGATGTAGACCCGGAGCGAGATATCGCTATTATTGAATCTGAATTGATTTTAAAAGACCTGGAGAGTGTCGAAAAGCGGGTTGAGAACCTTAAAAAGCAATCTAAAGGGGGAGACAAAGCTCTGAAGGCCCAGCTGGAGATTGTAGATAAACTTCGTGCTCATTTGGAAGATGGAAACACAGCAAGAACTTTTGAAGTGTCTGAGGAGCAAAAACAGGCCTACCGGGACTTATTTTTACTTTCTGCCAAACCAGTTCTTTATGCCTGTAATGTTGGGGAAAATGATCTGGAGAGTGGAAACGACCTTGTTGAAGTTGTGAGGAAAGTAGCTGCTAACTTCGGAGATGAAGTAGTTATGTTTTGCGCCAAGATTGAAGCAGAGATCGCTGAACTGGATGAAGAAGAAAAGGAAATGTTCCTCGAAGAACTGGGAGTTTCAAGTGCCGGTTTAGATCGGCTTATTCATGCGGCTTATGCTGAACTTGGATTAATCACCTACTTCACTGTTGGCCCCAAAGAAGCACGTGCATGGACGGTTAGAAAAGGAACGAAAGCACCACAGGCAGCAGGTGTGATTCACACTGATTTTGAACGTGGGTTCATTCGGGCTGAAACCATCGCGTATAACGATTATGCAGAACTAAAAACCGAGAAAGCTGCAAAAGAAGCCGGGAAAATGCGTCAGGAAGGTAAAGAGTACGTGGTCGCCGATGGGGATGTAATGCTATTCCGATTCAATGTCTAATGGCTCGCCCTTCAATTTATGCTTGTTGAAGTATAAAAAAGCGACCCAAACAAGGCTCAATCCGGCAAAAATAGCAATGAAGGTAAAGATTGCAGGTCCTGGATCACTAACCGTTGATATAGAACCTGAATAAGCAGCGATTACGGCGTAAGGGAGCGTTCCGATCGAATAAAAAAGCAGGTATTTCCAATAAGGCATCTGCGTTACTCCGGCAAGACATGATGTCACCTCTGGAAGCATAGGAGCAGCGCGGCATAACATCAGACTAAAAGGACCAAAAGTGGTAAAAAGCCGGGTCATTTCTTCAATTTGCTGCTCATCCTTGCTTACAAATCGAAGGAGTTTATCCCCATGAAACCGGCTAATTACATAGCCCATAGTTCCTGCGCTCAGCATCCCAAGACTGGAATAAAAGACCCCTAACTCAACTCCCAGGAAGAATCCGGAGAGAATGGTAAGGGATAGAGTAGGAATGGCGATAAACAAATCTACCATCATGAGAAGAACAATGATAGATCCAACAATCCAGGGAGATAGCTCCATGGCCGATTCAAGCCAAAACCTAATATCATCAGTCGAGAGTACACCAAGTAGCTTAAACACCACTAGTGTGAACGTGAAAAAAGCTCCCAGCAGGAGTACGAATTTGATTAAGGCCTTCATGTAATTGTTGTGATCGCTCGCAAAACCTGACTATAGTCAGATGCGTTCCAAAGTTAAAAAGCTGCGGTCAAATATGCTTTAAAAGCATACGCTTTTCCGTTGAAGTCGTCCTGTTCACTCAGGGATAGCTTGAAAAGCACATTTCGATCCAGTTTATACCCGATAACTCCTGTGATTCTTGTGTTGTCGTAGTCCCACATAAAGCTACCTAGCTCATCCGAATCAGCATCGAAGAAAGTCATTTGATCATAACGAACTGCAAAATATCCACCGGTGAAGAAAGGAGGTTCAAATTTGAGATCAATATTGGCCGCGAGATTTGATAAACTCAGTTTTTCAATATCACCGCTATTATCCCGAAGATATCTCCGGTCAATTTCACCACCGGTCTGTTCAGTGAGGGCCAGGCCTGGAACCTGCCAATTTGAGAAAGTGGCTTCCCCAATAATCTCAAAGAACGTAAACCCGATTTGGAAATCGCCACCCAAAGCAGTTTGGGTAAATTCACTCAGATCGGACTCCGAAAAGACCGAATCATTGGCTGCAGTTGAATGCATAAAACTACCATGAGTAGCAGAAAGTCCGAACGTAAAATAAGCACTTGGTGAGTGCGTAAATCGGGCAATGCCGCCTAAGGTTTGATTGGTTGAGGCATCATAACCGGTAATGGATTCATTGGCCATCGCTAACCGAACAGTTGATTTATCGTTCTCCCACCCGTACATCAAGCCTGTAGTGTACCCTCCATAGAAGATATTCTGTACTCCGTAATCAACTTGTGTTTCCACATACTTTCCTCGTGTTCCTTTCCACCAACCTCGTTCCCTTGAAATAAAAATGCTGTAAGAGTAGGACATGGGGTAGTCAACGAAGGTGCGGTCAATCTGGAGCTGACGGCTGGGGTAGAAACCAAAGGGCATGATGATTTTACCACCTTGAATGAAATACTGCTTATCAAGAGGAGAATAAGTGGCGTTGGCCAAAACCAGCTTGGGAGGAGCCAGTTTTCCCTGGGCATCATTTTTTACCTGCGTTCTGGCCTCTATAAAGAAGTTATCAGACAGGGGAGCAAATACATCAAGGTTAAACTCTTCTACACGCGTATGGAAATGGGTAAAATCTGTATGAATTCCATTTACAAAATAGCCGGATTCTTCGCCTCCCATTTTAACAGCAACATCCACTGAACCAGAGATTTCAACCTGTCCATAGGACGGAAATCCTGCAAATAGAAATAGAGATAAGAAGAGTAAAGATCGTTTAGTCATAAAGAACCTCGACGGTTTCAATGGGAGAGGAGAATCCTTTTAACGATTTTGGATCGACCTCCCTGAATTTGAATAATGATGATAAAAAGTGCTCTGCCACTTTATCCTTTGTGAGTAAGATTTGTCCTGATTCTGCTGCAGAACATAATCGTGCACACAGATTCACTTCGGGACCGATTACGGTATAGTCCATTCTTTCTTTAGCGCCCATGTTTCCAAGCACCATACTCCCAAAGTTGACACCAATGCCTAGTCCTTTAAAAAAGCCAGCTAGTTCGGTGTCGGAATAAAAATCTTTCTGCATATCTATGGAGGCTTTCACCGCCATTTCAAGGGCGTTTTTTCCACTAAAAAGAGCAATGATCGAATCCCCAACAAATTTGTCAATAGAACCATTATAACGATGAACGGCCTCTGCTTGTGAGGTCAGTGTTTTGTTTAGATTTTTGATGAATTCCTCGGGGGTTGTCTTTTCAATTTTAGCTGTAGACCCCCGGATATCCGTGAATAAAATGGCCAACTCCTCCCGGGTCCCACCAAGTACCATTTTACCTTCGTTGGTGTCTTTGATCATTTCCAAAGTATGTGAGCCCACATAATTGGTAAGTGCAAAGCGTTCTTTCAGACCCACAACCATATCATTGAATTGATGGGCCATTACTCCGATTTCATCATGCGTTTTGGTATCTACAGACACATCGAATTTTCCCTCAGAAACTTCGGCCATGGCGCTACTCAGGGTTTTGACAGGTTCTGAAAAAACACGTCCCAGAATCACTGATAACCCAATGATTAAAACGATACTTATCATCGAAATGATTAACAGATTATTCTGGATTTGGGAGAGTCCGGCAAATTCTATGGTTTCCGGAACGGTAGCGATCAGGAAAGCCTCTTCTCCGATACCAAGAGGAGAGACTGAGAGCAAAACATCGGTTCCTGCTACATTTGCTTCCATCGTAGAGGTCAGAATCATATTACTCGTCACTGAGTCAATAAGCCCGGGATGATCCAACAAAAAAGGCCAGTAATCCTCACTGATTCTTTCTTCATCAGATGTGGCTACTAAATCGCGCTTCAGGAATAAAGAGATATCAATGCCGGTAGTGGATTTCAGTTCTTCTGCCTCTACGGTTGTGAATCGTGTCCCAAAAGTCAGGCTTCCGATAACGATATCATTATTCTTTAGTATGGGCACGGAAACCGTTTGAAACACTTCGCCTTCAAATGACCATAAATTGGGCCATTCCGGTTGGTACTCCGGGAAATATCCCTCCAGAGCTTCTGAGATGGTCTTTTCAGATGAAAGGTTGGTTCCATGTAGGTCTTGCCGGCCATACCAGGCGAGTACGTTTCCAATATCATCAGTAATAATGATGACATCAGTAGTAGCAAAATCAGCGAACTCAAGCACACTGAAATACACACTGTTCTCATCTTTAAGCTCTACATTGGCCTTGAATGCCGGATTTTCGGTAACCAAAAAGGCTGAATCTAAAATCCGTTGGTATCGAAGTCCCTGTTGCTGCTTAAAAATCTCCTGCAGATTGGCGAAATCAGAATACACATCTTCACGGATAGTCTGGCTCGAAATCGTGCTTACGGCTATCAATACCGTTGCCAGTACCGCGATTGTTAGTCCCGATAACAAGAAGAAAAGTTTAAGCTGGATGGGGAATTTAATCTTCATTCAGTTTCAGGAAAAAATCAGGTCCAGTTCTACAATTTCGCCTTGTCTCACAATCACTTTTCTCGATATTAACTCAAATTTGGGATGATACGCCCGAATTTCGTACTCACCGTCAGGCAGTTCCGGTAAGGTAAAAGATCCATCTTCATTTAATTTTGTGAAGTAGGGAGTGTCCAGGCTTAAAATCACTGCGCTCATTTGAGAATGGATATCGCAGTATAAATTAATAGGCCCAATCCCCTGAACTTTCCAGCTTAATTGAGGAATCTCTTTACTGTAAACATCACCTTTTGGCCTCCGACCAATATTAAAACGGGCGCCTGGCGTAAGGCTGAAAACATTGTGAAAAAATGGGTCGTCATTTACGAACTGAACAATAGAACCCACGGTAACGGGCGTGACTGTGGGTATAAAGGTTGCATCTTTTTGTATAACCTGAATTGGATCGGGAAGTGGTTCAGCTTCTACCTGGAATGAAGTGGGGTGGGCGCTGATCACAACGTCGAGTAATGGGTTTGAAACCGTGGCAGACTCTTCAGTAGCTTGCTGGGAGGTTCGGTTTCGATATGCCCTGCCACGAAACCGGTTCTGATTGCGATTAGAAGTAGCAGGAACAACTACGGTCCCGCGTACTTCCCCATTTCTGAATTCGGTGCTATCAGATACAGGGTTGTAAGGTTGATCGCTACCTACCAAGAAAGCAACCAAAAGAATAAAAAAGTGCATAAATGAACGGGTGATTTCTTAATCCAACCAAGCCTACAAAAAAAAAGTGCGCGTCGCTACTAAAATGTTATCGTTTTATGATAATTGAAGTAGTATCGGCCGGAACATTGAATGGATTTACCCGGTCATAAACTACCCATGAATCTCGAAAGCGTCGTTTCAATAAATTAGAAAAGTCGATGGCGCGTTGACGATCATGGAAATCCCCAACATGTACGCGGTAGAAGGGGGCTCTGAAAAAAGTATAGGTTTCCGCCTGGTATCCGTCAATGTTAGCAGCGCTCCACGCTCTGAATCGTTTAGCCGCGGTATCTGCCAACGCTACATTTTGGCCGGAATAAATCTGTACCCGGTACCCTTCAAATAAATCCACTTCTTCCTCTTCAATCTCCACTTTAATTCGCTGATAACCTTCGGGAATTTCGTTTTGGCGATTAAAGTAAGTATCGGAAAGAGAACTGAGGTATGGGTACTCTTCTTCAGTACCGGTCGTTTCATCTTCCAGGGTAACCCCATACTCTCTTGGAACTTCTGTTACCGGATCCGGAGTGCGTTGCCGATCCGGTTCTGATTGTGAGTTATCTACAACAACTGGTTCACTACTCGAGCAAGCGATTCCCAGAATCAGAAGAAGTGATAGAGTTCTCATTTTAAAACCCAACCGGATGCCAGGTTGTTTTAGTCTCTTGAAAATTTGTAAGGAAATAGGGCCCCTGGGCTTCATCAACATACCAGTCGTTTACCGGGTTCTTTATAATTCGTTTGATGTTTTCTGCTGCTAATACATCAATTTGCTTTGCCATTTCCTTAGAAAGCACATCGGTATAGCACAATGCATTTACATCCATATGACCAGCAAAATGTTCCACTAATTCTTCTTTTTTTCCAGTGATGATATTCACGACTCCTCCAGGGACATCTGATGAATTCAAAACCTCCGCAAATGTAATAGAGGAAAGAGGGTGAGCACCAGAGGCAAGAGCAACGCAGGTATTACCTCCTGCAATAACCGGGGCAATCATAGAAACCAAACCCAACAACGGGCTTTGTTCAGCTGCCAAAATCGCAACAACCCCAGTTGGCTCTAATAAGCTAAAATTGAAATGTGAGCTGGCAACAGGGTTTACACTACCAAACACTTGCTGGTATTTATCCGTCCAACCTGCGTAGTAAATTAACCGATCAATGGAAGCATTTACATCGGCAACTGCTTCCGCAGAGGAAAATCCAATTCTGGAAAGCTCTTTCTCGAATTCTGCTCTCCGGCTTTCCATCATTTCAGCAATTCGATACAGAATTTGTCCACGGTTGTATGCATTTCGCTTACTCCATCCGCTGAAAGCACCTCGGGCAGACTTAACTGCTTCTCTCACGTCCTTCCGGCTTCCAAGGCAGGCATTAGCGAGAAGATCACCTTCGCTATCAAATACTTTATAAAATCGGCCGGACTCCGTGCGCGGGAAATTCCCTCCGATGTACATTTTGTACGTTTTTAAAACTTCTAAGTGACTCATAGTATCGACGATTGACGAAAGTCGTTTAGTTTAAAATTTTGTGTAAGCAGCTAATCCGTGAAGTCCGCCTTCCCGACCAACCCCGCTTTCTTTATATCCACCGAACGGTGAAGTAGGATCAAACTTATTGTACGTATTTGCCCACACTACACCAGATCGCAATCCTGCTCCTACTTTAAAAATCTTGGAACCTTTGTCCGTCCAAACTCCTCCTGCTAATCCATATGGAGTATTATTCGCTTTTTGAATCGCTTCATCAGCAGTTCGGAAAGTTTGAACCGTTAGAACAGGGCCAAAGATCTCTTCCTGAACCACCCGATTAGATTGTGCAACATTAGTCAGCAGGGTAGGTCTGATAAAGTATCCATTATCAGGGACAGGGCATGAGCTTTGATAGACATCTGCTCCTTCATCCAATCCGATTTTCAAGAACTTGTTAATGGTTTCAAATTGTGCTTCAGAGTTGATGGCCCCAACGTCGGTGTTTTTATCGAGTGGATCACCAACAATCAACGTCTCCATTCGATCCTTAAGTTTTTGGATTACCCTATCTGCAACTCCCTCCTGGACGAGTAATCGTGATCCGGCACAGCAAACATGTCCCTGGTTAAAAAAGATGGCATTAATAATTCCTTCCACAGCCTGATCGATGGGTGCGTCCTCAAAAATGATCATAGCGCCTTTTCCGCCAAGTTCGAGGGTGAATTTCTTATCCGTTCCGGCTATCGACTTCTGAATTAGTTTTCCAACACCAGTTGATCCGGTGAATGCAATCTTGTCAATGTCTTGGTGATTAACAATCTCTGAGCCCGTCTGACCAGCACCGGTAATAATGTTGACCACTCCGTCAGGTAAGCCTGCATCCTGAATTAATTCAGCAAATTTAAGTGCGGTAAGTGAAGTAGTTTCTGCAGGTTTCAATACCACGGTATTTCCACATGCAAGTGCCGGAGCTATCTTCCAGGCGAGCATCAGTAACGGAAAATTCCACGGTATGATTTGTCCACAAACGCCTATTGGCTCAGGTTTTCTTCCCGGAAAAGCGTATTCCAGTTTATCGGCCCATCCGGCATAGTAGAAAAAATGAGCAGCAACTAGTGGGATATCCACATCGCGGGATTCCCTGATTGGCTTACCGCCGTCCATACTTTCCAATACCGCAAACTCCCGAGCGCGTTCTTGCAGCATTCTCGCGATTCGGTATAAATATTTACCACGTTGTTTTGCTGAAATTGAACTCCATTCGCCTTCGAAGGCTTTTCGGGCTGCTTTTACCGCCTTATCAACATCAACCTGGGTTGCCTCGGCAAATTCGGTGATTACATCTTTTGTCGCCGGATTGGTCGTTGGGAAGTACCGATCTTTAGATGGCTTTACAAATTTCCCATCGATGAATAAGTCGTACTTCTCTTTGATTTCCACATGAGAAGAACTCTCAGGTGCCGGGGCATATTCCCAGACCGAAGCAAAATCAAATTTTGAATTAGGAGAAGTGGGTTTGTAGGTTGTTTCCTTTAAGTCGGTTGTTTCAGACATAAAATCCTCGTTAATCTACTGAGAAGTAATCAGCGCTTTGGTATTGACCGGTAGACTGTTTTACAATTTGCATGAGCACATCATTGGCAAGAGAACTTGCTCCAAAACGGAAATAATCTCTATTCAACCAGGCTGCTCCGAGTGTTTCTTTTACTAAAATCAGGTACTGGATAGCTTGTTTTGCAGTTCGGATTCCGCCAGCCGGCTTCATCCCAATCATTTTTCCGGTTTTATAATAATAATCACGGATGGCTTCTAACATAACCAGTGTAACGGGCTGAGTAGCAGCTGGGCTTATTTTCCCAGTGGATGTTTTGATAAAATCCCCGCCGGCTTCCATAGCGATATCACTGGCTTTTCGCACATTCTCGTAGGTGTGAAGCTCACCTGTTTCCAGGATTACCTTTAAGTGGGCCGGCCCGCATGCTTCTTTAATCGCTGCAATCTCATCAAACACCAGGTTGAACTCTCCGGATAAAAAAGCGCCTCTGCTTATAACCATATCTACCTCATCGGCCCCTTCATCCACCGCAAATTTTGTGTCGTCTATACGAACAGAAAGAGGAGCCATTCCACTAGGGAAAGCAGTTGCTACGGATGCAACATTAATTCCGGATCCTTTTAGTTCTTTTTTTGCTAATCCAACCATGGTTGGATATACACATACCGCTGCAACAGTTGGGAGATCGGGCATAGGAGCGTAGGGTAACTTTGCTTTTTGACAAAGCTGAATCACCTTTCCATCCGAATCTTTCCCTTCCAGGGTTGTAAGATCCATCATACTAAGCGCCATTGTTAGCGCCTGGATCTTTGATTCCTTTTTGATACTTCGTTTGTTGAGACGGGCAACCCGCTCTTCAACAGCAACATGATCGATAGGAACCGTCATAGAGAAATCAAGAGTGCTCATGTATTCAGATCAGAGATTTTCGCAGAGTAGTTTTTAACTCTGATCAAAGGTACAAAATCCTGGAAATAATGGTTCATACCATAATCGGAAATACCCATTACACTGTTAATTGAATTCTTAAGCCAATTCGAGGTTGTTTTATCGAAAAATGTGGCTCCGGCACCAACTCTTCATCACAGAAATTTTGAAAACTGTTTTTTTTTACTTAATTCGTTGGAGTTCATTGAATTACTTTAATAATAACTGGAGGTACAATGGAAGGAGTAACAATTAATTATCTGGCAGTAGTCGCAGCTTCGTTAATTGGGTTTGTAATAGGATTCTTGTGGTATGGTCCTCTTTTCGGGAAAGCCTGGATGGCTGAAACCGGTATGACTGACGAAAAAGCTAAGGAAGCGAATATGGTAAAAACCATGGGCATAACCTTTATTCTGCAACTCATTATGGCTTATTGCCTGGCTATGTTTATAGGCGATCCATCCATAGATATTACTATGGCAACCTTTTATGGGTTTTTGACAGGCCTGGGATGGATTCTACCGACCATGGTAATCAATAATCTATTCGAACAGCGATCCATCAAATTATCATTAATCCAGGGTGGATACTGGGTAGTGGTATTCACATTGATGGGACTTGTATTAGGAGCCTGGAGGTAATTAAATGTCTAAGCCGGCTTTTTCAAGTTGATCGCTTAGATCAACCAGGTCGGCTTTTTCTTTATCAATTAATGGCCAGAGCAAAGCCGCTAAAAAGCATAGAAATCCAATTGCGAATAAAAACCAAGCGATGGTTCGATAGTGATCGATCAAACCCGTCATGGATAGCATGTTATTAAAATCATGCGCGGATTTAGGCAGATTTCCGATTAATGGAAGATCACGATATTTAGCATCGGCACAATACGCTGCGGTATCCATCCAGCTGAAACCGAGCCAAAACCAGGCAAACTGAGTAAGAAGTTGTTGACGGTTCCACCAGGCTGAAGCCAAAATCAAAAAAGGGATCAGCAGCTGTAACAGGCTTCCTCCCAGAATGGTCAGAAACCGCCATTGAAATAATCCAAAAATAGTATGTCCACCTTCATGGATGATCAAGGTAACGGTATCGAGTACAAAGAGAAGTGGACTAAGAAGTCCCGGATAAGAGTAATTGACGGCCATCAGAATGTTTCTGGCAATTGCCAGCCAGAATTGATGCGTAACCACCACGATAGGAAAAATCAAGACCAGGGAGAATGTCCACTTTTTTAGAAATTTGATTACGCTTTCCATAAATACTCAGCTTTCAAGACATGAAGTCTGTGAATTTATCTCTCCTGAGAATGTAGTATTGCCAGATCATCAAGACCGGAGTCAACACATGGTTTGCGTGATTAGGCTCTAGTGATTTTCTTTTGTGGTTGAGAGAGGGTAGCTCTTTGTAGAAATGCATGTGGGCTCGAAAAATTGCAGCTAATTCACCTGGTCTTCCCGATACGAACGAGCGAATAGCAGCGACTCCGTCCAGGATTAGCCGAAAGAATATCTTGTACAAAAGCTGATTTGAGGGAAGGTTCTTCCACAGCATAAAGAGACTATTCCTGAAGTTATAATAGACCTTCCGGGTGGATCCCATCGGAAGGGAGCCCCCTCCTAAATGGAAAACGGTACTATCCGGAGTGTAAATAACTTGTAGCCCTTTGTTTCTGACTCTCCAGCAAACATCAATTTCTTCCATATGGAATTCAAAATCTTCATCAAATCCACCAATCTCTTCAAAAATCTCTTTTCTGATTGCAAAAGCAGCTCCTGAGGCCCAGGTTATTTCCTTAACCGAGTCATACTGACCAGTATCTTTTTCAACACTTTCGAGGATTCGGCCCTGGCAAAAGGGGTATCCGAGCCTATCCAGGAATCCGCCAGCCGCACCTGCATACTCGAAATATTCAGGATCTTTGTAGCTGAGAAGTTTAGGTTGAACAATTGCCGTTTCTTCATTCTCTTCAAAACAAGTAGAGATTCCATCCAACCAGTCCGGGGCTACTTTCACATCATTGTTCAGGAAAAGAAGGATTTCTTTCTCTGCAAAGGGAACAGCCCGGTTATTACCCCCTGTATATCCATAGTTGTCATCAAAGGCTGCAATTTTGATATGCGGATATTCTTTCGCAATCCATTCCCTGGTACCATCCGTGGAGTTGTTTTCAGCAATTATAATTTCGAAATCGGGATAGTCGGTGTTAACGACAGAGGGAAGGAAAGTTTTTAAGTGATGAAGCCCGTTCCAGGTTACGATAATTACGCTGAATCCCTTCAAGGAAATGAAAATAAGTGATTATGTGTTACCGATTCTTGTAGGAGAAAACGACGAAAAATCGTTTCTTAGACCGCTACTCTATCTGAGGGATGATACCAAAATTGTATGATCAAAATTGGACTTATTTCTGATACCCATAATTACCTGGACCCCCAGGTGCTTGATTTCTTTGAAGAATGTGATGAGATATGGCATGCGGGTGATTTCGGAACGTTAAAAATTGCCACGGAACTGGAGAAGATTGCTCCGGTTCTTGGGGTATATGGAAATATTGACGGGAAAGATATTCGGGATCAATATCCGCTTCATCAGCGGTTTGAACGTGATGGAATTGATATCTGGATGACGCACATTGGTGGAATACCCGGGCGATATTGTATCCCTATTCGGGAGGAGATCGAGAACAATACTCCCGATGTGTTTATCTGCGGGCACTCCCACATTTTAAAAGTGGCGCGTGATCAGTCGTTGGATAAGATGCTGTATATCAATCCTGGCGCAGCTGGTAAACAAGGATTCCAGGAATACCGGACCATCATCCGTTTTGAAATCAATGATGGCAAGATTCAAAACCTGGAAGTGATTAATCTTGGAAAGCAGGGAGTGGTTCCCATTTAATTGTTTTCGAATGATTGATTTAAATCTGCCACCCAAAAAAACCTGGCGAGAGAGAGAAAAGACAATAGAGACGGAATTGAAGAAGCTTTGTAAGAGTAATTCTTATAAATTTTCGAAACAGATTGTCTATAAGCTAATTGATGATATTGTATATGGGTTTACATTTTATACTAGTAGAATAGATTATTCAGTCTCAGGAGTTCTGGAATTTAAACCAATTGGTTTAGACGAGTTCTTTTATGATATAACGAATTTCACCCATGATAAGGGTAAAAAAGGAGCAATTTGGTTTAACGGATCGAATGTTGAAGCTGAAATTATATACCGATATAAAATTGAGTTAAATGACCCAAATTTTCCAGGTAAAGAACTTGAACACCTTCTAGAAATAATGGATAAGAGAATAGTGGCTAATAAGGTGACAGATCTAAACAATTACATTGATTTCCAAGAAGAAAGATTTTCAACATTTGATAATTCACTTAATGATATGAAACAAGTGAACTTCATTGGGTTAATTTGTGCACTTATTAAGAAAGGAAAATTAGATCGTGCATATGAAATCAATAGCTACTGCATTCAAAACAAAGTGAAGAGCTTGTTTAGGTTTGGGAGAAACGAAGACTTCTTCCAACTAACGAAGAAATATTTTGATGATTTTAAATTTTAAGAATCAAAACGACTAATCAGCTCCACTGCATTTAATGCTGATTGAACCACAAGGGGAATACCACCTCCAGGGTGTGTGGAGCCCCCCACTAGATACAGTCCGTCAATTCCACGGTATTTATTTCTTGGGCGCACAAAAGCAGAGAATTTATTGTTAGAAGAAGTCCCGTAGATACTTCCTTTATTCGAGGCATATTTATCATAGAAATCCTGCGGAGTAATGATTTCTTTGACTACGATGGATTCTCTGAGTTTGGTTAAGCCTCGTTTTTCGAGCTCATCAATAATAAACTCACCATAGCGAAGAGCTTTGTCTGTCCAGTCGTAGTTTTTCGAAAGGTAGGGCGCGTTCACAAGGATAAACAGGTTTGACCCTCCATCAGGAGCATGTTCCGGGTTAGATTGACTCGTATCAGCGATGTAAATGGTGGGATCATCGGGCATCACTTTCTCTTGAAAGATCTGAGCAAACTCTCGTTCGTAGTCCTCTGAAAAGAATACATTATGGTGGACTAACTGGTCATATCTTTTATTGATTCCCAGTAGCAAAACGAATCCCGAACAGGAAGGTTCAATAGAACCGGCTTTCTTCTTCTTTGATGGGGAGGCAACTTTATCATCCAGCAAATGGACAATAGTCTCCGTTGCATCACTATTTGAAATCACTAAATCGGACTCAAAAAAATCCTCGTTGACCCGAACGCCCTTCGCTTTTTTGTTGATCACTTCAATTCGATGTACGTCTGCATCAAAGTGAAATACGGTTCCCTGTGAGGTGGCTATTTCATGTAGGTTCTGAGCGAGTGTATACAACCCTCCATCAATATAAAAGCCGCCCTGATTGATTTCGACGTGTGGAATTACATTAAGCGTAGCAGGTGCTAAAAAAGGAGAGGATCCATTATAGGTGGAAAACCGTTTAAAAAACTTTCGCAGGTATTCTGATTTGAAATGAGTGTCAACCCGTTTGCTTACTGTTGAGAATGCGTCTATCCCAAAAAAGGAAAGTACATCCAGATTCCTGAAATCTGTAACATCAAAGAGGGGATTGAAAATGAATGCTTCGGCAGTTTTTTGATAGATATCTTCAGCGTAATCCAGAAACCTGAGGAAAGAATCAGTGTCTTCTGGAGCTATTTTATTGATTTCGCGGAGAGTCAGTTCTTTGTCATCGAAGCAATCAAACAAAGTCCCGTCCTGGTAGAAATAGCGCGTAATAGGAGAGAGTGGGGTTAAATTCAATTCCCTGCTTAGTTCCCGGCCACATTTTTGGTACAGTTTCTCCAGGATATACGGCATGGTGAACAGACTTGGCCCGGTATCAAAACGAAACCCGTCTTTTTTGAATACATTCATTTTACCACCAAAATTGAAGTTTTTCTCGAATACATGGACTTCATGACCTTCTGCACTAAGAAGACAAGCAGCGGATAATCCACCTATTCCTGCACCAATGATGGCAATTTTCATCAACTTTGGGTTTGATTTGGTATCTTTTTTATATGATATCGAAGCTCACTAACCCCGATGTTATAGAATTCATTCAAGAGAACCTACAAGCCGATCCTGCACAGCTTGTTTTATCCGCTTCGAAGTATCCGGATATGCCGATCAAAGAGGTTGCTACTCAAATTGCCTCCCGAAAAAAAGCACAAAAAAAACTACCGGAGTGGACTCAAAACCCAGGTATTATTTTTCCTCCCAGGGAGAATTTGGAACAAGCTTCATCTGAAAAAACTGCATCGTTTAAATCTGATTTATTCACAGGGAATTCTTTTTTGGATTTAACCGGCGGTACGGGGATTGACACTTTTTATATATCAAAAAGCTTCTCCGATTCTATCTATGTGGAACCATCTAAGCAGTTGTGCGATCTTGCACTTCACAATTTCGAGCAGCTTGGTGCAGACATTGAAGTTGTGAACGCTGACGCAGCTACTTATATGAAGTCGGATAATTCTTACTATGATCTGATTTATCTGGACCCATCCAGAAGAACGGATGCTGCGCAACGGGTAATTGATTTAAGAGAGTATCAGCCGAATGTGATAGAATTACTTCCCCGTCTGCTTGAGAAGGCCAAGAGAGTATTGATAAAAGTATCTCCGATGATCGATATTAAACAGGGGATTAGCTTGCTTAAAAAAGTAGATAGGGTGATTTGCCTTGCAGTGAATAACGAGATGAAGGAAGTACTTTTTGAAGTGAGTGCCAATGCTTCTAAAACGATAGCAATAGAAGTGGTTAATATTGCTAAGGAAACCGTTGAATCTGTTAGTTCCACTCTTGAAAGGGAAAAACAGACTAGCCCGAAACTTAGTCGACCACTAAAATTCCTGTACGAACCGAATTCAGCAATTCGAAAAGCAGGTTTGTTTAATGTTGTAGGCGATCAATTTACTCTTCCTAAACTGGATATGAACACTCATTTATATACATCCGGAGAGTTAAAAGAAGGGTTTCCCGGAAGGTGTTTTCAGGTCATCGAGATCATAAAAGCGGATAAAAAGACTTTGAAAGCTATCTCAAATAATAGGCCCATCAATGTGATTTCAAAAAACTATCCATTGAGTGCCACTGAAATAAAGAAGAAATACAATTTGAAGGATGGAGGAAGTAACTTTTTTATTTTCACCTCCTCATCAGAAGTTGGAAACATCGTACTCTACTGTTCCACCATTTATTAAACCCGAAGAGCACTAGAAAAGCAGGGGAGGAATTTGCCGAATTTTCCCTAAGGCCATTTTTGCCTTAACGGAGTCAAATGAAAATTCAAGTTTGAACCTGTTTTTTGTATCAACAGTGTACACACTTTCAAGTTGTTGTAACTGAAGATGTACCAGGGTAAGTCCCAGACTTTTTGAGCTTCGGAATGCTGAGGGATTTTCAAACCCTTGTCCGTTGTCCTCATACTTGAAAGTCAGGCGTCTGCCATGCGTTTTCATTTTAATGGAAATGGTTCCTCTTTTTTGATTTTCGAAAGCGTACTTGAAGGAATTAGTAATCAATTCATTAAAAATAAGTCCAAGAGGTATGGCTTGGTTTACTTTTAACTTATGGCTTGGAATATCAAACTTGAAAGTGACTTCACGGCTAAACCCGTCCATAGAAGACTGTATAGCAGGAATAATTTTTTCGAGGTACGACTTGATGTCCACGGAGGCCATATCCTCGGATTCATAGATCAATTCATGAACTTTGGCGATTGAACTTATCCTGTTAATGCTTTGCTGAAAATGTGTTCTGCTGGTTTCATCGTTCAGGTCTTTGATTTGAAGTTCAAGCAGACAAGTAATAATCGTTAAATTGTTTTTAACCCGATGGTGAATTTCAGCCAATTGTAGCTCAATATTCTCCTTTACGTAATATTGTTGTAAGCCGCGTTCAACAATGTTTAAGAAGTCTTCCTCATCCCAGGGTTTGATTAAATAGCGATATATTTCTGCTTCATTAATCGCTGTTATCACTGCATTGAAATCATTTTTCCCAGAGAATAGAATTTTTACTACATGAGGAAAATCTTTGGTAACAACAGTTAAAAACTCTGTGCCTTGTTGCCCCGGAAGAATCTGATCCACGATGGTCATAACCAGATTTAAATTCTCTTCCTTTATTTCGTCAATAATTTCGTACGCAGTTTCTGCTGATTCTGCGTACTTGTAGATGAATCGATCTTTGAAATAGCTCTCTAACTGTGCTTTAATAAGAGTGAGTATAATAGACTCGTCATCGATGCATAGTATTACATCTTTTGTATTCATTCTGTACAACCTTTTCGAATGTGATGTAGGAATTTTTAACCTACTTCGATCTTATCGGCTATAAATGAATGATTTTAAATTATTCAGGATTCAAATTTTGATATACCTGTAGCTGAATAATCTTATTTCAACAAAAAAGGCGGGTGATTAACCCGCCTTAGAATTACTTACTCAGGAAAAGTTATTGATCAGTAGAAACCGGATTGATATTCAAACCGGGTACGCGATTAAGGAATTCATTATACAGATCAATTTGCCGGCTGGTCATCGGGATTTGGTATCCATCGATAAATACATCTAAAATTTGAGTAGTTGTTTCGAACGGATCACCCGTGGCGACAAATATATTTGCTCGCTTTCCTACCTCGATAGAACCGAGTTCATCCCCAATACCCATTATCTCAGCAGCATTGATCGTAATTGCTTTGAGTGCTTCCTCGCGTCCCATACCGAAAGAGGCTGCATAGCCCGCATTGTAGGGGAGGTTTCGCGAGTTTTCTGTATCGTTAGTACGAATAGCAACTTTGATTCCCGCTTGCTGCATGATACCCGGGTTTTTATAAGCAGCATCGAAAGCATCACTTCTACGAGTCGGAACGGATAAAACCGGTCCCGTGATTACAGGGATTCCCGCTTCTGCAATTTCCTCGGCTACTCTCCAGCCTTCAGCAACTCCAGTAAATACCACATCGGAAAGTTCACGTTCTTCCACCCATTGAATGGCGCTTATGATGTCTTTAGCAGCGTTTACTTCGATGTAAGCTTTAAGCTCTCCGTTAATAACACGGGCAATAGCTTCCATTTCAGGGTAGTATCGGGTATCGTCAGAACTTTGAATGCTGGCGTAGAGCTCGGCTTTATCCCAGGTTTCATTCAGGGTTTTTAAGGCTCGCTCTCTTGCGCGATCCGCTTCTTCCTGGGTTTGTCGCCATCTACGGCCACTGCTTGGAAAGTTAATCACCATTCCTTTCGAGCCAGCAAACATTTGGTTTGGAGTGTATCCAAACAGGTTAATGGTAGCAGCGATCCCGGGAAGTACTCCACCAGACGGACGAGTGATCACCGTAGTAACCCCGCTAACCCGGGTAACAGGTATCGCTTCGGAATTTGGATTCACTGCCGTTAACGCTTCCATCTGAGGTTTGATATCACCAAACTCACGGACATCCTGAGCTTCCGCAATACTTCCAATCTCGACAAGACCCAATTGGGTGCCGGAATCAATCATCCCCGGATAGATTTCCTGTCCATCATAATCAACAACAATCGCGTCAGAAGGGATGGTTACATTCGCACCAACCGCCTCGATTATTCCATTGTTAATAACGATGGTTCCGTTTTCAATCACACCGTTAGTCACGGTATAAATAGTAGCATTTGTGAGGGCAAATTTATCTGCCCTTGCTTGTCTTGTAATTTCAGTTTGAGCTTGTGCTGAAATAACTATTGCTGAAAAAACAAGAACGGATAGAAGTGTTCGTACGAATTTCATTATTTCTCCTCGTTTATGAGTTCATAAAAATCGAGGATATCTTCCTCATGCATGCACATATCGTGGTCTTCGCGGTGAAAAACCACTACATCTTCGATGGTTGATTCCGGATCTACCATAATACGTTGATCAGCTTCATCCGTGTTGATATCAAAGTATTTTACCCCATCAATAAATGTCATTTGTGGAATAGCATATATGGATAGCGGGTGATTTTTAAAGATGGCAACATCACCGTCTTTTCCTTCTTCGATTGAGCCAACACGACTATCAATGCCAAGCTGCATTGCAGGGTTTATGGTGATAAGTGCTAAGGCTTCATTATCAGAAAGACCACCATATTTTTGAGATTTTGCAGCTTCATGGAAGAGGTGACGAATTAACTCACCAGAGTCAGAATTTATAGAAGTATTCACACCATTTTTAGTTAGTATGGCCGCATTATATGCTGTCGAATAGTACACTTCCAATTTATACGCCCACCAGTCAGAGAAAATGGATGCATAAGCGCCAAAAGCGGCTAATTCCGGGGCTACCTTATATGCTTCGTTTGCATGTTGGAATATGATTTTATCAATTCCGAAATCAGAGAACACGTTCATCAGCATATAGATTTCATCGGCCCGGTAGGAATGGCAATGAACCAGGATTTCTCCTTCGAGGATATCAACTAATGTTTCCATTCTGAGGTCATATTCTGGTGCTACCTTGCGATTTCCACGAGTGCTGTTATACGCATCCCAGGCTTTCCGGTACTCGATAGCATCATTAAATGCATTTCGAATCATAGCCTCCACACCCATTCGGGTCTGAGGAGCAATACCACGAGAACGTCCAAAACGGGTTGGGTTCTCACCCAAAGCGAATTTGATTGTTCTGGGAGCTCCTTCAAAGTGGAGATCATCAGGATTGGTAGTTCCATATCGTAATTTCATGGTTTCGTTCTGACCACCAATTACATTTGCAGAACCGTGCATAAGATGGATAGTAGTCACTCCACCAGCCAGTGCACGATAAATGGAGACGTCCATGGGGTTAACAACGTCACCCATATCAACCTCTGCGGTAACCTGGGCAGTCCCTTCATTGATGGAAGTTCCGGCTATGTGAGAGTGGGCATCAATAATCCCTGGCATCACATATAAACCGGTAGCGTCTATTACTTCAGCGTCTCTGGGTTCTCTGAGATCCTGTCCTATTCTACGGATCTTGCCATCTTCGATAAGAACGTCAGTATTCTCGAGGGTACCATTTGTAATAGTAAGTACCGTTGCATTCTGAATAAGAACATCACCTGTTGTTTGAGCCTCAGAAATACCAATAAGTCCCAAACCAATACATAAACTTAATAGTGCTTTTTTCATTTTTTACCTCTGTTCTGGAGCTTCTTTTGTTCCTGTTACCGGGAAGGAGGTACTAAAAGCGGCTACCTCTATTTCACCTTCAAAATCATTTCCGTCCACATCACCGACGAATACTAATTCTAAACTTTGACCACCAAAATCAATGCTGTAATCGAAAGAAAGAGTACCGTCTACAAAGCTGATGTTTGAAAGGATCACGTCCGAATAAATACCCTGATCACTGCTGATTGAACCGGTTAATTCTCCCGTCTCATCCGTGAATACGATAGTACCCGAGATCTCACCCTGGGGCGAAATACCACTGTAATTCCAGGTTCCAAGAATTCCAGCTGCTGCTTCCGCCGATACATCGGAAGATCCGCCTTCTTTGATTTCATATTCGTATTTGTGACCATCCACAAATACCATTTTAACATCCGAACCATCGCTGAAATAAGGACCGGTAGTAACCACTGCGTTACCTAGTTTTCCACTTTCAAGCGTACCTGTAATATTACTGATTCCAAGGAGCTCAGCCGCATTTGTGGTAAGTGCAGCAAGTGCTTCGGAGGAATCGAAGCCAAATTCCTGCATCGAAACAATGTTCTTCTTGATTTTTGAACCGGATACACCCATAGTTGAAAACCCAAAAGTAATACCTGCTGCTCTAAGTGCATCAAATTGTTCCATGTGACGATTATAGAATTCCAGCCTTCTGGCTTCTAATTGAGCGACTTCTTCAGATACATCATCACCATCGTCACTCATTTCAGGTTGTTCAGGAACATCAACCGACATAAAAACAGAAACAGATTCATTGTCGAGCTCATCAATTAGGTCCCAGCCTTGCTCCAGATTGCCCAGCGCGAGTCTGAATCCCATTTCTCTTTGTAACCTCAAGGCTCGTTGTGCTTCCAATAAACTGGAGGCACTGTAGAAAATAGGTTGTGATCGGTCCAGGATGGGATAAAATGCCTGCAATACACGATCCTGAGAGGGGCGAGCTAATCCTGTAGGATTTGAGGCATATAATTCTGTGTGCTGTTTGGCTAATTCAGCATTACGATACAGATTTCTCCACTTAGCCATAATACCTAGTGTATTTCCAGGATATGCTCCCGGAGCACCTACGAATTGGGACAGAAGGGAAACTTCCTGCTTCAAAATTATATCATCCGGATGGGTTCCATCCCGAAGTAATAGTAGTGCTCCTTTACCAGGAAGCATGCGTCCATAGGGTACCGTATGAGAAATGGTAAAGCCTAACTTTCGCATATTGGCAATACTACTTTCATCCACATTCAGTTGTTCCAGAACGCTTATTTGAGGAGTAATCCCCGCATACTCGTTGGGAGGATCAGGAGTGAACAAATTGTCCGGGCGTTCCATAGCATCCGGGCGTTTAGCACCGGTGTTTGACATTCCGTCGATAAAACCAGCATAAACGTAAAGATCAGTTCCGTCAATTACCTCAGCATTGGCTGGTATTTCAACGTTTGTTCCAACTGCAGTGATTAGTCCATCAGAGATGACTAACGTACCACCTTCAATCTTTGCACCTGGAGAAGGTACAATGGTTGCATTTGTAATCGCATAGGTTGTAGTAGCCGGAGATGATCCGGTAGGATCACTTTGAGCGTGCGATTGAAAAGAAACCATTAAGAAGGGGAGCAGTAGCAACAAACGAAAAGCAGATTTTCGTAGTAGTTTCATTCTTAATGCGTTAGTTGATTAGTTCCTAAAGGTTATTCAGGAATATTTCCTGATTTAATCTTGGAGTATAATGCAAAATATTTATCGAAGGGGATTAATCACGATGAATTACAAAAATTTGCAAGGAAACCTCATTAATCCAACAACAAGTGTAAACCAAAGGTGGGATTCAAAAAGCGAAACCCAAAATAGGAGTATAGATTCAAAACGCTAACATTGCTTGAACTAATCGTTGTATATACAGAGCACCCATCAGGAAGACTATCGAGAACGGACGCCCAAAAAGCATAGGAAAGGTGCTGAAAAGAGGGGTGAACACCCCCTAGTTGTAGCTGTACTGAGTTGTCTGGTTCTAATTTATAGACCATAAACCCAACTGGTTTTTCATTTTTGATCAAAACTTTGACCATGGATTTACTTTGAACCAGATCATCAATCCAGAGAATATTTCTTTTTTTCGCTACGCTAATATCGATTTTCGGATCCTCAAAAAAACGTCCGTAATGGAAATGTTCACCAGAGATACTTTTAATCTCTTTGATATACTCGTCGTGAAATTCCACTACATCAACCTTAAATCGATTTACAATGTCTATCAGCGCAGGCGTTTTAAGGTTTGAGGAGGATACATCTAGTGTATGTTCAACAATTCTAAAACCATAACATGCCAATGCTCCGATTGTCCTGGTTTCTGTGGCAGGTACTCTTATAGCCGCCAGTTTGAATTTCTGTTCACCAAGAAAATCCGTGAATTTTTGAATCAGAGCCTTTTCTGAATCAGGACTTTCAGAAACAATCTTTGAAATCTCCAATGTGGGTCCTTCCAAAACCCGCGAATTCCACGGAGTTTCAAAATAGATGATTTCACTGTCTTCCGATTTGAACGATTTCATTCTAAATGGTGCCGTTATCTACAAAAATGTTTTGTCCCGTAATAGATTTTGAAGCATCACTGAGCAGGTAATTTACAGTTGAAGCCACTGATTGGATGTCTACTCCTTTTTTGAGAGAGGTCCTTCGAAAGATTTTTTTCTTCTGATCATCAGAAAGGGTGCTACTCATTTCTGTCTCCATGAAACCAGCCACCAAACAATTGGATCGTATTCTTTTTTCTCCCCATTCCCGGGCTATGTTTTTTGAATAGGCTTCCAGCGCTCCTTTTGTGGAAGCATACATCGATAACCCTTTATAACCAGTATGGACACTTATCGAGGAAATGTGGACAAGGCTACCAGCGGTATTGTGGAGCAACATATGCCTGATTGCAAATTTAGAGAGTGCGAACGGAGCAAAAACATTGATTTTATACATCTTTTCGAGCTCTTCCATATTCATATTCGTGGAAAGATCATCGTAAGCGTAAGCGGCATTATTAACCAATCCATGCAGCCTGGTATCAAAACCTATCCAGTTTTTAAAGATCTCGTCTCGTATAGACTCTATTCTTGAAACATCGAAGGGCAGCCAGTTAAATGTATCCGGGTAATTCTCTTGCAGGTCAACTATATCATTTGTCTTAGATCTGCTTATTCCAAAAATGGTATGCTGCTCATCTAAAAGTTTTGCAGCTATCTTCAGTCCTAATCCTTTTGAAGCTCCGGTTACCAGAATATTCATGATGCCAGCCGTTTTAGCTTACCGGTTCTCGTTACTTCCAATTGATCCACAAAAGAAATCATTCTTGGAATCTTGTACTCCTGGAGTTTTTGAGAGAGGAGCCTCCTTATTTCTGACTCACTAATTGAATATTCGGTCGCAACCTTTGCACACAGTAGGTTTCCAATTACCGAGTTTTTTTTCGCAAACACGTGTGCACCATTAACCCCGGAGATCTGAAGAAGAACTTCCTCTACCTCTAAGGGATTTACATTCAACCCACCAATATTTATTAGGTCGTTTTTTCTTGATTTAAACCTGAATTTTAGCGGAGAGTCAGACAAGATTTCTACAAGATCACCAGTGAAATACCAGTCATCCTTTTGTGAGAAAGACTCGGCAAGTAAAGACCTGTGGAGAACCAGCTCATTATCGATTATCTTGATAAGAGGAATCAGTTCGGATTTAATCTCGAAGTGATCACCAGAGGCAGCGAATATGGAACCAGCTTCGGTAGAAGCATAAATGTTAGTAATTTTTGCATTGGGAAAAGCACGGTGTAATTGATCCATAGTAGTGGAATTAAACTTCTCACCACCAGAAGTCAATCTTTTAACAGAGCTGAATTGCCCGGAAACAGGTAATAAAAGTCGATAAAACGTAGGCGTGGCAGAAATGTGCGTGATCTGGTGCTGTTCTATCTGATGTAAAATTTCATGTGATGATAAACCAAATAATCGAACGATCCTGTTACCATTTAACAAAGCTTGCAGAAAAACCTGGAGCCCGGCCATATGGGTTGGATTATAGGCAAACCCCCAAATTGAATGTTTTCTTGAATTGAGCTTAACATTTTTTGTAAGGCTCCTGAAGGAGTGGGTTATTCTCTTGGGAGTACCGGTAGTTCCTGAGGTGAATAAAGTTAATCTCCAGGAGTCACTTCCTTTTTTTAGGAGCTCAATTAAATCGGTTTTGGATGCAATAGAAGTCTGTAACAGAACATCCGTTTCCTGAAATGGATCAATACTTGCAAAGCCGGTTACTTGCTTTACTTCATCCTGACTTAAGTCTGCATCGAGCAGGGTGATATTTCGATTCAGTAAGATAGATTTGACAATAGCTTTAAAAACCTGATAAAAGCTATCTGTTTTACAGTATGGATTGAACGTAGTCTCAGAATCTAAATCTGAGATCAGATTTTCCCAGGAGATTTCAACTTTACATTTTGAGTCAATGAAGAACTTATTCATTCATCGCGGGTATTTTTTCCACTAACTCCCCGATTGTGCCGACTAAGCCATCTTTGAAAACATCTACATCAAACTCAGCCTCAATTCGAACGGTTAGTTCAGCTAAGTCGAGTGAATCCAGTTCTAAATCATCACGAAGGCTGGTACTTTCATTTAATTCCTGAATGAGGGGTTTTGACCGGTTTGCCAGTACGGTGTTGATCACATCCATCAATGCTTGATCCATGCCACTAAAAGTTAGTTAGATTTATCGCAGTGTAAGCTTTGCTATTGCTTCCACATGATAAGTTTGAGGAAACATGTCTACCGGCTGCACTACGTTTATTTCGTATTCCTGGCTTAATACTTTCAAATCCCGTGCCATTGTTGAACTATCGCAGCTTACATAAACAATTTTGGGGACTCTAAGCTCACATAAACGGTCTACAACGTCCGGATGCATACCTGCTCTGGGAGGATCAGTGATTAATACATCAGGAGCTCCATATTCTTCAACCATTTCTTTGGTAAAAACGTCCTTCATATCCCCGCGAACAAAGGAAACATTTTCCACTTTATTTTCTAATGCGTTGAATTTTGCATTTTCTACAGCCACATCTACCAGTTCTATACCAAGTACTTTTGAAGCTTTCTGGCTCATATATAAACTGAGAGTTCCAACTCCGCAGTACAGATCGTAAACGATATCACCTTCCTGTAACTCTGCAAAATCCAGGGCAATATCATAGAGACGTTCAGCTTGTGCTGTATTGGTTTGAAAAAAAGCGTTTGGGTGAATTTTAAACTCAAATTCTCCAATCCTGTCTCTAATGAAACCAGGGCCGAAAACTACATGTTCATATCTGCCAATAGCGGTTGGATTGGGTTGATCATTCACATTGTTTACAATGGTTGTAATCATAGGGAAGCTATCCAGTAACTCACCTGATAATTTCTTCACGACTTCCTGATCATCCTGAAAGGTCACCAGATTCACCATAAAGTCGTTGGTGTGATGAGAGGTCCTGATCATCACATGCCGCAGAAAACCTTCTTTTTCAAAAATCCTGAACGGTTCTATTCCATGTTCAATGCAGTAGTTTTTAATGAATTGAAGGATTTGAAAGGATTCTTTTCTTTGCAGATGGCATTCGTTCAGGTCCAGAATCTTATCAAAACGTCCTGGGGCATGTAATCCGGCGGCAAAAGTGGTGTCATCGATAAATTCATCGCTTTTTATTTCAGCTTCAGTCAACCATCTCTTGTCGCTGATGCTGTATTCCATCTTATTCCTGTAATAGAATTGATTTTCTGATCCGATTGCTGGCAAAACCGGGGTCTCCAGACCAGCTATTCGACGAATATGATCCGTTACCTGTCGGGTCTTAAACTCTAATTGCTTCGAATAAGGGACATGCTGCCAGCTACACCCCCCGCAAACATTGGCATGCTGACACTTAGGAGTTATTCTATCCGGACTTGGCTCAAGTAGTTCCAGCACTTTGGCTTCGCGATAGCTCTTTTTGCGCTTGATAATGCGCGCCCGTACTACATCTCCGGGCATTGTACCGGGTACAAAAACAGCAAGCCCGTTTACTTTGGCTACTCCCTTTCCTTTAAATGCCGCGTCTACGATTTCCAGGGTAATTTCGGTACCCTTTTTTAAACTGGGAGGCTGATCCATCAATCTTTTCGGGGTTCGTAGTAAGCATCGAATTCAATTTTAACGGCAGTATAAGGGTCGCTTAATTCTTCGATCTTATTCTGAGCACGTTCGAGTTGGCGAAGAGCAATGTTCGTCAGTGTTTGAAGAAATTTAACAGCAATTGCCGGGTTTCTCTCCATTAAGACCTCAAAATCAGGTTTAAAGAATCCTAAAAGGGTGGTATCACTCATACATTTAGCTGATGACTTTCTCCTAAGGTTATATCCAATGGAAAGAGCGCCGAAACTATCCGAACTTTCCAGAATAAAACCGTCACTTTCATCATCTACGCTCTCACCGGTATTGAAGGTTAGCTCTACGGTACCATCCTCAATGAAATACATGCCCGTACCGGGATCGTTTCGATAAAAAACGTATTCACCTTCTTTATAAGTCCGGCGATGGCAGAGTTGCAAAAATTCATATCGCTCTGAAGGATTTAAGTTTTTCAAAAACTTAGACTTGAAAACTATGCTGGACTGATTTCTAAGTTTTTTTAGTTTTTCTTTCATTGTATAAGAATCCTTGTCTAGAATGAATGGCCGATTCCAAAACTAAAATACAATTTTGGGTCATTAAACCAACCGACTTCCAAATCATGAGCTCGGAAAGTAAAATCAAAGCGAACGACTAAATATTCCCAATCCAGGCGAAGCCCGAGTCCTGATCCAACTGCAATTTGATTATAAAAATCGTTGAATTTGAATCGCCCGCGTTCCAGTTGATCCTGATTCTCCTCGTTTCTGAAATCGTTTCTTGGTCCATACCAAACATTACCGGCGTCAGCATACCAGGCAGCGATCCAATTTGCACTTAGGAGATTTCGAATGAACACCTGGCGAGCTTCAGTGTAGGCTGCAAGCTTTATTTCACCTCCGTTTATCGTTACTTCTTCGGGAGCAATAGAACCCGGTCCCAGCTGGAAGGGGGCCCAACCCCGGATATCATTACTTCCACCGGCGAAAAACCTTCTGTTCAGAGGGATAGATCTGCTTTGGCCATAAGGTTGAGTGAAGCCTCCAAATAATCTCCAGGCAAATACCGATGAATTTGATAGGGGATAGTATCTTCTGTAATCCGCTGTAAGAGTCACAAAACGGCTATAATTCAGTGTGTTATCACTGAGTTTGAAAAGCGCGGGCAAGTTCCCCTCAACAGTGCCGGGAGTTACTAAGAACCGGTCAATTGCATAGGGAATATTCCCCGCTGCTGAGATTGAATATTCACTAAAATACCCCCGGTCTCGTTTGACCAGATTTGTATTTTGACTTCTGATTGTATATCGAATGATAGACGATACCTGGGGCTCGAAATCCTGTTGTATTCGAATAAATTCGAACGAATTCTCTCCAAAATCTTCGATTAAACTTTGTCGGAATTCATCGGAGGGGTTAGTATCAATCACATCAAGTTCAATGAGATCAAAAAATGAGGACAGTCGGTTATTATGTTGAACTTCATACCTGAAGTTAAATCGTAAATCGGAGTTAATATCAAAGTACAATTGATCAGACCGACTGTAAGCCAGACTGTATCTCGTAACTCCACTGGTAAAAAAGCGCCGATTATCAAGGAAAGCGAAGGGGAAAGCAAGTCTCGGTACAGAATATTCTGTTCTCAATTCATAACTCCTGAACAGAGATGACTGAACCGTATCACTCGGAGCAATTTCTTCAAGTGTAGACGATGTAACGAATTCAAAACTGGCGTTAGCACCCACGACCAATTGCTCGGCTTTGCCAAAAACGTTGTTATTGGTGTAGTCAACCCCTATACCAGTACCAAATCCATATCTCCTCATACCAAAAAATTCTGTGCTGATATTATGTTTAGTAATGGTCTGGAGATCAAAAAAGGTTGGGATCGTTGGTTTTGAGAAGTCAGGACGTACCCCGTTTTCCGATTGCCCAAACCTTCTGATGAATAGATTTCCAAGGTTTTGAAACTCCTTTACAGTTTCCAGATAGAGCTCTTCACTGTAAACATCCCCGGGATTGTATAAAACCTGATCGTTTAAAAGGCTGAACCTGGTTTCAGTGGATGTTTCTTTATCCAGTATCATTTGAAGGGTGTCGGATACTTCCGGATCTGCAGGGATTATTCGTCGATCGTCGTAGATATCAGGAGGGTTTTGATCGGCTAACCGGACTCTTATATCTCCAAACCGATAGGTATTACCAGGGTTTACCTGATACAATACATGCAATCTCAGAGGATTTGTTGAATCCGGACGGACGTAGGCGATCACGGAATCCCTTTCGACCGATGCATATCCATTATTTCTTAAAAAACTGATGATCCTCAGCTGTTCATCCTTTAGTTCCTGGGCATTAAATTGTCTTCCCACGCTAAATGTGCTGTCGTCAATTCCCAGCCTGGTCATATTGCTTTGGATAAAGAAGCGTCGCCTTCTCTCAGGGTCATCTTTGAATGGGAATCCGGAATAGGTGAGAGATTCAACTCTTGATGGCTCACCTTCATCAATGATGAATGAGACTTCAATTTTATTTCTCCTGTACTCAACAATAGTTGTATCTACGCCTACTTCCCGGAACCCTAAAGATTGATAATAAAGGCGAATTCGTTCCATATCATTAATCACAACATCCCGATCGAGAAGAGAAGGAGATTCTCCAAACCTCCCATTACTGATCCGGTTAAAAAAATACCAGGGTGTAAATCGTGGTATCCCCAGAAACTCTCTGTTCGTTTTTGTTCGTACAAGATTCTCGAGGGTTCTGTCTTTTACAAATCGATTCCCGGAGAACCGCACTCTTCGAACAACCTCTTCCGGTTGAGTTTCTTCAACAGTAACGGTTTGTGCGAATGTTGGGGTAGGTTGCAGTAAACTTGTAAATACAAAAATGGCTAACCCAATACCAAAATAGTAGCTGGTTAGTTTTCTATGAAATTCTCTAGCAATGGGGTGCCTGTTTATGGTAGGAGGGAATAACTGGTTTTAAACGTCGTCGTAATCGAATCCTTCGTCTTCCTCGTTGTGGAAGAAGTCTTCTTTCCGGATGTAATCAGGCCAAATGTCCTCAATGCTCTCATAAACGGTGTTTTCGCCTTCGTCAATTTCCTCGAGCTCCTCAAGATTCACGATAACCTGATTCGGCAGACCATTTCTTTCCGCCCACTCTATGAGTTCTTCCCGGCTGGCGGGGAAAGGAGCTTCATCTAAGGCAGCAGCTAGTTCAACAGTCCAAATCATAATGGGTCCCTTACTTAATATTCTTTAGTTTTTTCCGATTCGATGTATTAAACACTTGAGCGAATTAAAATTCAAGTATCCAACGAATTTTTTTCTTGTAAAAATCGTGCCGAAAATATTGCTATCTTAGCACAAATACATCAACAATTTCCACGCAGGTTTATTATATGTTTAATGGATTAGGAACCACCGAAATTATCATCATCGCGATCTTTGTGCTGGTTTTCTTTGGCGCGAAGCGCATCCCCGAATTAGCAAGAGGTCTGGGACAAGGAATAAAAGAGTTCCGACAAGCATCTAAAGACATCAAAAAAGAGATCGAAGAGAGCTCAAAAGATATCGAAGATGCTGTAAACCACGACGAAAAGAAAACTACAAAGTAACCCAGACCGTTGATTCCACATACCATTCAAGAAGCGAGAACCAAGGTTCTTGCCGGTGAACTTACGTTAGCAAACCTTGTAGAACATTATTTTGAGCAAATTTCTGCCAGTAACGGGGAAATAAATGCCTTTGTCTTTGAGGATAAAGAAGAAGCTATTCGGCAAGCTAAGCTTGTTCAGGAAAAAGTAGACTCAGGACAGGCAGGCGCCCTTGTTGGAGCTGTGATGGGCATTAAAGATGTTATCTGCGAGAAAGGAAGGCCCACCACCTGTGCATCAGAAATTTTGGCTGGATTTGAGAGTGTGTATGACGCTACTGTAATTGAGCGATTGAGAGCAGAAGATGCCATTCTGATCGGTCGCCTAAATATGGATGAGTTTGCGATGGGGTCAACAAACGAATACAGTCGTTACGGAGCCGCACGAAATCCTCATGATACAACAAAAGTAACGGGTGGTTCTTCCGGAGGCAGTGCAGCAGCAGTGGCCGGAAATCTGGCTAATTCTACATTAGGTTCGGATACAGGTGGTTCTATCAGGCAGCCTGCATCTTACTGCGGGGTGGTTGGAATCAAGCCCACCTATGGACGTGTATCGAGATACGGGTTGGTGGCTTTTGCTTCTTCTTTTGATTCTATTGGTCCGCTAGCGAATTCCGTGCAAGATGCAGCTTCTGTTTTACAGGTAATAGCTGGTTTTGATGAGCGGGATAATACCTCCGCTCAAATTGAAGTACCGGATTATGTGAGCGTTGCTGAAAACCCTGATGGGAATATCAAAATTGGGGTTCCAGAGGAGTTTTTTGGGGAAGGACTGGACGAAGGTGTAAAGGAAATTGTTGAGTCAACGATTCAAAAGTTGAAAGATAACGGAGCTGAAATCATTCCCATTCACCTGCCGCACACAAAGTATGGATTGGCTACCTACTACATTTTAGCAACCGCCGAGGCTTCCAGTAACCTGGCCAGGTATGATGGAATTCGATATGGCCACCGTGCAGATAAAAACACGGTCTTGGATGAGCTTAAAGCGGAAGAGACGGAGATCAAGTCAAGATTGAAAAATGCTTCTGAATCTGAAGTTCCAGCTATCGAGAAAGAACTGGCCCAATTAGACTCGGCATTGACCCGACTCTACAAAAAATCGAGGACCGAAGGTTTTGGACCCGAAGTGAAGCGGCGAATTATGTTGGGTACCTACGTTCTGAGCGCCGGTTATTATGATGCTTATTACGGAAAAGCTCAAAAAGTGCGCAGACTTATCCAAAACGACTATAAGGAAGCATTCCAAAAAGTTGACGTGATTGCTTGCCCAACTGCTCCAACCACTGCATTTGACATAGGTTCTGAAATCAATGATCCGTTGCAAATGTACCTGAACGATGCCTATACCATTTCCGCAAACCTGGCAGGAATTTGTGGAATTAGTGTTCCAGCGGGCACGCATGGAAACGGACTTCCGGTTGGTATCCAGTTCATGGGTGATGTTTTCCAGGAGGAAAAAATCATTAATGCAGGTCGACTGGTTGAGATGCTTCGCTGATTTTGATTATTTAGCTCCTTCAAGCAATCTCGTTTTATGAATCGTTTAAAAGGTAAAACCGCACTTGTAACCGGCGCTACTTCCGGAATAGGGAAGGCAATTGCAGAACAATTGGCAGCCTTAGCGTGCAATTTGATCTTAACAGGCCGTCGGGAAGACCGGCTGCAAGAAATAGTTTCGAAATTGAAATCAGAACATCAGATAGATGTGGCTATATCTGTTTTTGATATCCGGGACCTTAATGCCTGCAGGCGATTTGCTGATGAGTATAAAGAATCAGAAATCGACATCCTGGTCAATAATGCAGGTTTGGCACGGGGAGTAGATTCGATCCAATCCGGAAATTTCGAGGACTGGGATACTATGATTGATACCAATGTAAAAGGTTTGTTGGCGATGACCCGTTATTTCCTTCCTCAAATGTTGGAGAGAAATACCGGGCATGTAATCAATATTGGTTCGACTGCTGGCCATGAGGCATACCCTGGTGGATCGGTGTATTGTGCTACAAAGCATGCAGTTAAGGCGATCACCGAATCTACAAAAAAAGATGTTCACGGATCAAAAGTTCGTGTAAGTATGGTCTCACCCGGACTGGTAGAAACTGAGTTTAGTAACGTTCGTTTTCACGGGGATAATGATCGTGCTGATTCTGTGTATAAAGGGATCCAGCCGCTCACAGCCGATGATATAGCAGAATTGTTGTCTTCGTTGCAAATCGACCAGAACATGTTAACATATTAGATTCCATCGTTATGCCGGTGGCACAATCTTCAGCACAAATGGTACATCGAGATGAAGCATAGATTAATCGTTTTTTTGGCAGGTATGATCTTCTTTTCCTGCTCTAATGAAGAAGCTCAGACCGGGTTGCAGTTTTCGGATCGTGGGAGGGAAGTCCCCGCTTTTAATTCGGATTCAGCCTATTCATACATTGAAGCCCAGGTAAATTTTGGTCCTCGGGTCCCCAACACCTATGGACATGTAGAAACCCGGAAGTATCTTGAGGCAAAATTCAGGGAGTTTGCGGGACCAAGAATGGTTTTCGCACAGGAATTCACATCGCCAGGTTACTCAGGGGATGATTTACGGATGGCAAATATTATCGCTGCTTTCAATCCAACTGCAGCTGACCGGATCGTGCTTTTTGCGCACTGGGATACTCGTCCTAGAGCGGATATGGACACTGTACGTACTGCTGATTACATTCTGGGTGCCGATGATGGAGGAAGTGGAGTAGGAGTTTTAGTTGAACTAGCCCGCATTTTTTCGGAAAATCCTCCTCCAATTGGGGTAGACATTGTACTGTTTGATGGAGAGGATTACGGAGTTCAGGGAGATTTGGCGAACTACTTTTTGGGATCGAGATATTGGACGCAAAATCCACCTGTGGAAGGGTATGCACCCCGATTTGGAATATTGCTAGATATGGTGGGAGCCTCAGATGCACTCTTTCCAAAGGAAGAATATTCGATTAATGCTGCGCCAAATCTTATGGATGAAATTTGGAGTATTGCAGGTGAGAAGGGTTTCGGAGATCGTTTTTTAAATGAAGTCGGGTCTGGCGTACTTGATGATCATTACATCGTAAATCAATACACCGAAATTCCCACGATTAATATCATCAATCACACCCGTGGGGAAGATGGCAACATTGTGTTCGGGGAATATTGGCACACTCATAGGGATAATATGTCGATTATTGGCAAGGAAACCCTTCAACAGGTTGGTGAGGTTTTGTTGGAACTTATCTACAATCGCATTTGATGGATTATATCCGATTGATTATATCGATTTCTGAGGATGCTCAGGAGCTACTGATTGCCGAATTATTCGAAATGGATTTTGAGGGATTTGAAGAGCAGGACGGTGATATTCTGATCGCTTCTGTTCCGGCAAACCAGTTTGATGATACCAAACGCGAAGAAATTGAACGTTTGCTGGTTCTGTATGGAGACGGTGAGATTCTAAGCGAAGAACTTGTGAATCCCCAAAACTGGAACGAGACCTGGGAGCAGAGTATTCAGGCTCAGACCATCGGTTCGTTTTTTGTGCGTCCAACCTGGGGAGAGCGCTATGAGGGAGATGAATTCATCGAGTTGTTAATTGATCCTAAGATGGCCTTTGGGACAGGCTATCACGCAACTACCAGATTATTGTTGGAATGGCTACCGGAGGTGATTAAGCATGAAGAAACGGTGCTGGATGCCGGAACCGGAACAGGAATTTTGGCCCTTGCAGCATTGAAACTGGGAGCGACCTCAGCTTTTGGTTTTGATATTGATGAATGGAGTGAAGACAACGCCCGTGAGAATATGGAACTCAACCATGTTCAGGGTTTTGAAGTGAAACTGGGCTCTACCGAAACGATTCCAGCCGGAGCCGAATATGATGTGATTTTGGCCAACATCAACAGGAATGCGTTATTGGATTTAGTTCCTGAGTTGAACAAATATCTTAAACCAGGAGGGAAACTTCTTCTCTCAGGACTTCTGGCTGAGGATGAACACATGATGTTGGATGTGACCAACAAACAGCTCTTAACCCATGTTTCCACCCGGCAGCAGCAAGAGTGGATTGCAATGTTGCTGAGAAAATGAAAGCAGCCATTGATATCGGGACGAATACGGTGCTTCTTTTGATTGGGAATTATGAACATGATCAGCTTGAGGTTATTCATGAGGCCTATCGGATTCCAAGACTTGGGAAAGGAGTTGACCAACATCGAACGCTTCACACCGATAGTATCCAGCGGGTGATGGATGTGCTAAATGAATACAAAACCATCATAAAGAGGGATTTTTCGGATGTAGAAGAGGTGGTTGTAACAGCAACCAGTGCCGTTCGGGATGCGGAAAACCGGTCCGGGTTTCTCCTAAGAGTGAAAGATGAAACCAATTGGAATGTTTCGCTTTTATCCGGAGATGAAGAAGCTATCTTTACCTATCGTGGGGCATTATCTGTGATAGATAAGATCGGTCATCAACCCTTTGTAGTACTGGATATTGGAGGAGGTAGTACTGAAATAGCCACTGGTAGTGGTATCGACCTGAACTCTTACACCTCCATTGATATGGGTTGTGTACGGTTTACCGAGCGATTCCTGGAGGGAAATCCTCCGACAAAAGATCAGATTGAAGTATGTCGTGAAGCCATTCAGAATATGTTGGCTAATCAGCAACTTGAAGTACCAAAGGAAACAACGGCCATAGGAGTAGCCGGAACGGTTACCACCCTGGCTGCTGTAGAGTTGAATATGCTGGAACCGGAAATGGATACATTAAACGGTTTTGGAATCTCCCTGGAGTCTATCACCAAGAACATAGAACGGTTTGGAGGATTCACTCATGAGCAACTGCTGGAACTCAGTCCCAAGGTTATGAAAGGGAGGGAGGATATCATTTTGGCAGGAATGTTGATTCTGGAAGGATTTTTGGAGTACTATTCATTGAATGAAATCGTAGTTTCTACCGGCGGCATTCGACACGGAGCCCTCATGATCAGCGAAAAAGATTGAAATTACCGATTTTCATTTACTCGAAGCTTTGTATTTTAGGCGACTAATTTTCTCCCATTAATGCAGGATAACACCCAACAGACTACCAATTACACCCCGCGAGAAAATGCTTCTGCAAGCAGTATCGAAGATGATAAACTGGTTGCTGAGGCGCTGAGAGGACGTGAGGATTCCTACAAAAAATTGGTAGATAAATATGACCGGCCGATCTATTTCCATATCCGAAAGATGATTAAGGAGCAGGAAATGGTGGAGGACCTCGTTCAGGAAGTGTTCATCAAAGCATTTAAGAATTTGGGGAGCTACAGCAATGAATATGCTTTTTCTACCTGGTTGTACCGCATTGCAACCAACCACACCATCGATTACCTGAGAAAAAAGAAGCTGCAAACCTTTTCTATCAGCGACCCCATCAAAACAAAGGATGGAGAGATGGAAGTCCAGCTACCGGACAACACGTTTGCAACCGATGCACCCATCATCAAAAGTGAGCGGAAAGCCATTGTACAGGATGCAATCGCCAATCTTCCGGAAAAGTACCGACTAGTGATCCAGATGCGGCATATGGAAGAACTCAGTTACGATGAAATAGCCGGTGAGCTTGAACTTCCTTTGGGTACGGTAAAAGCCCACATCTTCCGTGCCCGCGAGCTTCTGTATAAAGCCCTGATTGATAAGAAGGATAAGTTTTAGATTATTTTTTTCTCTTTTACTTGAGTCAGATTTATAATCACTTCTTAGTTGTAGATAATTCTTATAGAAATGTGGCGTCCCATAGCGTTTATTACAAATCCAATCAAAGCAAATATTGAGTTACCAATTAAAATTGGGAGCAACTTTCAATTAAGAAAAGCTACAATTAACGAGATAAAAGTTATCAAAAATCATATAGCACCATTATTTGCGGGTGCAATTATGAATCAAAATCCATACGAACAATTTTATAAAAGAAAAGGTGACAATGAATCGGTTGGTACTTTAAAAAATCTTGATAGCAATGATTTAAGATACTTTGTAGTAGAACTCGAAAATCTTGGAGGTTTAAATTTAATTCAAGACAATCCCCTAGATGCTCTTCAAATTGCATCATATCTAACAAATGCTGAGCTGAAGTTTGACATTACCTTTTATACACCTAAAATTGTAACTATTCAACATAACTCATTACATAAGCAAACGAATAATTTAAAGTACTTAATGTTTGATCACTATGAGTTCAATTCATCCGATTTTGATGAATTAACCCAAACATATACTGTAGTTTCAAAATATTTTCATAGTGATGATTTTCTTACCAGAGCATTGCTAATCTATAGGCTTTTACAGGAATCACCTGATTATCACGACTATATCAATCTCAATTACTTTGCTTTGCTGGAGATGCTGGTTACATCTAGACCTGGAATTAATGATCCTTCGATCCTGAAGCAATTGAAAGTTAAGACAAAAGATATTTTAGATTTAGAAGGCTTTGAGCTCAATTTTAATAAGTATTTTGAAGAGTCTTCTGAAAATAATATCTGGAATAAGCTTTATAACTATAGAAGTTGTCTAGCGCATGGCTCAGCTGTGAATTTTGAAAAAGAACAAAAAAAGTTGAGATCACAAGAAATCGTATTCAAATTTTTAAAAACACTGTTAAAGAAAATCTTTAAATCATTTATTTTCAATAGAGATAAAGCAATCGTGATAAAGTCCGGATTATGACAGACTAATTATTATTCATTTAAACAGATTGTAAGATTTCTCTCAAATCCTTCCCATTTCGTTCTTCTCACTGCTGAGCCGGCATCATTTACTATCGGCTCGAGTCATCCACTAAGAGTAGAAAAACTAGATAAAGTCATTCTGAGCATTCTTGCGAAGAATCTAATCGGATAAAAGATGGAATCGTTAATTCAATAAGATCCTTCGGAGGTATCCTCAGGATGACCTATTATAAACCCCCAAATTCCTTTCAAAGCCTTCAAATTTTGTTCTTCTCACCGGCGAGCCGGCAAATAGCTCATTAAAGGATTCTTCATTCAAATCTTTGAAGTGATTATCAGCGGCATCTAATACTTTTTGTCTTGGATAAAAATCGATTAGTTGGGTTAATTTTGCTTTACTGTTCCAGGGACACACATCCTGGCAGATGTCGCAGCCGAATACCCAGTTTTGCATGTTGGTGTGGTAACGTTCATCAATTTCGCCTTTATGCTCAATGGTGAGGTAGGAGATGCATTTAGTAGCATCCACTTTGTAAGGCTCGTAAATGGCATCGGTGGGACAGGCTTCAATACAGCGGGTGCAGGTTCCGCAGTGGTCCGTAGTTTGGGAATCATAGTCCAACTCAAGGTCTATGATCATTTCGGCAATAAAAAACCAGGAACCCAGATTTTTGTTCAGGATGTTGGAGTTTTTTCCCACCCAGCCAAGGCCAGCTTGCACCGCCCAGGCTTTGTCCAGTACCGGTGCGGAATCCACGAATACCCTACCTTCTAATCCACCCGCCAATTCTGAAGTGAAATTGAATAATTCCTGCAATTTCTTCTTCAGTACTTTATGATAGTCGCGTCCCTGGGCATATTTGGCGATGAGTGGTTTATCTAAAATGCCAATTTGTTCGTTATGGAAGGGATGATGATAACTTGCGAGTAGGGATACCACTGTTTTTGCCCCGGGGACCAACACCCGCGGATCAATACGTTTTTCAAAGTTTCTACCCATCCAATCCATGGTCCCGTGCCGGTCTTCATTCAGCCACTGCTCCAATTGACGGGCGTCTTCAGTTAATTCCCGGGCCTGGGCAAAACCACAGGCATCAAATCCCAAAGAAAGAGCAAAGTTTCTGATTTGATTTGTAAGAGCAGAGGTATTCATCACTGATGAATATAGGGAGAATCAGGCAGGAGACATCACCGGCACAAGTTTATCGCCTTTCCAGGCTAAATCCTGAACCTGACCATCAATAATGCGAACCGTGCGGTAGGGGTATCTTTTCACGATGGAGTAGTCATGGGTAATCATCAATACCGCTGTACCACGATTGTTAATTACCTTCAGAATCTCCATTATGTTTTTTGTTGCCTTAGGGTCAAGGTTACCAGTTGGTTCATCAGCCAGAAGAATTCGAGGTTCGTTTGCTAATGCCCGGGCAATCACAACCCTTTGTTGTTCTCCTCCGGAAAGGTCATTGGGCATGTTCTTTCTTCTATGACTCAATCCAACCAGGCTCAAAACCTCCAGTACGCGTTGTTTGATGAATTTGGGTTTTTCTCCGGTCACCTGAAGGGCAAAAGCGACATTGTCGTACACATCGCGATCTTGTAATAGTTGAAAATCCTGGAATACAATGCCCAACTTGCGGCGAAGGATTGGGACCTGGCGCATACTCAGCTTATTCACCGGCATATCGGTTACACGAACAGTACCTGAGTCAGGAACGACATCCCTGTACAGCATCTTTAGAATAGAACTCTTTCCGATACCGGTTGGGCCAATCAGGTAACAAAACTCGCCATTTCGAAGCTTAAAATTTACACCGGACAGAACCTGTCGGTTTTCGTAGCTGAGAGAAATGTTGCTGAGTTCAATTACTGTGTTTTCTGACATCGAAGAACAATAGTTACGCGTGCACTGTTTTCATTGGCTTCGATCAAATCGAAGTCCTCGTATTTTGCCACCAGATGATAGGGTGTTTGTTCCAAAATTGACAGCATTTCCGGCAAAGTATATGCACGCTGGCGATGTGTTTCTGTCCACCTATCCGTTATTTGTCTTGACTGGGGATCGATTTGCTCAATTTCAAAATGATTGTAGTGAATCCTCTCATCATTTTGATACCAACTTTTACGATAGAAACGGAGATTTCCCCGTTCGCCCTCAGCTTCATTCAGGTGATCAACCGATTCCAGCGAATTCTTTGGGGTGGAGAAATCGAAAATGAATAGCCCGTCATTTTTTAGCGTTCGATGGATAGCATTTAATGAATCAATAACTTCCTGGTCGGAATGCAGGTAATTGATGCTGTCGAACACGGCATAAACCCCGTCGAATTGATCCTTAAAATCAAGATTATCGAATGAAGCTGCTTGGAAATGCACATCTACATCCATTAATGATGCTTTCTCTTTAGCTACTTCGATCATTTCAGGAGACAAGTCGGTGCCGGTAAGATGATAAGATTCCAGCTCTGCCAGGGATAAAATTACCGAACCTGTTCCACAGGCTACTTCCATAACATGTATGGGATCGGGGTGATGTGTTTGCAATAATTCGTCGATGTAATCCGCCCAGGATTCATAGTCTACATCTCCCATCAGCGTGTCATACAATGGAGCCAGTTTAGAATAAATCGATGTATCAGTGGCCATATCTCTGATGAACTAATTCAATGGCTAATTGATAGGCTTGTATGAACGAGGATGGATTAGCAAGGTTCTTCCCGGCGATATTGAAGGCCGTTCCGTGGTCAGGGCTGGTCCGGATAATAGGAAGTCCTGCTGTAAGGTTAACTCCTTTGCCAAAGGAAAGAAGTTTAAAAGGAGCCAGTCCCTGATCGTGATACATGGCAATGATGGCATCAAACTGAGTGTGTAATTGATGCCCGAAAAATCCGTCTGCCGGGAAGGGGCCTTCCAGGTGAATACCGATTTCTCTGGCATGTTCAATAGCCGGGCTGATGATGTCGATTTCCTCTTTTCCAATAACGCCACCATCTCCCGCGTGTGGATTTAATCCCAAAACAGCAATGGTGGGTTCTGATAGCCCGAAATCGTATTTCAAACTATGATGAAGCAACTGAGCCTTTTTTGTGATAAGATCGGAGGTAACGTGATCACTCACTTCTCTGATCGGAACATGAGCAGTAACTAAGGCAACCCGCAGGCCATCATTCACCAGCATCATTAATACTTCATCGACCTCGCATTTTTCAGCAAGAAATTCGGTGTGTCCGGGAATGTGATATCCAGCCAGGTGAATAGCTTCTTTTGAGATCGGAGCTGTAATCATGGCATTCGTAAGTGCATCTTTGGTCAGATCAATACACTTTTCGATGGATTTCATAGCGGTTAACCCGCTCGATTTGGAAAGATCCCCGGGTTCAATCTCTCCTGAGAAAGGTTCGTCCCAAAGAACATTTATTCTCCCAAGAGAAATATCATCGAAAGTAGTACAGTAATTGAAATCAAGGGGTAGCTCAAGGGTGTCAGAATAATATCCAACTACTTCAAAAGGGGACAGGATGATGGGTACGGAAGAGGAGAAATCATGATCCTGAAGTGTTTTAAGAATTACTTCAGGACCTATTCCATTAATATCGCCGATACTTATAGCCAGTTTTGGAAGCATGCTCTTTTTTCATGGAAAGTACGACCAAAAGAGCTTTTGGGAAAAATCTATTCCGTGCCAATTAAAACAAAATCACCAAAACCGGTGCTGGCTTCAAAGACGAAGCTTTTGTCTCCGTACTTCCAAATCTCAATTACATTCCCGTCGGTAGGGAACTGTCTGTCTTTGGAATCAGGCGGACCGTAATTGATATACACTTTGCCCTGGTCACTTTCATGCCCCGCAAAATTTCCTCTGTTACTGAACTCCTTAAAGGCGAAGTCAATCCTGCGGTAATACTCGGCCATTAATTCGTTGTAAACGGTTCCTTTGGTTGGATCACGGACCTCCCAAAAGGTTCTGAATTTCTCTTCTTTTTCGGAAGCTGAACCGGTTTTAATATCCTTTAGCTGCTCCTCAGAAACGATAAATTTCATATGGTCAATCGCTATATCCAGGTTTAACAGACTTGCCGGCATATCTGCCCAATACGATCTGAAAAACTTCCGGGCCAGAGGCTTTTCATCACCTTCTTTAGTTATTTCCAGGCTATAGCCAGCATTTAAAAAGGTTGAATGAGGCACGGTTAGCAGTGCATAGGTATGATTCAATTCGGAATCTACCATTGCAAGGGCCGGGTCCTTTCCTTTGGTCAGCTCAGGTCTCTTCCCGGAAATTAAATTCTCATCACGAACCGTGTATGAATATACATTTTCACCTTTTGTGGTATCCCTGCGATCAATATTCATCCGGTATACGTTTAGGGTATACTCCTCATCAGCAGAATAATTTGGAATGCGAATCAGACTTGTGAAATCCTCGCCAAAAAAGATGTTATTGCTGATATTAGTCAAAGGAAGTTGGTCACTATCTGTGTTTCTTTTGCCTTTGATTAAATACACTTCCCCGGTAGGTTTTTTGTCCCAATCAGTGATGCTGAAATTTCGGCCATTCGTGTTTCGATCGTTGGTATTTTCGATCAAACTTAGTTGTAGAACATAATTGTATTGGCCGGGTTCCAGTTTGGTTAGAAGGGAACCGGAGGCGTACAGTTTACTGGATTCGGTGTCTTCAAAAGTCGTGGTGTAGAGCGTGTCAATCCATATATCGCGACTTGCAACTTCTACCTGGTCACGGTTTCTGTTCCTGCGATCAGCCCGGCCCATAAATACTTCTTTACTAAGCCGGATGGTAGTGTAGTATTCAGAACCCTCAGGAGCATTCAACTCTGAGGTAGGAGTAATTTTCCGATAAGGGAGAAAATCGTTATTGAACCGGAAGATAATCCCAAGCTCAGCCTGTCCGTCTTCAGTGGGCAAAATAATGTTGTCAATGAATATTTGGGGAGTTGAAGCCCGGTTGATCAGGTCGATATATCCGACTCTCTGACGCTGTGCAAAACTCAACGTACTTATAAGCATGCTCAAGGCGAAGAACAAAAGGATGCGTTTTTGCATAAATGATTTTTTAACTCTTGAGTGCTAAACACTCAAATTTGATGATCTATTATTCCTATTTTGAACGTCGAATTGTTGGAAAGTAGTATATAAAAACATTGTCATCTAAACTATGAGTAACTTGGCGGAAAAGGAATCACAGCACTGGCTTCAACATCTTATTGAAAATTTTAGGGAGCAGGAGGCTCAAATACGTTTAGGGGGTGGGCAGTCTCGGATCGATAAAGAACATGCAAAAGGTAAATTAACAGCACGCGAGCGTATTAGTTTATTAATCGATGATGGAAGCGCTTTTTATGAACTCGGGCTATGGGCAGGTTATGAAATGTATGAAAAGGAAGGTGGCTGCCCGGCGGGAGGAGTAATTACCGGAATAGGAACAGTCTCCGGGAGAAAGTGCATGATTGTAGCGAATGATGCCACAGTTAAAGCTGGCGCCTGGTTTCCGATTACGGCTAAGAAAAACCTCAGAGCTCAGGAAATAGCCATTGAGAATCACATTCCATTGATTTATTTAGTGGATTCAGCTGGAGTATTTCTCCCGATGCAGGATCAGATTTTTCCGGACAAGGAGCATTTTGGCAGGATGTTCCGAAATAATGCCGTTATTTCTGCAAAAGGAATACCACAGATTGCAGCCATAATGGGAAGTTGTGTGGCAGGAGGCGCTTATCTTCCAATAATGAGCGACGAAGCTTTGATTGTGGATGGAACCGGTAGCGTTTTCCTGGCAGGAAGTTACCTTGTAAAGGCAGCAATTGGGGAATCGGTAGATAATGAAACGTTGGGCGGAGCAACCACTCATACCGAAATAAGTGGCGTTACTGATTACAAAATGAAAGACGACCAGGAGTGTATTGCAACAATCAGGGATTTGGTGAACAAATTAGGTCCGTTTGAAACAGCCGGATTCAATCGGGCTGAATCAAAATCTCCGGTTCGGCCGGAAAGTGATGTATTTAACATCCTCCCGGAGGCCAGAACATCGCCCTACGATATGTATGAAATTCTGGATTGTTTGGTTGATGAGGGAAGTAGTACAGAATTCAAAAAAGGATATGGGAGTACGATTATTACCACGTACGCCCGGATTGATGGCTGGAGTGTGGGTATTGTTGCTAATCAGCGCACAGTTTCAAAAACAAAATCCGGTGAGATGCAGATCGGAGGAGTCATTTATAGTGATTCAGCAGATAAAGCAGCACGTTTCATTATGAACTGTAATCAGAAGAAGATTCCGTTGATTTTTTTGCAGGATGTGACCGGGTTCATGATAGGAAAGAGAAGTGAGCACGGAGGGATCATTAAAGATGGTGCGAAAATGGTGAATGCGATGGCAAATTCAACGGTTCCAAAAATTACCATTGTAGTAGGCAATAGTTATGGAGCCGGAAATTATGCCATGTGCGGCCGGGCCTACGATCCGAGATTTATGTATGCGTGGCCAACTGCAAATATTGCGGTAATGAGTGGTGCCTCGGCCGGAAAGACCCTGACACAGATACAAATTGCGGCCATGAAGAAGAAAGGGCAGGAACTCACTGAGGAAGAACAGGCAGCCCTTCAAAAGGAAATAACAGATCGCTACAACAAACAGACCGATGTTCGCTATGCCGGGGCACGACTCTGGATCGATGGAATCATTCACCCGATGCAAACCCGGGAGCGAATATCAAAAGCAATTGAAGTAGCGAACCTGAATCCCACAATCGAAGAGTATAAAACCGGGGTCATTCAGGTTTGATTGAGTAAATATTAGATTTTCAGGGATAGAATGATTTTCTAAATAATTGTACCGATTTTCAGGCGGTATTTGATGTCTGGGTACAACGTGCGGTATAAGATTAAATTTAAACGACCTGATGTGACCTTGAGTGTGGAGGATAGTTTCACACTTCTTGATTTTATGGCCCTGTTTGCCTGTCTTCTCCTGGGTCTTTTTTTCGCTGTTTTTCTTTGGATTTTTGCTGTTTCGCTTCTATTTAAACTGTTCACCCGGCACGAATATGTGTTCAATTCAGATACTTACAAGCTTACCCAGTACATTCGGGTGTTTGGTTATTTGAGAATTCGGAGAAGAATCATCCCTTTCGATGATATTGATAAATTTTTGTTCTCAAATTTCGAATCTGGTCAGGCCCTCGTTGAAAGAGGACTGATAAACAAAGAGTGGTTTACCCTGGAAATTGTTCTTACCGACAAGCGCAGGATTCGGGTTGTAAGGCTTGATACAGATGAGATCGAACAAGTACACGAACTCTATACGGAACTCAAAAACCTGATGAACGACTGGTTCCACTTTGAAGTGGAATACGAAGAATTAAAGGACGATTAACCTCCTCCAACACCTCGCCTCATTCCCCGGCCTTTTCCTCGATTTCCATGCATCTCCTGGTAATGTTCCTCAAACCATGCAGGGCGCTCCAGCTCATACTGATACATATAAGTTCCAATCGCTTTGAGGTCATCCTCAGATAGTGGAACTGCAGGCATTAAGTTGAACCGCTCTATTGCCCCGTACATCAATGCGGATTCTTCGGTAGGATGAGCTACGAAACTTGCAATGGCCGTTGAGAAGTCCTCTATATTGGGATACCGGATCAGGTATCTGCGTTTTACCGCTTCCAGGGGGGGAGCCATTCGGCTGTTTTCCGGAGCTGTAGCAGAGTGACAGCTGATGCAGGTAGTTTCGACGAGCTGTTTGGCTTTTACAAGCTCGATTTCCTGAATCTCTGATGCAGGATTGACCTGAATTTCGGATTCTACTTTTCGGGCGCAGGTAGCCAGGATAAAAAAGAAGAGGATCAGGTAACTGATCATCATTGCTTTCTTCATAACAATCACCTTGATGTTTATTCATTCGGTGAATGTTTAGAAGATCATTTGAAGAAAATATGAAGGAACCCCAATTATTGATCCAAAATGGTAAGAGGCACATCCACAACTCCAATATAAAAAGCGATTAGAACCGTAGGTTCTTCTCCGGTATTTTTCCCGTAGTGTTTGGTATTAACTACCTCAAGAATAGGATCTCCGGATTGAAAGGTATGGGAAGTACCATCTTCTTTGTATACAGTAAGCTCACCGGAAAGAATAACTCCTCCAAGTGGGTTTGGGTGCGTATGCACAGGAAGCTGAGCCCCTGGTTGTATGGTAATCCGGGAAATGGTGATTTCCGGTTGACCTTCGGGATATGGTTGAAATAGTGTACTGTCCCAGGTTGAAGTGGATTGCAATAAAACTTCTGTTTTGATGGGACTGGAATCCTGTGGAAAAGCTGAGGAACTAAGTAATAGAAAGAATGAGGCTAAGATGATTGTTCTCATAAGTATTAAAATTTTAGTGGTTTACTTAATTTAGTAAAATCCAATGACTAAAATATTTTACAATGAAATTATGTTCTTAATAATTAAAAAAAACAGAAAAAATTAAGAACAAAAAATTACAAATTTTATTAGAGATATTAATTTTACGTTTGTTCATTGTGGATAACTCTTGATTCAGTTTTTTGCTAAAAAAGCTTAAAAAAAGGTTTTTTAAGACGTTTTATTACTTATTGATCGAATTAGATCATAAATATTATATAATAAAAGTTTAGTTTTTCGGTATTAAGTAAATTTAAAGGGTTTTTAAAGTGGATAAATAAATAAGTTTGTGGAAAAGAAATGCAGATTTAATTTGTGAGGGTATTTTGAGGACTCTAATTTATGGGTATAAAAAAAGCCATCAAGTGTGATTTGATGGCTAAACAAATCTTAGATGTGCCAGCAAATGAATACTGGATGAAAGATGGTTGAAAGAGCTTCATTAGCTCAGATTTACATCTTATCTAAGAAGCACAAGCCGGGTCGGACTCATTTCTCCGATCCGGTTTTATATTATAGAGAGACGTGTTTGAATAATCAAACATATTTGTTCTGTAGTGCTCAAATTTTGGTTTCAATAAAAATTACACCTTAGCCAAAATCATGAATTCTCAAAATGTGTGTCTATAAAATAAGGAGCAAATACTCAGTTAGTAGTTATGCGTTAGTTATTCCAGCATTATAAAAATCCTCAAAGAAGTATTGATTATGTGGATCCCATCTATAAAGAAGTACATCTTCATTATCTAATACAATTCCAATATGAATTTCTATAGTATCAAATAAGTCTTTATAGGACAATTCAATATAATCTCTTTCGTCTGAAGAGAATATTTGCAAGCCAAATTGATTGTCAGCATCTATTTCTTCTCTATATTTTTCATAAATATCAGTTAATAATAAATTTGTACCTGAATTTCTAAAAGGATAATGTATAATACTCGATTCAAGCTTTAATAGTTCTGAGCGCTCAGTTGATCTATCTAGGATTTTAGTATAATCAATCCGTTCATTATAAATTTTCCCTCCCTCAAACTTTTCTTTTTCGTCAAATCCAACTTCACTTGTACTATTTGGACTTATCGAGATTGGGTTCTCACTTGATATTTTAGCTCGAATAAATAACTCTCGAATTGAGGGTTCTGTATTGCTATGACATATCAATCCAATCAAAGAAAGATCTAATGGTCTTTGAATAAATTTGTATGCTTGAAAATCATGTATTAATGAAAATTCATAATATCCAAAAGGCCCTTTTGGGGGTGTAACAATAGATATAAGATGTTTCTTAAGTCCTGCCTTACCAAGTAAAAAGTTAGCAACTGGCCACTGAAATGCAGAAAAAAAACTCTTTAAACTTGGATTTTCCATTAGTTAAACCTTAGCCAAAATTTGATTCAGAGTTGGGCTTGGTCGCATCGCCATATCCACTAAAGCGGCTTCTGGTTTGAAATAACCATTGATTTCGACCGGATCACCTTGAACACCGATTAAATCTGCATTGATGGCATCTTCGTTTGTACTCATAGCATCAAAAACAGGTTTGAATCGTTCTGCCAGTGCAGCGTCTTTGGTTTGGTTTGCCAGAGCTTCTGCCCAGTACATTGCCAAATAGAAATGAGAACCGCGATTATCAATCTGGCCTAATTTTCGAGCCGGGGACTTATTGCTATCCAGGAATTTAGAGGTAGCATCATCCAGGGTTTCGCCGAGAATTCTTGCGATGGAGTTGTCGAAGGTCTTTCCAAGGTGTTCCAATGAAACGGCCAATGCCAGGAACTCACCCAGTGAATCCCATCGGAGGTAATTTTCCTTCACAAATTGTTGAACATGCTTCGGAGCAGATCCACCGGCTCCGGTTTCAAATAGTCCACCTCCATTCATCAAGGGAACAATGGAAAGCATTTTTGCGGAGGTACCCAGTTCTAAAATAGGGAAGAGGTCGGTGAGGTAATCGCGAAGTACATTTCCTGTGACGGAAATCGTGTCTTCTCCTTTGATGATTCTTTCTAAGGAGAACTGAGTCGCTTCAACAGGACTCATAATATGGATTTCTAATCCATCCGTGTCGTGATCTTTTAAATATAGATTCACTTTTTTGATGAGCTCTGCATCGTGAGCCCGGGTTTTATCCAACCAGAATACCGCAGGAGCTCCTGTATCCTGTGCCCGGGAAACGGCCAACCGTACCCAATCCCGAACCGGAGCGTCTTTCACCTGGCAGGCTCTCCAGATATCACCGGCTTCTACTTCATGTTCCATTAAAACAGATCCATTCGCATCTACAACCTGGATTTTCCCATCCGCTGATATCTCAAAAGTTTTGTCATGAGAACCATATTCTTCAGCTTTTTGGGCCATCAAACCCACATTTGGTACCGAACCCATTGTGGTGGGATCGAAAGCTCCATGCTTTTTGCAGAATTCAATCACAGTCTGGTACACTCCGGCATAGCTGCTGTCCGGAATTACGGCCTTTGTATCCTGGGTTTTGTCATCTTTGTTCCACATGCAGCCGGAAGTCCGGATCATTGCCGGCATAGAGGCATCGATGATTACATCAGATGGGACATGGAGGTTGGTAATTCCCCTGTAGGAGTTTACCATCGCCAAATCAGGACCGTTTTCGTAACAAGCCTGGATATCAGCTTCAATAGCTGCTTTTTCATCCGCTGGAAGTTCTTCAATTTTAGCTAACAGATCGCCGAGGCCATTATTTACGTCCACACCGAGTCTTTCGAGGGTTTCACCATGCTTTTCGAAGACATCCGCAAAAAACACTTTTACGCCATGACCAAAAATGATAGGATCAGACACTTTCATCATGGTTGCCTTCATGTGTAATGAAAAAAGAACTCCCAGATCTTTTGCTTCGGCAACTTCTTTCCCCAGAAACTCAACCAGAGCTTTCTTACTCATGAAGGTGGAATCCATAATTTCACCGGCCTGAAGAGCGATTCCGTCTTTTAGTACGGTTTTGTTTCCGTCAGCAGATGTATAAACGATAGATGCTGTGGTTGCCTCAGAAAGGGTAACTGACTTTTCGTTGGAACGGAAGTCATGTTCGCCCATAGTAGAAACATGAGACTTTGAATCCGGACTCCATGCACCCATCGAATGAGGGTTTTTACGGGCATATTCTTTTACTGCTTTTGGCGCACGCCGATCTGAATTACCCTCACGAAGAACCGGGTTTACTGCACTTCCTTTTACCCGGTCATACCGGGCTTTGATTTCTTTTTCAAGGGGAGTGGAAGGCTCTTCCGGATAATCCGGAAGATCGTATCCTTTATCCTGTAATTCTTTGATAGTAGCGGTTAACTGGGGAATAGAGGCACTAATGTTCGGCAATTTGATGATGTTGGCCTCAGGAGTTTTTGCAAGTTCACCTAATTCCGCTAATGCATCACCAATTTGTTGTTCTTCGGTAAGGTAGTCTGGGAAATTGGCAATAACCCGACCTGAAAGTGAGATGTCGCGGGTTTCAACGGTAACACCAGCTGCTTTTGTGAATGCTTCAATAATTGGAAGGAAGGAATGGGTGGCTAATGCGGGTGCTTCGTCGGTGTAGGTATAAATAATTTTAGCTTTATCTGAGGCCATTATCGGGATAGAATTTTGTGTTTCAAAAAGGGCTTCAAGTTTACGAAAAAAGCGAGAGCAACTGTAGTGGATAAAGAGGATTTACAAATCCTTCATGATTGTGAAAAAATTTCGCCGATTACTTTGGTCGTTCATCCGGTAAAAAGCCAAACTAATCGAAAAATGAGTCTGCATCATTAAATAGTGGAGTATTCTTGGCTCGAAATTAAAAACGAACCAATGAAACGAACACTCGACATCATAATCTCACTTACAGCATTAGCAATGTTGTCGCCAATCCTGCTGATTGTCATCATTGCGATGAAGCTGGAGTCCAGAGGTCCGGCATTTTATGTATCCAAAAGGGTGGGGCAGAATTACCGGATTTTTGATCTGTATAAATTCAGAACCATGTTTGTAAATGCTGATCAGAAACTGGATAGCCTCAAACATTTGAATCAGTATGCAGCGGAAAATGAAGATGAGACAACTACTTGCAAGGATTGTACTCCTTCAAACCCATGCTCACCGCTTCTTTTTCATGATGGAAAAACGATTTGTGAGAAATTGTACATCCGTAGAAAGGAGAAAGATTCTACAGAAGCTTTTGTGAAGATTGTAAATGATCCGAGAATCACAAAAGTGGGCAGGTTTTTGAGAAACACGAGTATTGATGAAATCCCGCAATTGATCAATGTACTAAAAGGGGATATGAGTGTAGTTGGGAATCGCCCATTGCCGTTGTATGAGGCCGAGCAACTTACCCGGGATGAAGCGTCACTTCGGTTTGCTGCACCCGCCGGACTTACCGGGCTTTGGCAGGTAACCCAGCGTGGCAAACGTGAGATCACCCCGGAAGAAAGAATTGAACTGGATAACACCTATGCCCGGAAATACAGTGTCTGGTTCGATTTGAAGATTATTCTAATGACCATCCCAGCCTTATTCCAGAGTGAAAATGTATAGGCCATTCATCATATCGATTTTTGTACTTCTGGTGTTAGGATCAGAGGGAAAAGCCCAGGAATTTGATTACCTGCACCATCGAATGATGGCTGATTCACTGGCAATGATTGCCCTGACCAATACCCCTGAAATAGATCAACAGGATTTTGAGTTAGCCATCCGAGACGAGAAAATCAAAAGAGAAAAGTTAGGCTGGTTATCAAGTTTTAGAATGGGTGTTCAGTTCCTTTCGGTAAACCAGGACTTTGATAATGACATCACCCGGGTAGGAGTACTTCCAACGTTGGGTGTTTCCCTACAACTGGATTTCGAGCGATTCTTCACAACGCCTTCCAGAATCAGAAGTGCGCGTTATGAGTCCGAAATCATCAAACTGGAAAAAACCAGGCTTGAGAAAGTACGGGTAAACGAGATTTCGGACTTCTACTACGACTATGTGCTATTGATAGAACAAACCCAGGTTCGGTTTACCACCCTTCAAACTGTGAAAGAACAGGGAAAGCTGATCGAAGAGCGATTTAAAAATGGGGAAACGGATCTGAATACATATCTGAATGCAGTGAATTCAATAGATAATGCCATGGAGGCATTTTACGAGACAAAAATCGCTGCAGAGAAGATGCTCACTTTATTGGAAAATGAACTTGGACTAGAAATGGGGAGTCTGAAATGAGTTTAATCATTCAAATAATCCGACAGATTGGGAAGAAATGGTATCTGTGGATCTTTCTTCCGTTGATTGCTGCATCGCTCGTTCTTTATCTAACCGGAAAAAATACAAAACAATACGTTAGCGAAGCATCCTTGTATCTCAATCTCCCAACCAACAAAGGATTGAGCATCACCAATGAAGGTTTTAAGCAGCATGAAATTTCTGCGTATATCCAGGATTTGATTCACCATACCAAATCCAATAAATCCATGGAGTTCGTAAAGCTTTCTATACTGCAAGGGTATCTACGAAAGGAAAATACACTGTTAAACGCGCCTGCAGATGTATTTCCCTGGACCGATTCCCTTGCAGTGGAGGAGCGCATTGATAGTCTTTTTCAAATGGACCAGATGCTGGATGTACGCGAAGACCTGGATGCAACCATCACCATTTTCTTAAGAGATCAGGGCTTAACCAACAACTCTATCCGGGGCCTGTTCAACCTGTACAGAGACGGTTCTTCCAACTATCTGCGATTAAAAGTTACCACCGGCGATCCCTTTGTCTCAGCCTATCTTGGGGATAAAATCATTGCTTCTATGTCGGGGTTGAACAAAGAAATCAATCGTGGAAAACTTGAGGCAGATACTAAACTGTTCGAAAAACTGGTAGCTCAGGCAAAAATCGAATTAGATAAAAAAGTTGGAGAATTAGAACGATATAAAATCCGAAATAACGTCATCAATCTCCCGGAGCATACCAAGGCGATCGTTAATCAAATGGTACAGCTTGAAGTTCAAAAAGCTGAGCTCATAGAAATGCTTGCTTCGAAGCAAGAGGGGATTCTTCAGATCGAAACCAAACTGGATGTGAAAGAGGAGATCCCGGTCGATTTATCTAAGAACGCGCGTTTCATTGAATTACAAAATCGAATGAGGGCATTAGACGAAAGAAACTCATCAGAGCTAAGACGGGATGTTACCTTGAACCAAATTGAAGCAACCAGCCAGGAACTTGGAAGCCTGGTTCAGGAATATGTGGGTGATGTACCCATTGACATCCGAAGAGCCCGACAAGAATTAATTCAGCAATATTTGAACTACCAGGTAGAACTGGAAATGACCAAACAACTGATTCCATTAGTGGAAGCAGAAATAAAAAGAATCAGCGCGTATGCCAGAACCTTTGCTCCCTTGGAATCAAATATTGGAACCCTGGAGCGAGAGATAACCACAGCCCAGGAAACCTTCCTCATTTTAGTGAATAAGCTGAACCTTGCAAAAACCGTGGCTCAGGGAACAGGAGTGAACGAGTTGGTCGTAATCGATTCGCCGGATGTGCCACTTTTGCCAGTTCCCTCGAAACGGAAAATCCTGGTGGTTCTTGCCGCTTTACTGGTATTCATGATCGTAGTATTCCTAATCGCTGCTATCGAGTACTTGGATGCAGGAGTATGGTCTGCCAGAGACTTTGAACACACGTTTAAATCAGAACCTTATTCCACCTTGCCCGATCTTTCTGAGGCTGAACAAACGAATGACGAGAGATTAGCTCATTATCTGAGGATATTACATGTTCAGCAGGTTAAATCGATTGCCATCCAGGTGCACAATTTTGCTCAATTCAACGAGAAAGAAGTCGTAGTACTTTCATCGATGAATGCTGAAGGGAAACAGCTGGTAGCTTCCCGATTACAATCAGAAATGGATGTCCTTGGATACAATTCTTCTGTTACTCAGGTAAACGAATTCGAAGAAAAAGAGGAATTAGTCGGTCATGATGAAAATTCCACTGCTCCAAAAATCAGGATTACCGTTTTACCTCCAACTTCTTTCATCACATGCTGGAAAAAATGGTTGAAAGGAGAGAATATTTTTGTGTGGATGTATCATGCAGGCAGAGCGCCCATTAAAAGTGACTCGTTTGTGTATGAAAGCATTTCAAACTTTGATTCTATCGCTGTTCTAAACAACGTTCAGCTTGACTATCTAGAAGACAGTGGGGTAGAAGTGCAGCGCAACCGATCATTATTAAGGGTTTGGGTAAAACGAATGTTAAATCTCCAGTTCAAAGCAAAAACTATTGAGGTTGCACAATGATGTATACGATAATCGCCTCCATCATCCTTTTTTACTCACTCTATATGCTGTTGACCGTTGGAATCGGGCTGCTTTACACATCACCAGAATTGAAAGCAGATGTGACTAAGCATTCGGTCCTGGTTTTCTATCCTATGTACAAACCAACCGAAAGGGCAGTTGAAAACCTCTTAAAGCAAAAAAAGGAGTTACATGAAGTAGATGCCAGGCTGTTTGTACTTGCACAGGATGCGGATGCTGACATCGATGAGAAGTTAAAAACCATGGCTGATTACTTCAGGTCAGAACGATTCAGTCATCTCGATGGGAACAGCTATCATCATGCTCTTGAGTATGCCGTTAAGGAGATTGACGATTTTGATACAAAGTTTGATTCTATTCTTCTTATGGATCCGGATAATTATATGAATACCAATTCATTAAGACGTTTAATTCAGTCAAGGATTTCAGGTTCTGGTGTTGCATTAAGTAGAAGGGAATCTTACTCAAAGGACACATCGACTTCTTTATTTGATGGGATGTCGGAGCGATTGAACGATTACATGTTCAGAAGATCAAAATCTCTACTGGGTTTTCATCCTGAGTTGAGTGGAAGCGGCATGTTGATGAAAACAGATCTGTTTACAGAAGCAGTCCTTCAGTTGGATAAAAAGTCGCCGGGAATGGACAAACAACTCCTCATCCGGATGATGTTTGCAAAGTTTGATTTAGAGATTTCATACGATGAAAAGGCAGTTGTATTGGATGAGAAAACGGAAGATGCCGGGGCGTTCAATCGGCAAAGAATGCGTTGGTTTGGGAATCAGTACTACAATGCCTGGAAGTTTGGTTGGAAGCTCATCACGAGCAACAAATCAGCCCTGGTTGATTATGGAATCAGCTTGTGGAGGCCGCCCAGGTCATTCCAGTTAGTGGGTTCTGTACTATTCATCCCTTTTGACCTATTAGCTTTTAATCTTGGTTGGATTCATGCACCAATTATGACTATCTCAGCACTACTATCGGTGGCAGCAGTTGGATTGTTTCTACTAAATGAAGGAATGTTGAGTAAAGTTGTGGTCAAGAGTATTCCGTTGATTTGGACATCACTTAAAAACGGATACACTGCACTTAAGGGATCATTCAATTCAAAAGGTTCATTTATACATACAAGGGTAAATAAATGAGTCTTGGAATCGACATAAAGAATGGAGCTACAGAGGCCGGTAATAGAGCACAACAGCGTCTCAACCTGTTGATCATCTTCAGTATTGCAGGACTACTAGCTGTGGTTGGAGCAATCCTTTTACTGGGATTGAAGGGAGTAGTTTTAATTCTTGGCGTATTGATCGCAGTTCCTGTTGGATATCTGCTTCTTACCGATGAAAGATATTTGATCCCTATTGCCATTCTATATTCGATTTTTGTGGGTCCGTTTCTGATGGCCGTTCAGGGTGTTCCCATTGGTCTTTTGATGGATGCTATGCTTTTGACTGGTGCTCTGGGAGTGATTTTGCGTTGTCTAAAATCCAGAGATTGGAGCTATTTTAATGTTCCGGGTAAATATGTGGTCCTTATTTGGGTAGCTTATCACGTTTTGCAAGTAGGAAATCCAATCGCTGCATCCCGGGTTGCCTGGTTTTATGTGATGCGTCCTGCTGTAGCATACCCATTCTTGTTTTTTATAGCCATGAACATGCTTAAAACGCCAGCCGATTTAAAAAGGGTTTGGGGTTTTGTTGTATGCGGTATTGCAATCACCATTGTTTGGGGGTTAGTGCAGCATGTGAATGGTTATTTCGATTTTGAGATGAGATACCTGCAAGCCGCTGATGCCATCCACCTTGTTTATATACAGGGGAGATGGAGAATTTTTGGAACCCTTACTTCTCCGGCTCAGTATGGAGTGGTTGTCACAATTTTCAGCATGGTTTTTTTATTGTTAGGTACTTTTTTGAAGAACAAAACGAAGTATCTGTATCTCGTTTTAGCTCTTGCGGGTTTCACAGCAATGATCTTTTCCGGAACCAGGACTGCGTATGTTGTTATTCCGCTTGCAATAGGGGCGATGGTGCTTTTAGAGAGAAAACCAAAACTCTATGGGTTATCCGCATTGATGGGAGTAATCTTTATTATCGTGATTTTAATGCCGACTAACAATTATCACGTTCAACGAATTCAATCCGTGTTCAAAACGGAAGAAGATGCTTCCTTCCAGGTCAGAGAAAACAACAGAAAAGCAATCATGCCCTTTATTTATTCACATCCAATTGGGGGAGGGCTTGGTTCAACCGGGGTATGGGGGATGAGATTCTCTCCCTATACTCAGCTAGCGCAATTTGCTCCTGATGCGGGCTATATGCGGGTGGCTGTTGAATTGGGATGGATCGGGATTATCCTGTATCTGGCTTTACTGCTTAGACTTTTCTTTCTGTCGCTCAGGAGTTTTTCAAAACTAACGGATCCCAATCTCAGAATACTTGGACTTGCATTATTATCCGGCTTATCGACGCTTTTTCTGATCGAGTACGCCCAGGATATTAATGGAAAACTACCAATGAATATTCTGCTTTGGGTTTTGATGGCAGTAATGATTCGGTTACCTAACATTCAGGAGGCAAAGAACTATGAGAGTGGATGAAATAACGTGTCAGCATTTGTTATCCGGAATCGGCAGGTATGGTTGGGAATTAGCATCAGGAATACAAAAAGAGGGGCATTTAGAGAATTTTTATAAACCATGGAAAGCTGGTCACAGTGATGAAGTGTATCACAAAAATGAATGGGTTAAGGGGTATAAGTATCGAAGTCTTCGTGATCTTCATCCGTACCTTTTGCCCATGTTTATCCGGAAATCACTTGAAGTAAAACAAGGAGATATACTTCATGCCCACTGGTTTCTGTCTGGCCTGGCAATATCAAAATTCAGGAAGAACCCGAAGATTATCACGATGCATGACGTCTCATTGCTTCATTTGCCTGAAAAAGGAAGCAGGTATATCAATTATTACACGAGATCAATTCAGCGCTTTAAAAAGCAACAGATACCAATTATTGTGGTATCTGAACAAGCTAAAAGAGATGCAATTCAGCATGCCGAATATCCCGAAGAACTGGTGCATGTGGTTTATAACGGGGTAAATCACGATCAATTTTTTCCACTACAGAATGATCAAAAAAGACCGAAAGACAAATTTCGTTTTATTTATTCAGGTGGACTGGGAAAGAGAAAGAATGTGGGTTTACTACTCGAAGCTTTTAAAGCTATTGAGACGAGATTTCCTGAATGTGAATTAATCATTTCAGGAGCTCATCCTGAACGCACAGAATATCCGGACCTGGCTGAGTCACTCGGTATTAAAAACATCACTTTTACCGGTTTTATCCCGGATGAAAAAATGGCTGATTTTTATAGAAGCGGGCACTGTATGGTGTTCCCATCAGAATATGAAGGTTTTGGATTGGCTCCTCTCGAAAGTATGGCTTGTGGTACTCCGGTTTTATCCGCAAAAGGAGGAGCTCTCACCGAAACTTCCGGGGATGGTGCACTTTACTTCGATTACAGGGCTGAAGATTTAATCGACAAAATGAGTGCGGTAATGAGAGATGACAAGTTAAGAGAGGAATTGACTCAAAGAGGGATAAAACAGGCTTCTGAGTTTACCTGGGAGCAAACTACACAAAAAACACTGGACATTTATCGAACGCTGGTTTAGTTCGTCCGGGCAAATAGTCCGTCCATCGAGTATATGAACAACCAGAAAGGAGAAGAGCATAGTTTTTGGTCGAAATAAAAATAAACGACCATGAACATAAAGCTAATTTCCTGCGCCAACACCCGATGTGGTATCGGGCGCTACACCAACGAGCTGGGTAATTATCTGGCCACTACCAATAACCAGGTGCATGGCTTAAGAAAAGACGGTGAGGATTCTCCTCATTTTGATGTATATCCTCATCGATCTCTTCGAAACCTGAGACACTATATCGCACCATATTATTTATCGAAGGCGATAAGAAACAAACAAGCCGATATCTGGCATGCCGATTACGTTGATGCAGCTTCATCTTTTTTCTGGCATACTCCTAAAAGGCCGTATATCCTCTTTACCAATGTACATGACGCCATTCCATTCTTGTATCCAACTTCGGGTATTGCGTTCGAAGTGTATAAACGCCAACTCGCTTTCGCGATTAAGCACTCTTACAAAATTGTGGTTGTTTCCGAGGCTTCGAAGAGAGATTTAATTGAGTTTACAGGAATCCAACCCGAGAAGGTTGAAGTGATATATAACGGAATTAACCATGATGTCTTTTTCCCGGATCATAATGTTGAATCCAACAAAAAATTTACCATTAGGTATGTAGGTGGGCTTTCAGGCCCTCATAAAAATGCAGAAACATTAATAAAAGTTGCATCTATTCTGGAGCAAAGAGGCCTGGATTTTGTACTTGAGATTGGTGGTGGTCACCCTGAAAAAACAGTGCTGCCTCTTCTGGCTGATTCCATGAACCTGAAGTCGGTGAAGTTTAAAGGGTTTATTCCGGATGAGGAGCTCAGGCCATTTTTGGCGGGAGCTGACTTGTTTCTGTACCCATCCAGGTACGAAGGGTTTGGATTCCCTCCACTAGAAGCCATGGCTTGTGGAACAGCAACGGTATCCAGTAATGCCGGATCGTTGAAGGAAGTTCTTGGAGATGGAGCTATAACGGTTCAACCAGCTGCAGAAAACCTCGCGATGGCTGCTGAGGCAGTTATTAGACAGCTGGATCTGAAACTTGATCTTCAAAGACGAGCCCTTAAACAGGCCGCTAAATTTACATGGGAAAAGAGCGGTAAAGCCCATCTTAGCATGTACGAAGATGCTCTGTTTGGACAAAAATTTGAACGGAGGGCGTCATGACAAAGAAAGGTTTACTTGCGATAGCTAATAATGGCATTGAATTTCTAATCGGTTCTTTGCTCTTAGTACTGGTCACGCTGGTTTATTCAGTAGAAGAGGCAGGAGCCTGGATTGTATTTCTAACACTGTTATTCGTTGGAACGAAGTTTAGAGAGGGAATCACTCAAACAAGCCTGATGAAATACTCTGTAGGTGTTTCGGAAGACCAAAAATTTTCCGTCTACTGGATTTCGATTGGTTTAACCGTGTTTATAGAGATACTTCTTGGAATAACAGCCTTTGTTATTGCTGAGCTTTTTATCAACGAGCCACTACATGTATTACTTAAGAATTACATCTGGCTTGCTTTACCACAGTCTTTATTTCGGTTGTTTCAGTTTATTTCACAATCTAGACTGGATGTTAAAAGCATGATAAACAGCAATGTAGTGCTGTTGAATATTATTTGCCTGGTGATGATGTTTGTGTACTCCAATGGGTTGGAGTTTGGTTCCTTACCAAAGGCGATTTCGATAGCATACTGGGTTGGATTAGCATGGCAACTTCTTATGCATAATGCTTTTTCATGGAAGTTGGAGTTAAGAAATATTCAGGTCCCTGATGGCTATATCGACTTTGCAAAGAATGGACTGCTGCGGGAATTGTTTGGCACGATATCCTCAAGGGCATATATCCTGTTTACGGCGGGATTGATCGGCTATGCAGAATCAGCATTGGTAGGTATTGCTTCCAGGTATGCTAATTTGATCTACTTGCCTAATTCAGCATACCAGGGATTATTATACCCCAAGGCTTGCGAGATGGTGAACCGGGGCTCGGTACGAACGATGTTTCATTACTATCGACGGGCGATTTCGTGGATGCAGGCCGGATTTATTCCATATGTTTCACTATTGATCAGTGTCGGAAGTATTGGAATTGTACTCCTGCACGGACAGGAATACGTAGCTGCAATTCCATTTTATATGGTCCTGGTATTGTCAGGAGCATTTATATCTCCTTATGGACATGCTTTTGGTAGCGTAAGTCAGGCAGCCGGAAGACCGGATTTGGTGACTAAATTAGTACTCCTCAACAGTGCTTTGAACCTGGTGCTCTCGTATATACTTATTGTACTCTTTGGAGTTTGGGGAGCTATTCTTTCACCGATTATCACCGATGTTATCGGGCTATTTATGATCCAATACATCCTCAGAAAAGTATTCCAAAGCAGAATATTTGAATCCTATCCAAAACTATTGAATCGGTTACTGATACTCACAAAACTGCTTACAAAAGGGATCGGCACTAAAATTAGGGGGTTGGCATCATGAAAGCGGAGATTTCCATCGTAATGGCAACCTATAACAGGGCGAATCTCCTGGCCAAACAGCTAATTGCATTCGAAAATCAAACGCTGGATAAATCGAGGTTTGAAGTAGTGATAGTGAATGATGGCTCACCCGACAGGACCGAACAACTTCTTAATAATTGGAGTCGGAGATACCTTAATCTAAAAGTAATTCATAAAGAAAATGGAGGGCCAGCTTCAGCCAGAAATACCGGGGTGGAATATGCCTCAACTGGTCTGATTGCATTTACTGACGATGACTGTATCGTAGATAGTGATTGGCTGGAAAATATCTTAAAGGCTTTTCAGAAAGACGAAAACCTAAAGGTGCTGCATGGATTAACATACTCGAAGAAAAATGAGATACATCCTTTCACCCATCAAATTGAAAATGATTCATGGAACCATGTTGTACCAACTTGTAATGCCGCATATTCAAAAGACATGTTCAATCTACTGGGAGGTTTCGATACAAACTACCCATTTCCGCATAATGAAGACACGGACCTGGCATGGAAAGCCCATGACATTACAACCGTTAAGTTTGACAGGGATGTGAAAGTGTATCATCCGGCGATTCCGGTTCCCTTTAAGTCGCAGTTAAAAAGGATGCGATTCTTGCGTTCGGAATTTCTGCTCTTCAAAAAACAACCTGAAGCATATAGAAAATGGAGGACAAACAGTCCCTGGAAAACAATTTACAGTGAAGTTTTTATTAAGCACCAATTCCTCACCGTTAAATTAAATGTAAAGTATATCACAAATCCAATACTGTTTATCAGAGCGATGGCTTTGTCCTTTTCTTGTTGGGCTTACCTGGTGCTTTTGTTTCCGGAATATTGGTCTGAGTATAAAAAATGGGAGGGAGTATGAGTTGTCCGATTGTGTTTCAGGCTTTACCTAAATGGGATGCTCCTTATAATTCAACCTCTTTAACGGTTGCTAAATTATTATCCAGAAAGCGCGGGGTCTTTTATGTAGAACATCCGTTCAGTTGGATTGATACGCTCAGACCGAACACAAAAGACCAAAGAAAAAAGCGATCTGATTTATTCGTCGATCAGCCTTTTGAGGACTTCCCAGGGTTTTATGTAATTCATCCACCCAAAATCCTCCCAATAAATTCTTTGAATGAAGGGAATGCATACCAATTCTTTCTGCAATCATATCAACGAAAATTGTGGAAGAGAATTGACTGGGTATTGAATGCTTTTGGAGTCGATACCTTTGGTTATGTTAACAGCTTCGATCCTGTGTTTTTCGGTTTTAAATCATCAGTTAAATGTCTCTTTAAGGTTTACCACTGTGTTGATTTGATTAAAGGGGAATCTTACATCGCAAAGCATGGAGTAAGTGCAGAAGAGAACGCTTGCAAAAAAGCCGATTTTGTAATTACAACCTCTATTCCATTAGAAGAAAAGCTTAAGGTGTTTAACTCAAAAACAGTGTGTATTGCAAACGCCTCGGATTTTGAGCACTTCAATAGCAAACGTGAGAGACCAGACGAGTTTAAATCATCAGACCGGGTTAAAATCGTTTATACGGGAAGCCTTGGTCACAGGATAGACTATGGGATGATAAAGTCGATTGCAATTGAAAATCCGGAGTATGAAGTGATATTAATCGGGCCTAAACATCCGACATATTTTGGTGGCCAAGACTTAGAAAGCCTGGCAAATATCACCTTTCTTGGACCCAAGAAATATCAGGACTTACCGGCGTACATTCAATATGCGGATGCTTTACTAATTCCATTTCATAAGAACGAACTTACCCATCATATTTATCCGCTTAAGCTTAATGAATACCTGGCCTCGGGTAAGCCAATCGTTTGTACAAAGTTCACAAATTTATCCGAATTCGATGAATTACTCACGATTTCGGACAGTTTTAACTCCCCATCTGAGGCCATAAGAAGTGCTTTAAAGGACGATTCGAAAGAATTGGCTAAGCGCAGAATTGAATGTGCTGCAAACAATACCTGGTCTCACAGAATGGAACACTGGGAAGTGATCATCAACAAGTTGTATTCAAAATCGTTTATCGATAAAAAACTGGTTTAGTCGAGAGGATAGGTCTCCTGATCGAGTATCTGTAAGTAGTGAGTTGGGAAGGTCATAGGTTTGGATAAAACAAAAACAACAAAAACCTATGAGAACAATATCAGATATCTCTTATACACAAAACCGGGACATTCTTTCGAAAGTAAAGTGCTGGTTGAATGAAAATGGCTTGATCAAGAAAATGGTGCATCGGGTCCTGGTACCTAAGAATCAAGCAGAGCCACGATGGTTTGTACGACCATTTATTAACCCTTTTTTCCATAATGTACATCGATCGGCCCGTTTAAAAAGATCAGCCAGGTTAGATGTATTCCCGTTCAATTATTTTGAAGTGGGAGCCGGGTCAACCATTGAAGATTATACGGTAGTTAATAATGGGGTTGGTGAAGTTATAGTTGGGGAGAATGCCCGACTTGGAGTAGGCAGCGTGGTGATGGGACCGGTAGAAATCGGAAACAATACCATTACCGGACAAAATTGCCTGATTACAGGCTTAGATCACAACTTTCATGAATATGGAACTCCAATAAAAGATCAGGGAGTAACTACCAACCCGACCCATATTGGGAAAGGGAGCTTTATCGGGGCAAATGTGAGCATTCTTCCAGGAGTATTCATTGGTGATAATGTTGTAATCGGAGCGGGTTCCGTTGTGACGAAAGATGTGCCGAATAACCATATGGCTGTGGGAAATCCCGCCAGAATTGTGAAGAAATACTGCAAGGAGGTAGGAGAATGGGTTCGCCTGTAGTAAGCTTTTTGATTGTGAACTATAAAGTGGGTGATCTGGTCCATCAATCGATTCAAAGCATTGAAAAACATGTTAAGACTCCTTATGAAATTATCGTTTTCGACAATGCTTCCAATGATGGATCAGTTGAAGCCTTAATAGGACAATACGATCACACACGAGTTATCGCATCAGATAAAAATCTCGGTTTTGGTGCAGGAAATAATCAGGCATACAAATATTCCAAAGGTGAATTCATATTTCTGCTTAATCCGGATACCATTTTATTTGATGATTCCGTGGACAGAATGGTTGAGTTTATGAAGGCAGATGAAGAGACTGGCCTGGTTTCCCCGCGTCTCTTATATGAAGATGGCACTCTTCAGCGCTCTATCAGAAAATTCTATTCGTATTTCGGCTCTTTGATGGACAATCGATTTATGAATCCGGTAATTGCGAAGTTTCCTCAAATCACCGAATGGTTACCCGGACTTCTGAACCACAATCAATCACAATACATCGATTGGGCCAAGGGTGCTGCGCTTCTTATCCGAAGAGATGTAATCGATGAAATCGGATTATTCGATGAGCAATTCTTCATTTACGGTGAAGAAATGGACCTCTGTTACAGAATTGGTGAAGCGGGATGGGATAAAGTGTACCTGAACAGCTGTGGAATTATTCATTTAGAAGGAAAGAGCACCGTCCAATCGAGTTCCAAAATGTTTTTGATGAACTATAAAGGAATGTATCTATTCCTGAAGAAGCATTTCGATCGCAAAGTGTTGGTTCAATACCACAGCCGTGTTTGGTGGATGGCACGACTTTTACTTGGTATTTCTTACTTCAATAAAAACCGGAAATCCCTTTATAAAAGCCTGATCAAATGGCATTCGGAAGAGGGGAGAAACATCGCCTATCTCTGATCGATCATAATCAAAATTCATCGACTTATACCCGGGGTTGATCGAAGAATCAGACGTATAGGATCAGCCACGGCTTACCTTAAAAAAGAATTTTAAAACAAATAGAAAAACAAATGAACATTACAGTAATTGGAACAGGATATGTCGGACTTGTATCCGGCACTTGCTTTGCAGAAACCGGTAACCAGGTAATCTGTGTTGATATAGACGAAGCCAAAGTTGCAAGAATGCAAAATGGTGAAGTTCCTATCTACGAGCCGGGATTAAACGCTCTCTTTGACAGAAATATCAGAGAAGGAAGATTGCACTTCACAACAAATATGAAAGAAGCGGTGCAATCAGCAGATATCATTTTTCTTTGCCTTCCTACTCCTCCCGGGGCTGATGGACAGGCTGATTTAACAGCAGTTCTTAATGTTGCTGAACTTCTCGGAAGCATGCTAACACGTTATACCGTTATCGTAAATAAAAGCACGGTTCCGGTTGGTACTGCAGACCGGGTTTCCGGTAGAATTCGTATCGATGCCAGCGTGGATTTTGATGTGGTTTCAAATCCGGAATTCCTGCGCGAAGGAGCTGCTATTGAAGATTTCTTAAAACCCGAACGTGTGGTTGTGGGTACACGAAGTGAACGAGCTGCACAAATTATGAAGGATCTATACGCTCCTTTTGTACGAAGTGGAAACCCGATCATCATTATGGATGAAAGAAGCTCGGAGTTAACTAAATATGCAGCAAATGCATTATTGGCTACAAAAATCACCTTCATGAATGAGATGGCAAATATTTGCGAACGAGTTGGTGGTGATATTGAACAAATCAGAAGGGGAATAGGAACTGATTCACGAATCGGAAAACGATTCTTATTCGCAGGCATCGGATATGGAGGCAGTTGCTTCCCAAAAGATGTTCAGGCCATACACTATACCGCGGATAAATATGGATACGATTTTAAAATCCTTGATTCCGTAATGAAGGTTAATGAATCCCAGAAAACCTCTTTGGTTCCAAAAGTTACGAGTCATTTCGGTGATGATTTAAGCGGATTGACTTTCGGAGTATGGGGCTTAGCTTTCAAGCCAGAAACAGATGATGTTCGCGAGGCTCCGGCATTGTACCTGATGCACGAACTGGCTGAGCGGGGAGCGAAGTTTATTGCTTTTGACCCTGAAGCAAAGGAAACCTTCAAAGAAGCTGCTTCTGATTTGGTTAATGAGAACACGACTTATGTGGATAATGCTTTTGCTGCAATCCAGGGCGTTGACTCATTGATTATTGCTACTGAATGGGCCGAGTTCAGAAACTTCGACCCGATGAATTTCAGCGCTCACATGAAAGAGACCGTTATTTTCGATGGCCGAAATCTGTACGATCCAGGTAAAATGGAAGAATTTGGAATCACCTATCACAGCGTAGGCAGAGCATCGGTAGAGGTCAAAAAAATGGAGGCGGTTTATGTCTAATATCACGGTACTGGTTACAGGTGCTACCGGGTATATTGCAAGTCATACTATTGTTGAACTCCTAAATGAAGGTTACGAGGTTATCGGTATCGATAACCTCGTTAATAGCAAGAAGACGGTCGTATCCCGCATCACTTCACTCGCCGATAAGAGCCTGATTTTCAGAAATGTAGATATCAGGGATTATGATGAATTAGATCGACTATTTGAGACTTACTCCATTAACAGTGTGATTCATTTTGCTGGTTACAAAGCGGTAGGTGAGTCCATGGAAAAACCAATGATGTACTACTCGAACAACTTAAAAGGAAGTATCACTTTGTTTGAAGTCATGGAAAAGCACGGGGTCAAAAACCTGGTTTTTAGTTCGTCTTGCACAGTTTATGGCAATGAAGGGGAATCCCCTGTACAGGAAAGCAATTCTTTATGTCCAACAAGTCCCTACGGGAGGACAAAACTTTATGTCGAAAATGCGCTGCGTGATATTTGTGCCGCAGACAATGAGTGGACCGTTACAGCACTAAGATATTTTAACCCTATAGGAGCTCACGACTCAGGTGAAATTGGTGAAGATCCGACAGGTATTCCCAATAACCTGTTGCCATTTATTGCCCAGGTAGCTTCTGGTAAACGGGAGATGCTATCGATTTTTGGTGGGGATTATAATACACCAGATGGGACCTGTATCCGTGATTATATACACGTTAGTGATATAGCAACTGGGCATATTGCTGCACTGGAATCTATTACAGCAAAAGGGTTTGAAGCCATAAATCTTGGTACCGGAAAAGGATATTCGGTACTTGAAGTAGTTAAAACCTTTGAGAAAGTCAGTGGAATAAAAATTGCATATAAGATTGTTGATCGTCGCCCAGGGGATGCCGAAGCTGTTTGGGCAGACCCAACCAATGCCTATAAGAAATTGTACTGGAAAGCTGAACATGATCTGGAAAAGATGTGCACAGATGCCTGGTTCTGGCAGATTAAGAATCCAAACGGCTACCAATCCCAGTTCCATAAGCCTGTTTCATCCGGCGTAAATACTGGTTCATCGATGGATGTAGTTAACTCGCCGAAAAACTCACAAAAGGCCAGGATTACGGCTTAGTTTTAAATAAAAAATAAAGGAACTAAGTCATGTCAAAACAAAGAGTATTAATAACTGGTGGAGCTGGATTTCTAGGTTCACATTTATCCGATCGGTTTATTGCAGAAGGATGGGAAGTAGTTGCAATGGACAACCTCTCAACAGGGTCTATTGATAATGTCGCCCACCTGATCGGCAACGATCAATTCACATTCATTAAGCAAGACGTAACCGAATTTATCCACGTACCGGGTGAATTGGATTTAATTCTGCATTTTGCATCACCTGCGTCTCCGATTGATTATTTGGAAATGCCTATTCAGACACTGAAAGTGGGATCATTAGGCACGCATAAAGCCCTGGGACTGGCTAAGGAGAAAAACGCCCGGTTTTTGCTTGCTTCCACCAGCGAGGTTTATGGCGATCCATTAGTTCATCCGCAAAAAGAAGATTACTGGGGTAATGTAAACCCGACCGGCTTTCGTGGAGTTTATGATGAAGCTAAACGGTTTGCAGAGGCAATGACAATGGCCTACAACCGCTACCACGGTGTAGAAACCCGAATTGTACGGATCTTCAATACATACGGTACCCGAATGAGGTTAAATGATGGCCGGGCGTTGCCGGCATTCATGGGGCAGGCACTTCGGGGTGAGGATATCACGGTGTTTGGTGATGGATCTCAAACCCGTTCGTTTACTTATGTTGACGATTTAATCGAAGGCATTTATCGGCTGGCTATGTCGGACGAATGCGAACCGGTAAATATTGGTAACCCTCAGGAAGTTTCTATCCTGGACTTTGCTAAGGAAATCATTGAACTCACAGGTAGTAATAGCGAGATAATTTTTAAAGATTTGCCATCCGATGATCCAAAAGTAAGACAACCAAATATTGATAAAGCGAAACGTGTTCTTGGTTGGGGGCCTCAGGTTAAACGTAAAGAGGGACTAGCCAGGACCTTAGCCTATTTCAAAAGCGCGGTTTCATATTCGCAACAACTGGAATTAAAAATTGCAGGATAAGTCATGTTTTGGTTAGAAGTTCTTTTCATCGTATGCATCACAATCATTCTATTTGTGTACGGGCTGTATGGCCCAATTATGTCCATCCTGAAAATGGTCAAATCCAAAAAAAGGAAAGTGTATTTCAGTTACTTAACGGAACTACCTTCAATTAGCCTTATCATACCTGCATTTAATGAAGAAGATTGGATTGCAAAAAAAATAAATAACAGCATCGGCTTAAGCTATCCACCAGAAAAACTGGAAATCATTGTGATTACAGATGGGTCGACGGATCATACTAACTTAATCGCTTCGGCTTTTGAGGACGATGTAATACTTCTGCACGAGTCCTCTCGTAACGGGAAAATAAAAGCAATGGATCGTGCAGCAAAAATTGCCAACAACGACATTCTTGTTTTTACAGATGCGAATACGACATTGAATTTTGATGCCTTACTTCATATCGGGAAGAATTTTAGTCTTCCGGAAGTAGGGATGGTCTCAGGCGAGAAAAAGGTAAAATCCATATCTCATGGTGAATCCGCTGAAGGAGAGGGGTTATACTGGAAATATGAAAGTTGGCTTAAGCAACTCGACTCAGATGTAGCTTCTGTGATTGGAGCGGCCGGGGAGTTATTTGCGATCCGATCTGAACTGTACGATACCATGCCGGCAGACACGCTCTTAGATGATTTTATGCTCTCCAGCAGGGTTATTGAGCTAGGATATGATGTGATTTATGAACCAAAAGCATATGCCATAGAATATGGCTCTGCTTCCTACCAGGACGAATGGAAAAGAAAGGTGAGGATTTGTGCAGGTGGCATACAATCTACCATTCGAAGTAGTTTTCTTTTTGATTTCAGACGTTACGGAATCAAGTCATTTTCATTTATTGTTCATAGAGTGAGTCGGTGGACGTTAGCTCCAATGGCGTTGTTGCTGAGTTATGTTTTGAGTGTGATTCTTTTCTATGAATCGAGTTTGTACTCGCTGTATTTCTTACTCGGATCATTCTCTATTTCACTTACATTATACTCAATCGCGATGAACCAACGATATCTTCCAAAGCCATTATTACTAATTGTTTACTTTACATTTATGCATATTAGTGCAATTGCAGGTTGGTTTCGCTACTTTAGCGGGAAGCAACATGTTAATTGGCAACGGTCGACTCGTTTGGGATAAGCAGGTCGGGTTTTATTTGAATAAATGAATTGTATAATTGTAGATGACGATTTAGCGTCAAGAAATATTTTAAAAGAGTTAGTTCAATTTGTACCCAGCCTTGAATTGTTGGCCGTATGTGAGTCAGCAATCGAGGCGGTACAGGTTCTGAAAGATGAACCTGTGGATTTGATATTCCTAGATATCAATATGCCGGAAATGTCAGGGTTGGAGCTCATCGAATCTCTTCGGGAAAAACCTCAAATAATTCTGATTACCGGAAATGAAAAGCACGCCGCCGATGCTTTTGAACTCGATGTAGCGGACTATATCCTCAAACCGTTTGAAAAATCGCGATTTCTGCAAGCTGTAAACAAAGCCCAGTCCCGGTTTGAACAGTCGGGTGGAATGAAAGAAGCCATCGATTACATCTTTGTGAAAAAAGAAGGAGTGATTAAAAAAGTAATGCTTGATTCGGTTATTAATATCGAAGCTATGGCTGACTACATTACCATTCACACGGACCAGGGGAAATTTCACGCTTTGTCTACTATGCATGGAATTGAAGCACGCCTACCCAAAAGTAGTTTCGTGCGCGTCCATCGTTCGCATATCATCAACTTGCACCAGTTGGATTCTATTGAAGAGGGTACAGCGGTTTTAGGGGATAAAATGATTCCGATCGGTAATACCTACCGTCAAAGATTATACAGGACCATCAACTTAATCTAGTCCTATAGGCGTTTATCGATAAAATATTCATGTACGTCGATAAATGATCCGATTGAAAACGATTTCAGGTTATCATCACATCAGACCTATTTGATGATAACCCTAAAGATACTAAGGCCTGGAAGGGGATAACTTTCAGGCCTTTTTTTGTCCCTAATGATCAGGTTAAGGTTTATCGGTCAGAAGAGAGTGTTCATCGATTAATATTCCAATTCATCGAGTCTTCAATCGAATCCACTTAGAGTTGACTTAATTTTTGAGAAAAGGCGTGTATCCTAAAACTCAAAAAAAATGAAATACTTACAACTCTTATTTTTAACAATAATTCTCTGCAATTGCGAGTATGTAATCGGAGAAACAGAAAGTGAGGTAACAGGTACGTTCAAAGAAATAAATGTATCGAAAGACTTCAACTTTCAGACTAATCAATCACTGGATTTGATATTTCCGGAATCCCGGACGAACCACCTTGCCAGTGTGTACCAGGTAAATAAACTGGATACATCATTCCTGGGGAATTACTTTTTGAATAATGATCAATTAAATATAGACATCGATATTACTACAACGGGTATCTATACCGTTCCCACCGGAATTACCGGGAATGGGGATTATATTTTTGAGATCAGTAATTCACCTGGAGAATCGAATTCAAAAGTTAAAACCGTTCCGCTCGAGAAGCTATTTCCAATGGGTGATTGGAACAGGCAGGGCGTTCCTGAATACCTGGAAAGCGAACGTGACCAACTGGACAACTCGCTTGTAAATGATATTTCTGTGTCTCTTCCGGAAGGAAGACCTGTTCCAACCTATAGTCCTGAATACCTTAATGGGTTGGATATGAATACCGTTATCAATGATAACGCTGATGTTTGGGTTACATTTGTACATGAGGGAGCGGGGTATAGAAATGTGTTAGGATACTTCAGTTTTGATTCAGAAAACCCACCTTCTTCACTCGATGACATCGATAGCCTTAACGTTGTATTTCCAAATGTTTCATTCGCTGGTTCAGGTGGAGGTCTGTATATGGGAGATAAGGTGTACCTGGGCAGATTTGACGCCGGTACTTCGATCGCATGGTTTCTTATGCCCAATGCCTGGAACTGGTGGAGAAGAACTATCAATAGCGTAGAGGATGTAAAATTCTCCATCAACGATTACAATGATTTTACTGATGAGCAATACAATCAGCATGTCATTTTATTAGAAGATGAAGAAAGAGAATTATTACTCCTAAGCTTTGAAGATATTTCAAGACCAGGTGGAGATAATGATTTTAACGATGCCATCTTCTATGTAACGGCCAATCCGTACGATGCGATAGAAACCGGGAACGTGGTCCCAACAAAAAAGGCAACAGATGTGGATGGAGATGGATTATCTGGCTACGACGATGAATTTCCAACAGATCCTGAGCGGGCGTATTCCAGTTTTTGGCCGGCTTATAACAAACATGCTACCATTCTTTTTGAAGATCAGTGGCCCTCAGTTGGAGACTATGATTTCAATGATTTGGTAGCGGATTATCGATTTACGTACATCAAATCTGCGAACGGTGATGTAAAGGAGTTAGTAATTGAAACCATATTGAAGGCTGTAGGAGGCTTGAAAAAAGGATCTCTGCTTTTCAACCTGGGACTCGACCAAGCGTTGGTAGAATCTGTGACTGGGAACAGACTTGAATACGATTTCATCAAGGTGAATGAAAACGGTACGGAAGCAGGGTTGACTGAAGCGGTAATACCCATTTTTGATAACTCAAGATCAGTCCTGGTACCTCCAGCCGGATTTTCAGTTACTAATGTATTTAATGATCAACCACATGTTGATGAGGTAAAGATTATCACCAAGGTAGTTTTTAAAGATGCAGTGTCCGAGTCATTAATCAATAAGTATGATCCGTTTATGGTAACCGAATTCAATCGCGGTTATGAAATTCATTTACCGGGGCAGCAACCAACCAGTAAAGCCAATATGGAACTCTTTGGCACACTGGATGATGCGAGTAATTTTGATCAGGGCTTCACTTATAAAAATATAGACGGGTTACCATGGGCTCTGCACGTAATGGAATCTATAAAGTACCCGAAGGAAAATGCTGATTTTGCAAATGCCTATGTGAATTTTCGTGATTGGGCAGAAAGCAGCGGAGTTACACATACGGATTGGTTTTATCAGACGGCAGAAAACATGAGCAGCGTAATGTTCTACAATCGATAGAAAACTGTAACCTGCAAGTAAGCAGTAATTAAAGTAGATTAGGAAAGAGGACGAGTTTTGTCTGGAAGGGCAAAACTCGTTTATTTATAGTCAATTATATTGAAGAAATGATAGCATGAAAGGGATAGTATTTACAGAGTTTTTTGAAATGGTTGAAAAATCCTTTGGGTATGAAATGGTGGATACTCTCATTGAAACCACAGAGCTTGAATCAGGAGGGATATATACAGCAATTGGAACGTACCATCATTCTGAAATTGTAAACCTGGTGGTCAATCTCTCTAAACAAACCGGAACAGATATTGAAACATTGCTTCACGCATTTGGAAGGTACCTTTTCGACACTTTTTTAAAATCCTACCCGGTGTTTTTCGATAATGCATCGAATAGTTTTGAGTTCTTAGCTTCCATAGATAACTATATACATGTGGAAGTACAGAAATTGTATCCTGATGCCACGCTCCCACGATTTACTACCGAACTGGCAGATGGGAAAATGATCATGATTTACGACAGTGAACGAAGCATGTCGGCGTTAGCTCTGGGGCTAATTGAAAAGACGCTGGAACACTACGGAGAGGATTTGCTCATTTCAAGAGAGTTATTAAAAGAAGATGGATCCGAAGTGAAATTTGTGATCGGTTAATCTGAATGGGCGACTTAGAGCTATACCAAAGGAGGATTGAAAGAGAGAAGAAAGCTCGACAACAGGCGGAAAGTATCCTTGAGAAGAAGGCCCTTGAGCTATTTACAGCCAATGAACGCTTGCAGAAGCTCTATCAAACCAAAGACGAGTTGCTGGAAGCTATTTCGAAGGCGCTCATTGTGCTATTCAAGCACGACGAACTGGAAACTGCTCTTAAAGAGTCAATTAAGATTGTTGGTAGCACGATAGGGGTTGATCGGTTCAGCATTGCAACAGTTAAAGAAGAAGACTATAAGTTTACGCTGCTGGAGAACTATCATCATGCCCATACTGAGTTTAAATCGCTTTTTAACTTATTAAAGGAGCGGGAAAACCTGGACAAGCTTTTTTACCAGTTTACTCAAAAGTTTTTAAGGGGAAATAAACTTGTAAAGTTCAATTCCAGTCAAAGTCTTCCCTTGTTGGTATCAAAAACAATGAGCCTGATTGGCTTAAGTTCAGTTGTGCTCATGCCAATAGAAGTACAGGGGAAAATCAGGGCTATAATCAGCATCGAATTACTGGATATCGAATACGATTGGTCCGAAAATGATGAAGCGATCTTATTGGCTTTTGCCGCGGGGGTTGAATCTGTTTTTGAAAAGTTTGAAGCACGGATAAAAATTGAAGAACAGAAGTCTTTTTATGAAAGTGTATTGAATTCGATCCCTTCTGATCTTGTTGTTTTTGATGCCGATCACAGGTATAAATTCGTTAATCCGATTGCGATTCGTGATCCCGAAATAAGAGCCTGGTTAATTGATAAAGACGATTACGAGTATGTTGAATACAGAAAAAAACCGAAAGAACTCGCCGATAAACGAAGAGGTGTTTTTAACAAAGTAGTCTCAGAAAAGGAACCACTTAGTTTCGAAGAACACTTTGTTAATAAAGAAGGCGAAGAGGAATGGAAGCTTAGAAACCTGTTTCCGGTTTTTAGTGACGATGAACTGAAAATGGTAATCGGTTATGGAATAGATATCACGGATATCAAAAAGACAAACCAGGAACTGAATACTACTTCGCAACGGCTGTCTACACTTATTTCTAGTTTAAATAGCGGGATTCTGCTCGAGGATAAAAACAGGCACATTCTTGTTACCAACGAAGAGTTCTGTAAGATGTTCGAGATACCAGCAAGACCGGAGGACCTCATTGGAGTGGATTGTTCAAACTCGGCAGAACAATCGAAGCACCTGGTGAAGAAAGCGGGTTCTTTTGTTTCTGATATTAACCGGATTGTTAAAGAGCGGGAGATTGTAACTAACGAAGAGATTCATTTTAAAAGTGGCAGGATTTACGAAAGAGATTTCATACCTATTTACCTGAATGATGAGTACCTGGGGCATTTATGGGAGTACAGAGACATCACTGAAAAGAAAATGGCTGAGCAGGAGTTAATCAGGGCAAGAGAAGAAGCCGAAGAATCCAGAAGGCTGAAGCAAAAGTTTCTTGCAAATATGAGCCATGAGATCAGAACTCCTATGAATGGAGTAGTGGGAATCGTTCATTTACTGGAAAGGACAACCCTGGATGAACATCAAAAGAAATACCTGAATATTCTAAAAGATTCTTCTGAGCATCTGCTTCATATCATCAATGATATTCTTGATGTATCCAAACTGGAAGAAGGAAAGCTGGTACTCGCAGAATCTCCCGTTCAGTTCGACAACCTGATTGAAGGTGTGGTACAAAACCTGAAAAGCAGAGCAGAGGATAAAAAACTGAAGATAGAGACAAAGGGTCTGGAGATTTTTGATTCCCTGTTGATTACTGATCCGGTCCGAATTCGCCAGGTGCTTTTAAACCTGTTATCGAATGCCATAAAATTTACCCACAAAGGAGTGGTGGGTATTTCGTGCACATCTCTTTCGAAAAGTACCGAACATCATTCTTTTACAATTCAGGTTACAGACACGGGAATTGGTATCCCGAAGGAGAATCTGGATAAAATCTTTAATGCCTTCGATCAGTCCGGGAATGCAACCACAAACCAGTACGGGGGGACAGGACTGGGTTTGAATATTGTGAGTGAACTCATTGACAAACTTGGAGGGAAAATCAGTGTAGAAAGTGAGTTGAATGAAGGGAGTACGTTTACGCTTGAGTTCAATCTTGAATCGGTGGTGAAGGATAATACCCTGTTTTTTGATTTAGATGAAAATCCGGATTCTAAAGATATTCTAAATGGTTTCAGCATTCTTGTGGTTGATGATCATCAGGTAAATTTTGAGATCGCCAAAGAGATTTTGGTGAATTGGGGAGCTAAGGTGTTATATGCCGAAAATGGTAAAGAGGCTATACATACCCTGGAAGAAAATCAGGTGGATCTGATTCTGATGGATATGCAAATGCCGGTTATGAATGGTATCGAAGCGACAACATCCATCCGGTCGATGGAAAAGGATTTTTCAGCGGTTCCTATTATCGCGATGACTGCAGCAGCATTACCTGAGGAAAGAGAAAAGTGCCTGCAATCCGGGATGAATGATTATATCTCTAAACCCTACAACCCGGGTATTCTGTTTGATATGATAACTGGTCAATTAGGGCTCTCAACGACTGAAAGTTCAACTAACGGGAATTCTAAGCCTGATGATCTTAAAAAAGAATTATTCGATCTATCCTATTTGCGTGATCTAAGTGGGAATAATGAGAAGTTTATCCTGGAGATGGTGAATAATTTCAAAAATGAAATGCCTGAAATGCTTAACGAGATGAAATTTCATGAGCAAAATGGAGATTTTGTTTCGATTTCAAACATTGCTCACAAAGCAAAATCTATGGCCGGTTATCTGGGCGCGGAAGAAATAAGACTCGCAATAGTTGCAGTTGAGGATAAAATTGAAAATAATAGTGGAATTGAATCCATTAGTTCAGATCTCAAGAATATTGATGGATTACTAAAAAAAGTAATGTTGGAGCTAGGGAAAATTAGATTATGACCAAAGAAAAACTGTTAGTTATTGACGACGATAAAAATATGGCACGCCTTCTGGAAGTAGTGCTTGAAGAGGATTTTGAAATAAACGTTGCACACAGCATTGAAGAAGCACTCAATTTCTTTACCAAGAATAAATATTCCGCAATACTATTGGATCTGAATTTGAATGGACAGGATGGTTTTAGTGTAGTTTCATCAATAAGAACCAGTAATAAATGGCTGCCTATCGTAGTTGTATCTGGTAAGGAGAAATCTGATGAAAGGATCAAGTGTTTTAAAGCCGGAGTTGATGACTATATGACCAAACCATTCAACCCGGAGGAACTAAAACTTAGATTATCGCGAAATATATCCAGGTTTAAGTTGATTGATTCCCTGTAATCCTGAATTACCTCATTTTTTCTTAACTTAATTATAATGTAAAAATAAGCCGCATTGCCATGATCAGACCCATGTTCGGCTACCGGCCGAAACCCAAAAAATTCGATTTACCGCTCCGCTATTACGATCCGGAAAAGGAAGAGCGGGAGAAAAATCGTGCACGCCGAAGGATTAAATTCCAAACCCATAATAGAATTAAACCAAAACAGAATATTCGGGTTTTCTTTCTCGCGCTATTCTTATTTTTAGTGGTGTATATAATCAGCATCCTCTAAATCATATTTTTTGAGCGACACCCGCACCTCTAATTCGATCATACATCCATTACCACCGGAAATCAGTAACAAAATTGCTGCCGGAGAGGTTATTCAACGTCCTGCTTCGGTAGTAAAAGAATTACTCGATAATGCCATTGATTCGGGCGCTGATGATATCAAAGTAATCATCGAAAATGCCGGACGTACGCTCATACAGGTCATTGACAATGGATGCGGGATGAGCGAAGAGGATTTGCCACTTTGCTTTCAACGGCATGCCACTTCAAAAATCAATTCAATTGATGACTTATTCTCGATCAAAACCATGGGTTTTCGAGGGGAAGCAATGGCTTCTATCGCGTCTGTATCACAGGTGTTGGTTCGATCCAAAAGAGCGGAAGATGTCAATGGCTGGGAACTTGAAATTAATGGCGGAGAGGAAAAAGAAGTGGGTCCGGTCGCGACGGCGGATGGCACGAGTATTTCCGTAAGGAACTTGTTTTTCAATGTCCCTGCCCGGCGCCAGTTTTTAAAGACCGATGTCACAGAACTCAGGCACATTCTTCGGACGGTGCAATATGCCGCCCTGGCTTTTCCAAAAGTTGGTTTCCAGGTGATTGCCGATGGTGAGATCGTATATAATCTGCCGAAAGATTTGTTAAAAAACCGAATCGTGAATTTATTTGGTTCCGCGTACAATGCCAGTTTAATCGAATTTGAAGAGGAAACCAGCTATTTGCGGATTTATGGATTTGCATCCGATCCGAAACTCGCCAAGAAAAGCAGGGGAGAGCAATTCCTGTTTGTGAATGGAAGACCTTTCCAGCACAGGTACCTGACGCATGTTGTTTTGAGTTTGTACGACGCCTGGACCAGGAATAACGAGTATCCCTTTTATGCACTTTTCTTTGAGCTGGATCCATCGAAGGTGGATGTAAATGTACATCCTGCTAAAATGGAGGTTAAATTCGAGGATGAACGGAGTGTGATCCAGTTAGCAAAATCGGTTGTAAACCGGGCTTTGAATAATCATTTCAACGTTCCGATGATTCCAACCGATGAAGATCCCTTCTTAAGCGACCAGTCAACGAAAGGCTTTGATACAGGATTCAATTTCAAAGCGCCCGCGAAAGACTTTGACAAGCCCGCTTCAGGCGGTTTTAGTGTTCCATCCCGGATAAATAAACCCAACGTCAGGAATCGGGGCGATGAGTTTGCCAGGGATTTATATGCGCAGCCATCTCAGCAGGATAAACAACCAGTACATCTCCCGGAGACCATTCGAAGTGAAGAAAAGGAAGATAAACCCGATCTGAGTTCTTTCTGGCAGCTTCATAATACCTATGTGATCACGCAGACTCGCACAGGTTTATGTATGATTGATCAACACCTGGCGCATAAACGGATCATTTTTGAAAAGGCAATGAATGCCACCGAAGAAGCACTTCCGAGTACTCAACAGCTGCTTTTTGCTCAAACACTGGAACTTTCAGCCTCAGATTTCACGCTCCTGAAGGAGCTTCATCCCATAGTTCAACGGATGGGTTTTTCTGTTCAGTTAATGAGTGGGAATACGGCCATGATTAACGGGGTTCCCGCTGACATCGATATCGGAAATGAACAGGAAGTATTGGTTTCGATGCTTCATCAGTACCAGGAACTGGGGCAGAAAATAAACCTGGAGTCCAGAGAACGCCTGGCCATCGCATTTGCCTCCAGGGCGGCCATTCCGAGGGGTAGAAAACTGGCCTATGAAGAAATGGAAGCTTTGGTCGACCAGCTTTTTGCCTGCGATCAGCCTTACCTCGATCCTTTGAAAAAGCCCACGATCGTGTATCTTTCGCTCGACGAAATTCAATCGCGTTTTCGCTAGGGATGAACATACTTGCCATCGAACCTTATTACAGCGGCTCTCATAAGGCTTTTTTAAAGGGATTAGAAAAGAATTCCCGTCATAACATTATCCCCATAAAACTGAATTATCAGGGCTGGAAATGGCGCATGCATGGCGATTCGGTTACACTGGCTGAACTCACCAAGCAGGTTAAAGAACCCATCGATGTGCTTATGACAAGCAGTATGACCAACCTTCCTGCTTTTCTTGCGCTGAATAATCCCCGTTTTGCCCACACTCCCAAAATCATGTATATGCATGATAACCAGTTCACCCGCCCGATTCCTGAAGGTGAGGTACGGGATTTAACCTACTGCTATATCAATTACCTGAGTATGTTGGTGGCAGACCGGTTATTATTTTCTTCTCAGTTTCACCTGGATGATTTATTGGATGCATTACCCGGTTTCCTGGATAATTTTCCCGGTGATAAACACCATCACACCGTGGATCAAATCCGGGAGAAAAGTGTGGTAATGCACCCGGGTCTGGATTTGAAATACTTCGATAAACTCTCCGATACCAGAGAGCAGAATAAGCGTCCCGTGATTGTATGGAATCAGCGCTGGCAGTTCGACCGCAACCCGGCTATGTTCTTTAGGGTACTTAACCGGTTAAATGATATCGACTTAAAGTTCGATCTGATTCTGGCAGGGGATAGTAAACACGAAAAACCCGAAGAGTTTGAAAAGGCGTGGAAACGTTTTGGTTCCCAAATTACGCATTTCGGGTATGTAGATGATAAAGATGCCTACAGTAAGCTCTTACACTCCGGGGATATCGTGGTCTCTACCGCTAGCTATGAGTTTTTCTGTGTTTCCATTATGGAAGCCATTTATTGCGGCTGCCACCCGTTAGTGCCAAATACCCTACACTATCCCGAACTCATCCCGGAAAGCCTGCACAAACCACTGCTTCATGCGCCTGTCTTATATGATGATGAGGATCAGCTATTCCAACACCTCAAGAATTTACTGGATAAAAAAACCAGGCCGCTTCCCAAAGCAACACTGCAGAACATAAATAAGCATTTGGATTGGAGCCGGATGTACAAAAAGTTTGACCGGCTTTTTGAGAAAATGGCGGAAAACTAGCCAGGTCCTTTTCGGCCTAAAACTGGTCGATGAACAGCGTCATCAACCTGAAGTAATCCTCAAATTCAGTAAGTGGGAGGGTTTCAGAGCGATCATAAATATCATGATACGCCCGGATACCGCCGAGAGTGTAGATATAAAAGCCGGGTACTTCTTTCCGGTTGAAATTGCAATGATCGGAGTTGCACGCAGCGCCACGAATACGGACGTTCGGCAATAAGTTGAATTCCTGGTTTAGTTCAACCAACCGGTCAAACCGGTCGCGGTATACCGATCCATTTACCACCTGAATACCCTCGTCGCCGGTTCCCGCCAAATCGAAATTCAACATGAACTTAATATTCTGAAGATCGATAACCGGGTTATCTACAAAGTATTTGGAACCAATCAGTCCGAGTTCCTCCGCACCAAAGGCTATGAACACCATGGAATATGAGGGAGGGTTTTCGCTATAGTACTTCGCCAGGTTAAGTAACATGGCTACCCCACTGGCATTGTCGTTGGCTCCCGGAAATATTGCCTGTCCCATTTTCCCGAAGTGATCGTAATGGGCCATCATCACAATGGTGGAATCGGATTCGGTGCCCTCGATCATCCCAAACACATTTTGAGTTCGGTAGCTATTGATGAATTCATTGTTTAGCTCAAGAGTGATCGATTTTGCATCCCGAGGGAGCAGTTCCTTTTTGACGCGTAAACTGGGGTTCGCATCTACAATTTGGGAACCAAACCAGGTCAATTTCCTGGAGGTTAAAAGGATGGTAGCAGCGGCTGGATTATTCGGGTGTTTGGTAAGAAACTGCTCAATCTGGTTAAGCCGGTTTTGCTTTTGGGTATCCAGTAAGGAATCCGGGTATTCATCCAGAACAAGAATGTTGCCCCTCGATGCACTGAGTTTTTGCTGCAAAATCTCAAGATCAAAGATTTCATCCTGTTCGATAAAAACAACCTCAAATGTACCCGATAATGAAGGCGAGCCCGGGGAGACATGAAAGTCCGATCCAACCTCTAAGGGTGTTCCGTCAATCGAAAGAAAAATGGAATCCGGATAAGTATTTATTGGGATATTGAACGGCTGGTGATAGAAACCTTGAATGGGTTCCAAACCAAATCGCTGGAATTCTTTCCGAATAAACCCGGCTGCTTTTTTATCACCGTCATCAACAAAGCCTCGCCCAGCCAGGGAGTCGGAAGCAAGGATTGATACCACTTCCATAGCATAGTCTTTCACCTGGGCATAAACCAATGCCTGGAAAAGAAGAATAGCACAAAAGAGTACACTCAGAATCCGCATGTACACTAAAACGGTGCGTCCTCGTCAGGTGCAGGATTATGAGGCATGATCGGAGAATCGGAAGGGGTGAAATTTGCTTCCAGCATATCGTTCGAAGCAGGAGGGAGGGCTCCGCCACTTTCTGCCGAGGTCAGGTTTTCGAAGCGGGCATAATCCTTCACAAAGTAGAGCATTTTACTTCCCACGGGACCATTCCGTTGCTTCCCGATAATCACTTCAGCCAAACCTGCTGTTGACTGGCCTTCCGCTGTGGTTGTGATTCCATAATATTCCGGGCGGTAAAGGAAAAGTACGATATCGGCATCCTGCTCGATGGAACCGGATTCCCTAAGGTCACTCAATTGAGGGCGTTTGTCTCCGCCTCGCTGCTCCACGGCACGGCTTAACTGGGAAAGGGCGATAACCGGGACGTCTAATTCCTTCGCCAATGACTTCAAGCCCCTTGAAATAGAGGCAATTTCCTGTTCCCGGCTGCCGCTATCTTTAGAAGAACCCTGCATCAGCTGTAGGTAATCGACAATGATCAGCCCAATTCCATGCTCACTTTTCAGTCTTCGGCATTTGGTTCGAAGCTCCATCAGGGTGATGGCTGGCGTATCATCGATATAGATACTCGCTGAGAACAACCGACCTGCGGCCTCGATCAAATCTTTGAAGCTGTCGTCATTCAGAGTTCCTTTTCGGGCTTCATCTGCCCGGACACGGGCTTCCATGGTCAATAAACGTTGAACCAGGGATTGATTCGACATCTCCAAAGAGAAAATAGCGACCGGTGTACGAAGGTGCTCATCCGGGTGCATAGCAGCGTTTCGGGCTGCGGTTAACACAAAGGCGGTTTTACCCATTGAAGGTCGTGCCGCAATAATCACCAAATCCCCGTTCTGCCAGCCCGCTGTCATTTGATCGACCGCCAGTCCGGTAGGAACGCCCGTAATCCCATATTTTTTGCCCCGCATTTCTTCCAGGTAAGCAAGGGTATCCTTCAGGACGTCTGCCACAGGTTGCGAACTGTTTTTGGCCTTTTTATTGGCAACTTCAAAAATCTCCGCTTCAGCATCATTTAACACATCGTAAGCATCTGAACTTGGATCATAAGCATCCTTAATGATACTGTTGCATTTCATAATAAGAATCCGCTTAATAGCCTTTTCAATTATGATTTGTGAATGATAGTCAATGTTAGCAGCGCTACTTACCCTTCTAGTTAAATCAGCGAGGTATGTTGTTCCACCAATAATATCGAGTTCACCAGCATCACGAAGTTCGTGTTCAACAGTCAATAAGTCTAAAGGATTGTCCCTTTCATATAGATTTGAAAGGTGTTGGAAGATTTTTTGATGTGCTGGGACATAGAAGTCATCTGAAGAAAGCATTTCAAGAGCAATAGTTGCAGCTCCGTGCTCGATTAACATTGCGCCTAAAACTGATTGTTCTACTTCTGGGGCTTGTGGCGGAATTCTACCTTCCATTTGGAGAGATCGTTCTGCATCAGAGAAGCTGAGCTTATTAACATTAGAAGGTTTTTTTTCTGCCATAGAATGATTGGATGAGAAGAATTATGCTAAGAATTTGACCAGTGCGTTTAATTTTCTGAATTCGAAGTGGAGAAACCGAGTAGAAAATCTAACAAAATACAATGAGAATTGATGTAATGAAGCGAAATTCCTAAGAAAAAAATGTTAGTAAACTGGTGGGAAATAGATGTGAGAAATATTGATGAGGGAAGGTTTTCGAACGATTTTCCACAGATGATATATAAATCAGATATATAAGATTTTGAGTTACAAACATGTTATCAACATCAGGGCTTGCCGTCGAGTTCATCGTACCGAGAGCGAAGCATTTGCACATCTTCCCAGGTAGGGCGTTTCCATTGAGGATTTCGAAGTAAAGCTGCCGGGTGATAGGTGACCATTAGTTCCCGTCCATGAAAGACATGTAATTTTTGGCGCATTTTTCCCAGGGTTAAATCCTGGTTCAATAAGGTGGTTCCGGAAACTTTGCCCACACACAGGATTACTTTGGGATTCACTAACTCTATTTGTCTTAATAAGTAAGGCAGGCTTCGCTGGCGCTCTTCCGGCTTTGGGTCCCGGTTATTGGGAGGGCGATGCTTGAGGATATTAGCGATATAAATATCTGATCGCCGGAAGTTGATTGCGGACATGATTTTATCCAATAATTGTCCCGCTTTTCCCACAAAAGGCTCTCCCTGTTTATCCTCGTTTTCCCCGGGAGCCTCACCCACAATCATCAAATCTGCCTCCGGATTGCCCACGCCAAATACTAAATTGGTGTTTGGAAGATCAGTTTTCAACACTTCAGCAGCCTCACAAAGGGTCCGGAGCTCCTCCAGGGTAGAACACGAAGCCAATTGTTCCTCAACCGTCAACGCACTACCACTCTGTACCTCTGGGGCTTTGTCACTTTGAACCTCTGCAACTTTTCCACTCTGCAACTCCGAATCTCTGTCACTCTGCTCCTCGATTACTTTGTCACTCTGCACCTTTGCCTCTTTGAAACTTTGAACTTCAAAATCCCCAAACATTTCCTGCTGCTGGCGGAGCAGTCGGGCTACCTTTTCGAATATTTCCTGGCTACCCTGGTTGCTCATTAACCAATAATCTCCTGGATGATTTGTTCCTCTTCGATGAGATTATCGTCCAGTTTCCCAAATTGAAAACCTTCTTTGGATCGGGGACCGATTTCAGCCTGCTGGATGGTGTTAACCAGGCGGGGAGAATAGGGGATGCCCACGCGTACATAATTATCAGTCCATCCAAACATGAAGCCATTTTTGTTTTCTTCCTCAAACAGGACCGGACGGGTCTCGCCTATGAATTGCTGATCGAACTCAAATCGTTTTTTCTCCGAAAGCCGGCGTAACTGGTGGGTTCGAGCTTTTCTTTCTTGCTTCGGAACGACTGGCTCCAACGTGAGTGCATGGGTATTCGGGCGTTCCGAATAGGTGAATACATGCAGGTAAGAGACATCCAGCGAATCAATGAACTCAAACGATTCCCGGAATAAGGCTTCCGTTTCTCCCGGGTGACCTGTAATCACATCTACCCCGATACAGGCATCCGGCATCAATTTCTTAATAAGCTCCACCCTGGATTGGTACAAATCGCTTCGATAACGTCGGCGCATCTGCTTCAGCATCTCATCCGATCCGCTTTGAAGGGGAATATGGAAATGAGGCTGCAATTTGTCGGATTCCGCCGCGAGGTGAATAATTTCTTCGTGTAGCAGATTTGGCTCAATAGAGGAAACGCGCAAGCGCTCAATGCCATTCACTGTATCCAGGGCCTGAAGCAGCTGGAAGAAATCTTCCTCGGTTCCATACCCGAAATCGCCGGAATTCACGCCGGTGATAATGATTTCTTTGAAGCCCTCGTCCACCAGCACCTGGGCATTCCGGACCACTGTAGCAATTTTTGGGCTCCGGCTGGCTCCTCGGGCAAGCGGGATGGTACAAAACGAGCATTTGTAATTGCACCCATCCTGCACCTTCAAAAAAGCCCGGGTGCGATCATCCGACGAGAAAGCATTGTGGAAATCCACGGCTTGATTTACATCGGTGTTGTGGATGATGGTTTTTTCCTGCTTTACAAAATCATCGAAGAGATCCAGCAGGTGGAATTTGTCTTTCGCTCCCAGCACCACATCCACGCCCTCGATTTGAGCAATTTCTTCGGGTTCCAGCTGGGCATAACACCCTACCACGGCTACAAAAGCTTCCGGGTTTCTTCTTAACGCCTGGCGCACGGTCTTCCGGCATGCACTGTTCGCATCTAAAGTCACAGAGCAGGTGTTGATCACATAAATATCAGCAGGATCGGTAAACTCGGCGAGTTCGTACCCTTCCAGTTCGAAATCGCGCCTCATAGAAGAGGTCTCAGAAAAATTGAGTTTACAGCCCAGGGTTTCGAAGGCAACTCGTTTCATGGGCGCAAAGATACGGAGATAGGAGTGAGTATGCGAGTGCTGTAAAATTCTTTGGCAAAAAAGCTGTCACCTTGATCCGCCGACTGGCGGAGAAAGTATCAAGTAGAATAGGGTATCATACGTAGTTCAGGGTTTGATATCCTTCGCGGGTATTTACCAGCCTTTCAAGAATCCTGGGTGCTCAGGATGACAGTTTATTATACACATCCTTACTTCGTGGGAATGAAAAGAGAGCTTTAATACAACACCCTATTCCCAGGTTTTCTCAAGAATGAAGGAAGAGGGGGATGAGGTGAAAAGTATATCATTGGTTATGACCCGGGGCGTTAGGAATTTCGCGACATCGAAGGGCAGTTCGCCATACACAGGGATGCGGCCGGTTATGATGGAGGAAGATTGATCGGACATCTGCAACACCCGGTGATGGTTTAACATGTAGTTGAAGGAGAATCCGAAATCGAATTGAAGCTTCCCTTCATACAGGATCCTTGCCTTTGATTCTGTGGCTGTAACGGTACCGGGTTGATACACAAACGCATAAGTAGTGCCCTCGTCCGTAAAGTATACATAGGAGTTTACGCTGTAGCTGCCGTAGGGTAAATCCGCAATTTCAAAATAGCCGTTCTGGTCCGTTTCTACATTAATCGGTGGATCGAACGCAATATTCTGTCCATCGTGAAGGAATACCGTGGCTCCTTCAATTCCCTTTGCGTTATCCGTGTCTATGACAAAGCCATGTATGGTAACCTGGGCCAGGCAAAAGGAAGAAAAAAAGCAGGAGACAAGAAGGGTATTCAGGAAGGTATTCATAGGGGTAGTGACCGGTTTTCACTGAAGATATTAAATTCGTTTTCATTCTCTATCCTGAAAATCCGAAGATGAAACAGGGTTCCCAGGCAATCCGGGTTCTTTCCAATATTTCCAAAAAACTTTGTAAGGAACAGGCATTGAACATGATCTAACGGGTAAGCCATTAATTATAAGATGGTAATAACTAACTTAAAGATCAGGAAGAACATCATGTCAGTCTCATTTAATGTAATCGAAAACGGAAATCCGAACGACCCCGATGACCCAAAAAAGTTCTACGTTTCTATAGTTCTGAAAGGGAAAGCAGGGATCGAGGAATTCTCAGCCCGCATTGAAAAAATAAGTACAGTCACCGGAGTTGATATCCGGGCGGTACTGTACAGCATAATCGATATAGCATCCGAAATGTTGAGCGAGGGAAATTCAGTACACATAGAAAACCTGGGCACTTTTCGCATCAGTATCAGCAGTGAATGGAGTGCCACAGACGGTGAAGGATCGTCACAATAGAGTGTGTGCAACCTGTAGCTGTGAAGGCTCATCGCCCCGATACATCGGGACTCTGAGTGACTGAATGTGAAAGCCGGCTTCAAGGTGAAAAAGCTGTCACCTTGATACGCAATCACCCCAGCTCAAATTCTTCGGGAGGATGTTCATCCCTGAATATCTGGGCAGCTTCGGCAAAGCGGGATGCCAGTCCTACCATCACTAAACGATCTCCCTCAATTAAACGGAACTCACCGGAAGGATTTCCGATGCTTTTGTTCCCGCGCTTTACAGTAAGCACAGTGATCTCGAAATTGTTTCTGAGTTTGAGCTCAGCAAGGGTTTTATTGGCGGCAAAGGATCCGGGTCGGACTTGTACTGCCCGGGTGTGAAGTCCTTCTTCGTCTAGGCCTTCGAGTACCATTAAATGAGCTTCCCGTACGCTTCCCCGTAGTATCTGATAGTCTTCCGAGCGGATTTCTTTTACATATCGTTGTGCGGTTTCTTCGGGAATCAGATAGGCGTTAAGCACCCAGGAGAAAAGGCGAACGGTGGTTTCCATTTCTTCGGGCACTACCTGGTCAGCACCTACCTTTTTCAGTGCATCAGCATCCGACATGTAACGGGTCCGGACAATTACTTCGATGGTAGGATTTAAATATTTGGCCAGGTTGATGATCCGCGGGTTGATGTCCGGTTCGTTGATAGCAATGACACATAATTTGGCCTTATATATTTCTGCATGCTCCAGGATATGCGTTCGCGAAGCATCTCCATATACCGCGTGGATTCCTTTGCGGTGCATTTCTCTAACCGAAGTCGGGTTCAGTTCAATCACAATGAATGGAATCCCCAATTCCTTGAAAATCCTGGCAAGGCTTCTTCCAGCAGGTCCGTACCCGACCAGAACCACATGGTCTTCAAGAAGCAGGTGCTCTTCATCATCGTCTTTGGTTCTGCTTTTGGAACCCAGCTTCTTTAACGGGGTTTTTGCGAGTAAATCCCCCACATCCGGGCTGATTTTGAGAAAGAGAGGAGTTAGGATCATCAACAACACCGAAATAGCGATAAACGATTGGGACCCCAGATCGCCTAAGCCCACGGGCGAGAGGCCGGACAGGTTTCCAGCCCGTTCCAGTACAAAAGAAAACTCCCCGATTTGGGCAAGTATAATCGCAGTTCCGGCAGCAATACGTATAGGGTAGCCGAGTATCAATAAACTGATGGAACTTAGCAGGAATTTCAAAACTATGATTCCTACAGCTACACCGATCAAAAGCAGGGGGTATTCGATAAGTACTCTTACATCCAACAACATCCCTACAGAAACAAAGAATACGGCATTGAATATGGTTTTAAGGGGAAGGATTTCACTTAAGGCCTGCTCACTGTAATGGCTTTCGCTAACTACCAGTCCGGCGAGGAAAGCTCCTAAAGCCAGACTTACATCTGCCAGGTTCGTCAGGGCGGCGGTTCCAAAACAGATGGCCATCACGGTTAACAGAAACAATTCTTTACTGCGTGTATAGGCTACTTTCTCAAGAATCCAGGGAACTACTTTTCGGGCCATAAGAACAACCAGGGCAATGAGCAGGATTGCTTTCCCAAGAACAATAAATATCTCGTTGATGGATTCATTCTCCCCTGAAAGGATGGGTACCATGAGCACCATTGCGATAATGGCTAAATCCTGGAAGATCAGCACAGCTAATGATAGTCGGCCGGTAGGGGTATCGGTTTTTCCCTGTTCACTGAGTAAGCCAAGTATAATGGCTGTGGAACTCAGGGCGACGAGACATCCCGTGTAAATAGCGACTTTAATGTCTGTCCCGAAAAACTGCAGGATACCAATCACTACGCCAATAGTAAGTACCACCTGCAACCCGCCCCCAAGGAAAATCGCTGTTTTAATTTTCGATAGCTTTTCCAGGCTGAACTCAATCCCGATGGTAAACAACAACAGTATAATGCCGATCTCTGCGAGGTTATTTACTAATTCCTGTTCATATACCAGCCCAAGTGCGTTGGGCCCGATAATTACGCCTGCCAGCAAAAAGCCGACAACGGGTACTAATTTGATCCGGTAGCAGATGTACGCAATAAGTACACTTACCAGGAAGAGCGCTACGATTTCGTTTAAGAAAGGCAGGGATACTGCAAAAGTGAACATTCAGGAATATGGTCGGGGTTTTTAATTAACACAATGCCTGGCAGATGATACGCATTATCAGGTGATGCTTCTTAGATTTTTACCAGGTCCGTCTAACAAATTCTATTATCGTCCGCTCTCAATGCTAACTAACCGTAATACTAAACAAATTCTTAAAAATATGATCTCACATATAATGCAATTAGGTGATTGATTTAAATTAGTTTGGGGAAAAAATTTAAGAGCAATTAAGGTATTACACATCAATTTTTTGGCTTTCTCAGCTCATTTATAACGCTTTAAGCGCTTATTAATCCATACCTTTGGACTTTAAAAGAGGTTTTTGGATATAGTATATGAGGGTTTTATTTACTCTGCTTAGCATGCTGGTCACGTACCAGTTCACCTATGCGCAAACGGATAGTATTTCTCCCGGTAAGTCCGATTCACTGTTAATCGTCGAATTGAGAACTAATTACTATCCATCCTCTCCAAAGAATTATAACGCTGCGCGTGATTCGATGTACAACTGGCTGGACGTGGATGCAACCGATAGTTTAACTTGTGTGTACTCAGGACTACGAGCCAAGAGAGACGGAACCCGTACCCCGGCAAATGGCGCCCAGGAATTTAATACAGAGCATAGCTGGCCACAAAGTTTTTATGATGAAGCAGAACCAATGAGAGGAGATATCCATCATTTGTTTCCAACCTGGAGCTCACCTAATTCATCAAGAGGTAACCATCCATTTGCGGAAATAGATGATAACCTGACGACTTCCTGGTGGTTCTGGGAAAATGGTTCGAGTGTGAGCTCCATACCCAGCTCGAACATCAATGCATACAGTGAATATTATAACGATACCTTTGAACCCCGGGAGGATCACAAGGGCAATGTGGCCCGTGCCATGTTTTATTTTTGGACGATGTACCAGACAAACAGCGATGTTATCAACGATACCCAGGATAACAATGCATTTTTTGACGGAATGAAGAGCACGCTTTACGAATGGCATCAGCAGGATCCTGTAGATAGCGCAGAAGTCACCCGGAGTTTGGAAGTAGAAAGTGTACAGGGCAATCGAAACCCATTTATCCATGATACTACGCTGGTACGGCGGGCGTATTTTACCACAAGCAGCTCTTCCTCTGATACGATTCCCGATGTGTATATCTCAGAAGTCTATGAGGCGAACGGTGGCACTGTGAAGTATGTGGAACTATTCAATTATTCGGGGAGCAGTATTGATCTGTCTTCCGGAAGTTATGAACTGCTTAGGTACAGTAATGCGGGAACCTCTCCAACCAGTATTTCGCTGACAGGAACCATCGCTTCCAAAAGCTTTTATGTGGTTGGGGACGATAACGCCAGTTCTGGAGTACAAACCGTGTTTGATGAAGGCGTGGTAGACCAGAATACTTCTTCAATTAACCATAATGGAAATGATAAGTATGTATTGATCCGTTCTTCTTCGGATACCTTAGATTCATTTTCGAAAGATAATATCGGAAACTCTTCTACATTTTCATCCAACCAGGTGGCCTATCGAATTTTCAGCGCCTTACCGAACGATGGGAGTTTCAATCAGACTGCTAATTCCAGCGATGGAGACACGGTAAGTTCAGGTTTTTGGAGGGTGTTTAATCTCACTTCATCGAATGCAAATGCCAATCTCGTTGCAACACCTGGTTACAGTTCCGGCATTGAATCGGATCAAAAACCCCAGGCGTTAATTACGGGCAATGCAGGCTGGAGGATGATATCCATTCCGGGAAATAGCGCAACGCTGGAGCAAATCTCGGACGACACCGCCATACAGGGAATTGATGATGCCAATGACTCGAATGTATTCACGTTTGAGTCAACGGGTAGTTATTCAAGTCCGGATAATACAAGCAGCACCCTAACGAACGGCGAGGGATTACTGGTTTACTTTTTTGATAATGACAACAATGGAAGTGAATCTCTTCCGATTGTTTTGGATACCAGCCTGGATGAACCTGGTTCGGATGTTTCCGTTTCCCTGAACACCACAACTTCCACAAGCAGCTCGTATTTCACCTTGATTGGAAACCCATTTCAGTCCAATTTTGATGTAAGCGGGATCACCTTTGATAATTCCCTTCAAACAAACATACATATCTTGAATGATGGGTTGTACGAAGCGATAGCCAGGTCTTCTACTATTATTAAGCCGTGGCAGGCTTTTTGGGTGGAAAGCTCTACGGGCAGCGCTGCCACCCAGGTTACCTTTCCTACCTCTTCAAAAACCAGTTCTTCAGCAACCTCGAGTGCGTTCTCTAAAATAAATCCTGAAGAAGGGAGGGTTCAGTTTTCACTTATTTCAAGTGAGACGGTTGATCAGGGGTGCGAGTTGGTTTTCGATCATCACTCAACAACAGAGTGGGATATTAATGATTCATCTAAACTGAGCCCAACCCGACAGAACTACTCCATTCTATTTTGTGGATTTCAGGGGAACCAGCAATCCATTTTATCCCTTCCGATTACACTTGATAAGGAAATAAAAGTACCGGTATATATTGAATCTGTGGGTCTTGAGCCTGGTCATTCTATAGATTGGGAAAGAAGCTCCTTTTTAGATGAGCATTTTGAGTTTTTGCTAACGGATACCGATCGGGATGAGGAAATTCTCTTAGGAGAATCCGGCATGTATAATTTTGATTTTATTTCGTCAAAAGAAAAAACATCGGGCTTCTATCAGGTTGGTCCAACATTAAAATCCCTGGTAGATATACCAAGATTTGAGCTCACCATCCGACCTAAGGGAGTGACTGTACATTCGGATAATTCGGATGGATCAGGCATCCCGGATGAATTTGAGCTAAAGCAAAATTATCCGAACCCCTTTAACCCGGTCACCACTATTGAATATTCAATCCCGGTGGATGGAAATGTGGATGTAGAAATCTTTAGCATTCTTGGAACCTCCATAGAAAAAATTAAAGAGGATGAATTCCACTCGAGAGGGAATCACAGGGTTCTTTGGGATGCTTCAAAATATCCAAGCGGAGTTTATTTCGCTGAATTGCGGTATTCGGGGGAATCGAGATTAATGAAAATGTTGCTCATCAAATAGTGTACTCCGGTATTCCTGCCACTATAAATAGTGTAAAACATTCTCTTTCTTTTAATCCAAAAAAGAAACAAATTTAGACCGAATTGCATTTTGGATCAATCATCACACCCCATCTATGAGTACTAACGATCAGATTCGTGAGGATGTCACCATTCGTTTTGCAGGTGACTCCGGCGACGGCATGCAGCTAACAGGATCGCTTTTTACAAATACCACTGCGCTCCTTGGAAACGACCTTAGAACCCTGCCCGAATTCCCGGCAGAAATCCGTGCTCCACAAGGCACGGTACCGGGTGTTTCTTCTTTCCAGCTCCAGTTTGGGAGCCGGGAAATTCTAACACCAGGCGATGAATGCGACGCCCTTGTAGTAATGAACTCAGCCGCTTTGAAGGCAAATATTGGATTGCTGAAAAAAGGTGGAACCATCATTGCGAATACCGCTGGCTTTGATAAGAAAAACCTCAGCCTGGCTAAATATCCGGAGGGCGTGAACCCATTGGAAGATGGTTCCCTGAAAGAGTATGAATTGATAACGCTGGATGTAACCAAGCTGGTTAAAGAAGCCTTATCGGATTCCGGTTTGGGATATAAGGACATCGATCGTTCAAAGAATATGTTCGTGCTTGGGCTTCTCTATTGGATGTACAACCGGCCCCTGGAATCAACCGTCGATTTTCTAAACCAGAAGTTTGGTAAGAAACGCCCTGAAATCGCTGAAGCTAATATTAAGGTGCTGAAAGCAGGGTATTTCTACGGCGAAACGGTGGAATTATTCAGCGGGCGAAGAGTTACAGTTAAACAGGCTGAGCTGGAACCGGGTGAATACCGGAATATTACCGGAAACGAGGCTCTGGTACTTGGATTGGTTTCTGCTGCGCGGAAATCAAATCTTCCGCTATTCTTTGGTAGTTACCCAATCACTCCTGCATCGGATGTATTACATGGGTTGGCTGCCCACAAAAAGTTTGGAGTCACCACTTTCCAGGCTGAAGATGAAATTGCGGCGGTTGCTTCCGCAATCGGTGCTTCTTTTGGTGGTAGTATTGGTGTGACAAGCTCATCCGGACCGGGAATTGCTCTGAAAGGAGAGGCCATCGGTTTGGCGGTCATGCTGGAGCTTCCTTTAATCGTCCTGAATGTTCAACGTGCTGGGCCTTCGACAGGGATGCCGACCAAAACGGAACAGGCTGATTTAATGCAGGCTGTTTACGGAAGGAATGGAGAAAGTCCTTTGGTGGTGCTGGCACCTCAGTCTCCGGCAGACTGTTTTGAAATGGCCTTTGAAGCTGTTCGAATTAGCTTAGAACACATGATCCCGGTCATGTTTTTGTCTGACGGGTACATCGCCAATGGTTCTGAACCGTGGAAGTTTCCGAAGTCGGATCAGCTATCCGACATTAATGTGAAATTTGAAGGTCCCCGACTCAACGGACAGGCCGAAGCCTTTATGCCGTATGTACGTGATGAGCGCCTGGTACGAAACTGGGCCATTCCGGGAACCCAGGGAATTGAACACCGGGTTGGGGGACTGGAAAAAGAGGATGGAACCGGGAATGTTTCATACGATCCGGATAACCATCAAAAAATGACCAATATCCGCCGGGATAAAAGGGACAATGTAAAGTTCAATATCCCCGAGCAAGCGGTAGATCAGGGAGCAGAATCAGGAGATGTGCTGATTTTAGGTTGGGGCGGAACCTATGGTTCAATAAGAACGGTAGTGCACCAGCTTCGACAGGAGGGACATGACGTTTCACATGCGCATCTCCGGTACATCAATCCATTTCCTAAGAATTTTGAAACATTGTTAAAGGGATTCAAGAAAGTAATAATCCCTGAAATTAACGATGGTCAGCTGGTTCGTTTAATTCGTTCCGAGTTCATGATTCCAGCCATACCTATCAATAAAGTAAAAGGCCGGCCGTTCGGAGTAAGTGAGCTTAAAGCCGCCATTGAAGCCCATATTTTAGAATCCGTAGCATCTTAGAGGTAATATCATGGTAGAAACACTCATCGACAATTTTGTAAAAGAACACGAAGCCGATTTAACGGCGCTTCCGGATTATAACTCCAAGGATTTTGCCTCCGACCAGGATGTGCGTTGGTGCCCGGGTTGCGGGGATTATACTATTTTGAAACAGGTTCAGAATGCAATGCCTGAGCTTGGTCTTGCTAAAAAGGACATCGTATTCATTTCGGGGATCGGGTGTTCGTCACGCTTTCCATACTACATGGATACCTTTGGGATGCATTCCATTCACGGAAGGGCTCCGGCTATTGCCACCGGCCTGAAAGTATCGCGCCCGGATTTATCGGTTTGGATTATTACCGGCGACGGAGACTCGTTGTCGATTGGAGCCAATCATTTTACCCAGCTACTTCGCAGAAATGTGAATGTGAATTTGCTGCTCTTTAACAACGAGATTTACGGACTTACCAAAGGTCAGTATTCACCGGCTTCTCCAAGTGGTTCAGTTACTAAATCGACTCCGTTCGGATCGATTGATCATCCATTTAATCCGTTGGCATTGAGTTTGGGAGCAAACGGTACCTTCGTGGCCCGTGCCATGGATCGGGATCCTAAACACTTGAAGGATATGATTCTCCGGTCGCATAAACACCAGGGTACCTCTATGCTGGAAATCTACCAGAACTGTATCGTGTTTAATGATGGTGCTTTCGAATTATTCACGGATAAGAAAACACGTCCACAGGAAGCGATTTACCTGGAACACGGCCAACCGCTGGTTTTTGGGAAAGAGATGGACAAGGGAATACGCCTGAATGGCTTTATGCCGGAAGTCGTGGAGTTGGGAGATAACATCACCAAAGATGATTTATGGGTTCACGACGAAGCAGATCGGGTGAAAGCTTACATTTTATCCCGTTTCTTTGAACAAAAGCCGGAAGAAGGGGAGGGACTCAAATATCCAAGACCATTTGGGGTGTTGTATGCCGAAGATAAACCCACCTACGATGATGGGGTGAACGCACAGGTCTTAGCTGCTAAAGAAAGCCACGGCGATGCTGATTTGGATGCCCTATTAAAAGGAAACGAAACCTGGGTAGTTAAGTAGTTTAAAATCCACCCATTTTCCAAAGTACAAACCATGGTATTACAAAAAATACGATTACCACGATTTTGAAGTATAACATGCCTTTATAATGGGTGATATTGAATTGTTCCCTGGGCATTTCAAACCACTTTGAATGCATTTTAAACACAAAATTTGGGGCTGCCATAATCCAGATAGCCCACCATGCTAATAGTACTACGTTACAGATCGAGCACCATTTGAAGAATTCATAGAGAGTTTCGTAAGTCATGATAACCTCCTGTCAGATTGAGATTATCCATTCTTACAAAAGTTTAGTGAAGAGTAAATGAAGTTATTTATGCTTCTATGGTTTCCGGAACATGCTCAGGCTTGGCATCTTTGTAAGCCGGACGAGGCTTTAGCCCAAATAACTCAAACATATGCATGTCTTCGTCGAGCTCGTTGTTATCGGTGGTGAGAAGCTTTTCCCCGGTAAAGATAGAGTTCGCACCTGCCATGAAACACAAAGCCTGTTCTTCGAAGGTCATTTGAACCCGGCCGGCGGAAAGTCGAACCATGGATTCGGGCATTAAGATTCTTGCAGTGGCAATCATTCGCGCCATGTCCCAGCTTGGGACTTTGGGCTGATCTTCCATCGGAGTTCCGGCTACCGCTATTAATGCGTTTACTGGTACTGATTCCGGGTGCGGATCTAAATTCGAAAGGGTATAGAGAAGCCCGATCCGGTCTTCATGGGTTTCACCCATCCCGATTATTCCACCCGAGCACACTGAAATATTGTTATCCTGTACTTTTTTGATGGTATCCAGGCGATCATCGTACGTACGTGTGGTGATGATCTTTTTGTAGAAATCCTCACTGGAATCGAGATTGTGGTTGTAAGCGTAGAGCCCGGCTTCTTTGAGTTGAGCGGCCTGCTCGTCGGTAAGCATCCCCAGAGTGGCGCAAACTTCCAGCCCCAAATCTGCAACTCCCGAGACGACATCTAATACTTCATCAAAATCTTTGTTCTGCCGGGCGCTTCTCCAGGCGGCTCCCATACAAAAACGTGTGCTGCCGGCTGCCTTTGCTCGTTCAGCGGCAGCTAAAATCATTTCCTTAGGCATCAGTTTCTCACTGTTGATGCCGGTATTGTATCTGGCTGATTGAGGACAGTAAGCACAATCTTCAGAACAGCCTCCGGTCTTAATAGAAAGGAGAGTGCAAACCTGCACTTCCCCTGTTTCGTGATATTCGCGATGGACGGTGGCGGCTCTGTAAATCAACTCCATAAGCGGAGTATTATAAATTTCGCTGATTTCTTCGTTGGTCCAGTTATGACGAATATCTGCAGACATAAAAGCTTGTTTAGATGACTTAATTTTTTGAAAGTACCATGAATCCTGTCAAATGCCAATATGATTCTGTTGATTCAAATACCTGCTTTGTATTAATATCCAGCAGAACACTAACGAACAGGGATCATCATCGAAACACGAAGAGAATTTTTAAAAAAATCGGCGATATTCGCTGCAGGAGCTACAACTTTACCACTACTAAACACTTCATGTGCTTCCGCGAAATCACCATCAACGAATGAAATCGGAGTCCAGCTATGGTCCGTAAGAGGGCCTCTGGAGGAAAACTTTAAGGGAACCATTAACCAGATTGGTGAATTTGGCTTTGATTATGTGGAAGGGTACGGGTTGAGTCCCGCACAAAATCTACACGGAGGCATCAGTCCCAAAGAATATTTCGATACCGTGAAATCAGCCGGGATGAGAATTGCTTCCTGTCACAGTAGTCTCTTCAACCCCGAAGAGGCACCTTCAGTGATTGAAGCAGCACTGCAGTTAGAAACCGATTGGGTGAATATTGCGTGGATAAGCGAAGAGCAAAGAACGGATTATTACGGTCTTGCAGAAAACCTGAACCGAATAGGGGAACAATTTAAAGAAGCCGGTATCGGTTTCGGGTATCATAATCATGATTTTGAATTTTTTGAGACTGAGGAAGGAGAGATTCCGCAAGAGATCATGATCAATAACACAGATCCTGAGTTTGTCCATTTTCAGGCGGATTTGTACTGGTTTGCCAAGGCAGGAGTCGATCCGTTGGAATACATAGAAAAGTATCCTGGCAGATTTTGTTCCTATCATATTAAAGATGCGAATGAAGCGCTTGATCAAACCACTGTGGGAACAGGTATTATTGATTTCAAAGCTATACTTAGTAAGAACGAGCGAGCAGGTATCCAGTACGTTTTTGTAGAAGATGAGCGAACTGAAACCCCGCTCGAGAATGTGAAAAAAGGCTATGAGTACCTCAAAAATCTCGATTTTTAATCAATAAAAGATCATAGGATTTTTCTAAGTAACAGATGTTTTGATCGTTTTCTAATGTTTGTTAAATTCTTCTAATCGACTAGTTGATTGAAAGCAGATAAATCCTTACGATACAATATCAGTACTCACATTCCTTAGCACTCCTTTTGCACATGAATATATTAGTTGTTGAAGATGATCCTTCAGTAAGAACGCTGGTTAAAGCAGTTCTTGAACACAATGGCAACACCGTTTCTACGGAAGACACGGTTCTTACTGGTGAAAAAGCTGCAGTAGAAGGTAATTTTGATATGATTATCCTTGACTTAGGTTTACCGGATGGAGATGGGTATGAGCTATGCAAGAACATAAGAGACAAGAACGTAACTACCCCGGTTTTGATTCTCTCCGGTGAGCAGGAAGCCGATGTTAAGGTGAAATGTCTTCGAGTGGGAGCAGATGATTATCTTACAAAACCATTTAATACAGAGGAACTGATTGCGCGCCTTGAGGCTATCCAACGTAGAACAGAAGCATCCGGGGATCAAATTCTTGTTTGTGGCGAACTGAAAGTGGATTTGTTAAAGCGAGAGTTTATGATCAACACGGAAAAGGTTCAGCTTACTAATAACGAATTCAATCTATTGGTGTACTTCATTCGGAATAAGAATAAAGTCATTACGCAGGAGGAATTAGCTGAAAAGGTGTGGGATATCCATTTTGACACCCAAACTAATTACATCAATGTGTATATCAGCTATTTGAGAAAGAAAATTCGGGAACACACGGATGTGGATTACATAGAGACCATTCGGAAGAAAGGGTTCACTTTTCGCTGTGAATGATCTTGATCACATGATTTTGAGGCTGCATCTCCCGGACGCAGCCTTTTTTGTTTAAGATGGAATTAAAACTATATACTGAGTTAACCAATTACCTGAAGGACTTCATTCTCGAAGAGCGCCTGACCAGGATTAATGAAGTGCTCGAAGACCGTACGAACCACATCACCATCGTACTGGAAGATCTTCATAAAGCACACAATGCAAATGCTGTTCTGAGGAGTTGTGATGGTTTTGGTATACAGGATGTACACATCATTGAAAACAAAAATGAGTTTGATGAAGCAGGAACGGTCTCAATCGGGGCTCATAACTGGTTGAGCCTTCATCGGTACAATCAGCCTGAAACAGAGAATGTTAATGCCTGCTTCTCTCATTTAAGAGAAGAGGGCTACCAGGTAATAGCGACGACTCCTCATGAAAGGGACTCAAACATTCATGAGCTGGATATAACTCAGAAAACGGCACTAGTTTTTGGAACCGAGTTGGAGGGGGTGAGCGAAGAGGTAAAGTCACAAGCAGATGGCTTTGTGAAAATCCCGATGTATGGTTTTAGTGAGAGCTTCAATATTTCGGTAAGCGCAGCGATTTGTATGTATGAGCTTAATAAGAAACTGAGGTCTTCAGAGATATCCTGGGGGCTTAGTGAGTCTTATAAAACCAGGCTTAGATACGAATGGATAAAAAAAACGATAAAAGCGGGAGATCAGCTAGTAGAACGATATTTAGATGAGATTCAAAAAAATCGTTTATCCGAATAAAAATGTCTGTAAAGAACTAGTCCATAGACTTTGTATTCGTCTCTGAAATCCTTTTAAACATTAAATACTCCTCAGGAGAGGTATCCGCGAACAGATAATAAAGCGGGTCAACATATTGTCCGTTTAAACGGATTTCGTAATGAATGTGTGGCCCTTCAGCCAAACCAGATTCCCCGGCTTTACCGATTAACTGTCCACGTTTTACTTCAGTCCCGCTTCTGATTCCATCTTCATAGGCAGAAAGATGGGCATATAAGGTTTCGTAACCATATCCATGATCGATGATAATAATCCTGCCTAGCGTACCCTGCCTGCCGGCATATTTGATGGTTCCATCACCAGTGGCGTAAACCGGGGCCCCTATATCAGCACGGAAATCAAGTCCGTTATGCGGCTTATTATAACCTAGTATGGGGTGGTATCTCATCCCAAAACCACTCAAAAGTATTCCGCTGCCGGGTTTTATAGCCGGGATATGGCGCATCTTTTCTTTGTTGTTATTGTATTGATGCCTGAGCTCTTCGAAACTTAAATCCTGGATGCCTATCCTTCTCTCAATATTATCTATCCGTTCAGAAGTCCATCGAAGTAAATCAGCTGTTGATTGGCTGTAAATATCAAATTCGGCGTAGGGATCAGCACCTCCCACACCTGCCTGACGTTCGTCAAGACTAATGGGATCCAGTCCCAAAACAGAACGATATACCTCGTTATCTCGTGCAGCTATTTCATTTAATTGGCCGTCAATTTGTATAAGTGCAGAACGAGTTTCTTCCAGTTGACTAACCAAAGCTTCATTTTCTGCCTGAAGGGCGAGCTCGGTAGGGGTTCCGATTTTGGTAGAAAGGATAATAATACCTAAACCGGCAATTACTACTCCGTTTAGAATCCAAATGGCGAGGTTATAGATAATTTGTTCACGGCGTTTATACTCAATTGGTATAAATTCACAAGTATCCTCGTCGTAGTAGTAGTGATTTTTTAAAGACATTGCCGAATTAGTTCCAACCTTGAAAATATAAGGAGTACACGCTCTTAAAACAAAAGAGGGACTTCGCCAGAAGTTGTTACTCTATGTCTCCTTCGAAATATTCGATCGCACGTTTCATCGTATCTTCTTTTCCTTTGGATTTAGCTGCGATACTATTCTGAATACGATTTTGAAACGCCTGAGCCGCATCGTACCCATAGTGCTTAAGCAGGTGATTCATCGCAATTACTTCCGCGATTACGGTGATGTTTTTTCCAGGGGTAATAGGGAGTTGTATAAATGGAACTTCAACGTCCAGTAAATTTACAGTGTCATGATCCAGTCCCGTTCGGTTCACTTCAAGATTATCCTCCCAAAGGGTTAATTCCATAACCACTTCAAGCCTTTTTTGGTATCGAACAGATCGGATTCCAAACATTTTCATTACATCTACAATCCCAAGTCCCCTGATTTCCATGAAATGTTTACTCATTTCAGTCGCAGACCCCATCAAGACGCTACTTTTTTTGGTAAGCATTACCACATCATCTGCTACAAGGCGGTGTCCACGCTCAACTAAATCCAACGCGACTTCGCTTTTTCCAATTCCGGATCTACCTACAATCAGAATTCCGATCCCATATACATCAACCATAGCACCATGAACCACCGTTTGTAAAGCAAATTGATCGTCCAGGAAATCCCGCAATAAGTACATGAAGCGGGTGGTTTCATAGGGTGTTGAATACACCGGTATGCCTGCTTCCTCAGCCATTACCAGTAGGTAATCAGGTAACTGGTTTCCGTCCGTTAAGAATATGACCGGGATCTGGAACTGCATAAGATTTCGGAATGCCGAGATCTGTTTATTCTTGCTCAAATTCTCCAGGAACTGGGTCTCTGTATTCCCAATGATTTGAATTCGCTGATAGGTATACAACTTCACATAGCCTGCCAGGGCGAGGCCGGGACGATGTAGTTCTGGCTCCCGTACGTACCTGTTATTACAGCAATCTGCAGCAGCACATGCCACCAGGTTGATATTTACCCGATCCCTTAAATTTTCGACGATGTACTGAACCGTAATTTTTTCCTTTATAGGGATCGGGGGTTGGGAAGTAAAAGGCATGTATTAGTGAGCGAATTTTTTTTGTTTGTATCGTTTCAATTGCCGGGCCAGATTGTCAACAGCGCTGGAAATAGCTTGCTCATATTTTTCCGCTTTTTCTTCAGCAGAGAGTGTCTTATTGGGTATTTTGATATGAATTTCAGCCTTTTGAGGGCTTTTGTTGGAGGCTGATGGTTCAAGCACGATGGTGCAACTTACTATGCGATCGAAGTATTGGGTCAGTTTCTGGACCGCATCATTTGCGTACTCTTTTAGGTTATCGCTTGCATCGAAATGTCGGGCTGTAAATTTAACAGTCATGATTTCCTCCTTAGTTTTTTGCTCTTGGATGTGCTTGTTCGTAAACATTTTTAAGCCGTTCCACACTGGTGTGTGTATAAATCTGGGTTGCAGCCAAATTAGCGTGGCCTAAAAACTCTTTGATAATTCGTATATCAGCTCCGTTATTCAACATGTGTGTGGCAAAACTATGCCTCAAAACATGCGGGGATTTCTGGGTGACTTCACTGTGTGCTTTAAGATATCTTTCTACCATGTATCTCACAGTTCGGTCATAAATTCTTTGTCCGCCTGCAGCCAGGAATAACGCCTTCCTTGCATCAGAATCAGTTCGCTCCCCATAGAGCTGAATCCGCTGCTTCAAAAACTTCTTAATAATTCCTATGGCGGTATTTCCTAATGGGATTACTCGTTGTTTATTTCCTTTCCCAAGAACTGAAATCTGCCCGGAGCGGATGTCTACGTCTGTGATATTCAATCCTACCAGTTCACTAACCCGAATACCGGTGCCATAAAATACTTCCAGAATAGCTCTTTCTTGTAAACCACGGGTGGTGGAGATGTCAACAGAATCCAGTAATCGTTCTAGATCCTCCGGAGTCACTGTTTTTGGAAGTGTTTTATCCTTCTTAGGTACCACTAAAAGATGTGCCGGATTCTTCTCAATATAGCCCCGTTTAAAACAGTATTTAAAAAAGGAGCGAAGTGCAGCTACTTTTCGTGAGATGGAGCTTTTTGCCATTCCTTCGTCGGATAAATCCCCCAACCATAGCCTAATGGTAAGGCGATTTATTTGATTTGTATCCAAATTTTCTTCAGAAACGTCCAAATGATGTGCACAAAATGACTGAAAGGAAGTAAGGTCGTTTTTATAGGACGTAATAGTATGGGGTGAAGCGTTTCTTTCTACCTGCAAATATCTAAGGTATTTTTCAATCAGCATTTTCATCTGATGAAATATGTTCATCTGTCACATAAAATGAAACAATGCATTATGTGTTTTTGATGAATTAAACTGAGCGTCCTTTCCAGCTGGATTTTAACCCAAAAATCCGGTTGACCAGACATTTCAACCCCAGTATTTGAAACCAAACAACCGAAAAAGCATGCAGAAAAGCCGTTATCCAATTCCAGCGAAACCAGAGATTTAACATTAGCCGTTGAAAAATGTATATACCTATCACTGCCGCTGATAACATAACGATGGTCTGCTCACTGAAAAGAATGCCATTAATGAGCGTGTAAATTGGAAATAGAAAAAAAAGAGCATGCAAAACCGCCATGAAAAGAAACTCGAAAAGGTTTCCAAACCCTGATAAAAAATTCTTTTGAAAACCTTGCCAAATTTCAGAGCCGGACGAGTACATTCGGCAGTAAACAGAATCTATTCCATTCATCATTGAAAGAGAAAGGGCTTGGCTTTTTATGATTCTTGCGAGTTCCATGTCTTCGACTACCTGTTTTTTTACGGATTCATGTCCGCCAATTTTTTTATATGCAGATTTTGTAAAAGCAAAAAATTGCCCACACGCAGCTGTAAATTTTTGATTCAATTGGGTACGGAGAAAGCCTGGCATCCATCTTGGCGATCTTTCGACATAAATAGTGGGGAGCAGAGTTAATAGCGAGAAATAAACCGTAGGTACAATTAATCGTTCAAAAAAAGATTCTACCTGTTGCTGAGGCCAAATGGTTAGAGAATCTAAGGACTGCATCCTCGTAACACTCTTAGAAATTATATCATGTTCCATCCACACATCGGAATCCACAAAAACAAAAATCTCACCTGATGCTTCTTTTGAAAGTTGATGACATGCCCAGGGTTTTCCGAGCCAGTCATCTGGTTTGGGCTTTCCGTCGATTATCTTCAAAGTTGAGTATGTATTAGCAAGCCTTTGGAGGATTTCAAGGGTTCTATCTTCCGAATTATCATCCAGCACGATTACTTCAAAATCAGAATAGTCTTGATTTACCAAACTTGTAATGCATCTTTCAATAACGGCCTCCTCATTTCTTGCAGGGACACAAATGCTTACCTTAGGGCAATTCGAAGAGTTTTCTGGTTTTATCGAGTGGATAGACTTGAACTCAAAACGATTCCTGATAAGAACCAATGAGGTTAAAAACATAAAAATAAGTGCACTGATCAGGATATATACCATACTGAACGAAAAGTAAGCTTCTCTGGGTTTGAGACCACCATTACAACCGTATTTTTTGGCATGAACATTTCCACAAATATTGAAGATGAATACATCGATCTGGAAAAACCTGAAAAAGGATACGAGTGGTGGTATTTCGATGCTATTTCTGCAGATAAAAAATGGTCGTTAGTAATAATTTTTTACCAGGGTAATCCATTTTCCACGAACTATTTAGAGGGGAAGTACTTGGATAAACCGGATGAATATCCCGCCTTGAGTATTTCAGTTTATAAGAATGGAAAAGCCGAATATTACAGTTTTCAGGAGTTTCCAAAGTCCAAGTTTATGTGGGAGGGTGAGGATGATATTTACTGTTCGGTAGGAGGGTGTGCGTTCCAACGAAGGGTTTTGGCTGATACCGTAGAATATGAACTGAACCTGAATCAAACACTGGATTCTTCACATTCTATTACCGGGAAATTGAAATTTATCGGAGACCGGGTTTCGAAAAAACTGATTTCAACACAGTCAAAACAGGAAAAACACTTCTGGAATCTGATTCATCCGCGATGTAAAGTGGTTGGTTCTTTTAAGATTGTGGGCAAAACTGACACGTATCATGTGGGATTTCATGGTGATGGATACCACGATCATAACACCGGGCATGAGCCCATGAGCGAGAGTTTTAAAGATTGGTACTGGGGCAGATTCCATTTTCCAAAATACAGCATCGTCTATTACATCATGAATGGCTATGACTCCAAACAGCACAAGGCATGGCTAATATCCCGGGATAATCAAGAATTGGCGGGTTTTTTTGATAAGATTGATTTGTCCGTTCTGAAGAAAAACAGGCTTGGTTTGGAGAGTTATCGCGAGATCAGGCTAAGCGGTCTATTAGGAAACCTGGAAATTAAAAACTCAAAGGTGATAGATAACGGCCCATTTTATCAACGTTACCTATCTGAAGCGACATTCAGTGATGTTTCAGGATCCCAAAGACAGATAGGGATTTCAGAATATATCCATCCAAAAAGGATTGAAATGGAGAAGTACTGGTGGATGGTCAGAATGAGGCTCAGATATCTCCGTGAAAAACCACATTGGGTGCAAAAGTGGAAAATGTTTTATGAATGGACGTGGTAAAGCTGGTTGGATAAGTCCACTAATTCCTGATCCAGAATAGATTTTAATTTTTCAGTTAATTTATTTTTATCCAGTGAGTTATCAAGATTAACTGATTCTCCAACTGAAATGTATAAATCTGGTTTACTGTTTTTTGTTTGATCAATGTGAATGGCAATTGGGACAAAGTCTATATCCTCCATTTGCTGATAAAGCCATCCTAATCCGCGCATGAACTCGGAAGTTCTACCTGTGACAGGAACGATCTTTCCCTCAGGAAAGATAAACAAGCAGGATCGATCGCGTTTCATACTTTCAACGGCATACCTTAAAGACCGGATTGCGGATTTAGGATTTTTGAGGTTAATAGAAAAAGCCCCGATTCTTGAAAAAAAGCCGTATTCCTTCATTTGAATATCTTCCATGATAGCCCGGGCTTTTTGTTTGAAGAACCGTTCGTTTAAATAGAGTGGAATTAATCCATCCCACCAGTAATTATGATTCAGGTAGTAAACAGTCCTGCTATCCTTTCCAGGAAGATATTTTTGTTTCAAAATTACCTTTCTGAACCTGAAAAGCATCAGGAAGCGGGTATACCAGTAAAAAAAAGTGATATGTAGCCAGGATTCTCTGGCCGGAATAAAATCCAAAGCTTTTTATGGTGATGATAGGGTTCGTCGATGTATCTTCCAATCATGAAAAAGCACCGTGGAAAGCCAATCATTCCCATTTCTGACCAACGTATTGAAGAATACGCCGAGGATCACTCGATAAAGGATTCTGAAGAACTCAGAATTCTCATAGAATCCAGTGACGAAGCATTGGAATACATTGATATGTTGAGTGGATCCACAGTAGGAGGGTTGCTCCAAATGCTCATTAAACTAACAGGTTCTAAAAAAATACTTGAAATTGGCACGTTTACCGGATATTCAGCTATTAAGATGGCCGAAGCTCTTCCTGAGGATGGGCTGGTCTACACCCTGGAAATGAATAAAAAATACCAGGACTTAGCGGCCGGACACTTTGAAAAATCTGCTCAACGGGAAAAAATCAAATTAATCAGGGGCAACGCCCAAAAAACGATTGATTTGATTGAAGGGGAATTTGACCTGATTTACCTGGACGGGGACAAGCTCAGGTATCAATTCTATGTGGATAAAGTCTTACCTAAACTTAGAAAAGGCGGCCTGATTGTAGCTGACAATGTGCTTTGGGATGGAACTGTTCTGCAACCGGAAGATCATAAGGCGCAGGCTATTGCAGAATTTAACCGATCTATGATCAAAGATCCTCGTGTTGAAGTAGTTCTCTTACCTGTTCGGGATGGAGTGAGTTTAATCAGGAAGGTCTGAGGTTGCTTCAGCTTTTTCAGAAGTCAACCCAAATAACCGATAGAAGGGGCAAAAACTGACGGCACTTGTGAAGGCTATGATTACAGCTACTGCGGCCAGTACAATTGCTAATGTACCGGAAATAACACCCGTTAAGTATAACACTCCAACTAAAACTGCAAATAAAAGCCTGATTGCCCTGTCTAAGATTCCAACATTATTTTTATTCATACTCACTGCCAAAATTTTCAATCATAATATGCTTAAAAGCGCCAGTCTAATCCAGCCCCAAAACCATAATGATTATGAATGCTCGAACTCAAAGAAAATTGTTCATTAAGTAAGAATTCTAAGCCAATTTCGAATTCTGTATCAAACTGGTAATCAGATGAATTAAATAAGAACTCACCGCTTTTGTTCCCAAATTGATATTCTCCATGACTGTTCAACATTAATCTTTGAGTGAGTGGTATATGAGAGTCGAATCCAAATTGAGGATTCAGTTTAGAATTTAACTGGAAATCAATATCAAGGATGTACAACAATAAGTGACGTAAACCAATAACACCTGTGAATTCATCGAGCTCAAATTCATTGTCTGAGTGGCTTTCAGTATACATACCAGCATACCATCTGGTAAAATCACCGATAAATCGTTCGTAATCTAGCTGAGCTTCAAATTCGTTATTTAATCCATATTCCAGGAGTCCATTTACCTGGCCATAGGTATTAGAATGTGTTAGATCAATTACTCCATAATGGCTCGCCACTGAAAAAGTAGCCCAAGTAAACCACGTTTTATCGTGGTTGTAAAGAGTGGCAACCGGATAGGGAGCCAGCCGTTCATCACGCTGACTGTCTTCATAACTGAATACGCGCGTCATTCCCGCCATCATATGATATAGAAGATGACAATGGAACAACCAGTCTTTTTCTTCATTGGCTTCAAATTCAATCGTAACCCGACTCATCGGCGGGACGTCGACGGTATGCATCAGGGGAGATCTTTCACCTTGTCCGTTTAACACGCGAAAGAAATGGCCGTGGAGATGCATAGGATGATGCATCATGGTGGTATTATTCAATGTAACCTGTACAATCTCTCCCTTTTTGATGAGAATGCTTTCTGATCCGGAGAGTGTCTCGCCATTTATACTCCATACGTAACGCCACATATTGCCTGTAAGGTTGAAAACCAGCGAACGAATGGAGTCAGCCGAATGAATAACCGTTGATTCCTTAGCGCGGATTTTTGAGAAGTCATAGTCCACATTCCACATGTTCATAGGAGTAGTCGGATTCATAGAATGCATGGTATGATCCTCCATATTGGAATCCATAGTACCAGTCATTTCCTGATGATTGTGATGATCCATTTCATCCGCTGTATGGTCGTTGTGATCCATTGGCATCGGTTCATTCTTCATTTCCATATTGTGATGGGCATGCGGATCGAAATCAGGATTAACAGACATGATGCCGTCTTCTTCTGCTTTAAGGCTCATATCATGATCGTCCATGGAATGCATTTGAGCCATTCTTTTACCAAGGGCCTGATAATCAGGTTTGGCAATGTCAGAGGCCATCATGCGTTCACCTTTTCCTAAAAAAGCGCTCGCCGAACCCGTTATATCCTGAGCGGTAGCGCGGAACTCCAGCGATTTACCTTCTTGTATGGTTACTATGAAATCGTAGGTTTCTGCAAGGCCGATTAATACTTTTTCTGTATGAAAGGGCTCGATGTCAATTCCATCAACAGATACAACATTCAGATGTCCCCCCGCTAATTGTAACCAGAAATAAGTGGATGCCCCTGCATTTATAACCCTGACACGGACTCTTTCGCCGGGTTTAAAGTGCGGATATTCAATTTCCTGTTTGCCGTTCAGGAGAAATGCATCGTATGGAATATCGGAAATATGCATGCCCGGCATTTTCATTTTCCACATTTCGAATTGAGAGGAGAAAGTCCCCGACCTGATCGACTCGAGTAAAGAAGGAGCGTTGCCAATTTCCACTCCATACCATTCGTTATGCCGCTTAAGATTTTTCATGATCCTTGCCGGGTTATCATCGGTCCAGTCTGAGATCACCAGCACAAGGTCATGATCGTACTCGAGGCTTTGCTCGATAGGATCAACAATAATGCTCCCATACACTCCGACTTGTTCCTGGAAACCGGTATGTGAGTGATACCAATAGGTGCCTGACTGGATCAATGGAAAATCATACTGAAAGGTTGTCCCTGGTTTTATAGGAGGAGTGGTGAGATAAGGAACGCCATCCATATAGTTTGGAAGAAGTAAGCCGTGCCAGTGAACGGATGTTTCCATCATCAAATCATTTTTTACACGAATTACCGCATGTTTACCTTCCTGAAAGCGAAGAGTAGGACCCGGGATTCGACCATTATAGGCCATTGCCATTCGCGTTTTCCCTGTTATGTTAACTTCGATCTCGCTAACAGTGAGATGGTAAATGATACTATCTCCCTTAATCTCGGGAATAAGCTCCTGGGCAAAGATAGGTTGGGTGCAGAATAAAAGAACTACAAAGAAGAATGACTTCATGTTGATAATGAAAGAATGTATTAATTGAATGAACTATTTAGCGAAGGTGGGAGAGTGGCTAAATCAGGAGGGATTCGAATTCAATAAATAAATCGGGAGGGGAAGGGTAGATGTTGACCAAAAAGTTCGGCGACGCCGTAGGATCCTGGTCAGAAATATATTCTTCAAAATTTGCCAGGTTCCGGACAGGAGTACTCAGGGTATTTTTACTCAGAACAATTGTAAACGCGGAAGATACCCGGTTAGAATCAGAACAGTCGCAAGATGTTAACAAGACATCTGGTTCAGGTTGATGAAATTGATTCTGAGTAGAATCACAATGATCTGAATCCATATCCATACCTGACATTGCAGAATGCCCATCATCTTCATTCATCACCGATTTGGTCATAGAATGATTCATTTCCATAGACTCACAATGAGCCAGAAAGAAACAGGATGAAATGGTCGGGTAAATCAGATTTGCTACTAAAACCAGGCTTAATGCGGTTGAGATCTTCGATATGTATCTTTTTTGGATCAACTACAGAAATTAATCAATTAGCTTAACTGATTTCAATCTTAATGAGTTTCCAATTACGGAAACAGAACTAAAGCTCATGGCTAACGCAGCAATCATCGGTGATAGTAACATGCCAAAGAACGGAAACAGAAGCCCTGCTGCAACCGGAATGCCCACCGAATTGTAGATCAGTGCAAAAAACAGGTTCTGTCGGATATTTTTCATCACAGATTTGCTCAAACGAATAGCTTTGGTGATCCCGGTTATGTCTCCTTTGAGCAAGGTAATGTCTGCAGACTCTATGGCTACATCCGTCCCGGTTTCCATAGCGATTCCGATATTAGCCTGGGCTAGAGCCGGAGCATCGTTAGTCCCATCACCAGCAACGGCGACCTTCTTGCCCGCAGACTGGAGCCGTTTTACTTCTTCGATTTTATCGCCAGGGAGACATTTCGATTTGTATTCATCGATATTAAGCGAGTGGGCCACCGACTTAACAGCTTTTTCGTGGTCACCGGAAAGCATAATTACTTTAATACCCTGTTCATGTAATGTATTAATTGCACTGCCAGCCAAAGGTTTAATAGAATCAGATATCGAAAAATAGGCAACGATTTTTTCATCTATTTTTAACCAGGAAATCGTATCGTTTTCATCCTTTGAATCCACCGAGAGTGAAGAATCCACGAATGATTCACTTCCTAAACGGATCACTTTTTCTTCCATATTACCTTCGATTCCAAACCCCGGTTCGACTTCAATTTCACTAACCGGTAGAAGTTCGATTCCTTCAGAACTGGCTTTATCAAGAAAGGCTTTTGCAAGCGGATGCTCACTATGTGCATTTACGGATGCAGCGATTTGAAGAGCTTGTTCTTCTGAATAACGTTGATCAAACAGATGAACGGATTTGATGCCGGGCTTTCCTTCAGTGACAGTCCCGGTTTTATCAACAATCAATACATCCACTTTTGAAAGTTCTTCCAGCTTCTCCGCATTTTTAATCAGTACTCCGTGTTGAGCTCCTTTTCCCATTCCCACCATTACCGACATTGGCGTGGCAAGTCCCAGGGCACATGGGCAGGCAATGATCAACACAGCAATTGCATTTACAAGCCCATAAACAACAGAAGGTTCCGGGCCCAATAACCACCATAAACCAAACGTGATTACCGAAATGAGGATTACTGTAGGAACAAAATAACCCGATATTCGGTCCGCAAGGTTCTGAATAGGGGCTCTACTTGAACTCGCTCTCTTCACCATTTCAATGATCTGCGCAAGTAGAGTCTCCTCACCAACTTTTTTAGCAATCATCTCAAAACTTGTGGTTGTATTGATGGTTCCTCCAATAACCAGGTCGCTTTCTTTTTTTGCGATAGGCATTGATTCACCGGTAATTGCAGATTCATCGATAAATGCAGTGCCTTTTTGGATGATTCCATCCACAGGGACTTTATCTCCGGGCTTGATCAACAATCGATCATTGATTCCAATTTGATCGGCAGTAATAAACTCCATCAAACCGGAATCTGATAATCGGACAGCGGAAGTAGGGGTTAACTCCAAAAGCGCCTTTATGGAAGAATTTGTTTGAGCATGAGCTTTGGCTTCTAACACCTGCCCGACCAGGACCAGGGTGAGGATTACCACGGCAGTTTCGAAGTACAGAAATACGTGTCCATGTGCATTTTTGAATTCAGCAGGGAACAAATCGGGCAGGATCAATGCAATGGTACTGAATATCCAGGCAATCCCTGCTCCGACCCCAATCAGCGTAAACATATTCAAATTCCATGTTCTCAAAGACCGCCAGGCCCGTTCAAAAAACATCCATGTGCTATAGAATACCACGGGAATCGTCAGAAAGAACTGGAGCCAGTTCCAGATCGAAATGTCTAGAAGTGTATACAATGGGTTACCTGGAATCATCTCGGACATTGCGATGATAAAAACCGGAACAGTGAAAGTAATGCTCACCCATAATTTCTTCTTTAACCGGTCATAATTTGCTTTTTCGGCGTCTTCCAAAGAACCAGAGACCTCGGGCACTAAATCCATACCACAAACCGGGCAATCACCAGGTTTGTCATACATTTTATCTCCTTCGCAATGCATAGGGCAGTAGTACTTCCCGGTTTTAGCTTCTTCCTGGATGGGATCTTTTTCTATGGGCTCATCATTTGCATTCCTGATGGAATAATGACCTCCGTCGTCTTTTAAGGCTTTTTGAAGATTCTCCAGCTCAATCTCTTTCGAAGAACCAACAATAGCCTCAGCGTTTTCTAAATCAACTTCGACGCTATCTACTCCATCTACCTGGGTGAGCAATTTCTCTACATGTGACCGGCAGCCATTGCACGACATACCGTCTATCTTATATGTCTGTTCCATAGTTTTCTAATTAGCTTCTGGAACATCGTTAGAAACTGAACATAATTCTGTATGGAATTGTACAGAAAGTGTGTAAGATTTTTAATCAGAGTGAATCGATGGATTTTCGGGGTTTATCCATCAGTTTTCTGAATTCGGTAGGAGTGAGTCCGGTTTCCGCCTTAAATTGATTGGATAAGTATTGAGAACTGCTGTATCCAAGTTCCCAGGCAATTTCGGAGATGGTTTTCTCGCCGTAAACCAGTAACTCTTTCACTCGTTCAATGCGCTGCAGGATGACATACTTCTCAATAGTTCTGCCCTCAACTTTAGAGAATAGGGAACTTAAATAGGAATAGCTTTTACCTAAATCTCTTTCCAGAAACGAAGAAATATTCATTTGTTCAATCTCACTAGCCTCGTGATGTACATACCGGATTACCATCGTCTTTATGAGATTGATCAGCCTGGAATGATCGTCATCAATAAGCTCGAACCCTTCCTCTAATAAATGATCAGCAATCTTTTTAAGATCGATGGGTTGCTCGGATTCTATATAGGCCTTGCCAAGCTCAAGTGAAATGACTGTGAACCCAAGATTATCCAGCACTTCAGAAACCACCTTCAGGCAGCGCCCACAGACCATGTTTTTGATATGAAGTTCAGCATGATGCATGCTGAAGTATACGCATTGAATATCAAATTCGGATTGCAGGTGCATTAAGATTCGGCTAGATTCGAAAAAAATCTCTTCTATGAAATCACTTTCCCTTTTTTCTTTCTTTTTGATGATTGGATCATCGATTATTTATGCTCAAAACGACGCTGTGTCTTATCCTCCAGAGTTTGATGAAGAATTCCCGATCTATGAAAAGGCGTTGGGGGATTTCCATCGGCCCATTTCATCAAACGATGAATTGGCTCAACGATATTTTGACCAGGGCTTCCAGATGATGTACGCGTTTACCAAAGAAGATGCGGCTCGTTCCTTTCGTGAAGCCTGGAAAAATGATCCAAATTGTGCGATTTGTTACTGGGGTGAAGCATGGGCGTGGGGATCATACCTGAATGGGAAAATGCGAGCTTCCGAATCACCAAGAGCGTATGCTGCCATTCAGAAGGCATTGGAACTAGCCAGCGACGGCCACGCTTCAGAAAAAGAAAAGGATTTCATAGAAACGATGGCAGTTCGATATGCTTCAGAATATGATGTTGATGAACAAACGGTTCGCGACACCTTATACGCTGAAGCAGCTTCGGGATTATATGCAAAATATCCTGACGATTTGGATGCAGGGACCTTTTATGGGGAAGCCTTGTTTTTACTTGAGCCCCGGAGAGGGTATCGGGATATTAATGATCCTGATTTGATTAAAATTCATGAGGTGTTGGAGGACGTACTTTCGAAAGACATCAAACATCCGGGAGCCTGTCATTTATACATCCATGCTACAGAATCGACTTCGGAGCCTGGAAAAGCAGAGGCCTGCTCAGAATATATCGGGACTTCGATTCCCGGTGCCAGTCATATTAATCACATGCCGTCTCACACATGGAATGAAATTGGCCGTTGGGGAGACGCCGTTCGGGCTAATATTATGGCCTGGCATTCCGATCAAAAAGCAGCTGTAGGAGAGGGTTTTGCCATTTATCCGAGCCATAATCTGCATATGCTGGCATTTGCTGCTTCTATGGATGGTCAGAGCGGCGTGGCGACCCAGGCTGGCAGGGATTACACTAAACTGACCGGAAACCACATGTATGAAGTCATGACACTGATTCGTTTCGGTCGGTTTGATGAGGTGTTCAGGGCGAGGAAAACACAGGATTCCGGGGTGCCAGCTGGAGTTTGGGAGTTTTCCCTGGGATATGCTTTTGCTAAAACAGGGGATTTAGATTCAGCAAAAGTGCATTTGAAAACACTCAGCGAAATGGCAGAAACTTCCACAGCACGATTTCGTTTTCATCCTGCCGATAAACTGCTGGGTACCTTATCAGGTATTTTGAAAGGAGAAATTTTCTGGATGGAAGGTGATATGAATGCAGCTATTGATGCTTTTGAAGAAGCGGTCCGCGTGGAAGATACCCTTGATTACGACGAGCCTGAACCCATCGTTTTTGCTGCAAGACACTGGTTGGGAGCTGCTTACTTAGAAATCGAAGACTACGAAAAGGCCGAAGAAGTCTACCGGGTGGAATTGGAAGACCATCCCAATAACGGATGGTCTTATTTTGGGTTGCTTCAAGCACTGGCGGGTCGGGGAATCGAAGATCCTGAACTCCAGGCTAAATTTGATGCCAGCTGGGCCAGATCAGACACCTGGATTAGGGGGAGTAAATTCTGACCCTATTTTACCAACATCATTTGCCTCGTAATAACTCCTAGTTCTGAGGAAAGTCGATACATATACATTCCCGAAGGTAGGTCAGAGGCATCAAAACTTACCGAATGCTGACCAGCGCCATAGACTTGATTGGCTAGCACCTCTACAGGTCTTCCCAGGACATCAAAAACGGTTAAAGTAATATGACTTGCAGACGGAAGATCAAAGGAGATGCTGGTTTCCGGATTGAATGGGTTCGGATAATTCTGAAGTAAGTTGTAAGAAAACGGGGTTCCGGCAATTTCCTCATTAGAAGTTTCCTGCACGTAGGTATACACAATAATAGGATCGCTTTCTCCCCGGTTATTGGGGATCAAAAATATTTTTGAACCATCCGGTGAGATGGCGATATCCCTTAAACGTCCATTTTGCTCCTGATCCTCCCCAAAAAAGCTTCTGGGATTAGGATTTTCAACAGTAGGCTCAACCAAAGCATCGCCACTTTCGGTGAGTTTCAATTGATATACTTCCTGATCGGAAACATCCCCATTCTTTAATGTAACGACCAATAAACTGTTGGTCCATTCGGGTATGGTAGGACTGTCATAATAAATTCCATCAGAAGGAGCTACGGTTGGCCATGATAGAAACCCACCTGTTGGTGCTGATTCAGCTCCCCATGAAAAAAGCGGTTCAATTAATGCATCGTCTGCTATCTGAGGGTGAGCAGTATATGAATTCACAAAATCCGTCTCACCATCAATATTTCCATCATGGTACCCATGTACATTGGCCCATCCATAATTCATCCCGGCATAAAGCACATTTACCTCGTCATCAGTAGTATGGCCATGTTCGATATTATAAACCAAACCGACATTTGGATTATATGCGAGTCCCTGGGGATTACGATGACCCCGAGTGAAGAATGAGTTTCCCGAAATGGGATTGTCTTCCGGAATGCTTCCATCCATATAAACCCGATGAATCTTTCCATTTACCGTATTTACATTTTGTGTTTGAAGAATGGGATTTGGAAAACTTTCATCATAGCAACCGGGATCATTGTCTGCTAAATCTCCATACGAGAAGTACAGGTAGTTCTTTCCATTTTGCTTTACTGCAAGCATTCTTCCGCCCCAGTGTTCCAATCCATTAGGGAGATCCGTAACGATATCATTTCCTTCAATAATTGATTCAGAACCGGCATCCCAAAGTAATCTCCGTATTTTAAATTTGGTTTCCGGGGTCTCCATGGTTCCCTGGTTAGATGTATAAAATAAATACACGAAAGCACTATCCGGGATCATGAAATCAGGATGGAGTGCTAAACCAAAGGTGTGAGATTCGATTCCTGTATCGCATACCGGCGATCCACCAATTGATTCACCATCGTAAAAATCAGGAGCTTCATAAATTGTTTGTTTTGTCCCAGTCTCAGGGTGAACGCGTGAAATGACACCTCGTTCTTCAGAAACCCATAGGTAATTATCAGGTCCATAGAATAGTTCCCAGGGTGAATTCAGATTAACAGGGAGTACAGAACGGGTAAATGACTGTGCATTTGCAACTGACTGGTGACCAAACAAAACCAGAAACAATAAGAGTGCTGAATATTTCATGAAATGTAGTTTAAATGACTTCAAACAAGAACAAAGAGAAGTTCATGTACTGATGAATCATATAGTTAATACTCAACAACCCGCGATAAATATAGTCACCCGGCAGTAAATTTACTAACGGATTGCTTATTCCATATGGAAGGTCAGAAGAAGAGAATGCCAGGCTACAAATGTTTCAGAAGCAAGCTATGGCATATCGGATAGATGGATTAGGAGAGTGAGTTTTAGTTGTCTGGGCTTATTGGAGTAGATAATGAAAATAAAACTAAAGCCTCAGCCATCGGGCTGATTTGGAAATCGATAAAACGGGTATGATAATGAAGTTCATCATTCTCTCTTTGTTTTGAAGTACCCAAATTAATCAGTCGTTCAATCCTTTTGGCTGTTTTAAGATCACCTGCAAAAATCGAGTTAGCGAAGGCAAATTCATTGGCAGGAATACTATAGCCTAGTAAGATTGGCCCTGAATCAATATCACCTATATCCGATTTGGAAACATCATGTCGCTCCTTAAAAGGTTGTAGTATTCCCAAATTGGTGCTGAAATTTTTCTCATAGTTTTGATAAAGCTCTTTGGCAAATTCAGTATCAAATTGAGAGATAAACATGATACTCCAGCCAAGCATAGAGCCTCTGGGTTCTTCAAAAGGTTCTCCATTTTGAGGGTTAACCATCGAGTAGAGTACCCTGGTTTCAGATTCTATGTATTTAGTTTTAACGAAATTTAGCCAATCATCGACAATTGAATCATAGGAGCTGCCAGTGTTCTTGCTATGCAAATTCAAAGATGACATTGCAACTGAATTGTCCGGGATCCAGATTGAGTATGGATAAGATTCCAGATTAAGAAAATCGCTTTCCCGATACCTCTTATATAAAGAGAAAGAGATACGATCGTTGAGCTTATTGAAAGTGGTATCACCTGATATTTGACGGTACTTACCTAGCATCAGATTTAAATGGCCCAGATAAAGCACTGAATAATCAGGGATAGTGTCTGCGTATAACTTTTTGATTTCAATGTTGTATGGATTAAAAATTGGTTCTTCAAGAGTTCTCTTGATTGCTTGTTTGATAATAGGAGTTACTCTTTCTGTATAAGATTCATCGTGTAGAGCCAAATTTGTTAATGCATAGGTGCTATATGAATAGCTAAAAAGCATCCATTCATAGCTCTCTTGTCCAAGTTGAATTATTTCGGAGTCCTGATCTAAGGGTTCATTAATGACGCGTTCGAGGTAATTGACTCTCAGGTAAATTTGTTCTTTTGATGGATACTTGAACTCCTGATTTGCAAGCAGTAAAAAAAAGATGATGAATAGTAGGATTAGCCCAAGTAAGGTATTCTTAAGATTATTTTTCATCCTCATAAATAATACTCAACGCCCCGGAAGGACATTTTGCAACCTGATCGATAATTTGCTGGCGGGTTGCTCCATCCACATTAATCCATGGGCGTTTATTAATGTCAAATACAGTGGGCAGGCCTTTTACACAATTCGCAGAATGGGTGCATTTACTGGCATCCCAGCCAACTTTAATGTCTTCTTTTGGGTAGGTTTTCATGATAATTCTTGTTGGTTTATAGCCCAAGTAAATAATTATGTAGGAGAAAGTCATTTCTTTAGTAGGAGGGGATCTGGATTTATTTTGACCGCTCTTTGTTTCTCCACTACAATTAGGGAAGAAGACTTCATTTTTGGGTTGATCTTTATCAAGGAGTTCCCTCCCCTTAACCAAGGGGAGGGCTAGGGTGGGGTCAAAATAGATAGTAATTCTTTTTACGGTTTAGAATAAAGGATAAAGTCTTGTATATCCCGATGTATCGGGAGAAGAATCGGCGATCCTTTCTCGAATTTACTTCGAGATAGCCTCAGGATTACAACTAGTTGGAGCCCAAGTTACCCAGAAATTCACTACTCATTTTTTCAATCTCTTCCTTTTTCTCAAGACTAAATTTATCGTAGGTCCGAATCAGCATCCCTAGTCGTGGATTGCTCAAAAAGAAGTTCCGGTACTTATTCATGAATCGCCAGAAAAGGGCATCCCAGGTTTGTTGCCAATCTCCCCTGGGGTAATTGCTCATTTTCATCAGATAATTGCTACCACTGATGTACGGTTTCGTAGAGAGAAGCCCGCCATCAGCAAATTGACTCATTCCATACACATTTGGGACCATTACCCAGTCATATGCATCAATAAATAGCTCCATAAACCAACGATATACTTCATCAGGATCAAATTCGCACAAAACCATGAAGTTACCCAGCACCATCAGTCGCTCGATATGATGACAATACCCCGTTTTCAATAGTTTCTTTATGGTGATATCAATAGGAGAGATGTTGGTACTTCCATCGTAAAACGAAGTCGGAATTTTTCGATCAAATCCCCAAAAATTGGTAGTTCGTTGCTGGCTTCCTTTCGCCACATACATTCCGCGTATGAATTCCCTCCAGCCAATAATTTGCCGGATAAAACCTTCCAGAGAATTCAGGGGGACTTCATTACGATCGGCAAATGTCATAGTCTGCTGAATCACCTGGGCAGGAGTAAGCAAACCAACATTAAGCATTGGTGTAAGGACGGAATGGTTTAGAAAGTGCTCACCGAAAACAATGGCATCCTCATAGGGGCCGAATTCATGAAACCGTGTTTCTAAAAACTGATCAAGCCATTGTTCGGCAGAATCGAAGGTATTAGGATAAATCGGGAAGATATCTAATGAACCCAGGTTTCTATCGTAGTGAGTATTAACATACTGCCGGGCTGCGTTATTGAATAGATCCTCCGAAGGAAATGAAATAGAAGGAGGGATTTTTGATCTGGGGTATTTCTTACGGTTATCTGAATCATAGGTCCATTTTCCGCCCTCAGGCTTACCGTCTTTATCTACCAAGAGGTTCAACCGCTTTCTTTCCTGTTGATAGAAGGAGGTCTGGAAAAACTTTTTCTTGGTCGACTTAAAAAAGGTGCTCAAATCGTAAGTGGAATTCAAAAACATAGGGGATTCATAATCCACGATGTCGATTCCGATTTCTTCACATGATTCCGATAACCTTTGCTCCAGCCAATTATCAACAGGATTGATTACGTGTACTTTCTTAATTCCCTGATGTCCAAGGTCCCGAATAACTTTCTGTATAGAATGATCCTGGCCGATGGACTCTACATAAGTCACCTTTTTCCCATTATTCTCCAGAAAGTGTTCATAAAACTTCATCGTCGCCCGGTGGTAGGCGATTTTTTGTTTGTGGAAATCGTACTGATCAAAAAAAAGTACTTCTTCGATCAGAATGAATGGAAATTCATTGTTCAGTAAAGGACTTTCTTTAAACAGTTGATGAGGGAAAAGCAGGTTAATCTCAGTCATTCTTTTTCTTATTGCGCTGGCAGCGTTCACTACAATATTTCACATGTTCCCAGTTGTTCCTCCATTTCTTACGCCAGTTAAACGGGCGTTCACAAACGGGGCATATTTTTGAAGGCAGGTAACTTTTATTCATCAAACAAAGTGGGTTGGACAAATCTTTGCGTTAGCTCTTTCTTACATTTTTTCCAAAATGCAAAGAACGATCTGAAATCACCCGTTACAGGAAACATCCAGTCTCTGGGTTCTTCAATCCCTTTATAATGTAGATTGAATGGATGCTCTTTAAAGTAAATGTCACTTGAACCTATCGACTGTTTCAGCTCTTCAAAAGAGCCAATAAATAGTTGTATTCCATCAATGTTTTTGCTCAACCCGATAATAAATTCAATGAATCGAGGAGATTTCGGGTATAACTTGAAATGATCAGGTTCCAGAAGAAGAATCCTGTTTGCATCCAGATTTGGCTTCCAGTTCGGGTCGAGATTGTAGGAATTGTAGATCAATGTCGGAAGACTTTGGTCAACCCGTAGAGGTCCAGTTTCAGGAAATTGAGTGGTCAGATCAGGGCTGCAGGTTTCCTTCAGTATACCAGGAATGTGACTCAAGGGGAGTGCTGAATATGGAACATCCAAAAATGTGTTTTTTTGGAAGCTTTCCGTGTATTTGTTAATGTTTTCCTGGTTCGCGACGTACTTTTTATTGCTGTTTGATCCACACACCCATTGCCAGCTTAATGTGTTGCTTGCCCAATCTCCATCGAGTAAATGATAATACATCCATTTAGCCGGTAAGCTCCAGTGACTCTGACCAATGTTGCATACGATGGAAGCGAGATACATTCTTACGTGATTATGCATATACCCGGTTTGGTATAACTCCGCAATGGAAGCATCGATGGCGGAAATACCTGTTGATGCTTCGACAATTGTGGTGGGGATTTGATGATTTACTACGGGTTCCTGGTAATGCCTTAAATCGGAATTGATTGCATCACCTTTTGCAATCCAAACCTGTTGCCAATAATCCCGCCAGGCTAATTCCTGCAGGAATTTTTCAATCTTAAACGGATCGTATCCTCGTCTAAGGACATTCTCCATAACTTGCTTAGTAGAAATTACTCCCCGCGAGATGTAGGGACTGAGATAGGTTACTGCTCCTGACAGGAAATTTCTTGTTTTTCCATATCTGACGGGATCGATTGAATCGACTCTTTTTTGAATACTTTCTAAATCGGTAGGAAAGTTCATTTTTGCATCAGGCTTTTAAATCGGTTGATTTCAGGGCTTCTCTTTGACTTATGCTTCGAGCTCACTCCTTCATTAACCCGTTTTCTCCATAATCGAAAAGAAGAACTCTTTAGTTTTGAACGCATGAGCTTGATGACCTCTTTTTCGGGAAGCTGGAACTGTATTTTGATAGCTTCAAATGGGGTTCGATCCTCCCAGGCCATTTCTACAATCCGATGGATATCTTCTGCATCAATTTCAGTAGCTGTTTTCATGAAATTGCGAACAACTAAAACAGGGTGAGCAATTCCAATCGAACGAAATTCTTCTATTACTGACCCCTCTCTTTCCCCTAAGATCAGGGGAGAGGACTTTGTATCCGGAATGATTATTATTAATGAGTTCCCTCCCCTTAACCAAGGGGAGGGCAAGGGTGGGGTTAAAATAAACAGGGACTCTTTTCGCGATTTAGAGTACAAGAATCAAGTTCAGCATATTTGATTAGTCATTCTGAGTGAAAGCGAAGAACCGTTGATCCTTCGGAAGTATCCTCAGGATGACGAAAAAGGAAAGGTTCAGTAGAGTTCAAACTCTAAAAGCCGGGATTCGATCGTGGAATTGTATAATTCGATGCGCTGAGAGCTTCGCAGTCCAATTTTTTTTGAAAGTGGAAGGTTTCCGGTAAACACATAGCCCCATTTTCCGGCACATTCTTTTTTGAAGAAATCGCCAATCGCCTTGTATAAAATTGGGAGTTCGTTTTCTTCTCCAATACGCTCCCCGTAAGGTGGGTTAAAAACCACTACTCCGTTCCCATCAGGAATCTCAGTATCCCTGAAATCACATTTTTTGAATTCAATCAGGTGATCTACCCCGGCTGTCTGGGCGTTCTTTTTTGCTGCTTGAATGGCCCTTGAATCTATATCAGAGGCGATAATTCGTCCTTTAGGCTCTTTAACGGAGGCTTGTCTTAGTTCGGATCGTAGCTTTTTCCAGGAATCTTCTTCGAAACCTAGAATGTGTTTAATTCCGAAATTAGGCCGAAGGAGTCCCGGAGCTTTTTGCGTAGCCATCAAAGCAGCTTCAATAGCCAATGTCCCTGAGCCGCACATCGGATTGATAAAATGCCAGTCACTTTCCCATTTGCCAGCCTGGATAATTGCGGCAGCCAGGGTTTCCTGCATCGGTGCTGTATGACTTTCCTTTCTGTAGCCTCGCCGATTGAGGGATTCACCGGATGTATCCAAATACACGGAAGCCTGGTTTCCTTTCCAGAACAGGAAGACGACCGTTTGATTCAATTTTGGTCCGGAGTCAGGTCTTGCACCTTTTCGGTCACGAATCCGGTCCACAATAGCATCTTTCGCAGTAAGATTGGCAAACTGTGTATTTGTTATCGATTTATTTTTGATGAAAGAAGTGAGGCTAAGATACCCGTGTTTGTCAATGTATTCCTCCCAGGGGATTGTTTTGAGTCTCCTGGAAAGTTCCTCAGAACTATTGGCTTCAAACTCCTTCAATAAAAAGTGAACGCGATGGGCAGTTCTGAGGGTGAGATTCAGAAACATGCAATCATCGAGCGTTCCATCAATTTCTACACCGGCGAGCCTGGTTTTTCGGATCACAAATCCTAAAAGAACGAGCTCTGTTTTTAAGAATGGAACCATCCCTTTTGGGCAGGTAATAGAAATAGTAGAAGATTGAGAGAAATCAGCCATGTTTAGCAGTCAGCTTAGAGTGATGAGGAGTGAGGTATACGCTGAGATTACTCAGTGCTCACTCCTCAAAACTCAAGCCTAGTTTATTGAAACGATTTCGATATTGAATGTGAGGTCCTTTCCTGCAAGTGGGTGGTTGGCATCAATCGTAACCTGCTCACCCTCAACTTTTGTAACCTGGCAGGGGATTGGCTGCCCATCGGGTTGATTGAGTTGCAACTGGAGTCCTACTTCTGGTTCCATTCCTTCCGGAAGCTGGGATTTTTCAATAGTAATTTCCATTTGCGGATTGTGCTCTCCATAAGCCTCTGCGCTTGGTATGTTCGCGGTAGTCACATCACCAACACCTAAACCTATTACTGCTTTTTCAAAACCCGGGATAAGCTGACCTTGACCTAATGTAAATTGAAGAGGGTCTCTGTTGATGGATGAATCAAAAATTTCGCCGTTATCAAGAGTGCCTGTATAATGAACTTTTACGGTATCACCGTTTTTAATTGTTGACAAAATATTCCTTTTATTTTGAGTAATTTTAATTGATCGGAAAGATACGGAACCTTTCAACCAATAATTCATCAAGCATGAGAACAATGATCCTTCCCAGTCCAAAAAAGGTGTTAAAGGAAGCAAAGACGGTAGTTGTAGTTGGGTGTTCTCCAAATCCATATCGTACCAGTAACTACGCGGCAAATTACCTGAAAGAACGTGAGTATCGAATGATTCCGGTGAACCCTGCTGAAGAGGAAATACTTGGTGAAACCTGTTACCCGAACCTGGGAGCCATTCCGGAAGATATTACTATTGATATAGTAAACGTATTTCGGAATAAACGCTATACAGCTGGTGTTGTGGAAGAAGTTATTGAATGGAAAGCAAAAACAGGGCAAAACCCGGTTATCTGGACTCAACTGGACGTATCCTCACCTGAAGCAGAGTTGAAAGCAGAAGAAGCACAAATTCCCTACATACGAAACACCTGTATCATGGTGGTACTTGACCATTTATAATTCAAAATTTAAAATGAAGAATGCTTGATCAGCATTTTGAATCTTACATTTGAAATTTTGAATTATTTGAAGTTCACAAACTGTAGCGGAATCCCCATATCTTTTCCTTTCAGGTGAGCAATAACAGCTTGTAGATCATCGATTTTTTTACCGGTTACCCGAACCTGGTCGTCTTGAATTTGTGGTTGTATTTTGAACTTCAGATCCTTGATTTCTTTAACGATTTTCTTTGCCTGTTCCCGGCTGATTCCTTCTTTAAGAATAACATCCATTTTAACGTGTCCCTGAGAGGTGCCTTCTTCTGTGCCGAAATCCAATACTTTCGAATCGATTCCCCGTTTGATAAAATTTCGGATCAACATTTCTTTCATGGCTTGCATTTTCATGCTTTCTGCCCCGACTAGATGAATGCGGTTCTCTTTTTTGTGAAAAGTGACTTCTGAATGAAGACCTCGAAAGTCGTAGCGGGTATTAATTTCTTTAAGCGTATTATTTACTGCGTTATCTACTTCCTGAGCGTTGATTTCATTTACAATGTCGAAACTGGCCATGGTTCAATTATCAATGTTTCAATTAAGAATATTCAATTCACAATGTAAGGATTCTTAATTGTACAATTCTTAATTGATAATTGAATCTTCTTCGACTTTTTCCATCATTTTGGACCGCAGTAAATCCTCCACTTCCAGTTGATCAGCAGGAGGGATGTAGGTTTTGAAACTCCTGATCGTCTCATCTTCTTCGTATTCCACTTCAATTACCTCCTCATAAAACCAGGAATAATTAAGGAAATCATCCCATTTGATTACATGGTCCAGAATAATAATTCCTTTTGACCGGAATTCGGGGACTAAACGAAGGGTCATTCCCCAGAGACCAAATGCAATAAAAGAAAGCCCTGATGTGACACGAATAGGAGTGATGGCAAGGTCATTGAACAGCGAGCTTCGATAGATTCCAAATAAAATGATCCCGATTGCCATGATAACGGCCGCATGATCCGTCAGGAAAGAGCGATGAGCATAAAGGATCTCTCCGGAAGAAGCTTTGGTTCGATATTGATTAAGTGCCGATCCACCAAAAAAACCAGCCAGAGACGCGTAGGTATTGGTTATGATAGCAGCACCAACTCCCTCGCTCATAATTCTCAATCGGAAGAGAACCAATAACAATGAAAAAACAGAAAGAGCAATAACTGCTGAGAATCCAATCCTTCTCAAAGAAAGCTGGTGGAGATAAAAAAGTCGTTGATGTCCAAAATAGCCACTCAAAATCAGGGTGACTGACGCAGTGATTATTATCCAGATCATTTCGTAATTTTCCATTTTGAACGATAAAAAGAGTGCATGGACGAATCAACTACTGCGGTAGGAATTGATGTATTTAATGAAGAGCAATTTTTGAAAATCATCTGGGAGGATGGGGTGATTTCACAATATCCGCTTTATGGATTGCGAAAAAACTGTCCGTGCGTAATGTGTCGGGGTGGGCATGATCAAATGCAGAACTTTGAACCTGGAGCTTTTTTCCTGGAGAATCCTCCCCGAATGAATATTAAAGGACTAAAACCCGTGGGAAATCACGCTCTGCAAATCACCTGGATCGATGGGCATAACTCCGGCATGTATCGCTGGGATACTTTGAGGTGGTTAGATCCGGAGAATCATAAATAATATCTATTTTTATTATCTGATTTTGACATTTCGCTACTTATAGCGAATAACCCGGTGGTTTTTGGTAAATACTTTGGAGGATTCTGTGGATGGCTGGAATAGCTCCTCTGGTTGCTTAAACAATGAACTGATGCCAGGTTTGGAGTTAGTTCTGGGGTAACGAGCTTCTGTTCCGGCTCGGTTTGATTGGCTTGTTTTATTCTGTCTCATGATGTATTAGGTTTGATACTGCTCTACCTTACATACACATGAGTCACGAGGTACCCCGGTTATTACAGATTATTTACAGAATCTAGGGCTGTACTCTTAATAATAGTCATCCTGATCCGCCAGCTGGCGGAGAAGGATCATCAAAATCAGAAATTGAAAAGGAACTTAATAAAAGGTTGATTCTTCGGGAGTACCCTCAGAATGACTCTAAATGGGTTTTAAACTGGCTTTTCAATAAACTTTGGAAGTGATAGACGCCTAATTCTCTCTTCACCGAAAAACGGCCTTTATCATACGCTTTGGATTGTAACCCTCTCTGTACCGCTTCGCATATTTCGATATCCTCCTGCTGAATGACTTCGCTATAGTCCACATCATCTTTGATAATCCCGGCTTTTTCTTTGGCTGCAATGTCATCATAAAAATACCAGAAATAGACTTTGCATTGATTGGTCGAAACAGGCTCAACAAGATTAACCTGTAACCTGCCGGGTAAAATATTGAGCATCATATTGGGGAAGAGGAAGTAATAAAACGCTTCACCTTCTTCTACCTGGTAGACATTATCTTCGGCTTTAAAAGGACTGTGCTGCAGTGAATACATAGGATAAGATTCTGTAACGTACTCCTTGTAGTCCAGTAAGTTAGCAAGTTCAGGATGCACGATAGGAATGTGGTATCCTTCCAGGTAATTGTCTACATACACCTTCCAGTTGCAGGTGATATCGTACACATCTTCCCGGTAGAATTCCAGGTGTTTCAGTGCAATGGGGGCGATCCGTTCCGCAATTCCTTCCAGTGTTTTTTCAAGATCAGGACCCCCGGATTCAATGCGGGCAAAAATCAATCCCTTCCAAAAAGAGAGCTCAACGGGTTCTAAACCAAAATCCTTTTCATCGAACAATTCAACAAGATTCCAGTCAGGAACTCCACGAAGACTACCATCCGTCAAATAGGTCCAGCCATGATACTGGCATTGCAACACGGTGGTGGTTCCTTTTTTTACTGCGAGTGGGCCTCCCCGGTGCTTACAAACATTGAAAAAACCGCTGATTCCTTCGTTTTTTGTCCTGATAACAAGAATAGGATTCCCGGCAATGAGGGCGTGAACCACGTCCCCGGTTTCTTTCAACTGATCCTGGTGGCCTACGTATTGCCAGTTTTTAGAAAAAACAACTTCCCGCTCAAAATCGAATACTTCCTGGTCGTGGTACCAATCTGATGGGATGGTAAAAGCCCGCTCGATGGGAGGTTGTTCAAACTCAGAACTGTTTTCTTTTAAAATGGATGGGATGTTCATACTGAAATCCCGAATTCCGTTTTTAAAGCAGATTTGGCTGCATGGAAACCACTCATGCCATGAACCCCGCCTCCGGGAGGAGTAGAAGAAGAACAAATATAAACGCCCTTAGCAGGAGTTTTATAAGGATTCCACTTCAGAATGGGACGTCCAAGTAATTGTTTGAAATACTGCGCTCCTCCGTTAATGTCTCCACCGATATAATTTTCATTGTACTCGTTCATTTGAACGGCAGTCATGGTGTTGTAGGAGATGATCGTATCGCGGAATCCAGGGGCATAACGTTCAATCTGATTTATAATCTCTTCTGTACAATCCCGATCAGATCCATTTGGAACATGGCAATAGGCCCATACGGTATGTTTTCCCTCCGGAGCCCGGGTGTCATCAAACACACTGGGTTGAGAAAGAAGCACGTAGGGTTTTTCCGGGTAATTTCCTTTCCATGTTTCCCTTTCGGAATGAGTCAATTCCTCCAGGGTACCACCTAAATGGACCGTTCCTGCCTGTTTACACCCTCCATTAAGCCATGGGATGGGCTCTGAGACCGCTATATCGATTTTACAGGCTCCAGGTCCGTATTTGTAATCCAGTAGTTGGTTTCTATAACCCACAGGAAGCTCATTTTCGCAGATCCTGGCCACCTGGTGCGGAGTTAAATCAAATAAAACGGACTTAGCTGATGGGACTTGATCAAAACTTGAAATTCTGTTGCCTGTTTCTACGGTGCCACCTAACGACTTGAAGTATTCTACCATAGCGGTAGTGATGGCAGAAGATCCTCCTTTTGCTATTGGCCAGCCAACCGCATGCATGGAGGTACACAACACCAGCCCAAATGATGCTGAAAATGCTTTTTCGAGGGGGAGAATACTATGGGCGGCATGACCGGCAAAAAAAGCTTTAGCTTCCCTCGATTCGAACATGGAATTGGCAAGATGCGTGGTGGATAGCATCCCGTACCAACCAAACCGGGCCATAGATAATGGATTTTGTGGATTTCTCAGGGTTCCAAAAAGGTCGTTTCTTAACGAGCTCCAGGTATCCACAAAATCTTTGAAAAGCTTTTGATAGGCCTTCCCATCTTTACCTAATCCATCCATCGTTCTTTCCATGGATTGATAACCCAAAACGGCTTTTCCATCTTCCAGAGGATGAGCAGCAGCTACTTCAGGTTGAATCCATTCCAATCCATAGTTACCAAGCGGAAGGGTGGATAGAAAAGGAGAAGCTACGGCGGTAGGGTGTACCGCAGAACACACATCATGAAGAAAACCAGGTTCTGTGAGTTCTTTGGTTCTGGTTCCTCCTCCAATGGTTTCCTCTGCTTCAATCACATGGACCCTGAGCCCTTGCTGAGCCAGCAAAATTGCTGCTGAGAGCCCGTTAGGCCCAGAACCAATGATTATGGCGTCGTAAGAAGACAATGTGCTAGCCTGATTAATATTCGCTTAGTTCATCTGCCATTTTAAGGGCTTCGAAGGCATTAACAATTCCCCCGGATATCGAAAGTTCTGAAAAAGGAACAAGGACAGGTTCCGGATCATTTCCTGGCCGGCTTACGATTGCGCTTGCAGGTTTTGTGGAGGTCTCCATCATTATATCTTTCACTTGCGTTGCGGTCAAATCCGGGTAATAACTCATGATTAGCGCAGCAACACCAGAAACTACCGGAGCCGCCATACTGGTACCATCATTATCTTCATATTCATCATCCGGATAGGTGGAATAGATCGCAACTCCTGGCGCAAAGAGATCCACTTCAACCACTCCGTAGTTGCTGAATACGGCTGGAACAGCTTCGCCTTGCTCCCAGGAAGATGCCCCGATATTCATGAAGTTCTTTGCATAGCCACCATTCTCAAAATTTCGGCTTGGGAAATTGGCTGTTGTGTCCACATTTTCGCCGTCATTTCCTGCACCATGAATCAACAAAACGCCTTCGCTATCCGCAAATTCAATGGCCGAATCCACATATTCTTTTTGAGGGGAAAATCCTTTTCCAAAACTCATATTGATGATGTCCGCTCCGTTTTCGGTAGCATAACGAATGGCGTTTGCCACGTCTTTATCGCGTTCGTCGCCCATCGGTACCGTGCGGATAATCATCAGTTTAACATCTGCGATTCCGTCCATTCCAATTCCATTATTCCGGATAGCTCCGACAATACCGGCTACATGCGTCCCATGTTCGCTTCTGGGTCCGTTTACATCATTGTTTCCATAGAAACGATTGGTGAGATCGTTGTAATCGTCGCCAACAATTCCACGTGGATCAAAATCCGGGTTCATACCATACTCAGCCAGAGTTTGATATTGCTCTTTCGCTTCAGTGATATCCTTTTCGTTTAGGTCATTTTCCATCATGAAGTTAAACACCTGTTTTGCCTGAACCATCATTGGAGAATCATCAGGACTGGGTTCAATTTGCTGAGCAGTTACTGAATCAACATGAGTAACCCCAAACACTTGCTTGGCTCCGTTAATGGCCTGTTCCAGTCCATTAATATTAGCAAGAATCTGTAAGGTCTCGTTTCGTTCAGCCGTGTAAGCGCTCCTGATTTCCTGGTAGTATTCATATTTCTCCTGCTCAGTCTCTGATAAAGACCCGGGATCAACACCTTCAAATTTAGAACTATAAAGGCTATAGAGTCGGGTAACTTCATAAGTATCATCCACCACGTGCGATCCATCCGCACCACCAATGAAATTCCATCCATGGATATCATCTACATAGCCGTTGCCATCATCATCCAGTCCGTTACCGGCAATCTCATCGGTATTCACCCAAATATTTCCGGACAGATCTTCATGCTCAATATCCGTTCCGGAATCAATAATCGCTACAATTACTTCTTTGCGCGGTTGCTTTCTCTCCAGTAATTCAGCATAGGCCCGTTCCACTCCGGTCCCATAGTAGGGGGAATCAGCATTTGAAAGCAGGTGCCAGTCTTCCGAAGGGGAAGTTAGCTCGACAATTTCAGTAGCAGGTTCAGGGGTTTCTGTCTCCGGAGTGGTTGTAATCGGTGATGTTGAACTACAACCTGAAATGATGAATAGAAGAGCTAAAAAAGAAAAGGGGAATAGTCTTTGGAAAAGCTTCATTTAAGAAAAGAGTATTGGTGAAAACTTCTGGTTTTTCCCGAAGATACTAAGTTTATCCAGAAACTTTGGTTTTGATAAGTAAAACATCAATACCAAAAACAACTAAAATGATGGACGCGATCACAATCAGACTGGCAATAGGTTTCCAGATGATAAATCCACCGAGCGTACCCAAAACTGCACCTAAATATTGAATATACCTTAGTTGATCGTTGGAGGCGTTTTTGATTAACAGCTCGATTCTTTTTTCGTCATACTGACGAAGATTGTCTTCCACCAGGGCGTGAACATCCAACTGATTAATCAATCGGTAAAGCAGGTTAGTGACCAAATCTTCAATGGTATCGCTGTTTTTTTCGATGCGTTTCGGGAGTGTATCCAGAAATTCATCCATCTTATCCAGCCCTTGTTCCACACCACCAGGGAGCTTTGTTAAAGCATCTTCCACTAAATCTTGCATCTCCTGACCTTTAAAAAAGCTGTAAGCCTTTAGCGCTACCCGTTCGAAGGAGTTTTCATCAATAGCGGTGTTAATCTGCTCAATCAATCCTTTGGCAATACTGGCCCGTACTTCAGGCTCGGTAATCATCTCATCCACATAGCTTACTAACAACACTTTGAGCTCAGTTCTGAAAGTTGGGTCATCGATAATGTTCTTAACGTATTCGGTAGCCTTTTCCCGGTACTTTGAAATAGCCTGGGACTCATGAATCTTCTTTTTAATGATTTCCGGGTTGATAAGATCCTCTGAAACCGCAACAGCTAACCGGTAGGAAATCCGATCTTTCTGGGCCGGAATCAAACCCTGGCCGAGTATAGGTCGCCTATGTGTAGGGCGGAAAAGCATTTTAATAGCCACCCAGTTAGTCATGAAGCCGATTAGTCCGCCGATGGTAAGTATTTTCAGGAGCCCCTCGAGTTCGATTACATATCCAAACACAGAAGTGCTAAGCCCGTCAAAATCCCACCAGAATGAGGTAATGAATCCAATCAACAAAAATAGCGGGAAAATGAATAAGAGTTTAATCAACCATTTTCTTTGAGATACTTCTCTGGGCGGGGGAAACCGGGTAATCTCTGTTTCATGTGCATCGGCCTGGCGCTCAATCTGATCGGATATTAACCCCCAAAGCTGCCCTGCATACTTCTTACTGTTTTCTTTGATGATATTCTTTTCTTCAATCTCTGCCATTCGCGCTGCTACGTAAATGTCCTGCTTATGTTAAGAGATTTGTCACATGAAAAAAAATTGTTACCAATTGAAAATTGATGGAACTATTGGAAGAGGATTGTTGTCAATGCAACAATAATTTTCTAGTTTGTAGTCATGACAACAAATTTTGAGGACTTTATCAAAAACGGTAAGAAAATGAATCCCCAGGACAAGCTGGGGTATTTATTTTGGCAGATAAACATGCAATGGGTGCGAAAGGTAAACCAGCTGGTGAGCCAGTTCGATATGACGCATACTCAGTTGCTAACACTTGTAGGAACAAAGTGGCTTGGAACCAAACAGGAAGAGGTGATCCAGCAAGATCTGGTAGAACTCATCAAAATAGATCGCATGCTGGTGTCCAAAATGGTAAAGAAGAATGTGGAAGCTGGTTTCCTTGAGAAGAAATCTTCGAAAACAGATTCCAGGGTAAATGTGCTTCAATTAACGGCGGCTGGTCAGGAGAGAATAATGCAGGTTTATCCGCTAATGATGCAGGCGGATGAGGAGTTTTACGGTTTACTCGGAGATCAAAAAAAACCGCTCACCAAACAGCTCCAGCACTTGCTCGAGCTCATCGAAGAACACATGAATACATCAAATAACAACACAAATGAAGTTTAGACAACTATCCATCATACTGGGAGTCGTTATCTTTGCTGGAGCGATTCTTTTGTTCAGGTTCCTGGCGGCCGGCCCGGATGAAGAACAGCAAATAGCTACTAATGGGGCAGAAGGTATTGGCGTACCGGTTCTTGAATTTGTTCCCACATCCATCACGGCTAACATTCACTTCACAGGAAGCATTATCCCTGAAAACGAAGTACAACTTTTTGCTGAAGTACAGGGAGTGTTGGGAGAAGCAGGTAAATCTTTTGAAGAGGGTACATCTTTTAAAAAAGGAGATGTTATTCTTCAGATTGACGACCGTGAGCAGGTTCAACAGGTAAAGACCCTGAAATCGCAATTCCAGGCGCTTTTAACGCAAACCCTGGCTGATATCAAGCTGGATTATCCTGCTGAATTTGAGGCGTGGAGCGACTACCTGGATGAAATGGATGTAAGTGAACCGTTGGCAGAGCTCCCTGCATCTGAAGATCGCCAGTTTAACCTGTTCTTATCCGGAAGGAATATTCTTTCGAACTACTATAGCATTACCCAGGCTGAAGTCAGGCTATCGAAATATCGCATTTATGCTCCTTTTGATGGAGTGATCACCCAGGCGTTGCTGGAACCGGGAACCTTAGTTCGTCCAAATCAGCAATTGGGCCAGTTTACCCAGGTAGGTAGTTATGAAATCGAAGCTTCAATCAACGCTGTAGATCGGTTTTTTATCCGTACTGGAGATGAAGTTCAGGTTCATATTGATAATGATAATGAAACGGATTATCCGGCAAAGGTGGATCGAATTAATGCCCGAATTGATGCTGCAACGCAAACATTATTGATTTATTTGAAAGTAGAAAGCAATCGTCTTCTGGCCGGACAGTATGTTACGGGAGACATAGACGGAGAATCATTTGAGGCAGCCGATAAAATTGCTACGAAAGCATTGGTTAGAAACAATATGGTGTTTGTGGCAGAAAATAACGTAGCGAACATCAGAGAAATTGAAATCCTGGCCAATGAGCGTGACAGTGTGATCATTCGTGGGTTGAATACGGGTGATTTAGTAATCGACGAATTTCGTGATGCGTCTTTTGAAGGAACACGTGTAGTTCCGATTCAAAATTGAGGGTTTGATCATGAGAAAAATCATTCAGTTTTTCACCAGGCACGTAATTCTTGTTAATCTGGGAATTCTACTTTTCATTCTTTTTGGAGTAATTGCAGCTACCAGTTTAACGTCTACGTTCTTCCCGAATATTACCGTTCAATTCATTTATGTCGAGGCTACCTATCCCGGTGCATCGCCGATAGAAATTGAAGAGGGCGTAGTTCTGAAAATCGAGGAAAGTCTGGAGGGCACAAAAGGAGTAGACCGTGTTACTTCAGTATCGCGAGAGAATTTTGCTACAGTAACGGTAGAGTTATTACCTAACCAGGACGCTAATGTTGTTCTTCAAGAGGTAAAAAATGCTGTTGATAGGATTAGTTCATTCCCAACTGGCCTGGAGAGGGTGGTTGTGTACAAACAATTACCAGTAAATCAGGTTGGCGAAATTGCGTTGGTTGGAGATGTTACCCCAACTTCATTAAAAAGTACATTAGATGCTTTTGAGGATGGACTAATTGCCTATGAGGGGCTGTCTCAACTTCAATTAAGCGGATTTACAGAACCCGAAATACAGATTGGAGTAAGCGAAGATAAACTTAGAGCGTATGGACTTACCTTTGCGGATATAAGTCGGGCTGTTGCCGCCTCCAATATCAGAACAACCGGAGGGATTCTTCGTGGTGAGCGTAGAGAGTTCACTATTCGTGTTGATGAGCAGAGTTATTATGCTAAAGGTTTTAACGATATCGTTGTAAAGGCTCAGCCAAATGGAACAATTGTTCGTTTATCTGATGTGGCCATTATCGAAGATACCTTTGATGAAAACACAAATAAGGGTACGCTTGATGGTAAACCTGCAGTGTTCATATTTGTTACCACCACCAACGACGAAGACATTCTGGCCGCTTCGGAGTTCATCAAAGGGTACATCGAAGAGTTCAATCGACAGAACAACACCCTGGAAGCGATATTAGTAGACGATGCTACCATTCCACTCATAGAACGGATTTCGTTGCTCTCGGAAAATGGATTAATCGGTGTGATGTTGGTTTTTATTCTGTTGGGTTTATTCCTGCGAATTCGGTTAGCATTCTGGGTTGCACTTGGTATTCCGATCTCTTTTTTAGGAATGATTGTGTTGGCCTCATTTTATGGGGTCACTATCAATGTTATTTCCCTCTTCGGGATGATTGTTGTGATCGGTATCCTGGTAGATGACGGAATTGTAGTCGGCGAGAACATTTATCAAAAATTTGAACAAGGTATGAGCCCGATTCAAGCTGCTGTTGAGGGTGCGCTTGAAGTAGTTCCATCGGTTACTTCTGCGATACTAACTACTTGTATAGCATTTGGGTTCTTTTTCTTTGTAGATGGTCAACTTGGAGATTTCTTTAGTGATATCGCTTTTGTTGTTGCAGGGGCGTTACTTGTTTCCTTAATAGAAGTGTTCATTTTCTTACCTGCTCACCTGGCTCATTCTAAAGATCTCCATCGGGATCCGAAACAAGAGGATAGAAGTATTCGGGGATGGATGGAACAACGGTTATTCTATGTTAGAGATAGCCTGTACATCCCTTTTTTGCGTTTTTCGTTGAAGAATAAAACGCTTGTGGTGTTGTCTTCCATCGGGTTGCTTCTTATTGCAATGGGGGCCATTGCCGGCGGATATGTGCAAACCACCTTTTTTCCAAACATAGAGCAAAACGTAGTTTCAGCTTCACTAGAGATGCCACAGGGAACAAGCGAAGTAGTCACTCAGGAAAGAGTCGATCAGATTGTACGTGGAGCTGAACGGTTAAATGAAACCTACAAAGAGCGAACAGGAGATAATGTCGGTTACATTCGAAACATCGTTGCCAAAATTGGCCCTGGAAGCAATCGTGCTCAGGTTACGTTTTACCTGTTACCATCTGAAGAAAGAGAGGTACAAAGCTTTGACATTTCTTTAGCCATCAAAGAATATGTAGGTGCGATACCCGATGCTTCTTTACTGTCATTTGTATCTCAAAATCCGTTTGGAAAACCTGTCTCCGTATCACTTGCAGCCGACAATTTTGACGAACTAAGAAGTGCCAAGGAAATGCTGCTTGTTGAGATGAACAAGCTGGATGAACTTCGCGACATCACCCACACCGATAACGAAGATCAACCAGAACTTAAGATCACGTTAAAAGATCGGGCGTATGCACTTGGTTTTACTAACCGCGAAGTAATTACCCAGGTTCGGAATGCCTTTTTTGGGAATGAAGTACAACGCCTTCAGCGCGGTACTACAGAGGTTAAAGTCTGGACCAGGTATATTTTAGAAGATCGCCGTGATATTGGACAGTTGCTTGATATGAGAATTCGTTCAGCAAGCGGTGGTTCGTACCCACTCAGAGAGCTGGCGAATGTAGAATACGGATCCGGACTTGTGGCTATAAACCATCGCGATGGTAAACGCGAGATCAGGGTAGAGGCTGAACTTGCTAATCTTGATGTTTCCGGAACAGACGCATTAAGTAAAGTTGAGAATATAGCCTTACCGCCGGTTTTGGCAGTTCATCCAAACGTAACCTATCAATTCGAAGGTCAGGTCAGAGAAACTCAAAAAGCAGCAAATTCAGCACAATTTGTGTTACCTGTTATTTTGATCCTGCTTTTTTCGATCGTCACCTACACCTTCAGATCATTCATACAGGCTATCGTTTTATATTGCATTGTTCCATTTGGAATTATAGGAATGGCTCTCGGCCATTATATCCATGGCTTTCAAATCAGCTTGCTTTCATTCTTAGGATTTGTAGCTCTCATTGGGATTCTCGTAAACGATGGGTTGGTATTCATTAACGCCTATAATCGGTTCATTAGAAGTGGAATGGATGTGATGGAAGCAATTGTCGAAACAGGGAGATCACGATTCCGACCAATCGTACTAACCACGGCAACAACCTGTGCCGGGCTAACCCCATTGATTTTTGAGAAGAGCTTTCAAGCGCAATTCTTAATACCAATGGCTATTACAATCGCTTACGGGCTACTGGTTGGAACCTTTTTATTGCTATCAATATTACCTGCGTTACTTTTGATTGCGAATAACATCCGTAAGAACCTGAAGTGGTTCAGAGCCTGGGCGTGGGAAGGAGAGAAGCTCAAGATTGAGCGAAAAGAAGTTGAACCTGCTTACATCGAAACTGTTTGGGAGCACGAAAATGAATAAGTCCATCCTCATTGTTTTATTACTTTTTGTACCCGCAAGTTTGTTCGCTCAGGATTCAACTATTCCTGAACGAGCTATTTCACTGGAAGAAGCCGTTACCATCGCCCTGGAAAACAATCACAATATCAGGATTGCAAACCGTACGACGGAAATCGCCAGTAATAATGCCACTTTCGGTAATGCGGGCTTGCTCCCAACAGTGAGTGCCGGGGGAACCTATTCCGGGTCCATCCAGGACACGGAACTTCGTTTTGCGGGAGGAGCCCAGCCTGATATTAATGTTACCGGGGCGGGCAGCAATACCCTGGTCGGCTCCTTGTCTGCTAACTATGTACTGTTTGATGGATTTGGTAATTACTACACTTTTCAAAACCTCCAAAACCTGGAAGAACAGTCCGGGATTTCCGCCCGACTGCAAATCGAAGGGACGCTCATCCAGGTCATCAGCCAGTATCTGAATGTTCTTTTGGAAAAGGAATCGGTTTTGATTGCTGAACAGTCCATAGAACGCTCTGTGGATCGGTTACAACGCGTTGAAGAGCGTTTTTCACTTGGAGGTGCCACCCGCCTGGATGTATTAAATGCGGAAGTGGATTTAAACTCCGACAGTGTGCTGTACTTGCAGTCTGAAGCCCGCTTAAATAACGCAAAGCGGAACTTACTCATCGAACTGGGAGCAAATCCTTCCGATGAACTTTCGATTGAAGACGAGCTAAGCATTGACAGCGGGATGCGGCTGGATCAGTTACTGGCTTCATCCACCCAAAACAGTGCTTCCCTGGTGTTGAGCCGCCTGGCAGCAGATAATTCCGAAATCCAGCTCAAACAGAATAGAGCGGGTCGATTCCCGGTGGTAAGCCTGAGTGGCTCTTATGATTACAACCGTAGTGAATTTGAAGCCGGTCAGTTTGATTTCCAAAAGTTCACGGGTTTCTCAGGTGGGATTTCCGTGAGCCTGAATTTATTCAATGGATTCCGACGGGAAACACAAATTCAGAATGCCCAGGTGGCACTGAAAAATAACGAGGAATCGTTGATGTTAGCCCGGAAATCGGTGGAACGGGATGTGATGAACCTGTATGAGGATTACCAGACCAACCTGTTTCTGATCGATAAAGAAATGGTGAACCTTCGGACCGCCGAATTAAACTTTGAACGTTCCGAACAGCTCTTTGAAACAGGACAAATCACCAATACTCAGTTCAGGGAGGCGCAGTTAAATATTTCAAGAGTTCAACAGAACATCGTTCGGTTAAAAGTGCAGGCGAAGTTAGCTGAAGTTCAGCTACTCCAACTCGCCGGCCAGTTGATTGAATCTGAGTCGTAATCAATAATAAACTGGTTCCGGAGCATAGTTTCGGAACCGGTTATAATACGGTCTTCGCGAGGAGAGACTAAATCTGGGAAGAACCTGTATTGTATCGACGAAGCGATCTCTGGAGTTACCACATTTAGCGAGATTGCTTCGTCGAGTTTTTATTAGGTTAGAATAAAGTCCCGGCTCCTCGCAAAGACGGGAGATATATTACCAACCTGTTATCTACAAAAAAGTTGGGAAGTTCCTGTTGAAATTAAATGAGCTGGCTAGTATGTTCTAAGGCAAGGACAGGCAATAGTGATTAAAAACAATAACGCTCAAGGAGATTATGATGACTATTATATCTTGTCCTACCAGTCTGGGTAGCCTACTACCCCGTTACGCTACACCTTCGCCCTTCCCTGTAGATTTTTCGCACTCATCATTAACTATACTGTGTACACCATGGATAAGAATTCATGCTTAGTTGTATTTCCGGGTAGATCTTGTGAATTCCAAAAGGGAATCAAAAAAATTGAAGAAACAACGCTTTATCAAACAGAACTTTTAAAAGGAATCAAAAAATGACTAAAAAATTAACCTCAATTACTCTTTCTCTGTTCTTTTGCTCTGGCTTTTTGCTTGCACAAGAAATCAATCCGGTGTACTTAGACAGCACAGGAAATGACAATACTTCGATCTATATCCAGGCTACAGGGTATGTAAATAACAGCCCGTCTATGCTCTTTCATTTGCCGTATGTGGGCACTACCGGCAACTCTTTATTCGAATTTGACGGAGATGATTCAGGTACCCGAAGGACGATCTTCCGATTAAAGACAAGCGGGGATAATATCTTTGAAATGAGAGGCTGGTCGGATGGAGCTCAGAGCGATTTATGGTTTGGGGACCAGGATGACGATAAATTTTATGTCTCGAATAGTGGCAATGTTGGCATTGGCACCGCTATCCCTGATGAAAAACTCACGGTAAAAGGCAAAATTCATGCAGAAGAGGTGATTGTAAACTTGAATGTACCTGGACCGGATTATGTATTTGAAGAGGATTATGATCTGCCTACCCTGGCCGAAATCGAAGCCTTCATTAGGGCCAACAAACACCTGCCCGAGGTTCCGTCTGCCGCCGAAATGGAAGAGGACGGCATCGTGCTCGGGGACATGAATATGCTGCTGCTAAAGAAGGTTGAGGAGCTGACGCTGTATGCCATTGCCCTGGAAAAGACGGAGGAGGAGTTGACCAGGAAATTAGGAGCACAGCAAAAAACCAATAACGATCAACAGGGTACGATTAACGAACTCATCAAACGAATCGAAGCCCTGGAAACCGCCATCAACGAACAGTAACCAAGAGAAAGCCATGTCCAAGCCTGCTTTGCTACCCTCAAAGAGAGAACCGTACGCGAACCAACCACTTTGTATTCATACTGTCCTGTTAAGAGCGATAGGATTCCTGCTGGTGATTGGGGTTTGTACCACCAATAGCTACTCCCAGGAAATGGGACTTCCGTCACCTACGGCGGCCTCGCTGGGAGAAGTGGCCGATCAAACGGTAAATATTGCGGTGGGTAAGCCGAACATTCGTATCCCTCTTCTTTCGGTGGGTTCGGGGGATATTTCGCTGGGGGTGAGCCTTTCTTATGATGCCTCCGGGGTACGGGTAAGCGAGGTTCCCGACTGGGCCGGATCCGGCTGGACCTTAAATACCGGTGGGGTGATTACCAGGAGCGTAAAGGGGATCCCTGACGAACGGCCTGACCGGGGGTATTTACATAACTCCGCTCGCCATACCCATCTTAGTCAATATGTTTCTAATGGATTTACCCTTTTTGAATTAGGACAGACAACGACCGCCGGGGAATCGGTGCGGGATATCCTTGAGAATATTGAAGATCGCACAGAGGACGGAGAACCGGATATCTTTTATTATAACTTCAACGGAAATGCCGGGAAATTCATCCTTGGCAGAGACGGCGAAGAACCGATTACGATCCCCCAATCGGATCTGGACATCGATTACAGCGTAGGTACCGGCTCCATTGGAGGAGAAACCATTCTTTGGTTTACCATTACCACTCCAAATGGGGTGAAATATACTTTTGACCGGTTGGAGTATTCCATTCGGCAGCCTGGTTCAAGTTCCACGACGTATCAACCCGCTTCTGCCTGGCATCTTACCTCCATCAGCTCGGCCATGGGGGATAATACCATCAGCCTAAGCTATTGGCCTGCCACGGGGCATAACGAAGTTACCTATGCCTACAATAATGAGGAACATGAACTAAACGCTACCGCCGGGGATGAGATCACCTACCAAAGCCATGCCCGCATTTATTTGGATACCATTACCTATAAAGACCGGAACATTGTGTTCAAGCGGGAGGTCCGGGCCGATTCTCTGGGCTTAAGTTCCGGGCAAACCGAACACCGGTTATCGTCAATCGAGGAGCGGAATCACGAAAATACCCTGATCCGGGAATTTGTATTAACCGAAGAGTATTACTCCAACCGGTTGTTCCTGAAATCCATCCAGGAGAAGGACTCCCTGGGCCAGAGCCTGCCGCCCCATACCTTCGACTATTACAAAGCGGATCAGTTACCGCCCCGTCTTTCCCGGGCCATCGACCACTGGGGCTATTATAACGGGCAGGAAGCCCATAACGATACCATGTCGAGTTTCATAAACCGGGGTCCGTACTACAATTTTGGAGCGGACAGCGTTGAATTTTGGAATGGGGCTATACGGGATGTGAATACCGAAACCTCCAAATACGGGGTGCTGGAAAAAATCACCTATCCCATGGGGGGTTCCTGGTCGTTTGAATACGAGCAAAATGAATATCTGGAAGTGATCCACCCCTCGGGAGGCACCACGCTGACTTATAGTGCCCATGTATCGTTAGGAGGGGCTAACTCTCTGTCCATCCAGGATATACTGGCGGAAGATATTGATACCGATCTTGCCACTCCTTCATTTGTGAATGTGGTATTCTATTACGAATGTAATGGTACCAACATGGATTACAACCGCCTGTATGCAGGTGGTGGCGATGACCTGTTTATCAATCATGATTACATCGAGTTGTTACCGGTGGTACAAAACCCGTATTCCTGTACCGATTTCTACAACCATTATGGTACCGTGGCAGATAAACCCTTTTTACCCCCAAGTACCAATGGTTTTGTACGTTTTGAGAAGCAATTCCAGCTGAATATTAGCCATATAGACGACACCTTACGTTTTAGTTTAGCCACCCAGGGGGTGCCTCAATCCATTGAAGGAGATGATACCATCATCCTGGATTATACCGCCGAAGGATATAGAGAGCTCACCTTCGAAACACAGAGCAAACTTTCGATCGACCGTTTAGGCCCGGGCCTGCGGGTAAAAAGCACGGTGGCCACCGATGGAATCAACAGCCCGGTGATTAAAACCTATAGCTACGAGGTACCCACCGAGGAGCTTCCACCCGGGTTCTCGGCCAGTTCCTCCGGGGTGATGTACAGCCAGCCGGTGTACAGTCAATATCATGAGTTCCCTTACGACTCTTCTTCCGGAGGTAATCCTGTAATGGCCGGCCCGACCATTATTCCACATGCTTCCTTTGGGATCAGCGACCAGGGCCTGGCGGGGTACTCCCATGTGAAAGAATCCGTACAGGGTGGAGGCTCCACCGAATACCGGTTTTACGACGGGGACCTGCTCACGGAACACGCAGAAGCAAAAATGGATGAGTTCTCCGAATATTACCAACTAAATTACACCCATAATAACAATGTGCTGTTATCCGACTACTTTGGCAAAGCGTACAAGGTGGTACACCTCTCGGAAACCGGGGACACCCTTTCGGTGGTGAGGAACGTGGAAAATAGTACGGATACCAGCAGCGTGCACACCGAAAAGAAGTATTTTGCCATCACTTACGATAACAAACTGTTTGGTGGGGTCGGCTCTCCTTCAGCGAATCCAAAGCTACTCCCTTATTATGTATCTGTTCCATTCCTGGCCAACACGAAAGTGACTACCGGAACGTATGAAGGCAGCACAACGCCGATACGTACCACGCGGGAAACGAAATACCGGGCATCTACCCACAAAAACCCCACCCGGGTGATCGAAACCAACTCGGTAACCCACGAGCAGCGGATAACCACCTACCAGTATGCCCATGAACAGGATGGAAGTTCCGGAAGTCCTAACTATTCCGCCATGGCCGATTCCAATATGCTCACCCAGCCGTATTCGGTGCTGGTAGAAGACAGTGCCGGCAACGATCTGAGCCAGACCTGGACCGAGTGGACTAACAATTCCAGCATTTCACCGAACAGTGTATGGCGCCTGTGGAAACAGTCGGTATGGCAAGGCAGCGGAACTAGCGATGTAACCGCAGCGTACTCAGAAGCAGTCACCACCTCTGTGGTTCAAACATACGATGCCTTTGGTAACCCCATTGAAGTAAAAGACGCCACCGGAGCGCTCACCAAAGCCTACTACGGCAGCAATGGACGTCCCTTCCAAAACGCCACGACCGATACGGCCGCGATCAATAATGCCCGGGGCTTGTATATCACCGGCATCCAGCGGGTGCTGGGCAGCGACGACTGTACGGGCTGCGGAGCCCGCCCCACAAGTGGAGACGACCTGTTTACCGAAGGCACCTACGACGCCTTTGGCCGGCTGACAAGCGCCAAATCGGAAGATAAGCGGGCGAAGAGCTACGAATACGACCTTTTCGGTCGCCTGACCACCGTGCGTAACAACGCCGGGCAGCAGGTAGCTTCCTACAGTTACGTGTATACCGATACCGCCTTTTCTTCCACCAACCCGAATTACGTGGTATCCACCACCAATACCACCGCCGGTAACCGGGTTTCCCGCCAGTACATCGATGGGCTCGGCCGCTCCATCCAGTCGGTAGCGGGTGCGGGTTCCAATGTGCTGATCAGCGAGCAGGAATACAACGACCGCGGGCTGGCCTGGAAAGCGTGGAAGCCAGTCGCACGAAGTGGCTCGGGCATGGGCTATGAGTCCGGTTTTGCCGGCCTGGCCCTCACCGAATATAGCGACAGCACCGCCTTTACCGAAAACCGCTACGAAGCCGGCAGCACCAACCGCCCTGAAAAAGTAATTCCACCGGGCGGAGAGGGGAGTTTTGGCTCGGTAACTACCGCCTACAGTACCGAAACCCTGAACGGGGATAGTTACTCGGTAACCACGGTCACCGACCCCGAAAACAGGGTCACCAAAACCTATACCGACGGCTGGGGTCGGGCCATCCGCACGGTCTCTGACCCCTCCGGAATTAACGCCATTACCCATTTTGTGTACGACGAGCTGGACCGACTTACCGAAGTACGCCCGCCCAACTACCATACGCCACCAACAGGCAGCGTAGCCGGCGACTGGGTGATCACCTACGCCTACGATGTGCGCGGGAACCTGGTAAGCAAAACCAGCAGCGACTTTGGTACCGCCCGCTATGCTTACGACAAAGCGGGCCGCCTGCGCTTCAGCCAGGATGCCAACCAGGACAGTGCGAGCCAGGTCGCCTGGACCAGCTACGATGAACTGGGCCGTCCGGTGCAAAGCGGAATAGCCGATTATACCGGGGCCTTTACCGCCCTGCATCCCGATAGTGTACAAAGTTTCGAAAGTGCGCAGGCTTACCAGAAAGGAGCGTATACCTACGATGGCAAGCCCTCTACCGCTGCGTATCCCTGGAGTGAATTCTCCACTGAAATCACGGCCTTTACCATGGATGCAGACCGGGCCAGGGGACAGCTGGTGGCCGATATGTACCGCATGGCCCCCGAGCCGTTACCTGCTGATACGGCCTACAGCGGGCTGGGCATTTACGGAGCAGAAACCTACCAGGCCATTGATACGCTCACCATTTCCAATACCGACGCCAACTCCGGCAGTACCGTACTGTTTGAAGCCGGGCGGGAAGTACGCCTCAAGCCAGGCGTTACCCTGTTTAGCGGGGCCGATGTAACCACCCGTATTGAACCTTCCCTGGCAGGCACTGATTCGGTGGGCCTGAGTCCGCAGACCGGCAGCTCGCCCTGGCAGTTACAGCTGTACAGCTACGACAGCGAAGGGCGGGTAGCGGAGAAGAAGATTTTCACCGGCAGCCGGAGGGACTGGGATGCGACCATCAGCTACACCTACAACCGGCTGGGCGAAGTGACCCGCAGGAAACTGGCCATTGGGGAAGATGTGCTCTACCACCATTATGCCTACAACCAACTGGGGCAGTTGGAAAGTGTGACCATTACTTCCGACGGAACCGCCGATACGGAACCCCCGGAAATCACCTATACCTACACCTCCGACGGGATGGTGGATATGAAAACCTATAAAGGCGGAACGGCCCTTGATCATGCCTACAATACCCAGGGCTGGCTCACGCAGATCAACGATCCGGTGGACACAACCCACGCTTTCTCGGCCGGGTACACCTACTTTAAGAACGGCAACATTAACGAAGCGGAATTCCGCAACCCGTTAACCAGCCTGGGGGCGGCCCACCAGCGCTACAAATATGTGCATACCTACGACGCGCTGAACCGGCTCAAAACCGCCAATTATTCCAATTACTCCGGCGGATGGCAAACTACGACGATGTTTGATGTAGACCTGTTGACCTACGATAAGCAGGGCAATATCACCTTCCTGAACCGCTACGACGAGGCCGGCGGGTTGATTGACGAACTGGAATACGAATATGGAAAAAGCAACCGCTTAACCCGCGTGTGGGACACCATAGCGGCCACCACCGAAGACTGGGACGCCGAAGACTATGCCTTCACCTACGACGGGAACGGGAACCTGGCCAGCCAGAGCGGGAAATTCAGCCGGCTGACCTACAACGAATTTAACCTGCCGTTGCAGGTAGAAACCACGGGTGGGCACACCCTGAAAGCCAATTATAACGGAGCCGGAGAACGGATATTTAAAGAATATTCTTCCGCTTCGGGAGGCAGCACCCACACCTATTACGTGCGCGATGGCGGTACCACCCTGGCCACCATTGACGAGGCCGGTACGTTGAATGTGAACCTGGTAGCCAGTGGAATCGAAGGGCAGTTGTTAGGCGGGATTACCGATGCGGTGATCGACCTTTCTGGTACCGTATCCAGCGAATCCGAGTCCAATGACACTCAAGGCACGGCGGATGGACCAATTGGACTCAGCTTCACCGGTACTATTGAACCTGCAAATACCGATTGGGCCTATTTCACGGTACTACGTGCAGGAACAGTAACCCTGACTTCAAGAACAGATCCCTATGACGGAACTCCAGAGGATTTACCCTGGTCGGCAAGAAAGAATGGAAGTACTGTGGCAACCGGAACCGGAACAGGTAGTTTTTCAGTAACGGCAGGAACCTATTACATAAAAGTAGATGCCAGCCAGGGAATGACCGGCCTTGATTATTATGACATCAATTTATCTGCGGTTAATGCATCCGAGTATGCTACCCGTTACATGCTGAAAGATCACTTAGGCAGCACGCGAGCCATTGTTGATGAAATTGGCACTCACTTAGCGAGCTATGACTACTATCCGTTTGGGTTAGAGATGCCAGGGCGGAGTTCCAGCTCATCAAACGCAAATACGGACTATAAATTCACTGGATATGAGCAAGAGGAAGAAGAAGGCATAAATCTATACCATGCCGGAGCAAGAGGATATGACCCGGCATTAGGAAGACTATTACAGGTTGATCGGTTCTACCATATGTATCCGCATATGAGTGTATATCAATATGCGGCAAATAATCCTGTTAACTTCATTGATATAAATGGGGATTCTGTGTATCAGATTACTGATATTGCTGTTACTCGATTATTAGGTTTGAATAATAGTCATCATGCATATTTATTATTAGTTCCGGATGATTTAGAAGCATTTTCTGAGTCTGGATATGCTGATTTGCTACAAGAATATTCCTTTGAGAATGAAAATGGGGAAAGAGTGACAAAACAAGGTATCATAATTGGCGCAGGTCCAAGTGAAAGAAATCCTTTAGATTTAGGTTTTCTCGAAGCTAGAACTAATGCAGGGGAAGACCCAGAAAACGAGCAGACAGGAACAGTTGTGATAGATCCAGGCGATCAGACAGATCATGAATTCATAACAAGTATTCTTGATAATCATAGCAATTATCTGGATAGACAACAAACACCAGGTCTGGTACCATCATATTCCTTACCACCTGCAGGGGAGGTCAGTCCATTCGGTTCGGAGAGAAAAGCGAACTTGAAAGGACATAATAGCAATTCTTATATAAGTGGAATAATTAGAGCTTCCGGAGGTGTTCCACAAAACTCTGGGAGGAAAACACCGTTATACAATAATCCGGTACCTAGTCATTACTTTTTACCGTTTAAAGTCATAAATAAATGAAAAACAAAGAACACATACTAAAAAGTATAAACCTGTATCTAGCAAGTGCCGTCTTTTTAGCATTATTTATTGGCTATACATATACCGAACATTGGTTTGAAATCACAAACTATATCGGACAACTTGGTGCTAGAATAATTCTCTTTGTCCTTTTCTTCGCGATAATAGCTTTTTTCGTTTTTACTTTTATAAAAACACGTAAGTACTATTTTTTCACTCTTCCGTACTTGATGCTATTAACTTACTTCGTAATCAAATTTGGATATCTCGGATTTATCGTTTTCTCAGATACATTTTGGTAGCATAAGGCCGATTTATTTGGTATTGAGAGACAGTACAGTAACCATAACGAAAGCAAAAACGACCGGAGAGTACAGCTGTAAGGAACTGATCCGACCGCATAAGACTTATACCAATGAAAAATAGAGAGTATATATTAAGAAGTATAAACCTGTATCTAGCATGTGCCATCATTTTAGCAATATTTAAGGGTTATACATTAATTGAGTTTTATGTAATACAGATTACTGACTATATAGGTCAATTCGGCGCTCGAGCAATTCTCTTTTGTTTACTTTTGGGGATAATTGCTTTTTACGTGTATACCTTTAAACAAACACGTAAGTATTATTTTTTCTCGGTTCCTTACTTAGTTTTGTTGACTTACTTCTTGTTTCAATCTTGGTATTTCGGATTTATTTATTTCTCAGATACATTTTGGTAGGGGAGAGTCAATGCTTTATGAACGGGATGACGGGAGGCGACTATTATAATGTACACCTTTCCGCTCAATCCTCGGCTGAATACGCCACGAGGTATTTCCTTACCGATCATCTCGGAAGTACCCGTGCCATTGTAGATGAAATAGGTACTCACTTAGCGAGTTATGACTACTATCCGTTTGGGCTGGGGATGCCAGGATGAAGCACTTAACCAAATTGATGAGTAACAATGAAATCAATAAATATAGACGAGTTGAGTAAGTTATTTGATAGAATTACATCTAAGTTGAAAGCTGAGGGATATGAAAACATTCAAATTGAAGATGATTTCTATCGCCTTATTCCAACAGAAAGTTGGCAGACTTTTAAAGATGTCCCAATTGTAAATGGGTCGTTATATGATGATGTAGAGTCATTAAAAAAACTCACTCAGGATGAAAAGAGAATTTGTACCTATGTTGACTTTGATCGTATGGCAAGTTTACTACGGTATATAAGTCAGAAAAATAATCCTGTATAACAGGGCTGTAAAGTGTAGCCGGTGATTCAATTCTGCAACTCTACTATGGGACGCTACCTTCTGGGCTCTGCTCGATACCAATACAACTCTTCGTCATGCTGAGCCAGTCTGCCGATAGCCTGCCTGCGGTAGGCGGGGCAGGTTTATTTCAGCATCTTTGTGGCGGCTAAATTCTGGAATGGATTCGTAAGATCCTGAGACAAGCTCAGGATGACAATGAAGAAGAAAAGAGTCTGGCACATGGCTCAAGATGACCTGTAATTAGATTCATTAGGGAAAAATGGAGTTAGGTATCCATTCACGATCCCGGCTTTAGTCGGGAGAAGTGATCTCGGAATCGCGTTTTGTGTTAACGGGATTGTGTCACTCCGTTCGTAAAGGGTATTGCAATAGCCAACCACTACGAGATTGCTTCGTCGAGTTTTTATTAGGTTAAAATGAAGTCCCGGACTCCTTGCAAAGGGGGTTAACGTGCATGAAAAGCATCAAGGAAATAATCCTCTAACCGGGTCATTTCCTTTTTCTCTTCCTCAGTTTGATCATCATAGCCAATTAAATGGATCAACCCGTGAATAAGTATCCGCAGAAACTCGTTTTCTTCCGATTGATTGAATTCTTCAGCCTGCTCCCGAATCCTAGGTGCACAACAATACAGCATGCCCTCAATTGCGGACTGGTTGCTTTCCTCATCATCCAGCCGGAAAGAAATAATATCCGTCACGTAATCCCTATTCAGGTACTCCTGGTTGATCCGGATAATCTCATCTTCCGGTACATACACCAGTTCTACCGATTCGAATTGGCAATCCTGGTGTGTTTCGATGCTCTTTAATATAAAAAGGGCGTCGTGTTCATTGATCGGAACATCGACGCCGCTAACATTAAAAATCTGGATGGGAGGGATGGTTTCCATACAGCTTATACGCTGAGGTCGTCATCCATAGATTCGGTTAGAGATAAAGCAATTCCACACATCATCAGGTCTTCGGGAAGGGCAGTGAAATCACCGGAAATGATGGTTTCATCTACATTCGCGTACAAGCTGCACCCGGCTGCCCGGTCTACAATAAGTCCGGATGTTTTATCTCCTGATTTCCCGAAAAACGTCACCTGCTCAAGTATATCGCTGGCCACGAAGGCGGTACAGTTTTGCAATTGAAGAAAGGTATTGTAGGAATACACCGAAACCAGGTTCATTTGTTTTCCATTAGCTTCAAGACCCAGGTGAATCTCCAGGGCCAGCTTTGCATTCTCTTCTTCGTTTTTTACCTCAATCCGAAACACATCATCGCCCAGGGGCTTGGGTGTGGCTCCAAGTACGGTTCCGATGGTTTCGATATTCTCTGTAGTAAATTGATGTATCATAATTCTGAAATGTGGCGGAATATATACAAAAAGCCTAGTTAGTTAAACCGTACCTGCGCATTTCCATTTCGCTTTCCTCGAGGGTAACAGGCAGAGTAGGGAATGGGGTTCCAGCAAAAGAGGTATTTACGAGGTCAATTAACGCGTTCGCTCCGTCAGTATCCTCAGATTTGAGTAATACATACGACGCGATAGCGAGGTACTGCCTCACCTGCATCAGTTGATCCCCATAGCTTTGCCGGCGTTCAAAGGTAGCATTGATTCGGCCTCTCAGATTTCGTTGAGCGGTGATATCACCTTCTCTTCGCGCGGCTTCGAACTCCGCATTTAATTCCTGGAATTCGGCTTCTGCCTCCTGGAAGGCCTCGTAGCTTTGCTCAAAATCGCGGGTCATCTTTCTTTCGATGATGTCAATAACCCGGTTTGCATCCTCTATTTGGTCTAATTGGATATAATTAACGGCAAACAAAGCCTGTAGGTTGTAGTTGTCTTCATCAGGTCGGAATGGAATCTTTTCTTCCGCTTTGTTTAACCAATACACGGCACTATCCGGTTGATCTTGATTGATGAAGGTCTCAGCTAGTTGAAGGAAACTGAATCGGTAATTCCCAAGCATACGGCGGATGTTTTCATCCAGGTAGGCATCGGGATTATTCCACTCTCTAAAACTGAAACTATTTAAACGGCGGGTATGAATTTCCGTATCGATGAAGCCGGTGTATTCAGAATCCATCTTCTTTGGAACCACGCGATAGGCTTTTCCTTCGGTGCGGAAATAATCCTGAAGCCCCAGCATGCTCTGAGTGGAAACCGTATTCGCGAAGTATACCGGCCGCAACCAGTCGTTGGTTTGCAGAATGTCCAAAATCACTAAGTCCTGAACCTGCATGTAATACACCCCGTTACCTTCCGAATCATTGCCAAAGAAACGGCCGTTTACTCTCCATCTAACCTGGTCATCCAGGGAATCTACCGGCATTTCGAAATCGGTGCCGGTTTTAAGGATAGGAAGGGTAGTATCTGGTCGTACTCCAATGGCTTCTTTGTATTCGTAGTCCTCCGAAAAGGCTTCACGAAGCATTTCTTTATCTACAGGAATGGTAAGGTCCCGGGGATCCCAACGATCAATTCTGGATGTGATTTGCTCAATTTGCTCATCGGTATAACTAATTGGGAGAGGGGCAGATTCGTGTGACCATTGATTCTTCATTTGGCGGATATACCAGTCGGTGTTCAATAAGCTAAGACACACAATCCGTACATCAGTTCTTATGCCTTCTACCTCCTGGGCATACCAAAGTGGGAAGGTGTCATTATCACCATTGGTGAACAATATGGCATTGGGAGCTACCGAGTTTAACAGGTTTTTGGCATAATCCGGAGCAACATACCGATTAGATCGATCGTGATCGTCCCAGTTCTCAAAACCCATCAAGACGGGAGATCCAAGCAGACACAAAGCAATAACCCCGTAACCTATAGTAGTGTTACTATTTGCGTAGTTCTTAATCAATTCAATGAGCCCGGTAACCCCTAAACCAATCCAAATGGCGTAGGCAAAAAATGAGCCCACATAGGCGTAATCCCGTTCCCTCGGTTGAAATGGGGTTTGATTCAGGAAGACGATGATTGCCACCCCCGTAACAATGAACAGCGCCAAAACGGCAAAGGCCCGCCTCCAGTCGGAACTAAAATGATAAATCAGGCCGAAGAGACCAAGTAAGAACGGAATGAAGAAATAGGCATTACTGGCTTTATTTTCGGGATATCGTTCTTCGCCAAAACCGGATTGCCAGCCCGTATCCTGGATGTCGGCTTCCCGACCAATGAAATTCCAGTTAAAATATCGCACATACATATGGTTGATCTGGTGCGAGATAAAGAACTCAAGATCACTATCGTATCTGGAATAGAACTGCATATGCCGTGGATCGCTGGAATAACGACGTGGGAACAGTTTCTCATCCTGCGAAATCTGACCGGTTGCATCGTCATAATAACGGCCTGAAAAAACAGGAGTGCTTCCATATTGTTCGCGCTTCAGGTAGCTCACAAAATCCTCAAAAGTTTCCGGGTCGTTTTCATCAACCGGCGGATTGGCAATGGAGCGGATCATAATTACGGCATAACTGGAGTAACCAATTAAAATCATCGCATAGCTGATGAGCGCAATGTTTGCCAGGCGGTATTTCTTCTTATGGGTATAGTAGATGGCAAAGCTTAGAAAACCAACGATAATCGCCAGGTACATTACCGGGCCAATCAGCCCATAGGTTGCATCGCCGATTCTATCCGCCCAATCCGGTAGGTATTGGATCGTAAGGGGATACACCAGGAAGAAAGAAGCTACCGCGATCGCTCCCATAATGGAGAAGGAAACGAGTGAAAAATCTCTTTTTTTGAAATACACAATCAATGCGACAAAGAACAATGCCAGCAGGTTCAATAAGTGGACCCCGATGGCAAGGCCAAACATATAGGCAATTAACACCAGCCACCGTTCGCTGTAGTCTCGTTCGTGGAATTCTGACCATTTTAACGCCAGCCAAACTACAATAGCTGTAAAAAACATCGACATGGCATAAACTTCTGCTTCCACGGCGTTAAACCAGAAAGTATCTGTTACGGCGAAAGTCAACGCGCCTACCAGGGCTCCTCCATACATCCCGATTTTATCAATCATAGCCATTTCATCGGGGTGCCCTTTAAACTCTCTCACCAATCGAACGATAATCAGGTACAGCAACATCACCGTTAGTGCGGATGACAGTGCACTCAGAAAGTTTATGCTAACGGCGATATACTCCGTTGGCATAAACATGGAAGCAAGCCGACCAATAATGGAATAAAGCGGAGCTCCCGGAGGATGGTTTACCTGCAAACCATGAGCTACGGCAATAAACTCACCCGCATCCCAGAAACTTGCAGTGGGGGCCATGGTGAGTGTGTAGATGATAAGTGACGAAAAAAGGGAAAATAACGCGAGATATTTATTCGTCGATTTGTGATTTGAAAACATGTATATAAGTTCGGCTATGAAAAAGTTTTGGATAGTCGATTTTTAACCTGTATGCTTGGCCAGCAATGATATGCATAGGCCATTTTACATCAAAATGATCTGTAATATACTGAGCATTTGGCTATCGAAACGAGCTTAATTTATCCCTATTATTTAATTAACAATTATTTGCATGGCGGCTAAAACTACCGAAACCTTCTCATCAAAACTCGGATTAATTGTAAGTGTTTTAGGGATCGCCATTGGTACCGGGAATATATGGAGGTTTCCAAGAATTGCTGCTCAAAATGGGGGAGAAACCGGAGCCGGAGCATTCTTAGTCGCTTGGCTGTGTTTTCTATTCCTATGGTCTATTCCGCTGATAATTGCAGAATATGGGATTGGCAGAAACGGACGGAGCGGAATAACCGGTGCTTTTGCAAAGCTGATTGGTGAGAAAAAAGGCTGGATGGGTGGATTCATAGGGTTTGTGGCCACAGCCATCATGTTTTACTACAGCGTGGTTGCAGGATGGTGCCTGTATTATCTATATCAGTCTGTGACCGCTTCTTTACCTGATTCTTATGAGGTATCGCTCCAGCTTTGGGATAATTTTCATGCGTCCGGATTTCCTGTTATCACCCACGCTATTATTATGTTTTTTGGCGGCCTGGTGGTTATAAAGGGAATTTCTTCTATCGAGCGAATTAATAAAATTCTTATTCCCTCATTATTGGTAGTGTTATTGGTCTCATTGATCAGGGCGGTTACACTCGAGGGAAGCATGGCGGGCATTCAATACCTGTTTACTCCCGATTGGTCCACACTTGGTAATCCTAAGATTTGGCTCGAAGCATTAACCCAAAACGCATGGGATACCGGAGCGGCCTGGGGTCTGATATTGACTTATGGCGCTTACATGAGAAAGCAGGACGACATCACCATTAGTGCTTTCCAGACTGGAATTGGAAATAATACGATTTCTTTGCTGGCAGCGATTATCATATTTAGCACGGTGTTCGGGACCCTGGGTTCAACAATGTCTGATGCCGAAATTCTGGATGTAATGAAGACCTCGGGACCGGCCAGTACAGGTCTTACCTTTATATGGATGCCACAGTTATTTGCAAGCATGGGAGGCGGGGGCATCTTTTCAATATTATTCTTTCTCGGGCTAACTTTTGCCGCTTTTAGCTCACTCATTTCAATGATTGAACTAGCCGTAAAGGTATTCGTGGATACTGGAGTTTCCCGAAAACAGGCAACGATCTGGATTTGTGCAATCGGATTCGCTTTTGGAATTCCGTCAGCACTTAACCTCACCTTTTTTGCGAATCAGGATTTTGTGTGGGGAGTCGGATTGATGGTTTCCGGGGCCTTTATCTCGTATGCAGTTATCAGTTTTGGTGCGAAAGACTTCAGGTTTAATCTTGTAAATACAGCGGAAAGCAAAACCAAACTTGGTAAGTGGTGGGAGATTATTATCAAGTATATTGTACCGGTAGAAGTAATCACCCTTCTTTTCTGGTGGATGTATTTGTCAGCCACGCAGTATGCTCCTGACACCTGGTACAATCCATTTGATCCATTCTCTGTAGCCACCGTAGTGGGGCAGTGGATTCTTGCGCTTGGTATCGTATGGTTCTTTAACAGAAAATTGCTGCCGAAGAAAGCGGAAGCTTAATTTTCAGAGAGTTTCTTTTCAATCGTTTTAATTGAATCCCTGATATCATTCAAAACTTCGATCATTGAGTCCGAACTCGGTTCGTTAGTGATCATGTTATCGGTCACTTTATCTCGCTGATCAAATACCATTTTGCGGAAATCGTGGGCATCCACAATGCCAATAAGACTTAAATCCGCAGTGGCACTAGCCGAATTTCCAGCCGTTTCCACTCTCAAAATACTGAGGCCAAATTTCTTTAAAAGGGGACCTTCTCTGAAGGTTAGATCCTGGATTTTATCTAAAGGGATGGTCTTTTCAATTTGGACGATAAATCCTTTTTTAAACCGAAGAGATCGGGTAGTCAATTCACATTCTAAACGATCAAAGTATTTACTGATGAAATAGGGAGCAAGGATAAACCAGAAGGGTAACAGCGGGATGGTAAATAGCATTACTACCATCAGGAAGGCTCCGTATAAGTTCAGATAAGTTTTCAGTTTTGGGTTGAATTCAGCTTTTTTAAGCAACACAGGTTCCGACATAATGAGAAGATTTATATATAAAAAGGCATTTCCGATTGGAAACGCCTTAAGTAAAAACTGATTATAAAAATAGTCAATTAATTTGATTACTTATCTTCAAATTCTTCACGTTCTACGAACTTCATTGCCGCAGAATTCATACAGTATCGTAGACCAGTGGGTCTGGGACCGTCATCAAAAACATGGCCAAGATGTCCGCCACAATTGGAACAAACGATTTCGGTCCGCACCATAAATAAGCTTCTGTCTTCCAGTTCTACGACTAAACTGTCATCAATGGGTTTCCAGAAACTAGGCCAGCCGGTTCCACTTTTGTACTTATGTTTCGAATCGTATAATTCCTGGCCGCAACCACCACATACATAAATGCCATCACCTTTAAAGTCAAAATATTCATTAATGTATGGGATTTCTGTTCCCTTTTTTCGGAGGATCCTGTACTGAGTAGGCGTTAAAAATTCCTTCCATTCAACCTCGGTTTTTTGATAGGGGAAAACGGGGATGGTATCAACAGCCATAGGCGTAAAGGTTTCGTGTGTATGATCGTGCGCTTCATGGTAATGACGATCAACATCGGCATTTCGTTTTGAAGCGGCTCCAATTCCAACGATAAACACGAGAGAAAAAATAATAGGTTTCATAGGGATAATAATTTTTTACTTTTTTAAACCTTTTGCCTTTAGATAACAATCCCTATAAAGGTTTTCATCACGAATATATAACAATACCCGAATTTCCCTCAGGAGGATTTACCAGTCAAATCTTCGTTCCCACCGGTCGAAGTCGTCTTCCAGCAATGGAAGATTTTTTTGCTTAAAGACTCTGACACCTACTGTAAAACCTACCCAAAACTGATATTCTCTTCCTTTTCTGGTAGGCGACCATAAACTGTACCAGCTATAATCATTTGAGCCATTCACTCTCGTAACCTGCATATTCACACTGGGACCTCCATAGATTGATAATCCATTCCCGAAACGGTTACCAACCATATATTTATAAGAATAGATAAAGTTCAAAGTACGATCCCAATCCCCTTCAAACATATGGTGTACACTTAATTCCTGGTTTACAAATAAAGTATTGCTCTCAATCTTCTCGAAAGAATCCTGGATATTCTTTTCCAGTCCAAATCCAAAACCAATACGATATACGTCCCGATCAAGAACCGTATTGTATCCAATCATTGCCATATTATATACCCGGTGAGTTCCGGTAGTAACTGAAAAGTCCACAAAACCAGCATCGCTGTACCTGGCATCAACATTATATCGCCCATTACCATATAGACTGAGCACACCTATTGGAGCTCCTTCGAATTCTTTGGCAATATTCAGGATTCCTATTTGAAGCCCGGTCGCTTCCTCTGCAAAATTTACGGTAGCAAACTGTAGACCTTCTAATTTCTTTGAGAAGTTTCCAACTCCGGCAATGGCCATTCCCTCAATTTCCTGTGCAACATTCACTCCACCGGAGAAAACGAGTCCTGATACGTTATTTCTGGCAACATTCAATACACCTGAAGCTAATAGTCCTTCCATTGAACCCAGCGCTATATTGGCACCGAATGTAGCCTGCATCCCAGAAATATCATCTCCGGCAAAATTCAAAATGCCTGCAGCCTGAAGCCCCTCTACATCTCGTCTGGCAATGTTTACGAAACCAGCTGCCTGTAGCCCTTCAATGTTTCCATCAGCAGCGTTAAATACTCCGGCTGCCTGGAGGCCTTCCATACTGCCTCTGCTCAAATTTCCAACACCTGCCGCTTGCAACCCTGAGGTAGTATATCTTGAATAATTAAGGCCAAAAGTAGCTTGTAACCCTTCAAGTGATGAGTTAGTGAAATTACCAAGACCGGAGATCTGAACGCCGGCCATAGACTCATCTGCATAGTTTAAGAGTCCGGCGATATTTATACCTTCCATGCTTCCCTGGGAATAATTCAGCCCTCCGGCTAATTGAAAGCCAGCACTGTAGTGTTTAGTGGCATTAAACAATCCACCAATCTCCCAACCATCTAAACCGCCATGATATCCACCAATAAGATTTATCGATCGTTTAGCAGTGAAATTGACTGCATTAGCTCCATTTGTGGAAATAGGAGGGAAGAGGGTAATGCGCCACCTTCTGTATTCAAGATCACTATAGTAGGTTTGTGCTTTTACGTCCGAAAAAAAGAGGGGGAGAAGCAAAAATGAAAATGCCCAAATGCCAAACTTCTTCATTACAAATCATGTTTTTTAATTCGGGCATAAATACGAACGTACCTGGAAAAGTTGCACTTGAAGGGGCAACTTGATCAAATCTATGCAGGTTTTAATCCTTCGAATCGATCATCGAGTACCTCGTTCCAGTTTGACACTTCGGGCGTACTCTCAAATAGCTTTTGTGTATCTCCGGTTATAACGACAGAATCGATTTTGTCTCCCTGTACAATTGAATTTACGGTATCCTGGTCTTCTTGTTCGATTACCTTTCCAAAAACGGTATGTCGTCCATCTAGCCAGGGAGTTTCTACATGAGTAATAAAGAATTGACTTCCGTTGGTTCCCGGACCTGCATTAGCCATGGAAAGGATTCCAGGAACGTCATGTTTTAGTGTACTATCGAATTCATCCTCGAACATATATCCCGGACCACCCCGGCCATCACCATTTGGACAACCTCCCTGGATCATAAAGTCATTGATTACACGATGAAAATTTAATCCGTCGTAATAACCACGTTTGGCCAGGTTTACAAAGTTCGCGACTGTTTTTGGTGTTTGCTCAGCATAAAGTTCCAGGTTAATGGTTCCTTTTGAAGTGTTGATAGCGGCTCTAATTGACATCAATAAATTGTTTTAAGCTTAAGAATAAAAAATTTGAATCCACTCCCGGGTTATGTGCTCCGGTTTGAGCGTTTGAGATATGGTGAAATTTATATCCGAATAATAAAGATGTTTTAGGTAAAAAGGGCATTTCTGCTCCTACACTTAAATCAAATGCATAATTCAGTCGTCGACCTTTTCTGGTTGGGAATCTATCGCTTACCAAAAAAACGCCGGTCGAAATTGCTCCAAAGAAGGCAAAGTCCTGAAGCTTATATTTGAAGTGATAACCCAGGGGGCTAATACCAAACCCTGTTACGGTTGCGATTTGGTTATCCTGATCTCTTTGAGGGTAGACATATTCGATGTAAGGTATTATTCCACGTGTTAGATATGTTTCGAGGTTGGATGAATTCTGACGTAGTAATTTTCCAAATCCTACATAAGCTATTGTTGTTTCTGTATCAGGAGTTTTAGCAAGAAGTACCACAGAGTTTGATGAGAACCCTGCTGATACATCCAAATATCGATTCGAAAGAGTTTCCGTGTTCTGTGCATTTAAAAGTGGGCTTATAATTAATAATAAAAGCAGGTAACTGATGCTGCCTTTCAGGAAAATCATGCTAAAACTTATTGACTATTATGGGATGCCCCGATTTTAAATTGGGGTATCGCAGACAACACCCAGATTAATAACCACGTAGCAGAGAGAAAATAATTTTGTGAATAAACAAGAAGTGAGATGCTCAGAAAGTATACGATATGCGCCAAATAAATTGGTGCATTCGATTTGATAGCTTTGGTTTGTAAGAATCTTACAAAGAAGTAAAGAATTTTACTTAGAAGCAGTAGTGAAGTGTAAATCCAAATTACAACTTCAAGTATCTCGTTTAGTGTAAAAGAATAGAAAGCAATGAAAAGTAGGGCTAGAAGATCTAAGAAAGAATCTTTAATCCATGTATTCATTTAGAAAATATCTGAATCTTCATCAGCACTACCACCGAGTAAGGTTACATCTCGTGCCAAAAGACCTTTGTCTCCGCTATCCAGAATAAATTCTACTTTTTCACCTCTTTTGAGTTTCTTGAAGCCATCAGTGTTTATCTCACTGTAATGGACGAATATTTCTTCTTCGCTATCAGAATTAATAAATCCATAACCTTTGATGTTATGGAACCACTTTACAGTACCAACTTTTTTCGACGACATAATTAAGATTATTACTGACCCATAAACAAAGCATATAAAATAAACCGCTTATTTACATTCTATTCAAGTGGTTAAAGCGATTTATTGAAAATTTTTACTGTATTTCCAGATTTTCTACCCAAAGTATTAAGTGATTTGAGTTCTTGCTGTTGCTTAAAAGTAGATCATTGGTCCAGTTGAAGTTTTCGGTTGATTCAACATCCACTAACTTTCCTTCGATTTCGATCACATTTCCGCTTCTTAATTTCTTTATCCGATCGTCTATCTCTTTTGTTGACGGAATAAGGTGCAAAAGCTCCATTTGCTTGAACATGGTCGACTCAGGGATAGGAGGTTTTGTATAGTTTAATTCAAATGAACGTTCTGACAAAGAAAACTGAACAAACTCGATATTTCTTTCGTCAGACATTTCATCCCATCCCACCAGGATATCTACAGGAGACAACTCTGTTCTATCATCAAAAAAATATCTTTTATGCTTCAGAATGCGTACTTGCGCAGAGTAAGTTTTGATAGGATCAAGCGTGTTCCCTTTTAAATTGAAAGGTTTATCCCACGAGCTATAGCTAATGGTTGGTTTATCGGGAGTGATAACTCCGGGTCCGTGTTTTATAGGGTAAATTGTCCAAGCGTAATAACCCGACACAGCTAATATACCTACAAGTATATACTTCAGCATAGTCAATCCTGTTTTCTAACAGGAGTTATCGACCTTTACTGCTGTTACATAAAATATGGTAAATCAGGTTAACTCAGAGAGGGTGAGGTAAAATAATTCGAGATCCTCTATAAAGAAATTGTCGATGGCTTTAGTACCACTTGAGGAAACTACATCTTCTATAAAAATAGAAACATTATTTGCGTAGGAAAATCGAAGAGAGCCATTATCAAAATCTACTCCTTTGATATCCGACAATGAAATTTCGACAATATTGGAGTGTAGATAAGAATGGACTCCCGGGATGAAATTTCCTTCGGAGTCATTGAAAATCTCTAAGTCTTTTTCATACTGATGCTGAAGTTCATTATTAACTAATGTGCGAATCCTTTCATCGATAACCATGTATATTGAGGTTTCTGTAATACCAAACTTGACCTCTTTATATCGATCAGTTATTTCGAGTATGGCATCTTTTTCAGGTTCACCAGCAGCAAGAAGCGGAGTAAGAGTAGTGTGAGTGAGTATGAATGAAAAAAGTAGCAGTAAAGTTTTAGTAGTTAGTTTCATCATACCATTGTTTTGATTCCGAAGCTATGACGAGTGAATTAGTAAAAAGTTTCAAAAAAATTGAAAATTCTTTTAAGGATTGAATTATCCAACCGATTCTACATAGAACTTCGTCGATCTAACGCGAAAGTTTTATAAATCATTTCCTCACAGGAAAAAAAATTTTACATCTTATAGTTTATTAAAATAAAATCAGATTCAAAATGTGTTAGATGGGCTTTCTAATGTAGTTTTTTAAAGTGAAAGAGGATTAGACTTGAAGTAATTCAAGAATATAGTCACCTTCTCAGCATAACTTAAACACTGTGATATAAATAAAAGGGACGGAGTTCATTTTAAATTTCCAATCAAGCAGAGTCGGGCATGAAGTATAAGATTCTAGTTATTGACGATGATGAACCTATTCATTACTTGGTTAAGAGCTTAATTGGCAAAGAGTATGCGCTATATCATGCTAGAAATGCACAGGAAGCGATAGATATTTTAGCTGAGTCGCGTATCAATTTGATTTTATCCGATATCCATATGCCGGGCTTATCAGGTTTACAGCTGTTAAAGTCTTTAAGGGCGGATAAGGACAAAAAAAATATTCCCATTCTTATTATGACGAGCCTTCCAACTGTTGAGAAGGAGCAAAAAGCTTTTGAGCTGGGAGCGGCTGATTTTATAAAGAAAGATCTGTTCAATACGGATAAGCAAAGAATTGTAGACTTAATCCGTATGAAGTTAGTCACGAATGTGGTAATAGATGAGCTGAACCATAGCCTTGAAGATAGTAAAAACAAACTGGTGATGAGCTTAATGGATAGTGCATTGCTGGGTCTTTTCAATGAAACAGTGGATGTATTGTGCTCTGAACTTATGGTGCTGCTGGATGCTGAATTTGTCGGTATGTGGGTTTTTGGAGATTCAAACTCAAAACTGGTATCTCAAAAAGGTGGTTTTAACTTAGATTCAGTACTACAAAATCAGTTTATGAAGGAAACCGGTTTCAAAAAACTGAAGGATAACAAAAGCCCTTTCTTTAGTAATCATATTTATGAAGAGGAGTACAGTTTTTATAAACAAGAATCTGTTAAAGCGAACCTACCGGCTGAAGTAGTTATTCCAATTTTCTCAATAAATGAGCAGGGCCTGCTATCCTCAGAACTTAAAGTTCCTGAAACGTCGAACTTATTTGGAGCCATCTTAATAAAAAGAACGGGTTTATTTTCCAGGATGGAATTTGATCTTACATCGAAACTTGTTATCCAGGCAGGCAGTATTCTTTGGAGACTTTACCGTAGCTGATGAAAACATTAACTAAACATTTTGAGTGGCTGGCTTTTTTAGTTGGATTACTATTAATGGCTACCATGAGTCCTTATGATCAGGGTCATTCGTTATGTTTTTTTGAATGGATCGGTTTTGAATATTGCCTCGGAGATGGACTTGGCCACTCTATTGCTTTTTTATTTGATGGTGATCTAAAATCATCTCTTGAGGCAAACTTTATGGGGCCTCTTGCCGTACTGGTGCTTTCAGGCCGGATAGTCGCCATCTGGATTCGCTTATACTCTAATTATAAAGACCAAAAGTTGGGTACAAATTATGTCTAATATCATCCATGTTATTCCTGAAGCAGCTGGAGACGAAGCGCTTTATCTTAGCAAAATTACTGAAGGAATGGATCAGGATCAGTTAATGAGATTTTCGAATGCATACAGAGCCAGAAGAAAAGACCCTCAAACCATCATGCTCACTTCTTTACTCGGTTTTTTTAGTATTGCCGGGATTCATCGATTCCTATTAAATCAGATTGGAATGGGAATTTTATACTTACTTACCGGTGGATTATGCCTGATTGGTACAATTGTCGACTTAGTGAACCATAGGGATCTTGCATTTCAATACAATCGGGAAGTTGCGAAAGAATTAAGAGCTCTTGTCTGATTAAAGTCCGAACACCCTGTTTACATTAAAGCCGATTCTAAAATCCCCGGATAGGAAATCAGTATTACTTCTTGCTAAAAGATGCTGTTCTGTAAACCATTGACCGGACATTATAAACATTTGAAATACATGTCCGCCGGTTTCAACTTCATATCCCAGTGCAAAGTGATTAACCGTTCCTTCATTTCGGTCTCCTAAAACGGGTAAGAATTCGAAAGTCAGTGAAGTTCTTTCATTCAAAATAAATCTTCCGCCTGTCCCCAGTCCATAAATGGTGTTCTCCGGAGTTACACCAGATTGATCCAGAACTACCGTATTAAAGTGAGAAATCATTGGTGCTATCTGAATAGTAAAACGGTTATTGAATTTTCTGGCTACCATAACAGATGCGAAATAATTCAGTCGTTCTTCGAAAGTAAACTCCTCAAACTGGGTATTTTCCTGAGTATTGATTCCCAGATCACCTTTTACAGCTACTTCTACAGGTACTTTATCAGACTTCATTTGTCTGAAGAGGGTGTATTTGAAGCGTAAATCAACATTATCCTCAATACTGGTTCGGCCTATTCCAACAGATAGCCGATCCGTAACTCCGTAATCAAGCCCCAATCGTACTGCCGCTCCCTGATCTAATCCCCAAAACTCTTCGATTCCGCTACTTACCAAACCAAAATTATGCATTATGGTGCTGTTCAAATTTCTGGCTTCCAGGTTAGTAACGGTGCTCATTCCCGCAATCGAGCCAATAAGAAAAAGCTCATCAACAGGTGCGTCCTTTACGGCTCCTTGCCTCTGCATTTGCGCACTTGCAATCGTACTTGAAAAAGCGAAAAGAATTAGTAGAATAGATACCCGCATTATTGATCCTCGGTATAAGGGGTTAGAAGTGTTTCGATTTCAATTTCCTGTTTTTCATCAACCTTTATTAACAGTAGCCGGGGTGGTTTAATTTTGTAATCATCGAGATTCAATATCCATCCAGCTTTTAGTAACAATCCATCTTCTGTGAGTTGAAGGGTACCCTCAATTTCAACTTCCTGCTTTTCACCATGAATCTGAAAAGTGCCTTTGGCGGTAGCTGGCTGTGGATCTGGATTATTAATATCAAAGCTGGAATCCAGAATCCCATAAAACTCAGCAAATGGATAGTCGTCGGTTTTAAGTGTCGAACGCATGTCCTTATCCCGTTTTCCGTTGCCTGTATCTAATGTTTCCAGGTCGAGATAGAAATCGAGAATAGCTTCATCCAGGTTGATCAACCCTACTAAATTTTGGGAACTACCTTCGAAGTTATGGAGTGGTACTTTTGATTTAAACACAACACTGCCATCTTCGGAATAATATTTCTGCGCGCTTGCGGATATGGAAAATGTCAATACAGCAAGAAGAGTGATACTTAAGAATCTCATAATTAATTGTTTTGGGCGCCTTCGCTAATCCAGGCACGTATTTTATTGATTTCATCTCCACTTAAAAAAGGTCCCCCTGGAGGCATTCTGCTTACGCCACTGGTAGGATTGGGTTCAATCACTTCAACCAACCCACTACTATTTGGGGAATTTGGAACTACCAACTGCTCCCCATATACATTTCCAGTACCTGCAAATATACTCTGGTAACTACTTAAGTCCGTATTATTGTTCGCAAATCCACTACCATGGCAGCTAACGCATCGCTGCTCTAAAATGGGTTGGATCTCTGTTGAAAAACTTACATCATTTTGTACCGTACCCCGTACATCCTCTACGTTATTTATGCACGCTGATAATCCAAAAATCAGTATTGGTAAAAAGATTTTTTTCATGATATTGTCGACTTGGATTCATCCAAAGAATGAGTAATTCTCGTAAATAGTGTATTAAAATTTTAATAACGATTAATTATTTGATGATACCAAGAAATAAATCCATAGAACTTTTGCATGATTATATAAAAAATGATGCCCTGATTCATCATTGTAAAATGGTAGCAATTGCTATGGAGGCTTATGCTAATCATCTTAGAAAAAGTGAATCGGATATTGAAGAGTGGTGGACCGCAGGGTTATTACATGACTTAGATTGGGAACAATATCCTGATGAACACCCTAATAAAGCGGTAAATGAAATTTTGCCAGGCCTGGGGTACTCGATGGAAGTTATTGAAGCCATTAAAGCACATGCACCGGAACGTACAGGAAAACATCCTGAAGAGGAACTGGAGCGGTATCTATTTGCCTGCGATGAACTATCCGGTTTTATGCATGCCGTTTCTTTGATGCGTCCGACCGGTTTCGATGGAATGAAACCCAAGTCAGTTACTAAAAAACTGAAGACCGCAAATTTTGCTGCAAATGTATCCAGAGATGATATTCAACGCGGAACTGAACTGATTAATAAACCTCTTAACGAACACATTCAATTCCTAATTGATGTATTTAATACCACTGAGGTTTAGAAAAATTGGTGTCCCGAATTAAATACATAGGTTTTTTCTTCATACTGTTTTTTACGAGTGTTGAATCTATTGCTCAGCAACGGGTAAATGAGCTAACTCAAAACCGACTAACAGCAAATGGAACCGTGGAGTTGACACATTGGCTGGGCATTGCAGGGGATGATTATAGCTGGTTGAATGATACAGTGGATGTACAGATATGGACATCCATTAATCCTCTTAACTTAACAGAAGATACTCTGCCGGGGTGGGATGGAGCAGGTTGGTTTCGGGCTGTGTTAAAGGTGGAAGAATCTCTGGTGAATACTCCAATACCCATTCAATTTTCTGAACATAACGGAGCTTCTGATGTATTTCTTGACGGTGATTTAATTTTCAGATTAGGAGAAATCTCGAGTGTGGCAGAGGACAATGTTCCAACCAAAGATCATCTACCAAGATTTATTCAGCTTCCTGATACAGCAGAACATGTTTTAATAGTTCGGTTTTATAATCATAAATACTCCGAATACCAGGAACTTGGATTAGCTAATGGTTTCCAGGTGATGGTATATGACTATGATTTCTTTCTTAGCGAAGAGAGCAACCATGAAGTATCTCATACGTTCATCGTTTCAACCATCGTATTTCTTGTATCGCTAAGTATTGTTCATTTACTTTTGCTGATTTTCTATCCTGCCAGTCAAAAGAATTTCTATTTCACTTTCCTGGCTGCCGCGGTAGCATTATTTACTCTTTCCCTTAATGCGAGTGATTTGTTCACTAACCCTGATTTTCTGATGTATGCATTTTACGGTAAGCATATAGCCTGGGTGGTTGGATATCTTTGTCTTCTTAAATTTGCTTATTCATTTACTGAGAAAAGCAGTCCCAAAATCTTATCTGCTTTTGTGATTGTCTCATTGATCATCTCATTTTCATCCATTTTTTCGGGCTTAAACCTTACTATCGTTCAATCGATATTTTCCATTTTGATGCTGTTTGAATTCATTCGCGTAATCTTTCAGCAGAAGTTAAAAAAGCAACCGGTCGATTTAATTCTCTGGGGAGTGGTAGGTCTAGTTTTAGTACTCGTATTTAACAATGGTTTAAATGCTGGCTTTTGGAATTCCGGGTTTCCATTGCTAACTAATACCAATGCAATAACTGTATTAACAGCTTCTATTTCATTCTTCCTGCTTCGAGATTTTGCAAAAGCGCAAACAAAACTCGAATATAAGTACCTGGAAGTAAAGCATCTGTCCGAACGCTCCATCGATCAGGAGCGTAGAAATAAGGAAAAGGAGTTTAAGCAAAAGCTCCTGGAGGCTGAAAACGAACGAAAAACAGCCGAGCTCGAGGAGGCGAGGGCGCTTCAGCTTTCAATGCTTCCCGCAAGTATACCCGAGTCCAAAAACTGGGAAATAGCGGCAAAAATGGAAACGGCTTACGAAGTGGGAGGTGATTACTACGATTTTTACGAGGCCTCAAATAATGATTTTGTTGCTGCTGTTGGAGATGCTACTGGTCATGGAATGAAAGCCGGGATCATTGTTGCTACGGTTAAAAGTAATTTTCACTCAAATATTGGATCGGGATCCCTGGTGGATGTACTAAAACAGATTTCTGCAGGAATTAGAAATCTTGATTTGAAGATGCTCTATATGGGGCTGATTCTTTTGAGAACCAAAGGCCATCATGTAACCCTTACTTCTGCGGGAATGCCGCAAATTCTTTGGTATAAGGCGTCTTCTAAAGCCGTTGAAGAAATACTGATAAAGGCTATGCCTTTGGGGGTTAAAATAGAATTCCCATATACTGAAGTAGAGGTAGATGCTCAAAAAGACGATGTTTTACTCTTTATATCAGACGGTTTAATTGAACTTTTCAATCGTACAAGAGAACAGTTGGGAATTCAACCCATCATCGAATTATTAAAAAAGAAATCCGATTCATCTCCGGAAGAAATAGTGGCATCTCTGTTCGAATTAAAGAAAAAATGGAGTGGAAAAGCCCCGCAAGAAGATGATGTTACCGTTATGGTTATGAAAGCCAAATAAATAAGAAACCCGAACCGGTCAAAGTTCGGGTTTTTCTTTAGGGCATTTGGTGCTTTGCAGCATCCAAAAGCTCGTTTGCTCTTCGCGGCGTAGGTACGGCATGGCTTTTCTAAGGTTGCGAACTATTTTGATGAAAGACGCTTTTTACAAATAGCAATCATTTAATCGAAGTTTGGTATCTTCAGACATGAATTTGTTTCGTTATCTGTCTCTACGAAAATTTGAATTTCTAATTGGAGTCCTGGCTTTTGTCCTGTTTTCGCTCATCGTTTTTGGGTCGAGACAGTTACGGCTTAGTGCAAATGACGCTCTGATTTTTTCCGAATCGACTGCGCTAAAGATTCACGACTCCATTAATGTCGATGAACTCATCCGGATCCTTGAAGAACAGAGCGTCGATTTTAATGAAGCCGAGTTCAAATGGGCGACTCGTTTAATGGGGTGGAGGCAATTCAGAGCGGGCAACTACGAACTTTCAGGTGAATATCCATATGAGGTTTTTCTCTCAAAATTAGCACTGGGAATCCAAGACCCGGTTGGAGTCGTGATTTTGCCAGGCATTACTGAATCCCGATTTGTGAGTTCTGTCTCGAATAGGATGAAGTTTGATTCTACTGCCTTGGCTTCTGTCTTTTCTGATTCCGCATTTCTGGAAGAAGTTGGCGTTTCAAGGGAAGAATTATTGGGTAGGATGTTACCTGAAACGCTACTCATTTATTGGACTTCCAGTCCCAAAGAAGTAGTTCGCCGCATATTACGCGAGTTTGATGACCTCGTGGTACAAAGCTATTCAGATGAAGCAGCTTCTCAGAACAAAACCATAGAGGAAATTCTAACAATGGCTTCTATTGTGGAGTGGGAGGCTAAGCTGGAAGATGAGAAAGCGACCATAAGCGGGTTGTATTGGAATCGCATAAATCGAAGAATGAGGCTTGAAGCTGATCCTACGGTAAATTTTGCGCTGGGGGAGAGAAGAAGATTGCTTTTTGAGGACTACCGTTACGAGCATCCTTACAATACCTATCTAAATCGCGGGCTTCCACCAGGCCCAATTACGAATCCGAGTTTGAGTACAATCATAGCCACACTTAGGCCCGAGCAGCACGATTATTTGTATATGGTTGCAAACCCGGAAGGAGGCCACGAATTCTCACAAACTTTTGAAGAACATCAGGTTGCCTCAGAGCGATGGAGACGCTGGTTAAGAGAGCAATACAGAATTAAGCGAAGCCTGGAAAATGCTGAATCCGATTAAGGTCTTCTCCTAAAATCACTGGCTGAGGAAGTTGCTGCACTATCTTGCTCTGTTGCTAATCCCATTGAACGAATCATTCGTTGAACCTTAATTTCCTCGTTAACATGAGTACCATTAAAGCTGACATCGATACTCAGTCCATTATAGCCATTAAGACCTTTGAGGTTATCTCTCAAATATGCAGGATTCTTAACGATCTGTAACTGATTCAAAATGATCGAAGCGGCATCAAACCCTATATAAGCAAACTGATTTGGATCGGTTTGGAATCGTATCCGAAACTCAGATATAAATTCCCGGGATCTACTTGAAGTAGTGTCAATATCGAAAGAACGGGTAAAATGAAGTTGGGTAGAATCCAGTCTTCGGGCTTCCAGATTTACTTCCTGCCATTCTTCAGATCCCAGTATAGCTACTTCACTTCTCATAGCTTCCAGGTCTGTGAGCATGCTTTCGATTAAAGTTTGAGCGATCGTACCTGTAAAGGGTGCATAAACCGCCTTTACCATTGCAACAGAATCCAATGTATCGGTAGTAAAGAATTGAGTATAGTCAGTAATATCATACCCGAATTCTTCAAAATCCTTTTCAAAGTAATATTGAACATAACCACCTAATCGCTCGGCTTCATGTCGAAATGCCCGAGCCGCAGGAGCTCCAAGAGATCGGGCTTCTGCTATCACACCTAGTGTATCATATCCAAGTTCTAATGCCTTGTGAGCCATAATTTTGCCCTGGGTAGCAAAGGCCGGATTCAATTGAAAAACGTAATTATTATATAGATCCAAACTATCAGCATTAGCCAGAGGGAGTAAGATTGGAACTTCATATTTTTCCGCAAGATTGGAATATTCCTTAGCGACCTGAGAAAACAAAGGTCCGATGATTACATCAACTCCTTCTCTGAAAACAAAATCAGAAATTACCGCATCAGGATTTGAGGAGCCATTGTTTGTGTTCCGATATGTGATGAAGGCTTTTTGATCAGCATTCTCCCGGTTGAACTGTTCAGTAGCGAGTTGGATTCCGTAATAAAGATGCTGAGGTATTTCATACTCAAAAGCTTCGAACTCAAACTGAGGCAGTAATACTCCAATGTTGTATGACATACCGCGCGGTGCAGTATGACCAGAGTTTGGATTGTATCGTTGCCAATAGGTAAGGGAATCAGATAGCTGGGTTTTAATCCTGTTTAGTCTCAACGGGCTCTCAGACAGAGCTGATGATTCATATAAATCAAGCAGAGACTGTGCAGTTTGAAAGTCCACCTTACCCAATGAAAACTCCAATATGTCTAATCTGATTTCATCATCCGAAACTGATTTAAAAGTATCAAATCGCTGTTTTGGGGTAAGAAATCCCAGAATCTCATCATACAATCGGTCAGCACTTCGTGTAATTGGAGAGGTAGAACTATTGAGTATTAAATCGTTTAAAACTTCAATCGACTCAGCATAATTTTTGAGCTGAAAATGTGCTAATGCAAGTGTATAACGTGCATCCTGATACATTTCCAGGGATGACACGTCTATTCCGGAAAGTATCCCTGCAGATTTTAGATAGTTGCGTTCAGCAAAATGGCTTTTGCCCAGGAAAAGCTGAGCTTCTGTTCCATCAACGCGTTCAAAAACAAAAATGGCTCTCTCGTAGTCTCCTTGCTCATATAAATTTTTTCCCATTTCGATGGTTTGCCCTTTAACCAACCATGGAGAAGCAAAAACAAGTAATAAAATTATTGTAATTCGTTTCATTATGTCCTCAGTTTGAGGTCTCTTACACCTTAAAAAAGGGGAATTGTTCTTATTCCCATTCAATTGTAGCCGGTGGCTTAGAACTAATATCATACACCACCCGGTTAATGCCCTTAATTTCGTTGATTATTCGATTAGATACATGTGCTAAAAACTCATAGGGAAGATGTGCCCAATCTGCAGTCATTCCGTCTAAACTGGTAACTGCTCGTAGCGCCACGGTGAATTCATAGGTTCGTTCATCACCCATCACGCCAACGCTTTGTACCGGAAGCAAAACTACAAGTGCTTGCCAGACTTCGCTGTACAAGTGATTCGCCTTTAGTTCGTCAATAAAAATCTTATCTGCCTCACGAAGTAAATCCAGTCTTTCCTTAGATAAATCTCCAATTACCCGTATGCCCAAGCCAGGACCAGGGAAAGGGTGGCGCGCTATAAAATGCTCCGGAATTCCAAGCGCGCGACCAACTTCGCGGACTTCATCTTTAAACAACTCCCGGACTGGTTCTATCAAATCAAGCTTCATTTTTTCAGGTAAACCACCAACATTATGGTGAGATTTGATAGTAGCAGAAGGTCCCTTGAATGAAACACTCTCGATCACATCCGGATATAGTGTGCCCTGGGCCAGGAATTTAAAATCGGAATCATGGCCGATTTCCTGTTCAAATACATCAATGAAAGTAACACCGATGATTTTTCTTTTTTTCTCCGGATCAGAAACTCCATCTAATCGGTCCATAAACAACTTTGAGGCATCAACACCGCGGACTGGAAGATGTAAATCCCGGGTATAAAGATGAAGAACGTCTTCAAACTCATTTTTGCGAAGAAGTCCGTTATCAACGAACACGCATTCCAACTGATCTCCAATCGCTTTATGAATCAAAGTAGCCACAACCGTAGAATCAACACCACCGGAAAGAGCGCAAAGAACTTTATTGGGTCCGACTTTAGCCCTGATCGCTTCTATTTGTTCATCGATAAAAGATGCCGCTGTCCAATCCCCGGATAATCCACAAATATCGAAAGCGAAATTCTTTAGAAGCTGTTTCCCACAATCTGTATGAGCAACTTCCGGGTGGAATTGCACCCCGTATATCTTTTGATCAATGTGACGGACTGCAGCTACATCAGCGTTGGCGGTATGCCCAATGATTTCGTATGAGGAGGGAAGTTCATGAATATGGTCCCCATGACTCATCCACACTACTGAACCATCTTCAATATCTTTTAAAAGATCGCTGGAGTTGTCGATGATGAGATGCGCACGTCCATATTCACGCTTCTCGGCTTTGTCAACACTTCCCGGAATTTCTGTATGAGCAAGAAGTTGAAGCCCATAACAAACTCCAAGAATGGGAATATCCCAATCGAAAATCTGGGTTTGGAGATGGGGAGCGCCGTCGTCATTCACACTCATCGGCCCTCCCGAAAGGATGACTCCCTTTGGCTGAGGGGTAAGTACTTCCTCTAAATCGACATTGAATGGATGTATTTCGCAGTAGATGTTAAACTCTCGCAACCTCCTTGCGATGAGTTGGGTGAATTGAGAACCGTAATCAAGTATTAAGATCCATTCGCTATGTCGACTCATTAATTAGCCAGTTTAAGCGGTTATTTCCTGATAATCATCTGCGGAGAGAAGGCCATCCAATTGGGAAGCATCGGATACTTTCATCTTTATCATCCAACCTTCTCCGTACGGATCATCATTGACCAGCTCAGGATTGTCTTCCAAAGCTTCGTTCAACTCTGTTACTTCTCCATCTATCGGTGCAAATAAGTCGGATACGGTTTTTACAGCTTCAACGGTACCAAAAGTATCATCCTGCCCAAATTCAGATCCAACTTCCTCCAATTCAACAAAAACGATATCACCCAATTCTCCTTGTGCAAAGTCGGTAATGCCGATGGTAACCGTTCCATCTCCATTATCCCGAATCCACTCGTGTTCTTTGGTGTATTTTAAATCGGATGGGGTGCTCATTCTGAATCCTCTGGTTTAAAATTGAAAGATGTTTCTAGGTATTTGGTTGTTATAGAGCCTGCTTTGAAGTTTGGATCATCCAGCAGTTGAATATGATAGGGGATGGTTGTTTTGATTCCTTCAATGATGAATTCCTCAAGTGCTCGCTTCATTTTAGTGATAGCCTGCTCACGTGTTGGAGCTGTAACAATCAACTTGGCAATCATCGAATCATAAAAAGGAGGGATTCGATACCCTGAATAGGCATGAGTATCTAAGCGAACTCCATGACCACCTGGTGGATGGAAAACGGTGATTTCACCGGCTGATGGACGAAATCCATGAGCTGGGTCTTCAGCATTGATCCTGCACTCAATGGAATGACCTTCGAGCTCTACTTCCAAATCTTCGATAGACTCTCCAGATGCAACCCGTATTTGTTGTTCGATCAGATCATGGCCAGTGATTTCCTCGGTTACAGGATGTTCCACCTGGATTCGGGTGTTCATTTCCATGAAATAAAAATTCAGATCGTCATCAACCAGAAACTCCACGGTTCCGGCACCCTCATAATTCACAGACTTAGCGGCATTTACAGCTGCCTGGCCCATTTCGTCACGTAGTTCTGGAGTGACTAACGGAGATGGAGCTTCTTCCAGAATCTTCTGATGTCGACGTTGAGAAGAGCAATCACGTTCACCCAAATGAACGGCATTTCCATGTTGATCCGCCATTATCTGAATCTCTACGTGATGAGGATTCTTTACAAACCGCTCAATGTAAACTTCAGGGTTATTAAACGCGCTGGCAGCTTCACTGCAGCACATCTCATAGTTTTTCTTCAGGTCTTCTTCTTGTTCAACAACCCGCATTCCACGGCCGCCTCCACCTGCAGAAGCTTTGATAATCACTGGATATCCTATCTCAGCGCATACTTTTTTAGCGTCTTCGTAGGTTTCAACTACTCCGTCACTACCTGGAACAACCGGAACTTTATTAGCGATCATGGTTGCTTTTGCAACGGCTTTATCGCCCATTTTAGAAATAGCTTCAGGAGATGGGCCAATAAATTTTAAATCGTGTTCTGAACAGATTCGGGAGAACTCAGCATTTTCAGCCAGGAATCCATACCCGGGATGAATTGCTTCTGCATTTGTAATCTCAGCTGCAGCCAGAATGCTCTGAATCTTTAAATAACTTTCTTTACTGGATGGGGGGCCAATGCAAACCGCTTCGTCGGCGAATTTAACATGTAAGCTATCGGCATCAGCAGTGGAATAAACAGCCACCGTTTTAATGCCCAGTTCCTTACATGTTCGAATAATTCGAAGTGCGATTTCACCACGGTTCGCAATCAGAATCTTATTAAACATGTAGGTAATTAGCTTTTTTCGATGATAAATAATGGTTGGTCGAATTCAACCGGTGTGCCATCCGAAACAATAATCTCACGAACAGTTCCAGAAAATTCGGCCTCAATTTCATTCATAATTTTCATGGCCTCAATGATACAAAGTGTCTGGCCTTTCTTAACGACATCGCCCACTTTAATAAAAGGATCAGATTCAGGGGAAGCAGCCTGATAGAAAGTACCAACGATGGGTGACTTCACGGTTTCTCCGGAAGCGGCTGGTGCTGACGGACTTTCAGAAGAAGCTGGTGAAGCCGGAGCGGCTGGTGTTGCCGGTGCTACTGGCAGAGGTGCTGGAGCAGCCAGTGGCTGTGTATAGGTAACTTGTTCAACGGCACCAGTTTTCTTCACTTTAATTTTAAAATCTCCTTCTTCGATGGAAACTTCGTTCACATCACTGTCAGAGATCATATCAAGAATATTCTTTATTAGTTTTAAGTCCATAACAATTTATTTAGCTCGTTCGATGTAGGTTCCGGTTCTGGTATCAACCCGAATTTTTTCTCCTTGCTGGATGAAAAGAGGCACATTAACAACTGCCCCCGAATCAAGAGTTGCTGGTTTTGATCCACCCTGGGCCGTGTCGCCTTTTACTCCCGGGTCTGTTTGTGCCACAGTCAATACTAAATGATCAGGTGGCTCTGCGTAAAGTACCTGTTCGTCATCCGCATTGAAAAGTACTTTGCAAGTCTGTCCTTCAATTAGAAAATCCTGTCTTTCAACCTGGGCTGGAGCAATAGGGATTTGCTCGTAGGTTTCATTGTTCATGAAGTAGAACATGGAGCCATCGTTGTAAAGGTATTGGTACTCCCGATTTTCCACTCGTATGGCTTCGGCTTTTTCTCCGGATCGCCACGTTTTGTCAATATTTTTTCCGTTTACAATGCCTTTTAGTTTAGTTCTTACGAAGGCAGGACCCTTTCCGGGTTTTACGTGCTGAAATTCAGAAATCGAATACAATTCGCCGTCCATATCCAGAACCAATCCATTTCTGAAGTCGGCAGTAGAAACTTTTGCCATTAAATTTTAACTCCGTTTTTAGTTGCGCAAAAATAGGAGGTGCAGCTTTGGATAACAAGTGAATTAAATGAAATAGGTGATGATAAAACCATCACCCTTAAATCATAGTAAACCCAGAATTCCCTGGTATACATTGTAAGCAATCACAATAGGGCAGATCACTTTAATGAAAATGGGCCAAACTTTTGCGAACAAGCCTTGCTTAACGCCTTCGAATCCTAATTCCATTTCAGAAAGAGCTGAGTCTGTTTTCCAAACATAGCCCACAAAAATACACATCAACAGACCACCAAGCGGAAGCCCGAAATTGTTGAAGATATTATCGAAGGTTCCGATTAACGAAGTATTAAAGGCGACAATAACAGAGATTACTAAAATCCCAAGCCCAACAGTCCAGGCTGCTCTTTTTCTTTGGACTCCGTATTCGTCAATTACATAAGCAACTGGAACTTCAAGTAATGATATGGTGGATGTTAATGCGGCTATACTTAAAAGAAGAAAAAAGACCACACCCAAAATTAAACCTACAGCTCCTCCAATGGTATGAAACAAGGCCGGAAGAATTTGAAATACCAGGTTTGTTGATGAAGCTAATTGGTCGCCTACAAAAATTTCAATTCCTGCAGCCTGTGCAACGAACATAGCAGGGATGATCAATAATCCAGCTAAAAAAGCAATCCCAACATCCGCGAGGGTAACAAAGGCTGCAGCTTGTGGAATGTTCTCTTTTTTGCTTAGGTAGGAACCATAGGTTATCAAAGCTCCCATCCCTAGAGACAAGGAGAAAAACGCTTGTCCCATTGCTGAAAAAACGAGTCTTGCATTTATTCGGCTGAAGTCTGGTAGTAGATACTCTCGAACGCCATCCATAGCACCAGGTTGAGTAAGAACGTACGCAATCATTATGATGATGATCCCAATCAAAAGAGGCATCATAGTTTTGGTCGCTTTTTCAATACCATCACTTACACCACCGGTTATAATTTTGATGGTACCAAGCATAAATACGGACGCGATCAAAGCGTTTTTCCAACCATTACCTGTATCTGTTAACCAAGCAGCTGTTTCCTGCCAGCCCAGGTAGTAGAAAATCTCTTCGAAAGCGAAGCCGAAAGCCCACCCGGCAATAACGGTGTAGAAGGAGAGAATCATGACCCCACAAATCACACCCCAGAGTCCGACAAGAGGAAAGAATTTGTTGTTGGATAATGCTTTAAATGCCCCAACAGGGTTTTTACCGGATTTTCTACCGATGGATAGTTCGGCAACCATTACCGGGAAACCAATCAAAAAAGTACAAAGAAGATAAATCACCAAATAGGCGGCACCACCCTCTGTGGCTACTTTGGTTGGGAATCCCCAAATGTTTCCAAGTCCCACAGCGGATCCGGCCGCCGCCAGAATGAAACCAAGTTTAGAATTCCAGGAACCACGTTCTGTAGATGATGATACTGCCAAGAGATTACCTCCAAAAAAGTTAGAATTTATAAGAGGGGAAAATATTTTAAGCCTGCTTCAGACGCAACTTTCTAAGTATAACCCCTGTGGATGCCGGTAAACGGAAGATTTTCTTAACGGTTCGGATGCCATCCAGATTGCATTTTCGGGCATTTGCAATCATTTCCCATTCCCCGGGAGGTAAATCGATTTTATGAGAGGTCTTGATATTTCCGTTAATCGAAATGAAGTAATCGTACGGATCACCGGTTTTTTTGCCGTCGATTGAGAAGGTGATATGCAGCGGATCGTTATATACCTTGTACACGATATCATACGGATCTGACTTGCGAAGAGCAGGGCTGGATAGCCTCAATTCAATCAAAGCAAGATAATAGTCGAACAGCTCCTGGTTTTCCTTGATTTCATTGAAGTTTAGCCAGTTCGTTTCATTGTCTTTGTTGTAGGTGTCCCGGTCTAGTTTACCAACATTTGGATCGGTTCCGGTATGATCTACAATCATTTTTGATCGCCCCCATTCCTGTCCGGCATGAATCATGGTAATACCCTGACTTACAAACAAGGCGAGTGCACCTAGTTTGGCAATGGCCAATTCTTTCTTTTCAAGCTTGGTTACTTCCGATTTACTACCGAACACCCGGTTCTTTTTCGAATGATCGAGTGCGATTCTGATGAAATCTCCAAACGTGTATCCGTCATGGGCCTCGATGTAATTAACCGAATGTTTTGAACTGGCAAAGAGCCCGTGCTCAGCATTTCTGAGCGTGCCCCGGATGAAGTTTTCTAGTGCAAATCGATTACTCCCGTGGTTCCAGGTTCCAAATAATAATCCCCTGTTAGCTACCGGATCATACCCCTTGAACCCATTTCGGATTTTATCATTCCAACTAGCCCAGCCATGTTCTGAATAACCAGAAGGTTTGTATTCGCCGCCCCAGGGTTCCGCAATCAGGATCACATTTGGGTTGATCTTTTCTGCTTCTTTTTTAATTTCATCCACGGTATCCCAATCTAAAATGCCTGCCAGATCAAAGCGGAAACCGTCAATGTGGTATTCAGTCATCCAGTATTTAATAGACTCGACAATCAATTTGCGGGAATATTCATTTTTTGTGTTGATGTCGTTTCCGGTCCAGCTGTCATTTATATAGTTACCATTGTCATCGATCCGGAAGTAATGATCTTTGGCAGTGTACTTAAGAGGATTTAAATCATACTGCGAGGCATGGTTATACACCACGTCCATTAAGACGGTTATATTTTCCTTATGTAATTGATTAACTACCTGCTTTAACTCATTGATAGCATGTGTATTACGACCTATAACGGATCCCTGATCTATGTTCCCGTCAGACGCAAACAAGGTTTCCGGGGCGTTATAAAACGAAGTCATATATCCCCAGTGATTTTTGCTATGGTGATTCCATGTATTCTTTAACCCGGAAGAAATGGTAGCATCAAAAGGAGGTTCCCAGTATGCAAATTTTTGCAATGGAAGAAATTCCACGCAGTTCACCCCAATTTTCTTAAGGTGTTTGATTCCACCAACCTCTGCCTGCCAAAAATCATTATAGATACCCTGTACGTATGTTCTTGCCGATGGGTGAGCGACCATGTCTTTGATATGGGCTTCGTATATAACCAAATCTCTTGGATCGGAGGGAGCTTCAAAGTCTTTGTCTTCCCATTTAAACTTCGGGGTTTCGGCGATCAACGTTTTTGCAAAGCCCAGGTAATGATTCCTGGAAGTAACATGTTTACTCCACGGATCGGCTATATACCTGTCCGTTGTTTCAAAGAAAGGAGTTGCTTCATCTACCGATAGCTTATATGCATACCATTTGCCTACTAAATCGAGTCCCTCATGCATGCAATTCCAGATACCATCTGTATCTTTATACATGCTATAGTAGGTTCCGTATGAATGCTCGTAGTTATCAAAAACTACCAGGAACACGTGATCTGCCTTTGGAGCGAATAATCGAAAAACAATTTCCTTCTTAAGAATCGTGAATCCCAATTGATATTGGTCAAAATCGATGGTGCGGGTTTTTCTCTTTTTAAATTTTACTTCCGCCATCTCAGGATATAGAACTTCCATTTTGGGCCTCAGTCTCGACAAATTTCAAATTGCCTTCAGGGTCTTCGGCCATCAGGATCATGCCTTTACTTTCCACGCCCATTAACTTCTTAGGCGCCAGGTTTGCAACCACACAGACTTTCTGTCCAACCAACGTTGATTCATCCACGTGTTTGGCTATTCCGGAAACAATGGTGCGCGTTTCGATGCCCAAATCCACATGAAGCTTGAGTAGTTTATCGGACTTGGGAATGCGTTCTGAAGAAAGAATCTCACCCGCTCTTAAATCAAGCTTCATGAAATCACCAAACTCAATGTTTTCTTTAAGCGGAGGGAAATCGGAAACAGGCTCACTGGCAGCCGCACGATCTTCTAATCGCTTGATTTGAGTGTCAATTTGTTCGTCCTCTACCTTTGTAAACAATACTTCTCCGGCTTCGATAACAGTCCCCGATCTAATCATTTGATCGTTGATATCATTCCATTCCGGCTCGTTAGAAATACTTAACTGGGTTCTGAGTTTTTTCATGGAATCCGGAAGCACAGGTTCCATCAATACAGAAAGGGCCGCGCACAATTGGTTGCTTACATATAAGGTATTATTGCAAGCCTGAGGATCGTCTTTCCGGGTTTTCCAAGGTTCCGTTTCGGTAAAATACTTGTTCCCTATTCGAGCCAGGTTGATGCTTTCCGCAATCGCTTCTTTGAATTTGAAGGACTCATAAGCTGCTTCAATCTTTTCCTTTTGCTGATTGATAGCAGCCAGGGCATCCAAATCTATTTGTTTTGGATCTTTTAGTTTCGGGACTTTCCCATCTGCAAACTTGGAGGTAAAAGAGAGGGCTCGAAATACAAAATTCCCCAGGATGGCAGCAAGTTCGTTGTTTACACGAGCCTGGAAGTCTTTCCAGGAAAAATCAGAATCTTTGCTCTCGGGAAGAGTGGCCCCTAAAGCATATCTCAGTAAATCCGGTTCAAAATCTTCGAGGTATTCGTGCAACCAAACGGCCCAACCCCGTGAGGTAGAGAGTTTCCGGCCTTCGAGGTTCAAAAACTCGTTTGCAGGGACATTTTTCGGAAGTACATAATCTCCGTGTTCCATCAATACAATTGGGAACATGATACAGTGGAATACAATGTTGTCTTTCCCGATGAAGTGGTACAACTCACAGTCCTGGTTTTGCCAGTATTCTTTCCATGCCTCAGGATTTTCTTCCCGCTGAGCCCACTCTTTCGTTGCTGAAATGTAGCCGATGGGTGCGTCGAACCAGACATACAGCACCTTTCCTTTGGCTTCACCGAGTGGTACCGGAACGCCCCAGCTTAAGTCGCGGGTCGCAGCTCGATCAGCAAGTCCGTCGTGGAGCCAGCTTTTGACCTGACCCATTACGTTAGGTTTCCAGCCTTCGCGTGTATTTAGCCATTTCTCAAATTTAGGTTGAATGTCACCTAAGGGCATGTACCAGTGTTCGGTTTCCTTTACTTCAGGTTTTTCTCCGGATAGAGCACTTACCGGGTTAATCAATTCGGTAGGAGAGAGACTGGTTCCGCAATTTTCGCATTGGTCGCCATAGGCCTCTTCAAATCCACAATTAGGGCAGGTTCCCTTCACGTACCGATCTGGTAGGAACATGTCCTTTTTGGGATCATAGAGCTGTTTTTCGGTCTTCTTTTTGAAGAAGCCTTTATCGTACAGTGTGGTAAAAATCTCCTGTGAAGTTTCATGATGGACCGGAGAGGAAGTCCGGCCATAGTAATCGAAGGCAATCCCGAAATCCTCGAATACTTTTTTGTTCATCTCATGATAGCGATCTACGATATCCTGGGGAGTAATGCCTTCTTTTTCTGCGGCAATGGTAATGGGAACGCCATGTTCGTCCGAACCACAAATAAATACGATATCATCGCCTTTCAGGCGTTTGTAGCGGACATATAAATCGGGGGTTAAATAGGCGCCTGCAAGGTGACCCAAATGAAGGGGGCCGTTTGCATAAGGAAGCGCCGCGGTAACTAAAATCTTTTTCTTTTCGGGCATGAAACCTAGATCAATAATTCAGAAGCCGAAGATAGGGAAAGGAAAGCTGAATTATGAATGCATTTTCGTACCATTTATTCTAAATATTAACTATTCTAATTCAATAATTTAGCACATTATGCATAGGGTAAAAAGGAATAGGAGAGATGAAAATGTAATCTTCAAAGAACTAGAAGAGTTATGCAAATCGAATGGATATTTTAATGTTATTGCATTCTTTTGCTTGAGAGACAATTCAATTTTCTTTTCAGAGTTTATCGAATCAAAAAACCTTACCCATTTGTATTCAAATGAAAGGCTAGTTAGAAATGAAATTTCTGTTCTAATAGGGTTATCTAACAAAGCTGGTATCAGAGTTAATGAATTCGATTCTAATACATTTGAATTACTCGTTAATAAAACAGAAGAACTTCTTGAAGAAATTCACTTTAGCTTTTTGCCAGCACTTGAACCTAATAAGGGTAATAAAATTAGAGAACTAGCTGATTCACCTTTTATGAATCCGTCCTTAATTCGAGAGTCGATATTTTATAGTGCCGAATCAGCATTTAACTTTCAATACAGAGATTTTTCAAAAATAAAATATCAAAATGATGATCAATGGCTAAGAACCAATAAGGGATTTGGAATAGATGACGCGACTCGAATCGTAGATACAATTCTTGAGATTCATGGAGAAAGACTAAATGAATTCATTAATAAACGAAGAGACACACCTTTTAATAGTCTTAATTTCATTGATATTTATAAGTTTAAGATTTCTGATATAATTGCTAAAACTGGAATGAATAATGTAGTTATCGAGAATTTTTTAACTTCATTTTTAAACACACATTCATTATCAGATTTTAACTCAATAGATGATTTCAATCCCACCAGAGCATATCCTATTCAAAAGATTGATGATGAGAATTACTTGCTTTTTCAATGGTATAATTTGGTAGAAGCTTTATATGAAACCCCCTTTTTTTGGTTTATTAATGATAAGGGATATAAGGATGAAGCATTAAAGCATAGGGGGAAGTTCGTTGAGGAAATTTCTTATGACTTGTTAGCTAAAGTTTTTGGAGTAAACAATCTTTATAAAAATGTAGAGATACAGAGTAAAAATAAAACTAGGTTAGGCGAGATTGATGTTTTAGTTGTTTATGCAAATAGGGCGATTGTTTTACAAGCAAAATCAAAAAAACTGACATTAGAGGCTAGAAAGGGTAATCATACCATATTAAAAAACGATTTTAAAAAAGCTGTAGAGGATGCCTATGACCAAGCTCTAAAATGTTGTGATTATTTACTCGATTCAAGAAATATATTTGTAGATGGGAATGGCAAAAAAATTGAACTCAGAAGTACTTTAAATGAGCTATACCCATTTTGTATAATATCAGATCATTACCCTGGTTTAACTTTTCAATCCTTTCAATTTCTTACACTTAAAACTAGAGGTAAAACTCAAAACCCCATCGTATCTGATATATTCTTCTTGGATGTGCTTACTGAGTTTTTAAATACCCCTCTATATTTTCTTTCATATTTAAATCGGAGAGTTAGTTACACAGATAAACTAATGACAACTAATGAATTGAGCGTATTAGGGTACCATTTAAAGCATAATCTATGGGTAAATAATGAATACACTCGAATACTTATTGACGAAGACTACAGTATTGATATTGATGCATCTTTGTTAGTTAGGAGAAAAAATGTACCGGGTAATAAAGTTCCAGAAGGAATACTGACCAAATTCCGAAATACACTTTTTGAGAAGATGATTAAAGAAATTGAATTTATGGAACAGTCAGCTATTGTTGATCTAGGCTTTAAACTTCTTTCATTAAGCGAGGAAACGATCGAAATCGTTAATAATTCTTTAATTGAATTAAGACGACGTGCAAGGATTGATAAAGCCCATCATGATTTTTCTTTGGGTTTCGATGAATCTCAATTTGGACTAACTATACATTGTAACAATGATACCGATCAGTTAGCTCATGAGAGATTAAACGCTCATTGTGAGATGAGGAAATATCAAGAAAAAGCAAAAGAATGGTATGGCGTTTGTATAGGTATATCTGATCCAATGCTTCGTTTTGGAGTAAACAAAGTATTCGATTGGGTATATGACAGTACTTTAGAAAAGCTTGCCAAGGAGAACCTAAAGAATAGAAGTCCTGTTGATTATCATAATAAAAACGCAATCAAAGATCTCTTTAAAAACAAATCTATACCTGGAAGAAATGAGTTATGCCACTGTGGAAGTGGAATTAAATATAAATACTGTCACGGTAGATCTTGATCACATCGCGGGATACACATAATTAGCTTCGAAGCTCAATGGAATTCCAATCCACCAATACAGGAGCAAGAAGATGGTCCAGGCAATTCCAAAGATGATGGAATAGGGAAGCATCATCGAAATGAGTGTACCGATCCCGGTATTCTTCACATAACGCTGACAGAAGACTACCACTAACGGGAAGTACGGAAGTAATGGCGTGATGATATTGGAAACGGAATCCCCGACGCGATAAGCTGCCTGGGTTAAATCCGGGGAGATGCCCAGTTGCATCAACATGGGAACGAAGATTGGAGCAATCAGTGCCCACTTAGCGGAAGCTGATCCTACCAAAAGATTCACGAATGCACTCAAAATAATAATCCCAACGATAGTGATCTGACCTGGAAGAGCCAGCGACTGAAGGAACTGAGCTCCTTTCAGGGCAACCAGTAATCCAATATTCGAGGTGGCGAATGCATCAATGAATAAGGCACAGAAAAATGCCATTACTATATAATATCCCATGCTCTGCATCGACTTGGACATGCTATCGATCATATCCTTCGATTTTGTGTATTTACCGGAGGCAAAACCATATACAACACCAGGAATCAATAGCAGAACAAAAATAAGGGGAACAATGGCCTGCATTAACGGAGCATTGAAGGAGGTCAGGCTTAACTGATCCGGGTCGATCATATCAGGACCACGTAAAGCAGAGTCAGCTGGGATTGCCCAGATGATTAAACCAGCGATACCAAGGATCATCGCACCAAAACCCATCCAGAAAGCACGACTTTCTTTATCCGAAACATCTTCCATATGAGGCATACCATCTTCATCTCCGTCAATCTCCGTTTTACTCAAACGAGGTTCTACAATCTTATCGGTCACGTACCATCCTACCAGAATGATTAACACAGAGGAAAGTGCCGTGAAATAGAAATTATTAAGTGGATTAAGGTTGATTTCGGGATCCAGTATCTGAGCAGCTTCAAGGGTGAAACTCATAATCAGTGGATCAATAGCAGAAGGGATGAAATTAGCGGAGAACCCACCTGAAACACCCGCAAAAGCAGCGGCGATTCCGGCCAATGGATGTCGGCCTGCCGCATAGAAAATCACTCCACCCAGGGGAATTACGAGCACATACCCGGCATCGGCAGCGGTATGACTTACAATCCCGATAAGAATCAACATAGGAGTGATCAGCATTTTTGGGGTAGAGTTGAGGAGCTTTTTCAAACCCGCATCAATCCACCCTGAATTTTCAGCGACCCCAACCCCAAGCATGGCAACGAGTACAATTCCAAGAGGAGCGAATCCGGTAAAAGTCCCGACCATAGTAGCCAGGAAATTGGCCAATGCGGGTCCGGTTAATAAGTTGTTTACGTTTAACGGGTCACCAGTCCGAGGATGAACCTCACCGAAATCAATAGGAGCGAGGATAGCCGAAAGAATCCATACGATAGCCATCAGATAAAAGAAAAGAATGGCGGGATCAGGGAGTTTATTTCCGGCTTTTTCGATGCCGTTCAAAAATCGGTTAAACAACGTATTAGGAGCTGCGTCTGTACTCATGCACTAGTCAGGTTGGATTTAAAGTTGGCATAAAATAAGCGGTTTGAAGCTTTTGGCAACAGAAAATTTACACAACCCTAAAACCTCTCAGGAAGCGATTTCAAGAAAATGATATTTCTGGAGAAGAGCATACAAAGTCACTCCGGTAGCAACGGAAACATTCAGCGAATGTTTGTGTCCATATTGAGGAATGGAAATAAAATGATCGATATGTGGGATAAGCAGATCATCAATTCCGGTGACTTCGTTTCCCATGACGATACAGACCGGGTTGGATTCAGAAAGTTTTAGATCAAGCATGGATAGGCTCGAATCTGTTTGTTCGAGCCCAAGAATTGCATACCCTAGAGATTTCAATGACCCAATTTCATTCAAAATGTCATCCACAAAACGCCAGTCTACAAATTTCTCAGCTCCGATAGCAGTCTTTGTGATTTCGTCGCGGGGTGGGGTGGGTGTATACCCGGAAAGGATGATTTCAGAAATTCCGAATGCATCTGAAGACCGGAATACCGAACCCACATTGTGCATGCTCCGGATATTGTGAAGGATTACTTTCACCTTTTCCATTCCTTTGGGTGGATCCTGAGTCAGGTTTTCTTCTAGAATTTCTTTAGTGCTTAATTTGCGAGTCATTTTTTAACTTAAGCAATGGCTAGAATTTTATCATCTATACTTGCCTTATGCCTGTTTTCGAGTCTTTCTTGTTCTAGTGGGACTTGTCATTCAGGTAATTGCACGGAAGCCGTAATAATTTTTAATCAAACTGAACAAATACAAAAACTTTCTACTGAATTTGTAGCAAGTAGATCATCCGATAAATTCAGATTAAAATTAATTTTCCAGGATTTTAATAATCTATCAGCGGATAGTACAATATTCAGCCCATTGCCACTTGAGCTAAGGTCTGCATTGGATTCTTTATCTGTCAAAATTGTCGAAATTAGTTCGGAAGAACTTGTATTCGAAACCGATATTGATATTTCTGAAAAACGTAGGAATAACAGTTGGATTTCTAAACCACTCCAATTGTTTCTTGGAAGTTCAATACAACTTAAAAGAAACCAGAAATATAATTTAAAGTTGGAAGTACCAAAGCAATCAGGAATCGATACTGGCAAAATTAAGCTTGAACTTGAATTGCGACCAACAGTATATCTCTAGGTGAGTTATTCCTTTTTGGGTATCGATATCATAGATAAGTTATTGCTTTCAAGGAAGTGATTTTAGCGGTACATTCGTTGCCCAATTTTTTCCAGATGACGAAAAGAAAACCAAGAAAAGCCGCACTTACTTTCATTTTTATCACGGTCGTCATCGATACGATTGGATTGGGGATTATCATTCCGGTGATCCCGGCTTTAATCATGGAATTAACCGGAGAGGGACTTGGGAGAGCAGCTATTTATGGTGGCTGGTTAATGTTTGTATATGCCGCAATGCAATTTCTTTTTGCACCTGTGATGGGCGGATTAAGTGATCGTTTTGGACGCAGGCCCGTTCTTCTACTTTCTTTGGCTGGCTTCGGGATTGATTACCTGATTGTAGGATTTGCAGCCACTATTACCTGGCTATTTGCAGCGAGAATACTGGCAGGAATATTCGGAGCTTCTCATACAACAGCTACAGCATACATTGCGGATATCAGCGAACCTGAAAAAAGAGCCCAGAATTTTGGGTTAATCGGCGCTGCTTTTGGAATGGGATTCATTTTAGGGCCTGCGATTGGTGGTTTACTCGGAGAATATGGTCCAAGAGTTCCGTTTTTTGTATCAGCCGGATTGGCGTTGGTTAACTGTTTATATGGATTTTTCATCCTTCCTGAGTCACTCTCTAAAGAAAACCGCCGTCCATTTGACTGGAAAAGGGCAAATCCACTGGGATCTTTGATGCAGATCAGGAAATTTCCAACCATAGCCGGCTTAGTTGTGGTTTATTTCATCTTATACCTTTCTCATCATGCCACTCAAAGTACATGGACCTATTTCAGCATGCTTAGATTTGGCTGGAGTGAAGCTATGGTAGGGTTTTCGCTTGCAATTGTGGGAGTGTGTGTCGCTGTAGTACAGGGAGGATTAACCAGGGTGGTGATTCCCAGGTTTGGGGAAAAGAAATCAGTTTATATTGGGTTACTGTTCTATATGTTTGGATTTTTAGGCTTCGCTTTTGCACCCACAGGATGGCTTCTTCTGGTAATGATTGCTCCTTTTGCCCTGGGCGGATTTGCCGGACCGGCCTTACAGGGAATCATTTCAAATGGAGTGGAAAACAATCAACAGGGAGAATTACAGGGAGCCTTAACCAGTTTAATTAGCTTAACTGCAATTATTGGTCCACCCATGATGACTGGATTATTCGGGTATTTTACTTCCGAAAGTGCTCCATTTCAATTACCTGGAGCCGCTTTTGTTGCGGGAGCCTTGTTATGTGCAATCTCATTCCTGGGATCTGTTTGGGTGATGAGGACATTCAGACCCAAAACCACGCATTAAATCCTTTCGCATCGATTTCACTAGACAAACAGCCTGAAACACTGTATTTTCAGTCATCAAAAGAAGCATGTCGGAATCGCCGGATGCTTCTTTTTATTTATCAGAATAGTATATCAGCAAATAGAACGTATGAGTAAGGTTCAATATTTATCACAAGAAGGCTACGATAAACTGGATGCCGAATTAAAAGATTTAAAGACGCGAGGTAGAAGAGAAATTGCCGACGAAATCGCTGAAGCACGTGCAAAAGGAGATTTGAGCGAAAACGCCGAATACGATGCAGCTAAAGAAGCTCAGGGGCACATGGAAACCCGTATCACCCAGTTGGAAGATATCCTGGCCAACGCCCGGATTATCGACGCCAACGACCTTGACCTGACAAAAGTTAGAATTCTTACCACGGTCACTATCCTCAATAAAAAGGTGAATAAAGAAATGAAATATACGTTGGTATCGGCAAATGAAGCTGACTTTGCTAAAGGCAAAATTTCAGTTGATTCACCTATTGGAAAAGCTCTTCTAGGAACAGAAATTGGGGAGACCGTAGAAGTACAGGTCCCTGCGGGCCTTCTCGAGCTTGAGATTAAAAATATAGAAGTCTAATCCCGAAGAAATGAAGCGGCTCATCGATGTTTATGTGTATCGGATGAACTCTGGTGAGCCGGAATTTCTTCTTTTGCTCCGATCACAAAAAAAGATCTACGCAAACCAATGGCGAATGGTGGGGGGCAAAGTTGAAGAAGGCGAAGATTATTGGATGGGAGCTTTGCGGGAATTGAAAGAAGAACTTGGTATAAGGCCGGATTCTTTTTGGGTGATCCCGTCAATTAATACATTCTATGAGGCTAAAAGTGATCAAATCCATTTGATTCCTGCATTTGCCGCCGAAATTTCAGGTCAGCAGATAAAACTGAATGAGGAACATACAGAATACCGGTGGGTTTCTGTAGACAAGATCGATGAGATGATTGCATGGCCGGAACAAAAGCGGTTAATCCGGCTAACAAATCAGTTGTTACAAAACCAACAAATCCTCCCCGAGTGGCGCATAGAGCTTCCATAGCATTTCTTTTTCTTTTTGGGTTGATGTTTCTGGTTCAGCCGATTCAGGCTCAAAATTACCGTATCTCCACGTACCCGGACTTGTGGTACAACGATACCGATGGAATTCGGCTGGGACTTCGTTTTCTGGGAGAAGTTGAAGGAACGTTTAAAGATGGACCACACCGTTTGGATGCTGGGATTTGGGTAGGTTCCAAATTCCCGGAAAATCCGGTTTCCTATTATTTCTCATTTACTGAACCCATTCCTGTAATCAGTGATTTTGGAAGCGAAGGAAATATCCAATTCATCTCATCTATCCGAACAGGGTATTCCATGCATCAACTCAGATTAAATAAGCGTTGGCAACAGGAATTTGATGATTTGGATTATACTGAGCTTTCATTCTTTGGCTCGTATGAAAAGAATGTTGATTCAAGTTATCGATTTGATCCCGGTGGATGGTCTGACACCTGGAAAACCCTGGTAGGACTGGATGGAGTTTTTTCAAGGGATTTTGATCAATTCAGAACGCACAATTCAGCTCAATTTTTGCGGGAACTGGATCAGGGATTCAATTCAATTCAGTTTCAATCGGTCAACCGGATTAAGCTTTCGGATGGTGTTCATTTACGAACGCGTTTCTACTTTCATCAAGCCGACGCAAACTCTTACAACGAATACTTCGGATATTTATGGACTAATGCACCTGCTTTCTGGTTGCAAAATGGCTTTAAAAGGGCATCAGGGACTATTCCAGACTCCTGGTTAACAGATGGGTTTTTCCATTTCAGCGGTGGCCCAAATCTCCGGGGGTATTCTGATCATGCTATAAACGGGTTTGAAAGGAGTGTGTATACACAATATCAGACGGTGTATGGGGTAAATTTTGAGTTCGTCTATCCCAATCCGATCGATAAAGTGCTCAATAAAAATGAAATAATTGGTGATCTGGTAGAATTTCAAAGCTATCTGTTCTTTGATGCGGGTGGAGGTGAGAATGAAGTCCAAAAGCAGGTTCCCGTATCAGCTCAAAATGAGGGTATGATTTTTGAAACCGGGACCATCACCGATGCGGGCCTGGGGTTTCAATTTTCTGTGAACATTCCTGATTATTTGGGTAAGGATCGCGGTATCTTTATTCGCTATGATATTCCTTTTTGGATATCGGCACCATCAAACAATGAGAGTAATTTCAAGTTACGAAATGTGATTGGAATCGGGGCCATTTTTAATTTTTAGAGAATGAAAACACTAGTCATCAATTGTGGAAGTTCTTCAATTAAGTACCAGTTAATTGATACAGATGAGAGAGAAACCCTTTGCAAAGGTATTGTAGAGCGCATAGGAGCAGTTACTTCTATTATAAAGCAAGAGTTTAAAGGCGAAAAGCCGGTAAAGAAATCCATGGCGTTGGATAATCATGCATCCGCGCTCAAAACGATCATGGAACTGTTAATTACTGCAGATAATGATCACCTACAATCATTGGATCAAATCGAAGCCGTTGGTCACCGCGTTGTACATGGAGGAGAGACCTTCAAAGATTCTGTTTTGATCGACGACGATGTTGAGGAAGCCATTCAGGCTGCTTTTGATATAGCACCGCTTCATAATCCTCCAAATTTACAGGGAATACGTGCAGCCAAACAGCACTTACCCAATGTTCCTCATGTGGCTGTTTTCGATACTGCATTTCATCATTCGATTCCTCTTCATGCTTTTCTTTATGCCATTCCAAATCGATTATACAGGCGATATAAAATCAGAAGGTATGGTTTTCATGGAACGAGCCATTACTATGTAAGCCGTCAGTACTACAAGCTTACCGGAAAACCAAAGCAGGGCTCTAAGTTGATTACCTGTCATCTTGGAAACGGTGGATCTATTACTGCGATCAAGGATGGAAGATCGTACGATACCAGTATGGGTTTTACGCCTCTTGAAGGATTGGTAATGGGTACCCGAAGTGGCGATATTGATCCTTCTATCTTGTTCTACCTTATAGAGAAAGAGGAATTATCTTTGGCTAATGTTCATGCACTGTTAAATAAGCATTCAGGCCTTCTTGGTTTAAGCGGATACGCGGGGGATATGCGCGATTTGATGGACGAGGCAGAAAATGGCGATCGCAGAAGCCAGGAGGCGATTGATGTATTTTGTTATCGAGCTAAAAAGTACATTGGTGCTTACATAGCAGCCTTAAATGGTGTGGATGCTATTATTTTCACTGGTGGAATTGGTGAAAATGCAGCAAAAATCCGTTCCCTTATCTTAAAGGATATGGAATATGCCGGTATTATCATGGATGAACAGAAAAATATTGATCGGGGAGAGGACCATTTAGTGAGTACCGAAGACTCCAAAACCGACGTTATGGTAATACCTACAAACGAGGAATTGGTTATAGCGATTGATGCAGCAAAGATCGCCATAGCTTCGAAGCAAACGCCCTGGGCATGATAAAACAAAGCTGGTTCATACTACTGTTAGTTCTTACGGGAGCTTGTTCCAGTTCCAAATGGGTGGTTGAGGATCAATATGCGATTGATCGGAATGATTTTGAGCTGATAGAAACCCGGCAGTTTTTGAAAAGAGTGGGTACGATTACCCCGGAAAACCCGGTTATTCAATTTGAAATTCAAGCAGCCAATACCTTTGAATACACACAACGAGTGCGAACAGATCGATATATACAGCGATACAGGCCATCTTTTTTATCGGTTGTATTTGGATTGGTCGGAGCAGGGATTGCTGGTACGGCTGCCTCGACTGCAGAAAACGCAAGTACTTCAACCCAACAAGTATTGTATGGCACTGCGGGACTTTTGACCCTCGCGTCTTTTCTAAACATGAATCCCAGCGGGGAAGCAACGCCTACTGGTGAAGTAAGATTGTTACGAAAAACGGGAAGTGTAACGGAAACAGATACGGTCAGCTCACAACCACTGAGAAATACCGATGTATCTTATACCATCTACTTCGAAGGCGAAATCCTGGCTTTTGGTGACGATCTTGAATATCGAAATAACCGGTATACCATCAACCTACTAGAGAGTTTTAACCCCGAACAAGTGGACTATTCAACGGGTGATGTTATAAATATTGAACTCTACTTTGGAGATGATATTTATGTTAACACAATCCCGGTGACCTCTTTTCTTGAGCAATTTGTGGTCATTTCATCGGATGTCACTGCTCTTAGAGATGAACCGGTCCTGGATTCTCGAACGATATTAACTGACCTGGCCAGGGGAAGTCAGCTCAAATTTGTAAGTGAAGAGGAAAACTGGTTTAGGGTTCTGTATGGAATCTCTGAGACCTACGTATCTAAAACCGACGCCTACCTTATTTGGAGGCCTTCAGAATTTGCATCGCAATTATCCATCATTACCGTTCCCAATATCCCTTTTGGGAATATTGATGTCGAAGCTGATATCCCGGTTTGGGCTGAACGTACTGAAGATGCATTTGGCTTTTTAATCGCAAACAGAGAGTACCAGGGAGAATATTCGGAGCGTATTTATGCCGAAAGAGATGCCGAACTGATTAGTACGTATTTAGCTGAGGCTTTCGGATATCGAGATGATAATATCCAAACGGTCGCGAATATCGAAAACCAGCAACAATTGGTTTTGGCTTACAATAGGATCGCCAGTGATATCCGACGTAGTCAAAAGAGAATGGTCGTGTATGTTTCAGGATATGTGGAAAGCGGAGACGATAATCAAACACTGCTACTTGGCACTGGAAGCACGGTATCTTCCGAAGTTAATCTAAACTCGTTCTTCAGCGGAATTTCCAGGTTACCCATCGAGGAACTGATCATACTATTGGATTTGGACAATATCGAAAACCTGGAGACATCAATTATTCAACCTCTTGCAGATCAAATTCTCTCAAATAATCCCAATTCAGCTATTATTGTAAGTTCGACGGAAACACAACGATCCAGGGATTATTCAAGCACTTCCGGTGAACAAAAGCGACACAGCATTTTCAGCTACTTTATAGCGGATGCGATCAAATATGGCGCAACTAATGTATCCCAGGTGTTAAATCACCTGCAAAGAAACGTAGATTACACCTCTCGAAGATTACACAATCAGCCGCAACACATCCTCTTTTTTGGGAATTCTGAGCTCAGTTTTATAGACTAATGGGGTTCCTGTACATCGGACTTAGTGTTATTTGTTCGATCTGTATAGCACATTTATTAAAACTGGTTCGAAGAAAAGAAATCCGAATAGTTCCTGTTCTCACAGTGAATTATGCAGTTGCAGCTACAATAAGTTATTTCCAGTCGGGAACTTCGATTCAGATTATAGAATCATCTCAAATACCTATTTTTTTCGCAGCAGGAGCTGGTGTTTTATTTATCGTGAATTTCTTTCTGTATAGCTATTCATTGAATAAAAACGGGGTAGGTGTCAGTGTTGCCGCCATGAGACTTTCCCTAGTGCTTCCGGTTTTGGTGAGTCTGTTTATATACAACGAGATTTTGCAATTTTCTAATTCGTTAGGCGTAATTGCGGTTTTTATTGCTCTAATATTATTGATACCACGAACTAAAGGAGAGCAAAAATCTTCAATTTCATGGTCTTTGGGCCTGTTGTTTCTCTTTAATGGATTTGTAGATGTATTGATGAAAATCTATGATCGTGAGTTTTCCACTATATTGGACGAAGAGTTGTTCCTGTTTTTTATTTTTTCATCCGCTTTTCTGGTTGGCTTGATGTACCTGGCATTTCAAAGAAAGTTCTCCTTCAAAAAAGAAGAATTTTTATTTGGTTCTATGGTTGGAATCGTGAACCTGTACTCATCTTTTTTCTTACTTTTAGCACTCCAGGAATTATCCGGAGCATTGGTGTTTTCAGCCACGAATATGCTGAATGTTTTACTTGGCACCTTGCTGGGTGTTTTCTATTGGAAAGATCAACTAACACGCAATCAGTTTTGGGGTTTGGGCCTTGCGGTGATTGCAATCATCTTACTCATACTTTAATGAACATTATCGAGAGAATTCGGGAAAAAGCATCAGAAGAGCTAAAAACTATTGTATTTCCACGTTCATCGGATCCAAGGGTAGTACAAGCTGCGGAATATCTGGAAGAACAGCAGTTTTGTAACCCTGTTTTGCTGAGTAATCCGGACCAGGCCGATACAAAGCTGGATGTACTTGATATAGAATCCGATGATAATCTTAGCGTATATGCTGAATCGTTATTCGAACGGCGAAAGCATAAAGGAATCACTAAAGATCAGGCCCTGGAGATGGTGAAAGATCCTCTCTTTTTTGGAGCTTCCATGCTGGCACATCATCACGCGGACGGTTGCGTAGCGGGTTCGGTTTCTACAACGGGTGATGTTCTCAGAGCAGCCATTCAAGCTATTGGATTGAAGTCCGGTTCAAATGTAGTTTCCTCAACTTTCTTAATGAGTTTTGAAGATGGTCGTGTATTCACTTACGGGGATTGTGCCGTTGTTCCTTACCCAACCTCCGAACAGCTGGCTTCTATTGCCATCGATTCAGCAGATACACATAAAAACCTGACGGGAGATGAAGCCAGGATTGCTATGTTAAGTTTCTCGACGAAAGGAAGTGCAAAACATGAACGTGTTCAATTGGTCACCGATGCTCTGGATTTAGCAAGAAAACAATCTCCGGGGTCGAACATAGATGGTGAACTTCAGTTCGATGCAGCATTAATTGATGGTATCGGTCAAAGAAAAGCTCCTGGATCGGATGTTGCAGGAAAAGCGAACGTGTTTATTTTCCCAAACCTGGATGCTGGAAATATCAGTTATAAAATTACCGAACGACTAGGAGGGGCAACGGCAACGGGGCCCATTATCCAGGGACTTGCAAAACCAATGATGGATTTGTCACGTGGTTGTAACTGGGAAGACATTGTAAATACGGCGTGTGTTGCAGCGCTTTTAAGTAAATAGATATAAATCGAAATCGCATGAATTTATACCCTTTAAAATTTACACCTATCATCAAGGAGAAAATCTGGGGTGGTTCAAAGCTTGGAACTGTCTTGGAAAAACCCATCGGAAACTCGACGGTATCTGGAGAATCATGGGAAATTTCCGGGGTTGAAGGGAACATTTCCGTTGTTTCCGAAGGAGAACTCGCAGGCAGATCACTTGTGGAGTTAATCGAAGAGTTCAAGGGCGATCTTATAGGCGAAAAAGTCTATGAACAATTTGGAAACAAGTTTCCTTTGCTCATCAAATTCATAGACGCCAACGATGATCTTTCCATCCAGGTTCACCCGGACGATGAATTAGGCATGAAACGACACAATTCTTTTGGTAAAACTGAAATGTGGTATGTGGTTTCTGCAGATAATGGAGCGACCCTTATCTCAGGCTTTAACAAAGAGACCAACAAAGATGAGTACCTCAAATACTTCGAATCTGGACGACTAACGGATCTTCTTAACCGGGAACAGGTCTTTGATGACGATGTGTTTTTTCTACCTGCGGGAAGGGTACATACCATCGGAAAGGGGTTACTTATTGCTGAAATCCAGCAGACATCTGACATCACCTACCGGATTTATGATTTCGATCGGGTGGATGCGAATGGAAATGGGAGGGAACTCCATGTGGAAGAGGCAATAGATGCTATCGACTACAGCTTTTATCCAGAGTACAAAACTTCCTACAACAAAGCAGCCAGTGAATCTGAAATTGGAAATAGCGCATATTTTGTTACCAATCGCTTACAGATTTCTGATTCAGTCGAAAGAGTATACTCCGAATTTGATTCCTGTATTATTTTGATGTGTCTACAAGGGGAAGGTTCCATAGAATTTGAGGGGGGAAGTATTAATTATAAATTAGGTGATTCCATTCTGATACCTAACAAGGTTTCTACTGTCGTATTAACCCCTGATTATTTGACTAAGCTGTTAGAGGTTCGAATTCCCTGACTGTTTACTTTCAGTACCTATTTTCAAACCGATTTTTAACGATTATTAAATGGAAAATACGCAGCAAATAGTTTGTCCCTCATGTGATTTCGGGCATCAGGAGAAGTTTTGTCCGAATTGTGGAGAGGCAGGCAATTTGAGAAGGATTACCCTAGGTGCAGTTGTTACCGAAGCATTTTCTACCCTTATAAACATGGACAAAGGGTTTCTTTATAACCTAAGGGAGCTGACACTCAATCCAAAGAAGCTGGTTGATGATTACTTAAATGGTAAAAGAAAGACGATTTTTAATCCGGTTTCATATCTCATAATTGCTATCAGTCTCTATGTAATTTTGAGCAGTTTCTTTTCTTCCGATATGCAGCCCCGGTTCTCAGAAGAAATGGCAGATGATGTATTAAGAAATATTGGCGTTGAAGCCGGAAAGATAATGGCAGAGTACCTTAAGTTTTTTTGGGTGATCTCCGTACTATTCCTCTCGTTTCCTTCGGCTTTTTTATACCGTAAAAAAAATCTTGCCGAGCATATTGCTATTTCAGCGTTTATTATCGGCCATTCAACCTTCCTTATTACGCTACTTTTACCGATCTACAATGTACCCATAATCTTCCATGGAATACTATATGCAATCATTTCAATAATGTATTTTCGCATTTACAAAACCAATTCAAGGAAGATCGAAAGTATTACCCTTAGCCTTGTTTCTGTTTTGGTTTTCTTTGTCCAATTATTCGTATTTACGATCTTTTTAGGCGTCGTTTCTTATTTCATTTTCTCATAGCTACAACCAAAGGAGAGGACACCCGAGGTGTAAATATCATAAACCAGGGATTGAGGATCTTCTATTTGCCTAATAAGTTTTCTCAATGAATTCTGTGGCAAGGATTTATTATCTTTGGATCGAATCTAAATAAGCGGAATAAAAGTGAACGCCAGCGGTATTTAGGCGGTTCATACGGTAGCAGTTAACGTTTTAAAATTATTCTAAATGAGCGACGAAGTAAAAGCATTAGAGTCGATGATTGGTGAGGAGTACAAATACGGCTTCACTACCGACGTTGAATATGAAGAATTTCCCAAGGGCATTAGCGAGGAAATCGTTCGTGAATTATCTAAAAGAAAGAACGAACCGGAATGGATGACTGACTTCCGGGTTAAAGCATATCATGCCTGGAGAGAAATGGAAGAACCAACCTGGTTCAATGCCACGTACAAATCTCCTGATTTTGAAAACCTACTTTATTATTCAGCTCCAAAACAACGCCCACAGTTGGACAGCTTGGATGAAGTGGATCCGAATATCCTGGAAACCTATGAGAAACTGGGTATCCCATTAGAAGAGCAGAAAATGCTTTCTGGTGTCGCTGTGGATGCGGTATTCGATAGTGTATCCATATTTACTTCGTTCAAAGAAAAGCTTGCTGAGGCAGGAGTAATCTTCTGCTCTATGAGTGAAGCTATTCAGGATCATCCTGAATTGGTAAAGAAGTATATGGCGTCTGTGGTCCCTGTACGCGACAACTTTTATTCAGCACTAAACTCCGCTGTTTTCTCTGACGGATCATTCTGCTACATCCCGAAGAATACCGTTTGCCCAATGGAATTGAGTACCTACTTCAGAATCAATAACATGGAATCGGGTCAGTTTGAAAGGACATTAATCGTCGCTGAAGAAGGTTCCAGTGTGAGTTACCTGGAAGGTTGTACAGCTCCTATGTACGATGAAAACCAGCTCCATGCTGCTGTGGTAGAATTGGTTGCTTTAGACAATGCGGATATTAAATACTCTACTATCCAGAACTGGTATTCTGGCGATGAAAATGGAAAAGGCGGTATTTACAATTTCGTGACCAAGCGTGGAATTTGTAAAGGAAAGAATTCCAAAATCAGCTGGACCCAGCTTGAAACCGGCTCTGCGGTTACATTGAAGTATCCAAGCGTGATTCTGCAAGGTGATAACTCCATTGGTGAGTTTTATTCAGTCGCTGTTACTACCAAAATGCAGCAAGCGGATACTGGTACCAAGATGATCCATCTTGGAAAGAACACCCGAAGCACGATCATTTCGAAGGGGATTTCCGCTGGCCGGTCACAGAACAGTTACCGTGGTGAGGTGAAGATTGGTAAGAAGGCGCACGGATCTAAAAACTATTCAGTATGTGATTCTATGTTGATAGGCCAGGAGTGTGGTGCCCATACTTTCCCTTACATCTCAAGTGAAAACCCAAGCAGTAGTGTTGAGCACGAAGCGACCACATCGCGAGTAGGTGAGGAGCAAATCTTTTACCTGATGCAGCGAGGTATTAGCGAGCAGGATGCCATTTCCATGATTATTAATGGATTTGTGAAGGATGTATTGAAAGAGCTTCCTCTTGAGTTTGCTGTGGAAGCCAACAAGCTCCTGGATGTGAAACTGGAAGGAAGCGTGGGATAATCTCCCCTATTGTTGTCATCCTGAGGCTACTGCCGAAGGATCTCGTCGAATATCCAACAGGATTCTTCGCTTTCGCCTGTCTGCCGACAGGCAGGCTCAGGATGACAAACGACAGAAGAAATTAAAAACAGAAAAAGCAAAAAATCAGAACAGTGTTAGAGATCAAAAATTTACATGCCCGAGTTGAAGGCGAAGACATCGAAATTCTTAAAGGCGTAAATCTGAGCGTAAACGCCGGTGAAATCCATGCCATCATGGGACCAAACGGAAGCGGAAAGAGCACCCTTTCTAAAGTGGTATCCGGTCACCCGGAATATGAAGTAACCGAAGGTGAAATCCTTTTCAATGGCGAAGACATTACTGAAATGGACGCCGACGAACGTGCTCACCTTGGCTTATTCCTTGCGTTTCAGTATCCGGTAGAAGTTCCCGGTATCACCAACCGCACCCTGCTTCGTGAGGCATACAATACCATCGCACGAGCAAATGAGCGTGAGGAATTGGACCCACTCGAGTTCGAAGATTATATCGAGAGTAAGCTGGAAGTAATCGATATGAAGGACGAATTTTTGAATCGATCCATTAACACTGGCTTCTCAGGTGGTGAGAAGAAGAAAAATGAAATCTTCCAGATGGCTGTGTTGAACCCGAAGCTTTCTTTTCTTGATGAAACCGATTCCGGATTGGATATCGATGCACTCAAGGTGGTTTCTGATGGTGTAAATAAAATTGCAAACGGCGAGAATGCCATTGTAATGATCACGCACTACCAACGACTTCTAAACTACATCAAGCCTCATTTTGTGCACGTAATGATGGACGGAAAAATCATTAAGTCCGGTGATATCTCTCTTGCGGAGGAGTTGGAAGCAAATGGCTACGATCAGTACGATAAAGAACTTGCTGTAAACGGAGAGGCTTAACATGAGCGAGCTACTTCAAAAAGAAACCTTGCTTTCTTTTATTGATGGCGAAATTATAAGCAACGCCAATACCGTTGCTATTCGGGCCATCAATGTAAGAGGAAGAGAAGCTGTCGAATCGACTCCATTCCCGACCAGGAAGGATGAAGACTGGAGATTCATCGATCTAAGCGCGATCAAAAAAAATCGTTTTACCTCGGTTTTGGAAGCACATCCTGTAGAACTAGGAGATATATCCTCACATTTTCTACCAGAAGCGATGAACACCCGCCTGGTTTTTGTGAACGGTGTGTTCAACGAAGAACTTTCATCCATCAGCGATTTACCGAACCATGTGATAGTTGGAAATCTGACAGAATATGGAGATCACGAAGCGGTTAAAGAGCATTTAGGAACCATCACTAATTTTGATGATGATGCGTTTGCTCCATTTAACGATGCCGCTTTCGAAGACGCAGCCTTCATTTACTTACCGGAAGAGACTTCGGTAGAGGCCCCGATTCATATCTTAAATTTGTTCACGGATGCGGAAAATGCGTTCTATGCTACACCTCGTTTACTTTTTGTCGGCGAGATGTATTCAAAAGCGACCATCATCGAAGAGCATATCGGGTTGGCTGATAATCTGTACCTGAATGTACCTGTAACTGAGTTTCGATTGTTTGCCGGAGCACATGTACACCATGCCCGAATCCAGAGGGACTCTAAGAAAGCGGTTCATGTCTCGCGTCCGATCGCAATGATCGACCGAAATGCAGAATACCACTCATACACCATTTGCCTTGGTGCAAAGCTGTTCAGAAATGATCCAAGGGTAATTCAGAATGCTACGGAAGTAGATTTTACAGTAGATGGGCTGGTATTAATCGATGGTGATCAAATTGCGGATACCCATTCCATTATGGATCACCGGTATTCACATGGTAACAGTCACCAGCTTCACAAAGTGGTAGTAAACGACAATGCGCACTCCATTTTTAATGGAAAGATTTTTGTGGCTAAGGATGCTCAAAAGATTGATTCCTTCCAGGAAAACAGAAATCTCCTGCTTTCTGAGGATGGAAAAGTGAATACGAAACCACAGCTGGAAATCTTCGCTGATGATGTTCGTTGTTCACATGGAGCCACCATTGGCCACCTTAATGATGAAGAGGTATTTTACCTGCATTCCCGTGGTTTAACGGAACAGAAGTCGCGCGAGCTACTTGTATATGCCTTTGCCCTGGAAAGTGTGGAAAGTATGGAAGTGGAATCTGTAGAAAAGCTTCTTCTGGACGAAGTAATTAAATACACAACTCGTGATTAACATGTCATCCTGATCCGCCAACCGGCGGAGAAGGATCTTATCGGATACCCGACAAGATTCTTCGCTTCCGCCTGTCTGCCGACAGTCAGGCTCAGAATGACTTTATAAAATGAATCAAATCAAGACAGACATATCAACCGCCATCGATTGGGAAACAATCAGAGCTCAGTTCCCGGTACTTCATCAGGAAGTGAATGGAAAGCCACTGGTCTACCTGGATAACGGGGCTTCGAGCCAAATGCCTCAGGCAGTGATCGATCGATTAAATGCTTATCACAGTCATGAGCACGCTAATGTGCATCGCGGCATTCATAGTTTGAGCCAGTCCGCTACCGAGGAATATGAAGCGGCTCGCGGGAAAGTCCGTGACCTGATTAATGCTGAGTCGCTTGAAGAAATTATCTTCACAACCGGGACTACAGATTCTATTAACCTGGTAGCAAGCAGTTATGGACGAGTTTTCCTTGAAGAGGGAGATGAGATCATTGTTTCCCAGATGGAGCACCACGCGAATATCGTTCCCTGGCAAATTGTAGCGGAGGAAACCGGGGCCATTCTTCGTGTTATTCCGATGGATGAAAACGGGGAGCTTGTTATGGATCGCTTCCTTGAATTGCTTTCTGATCGAACTAAAATTGTGGCGGTAATCCATGTCTCGAACGCATTGGGGACCGTTAACCCGGTTGAAGAGATTATAGAAGCAGCACATAATCATGGCGCCATTGTGTTGGTAGATGGTGCTCAATCGGTTCCTCATTCAAAAGTGGATGTGCAGGCTCTGGATGCTGATTTCTACACTTTTTCCGCTCACAAAATGTGTGGGCCGACTGGTTTTGGAATCCTTTATGGAAAGAAGGAACTCCTGGATAAAATGCCTCCGTACCGTGGAGGAGGAGACATGATCGACAAGGTGAGCTTTGAAGGAACCACCTTTAACGATCTGCCTCATAAATTTGAAGCAGGTACCCCACCAATTGCTGCAGGAATCGGACTTGGAACGGCCATTGATTTCCTGAATTCCATAGGAATGGAAAATATCGCGGCGCGTGAAGCTGAATTGGTGGAATATGCCACTAAAAAATTGCAAGAGATTGATGGCCTTAGAATTGTGGGAACAGCCGGTAAAAAGGCGAGTGTGATTTCCTTCCTGCTGGATGGAATTCATCCCACCGATGCGGGCACCATCATGGACAAAGAAGGGATCGCCGTAAGAACCGGCCATCACTGTGCACAGCCTGTGATGGAATATTTTCACATTCCGGGTACTTTGCGGGCGTCCATTTCTTTTTATAATAATGAAGACGATATTAACCGCCTGGTAGAGGCAATCAAGTATACACAAGAATTTTTTGCTTAAACGGATAGAAAGATGGCTAAAATTAAAGAGATAGAACGCACACCTAACCCCGATGCCATGCGCTTTGTGCTGGCAGAACCGCTCACAAACGGCGTAACCCGTTCCTTCGAGAACAGTATGGAAGCCGAACATGATGAGCTTGCAAAAGCATTATTCGATATCGAAAACGTGATTAACGTGTACTACGTGGACAAATACATTACGGTAACCCAGGACGGCCGTGCGGTTTGGTCAGAATTACTTCGTAAGCTTGCTCCACCCATTCGTGAAGCTCAGCCTCAGCTTGATTTGGAAGCAGATGATGCGGTTCACGTGAGCGAAGAAGCGGCAAATTCTGATGATCCACGACTCCAGGAAATAAACAGAATGCTGGATGACCAGGTTCGACCGTATTTATTGGCCGACGGTGGTGGATTGAAGGTTCTCAGCCTGGACGATAACCGACTTAAGGTTCATTACCAGGGAGCCTGCGGAACTTGCCCAACCGCAACAACCGGTACGTTGTATGCCATCGAGAGCATGGTGAAGCGTATCGATCCGGAAATCCAGGTAATTTCGGTTTAAACGAGGAATCCGATGGGAGAGATTACCATCAGCGAACGTGCTTATAAACGGATTGAGGAAATCCGTGCTCACAACCAGATTGCGCCTAATAGCTTTCTTAAAGTAGGTGTTGAAAGCGGGGGATGCTCAGGCCTCACTTACAAGCTTGACTTCGATTCCGAAATCCAACCCAGTGACCAGGACCAGGTGTTTGAACTCAACGGATTAAAGGTACTCGTGGATATGCGGAGCTTTTTATACCTCGCCGGAACAGAATTGGATTACACCGACGGATTTGAAGGACAGGGCTTCCATTTTCACAACCCGAATGCCAGCCGTACCTGTTCTTGTGGGGAATCTTTTAGTGTTTAAGACAAGCAGGTCATCCTGATCCCGATGTATCGGGAGAAGGATCTTATCGGAAATCCGACAAGATTCTTCGCTTTAGCCTGTCTGCCGACAGGCAGGCTCAGAATGACAAATAGAGAAAATGACAGAACCCATCATCAATAAAGTAAAAGCGAATACAAAGCTGATCACGCTGGATCTGGCGGCGTTGTTCCATGATGATACTCCTATAGCAGAGTTAGACATCAAAGACTTCCTGCATATGGGATTGCTGCTCAAAGAAACCGATTTTCGTACTCATCTCGAGAATTTTGATTGGCCCCAATACGAAGGAAAGTATCTATCTGTTTTCTGTTCCACCGATGCCATCATCGCACCCTGGGCCTGGATGTTGGTAACCACCCATGCATCCAAATTAGCCAAAGAAGTCTTTCATCTCTCCAGAGAAGAAGTGACCTACGAACTCTTCCGCAGAAGGGTAGATGCTCACGACTGGGCGCAATACCAGGACAAATTTATCCTCCTGAAAGGCTGTGGAGATATTCATGTACCTGATTCCATTTACCTTTTGACTACCAATAAATTACAGGGAACAGCAAAAAAGATTATGTACGGCGAAGCCTGTAGTTTCGTGCCCGTTCATACCAGAAAGTAAGAATCGACTTCAAGGTCATCCTGTCCCGAGTATTCGGGATTAGGATCTTACGCCTTGACTAAAGATGCTGAAACGAGCATGAATTGAACTCGATTCAGTATTCAGCATGATGGCGAAGATAAAGTGTAGTTTTGTGCCTGTTCACACGTGGTAATCTTAGTTTTTATTTTATTCCTTGGATTACTTTCAGATCGTCTAGAAATAGATCAATTGTCTTTAATGAATTTTTAGGAGCAACTTCTAGTAATTTTGTTCTGGCATTCTCAATTTCATTTTTTGACAATAATGAAACTACTATGTCATAATCTTTTTTAGATAGATTAATTCTCCTATGAAACTCTATATATTTTTCACCAGTTGAAAAATCTGTTCCATGTCCCACATTTGATACATTTACTCCCATAATCTTCAAGATTGGTTTATGTTAATTGCACATAATAATTACATAATTAACATAGCATTATAACTACATGAATATGCGGTATAGTACAAAAATATTTCTAACAGGCTCGTCCCGCGGAATAGGTAAAGCAATTGCTGTATTACTCCTCGAATCCAATCATTCAGTAATTGGCACCTCCACCAAACCGATCACCGACTTTACAAGCAACGAATACCAGCATATCGTTTGTGATCTCTCCAATGAGCAAGAAGTTCAAAAACTAAAGGATGTTTTCACTGGAGAGAAAATCCCGGAAGTACTGGTCAACAACGCAGGCATGTTTCGGGATGCCGATTTTGGAATTTCGGATGAGGAATGGCTGGAAACCTGGGATATCACCCAGCAGGTAAATCTGCGATCAGCTGCTTTGTTATGTAAGTGGGCAATCAATGCATGGACAGAACGGGGAATAGAAGGGAGGATCATCAACGTTTCGAGCCGGGCAGGGATGCGGGGAGATACCCAGGAATATGCCGCCTATGCTGCCAGTAAAGCCGGGATGATTGGACTCACCAAGAGTATTGCCCGAAGTTTTGGGAAGCAGGGAATCACCGCATACACCATTGCTCCCGGTTTTGTTGAGACGGATATGGCAAGAGAATCTATCGAAGTATACGGAGCGGAGTACCTCACCCAGGGACTGGCCCTGAATGAGATCGCTCCCCCTAAAGAAATCGCGAATTTAGTGTTATTACTGGCCGAAGGAAAGCTGACCCACGCCACCGGCCAGACGTTCCATGTTAATTCGGGTAGTTTTATGATTTAGTGTTTTTATTGTCATTCTGAGCCTGCCTGTCGGCAGACAGGCGAAAGCGAAGAATCTTGTCGGATTTCCGATAAGATCCTTCGGAGGTATCCTCAGGATGACACTTACTTGTATTGATTTGAATCTAAAACTCCCTTGAAACCTCGAAGAACACCGTATCACTGCTGAAGGCAGTGAAAATACCAACTCCGTTCTCGATGTTCGTTAGAGGCTCGCTCAGGTTCCTGGAATCCTGTTCAGAGGAATCATACAAATCCACATATTCCTGGTTCACCCGGTATAAAATCAGCCGGTGCGTACCAAATTGTGTGACATCTCCCGGACCCAAATTATATACATCCAGATTGGTAGGTGGGGAAATCAGCTGGAAATTCTCTCGATCGAAACCGAAATCCAGTTGATTTATTTCCTCCGGGTTTGATTCAATATTTTCAATCAGGATGTAATAGTAATTGCCGGCGGAATTATCCCAATACACTTCCAATGGATCTCGGTCCCTTAATTCGAATACATCCTCGAAATCATCGATTAAGGGGACTTCATAATCAAAGGTTGATAAATCCAGTCCCGTTGGCTTAGCGGGTACCGTTGTAGTCGCGGAAGTGATTTTATCGAAATAATCCACCGATATGGTGTAGTCATCTCCCACATTGATCAGCAAATCATTATTGGGATAGATATACACCCCATCCTCCGTACCAGGAATTAGGGCATATTCACTACCCATCCATTCGATACGCACATCTGCATCATTGATTTCATAAGATTCCGAACTGTCAGAAATCAATGGGATTAATTGACTGATATTGATTTCTGATACAGGTTGACCATCATGGATATACGCTTCGATAACGAGGGTATCGGTGGTTTCGAAATCAAATACCTGGTCTTCACAACCTGCAATCAAAACAAAAAATAGTAGCGGTAACACAATTCTCATAGGTTTAGAAATTTAGTGTAAAGTAGAAATTGGGGGTGATTCCGATTGTATTTACATCGGAGGTAATGAAATCGCCTTCAATAATTTCGAAGGTTTTATACCACACATTTGATCGGTTATACAGGTTGAAGATGGAAAAACCGATATCTGCGACACCCAGGTCTTCGATAGGAACATTTACGACCGCTGATACATCCAATCGGTGGTAATCCGGCAATCGATACGCATTTTTTTCTCCTACGTTGATATAGGTTTCTGTTGTGCCATCCAGGTAAGTAAGCTCATACGCTCCCGTTGGGGAAGTATAGGGTTTGCCCGTCGCGTATACCCAGGTACCAGAAAAGTTCCATCGACCTACACGGAGGCTGTTTACGAATTTGAACTCATGCGTTTGATCATGGAGAGCCGGAAAAGTAGTAGAGGACAGCTCCGGGAAATCGTGAATCACCTCGCTGATGGTATAGCTCATCCAGCCAGTGTACGTCCCGAATTTCTTCTGAAGTAAGGTCTCAATTCCCCGCGAATACCCGCTTCCTTCGAAGAAAAGCTCATCCAGATCCACCGAACGGGATCGAAAGTTGTTGGTTAAACGAAGGGTATACTCCGACAAACCGTCCAAATCTTTATAAAAACCTTCGACATCGAATAAGAATTGATTGGTTTCATAGGAAAGTCCGGCTATAAAATGCTCAGAAGAACTAACCGGGTTCAAATCATCGTTGGCTAACAACCAAAAATCCTGACTCCCTTGTGAGACATCTTCTTTCACAACCCGGGTTACATATTGGTTGTACAATCCCCAGGCAGCTTTAAATTTCAATCGCTCTGTAGCCTGGTAACTCCCGGAGACCCGGGGTTCGAAATAAAAGTCGTCCGTGATACTGAAATTGGTAAGTCTTAAGCCGGCATTTACACGAAACCGATCGGTTGGAGACCATTCATTCTGGAGATACACCGCATTCGTCCATCCGGAATCATCGGTATTAATTACCTCCAGGGTATCGTTATTCACCTGAGAGTAATTCACGTTGTTAAGTGTGATTTGAGTACCGAAGCTCAGCTTGTTTTGCGCGTTAATGGTGTATTCATTATCCACGCGAAGAGTGAAATCACTGATATCATTTCGTTCGATATTTCCATTTCTGATCGTAAATGAAGTATCCTGTCGGGTGACTTCAGTAGCTGAAAAGAAATCACGATCAGAGAAATAATTGGAATAGGAGAGTACCGAGTTGGTATACAGATTGGGATTCCATTGGCGCCCCCATTTAAAGCTGGTACCGACATTTCCCCAGTTACTCAAGTCAGTTCGATCGTTGTTAAATCCACCTCCGCCTCCATCGCCGCCAAAACCGCCAAATCCCCCGAATTGACTACTATTGATATCGGTGGAGTTATCCAGGTTATCCTTGCCATTGTAAAAGGAGAAGGAGAGGATATCTCTTCTGGAGGGCCGATAGGTCACTTTGGCATTCAGGTCATAAAAATAAAAACTTGGTTCCTGCTCAAATTGGCCAAATCCCCGACCACCAAATCCTCCACCCTGAGGTTGAGAATTAGATTCATCTTCCTGGAATAAGCCATAGATGCTATCGTAAAGACCACTTTGAATCAGATCCGTAAAGGAACGCCGATAGGAAAAAAAGGTCGATCCCCGTCCATCATCAAACGGAGCTTCAAAAGACATGTTTGCACTTAGAGCGCTCACCCCGATGGAACCCTGGAATTCATTCAGGTTCCCATTCTTACCCGTCATATCAACCACAGAAGAAATCCGGCCACCGTATTTAGCTTCGAATCCTCCTTTATAGAGTTGCACATTTTTGATTGCATTGGCATTGAATGCACTGAAGAAGCCATAAAAGTGGTCGACGTGGTACACCGTGAAGCCATCAAATAAAACTAGGTTCTGATCCGGTGTTCCTCCCCGAACAAACAGTCCGGAAGATGTTTCATTGGTTGCACTGATTCCCGGCAGCAGTTGAAGCGATCTGAAAATGTCTTTTTCTCCCAAACTGGGAAGAGCGGCCAGCTGGGAAGGAGAGACCGATACTTTACTGATGGCATCGGAAGCTTTGATCATATGCTCCTTTTGATCGGTTACGATGACTTCCTCCAGTAAACTCACCAGGGGTTCCATCTCGAGGACGGCATAGTTGGATTCATCGATCATGCCGGGCTCCAGTTTTAAATACCTGGTTCTGTATCCTAAATATTGAAGCAATACCGTAGAAGTATCCGTAGGCAGATTGAATAAGGTAAAATTACCATCCACATTTGCTGCAGCTCCGGTACTTGTTGAAACAACCAGGAGGGTGGAAAATGGGAGGGTCTCGCCCGTATTGGTATCTATGATTTTCCCATTTAGTGTAAAGTTAAAACGGGTTGGCTCTGTCTTATCCCGAACTTCCTGGGCTACAAGTTGTGTGCCTTTTTTCCGGATTATGACGGTTTCGTGGTTTCGAATGATAAACTCGACATCAAAGTCTGAAACCAACTGCTCGATTACCTCATTAAGTGGTGTTTTATCAAACGATTGTGTGCGCATTAATTTATCCGGAAGATCTTCCTCATAGTAATCTATGACCAGATCATAACGGCGTTCCAGATTGGAGAAAATATCATGTAAGGTCATGAAAATGTATTCCTGACTTACCAGAATTTCTTTACGGACCTGCGCCTGCAGGCTCGTACCAATCACTAATGCGACAAAGAACAGAGAGAGAATTCTTTTCATTGAAAATTAGCTTGCACCCGACCAAGGCACATAACCAAGTGAATTCACGCTAACTTACGATCTATAAAAACATATATTGTTCGCGATAATCATTTTTGCGAAATCATATGGCTTCCATTCAGCAAAGAAAGAAAGATCATGTGGATCTTACCATTACTGATCAAACCCAATATCAAACCACTACTGGCTTTGAGCGCTATTATTTTAACCACAATGCGCTTCCTGAAATTAACTTTGACCAGGTCTCAACCCAGGCAACTTTATTGGTACGATCTTTTTCTTTTCCACTGATGATCTCCTCGATGACGGGTGGCTATGCGGATGCCGGCCCTGTTAATTCAATCATTGCCGAGTTTTGTGAGGAAAACAACCTGCCTTTTGGGGTTGGAAGTCAGCGAGCAATGTTAGAAGATGCTACTCAGATTGACTCTTTTTCTATTACCCGAAAGAAAGCTCCTACAGCATTTATTGCCGCCAATATCGGGGGAGTACAATTGATTAATGATTGGGATTTGAATAAAACGAAGTCGCTAATTGATTCCATCGAAGCAAATGCAGTGATCGTTCATTTGAACCCGCTTCAGGAGATGATGCAACCTGAGGGTGACCGAGCATTTAAAGGCGTATTAAATGGGATTGAGCAACTGGTGAAGGATGCGGGTGTACCGATTATAGCTAAAGAAACCGGGGCCGGGATTTCTTCTTATGTAGCCAAGCGTTTGCTTAACGCGGGTGTTCAAGTGATTGATGTGGCAGGAGCCGGCGGGACAAGCTGGGCGAAAGTAGAGAATCAACGACCGGCAAATCATCTCCCGAATTTTGAGTTTGATGAGTGGGGGATTCCCACTGTTGAGTGCTTAACTCAGATATCAACATTGCAATGGGAGCGAAGTTTTGAACTCATCTCTTCCGGAGGCATTCGTTCTGCCGCTGATATAGCGAAATCTTTATGTCTTGGGGCCACTTTTACAGCTACTGCTCAACCCATCATCAAATCCATTAAAGAGCAAGGGTATGAAGGGTTGGAGCTGTATGTAAATCATCTCAAAAAAAATCTGGCGACGATCTTATTACTTCTTGGATGTACAAACATCACTGAGCTCAATCGATCACATCTTTTAGAGAAATAAAAATCCAAGCCCCGATTAATTTCCGTATCTTAGGCAGCTATAAAAAATTGTCTTTTGGATTCATCACCTCTTAGAACAGAATTACTTCATCGGATTGAGACGGAATTACAGGGAATCAGTTTTCCTGAGAAGCCGCACAGTTTATATGCTCCTTATGAGTATGCATTAACCGTTGGAGGGAAAAGAATCCGGCCTTTGATGACACTTTTAGCAAATGGAATGTGCGGGGGAGAACTTGAAGCAGGAATTCCTGCAGCTCTTTCTGTTGAAGTGCTCCACAATTTTACCCTTGTTCATGACGATATCATGGATTCGGCAGACACCCGAAGGGGTAAACCGAGTGTGTTCAGGAAGTGGGATGAAAATACAGCTATTTTGAGCGGAGATTTGATGTTCGCAGACGCGGTACGGTTTCTGAACTATTACGGAGAGTCCGAAGCGTTTACCAAGGCTGAGTATTTTGATATGAATTCCAGCTTTAATAAAGCCATTATTACGGTTTGTGAAGGCCAGGCTTTTGATATGGAATTTGTTGACCGGACTGATGTGTCTCTGGATGAATATATCCAAATGATTTCGGGAAAGACCGGTGCTTTAATTGCGGCTTCCTTAAAAATGGGAGGCATATCTGCTCATGCCTCAGAAAAAAATCTCGAATTCCTGTACAAGCTTGGAATGGAAATGGGGGTTGCATTTCAAATACAAGACGATTTATTAGATGCTATTGCAGATCCTGAGAAATTTGGTAAACGTCCAGGCGGAGATATTTTTGAAGGCAAGAAAACATATTTGACTATTCTGGCGTTAGAACGGGCAAATCAATTACAACAAGAAACGATCAAAAGAACCCTGGAAGATTCAGAACCATCTTCTGAAGCTGTTGATGAAGTGTTAACTATCATGCATGAACTGGAAGTCCTCACAGATGTTGGACAAATTGTTGAATCGCACTATTCGAAGTGTTATCAGTATTTGTCAAATTTTGAGGAAACTCCATTCAGGCAAGAACTTCAAAATCTGCTTATCTTCCTACAGAATCGTGATCACTAAAGAGTATACATCATCTACCATGCGTTCTATTTTCATTACGCTTTTTTCACTATTAATTTTAACCAGCGCATGCCGGAATAAAGATCTAATCCGCCCTGGCGATCCTTTAAACATTGCTTATGATAAATCTATTGCACTGTACGAAGATGGCAAATACGACGACGCTGCTTATGGATTTGACCTTGTGACCAGAATGGGACGGGGAACTAACTATTCAAAAGACGCGCAGTACTACCTGGCCGAAAGCTACTTTGCGGATCGTCAATATATCCTTGCTGCCTCTGAATATGAACGTTTTATCAGTTACTACCCCCAGGATGAAAAACGCGAAGAAGTAGAATACAAACTCGCTCTTTGTTTCTATGAGCAAAGCCCCCGGTATCGTTTAGATCAAACCCCGACGGTCCGGGCTATCCAGCTTTTTCAATTGTTCAATACAAAGTATCCGGATAGTGAGTATGTAGTTGAATCAGCAGCCAGAATTGATGAGCTAAGAAATAAACTGGCCAGGAAGGCTTTTGAAGCAGGAGAATTTTATCTCAGAACAAACAGATACCTTGCTGCAACTATCTACTTCGATCAGGTAATTGATCAGTTTCCAGAGTCAAGATGGTCGGAACGCTCGTTGCTGAAACAAATTGAAACGTACATCATCTATGCTGATAACAGCATCGTTGAAAGACAGGCTGAGCGATATACAAAAGCAGTGGATAACTATGAGAAATTCCTGCAGCTTTTTCCACAAAGTTCCAGAAGAGGAGACGCTGAATCCATGTATTCCGATGCAATTAGCAAATTATCTGATCTTGAGGCACCCGCAACTGGAGAGAGTCTAGGTAGTAATTAATGCTTAAAAGGATCGGTTTGTTTGGTGGCACATTCGATCCTGTCCATAATGGACACACTTCTCTTGCTAAATCTTTTCTTGCTTCAGAAAAAATAGACGAGCTTTGGATTTTATTGACTCCATTTCCTCCGCATAAGCAGGGTAATGAACACGCTCTTTACCAACAGCGATTAGACATGCTTCATTTGGCATTCAGTTCTTATGAACAGGTGTCTGTCCTGACTATCGAGAATGAATTGCCGAAACCTTCCTTTACCTATAGAACCATAGAGTTTTTAAAAAGAGAGAAGCCTGAGTACGAATACCTCTACTGTCTTGGAGAAGACAGTCTGGCCAGCTTCAATAGTTGGAAGTATCCTGAAAGGATTTTGGATCAGGTAAGTCTATTAGTTGCCCACCGGCCTGGTATTGATCATTCACATGTTGAAAATACTATCCTTAACAAGGCTTTTTTTGTACAACATGAACCACTGGCAATTTCCTCTTCAGTTGTAAAAGAGCGTTTAATGGCTGATGAATCTATTTCTGAATTAGTAGATCCAAAGGTGGAAACTTATATTCGATCGAATCGTTTATATGATCTGAATTAACAAGGTTGAATGGCTTTTTCACGGAAATCCTTTATAACAAATTCCTTTCTGGGGCTTGGATCGCTTCTTATAACCAGTGCTTTCAAAAAGAGTAGCACGGGAAATTTCAATGGTATTGTAAAACCTAACCGGTTGCCACGTAATGCAAGGCTTGGATTGGTTGCACCGGCCAGTCCTATTTATGACCCTTCGGATTTCGACCAGATGATAGAATCATTAACAGAATTGGGCTACGAGCTGGTACTTGGAGAACATGTGAAAGACCGGAACGGATATCTGGCAGGAAAAGACGAAGATCGGGTTGCTGACGTGCATGCAATGTTTGCTGACAATACAATTGATGGAATTCTCTGTATAAGAGGAGGTTACGGGAGTAATCGAATTCTGGATTTAATTGACTTTGAGGTTATTTCGGCAAATCCAAAACCATTTATTGGATTCAGTGACATTACCAGTTTACATATGGCGATTTTAAAAAAAACCGGGTTGGTCACTTTTCATGGGCCGGTAGGTAAATCGGATTGGAATATGTTTACTACCAACTCATGGAACTCAGTACTTATCGAAGGAGAAAATCCAACGTTTGAGGTTCCAGACGACCAGGAAGATGCATTTTTAATTAACCCGGGAACAAGCAGAGGGCATTTACTTGGTGGAAACTTAACAGTACTAACTTCTTTAATTGGCTCTGATTATTTGCCAGACTTTAATGGGGCTATTCTGTTTCTCGAGGATGTAGGGGAAGATGTTTACCGGGTAGATCGAATGTTTTCGCAGCTTAAGTTAGCCGGGATTTTGGATCAGATCAGCGGTCTAGTTTTCGGAAAATGTACAAATTGCTCGGCAGGAGGGAATAGCTTAAGCCTGAAAGAAGCATTAGAAGGTTACCTTAACCCTCTAAATATACCGGCATTTTATGGAGCAATGATTAGTCATGAGGAACAAAATATTACACTCCCGGTAGGAATACAGGCAGAAATAAACGCCGACAAAAAAACGATTCAATTATTGGAGTCGGGGACACTCTGAAATAGTAAATAGCTCTATTCATTGAGAAGAAAAGTGAAATTTAATTGGCTCCTTTTTCTAGGGGTACTCGGTGGTGTTTTATACACACCCTCATTATTTGCCCAGAGCAGTGGGATAAAAGGAGTTATCAGCGATGCTACCACAGGTGAAGGAATTCCACTGGTAAACCTGATTAAAGCAGGAACCACTATTGGGACCAGCAGCGATGATTTTGGAAACTATGAGTTAGAACTTATACCAGGCATCCATGAGTTGAGATTTTCGTCGCTAGCGTATATTGATACCGTAATTCAGGTAAGAATTCAGCCTGATGTTTTCCTAGTACTGGATATCAGTTTGCAGGAAGACCGTCTTTTGCTGGACGAAATCGTGGTGAGTGCTGATCGTAGTACCAGATTGGTTCAGCAGTTATCCGTTTTCAGGGAGCGCGCGAACGAAGGGCTGAACTCTTACAGGGCCGATATCTACAAATTGGCTATCCTCGGAAGGAATAATACCTCTTCTGATACCGTATTTTCACCTTTGGCTTACTCAGAGAGGGTTTCAGAAGTAAAATATATCAATTCACCCGAGCGGTTTACCGAAACGATAGTGGCCAATCGATCCAGTAAAAATTTTTTCAGCGAATATGATTTTTTCTCTACAGGTGGGCCGCCATTAAACCTAAACCAGGAGCTGGTACCTTTGAGTATCTTATCAGAGGATATTACAGTTGTTGGTCCAATTTCGAAGAGAGCAGGGCGATTTTATATAATCGATGATAATCCCGCTGGTTCGGAATGGCCGGAAGGCACAATAGAAATTACATTTTCGCCTCGTCAGAATAATCGTCCTCTTTTTGAAGGTAGCGTCTGGTTTGATGAGAATACTTCTACGATTCTTGGTATTGATGTAATTCTGAACGACTACGCTTCTACGAATACCGGATTGTTTAGTATCAGTGATCTCAGGTATCAACAAACCTATACCAATATTGGTGATTATTGGCTGCCCGCGAATACCAAGCTCTCTGCCACCCTCGACTTCATCGCCTCAGCGAAGCCCATCGCCTATCTCGATGAATGGTCGTGGTCGGGACACGAAATTAATCCTGATGATTTGGATGTGGGTGATTTGGATTTAAACACATTTGTAATGAAAGCGGGATCTCATCGGAAAAGAAGCACTTATTGGGATAGTATAGCCGTTTCTTCGGCGAATGACAATTTAACGTATCTTACTGATGCCCAGTCATATACAGAAAAGAACCGAACTCTCCGTTTAGGTATGAGTGTGATGAGTAACTTCTTCAGACTTCCTTATCAATTGGAAAGATTTTATTTAACTAATATCAGCGATTTCTATCATTTCAACCGGGTAGAAGGCCATACTCTTGGGATAGGATTAAGAACTCCGGTACATTCCGAACACGAATATCGTGCCATAGCCGGTTATGGATTTTCAAGTAAAGAATGGACGTACACCTTAAGTGGATATCAGTTCATTCTGGGGACAGCCTTTGCTCCCGAGTTAGTGATTCAAAAAGATGTTGTTCAACAATATCAAGACTATGAATACAATCGCACACCTTTGGACTTTTTTGAGTTTCGGCACACAATGAGCGCCTTAGTCAATGGAAGTCCAATCAATAATTATTTTCTGAGAGACGGGGTGCAGGCGGGGTTGAGATATCGTTTTGATATCGAATCCTTCCTAAGAGTTCTTTATTTAAATGAAAGTCATTCCGAGCTGGCTTCAAATACTGATTTTACCATTTTTGGAGATGGACCTGAAAACAGGTTGTATCCCAATAATAGCTTAACGCATCCCATGCAAGAAGGAGAGATGGTAGGTTTATCACTTCATCTCCATCACGATACCAGGAAATATCTACGTACTCAGTTTCTGCGTGATTATAACATCAGAGATTTTGGGTGGTTAATTGATGCTAAATTAGAGAGGGGACTTTCTTCATGGGGTAGCGACTTTGACTACAACCGATACCGGATCGGATTAAAAGTAAATGTCCCGGTTTTTAGCAGTCACTTTATTCAAACGGATTTGATTGTTGGAGCATCGGATTCTGAAACCCCTTCTCAACGACTTTTTAACCTGAATGGATTTGTACTGGATGATTACGTCAGAGAACGGCCTTTTAATACCGTTTCATTCAAAGAACCAATCGGATCCAGGGTTTCCGTTTTCAGGTTTAAATACAAGTTTGGAAGCTCTTTAACCCGAAAAAGTTCGGTTCCTTTCCTGGAAAAAAGTGGTATTCATTTAGCAACTTTTCTGACGGTTGGTACCATCGATCAAACTTCAAGTCTTGAACCATTATTGCCCTATTCAGGATCAGAAACACAGGCTGAAATAGGAATAGCAGCATTTAAGATTTTCGGTTTTATCTATGCAGAATTCAGCAGAAGGCTGGTGGGAGACTATGGTAACTCAGTTGGGTTCCAGGTTTTGTTCTAGTTCAAAATGGAGCTCCTGAACCAAAATGATCGATGATTTTTCCATCTTCAGTATGATAAGCCCTCATCAAGTTGGCGGTTAAACAAGAATGGATCGGATATATGGATATAGTGTCACCAACGTTTGTGTTATTAAAGAAATCCTCTGAGCATGAAATCAATCCATGTTCCTGAGATATTGATTTCAGGTAATTAGAAAAGTCCTCAGGATTTTTTGGATTGATTGCCTGACCAAAATTCAAGGTATTACCTTCATTCTGAATGGAGTCCTTAGAAAAATGAACGGCCCCTCCATGTACTAAAATCTCCATTCGTTCCGGAAATTTCGCAATCACCGGAGATTGCATCGTTACAGCAATATCGGAGTAAGAACAAGAGTCAATTCGGGTTTGTGTCCAATCATAAAACACAAAATTACCTGGGCTAATTTGGTCTGCTTCCCCAAACTCTTCCAAAACGGAACAGGAGGGAGTATCTCCCCAACATAACTTGCCTCCAAACTTATTTTTAAACCCGGATAGCTCCCGGATGAGAGGGGCGAATAACCTTTTAATCTCATCTTTTCCTCTGCACTTATAGGAATGACCGGCATGTGAATAAAAACCTTCGAAAGTTAGTTTTTTTGAGGATTTGATGGAATTCACCACATCACTAACCAGTACCTTATTGTGAATTGAGACCCCGCTTCGGCCATAATCAGGATCTATTTCTACATATACATGAAGGGGGGCATGCAATGTCGACTCCAGGAAACCTATCACTGAGGGATCAGCGATAAGTATCTTTAAGTTTATCCTTGAATTGAGTGTATTGATTAGTTGTGACTCCAGGATATTTACCGGAAATGCCACGGTGATATCTTCCCATCCGTGATCAGCAAAATATTCAGCCATTTTCAGTGAAGACACTGTAATAGCTTGAATTCCATACTCTCTGAACCATTCACCTATTTCTGAACTTTGATGGGTTTTAAAATGAGGCCTAAGCTCAAGGTTAAGTGCCTCAGCTTTTGAAACCATTTTAGAAATATTGTTTTTTGCAGTGGCTTCAGAAACTTGCAAATAGGGAGGAGCTGTCAACATAGTTACTAATTCGCAAAACTATATCCGAAGGATAGTCCAAACCATGGATTAATACCATCCGAGTTAATGATAGGTGTAAAACTTGCTCTGAAAACAACACCATTTGCTTTTTCCTGTGGCATAAATCTATATCCCAGGTAAGGGGTAACCCCGCTGGCCCTTGGAAATCTGCTATCCGGACTTCTTTTACTTTGTCCAAACACAGCTCCAATTCCGGATTCGAATTTATTAGGTCCGGAACCGAATAATCTTGCCGCAGAAATCATTGCCACCATTTCCATGTTGTCTTGCTCAATAGTATCTCTTAGGTAATCATCGTCTTCCACTCCAAAAAGATCCGGAAAAGGGGTAATGCCTATTCGAAAAGCCATACTTTCTCGATAAATAAGTTCATAATTAGCTGAAGCGGTCACCGTACTTCCACCAAACTCCAGGTATACTGAATGTGTGAAGCTGTCTGGTTGTGGAGAAGTTGTTTCATTAAAAACCTGAGCGTGTATTATCTGACTACAAAAAAGTAAGACAAGGAGGGAGGCTGTTAGTCTAAGCATAAGATTTAATATGAATTAGCATGACAAATAAATGTAATAGAAATTTTTGAGTTTGTTTTAACATTATCATGTCAATCAAAGTATTGTAAGTATTAACCTCTGGTACCAAGAAAAAATAGTAGGTAAATAATGATCCTTTTGGTGGCAAGAAATCAAAAGTGGTATCTTCACACGATGGCATTATCATTGGGCAGAATAATAACCCAATCGTCCATAAAGGGGATGCCATTATTCATGTAGCATATAATTAAGATTTTGGAATACGATTTACTCTTCACTCTCATCGACAAAGATCACTGGAAAAACTATACGGAAACCGGGTTTTATTCCCCTCCTGAATTGACCGAGCTTGGATACATCCAGTGTTTTGAAGGAAAATATGCTGAAACGATTGCAAACCTTCATTATAATGAATTCGATAACCTCTTGCTCCTTATTATCGACCCCTTACGGATTCACGAGCCTATCAAAAAAGAAAAAAGTGATGACGTGGAATTCCTGAATGTACAGGGTAAATTTTCTATCGATGCAATTATTGATCGAATTCCGGTTAAGAAGTCGAAAAAAGGTGATTTCAACATCCGGATTAAGCACTTCGACTAACGCATCATTCTTTGTCTCTTCGATATTTATTTATAGTCAATGGCTCCTCGAATTCGGCACGAATCAAAAGGCAAGTTGATTTGATCCAATCTGAGATACCAAAAATGTTTGATTCTTATGAGCTTTTCTTCTCCGAAAGCAGGGATTCAGCTCAAAAGAAAATAAAATCTACTTTGGATGACTTTGATGTATTTGTCGCTTGCGGAGGGGATGGAACCGTACAAAGCGTAGCAGAAGTCTTAAATGGTACAACTAAAATATTAGGAGTCCTTCCGATAGGTAGCGGTAACGATTTTTCAAAATTGATTGGAGTTGGGCGAAATGTCCAGGAATTTCTTGAAGTACTTAAACGGGGTAAGTACAAGCATTTTGATCTCTTTAGCACAGAAGATGGAATAACACTAAATACCTTTGGGATCGGCTTTGATGGATTGACGAATTTGCATGCGTCAAAAGTCAAAAAATTGCCAGGCTCTATTAAATATGTTTATGCAGCAATCAAGGCGTTATTCGTTGCTGATAAATTTCTTGCAACAATTGGAGTAGATCATTCAGAAAGAATTATTGCTGACACCCATATGATTTTAATAGCGAACGGAAAGTGGGAAGGAGGTACGTTTTTAGTATCAAAGGATTCTGATCCCACTGATGGTGTACTGGAGTTACTTATCAGTAATTCATCGAATAAAAACAAGCTTTTGTACCAATTTTGCAGGCTTGCTCTAGGTTTAGACCTTTCTCGAAAAAGTTTCAAAAAGATTAGTATAAAAAGTGCTCAAATTTCTCTCGATAAACCAGTTCAATCGCACTCCGATGGCGAAGTAATACAACCTAAATCATTGTTTACATTAAAAATTAAGCCATCCAGTATAAAAGTTTTAATCCGCTAAGTTTATAATTATTTCACATAATGGACGCAACTTAGTAAACTTGAGTGCGCATAATTGCGGGTCATCAAAAAAACTATAAGGAGTTAACATGAGAGAACCCGTGAAACGGATGAAGCGGCTAAAAGATCACAGAAAGAACTACAGTCTGCATTTTCAGATTGGACTGATTGCAAGCTTATCTATTTTTTTAGTAGCATTTAATGTAACTATTACATCAGAGCCACCTGAAGCTATCGTTTTAGATATTCAGGAAGAAGTTGTGATGGAAGAAGTTGTACAAACCAAACAAGTTGAAACCCCACCACCACCGCCAAGACCTCCGGTACCTGTAGAGGTCCCAAACGATGAAGTTATTGAAGACGAGATCGTGGCGCTGGATCTGGAGTTTGATCTTGATGGACCGATGGACTTACCTCCGCCGCCACCTCCAGCAGGAGATGATGAAGAGGATGAAATCTTTATCGTTGTAGAACAGCCGCCAGTATTGATTGGAGGTATCGCAAGTGTTCAGAAACGGATTAAGTACCCTGAATTAGCAAGAAATGCAGGAATCGAAGGCAGGGTAGTGGTTCAGTTTGTTGTAACCAGTACCGGAGAAATAGCAAATCCACGTGTAGTACGTGGTATTGGTGGTGGCTGTGATGAAGCAGCTCTGGAAGCTCTTAAGTACGCAAAATTTCAACCAGGATATCAAAGAGGACGGCCCGTAAACGTTAGCTATAGTTTACCAATTACATTCTCTTTGAATACCAGGTAATCGAATTCCCAACCTTTGAAAAAGCCCTTCTATTATTGACGGGCTTTTTTTATGAAAGCGATTTCATAAAATCTTCACGAATACCAGCTATCATCAAATAACAACTTGATAGGAGGTATGTTATGAAAGTCCCAGTAAGGATTATTAAACGATCTAATGAGTTAAATAAAAACTATTTTTTAGGAATTGAGCTTGGACTGATCTTTTCGCTCAGCATTTTCATACTGCTTTTTAAAATCGATTTTTACCCTCAACAAGTAGAAGAAGATTTTTACGTTGAAGCACAAGAAGAAGTATTTGTCGAAGAAATTGTTCAAACAAAGCAGGCAACAATGCCACCACCACCGCCAAGACCGCCTGTTCCAATTGAAGTTCCTAATGATGAAATGATCGTGGATGATATTATAGAATTTGATGCGGAACTGGATTTAAGCCTTGATGGACCATTAGACCTGCCACCACCACCACCAAAAAATGATGGGGAAGAGTTTGAAGATGAAATATTCATTGTAGTAGAACAACCTCCAGTTTTGATAGGTGGAATTAAAGGTGTTCAGGAATTAATTAACTATCCCGAACTAGCACTTAAAATTGGAATAGAAGGCAGGGTAGTGGTCCAGTTTGTGGTAGACAAAGATGGGCAAGTGGTAAATCCTCAAGTAATACGTGGAATTGGAGCTGGATGTGACGAAGAAGCAATCAGAGCCGTTAAGCTTGCAAAATTCCAACCAGGTATGCAGCGTGGAAGACCAGTAGCAGTTAGATACTCACTGCCAATTACCTTTAAAATTTACAGCAAGGACAGCTGATCAGACCTTTTCGACTGATTCCTTCAACACACTAAAATTTATTGGCTTAACCAAATAATCTACATACTGAATAGCTTCAGCACGTTCCCGGTTATAAGCATCTGAATTACCAGTGATAAATATAACCGGGATATTTATTTCCTCACTTTGCAGAGAAGCTACTGCGTCAATTCCATCCACATCGTCTTCAAGCATAATATCCATTAGAATTAAATCAGGGTTTAATTCTTTAGCACATCGAATGGCTTCACGGCCTTCAGTAACTGTAGCAACTACCTGCATTTGCATTTTCTCCATCATTTTAATCAATAAGAGAGAAAGAACTTTGTCGTCTTCAACTATTAGAACTTTGTTCATCTACAGTTACTTGTTTTTTGATTGGAAACGAAGGTACGGTGCTGGAACTCTAATTGCCATCTTTAACCATAAGATTATGAGAATCTAAATTAGCCTGCCAAGCTTGTTATCGGCTTTATTTGCTATATCCTAATCAGGATATAATTATTCTTATAATATATATTATGTAAAGTTAATGTAGAGCTGAATCATTATAACCCAGCCAGAACTCCCTGTATCCTGGAAAAATCAGGGATTACATCATCCTTGTCATGTATCTCCTCATATCTAACAATCCCCTCTTTATCAATTACAAAAGCAGATCTTTTGGAAACTCCCTTCATTCCATAAAAGTCTTCATAAAGTACCCCATAGTTTTTGGACACCTCTTTATTGAAGTCGCTAAGCAAGTCGAAGTTTAAATTCTGGGATTGTTTAAACGCCCTTTGTACAAATAAGCTATCCACACTGATACCAACCACTGTTGCACTAAGTGAGCCATAAATCTTCATATTGTCTCTGATAGCACACAATTCTTCTGTACACACGCTTGAAAAAGCCAGCGGATAAAATAAGATTACCACACTTCCATCCTTTCGTAGTTCTTCCAATGCAATCGACTCAAAATTTCCATTTTGAAGACTAAACTCCGGAGCTTTCTTGTTAAGTAGGCTCATAAATCACTTTTATTGTTTAATTTTGACAATGACACTTTCCTGAATCCAAATGCGGCGACTAGCATTCCGACAGAGAACAGAATCATCCCTATTGTTTGAATCAACTCTACTTCTGCGAAATCTATAAACCAGTAGCTCACGTAAGCGACTAGGAAAATTACATACGCTACTATCAATATGGAACGATGCTTGTACATCAGGTGATTAATCGTAATTACCAGAATGCTAACCAGTATTGCTCCACCCTGGTAAGTAATTGTAAGTAAGTCTTTTACAACGTCCGCATTAATTATCAATGGATAAAAAAAGACCCCAAGAATTGGTAGCATCGTCATTGGTAAAGGAAAACGAGCAAAGACGGGTTTTGAATTCCGTGTTTTAACGAACAAACCACACAGGACAAGGGTAATCCCGACTAAATCCCCCCACTCACGGGCTAAAGCAGAATCAACCTGATCAAAATACCCGACTGCAGTTCCGATTAAAAAACTAAGTATTGCTGTTCCAAAAAAAGCGTTAGACAACGATTTTGCTACATAAGCAGCTCTGTATAGCATAATCATCGATGGTAACCCACAGGAAAAAAAGAGAATATTGATCCAATCGGCTTCAATCATTAGGAAATCACTTCTGTTTAAATGTCATTGTAATAGGTACACCGGCAAACTGGTATCGATCCCTGAGTTTATTTTCAAGGTACCTTCTGTAATTCGGGGGCATATCCTGGGGATTATTCATGAAAAACTTAAACACAGGAGGATTAGATTTTACCTGACTCATGTAATTAATTTTCAATTGTTTTCCCCTCTTCATAGGAAGTGGTTTATCTCTTAATATATCCTCTAAATAATCATTCAATTCTGAAGTACTGATTTGTTTTTGTCTCTCTTCAAGAACAAAATCGGACAGTTCTATTACACGATGAATCCTTTTTTTATTTAAAGCAGAGATCGTGACAATTGGAATGTAGTCTAACTGAGGAACCGCTTCATAAATATAATCTTCAAACTCTTTGACCGTGTTGGTGTCTTTATCTTCAATAAGGTCCCACTTATTCAAAACAATGATCAACCCTTTATTGAACTTTTCAGCTTCTCTGAGTACTCTTTTATCCTGATCTTCAAACCCTCTTTCTGCATCTAAAATCAATATAGCTACTTCACATTCCCTAATGGCCTTCTCTGTTCGTACCGTGCTATAAAACTCTATGTTTTCTTTAACCTTAACTCGTTTTCTAAGTCCTGCAGTATCAACGAGAATGTAGTCCTTTCCATTGAAATTTAAGCGACTATTAATAGTATCGCGGGTCGTGCCAGCTATATCGGTCACGATAGATCGTTCATCATTCAATAAAGCGTTTACCAAACTACTTTTCCCAACATTTGGCCTACCAATAAATGCCAATTTTGGGGCACTCTCTTCTGCTTCATCTTCTTTTTCCGGTAGTAACTCTGCAATTCTATCTAACAATTCACCACTACCGGAACCACTAATGGCAGAAATAGGGAAAATGTCATCAAAACCAAGCTCATAGAATTCAGTTGCATTAAGCCTTCGCTCTTCATTATCAGCTTTATTAGCAATTACGATTACAGGCTTTTCCTGCTGACGAAGTAAGGTTGCCACGGATTTATCCAGGGTATTTATTCCTGAATCAACATCAACAACAAAAAGAACGACGTCTGACTCTTCCAGGGCTATATGAACCTGCTCCCGGATTCCTACTACCATCACGTCCATATCATCAGGCAAATATCCGCCCGTATCGATTACGGTGAAATCCCTCCCATTCCAATAAGATTCTCCATAGTGACGATCTCTGGTAACGCCATATTCGTCATGAACAATTGCCCGACGCTCACCAATTAACCGATTAAAAATAGTCGACTTACCTACATTTGGCCGACCAACAATAGAAACAACAGGAAGCATTTATTAAATTGAATTAGTAGTTTGATTCAAAATACGGATTTTTTCATAATACAAGTTCAGAGCATGTTAAAAAGCTTCTTCGAATTATTTGGTTTCTTTGGCGCATTATTGCTATCGCTTGCTCTGTTCATTTTTTTCATTTTCTGGGTGGCAGGACTAGCAGGAATTACACTACCCGTAGATGGAGGAAAGCCCAAATTCAATAAATGGGAAGTGCTTTTGGCTATCTTCATTCCTATCTATCCCATCTATTGGTTGATTAGAGATATTATTGAGCAGCATGTGTTTATGAAGAAAAACTAACTAGTCAAGCGATCAGAATAATTATTTGCATATTTGTGCCAATTTTTTAGATTGCTTTTTTAACCTTAACTATAGTATAGGTGAGACTTATGGCTTCCGATAAATGGGAATTTTATCAAGATAGCAGGGGTGAATGGAGATGGAGAAGAATTGCACCAAACGGGCGAATTGTTGGAGCATCTTCTGAGGGTTATTCTTCACGAGCTAATTGTGTGGCAAACGCTAGAAGAAACGGTTATCGTGGCTGATAAAGATCTGGCTATAGATATTCTGAATTCTTAATCAGATCTTCCACACTGTAATACTCTCCGGCCCCGTGGCATTCAAAAGCCTAGCCACTCCTTCCCTGTTACCGGGTTGTGTACCTGTAGAGACTCCGATAAGGTGTTTCATATAATTATATTCCTAGATGAATGTGACTATCAATCCCGCTTCATCATCGCGTTCATGGCCGGAGAACTTATACAGATCATCCGCATTGCCAACGTTGGAAGAGCATTCAGACATCACTAACCCAAAGGGATAGTAGTCGTCGTAGTATATATCCGCCCCATCTTCAAAGTCGGTCAGGCGGTTACTGTTGTGGGCGATACTAATCAGAAACGGGGCTCCTCCGAAGCTTCCGCTTTGGTTGCGGCGGGTCACTCCGTTCAGGTTGCCGTTCTTATCGTACCCATAGGTCACATCAAAGGCCGTGGAGCTTAGCCGGGAAAGGTCAATCCTCACAGTTTTCACCAAAATCTACATAAAGTGTATCTTCAATATTTTTAACAAAATAACTATCTCCTCTATTCTTTCTTAATGTATCACCAATTTGAATTCTCCTATATACATTGTTTACATCATAAATTAGATTTATTCTTGTATTTGATGACATAGATTCTCTCAAAACAATGGTGGGATATGCATGATTTTCTACATCAAAGTACTTTCGAATTACAATACCAGAATAGCTTCTTAATTGAAACTTCTCATATCTTTTGCATACTAAAGATGGTTTCGAAATACTCATTAAACCTATAGCAACAAAAAGTATGATTATTGGAATAATGTATATCAGTTTTGATTTCATGAGCAATATTTGGATATGAGATTAACAAGCCATTCAATAACCACTGGAAGCAGGAGCTTCCTAGATTGCATTGCGAAGGAGACCTTCGCAACGAGGAGAATTGTGTGGCAAACGCTAAAAGAAACGGTTATCGTGGCTGATAAAGATTTGGCAATAAATATTCTAAACTTTTAATCAGGCTTCGAACTTTTTCCATTTTTTCCTTTTTAAATGGTCTTTTAGACTCATTAAGGGTAGATTTTTATTTCTGGTTTTATAGCTCTGTATGGAACACTACACCCTAGCGTTATGTCCACACTGTAGCACTCTCTAGTCCCATGACATTCAAAGCCTGTGCCACTCCTTTCCTGTTCCGGGTTGTGTACCTACACGTTACTAGCATGGCCGAAGGCTATACAAAAAAGGCAACCTAATCCGGCTGCCTTTTTTCCACGGAAATTAAAGCTTAACTCATAATTGATTATAGAAGGATAAGAAATCAACTATGTTGTTTGCTTTAGATAGTTCAACTAAGTAATAACTACTTATCATTAATATACCCTTAATTTGACTATCCATACGATCACAAATCCGGCAAATGTATGTACATTTGCGACCTGCCTTTGCCGGCGGGGCATGTGGAAAAGAAGCCATCGTACATCGAAGTACGCACCTCCTCGTTCCGCAACAGCTACGGAAAAAAAGGCAGCCTTCCAACCGCCTTTTTTCTTCATTTAACCCAACACTTAATCGATAGCTGATTACAGATGCGTAAAGAATCAACTATGTGATTAGCATTGGGAGGTCTTAACTGTTTATTAGTTCTATGCCACTGAAGTATATTTCAAAGCTGACTATCCATACAATCACAAATCCGGCAAATGCGTGTACATTTGCGACCTGCCATTGCTGGCGGGGCATATGGAAAAGAAGCCATCGTACATCGCAGTACGCTCCTCCTCGTTCCGCAGCAGCTACGGAAAAAAAGGCAGCCTTTCGACCGCCTTTTTATCACTTAATCCATAGCTGATTTCGGTTCCGTTAAGAATCAACTATGTGATTAGTTTGGTGAGGTATTTACTAATTATGAGTTCTATGCATAGCGAGTATACCTTAACGCTGCTCGTCTACACGTTCATAAATCTTTGGAATCCCGATAGATATACAAAAACCCACTTGTGTTTTCTTACACCAAATACATAAAGGCAACGGCAAGCAGTATGAGTGTTGCCGTTGCCGATACAAGGAGTCAGTGTTAGGGTGCATTCTGGTGCTCCATGGGTAGACTTCAACCAGGCCGCTCATGGCTCTTGTATCATTAAATGAACACTAACCACGCCCTTTCACACATCCACGATACTTAAAAAAGAGGCACGGTAGTTATCACAAACCCGGCAAATGTTTGTTTATTTACGACCTGCCTTTGTCAGCAGGCATATGTAAAGGAAACATGGTACTTCGCAGTAAGCTTATCCAAAAAAAAGGCAATCTATCCGATTGCCTTTTTTGGGGTTATTTAAAGCTTAACTCATAATTGATTATAGAAGGATAAGAAATCAACTATGTTGTTTGCTTTGAAAGGTTCAGCTAATAACTAACAATTAAGGTACCCTGAATTTGCCTACCCATACGATCACAAATCCGGCAAATGTGTGTACATTTGCGACCTGCTAGTACGGTGGGAGTAAACAAAAGGCTCTCTCCTCTCAATGCATTTATGCAGGTTGGAGACTTGCTTAACCGAGGCTTTTGAGCCAGAGACCGAAGAGATCAAGGGGATTTGCAGTAAAAAAGTGCTGAAATGTACATGTATTTGTCGGATTTGTAGTAGCGGCAGGGTTCCGGTTCTGAGTATCCTGCCCATGTAAAGTGAACAATTCTCGCATTCTGTGAGAACTTTTCTCTTCAACAAATTTTACAAAACTGTTCTTAATTCAATAAAAGGAGGTGTTTATGGTGTATTCAAAAGAATATATGTATGGTTTTTTTGACAGCACTTTTTACTGAACTCACTTTATATAAGTATGAAGCTCATCGAGAAACAGTAAACAACTAAATAAAAAAACAACTTATGGAAAAGGAAATACTTCTATTAACATCAATTTTTAGGTATATGAAAACAAAGCATACAATTCTGTCAGTCATTTTAATAGCCTTCTTTGTCTCTTGTAGCGACGAGGGAGGGATAAACACCACTGACATTGATGAATCAAAGGTCAACCAAGCAGACCTTATTACGAATAACCTTTTGACAGGGACTTCAACCCCAATCGAAGGGCAATATATCGTAGTACTTAATTCTGGTGAGCTATCAAAGATAAAGCCTTCTGATGATGCTCAAAGAAAACAACTAAAGGGAGTAGAAGCTAAAACCTTCTATCAGTCTGCTGTTTCAAAGATGAAAGAAGAAATTGCAGTGAAAAGATCCATTGATTTTGGACTTCCGGATGAATCAATTAAAACCGTGTATGGCTTTGCAATAGAGGGATTTACTGCTGAGCTAACTTCCGATGAAGTAGAACGACTGAGAAACGATCCGCGTGTTCAATATGTAGTTCAGGATCAATTAATTTCATTAATGAGTGCAGGCGGAAGTAGTGCTTCCAATGTACGAGCTACTGCTGCTGTTTCCTCTGCACAAATTACTCCCTGGGGAATTACCCGTGTTGGTGGAGCTGGAAATGGAACTGGTAAAACGGCCTGGATCATAGATACCGGAATAGATTTAGACCACCCTGATTTAAATGTGGATGTAGCAAGAAGTATTTCGTTTACCGGGGATAATAATCCAGATGATGGGAACGGTCACGGTACACATGTTGCAGGTACTGTAGCTGCAAAAGATAATAATATTGGTGTGGTGGGTGTTGCTGCCGGTGCTAATGTTGTTGCTCTTAAAGTTCTGGGAGATAATGGAAGAGGCGCTTTCTCATGGACTGTTCAGGCAATTGATTATGTAGCTGCGGTTGCTCAAAGTGGAGATGCAGCAAATATGAGTTTAGGCCCCGATAACAGGTTGACAGATCCACTCACAGATCAGGCTACAAAAAACCTGGGACGAGCAGGCATTAAAGTTGCTATGGCCGCAGGTAATTCAAATGATGATTCGCGGTATTACAGCCCTGGACGTAACAATGGCCCCAATCTCTACACGGTGTCTGCATTAGCTAAGGGTGATTTCTTTGTTTACTTTTCCAACTACGGCTCGCCTGTGGATTACATCGCTCCGGGATTTAATATAGAATCTACATGGATAGGTGGAGGCTACAACACATCCAGCGGTACCTCGATGGCAAGCCCACATGTATGCGGACTGCTCTTGCTTGGAGAAATATCTACAGATGGCTTTGCAAAAAATGGCTATTGGGAAGTCAGAGGTTGGTGGAATTTATATGCAACAGGCAGAATTAGTGAAAACGATATTTATAGTAGGTCCGTATATATTGCAGATCCTGATGGAAATGCAGATCCTATAGCCCATCGATAGGAAACATTTTCTTGAATTATGAAAAGCTCATTTTTAAATGAGCTTTTCATTCAGAAATATAGACATTGTCAGGAGCCGTCAACCCACCACTGCTATTCCCTTTCCTCCTTTTTGACAGAAAGTGCACCTTATCACCCACCAAAAAGGGATCGTCGTTGTAATACCGGTCCAGAGTTGCATGAGTTCTATCATTAATCGTTCCACTCAGAATCAGCGCTCTGTTTCCCACCAAATCCCTTATCGTTGGATTCAGCTGTTTCAGTCGTATGTTCAGATTTTCGTAGCTCATAAAAGAAAGATACGACAAAATTATCCCCTAAAACGAGCTACAATTGCGGAGATTATTTGACCAGCATCAATTTTTTAATCCGAATAAGGGTGATTGTTCATTGCATGCGACTTTTAGTGATCAGTAATTAGAAAGATTTGCTATTATATTGGTTTTAAATGCTTTGTAAGCAAACATTCTCAAGTTCATATAAATGAGTTATAAAGATCTTCATTCAAACCCTTTTGATCCCGGTACTCAAAAAAAACTAGAATTCTTTGAGGATTACACAAAATCTTGGCTTCCTACATTCATAATGGCGGGTTCAAATAGTATTCACATTTTTGATCTTTTTGCTGGTCCAGGATATGACCAAAAACAGGTACAAGGAAGTCCAATAATTATTTTGAATGCAATTTTGGGACAGATTGGGAATATTTTTAGTAAGGGAACAAGACTTACACTTCATCTAAATGAGTTTGAACCCAAAAAGAAAGAGCAAAAGAAATTTGATTCGTTGGTTGAAAATTGTGAAAAATTTATCGCAGATAACCCAAAACTGAAACATTGTACAACTGTAAATTATTACAATGAGGATGCTGGATTATTATTTAAAAAATTACTGCCTTTACTCCGAGCATATCCTTCACTTCTTTTCTTAGATCAAAATGGAGTGAGATTTATATCAAACGAGTATATAGAGTTACTCAAAAGTATTAGAGGTTTAGATTTTCTATACTTCGTATCATCATCATATTTTAAAAGACTTGGTTCAAGGGACGAATTCCAAAAAGTCATACCATTTTCAAATGACGAACTAAGGAATGTGGAGTGGAGCAATATTCATAGACTAGTTGTAGAAAAGTTGCGGGATACTATTGGAAATAGTAGTGACTTGGTTCTCCATCCGTTTTCAATAAAGAAAAGCGGGCAGGTTTATGGTTTAATTTTTGGGGCCAGCCATCCACTGGCTGTTGATAAGTTTCTAAGAATAGCTTGGAAGAAAAATGAAACAAATGGAGAAGCTGATTTTGATATAGACGAAGACGATGAAAAATCCCAGCTAGATTTTTTTCTTGAAAAGAGATTAACAAAAATTGAGAAATTCCATCGCGACTTAGAAGATCTGGTTATAACTGGAAAAATAGAAAATAATAAGCAAGCGCTAAGCTATACATATGAAACGGGTAACTACTATGTTGAAGCAAACAAAGTCATAAAAAAGCTTAAAAAAGAAGCAAAAATCAGTTTTGAAGGTAGAACACCTGGTGTCAACTATAACAACGTTCACAAGAACAATAACATCATTGACTATAAATTATTGAAATAAAGCTATGGCACAATCATCTATAGAATGGACAGAAATGACATGGAACCCAACTACAGGGTGTTCAAAAGTGTCACAAGGTTGTAAACATTGTTACGCTGAAATTATGTCAAATCGCCTCCAAGCAATGGGGGTCGAAAAATATAGAGACGCTTTTGAAGTTCGCGAACATCCTGAGGCATTGAAGATTCCTTATACGTGGAAGAAATCGAAAATTGTATTTGTGAATTCTATGAGTGACCTATTTCATGAAAAAGTATCGCTAGAATTCATTAAACGAGTGTTTAAAGTGATGAATGAGAATCCACAACATGTTTTTCAGGTGCTTACAAAAAGGCATGAACGGCTTCTTGATGTTCATAATGAATTGAAATGGACGCATAATATTTGGATGGGAGTTTCAGTAGAAGACCAAAAAGTCGAGCATAGAATCGATTACCTGAGAAATACAAAATCCAGAACGAAGTTTCTGTCATTAGAGCCTTTAATTGGTCCTCTACCGAATATGAATCTTGAGGGTATTGATTGGGTGATTGTTGGAGGTGAAAGTGGTCATAATCCTCGTCCTATGAATCCAGACTGGGTACTTGATATTCAGGAACAATGCGAAAGAGTTGATGTTGCTTTCTTTTTTAAACAGTGGGGCGGTCGTAATAAAAAGAAAAATGGCAGGATTCTTAATGGAAGAACTTATGATGAAATGCCGGAAATAGAGCTTCAAAGAAGTGTTTAAAAGAGGTTAAATAATTGTAGGTAAGTGTAGAGACTCCGATAAGGTGTATCATAAATTATATTCCTAAATGAATGTGACTATCAATCCCGCTTCATCATCGCGTTCATGCCCGGTGAACTTATAATGATCATTCGGGTTGGAAACGTTCACAGTGCGGCCAGGCATCACTAACCCAAAGGGATAGTAGTCGTCATAGCTGTCTACATTGCCGTTTTGGTCTACCGTGGCGCGGATGCTGCCCAGGTGATCTTTCAAAAAGTACCTTCTCTCACTTCCATCATAACTCCCTATCATATCTCCACCCGGGCCCAACAGATTTACAAAGGCGCGGTTGCCGTTTTCGTATACTGCAATGGTTTCTCCAAAAGCTCCGCGTACGTAGTGGGTGGTTACCCCGCCATTCAGGCTTTTCTTTACCCGGTTTCCTTCCGCATCGTAGGCGAAGTGTAGGGTGCCCGTGCCGGTTACCATTCGGGTGGGCAGGTTGCGCCAGTCGTAGTCAATGCCGGTTAACCCTGTTTTCTGGTTCGAGATCATATTACCGCTGGCATCGTAGCCAAGGCTGTATATATCCGCCCCATCTTCAAAGTCGGTCAGGCGGTTGCTGTTGTGGGCAATGCTCATCAGAAACGGGGCCTCTCCGAAGCTTCCGCTTTGGTTGCGGCGGGCCACCCCGTTCAGGTTGCCGTTCTTATCGTACCCTGAGCATCCAGAAATACAACCAATCAGTTTTCCCGGGTTCAAGGGTTCCATCAAAATTTAAACCGTTCTGGATCAGTATTGTCCCATAATTTTTCCCGCTATAAATATCAGGAACCCAGTTAAGAACAAGGCAAAACCCAGAAAAATTACTCTTTTTATATTTTTATACTCAGAGTTTACATACTCTTTTGTAAAGAATTTTTCGAAATCCTTAAATCCAGCTTTCCATGAAAGTATTACTACTAACAAAACACTAGAGATTAGGGTTACTAAAAACCCACTTAACAAAAAGTAATACGATATATCAATCATTTTCATTTTCTTCCTCCTTTACCCATTCTTCTCCGTTCCAAATATACTTTCCTTCTTGTGAAGTCATTATAATTCCTGAACCAAATTTCTTCTGGGCATCATCATTTTTTGCTTTTGTTTCTTCATAAACTTGCTGCGCGATTTCTACAAATTCTTCCGCTTCACTCCTGCTGAACCCAAATCTGGAAACTAAAGTATTTATTGCATCCGCCCAATCTGATGGCTTTGTAAGCCAAGTATAACTTGCTTCTCCAAAAATACCAGCATGTGCTCCTACATTTGCAAAAGGCGGAGCAATAGAGATTCCCATATCTCTTATATCACCGCCAGTAGTAAAGAAATGTGTAGGGAAGTTTAATTCTATTCCGACACCAATGTTTCCAAAATAGCCAGTTCCACCAAAGGTACCCCCCCAACCAGCTAATTCATCAACACTACTCATACTCTGATAAAAACTACCTTCGAAACCTCCTGTTGCGCCTATACCGGCGCCGCCTCCAAAACCTACCGTTCCAAAAATTCCAAGACCTCCATTTTCATCAATAGCAATCCCAAAAGAACCAGAACCCGATACAAAATATTGTCCCCTAATTTGTAATTGAAGGGTAACAACCCATAAACCATTTGGATCAATATACCTTACTGGATTATTAAGAACATAACTATATGGTGAGACAGAGTGGTAGGGATATTCCTTTGGGCTTGTCAAATGTATAAGAGGGTCTATACTTAACCACCTCCCTCCCAATGCCGGATCGGAGTATCTTGCTCCAGCATACATTAAGTTCACTCCACTTTCATCATCCCGCTCATGCCCCGTGAACTTATACAGATCATCCGCATTGCCAACGTTGGAAGAACGCCCAGACATCACTAACCCAAAGGGATAGTAGTCGTCATAGCTGTCTACATTGCCATTTTGGTCCACGGTAGTTCTAACCGATCCCAGGTGATCTTTCAAAAAGTACCTTCTCTCACTTCCATCATAGCTCCCTATCATATCTCCTGAAGGAGTGAGCAGGTTTACAAAGGCGCGGTTGCCGTTTTCGTATACTGCAATGGTTTCTCCAAAAGCTCCCCGCACGTAGTGGGTTTCCACCCCGCTGGTAAGTTCTTTGCGCACCCGGTTGCCCTCGGTATCGTAGGCGAAGTGTAGGGTGCCCGTGCCGGTTACCATTCGGGTGGGCAGGTTGCGCCAGTCGTAGCTTGCATGGGTAATGCCTTGTATTTGGTGGGAGGTTATATTGCCGTTGGCATCGTAGCTTACATACTTGTTGCTGGCAGGCACCGGCCCAGGCTGGTAGGAAATCACCGAAATACGATTACTGGTGGATTCATAACTCATCGATGGGATGCTTTTATTGGGGTACCCACTGCTGTACTTCCTGCTTAAATGGGTAATATTCCCGTTTTTATCATAGCTAAAGCTTCCGTCAAAGCCGGTAATATTTCCATTCTGGTTGCTAAAATCGGATGCGGTTAACCGGTTGGCCTGGTCGTAGCTGTAGGCATAGGTTTGGGTAGCCGTAACAATCGCCCCGGCCTGCCGCCACCGCTGGTGGGAGACATTACCATTGGCAAAGTAGTCCAACTCCAGGCCAAAACGGTCCCCACGGGTGCCCGTGTTGATAGAGCCGTTGTTAATCGTTTCCAGCCAGCCCTGCACGGTGTAGGTGTAGTCTACGGTTTGTGCGGGGTGTTGCCCCAGTTTGGCCTGTTTCACCTGCCCGTCGGCATAGTGGGTGTATTCGGCGTCTTTGGTCCACGTGGTGCCATTGGTGCTGGTTTCTACCCGGGCCAGCCGGCCCAGCTCGTCGTAGCTGTAGCGCCAGTGAAAGGTGGTGCCCAGGTCGGTTTCTTCGTAAACCATGTAGGTGGTGCGGCCTAACTCATCGTAGCTGTACGTTATGGTATGCCCCATCGTAAGCCCGGGCAGCTGCTGGATCACCCATTCCACTAAGCCCAGGTCGTTGTAGGAGTACCAGGTATAGCCATAAGAACCGGTAGCTGGCTCCCTGTACTGGCTCCGGGTTAGCCTTCCCTGGGTGTTTCGGGCTCCTGCCGCGGCATGAACCCCATCGTAGTGGTTATGGGTATAGGTGGTGGTATTGTCGCCGGTGGGCCAATCGGGGGTATTGGCCTTCGCCCGGGTATACCCGACGTTGTCATTGTCGTAGTACCCGGTGGTTACCATACGGCCAAGGTCATCGTATTTGTGGTAAAAGTAGCCGTTGCTTGTGCCATATTCATTGGGGGTTTCAAAAAGCCGCAGCTGTCCCTTATCGTCATAAATAAAGGTATGGGGCTGCGTTTGGTCGGGCAGCTTTTTCGCCGTCAGCTGCCCCAGGGCGTTGTAGGTGTAGGTGGTGGCCAGGCCCCGGGGGTCTTCCACGCGCACCCGGTTGCCGCGTTCGTCGTAGGCGAACTCGGTCACCAAATCCGTGGAGCTGCGGGTAAGGGTGCCGTCCCCGTTCATATCCACCCCGCTGGCAATAACCTGCCCCCAGCCGTCGGTGTAGGTAATGGTCTGCTTGCCATTGGGGTCTTTCCTCACGGTCTTGCTCAGGGTGTTCACGCCCCAGTTCTTGGCCGGAACCGGGCCCTGGGCATCGGTGGCAAAAATCTCCGTAGCATTGAGCCCGTAGGTGGTGGTTACCGCCTGGCTGGCTACGGTTTGATGGTTTTCCCCGGGCAGGGTACTTTTCTGTACCCGGGCAAGAGGACTGGGCTCATACTGGGTGTAGTTGTAGGCATACAGCTCGTCGTTGTCGTTAAGCCCGGTATGGTAAGGCGCATAATACGAGGCTACCGGAGCCGCCGGGGGCATGTCGCTGCCCGGGGTAAAACTACCCCCACCGCTAAGCAGCCCGCGGCTATAAAAGCCGGGAAAGGCCCTCGCCGTGGTTTCGATAGGCCGGGAAACCACCTCGGGCAGCCCGCGCTGGTTGTACCGTGTTTCGGTGGCAATCACGGTATTTCCGCCCCGCTGCTGGGTCTGGATGTCCCGGCCCAGCCCGTCGGTATAGGTTGCCGCCTCGATCTGCTCCCCTAACGATGTATTAGCCAGGTAATAGTTGCCTCCCATAAGTCCGCCGGAGCTCTGGATGTGGGTGCTCCAGGTAGGGGGAAACCCCGTGGCGGTATAGCTGTGGGCATAATCCCGGTCTTCTCCCCTTGGGTACACAAACAGGGTGGCCTGGGTGGGGTCTTCTCCCCGCACGATTTCTATGGTGTACCACCGGCCTTTTTGGGCGGTTAACCCTAACGAAACCGGGTCCGCCCATACCTGGTTTTGTTTTACCCGCACCGTAAAATGGCGTTCCGAGGCAGAGTAGCGGATCGAAAGTATGTCTTTGGCATCCGAACTTTTTAGATAAAACGGGTGCGCCGCACCGGAAGTCACCGAGGGATCAATGTACAAATCGGCTTTGGCCGTACCCCGGGTTATATAGGTGTATTTGCGGAAACCATCCCAGCCGGCCTCGTCGTAGCCCACTTTCATGGTGCGCTCGCCGTCAAAAGGGTAATCGTAGGCCGTGCTGGCTCCCCATTTTCTCATCCCGGCTGCGTAGGTGGGGATAATGTACCCGGTACCGGTGGTATGGGTTCGGGTAACTATTTTGTTGGGGGCAGCGGCCTGGTAGGCCCCGCCGTTGGTAGCGACGGAATATACATAGTCAAATTCATGGGTAATCACCCCGTTCTGGTTGGCTTTGGTTTTTAAGCGCCCAAAGCGGTCGTACGAGAAGGCTTGCGCTTGCCCGTTTTCATCAATCAGGGTAGTGGGCTGCCCGAGGGCGTTGTATCGGGCCTCGGTAAACAGGTCGTCGCCAGAGGCAGGGCGCCCCCCGCAGGTATTCGCACAATCGTCGGTGCCCTGCACCCGCTGGATGCCCGTCAGGTACACCCCGGAGACCCCATTCATCCCGTTCTGAGAGAAGGGAGCCGTATTGCTGCCGTAATAGGCTTTAATGAGGTTCCCCGCCGCATCCTGTACCTCCAGGGGGTTACCAAAGGAATCGTACTTAATTATAGAAGACGTTTTTATGGCGTTGGGATTGATTCCCGCATCAGAAGGTGCGTCTGAAGCATTCCCATTTCCGTCCCACACCCACTGATTAGTAACCCGCCACGGGCTCGAATTTGTGGCAGGTACATCATTCGACCACTCCGTCCAGCTTTTACTATAGGTCACCGAACCTACTTCATTACCAACCTCTACCGAATACGGCTGGGTAAGCATATTCAATCCGGCCATGGCTGTGTAATTCGGAAAACCAAGCACTCCATGTTGCTCATGGGCATAGGTATATCGTGTAACCCGTTTTTCGGTAGTCCGGGAATTCGTTTCGGTAACCCTGGTTGGGTTTTTATGCGTATTGCCTTTGTACTCGGTCTCCACGGTAGCCGTGTAACTTGCACCACTGCCATACGTCGTGGTAACAACCTTTGTATTCGCAAGAAAGGGAATGGCGATTTCATAGGGCTGTATGGCAGGGCCTCCGGCCGCCCCAATAATCTTGTTATCAAACGCTACGGCAAATACGGTTCGATATTTTGAACTTAAGGGATTGGCATGGGTACCATCATCGGTATCATTTTCGGTATACACGGCCTTCGTTAGTGGATTACCTGCGTTATCATAGGTGGTCATATCCAATGGTTTACCGTAATACAACGAACTTAACGTATTGGGATTTTTCCCCCATACCGCCTGGTAATAGCTGGTATACCCGTCATGGCCGGTCATCCTGTCTTTAGCATTATCCGTTAATTGGTCATTCAGGTAGAAATGAGTCACCGTTTTACCATTCGTACCTATTTTTTCGGTGACTCTTTTATACCCGGCAAATCCCTGATCTCCCATTCCAAAAGAAAATTGTTGAACCGCGATAGGACCATTGTTAATAATAATATGCGGTAGCTCATAATCCGGAATAAACCGTTTAAGATAGATGGGTTCTCCGTGCATCCTCCCGCTCGAACTTCCACTAGTCGTGGTATATTCGAAATCCTTCTGAATTACGGGGGTGCTGGCATCCCCATCGTCAATGGTTAGGGCTTTCACCCTCAGCCCGGGTCCCCTTTTATCACCACTAACTCCATCCGTATAGCCATACACGCTATAGATAACATACGCCTCATCCGCAGGGTGCCCTGCTTCCCCATTTCTTTTTGGGTCAAGGTCCCTGAAGTAAAAATTATAGGTCCCTATATCATGGGTGTTCCTATTAATGAGCCTAACATCTTCTTCGATAAAGACCCCGTATAGCCCGGGTTCATTAGGGTTGCCTTCAATTTCTGCATAAAAATCAGCACACGTTAAATCGTGATCTTGATTGTCTTGCCCGGTCGTCGGGTTAATCTCGAACATCGTTTGATTCCCCCCATCCCCCGGATTCGTATTCCTGTCGATATACAATTGATCATAATCCAGGTATACCCCGTTACAGGTGTAGTAGATCTTCGCCTCTACAAAGGTGGGCCCGGTAGCCTGGTTTTGAAACGTCTCGCTTTCAATTCCGGAAAAGTCTGTTAAAGCTTTCTTATTCACGAGAACAAGGGCGTCGGAAAAATCAGCTAGGTTTTCAGCAAGCGGGTTTACGGATTGGCTGTAGGTATTCGATTCGTATGCATACTCCACACGGCCTCCTGTCGGGAAAGTAATCTTAGTTAGCACGCCTTTTTTGGTTTCTTGCTCTACCACCGAACGATCTGCTCCGTTTACAAACACATCTTCCTTCAATACGTTGCTGTAGTACACCCCACGGCTGATAAATCCTTTCCTGTTGTTCGTATCCTTTCCATTAGAAAAGCCCCAATGATCGATGGCTTTTGAAAACCTGTTTGGAAGCCCGTTTATATCGTTATAGGCAAATTGATGAGGAGGAAGCCCGTTTCCAAAGGCGTCAAACTCCTGGATTTGGGATAAAAACAACCGGTTACGGTTGGTATCGTACAGAGGGGTGAATACAAACTCTTTAACCAGGTTCCCCTGTTTACTTACCTCAATTTCCGCGAGTCGTTTCGTTTTCTCTACCACCAATGGGTAGGTATCCCACTCCGCAGGGGGTGTTGCATCCTGCCTGGAAGCTCGCTTCAAGGTGATGGTTTGGTCTTTGTAGGTTATGTGTTCCAGGTAGGTAGGCGTATGAAATTGGTAGAAGTGCCGGTCGCGTGAGCCGCCGGTAATCTCATGCGACTCATACTCTTCATTATTGAATTTATGTACGATGAGACTATCATTGGGATTGCTGGAGTATGAAAATGTGATTACATCGTCCCCTAAGGCGGATTCAATGCTAGTTAAATACCAGGCCGAAGCCGGTTCAATGTTGGTTACCGCTTCTCCGGGTTGTCGCTGCGAAAACTCTATTTTGTCAAATACATAGTTAACTCCTTCAGGGGTGGTTAACGTAAAACCGGTAATGGTATCTACTGGTTTGCCGCCGGCAGTGCCCGTTCCAATCCGGTAGGCAATACTAAGGTCCGATTGAGGGATGGCAACCCCGCGACCGGTAAGATCCGGATCTAAAATAAACTTCCCTGCCTGGCCATTAAAAGTATAGTAGAATACGTCGGGTTCCCCATCCAGGATACCATTCTTCAGGTCCGCCTGGATACCTAAGGCCGTGAAGGGTTGCCCTCCTACGGTTATTGTTTCCGTTTCGTAGGCCCTGCGGATGGCCGGGATCGTGAATCTATGAACATCTTTTGGGAGCTTATTTTTAAAATGGGCCAGTTTTTGTTGGGTATGGCTGGATAGGTACCCAAAGCCTGATGTTTCGTCAGCCAGCCCTCTTTGGGAGCGGGTTATTACCCCCCCGGCATGGAGCGCCCAGCCACTTCCCACCCAATCCGGTACTTCGCTCACCCGTACGCCCGTAGCATCGTAGGTCATAAAGATATTTACCACAATGTCCTTACCTCCAATAGAAGTTATCGGGATGCTGATATCCGGCTTACCGGTAAATAAGTTTATGCCCTGTTCGCCGTATTTCCCCAGGTTTGCTGCCGTTGGCGAGGGAAAAGATATCTCTTGGGCGTGTGCGGCTGTTTGAAACAGTACACACACGCAGAGGATAGCCGCTACTTGTAGTGTCATAGAGGTAAAAAGACCCGCGGAAGTGGGGGTTCCGAGATGTGGAAGGAGATTAGAATGGTTCATGCTCTTGCTTTTTTTATTGAGGGTTCCAACGGTGTATGATTTTTCTGTAAGACCGTTAAGAAAGTTATCCCTTACAAATTATTTTATGTACATTTACGACATGGATTGATAACAAAACCGCCATTTTTACGCTGCCTGTACTTTCCCTCTTGCTAAGACGTTCCCTCTTTTTTTGCGGATAGCCTATCCCACCTGCAGGCTACACAAAAAAAGGCCGCCTTCCGACCGCCTTTTTTCTCACATAACCCAAAGCTTGTTTACCTATGCGTAAAGAATCAACTATGTGATTAAGCTTTTGGGCTTTATTTATCGTTGGTTCTACGATACAGCAAGTATATCTTAATCTTAACCATCCATGCGATCACAAATCCGGCAAATGCGTGTACATTTGCGACCTGGCTTTGCCGGCGGGGCATGTGGAAAAGAAACCATCGTACGTCGCAGTATGCTCCTCCTCGTTCCGCAGCAGCTATGGAACGGGAGTATCCGGAACAAAAAAAAGCAGCCTATCCGACTGCCTTTTTTATTTACTTAACTCAATACGAAATCCATAGCTGATTACAGATGCGTAAAGAATCAACTATGAGATCAGTTTTGAGGATCTTGGGCTTATTTGGTCCATGATTTAGTATGTATATCCTAAAGTTGACCATCCTTACGATCACAAATCTGCCAAATGCATGTACATTTCTGATAGGTGTAAAAGAGATCTCCCGATTTTTCTTACCAAAAAAAGCAGCGGCAAGCAGTATGAATGCTGCCGCTGCCGATATAAGGTGCTAGTGTAAGGTACTTCTGGTTGCTCCATGGGTACATGCGCAACCAAGTAAGTTCATGGTTTTTATGGTCATTATATGAACAGCATCACCATGCCCTTTCACACATCCATGGTAATTAAAAATAAGGCACGAGACCTATCATAAATCCGGCAAATATTTGTTTATTTGCGACCTGCCATTGCCGGGCGGAGGCATATAGAAAAGAATCCAACGTACCCAGCCGTATGTCCTTCCTTTGTTACACTAAAGTACAGGATGCAAAAAAAAGGCAGCCTTCCAACCGCCTTTTTTCTTCGTCATTTTATGAATAGACACAAAGAATCAACTACGTGATTAGCTTTGTGTGGTCTGTCTTTTTATTGGATCTATATTTAGCAAGTATATCTTAACTTTGATGATCTACGCGATCACAAATCCGGCAAATGTATGTACATTTGCGACCTGGCTGGCAGCAGGTAGGTAGGTGCAAAACATCACTTCCAGGGATAGCCTACCATAAAAAAAAGGCCGCCTTCCGGCCACCTTTTTTTGAGTTATTTAAAGCTTAACTCATTATAGAAGCATAAAGAATCAACTGCGTTGTTTATTAGGAAGGTTCAACTCATTGCCTACTTGTTAACACGATAAACATAGTCTGAATTTGATGATCTATGCGATCACAAATCCGGCAAATGTGTGTACATTTGCGACCTGCCATGGCCGGGTAGTGGGCAGCAGACAGGTGTAAAAAACTGCCTTCGCGGATAGCCTATCCCACCTGCAGGCTACAAAAAAAGGCACCTTCCGGCTGCCTTTTTTTAACACTTAACCCATAGTTGATTACGGATACACAAAGAATCAACTATGCGATTAACCTTTAGGTTTTATGTATTGTTCTATGATATAGCGAGTATATCTTATACCAAGGATCCATGCGATCACAAATCCGGCAAATACATGTTTATTTGCGACTTGCCATGGCCGGCAGTCAGGTGGTAAACAGAGGTTCTCCTAGAGATGCGCATGAAGCTGAATTGGGATGCGCATGTAAACCCAACGCGATGCGCATAAAGTTGAATCGGGATGCGCATATAACTCCAACGCGATGCGCATGCCACTGTTTTACCCTGTAAATGCCTGGCCAGGGGTAGCACCGAACGGGTACTCCCCGACATAAAAATGGTATCGAATCGAACGTTGCTCAGCATTCATACAGGAATTGAAACGAATTCCTTCATAAATGTTGGTAAATCCTTTAAGGAAGTAAAGTCCCCAACTTAAAGCAATTCAGTAGTTTCCTGCATTGGTTACGGAGCCGAGCTCCGTAACTAGGTGAAAACGAGATTAATTGTTCCTTCCTGGCACAAGCGGACGCTTGCACCAGTTTGGGAAGTAAAGTCCACAAAAAAGGCACAAAGCCTGTCCCGAATACCTTCGGGAACAGGAGCCTCGCGCCAGTTTTTTGGGCTCACGCACGGAGCTATTTAATTAACGTCATCTTCCTGGTCAACACACTATGGCCGGCCTGCAGGCGGTATACGTATACCCCGCTGGACAACGCTGAGGCATCAAAATCGACGGTATAGTGCTTCGCCTGCTGGCGCTCATTCACCAGTTCGGCCACTTTGCGGCCCAGCAGGTCGAATACTTCTAACTTCACCAACCCATCCTGCGGGACCGCATAGCGGATAGCTGTGGTTGGGTTAAAGGGATTCGGGTAGTTTTGCTCTAATGCGAACCCGGAAGGCCGTTCGGTATTGGCGGGCCGGTTCCGCATTTTATACTGGGTTAACCCGGTATGGTAAAAATAGGCCGCGCCGGAATAGTTATCTGCACTGGGCGCCCCTACCAGGGCCATGTCGTAGTCGTTGTCAATAGCAACGCTGGTTCCAAAAAAATCGTTTGCTGCCCCGTCGGAGGCCGTGAGTGCCCCACCCACCTGGCCCCAGGCGTTGGCCCCGCCCTCATCGCGCCAGTAAATATAGGCCGCACCGGCATAGTCGCCGTTTTCATTATCATCCCACCGTGCCCCCACCATGGCCACATCCCCGTGGATAGCAACGCTGGTTCCAAAGCGGTCACGTGACTCCACTTCGGGGGCGGTGAGTTTGGCCACCTGCGCCCACGTGCCGTCCAGGCCCCGCCGGAAGACATAGGCCACACCCTTTTCATTATTAAGAAAAAATTTAGGTGCCCCGACGATGGCCGCATCCCCCTGGAGGGACACGCTGTTCCCAAAATAGTTGCTTGTTGCGCCGTCGGAAGCGGTGAGTTTGGCCTCCTGCACCCACGTGCCGTCCAGGCCCCGCCGGAAAATATAAGCCGCACCGGCACTGGAACCCTTTTCATTATCCCGGTGAGCCCCGACAATAACCACATTGCCGCGGAGGGAAACACTAACTCCAAACCCGTCGCGTTTTACGCGGTCGGGGGCGGTGAGCTTGGCTACCAGCCCCCAGGTGTCGATCCCGCCCTGGTCGCGCAGGAAAAGATAGGCCGCACCCTTTTCATTATCATCGCCATCGGCCCCGACGATGGCCATATCCCCGTGGATAGAAACGCTGTATCCAAAATAATCGCCTGCTTCCCCATCGGGGGCGGTAAGTTTGGATTTCTGCACCCAGGTGCCGTCCAGGCTCCGCCGGAAGAGGTAGGCCGCACCCTTGTCATTATCATCCCCATCGGCCCCGACGATGGCCACATCCCTATCTATAGAAACACTGTTTCCAAAATAGTCGCCTGCGGCGCCATCGGAAGCAGTGAGTGTGGCTACCTGCCCCCAATGGTTACTCCCCCCCTGGTCGCGCAGGAAAAGATAGGCCGCGCCGGCATTTTCGCCCTTGTAATCATTACCAGGTGCCCCCACCAGGGCCACCTCCCCGTAGAGGGATACGCTTTGTCCAAACCGGTTCCTTACTAAGATGGAAGGAGTGAGTCTTTCTTTTTGCACCCAGGTGCCATCCAGGGCACGGTGGAAGGTAAAGGCCGCACCCTTGCGACTATGATCCCCGTAGGCCCCGACGATGGCCACCTCCCCGTGGATAGACACGCTGCCTCCAAAATAGATGTCTGCTTTCCCATCGAGGGCGGTGAGTTTGGCCTCCTGCGTCCACAACTCAACCTCCCCGATCTCACCCCGCCGGAAGACATAGGCCGCACCCTTTTCATTATCATCCCTATCGGCCCCGACGATGGCCATATCCCCGTGGATAGAAACACTAACTCCAAACCTGTCGCCTGCTTCCCCGTCGGGGGCGGTAAGTTTGGCGGCCTGTACCCACCTGCCATCCGCACTCCGCCGAAAGAGATAGGCCGCACCGGCATAGTCGCCGTTTTCATTATCGTCAAAGCGTGCCCCCACCATGGCCACCTCCCCGTGGATAGCAACGCTGGTTCCAAACCAGTCGCCTGCCGCCGCATCGGAAGCGGTAAGTTTGACCTCCTGCACCCACCTGCCATCCGTACCCCGCCGGAAGACATAGGCCGCCCCGGCAAAGGAGCCTTTTTCATTATAATCATAGGGGGCCCCGACGATGGCCACCTCCCCGTGGATAGCAACGCTGGTTCCAAACCAGTCGCGTGCCGCCCCATCGGGGGCGGTGAGTTTGGCCTCCTGTGTCCACCTGCCATCCGCACTCCGCCGGAAAATATAGTTCGAATTGTAAGAGTTCCTCACCAGGGCCACATCCCTATCTATAGAAACACTGATTCCAAAGTGCTCACCTGACTGCCAATCGAGGGCGGTGAGTTTGACCTCCTGCAACCACACCCTTTCCGCACTCCGCCGGAAAATATAGGCCGCACCAGCATTTTCGCCCTTTTCATTATCATTACGGAGAGCCCCGACGATGGCCATATCCCCGTGGATAGAAACGTTATTTCCAAACCCGTCGCCTGCTGCTCCATCGGAAGCAGTGAGTTTGGTCTCCTGCACCCAGATACCATCCGCACCCCGCCGGAAAATATAGGCCACACCCCGCCTAAAGAGCGCACTGCTGGAGTAAATAATCTCTTCGGCCCCCACAATGGCCGCATTGCCGTGGATGGACACACTATTTACGATTAATGAGCTGCCCGCTAAGCTATCAGAAAGGGTTCTGGCCACCAGTTCCTGGAAGGATTGCCCGTAGGTATGGGCAGGCAACAGGAAAAGGAAACCAACCAGGGCAAGGAATAAGAAATATCGAACATTTAACACCCAACAGGAAGTGGTGGTTAGGCTTCGGCTGCAGCGTGTGTGTGCCTTCGTGTTACTGGTTTGTGTTTCTTGTTTTGGGAAGGGTTGGGTGAACCACAGGTGCACATCCGCACCGGTTTGTATACGTTTTTTCATCGGCTACTCCTTTTGATCAGGCTTAGAGGTAGTATGTTTGGCGCTGGGGCCATAAAGTATCGTACCCAAAAAGAACCGATATGGATATCACAAATCCGGCAAATACATGTTTATTTGCGACCTGTCTGGTGTCAGGCAGGTGTAGAGGAACCCATCGTAGTACCTGGCAGTATGCCCCACTCGTTCTGCAGCAGCTACGAAACGAGATTAATTGTTCCTTCCTGGCACAAGCGGAGTAAAGTCCCCAACTTAAAGCAATTCAGTAGTTTCACACCTGGTTACGGAGCCGAGCTCCGTAACCAGGTGAACAAATCAAAGCTCGTCATTGCGAGGAGTCCGAAATTTTCGTACTGGTTGAATGCTAAATTCGACGTAGCAATCTCTCTGATAGCTGTCGGGGACAAATAAGGGAGATTGCTTCATCGTTTAAGGTTCTTGCCAAAACCATTTTATGAAGCCTCCCCCGCATCACTGTGCGGGACAGGCTTTGATGATGATGGTAAGGTCGGTTACTTATTAGCTGCCTGTTAGAGATTGTATGCGAGCAGAAAAGCTTTCGTTTAGTCTAATTGTTCTTTCCTGGTACAAGCGGACACTTGCACCAGTTTGGGGTACAAGCGGGCTTGCACCAGTTTGGGAAATGCCTGGCCAGGGGTAGCACCGAACGGGTACTTCCCAAAGCTCACTAACGGAGCTATTTAATTAACGTCATCTTCCTGGTCAACACACTATGGCCGGCCTGCAGGCGGTATACGTATACCCCGCTGGACAACGCCGAGGCATCAAAATCAACGGTATAGTGCTTCGCCTGCTGGCGCTCATTCACCAGTTCGGCCACTTTGCGGCCCA